>Ga0335081_10000013_pt1 | contig 396272 bp, 392 predicted proteins | sample Lox_Sample_35_FD_206713 | JGI IMG/M metagenome (GOLD analysis project Ga0335081, IMG submission 206713) | Soil microbial communities from Loxahatchee National Wildlife Refuge, Florida, United States - Lox_Sample_3.5 | ecosystem: Environmental > Terrestrial > Soil > Wetlands | place: USA... | reverse complement strand
CGAGAGGTTTCCCTCCCGGCTCCGGATGAAGGATGGCGCATCTCCGCCATCGCTTATCCGGCGGCTCCATCACCAGGATCGTCTCTAGATGACGCCCCTCAGAGAGCCGGACGGGGGCAAGCTAGGCGATGATAGGATTATTGTCAAGAGGCGATAGGAAAGATTTCTGGGGTTACCGAAACCGCTGGTTCCCGCGCCAGCGGGAATCCAGGCGGCCCGATGAAAAAGCCCTCAATTTTGCCCTGGGTCCCCGCTGGCGCGGGAACGAACGGAATCGACGCCGGCGCGCGGCCTTCCGGCCGATCAGCGCGCGTGCGACAAGGGCCGGGCATCGAAGCGCGGTCCAGGGCAAGCGCATGAAGGTCTTCATCACCGGCGCCAGCGGCTATATCGGCGGCGCGCTGGCCGACGCGCTGCTGAAAGGCGGCAACGGCGTCAGCGGGCTGGCGCGGTCGGACGAAACCGCGGCGGCGTTGCGCGGGCGCGGCATCGCGCCGGTCGCCGGCGGGCTCGACGATGCCGAGGCGCTTGGCCGTGCCGCGCGCGCGGCCGACGTGACGATCAACGCCGCCAATGCCGGCCATCGCGGCGCCGTCGAGGCGATGCTCAACGCGCTCGCCGGCAGCGGCAAGACGCTCATCCACACCTCGGGCTCGAGCATCGTCGGCACCCGCGCGCGCGGCGAATTGGTCGAGGCGGTGTTCGACGAGGACACGCCGTTTGCGCCTTCGCCGCAGCGCCAAGCGCGCGTCGAGATCGACAGGCTGGTGCGCGTGGCCAAAGGCCTGCGCGGCATCGTCATCGCGCCGAGCCTGATCTATGGCCGCGGGCAGGGCTTGAACCCGCACAGCATCCAGGTGCCGTGGCTGATCGCGTTGGCGAAGAAAGCGGGCGTCGCCAAGCACATCGGCTCCGGCGAAAACCGCTGGTCGAACGTCCACATCGACGACGTGGTGACGCTTTATCGCGCCGCCATCGCCAAGGCGCCGGCGGGCGCCTTCTATTTCGCCGAGAACGGCGAGAATTCGATGCGCGAGGTGTGCGCAGCGGTAAGCCGCATGCTCGGCTTCGGCGGCAAGACGGAGGCGATGACGGTCGAGGAGGCGGCTCAGGAATGGGGCGAGGGGCCGGCGAACGACACCATGGGCGCGAACAGCCGCGTGCGCGCCAAGCGCGCGCGGGCCGAGCTTTCGTGGCGGCCGTCGGGCAGGGCGCTGATCGCGGAGATCGAACACGGCTGTTACGCGGAGGAGGAGAGGCGGGCTGCGCGTTAGGGACGTAGTGCCCACCCCCGTGTCTGTCGTCCCGGGCGACACCCACCTGATCGGCGGGAGGCCGGGGACCCATACTCCGCATCCGTCGATAGGCTGCGGCGTATGGGTCCCCACTTGCGCGGGGACGACGCAGTGCGTTGCTCATTGAGCGACCCGCCGGGCGGTCTATAGTTTGCGGCAAAGGAGCCGCTCTTATGTGCCGCAACATCAAGACGCTGTTCAACTTCGAGCCGCCGGCGACCGAGGACGAGATCGCCGCCTCGGCGCTGCAATTCGTGCGCAAGCTGTCCGGCTTCAACAAGCCGTCGCAGGCGAACGAGGCGGCCTTCGTGCTCGCCGTCGCGGAGGTGGCCGCCGCCGCCCGCAAGCTCTTGTCGTCGCTCTCCACGCACGCCGCCCCGCGCGACCGCGCGGTGGAGGCGGAGAAGGCGCGGGAGCGGGCACGGGTGAGGTTTGGGTAGGTGGCGCTATTGTCTCGCCTCGCGACCGTGCCATAGCCGCAATACCAGCACGTTGCGGTCGCCACGAATCGTGTACCGGGCGATGTAGCCGCTTACGCCGAACGGGATAATGAGCTGGCGGATCGCCGGGTGTTCCGTCGGGCGGCCCAGCTGAGAGAACTCTTCCAGCCGTTGCAGAGCCGTGAAGATTGTGTCCAATGCACGCTTGGCGGCTTCAGGATTATTGACGTCGAGGAATTCGCGGACCCGCTCAATATCTGCGCGGGCCTCCTGCGAAAGATAGATCATTCAATGCGACGCGCTTTCGGCGGCGGCAGCTCGCTGGCGGTGCCCCAGCTTTCGACCCATGCCTTAACCTCATGCAACGGGATTCCCATGCGCGTGCGCTCGAATTCGCGAAGGCGGCGGCGATCCTCCTCAATATCAGGACCGGTGATATCGATCACCGAATCGAGCAGCGCGACGGCCTCCGCGAGCACGGCGGCCTCATCCTGCCCGCGCTCGGCCGCGAGCTCGCGCAAGCGCGCGTCGGTGGCTGGATCGATGTCGAGAGTGCGGCGGATCATGTTCATGGTACTCTTTTAGCATATAATGAGAATTGAGTGAAACGAGCTATGTCATGCCACGGAAGAAAAAATCTGGCGCCGCCGCATGGAAGGATCCGGATGACGCGCCGGAGCTGACCGATGCGTTCTTCGATCGCGCCGAAATCCGCCACGGCGACAAGGTCATCCGCCGCGGTCGCCCACCGCTGCAGAGCCCGAAGCAGGCGGTGAAGCTGCGGCTCGACGCCGACGTGCTCGCCGCCTACCGCAAGACCGGCGACGGCTGGCAGACGCGCATCAATGCGGATTTGAGGAAGGCGAGGAAGTTGAAGGTGGGGTGAGGGTGGCGGATCACGCTTCGCTAGTCCGCCTTACGCGTTAGGGAGAAAAATCGATGGCCGTAGTTAAAGTTCATAGATTATGGAAATATGATATTGTCTCAGATACAAAGGTCGAATCTACACGTATGGCGACAGCCGGAAAAATTAAGAGCCTCTGCGCCGAGATTATTCCTGGGACCGAAATCGAGATTGACGAAAGTTGCCTAATTCCGATGGAAGAATGGACTCAGCCAAAATTTGAGCCTCCTAAAACAGAATAAGAATAATGCCGCACAGGCTTGGGCTCCCTGAGTAATAAATGTTTACGGGCCACTGCGATGCCGGCTCATTTTAGAAATTCGCAATGTCCGCGATAAATGTAATCCGTTTGGTTCGGAACGGAAAAGTTCAATTCAGATATCTCAAAACGCCCATCCTCTAAGAATCTGAGACGCACACTGGAAATCGACTGAAAATAATCGGCTCCGTCGATCGAGCCCATCGGCCCATAGCTCTCCAACTTGGCAAAATAGTTTGTAAGACAGTATTGAATGAACTGTTCGGGTGAGCTTGAAAAATACGGGGTGCCATTTTTCTTTGCATCCTCCCAGAGTTTATCTTCTCTCTCTATCATTTGGAGCATCGACTCACTCGCTGACTTCTCTGGTTCGTATTTTTTAAAAGTTCAGCTTGCTTTACCGTAAAGCAATCGCTGAGGTGACCGAAACTTTTTTCTATGGTCACAAAGAACTTCTGCTTTTCGGGAGGGAGATCAACCTTTTCTGCAATTATGGTTCCATCGGAGCGTGGACCGATCCTAAAAGAAAAATCGCTGACGCAGATATACTTTCCTAACTTCGGAGTTGCCTCCGCCGGAGCAACTGCGAACACGACTAGAAGTGTTAAAATTATTTTTCGCCCGAGAAGCATTAGATGTTCACTCTTGCCGAGCGTGTGCCGTGATCTACCCGCAAGTACGTCCTTTACGCTTTTCGGCGTTGCCGCGGTGCACCGCTTTCGGCCTTCGCGGGCAAAAACCGACCCGAACGTTCTGCGCGTGTTCCGCGAAGAGCGCGCCGTGCGGCGCGCTGTAAAGCCGCGTCGACGGCTGCGACATCCAGTTTCCGCTTTAGGTTTGATCCCATGACTGTCTCAGCGCGAAGGCACCCTCCAAGCTGTCCCATATATACCACTCATCGACGATGGGTTTGTAAATGGTCTCGAAATAACGGGCACTCTTGCCGAATCGCCTGCGGATCGTTGCTTCGGCAATGCCATGACCGCCCGCGGCGACGCGCCTGCGAACACGGGCGACGGACGCTTCGACCGAAGATAGACGCAAATAGATCAGCGTCACAACATAGCCTTGGCTGCGCCAAAGCGGAATCTTGCGCGCATAAGTGAGCGTTGCGAGCGTGGTTTCGAACATAAAATCCTGCTTGGCTTCGACGAGCCCGTCGAGGCGCCGCAGCATGATCCTCGCGGCATGCCAATCCGATCGCTGTGTTGTGGGCGAGGAGAGGGCTATTTCGTCGGCGTTGACGTATTCAAGGCGTTTGCGGGCCGCGGGTAGATACTCGCTTGCGAATGTCGTCTTGCCGGCCCCGTTGGGACCGGCAACGATTAGAACCTCGGGCACGCATCGCCCCCTCTACAACGCCTTGTTGCTCTCCTTCACCGCTTTCGCCTCGACATACACCTCATTCCCCATCGCCCTAAATTTCTCCGACATCTCGGCCATGCCGTCTTCGATGACGCCTTTTTGCGTCAACGTGCCGAGAGAATTCGGATCATTCAACCCCGCCGCATAGTCGCGCACGTCCTGCGTAATCTTCATCGAGCAGAACTTCGGGCCGCACATGGAGCAGAAATGCGCCACCTTGTGCGCCTCCTTGGGCAGCGTCTCGTCGTGGTACTCGCGCGCGGTCTCCGGATCGAGTCCGAGGTTGAACTGATCCTGCCAGCGGAACTCGAAGCGCGCGCGCGAGAGCGCGTCGTCGCGCAGTTGCGCCGCCGGGTGGCCCTTGGCGAGGTCGGCCGCGTGCGCGGCGATCTTGTAGGCGATGACGCCTTCCTTGACGTCGTCGCGGTCGGGCAGGCCGAGATGCTCCTTCGGCGTCACGTAACAAAGCATCGCCGTGCCGAACCAGCCGATCATGGCGGCGCCGATGGCGCTGGTGATGTGGTCGTAGCCGGGCGCGATGTCGGTGGTCAGCGGCCCGAGCGTGTAGAACGGCGCCTCGCCGCATTCCTTGAGCTGCTTCTCGACATTGACCTTGATCTTGTGCATCGGCACGTGGCCGGGGCCCTCGATCATCACCTGGCAGCCCTTGTCCCAGGCGACCTTGGTCAGCTCGCCCAGCGTCTCCAGCTCGGCGAACTGCGCGCGGTCGTTGGCGTCGGCGATCGAGCCCGGACGCAAGCCGTCGCCGAGCGAGAACGACACGTCGTAGCGGCGCATGATGTCGCAGATCTCGTCGAAGCGCTCGTAGAGGAAGCTCTCCTTGTGCCGCGATAAGCACCACTTGGCCATGATCGAGCCGCCGCGCGAGACGATTCCGGTGACGCGATTGGCGGTGAGGTGGATGTAGCCGAGCCGCACGCCGGCGTGGATGGTGAAATAGTCGACGCCCTGCTCGCACTGCTCGATCAGCGTGTCCTTGTAGCATTCCCAGTCGAGCTTGACGGGATCGCCGTTGACCTTTTCGAGGGCCTGATAGATCGGCACGGTGCCGATCGGCACCGGCGCGTTGCGCAGGATCCATTCGCGCGTGTTGTGGATGTTGCGCCCCGTGGAGAGATCCATCACCGTGTCGGCGCCCCAGCGGATCGCCCACACCATCTTCTCCACTTCCTCCTCGACCGAAGAGGTGACGGCGGAGTTGCCGATATTGGCGTTGATTTTCGTCAAGAAGTTGCGGCCGATGATCATCGGCTCGAGCTCGGCGTGATTGATGTTCGCCGGGATGATGGCGCGCCCGCGCGCGACCTCGCTGCGCACGAACTCCGGCGTGATGAAGGCGGGCACCGCGCCGCCGAACTGCTCGCCGTCGGCCAGCGCCGCCTCCGCGCGCTCCAGCATCTTCTTGCGGCCGAGGTTCTCGCGCTCGGCGATGTAGATCATCTCTTTTGTAATGACTCCCGCCCGCGCCCATTCGAGCTGGGTGAGGGGGTGCTGGCTTGTGGCCGCCGCAGCCTGTTCCCCTCCCCCTTGTGGGGAGGCACTGCCTCTCGCTCCCTCCCCCCTTGTGGGGGAGGGTCGGGGAGGGGGGTAGCTCGTTGAGGCACTGCGTGTGTCAACTTCGACCCCCACCCCTGACCCCTCCCCACAAGGGGGAGGGGAAAAGGAAGCAGAGGGGGAGGGTGAAGAAGCCCGCCACGGCTTCGGCGTGTTGGGGAAATTGCGCGCCAGGTGCTTGCCGCTGACATTGCCGTTGTCGACCGGCCTGATGGGCCGGCCCTCATACTCCTCGACGCCGCCGCGCTCCTTCACCCAGTCGATGCGGGTGCGCGCCAAGCCCTTCTCCACGTCGATCGTCACCTCCGGATCGGTATAGACGCCGGTCGTGTCGTACACGGGCAGGGCTGCCTCGCCGCTCGAGGCGTCGAGCGCAATCTCGCGCAGCGGCACGCGCAAGTCCGGCGCGGCCTCCGGCGTCGCATAGACTTTGCGCGAGGCGGGCAGCGGTCCCGTCGTCACTTTCGGGGTGACGAGATCGGCGGCGGTGACGGGCTTGTTCATGGGTCTGCTCTCCTGACGGCCGCGCGGCGTTTACGCCGCGTAGCCCTTGAACGTGAGATAACTGCCGAGCGCGAGAAAAAAGACGCCGGCGCCGAGAAAAAATCCGCCGCTGGTCAGAAAACTGCCACCGACAAAGGTGACGAACTGCGGCGCGATCAGACGGAACACGCCGACGCAGGCGAGCGCCCAGCCGACCGCGGTGACGACGCTGCGCCAGTCGCGCGTCCAGACGGGATGCGCGTTGAGGATGGCGAGCCCGCCGACCAAGAGCAGCACGCCGGAGAAGTAGATGAAGGGCTGGTTGTTGATGAACTGCGTGCCGATCTGCCGATAGGTCTCGCCGTTCGCCAGCATGCCGATGCCCATCGCGCAGAATACGGGGCCGATCAGCCGCGCAATCGTCGACGATGCATCCATTGTCCTGTCCCTTCGCCGGCATGACCCGGATCAGGTTCAAAGGGTTTTTCTCAGCCCTGACCGGGCACCCCTCGGAACTGCCGTTAATGTAGGCGCGAGCGCAAGCGTGTCAATCTAGGCTAGGCTGCGCTGCAATGTCCGCCGGAGGGCGACAATGGCCGCGAAATTGTTCCCCACCAGCGTGGTCGGCAGCTACCCGCAGCCGGACTGGCTCATCGACCGCAAGCTGCTGGCGCAGGGCGTGCCGCGCGTGCGCATGCGGGAGATGTGGCGGGTTAAGCCCGAGTTCCTCGAACAGGCGCAGGACGACGCCACCATCCTCGCCATCCGCGACATGGAGCGCGCCGGCATCGACGTCGTCACCGACGGCGAGATGCGGCGCGAGAGCTATTCCAACCGCTTCGCCACCGCGCTCGCAGGCATCGACCTCGAACATCCCGGCGTGGTGAGGACGCGCGCCGGCCGCATGACGCCGGTGCCGCGCGTCGTCGGCAAGGTGCGCCGCGCCGGTCCGGTCGAGGTGCGCGACATGCAATTCCTCAGACGCAACACCGAGCGCACCGCCAAGATCACGCTGCCCGGTCCCTTCACCATGAGCCTGCAGGCGCAGGATGAGTTTTACAAGGACGGCGAGGCGCTGGCGATGGACATGGCGGCGGCCGTCAACGAGGAGGCGCATGATCTCGTCGCCGCCGGCGCCGACGTGATCCAGCTCGACGAGCCCTGGGTGCGCAACGATCCGGCGACCGCCAAGCGCTACGCGGTGAAGGCGATCAACCGCGCGCTCGAAGGCATCAAGGTGCCGACGGTGGTGCATCTCTGCTTCGGCTATGCCGCGGTGGTGCCGGGCGAGGCCAAGCCGCACGCTTACGCCTTCCTCGCCGAGCTGGCCGCGACCGACGCGACGACGATCTCGATCGAAAGCGCGCAGCCGAAGATCGACCTCGGCGTGCTCAAGGCGCTGGCGCCGAAAAACGTGATGCTCGGCGTGCTCGATCTGTCCGATGTCAATGTCGAGGCGCCGCGGACGGTGGCCGAACGCATTCGTGCCGGCTTGCAGTACGTGGCGGCGGAGCGGCTGATCCCGGCGCCCGACTGCGGCATGAAATATCTGCCGCGCCAGGTCGCCTTCGGCAAGCTCAAGGCGATGGTCGAGGGTGCCGCGATCGTGCGCGCGGAGATGTGACGCTGGACGTGCCGGAGCTCAGGTGCGCCGGGCGAAGCCGCAATATTTCTGCAGCGCGCCGAACAGCTCGTTGGTGTCGAACGACTTCTTGAGCACGTGCGCGGCGCCGGGATGCCCGCCGATCTCCCGTTTCAACAAGGTTTCGGTCGCCTCGTCGAGCTTGCGGCCGCTCAAGACGATGACGGGAATGTTCTCGGTCTCCGGCGCGGCACGCAGACGGTGCAGCAGATATTGCGCGTCGCCGTCCGGCATGAAGCAGTCGGAGACGATCGCGCTCGGCTTCTCGCGGCTGGCGAGGCGCATCGCGTGCGTTGCGTCGGACGCATAGATCGTCTCGACGCCGACTTTGTTGAGCCGGCTGCGCAGGAAGCGTTCGATGTCGGGATCGTCGTCGACCAAAAGAATGCGCGGCAGCGCCGGCACCTCGGCGTCGTCCGGTGGCCCCTCGAGCTCCACGATCTTGTCGGCGAGGCTGGGATAGATTTCGAGCAGCGCGGCTTCCAGGTTTCGCCAGAAATCGGGCCCCTTGCGTCCGTAATAAAGCCCGAGGCTCTCGCAGCGTTCGACCGTCTCCTCGTCGTTGCCGCCGGTGATGACCACCACCTCGACCGGCTTGCTTCCCGGATCGAGGAAGCGCGAGCACACGGAAAGACCGTCGAGCTCCGGCATGTTGACGTCGACGACCAGGATGTCGGGCTGGCCGCGTTTCGCCTTGATCAAGAGCTGCATGCCGTTGGTCGCGGTTTCGACCTGAAAGCCCATCTTGCCGCAACGCTCGGCCAGCATTCCCAAGATCGTCGGGTCGTCGTCGGCGATGAGCATTTTGAGCTTGCGCAGCGGCGGCTTCACGGAAATGACGGGCGCCTGCGGCCGCTTCACCGGCGCGGCGCGCGGCAGCGACGGCTCCTCCTGCACCGTCGCCGGCGGCTCGGCGCGGGCGATCTGATCGAGCAGGGTGTCGAGCTTGCCCCGGATTGCGGGGATGTTGCTTTCTCCCGCCAGGCGCTCGATGACCGCCTCTTCCAGCGCCAAGGCTGCATCGCTGACGGCTTGATAGTTGAACACTCCGGCGGCGCCGGCGAGCTTGTGCGCGAGCTCGCGCAGGCCCTCGGGCGCCATCACCGAATCGGGAATGTGCTTGAGCTCCTCGCGATACATCGCGAGCCTCTTGGCGTCGGCCTGCAGGCGCTCGCTGAAGTCGCCGGTCTTGGAGGCGAGCTTGGCGGCGTGCAGGTGGTCGCGCATCGTCTTGGCGAGCGTCTTGGGATCGAACGGCTTGGCGATGACCCCGGCCGCGCCGAGCGCCGTCAGCCGCTCGATTTCGCTCGGCGGCACGCGCGCGGTCATGAACAGCAACGGGATTTTCGTGGTCTTCGGCTCTTGGCGCAGGCGGGCAAGCGTCGCCGGTCCATCCATGTCCGGCATCAAGACGTCGCAGAGAATGACGTCCGGAGTTTCCTCGGCGGCCTTGGCGACCGCCTCTTCGCCGCTACCGCAGCTCGTCACCGCGATATTCGAATCGAGCAGCAACGCCAGTTCGACCGCATCGCGCATCAGCGGATCGTCATCGACATGAAGGACACGCAACGCCATCGCCTGAGCTCCCGTTCATCGCCGCGACGACTAACACGCGGAGGCTTAAGAGATTCATGGCGCGGATGCCGGCTGCGTAGTAGTGCGTATGGCCGCGCGCCGCGCGATCTCGCGCGGCGGCAACGGGCTACCGGGGCAGCGAGAGGACGCGATGAAACGCGATTGCCCACACACCTCCGGCCTCGAGAAGGTGACGCCGAGCGCGCTCGGCTGCGAGGAGTGTCTGAAGATCGGCTCGCCCTGGGTGCACTTGCGGCTGTGCCGGACCTGCGGCCATGTCGGCTGCTGTGATTCATCGCCCAACAAGCACGCCACCAAACACTTTCATGCCAGCGGGCATCCGATCATCGAGGGCTACGATCCGCCGGAAGGCTGGGGCTGGTGTTATGTCGACGAGAAATTCGTCGACCTGCCCGGGAAGACGCCGCAGCGCGGCCCGATCCCGAAATTCGTCTAAGCCGTCCGCGCCGGGCGCGGGATCGGCATGAGCGCCTGCGGCTGGTAATGCGCGAGCGTTTGCATCGCCTCGATGTCGGTGAATTCGACCTGCCGCTCGCTGTCGGCGATCATCTTCTCCGCGCGTAACTGCTGCATCATGCGATTGAGATGCGGCACCGACAGGCCGAGCACGTCGGCCATGACCTCTTGCGAGAACGGCAGAACGAATCGGTTCTCCTCGGCATATCCGACCGCCTTCAATCGGGCGTGCAGCTCGAGCAAGAAATGCGACAGCCGCTCGATCGGCGTGCGGCGGCCGACGTCGATGACATGCTCGGCATAGGTCGTCGCCTCCTGCACCGCCATCCACGACAGCGCCAGGCCGAATTGCGGCCGTTGGTAGCAGAGCTGCACATAGGCCTCGATGGCGCAGACATGCATGCGCAGGTCGGTGATGGCGCTGACCGAATAGACCGCCCGGTCGTAGAAGCTGCCGGGCAGGCCGACGATGTCGCCGGGCAATACCACGTTGAGGATCTGGCGCTTGCCGTTGCGCAACAGCTTGTAGCGCACGGCATAGCCTTCCTTGACGAAGCAAAGTTTGCGGTATTCGTAACCGTCGACGATCAGGTCGCGCCGCCTGCGAATGGCCAGCTCGCCATCGATGATGGCGTCGAGCGCCTTCAGGTCGGTGGCCGAGAGCGCGACGTGCTGCAACAGCCGGGCGACGAACGGGTGCCGGTCGAGGTCGCTGCGGGAGGTTGTAGCGTCCATGATAGGTCTACCACCACGAAACGTAATCCCGTTCATTCATTTAAATCAATGATCCGCGCGAATGCGCGCGAGGGGCCGCCGGCTCTATCTGATACGCCACTTTCCCCTCTGGAGCGGTGGCGTATGACTTCAACAATGGCCGCGCCTGTCGTGTGCGGCCATCTTTTTTGAGTCCCCGGCCGATGCGCGAAGTCCCGGTTGACGGCGCCGAGAGGCTTGGACGGGCGATCGCAGATGTCCTGATCGTCGCGCTCGCACTGCCGTTCATCTACGGCTATCTCGGGCCGTTCGTATTCGGATAACACCGAGACCGCGTGCCGGCGCGGCTGTTCGGCTTGCCCGTTGCAGCCGCCGCCCGCGGCGGAGCCCCGGCCTCGCGCCGGGGCTCTTGCCGTCGCGCTATTTCATCTCCGCCATGCACTTCTTGACGAAGGCGGCCTTCTCCTCCATCGGCACGTTCTCTTGCATGGCGCGCACGTCGCAGGCGCGCATCTTCTCGGCTTCGCCCGGCGGCGTCATCTTCTCCGGCGCGGTCGATTTCATGTCCTCGGCGTGGCCCGCTGCGGCGGCGGCGAGCACAGTGTAGACTGCCAGGCACAGCTTGCGCATTGCGGACCTCCGATCAGTGCGGTTTGCCCATGCGGTGCAGCTTGAGCACGGTGTAGACGCAGTCGCTCGCCGGCGTCGGGATGCCGTATTGGCGGCCGAGGTCGCGCACCTTGCCGTTGAGCCAGTCGAGCTCGAGCCGGTTGCCGCGCTCGAGGTCGTGCGCCATCGAGGCTTTCATTCCGGGCTCGATCGCGCTTTCGAGGAATTTGATGCGCTCCTCGATATAGGCGTTGTCGAGCGCGACGCCCTTGGCGCGGCCGACGGCGATCGCTTCTTCCATGAGCTGGCGGAAGAAGGCGCGCAATTCCGGGTCGGCCGCAATCGGCCCGATCGGCGAACGCAGCGCGGCGGTAGAGCCGGCCATGGCGGAGAGGAAGATGAATTTGTGCCAGAGCTCACGCTCCATGTCGGGCGAGAGCGCGATGTCGAGCTTGGCGGCCTTGCCGGCGTCGATGAAGGCCTGCAGCCGGGCGTCCGGCTTCTTGTCGAGGCGGCCGACGCGCATGCTGGCGAAGGCGCTCGTGTGTTTGATGACGCCCGGCGCGGCGATGGTGGTGGCGATGTAGGTCGCGCCGCCGATGGTGCGCTCGGCGCCGAGGATCGCCGCGATGCGCTCGACGCTGTCGACGCCGTTCTGGAAGGTGATGAGGCGGGTGTCCGGCCCCATCAGCGGCTTCGCCGCCTCCGCCGCCTGCTCGGTGTCCCACAGTTTGACCGCGAACAGCACGATGTCGACCGCGCCGACCTCGGCGGGCTTGTCGGTGACGTTGGGCTTCGGCAGATGCAGATCGCCGTGCACGCTCTCGATCTTCAGGCCGTTCTTCCTGATGGCGTCGAGATGGGCGCCGCGCGCGATGAAGAAGACGTCGTGCCCGGCCGCCGCCAGGCGCGCGCCGAAATAGCCGCCCACCGCTCCCGCCGCCATCGCCGCAATGCGCATGCCGCCCCTCCCGCTTCGGACGGCAAACCATATAGCAAAAGAAAAGGCCCGGCGCGCGGCCGGGCCGAGTCGGGGAGGTTCTCTCGAATTCAGTAAACGCCGTGCACGGGCCCGCCGTTCCAGCTCATGCGCTCGGGGGCCCGCGGCGTCGGCGACGTCGCCTCGCGCGTCGGTGCGGGCGAAGCCGGCAGCACGATGACCTTGGCGCCGACCTGCACGCGGTTGTAGAGGTCGATCACGTCTTCGTTGGTGAGGCGGATGCAGCCCGACGACACGCGCTTGCCAATGGTCGTTGGATCGTTGGTGCCGTGGATGCGATATTCGGTGCCGCCGATATACATGGCGCGGGCGCCGAGCGGATTGCCGGGGCCGCCCGCGGTCACGCGCGGCAAATAGGGTTGGCGCGCGATCATCGCCGCCGGCGGATACCAGTCCGGCCACTCGGCTTTGCGCACGACGTCTCTGATGCCCGACCAGGTGAAGCCGGCGCGGCCGACGCCGATGCCGTAGCGGATCGCCTTGCCGCTGCCGAGCACGTAATAGAGATAAGTGTGCGCGGTATCGACGATGACGGTCCCGGGCGCTTCGTGGCTCGGATAATCGATGATTTGCCGCTGGAGCCGCGGCGCCAATTCGGCGTCCTCGTTGCCGATGTCGGCGTCGTAATTTGGCTGCGCCGGTGCAAGTTGACTCGGCGCCGGCGCTGCGACGACCGCAAGCTGTTGCGCCTGCGCACCGCCGCACACGGCGAGTGCGGCGATGAGCGAGCCATAGACAAACTGGCGGGACATGGGAGCCCTCGTTGCTTTCCCCGATGCTGGTGCGTCGGGGAAATCGCGTGGGCGGTCCAAAGGTTCCTGCTCGCGCGCGGCTCAAAACTGCGTAAGCGCCTGGAACCGGCGGCCTTTTTGCGCGTTGCCGGCGCCTGCTTGGTTAATTTTTGCCGCGGTGCCAGCCGACCACGGCGTCCGGCACGCTGTCGGTTGAGGCGAAATACGGCTTGATGTCGATGAGCGGCGTGCCGTCGAGACAGTCGAGGCCGATCACGGAGAGCTTGCCGTCGTCGACGCCGAGGAGCTTGACCACACTCATGGCGATCGGGTTGGGGCGGGCCGGCGAACGCAGGGCGAAGGTGCCGCGGCGCACGCCGTCGCTTGGCACCTGCTGCACCAGGTTGCGCGGCGATTTGTCCATCCAATAGAGCAGCACGAGGTGCGAGCAGGAGGAGACATCTTTGAGCGCGTCACGGAAGCGCGCGTCGACCTCGACCGTGCAGACGGCGTCGGACCCGCGGGCGTTCTTCGGGCAGTCCTTGCGCGCTTTCCAGGGCGTGCGGATGCGGCCGATGAAATAGACGCCGGCGTCGGTCGCCGCCGGCAAGGCAACCGTCTGCTCACCGTCGCGAATGCCGAAATCCTTGTGGGCCATGGCTTTCTTTTATCGGCAAAATGAGCCTTGCGGCAAGGCGCTTAAAGGCATAAAGATATCTTTATGTAATGGGAGGCGGCCCAATGGGCAGCAAGCTTGGCTTCGATGCGCTCAATGCCGCGCTCAAGGCGGCCGGCGAGGAGACGCGGCTGCGCGTGCTGGCGCTGCTGGCCGAGGCCGAGCTCACCGTCTCCGATTTGACCGATATCTTGCGCCAATCGCAGCCGCGCATTTCGCGCCATCTGCGCCTGTTGGCCGAGGCCGGGCTGGTCGAGCGCTTCCGCGAGGGCACCTGGGCCTTCTTTCGCCTCGCCGAGCACGGCGGTGGCGCCGAAGTTACCCGCGCGCTGCTCGAGCGGCTCGACCCGGCCGACCAGACCATCGCGCGCGACCGTGCTCGGCTCGCCGCCGTGCGTGCCGCGCGCGCCGCCGCCGCGCAAGCCTATTTCCGCGCCCACGCCGCCGAGTGGGACCGCATCCGCAAGCTGCACGTCGCCGACGCCGCGGTGGAAGCCGCGATCAAAACGGCGCTCGCCGATAAGCCGTTCCGCTCGCTGCTCGATCTCGGCACCGGCACCGGCCGCATGCTCGAACTGTTCGGTCCGCTGCTCGAACGTGGCCTCGGCATCGATCTGTCGCTCGACATGCTCTTGCTCGCGCGTGATCGCCTGGAGCGCGCCGGCTTGAAGCATTGCAGCGTGCGGCAGGGCGACATCTACGACCTGCCGCTGCCCGACGATTCCTTCGATGTCGTCATCCTGCACCAGGTGCTGCACTTCCTCGACGACGGCGCGCGCGCGATCCGCGAGGCGGCGCGCGTGCTGCGGCCGGGCGGCCGCTTGCTGGTGGTCGACTTCGCCCCACACAGCCAAGAATTCCTGCGCGAACAATTCGCGCACCGCCGGCTCGGCTTTGCGCCGGAGACGGTGACGCAATGGATGACGGCGTCCGGGCTCGAGCCGGTGCTGCACAAATCGCTGCCGCCCGAGACTGGCTCCGACGGCAAGATCGCGGTGTCGCTCTGGCTCGCACGCGACACCCGCGCGTTGATGGCGCGACCGGCGACGCGGGAGGTCGCGTGATGAACGTGCAGCCCCGCCTCAGCCGTTTCATGCCGGCCGGCCATCGCCGCATCGGCGTGTCGTTCGAGTTCTTCCCGCCCAAGGACGAGGGCATGGAGAAGACGCTGTGGGAATCGATCGAGCGGCTGAAGCCGATGGCGCCGGACTTCGTCTCCGTCACCTATGGCGCCGGCGGTTCCACCCGCGAGCGCACGCACGCGACGGTCAGACGCATCCTGACTGAGACGCCGCTCGTGCCGGCGGCGCACCTGACCTGCGTCGCCGCCACGCGTGCGGAGATTGACGCCATCGTGCGCAATTATCACGACGCGGGCGTGCGCCACATCGTGGCGTTGCGTGGCGACCCGCCGGAAGGCGCCGGCGGCCGTTACGTGCCGCATCCGGGCGGCTATGAAAACGGCGCCGCGCTCGCCGCCGGCATCAAGCGGCAATTCGCGGACATCGAAATCTCGGTGTCGGCTTACCCGGAGAAACATCCGGATTCACCGACCGTCGAAGCCGACATCGACATGCTCAAAGCCAAGGTCGACGCCGGCGCCACGCGCGCCATCACGCAGTTCTTCTTCGAGAACGACCTTTATTTCCGCTACGTCGACCGCGTGCGCGCCCGCGGCATCGATATTCCGATCGTGCCGGGCATCCTGCCGGTGCAAAACTTTGCCGCGGCGAAGAATTTCGCGACGCGCACCGGCGCCTCCGTGCCGGTGTGGCTCGCCGAGCGCTTCCACGGTCTCGACGACGATCCGGTGACGCGCAAGCTCATCGCCGCCGCGGTCGCCGCCGAGCAGGTGATCGATCTGTTCGACCGCGGCGTCACCAATTTCCACTTCTACACCATGAACCGCGCCGACCTCGTCTACGCGATCTGCCATCTGCTCGGCCTGCGGCCCGCGACGCAGGAGGCGGCGTGATGGTCGTCACCCTGCGCGCAAAACAAAGCCGCAGGCCGCAGCCTGCTCCCTCCCCCCTTGTGGGGGAGGGTTGGGGAGGGGGGTGCGACGCGAGCGCAAAGCCTGCCACGACCCCCCTCCCTGTCCCTCCCCCACAAGGGGGGAGGGAACTCTAGAACCGAAGCGTTGCGTGCATGTCCAAAGACAAGAACACACGATCTGAATTCACCGACCTGCTGCGCCGGCGCATCCTGGTGCTCGACGGCGCCATGGGCACCATGATCCAGGCGCTCAAGCTCGACGAGGAGGGCTATCGCGGCGCCCGCTTCGACGCCTGGAACCGCGAGGTGCGCGGCAACAACGACCTGCTCAACCTTTCCCGTCCCGATGCGGTGCGCGACATCCATCTCGCTTATTTCCGCGCCGGCGCCGACATCGTCTCCACCAACACCTTCTCCTCGACCGCGATCGCGCAGGCCGATTACGGCATGGAAGGCATCGCCTACGAGCTCAACGTCGCCGGCGCCAAGCTCGCGCGCGAGGCGGCGGCGATCGCCGAGCAGGAAGACGGCCAGCGCCGTTTCGTCGCCGGCGCGCTCGGCCCGACCAACCGCACCGCCTCGATCTCGCCGGACGTCGCCAATCCCGGCTTCCGTGCCATCACCTTCGACCAATTGCGCGCGGCCTATGGTGAGCAAGCGCGCGGCCTTATCGACGGCGGCGCCGATTTGCTGCTGATCGAAACGATCTTCGACACGCTCAACGCCAAGGCGGCGGTCTATGCGATCGCCGAACTGTGCGATGAGCGCGGCATCGACGTGCCGGTGATGATCTCCGGCACCATCACCGACCGCTCCAGCCGGCTCTTGTCCGGGCAGACGCCGGCGGCGTTTTGGAATTCGCTGGCGCATGCCGCGCCGATCACCGTCGGGCTCAACTGCGCGCTCGGCGCGCGCGAAATGCGCGCGCATATTGCCGAGATCGGCCGCGTCGCTGATACTTTCGTCTGCGCCTATCCCAACGCCGGCTTGCCCAACGAATTCGGCTATTACGACGAGAGTCCGGAATACATGGCCGAGCTGCTCGGCGAATTCGCCGACGCCGGCCTGGTCAACGTGGTCGGCGGCTGTTGCGGCACCACGCCCGCGCATATCGCCGCCATCGCCAAGGCGGTCGCAGGCAAGCCGCCGCGCATCATCCCCGAGGTGCCGAAACAGCTGCGGCTATCGGGCCTCGAGGCTTTCGCGCTGACGCCGGAAATCCCCTTCGTCAATGTCGGCGAGCGCACCAACGTCACCGGCTCGGCCAAATTCCGCAAGCTGATCACCGCCGGCGATTATGCGAGCGCACTCACGATCGCGCGCGAGCAGGTGGAAAACGGCGCGCAGGTCATCGACGTCAACATGGACGAAGGGCTGCTCGATTCGGAAGCGGCGATGACCACGTTCCTCAATCTGATCGCCGCCGAGCCGGACATCGCCCGCGTCCCGGTCATGGTCGACTCATCGAAATTCTCGGTGATCGAGGCCGGGCTGAAATGTCTGCAAGGCAAGCCGGTCGTCAATTCGATCTCAATGAAGGAAGGCGAGGAGGCTTTCATCGCCCACGCCAAGACCGTGCGCCGCTACGGCGCCGCCGTGGTGGTGATGGCCTTCGACGAAAAGGGCCAGGCCGACACGCTCGAACGCAAATGCGCCATCGCCAGACGCGCCTACGACATCCTCACCAAGCAGGTCGGCTTTCCGCCGGAGGATATCATTTTTGATCCCAACATCTTCGCCGTCGCCACGGGGATGGACGAGCACAACGGTTATGGGGTGGCCTTCATCGAGGCGGCGCGTTGGATCAGACAGAACTTGCCCGGCGTGCACGTTTCCGGCGGCGTCTCCAACCTGTCGTTCTCCTTCCGCGGCAACGAACCGGTGCGTCAGGCGATGCATTCCGTGTTCCTCTATCACGCCATCCAGGCCGGCATGGACATGGGCATCGTCAACGCCGGGCAGATCGCCGTCTATGACGATCTCGATCCGGACTTACGCGAAGCCTGCGAGGACGTGGTGCTCAACCGGCGGCCCGACGCCGGCGAACGGCTGCTCGAACTCGCGAAGAGATTCCACGGCAAGGGGCAGGAGGCGAAAGAGGCCGACCTTGCCTGGCGCGCCGAGCCGGTGGAGAGACGGCTGTCCCATGCGCTGGTCCACGGCATCACCGATTTCATCGAGGCCGACGTCGAGGAGGCACGTCAGCGCGCCAAGCGGCCGCTCGACGTGATCGAGGGCCCGCTGATGGACGGCATGAACGTGGTCGGCGACCTGTTCGGTTCCGGCCGCATGTTCCTGCCGCAGGTGGTCAAATCGGCGCGGGTGATGAAGCAGGCGGTCGCCTATCTCATGCCCTACATGGAGCAGGAGAAGGACGGCCGCGCGCACACAAGCGCGAACGGCAAAATCGTCATGGCGACGGTGAAGGGCGATGTGCACGACATTGGCAAGAACATCGTCGGCGTCGTGCTCCAGTGCAACAATTACGAGGTCATCGATCTCGGCGTCATGGTGCCGGCGGCGAAGATTCTGGAAACCGCCAAGGCCGAGAAGGCCGACCTCATCGGCCTCTCCGGCCTCATCACGCCTTCGCTCGACGAGATGTGCCATGTGGCGGCGGAAATGGAGCGGCAGGAACTCGAACTGCCGCTGCTCATCGGCGGCGCCACGACCAGCCGCGTGCACACGGCGGTGAAGATCCATCCCAACTACCGGCGTGGCCAGGCGGTGCACGTCAACGACGCCAGCCGCGCGGTCGGTGTCGCGCAGGCGCTGATGTCGCGCGAGCAGCGCGCGCCCTATATCGCCGAAGTGCGCGGCGAATATGCCAAGATCGCCGCCGCGCATGCGCGCGCGCAGGAGGAGAAGTCGCGGCTGACGCTGGCCGCGGCGCGCGCCAATGCGCCGAAGCTCGACTGGGGCAACTATCAGCCGCCGAAGCCGTCCTTCCTCGGCAGCAAGGCGCTCACCCATTATCCGCTCGCCGAACTGGTCGATTTCATCGACTGGACGCCGTTCTTCCAAACCTGGGAATTGACCGGCAAGTTCCCGGCCATTCTCGACGACGCGAAGGTGGGCGAGGCGGCGCGCGCGCTTTACGACGATGCGCTCAAGATGCTGGACAAGATCATGAACGAGGGTTGGTTCAGCGCCGGCGCCACGCTCGGCTTCTGGCCGGCCAATGCGCAAGGCGACGATATCCTGGTGTTCGCCGATGAAGCGCGCGGCACGCCGATCGCCACGCTGCACATGCTGCGCCAGCAGTTGTCGAAACGCGAGGGCCGCCACAACGTCGCGCTCGCCGATTTCATCGCGCCGCGCGAGAGCGGACTTGCCGACTACATTGGTGCCTTCGCGGTGACCGCCGGTCTCGGCGAGGACGCGGTCGCCGAGCGCTTCAAGCGCGCCAATGACGACTATTCCGCGATCCTGGTGAAGGCGCTGGCCGACCGGCTGGCGGAGGCTTTTGCCGAACGACTGCACCAGCGCGTGCGCAAGGAGTTCTGGGGCTATGCCGCGGACGAAGCGCTCGGCAATGCCGATCTGATCGCGGAGAAATACCGCGGCATCCGTCCGGCGCCCGGCTATCCGGCGCAGCCCGATCACACCGAGAAGGGCACGCTGTTCGATCTGCTCGAGCCCGAGCGCGTCGGCCTCAAGCTGACCGAGAGCTACGCTATGTGGCCGGGTGCCGCGGTGTGCGGGCTCTATTTCAGCCATCCGCAGGCGGCCTATTTTGGCGTCGGCAAGATCGAGCGCGATCAAGTCGAGGATTACGCGCAGCGCAAAGGCTGGAGCGTGGCCGAGGCCGAACGTTGGCTGGCGCCGATCCTCAATTACGATCCGCACCGGGCGAAAATTGCCGCGGCTTAAATTGCGACTGGCGTCCGGTCCCGCCGCAGCATGTACATTACGTAGCAAAACACCGGAGAGCGTGGCTCTCCGGTGTCGTATTGCGTCACCGATTTCGCGTCGGCTTATGGTTGGCGTCGTCGTCGGCCGCTTGACTCAGAATGCCCCCAGCAAGATTGCGCCGACGAAGACGAACACGGCGCACACAGCGAGCACATTCAGCTTCAAGGACAGGTCCACGGCAGGTGCCTCCCTTGCTGATGTGACGCAAGTCTAGCACGGAGCGCGGCGCCGCCGAAGGGCGCGCAAAAAATTTGATCCGAAACGTCATGCGCCGCGCGCATGACGTGCAACCGATTGATCTGCGCTACAAAAAGCCGTGTTGCAGAGCAAACCGAGTTACCGAGCACGGGCCGTCGCCGCCGCATTCCCGCCGGTAGCATCGAACCTTGCGCTTTGATATTCATGATTTGGAATTGGAGAAGCGACGCAAGCCGGCGGCCTTGCGTTACATAAGATAATTGGGAGGAACCATGCGTCTTCTGAGCCGAATTCTTTTCGCGCTCGCGCTCTTTGCCGCGTGCGCATCCGCAGGTGCAGGTCATGCGCAAACATGGCCGACGCGGCCAGTGAGATTCATCGTTCCGTTCGGGCCCGGCGCCGGCGTCGACATCACCGCGCGGCTTCTGGCCGACCGGTTGCAAGCGAAATGGGGCCAGCCGGTTGTGGTGGAGAACCGCCCGGGTGGCGACGCCTTCATCGCCATCACCACCGTCGTCAACGCGCATGACGATCACGTGCTGTTGTTCGCGCCGGCCTCGGCGTTCACCGCGCATCCCTATCTGCACGAGAAGCTACCCTACAAGATCGACGATCTCGCTCCCATTGCGCGCGTGACCAACACCCTGATCGGGGTTGCGGTGCCGACCTCGCTCGGCGTCAACACGCTGAAGGAGTTCGTCGACAAAGCGCGCGCCGAGCCGGGCAAGCTCAACTACGCGTCGGTGACCGGCGCCAACGATCTTTTGTTTGCGGCGTTCTTGAAGACCGAGAAGCTCGACGTAGCCAAGGTGCCTTACAAGGATCCGGTCACCGCCATCACCGATCTCGCCGAGGACCGCATCCAGGCCTATGTCGCGGCTTACGCGATCATCCGGCCGCGCATCCAATCCGGCAAGGTGAAGGTGCTGGCGCTGACCAATAAGCAGCCCGCGGCGAGCCTGCCCGGTATTCCAACCGCCGAGGAAGCCGGCTTCAAGTCGCTGACCTTCGACGGCCTGACCGGCCTCTTGGGTCCGACCAATGTGCTGAGCCCGGTGCGCGAGCGTATCGCCGCCGATATCAAGGAGGTGGTGGCCGACCCGGCGATTGCCGCGCGGCTGATCGCGACCGGCCAAGTGGTCAATCCGGGCACGCCCGCTGAATTCGCCGAGGCGATAGCCGATCAGCGCACGGCCGTCGCGCGTATCGGCGAGACGCTGGGGTTGAGGCCGGCGCAATAGAGCCGCAAGGATTCCTTATCCTTAACGCGGCCAAACAACGGCAGAATTGTAATCTCGTTAAAGAAACTGCTCGCTACTTGCGGGCATGAACGGTGGGGTCCGCCTCTCTATCGCCGGCGTGATGCTCGGGCTGCTGGCGCTCGCCGGTTGCGGGCGCAGCTTCTTTCAGGGTGAGCGCGCCGCCTGGCGGCACGATGCCGAGGTCGCCTGCATGAAGTCGGGCGCCGTCAAGCTCGGCGGCACCGTCGTGCAGATCGATCCGATCGAAGGCCCGGGCATGTGCGGCGCCGATTTTCCGCTGAAGGTCGCGGCGCTCGGCGAGGCCAATCCGGCGATGAGCTACTCGGACGATCTCGTTCCACCCGGCGCAATCCCCAACGGCTCCTCGCGCGCGCCGAACTGGCCGCCGCAGCGCTCGGCGCCGCCGGCGGCGCGTGTTGAGGTCGCGCCCGGCCGCAATGAAACGTTGCAGTGGATGCCCGGTCCGCAGGCGGTCGTCGCCGCGCCTGGCGAGCCACTGCCGCTCGCCCCTTCGGCCAGTGAGCCTGCCGCCGCAATGCGCGCCGCGCCGGCTTATCGGCAGCCGCAGGCGCGCGTCGCCCCCGACGATATCCCGCCCGATGCCGTCATCCCGCCGGGCGGCAGCGCCGCGGTGCCGGACCCCGGTGCCGAGCCCGCCTATCCGGCGCCGCGCAATGCCTATAACGCGCCGGTCTATGAGCCGGCGCGCGAGCCGCCGCGCTTAGGCCGGACGCCGTTCAACGTCGCCGCGCTGCCGCAAGCGCAGTTGACGCCGGCGGCGACGCTTGCCTGTCCGCTGGTCTCGGCGCTCGACCGTTGGGTGAGCGAGGGCGTGCAGCCGGCGGCGCTGAAGTGGTTCAACTCGCCGGTCGTGTCGATCAAGCAGATCTCGGCCTATGCCTGCCGCGGCATGATCGGCAGCGGCACCCACAGCATCTCCGAACACGCCTTCGGCAACGCGATCGACATCGCCGGCTTCACCTTCGCCGACGGCCGTACCGTCACCGTGGTGAGCGGCTGGCATGGCACGCCGGAAGAGCAGGGCTTCCTGCACGACGTGCAGCTCACCGCCTGCGAGACGTTCACGACGGTGCTGGGGCCCGGCTACAACGCCGCGCACTACAATCACTTTCATGTCGACCTGATGCGGCGTGCGAGCGGGCGCCATCCCTGCCGGCCGGATGCGATCCCGGGCGAACAGGCGGCGGCAATGGCGCGAGCACGGTATGCCAACAAGCACGGGCCCCTGATCACCGGCTCGGTCGCACACAAATTGCCGGCGCTCGGCAAGATGATGGAAGCGACGCCCGGCGACGACGGCGACGACGAGGCCGACTGAGGCAACCCGTCGGCGGCAGTTACTCGTCCGCCGTCGGCAGCCGCCATTTCAGGCCGGGAAAGCGCGCGTAGTCGCGGTCGAAGGTGATCCACTCGCAGCCCCATTCGATCGCGAGTGCCGCGTACCAAGCGTCGGTAACGCGCCCTCCGCGCGTGCTTGTTTCGAGACAAAGTCGCTTGAAGATTTGCCAATGGCGCTCTTTTGGCTCAACGATTTGACAGTGTGGCTGGCCCAGCAGATCCTCGCAAAAACCGAAAGCTTCCTCCACGGCGCTCGGCATCGAATAGCGTCGTTGATTGGTGGTGATGCGAACCACGGCGGCGAGTGCCGCGGGTGCCAGGCCAAAGCGGGCGTTTCCAAGAACCACCGTATCGAGCCAAGCTCGGCAGATCGTGTGATGGGCCGAGTCTTTGCGGAATGCGTAGATGAGGACGTTGACGTCCGCCAGGATCATTTAAAGTGCTTCATGCGCTCGACGTATTCGAGGTCATCCCTCTCTTGCAGCGCGGCCGAATCCGAAATGTCGATGCCGGGCCTAGGTCCACCGGTAGCTTTGCTGACGCGAGGCATGATGCGTTTCTTGGGCAAATCTTTCCGATTATCGGAAATCACGAGGCGAAGGCCGTCCTCGATCAGCGCCGTCAACGTGAGGCCTTCCTCGGCGGCCTTGCGTTTGGCGCGCTTGAGCAGCTCGGCGGGCAGGCGGACGGTGGTGCGCTCGATCATATGTCAAGACATATCGTCTGATATGTCAATATGTCAAGACGCTAGACCGCCGCCTCGAGCAGCATGGCGGCGAACAGGATGAGGCCGGCGTCGCGGTTCGACTTGAACAGTCTGAGGCAGAGCGCCGGATCGTTGATGTCGAGCCGCACCACTTGCCAGCCGAGATGCACCGCGAAGGCGATCGCGCCGAGTACGAAAATCAATTCGCCGCCCGCCATCAGCCCGGCGGCGCCGATCAGCAGCACCGCGGCGGCATAGAAGGCGGCGAGCATCGGCTGCGTACGCTCGCCGAACAGGAGCGCGGTCGACTTGATGCCGATGAGCAAGTCATCCTCGCGGTCTTGATGCGCGTAGATGGTGTCGTAGCCGATCACCCAGCAAATCGAGCCGGCATAGAGCACGAACGCCGGCGCATCGAGCCGCGCGAAGGCGGCCGGCCAGCCCATTAGCGCGCCCCAGGAGAACGCCAGGCCCAATACGATCTGCGGCCAATAAGTCACGCGCTTCATGAACGGATAAATCACGATCACCGCCAGCGAGGCGAGACCGACCCCTACCGTGAAGCGGTTGAATTGAATGAGCACCGCTAAACCGACCAGCGCCTGCGCCAGCATGAAGGCGGTCGCTTGCGCGATGGTGACCTGTTTGGACGGGATCGGCCGCGAACGCGTGCGCTCGACCAAGCCGTCGAGATCGCGGTCGACCAGATCGTTCCAAGTGCAGCCGGCGCCGCGCATGGCGAAAGCGCCGATGAAGAACAACACGATATGCCAGAGATCGGGAAAGCGCCCGGCGTGCATGCCGGCGAGTCCCACCGACCACCAGCACGGCATCAACAAGAGCCAGGAGCCGATCGGTCGGTCAAAACGGGCGAGCCGCAGATAGGGCCGCATCCATGCCGGCGCGAGCCCGTCGACCCAGTTACCGGTCGCATCGGCGACGCGTCCGGCACTCTCGCTCATCGGGCGCCGAGCGGCGAACCGGTGAGCGTATCGTAGGTGCCGCCGCGGCCGGTCTTGACGTTGTTGGCGTCGGGGGCCGGCGCGATCAGCGAGTCGCTCAGACTCGGGCCGGCAGGACGCGGCGGCGCGGCGGCGATCTGGCAGACCTTGGTGCGAATCTCGTCGGTGTGCTTATGCCCCTTCTTCATCTCCTCGATCGCCTGCGGGGGAATGCCGCACCAGGTGCCGTTGTCGCTGGCGTATTTGATCAGCTTGGTCTCGGACGCCGAAAAGGCATTGAATAGCCGGCAGGCTTCCTGCGCCGTCGCCTTGCGGTCGTTGGCGGCCTTGATCGCCGCGGCTTTATGCTCGGCGTCGGCGCGCAGCTTCATGAATTCCTGGAGGCAGGGCGGTTGTTGCTGCGGTACAAACTGCGCTGCCGCCGGCCATGCCGTCGGCAGCGTCAGCGCGGCAATGAACAAGGCCCGGCGCAAGTTCATAGCTTCGTCCCCTCCTGGTCCGGTCCCCATGATAATAGGGAAAAGTTGACCGGTCGGTTTATAACAACCCGCCGAATGCGTCGGGAAGGCGGCGGACTGGTGGCCGCCTGCCGGTCCCGGCCTCATTGCTTGCCAGTTCTCGGCGAAACGCCATGCCGCGCGTCGATTTCCGCACCCCCCGCATCTACGTCGATGAGCCGCTCGCCTGGGCGCGGGAAGTGACGCTCGGCCGCGGCCCGGTGAACCACCTGATCAATGTGCTGCGCTGCAAAGCGGGTGACACGATCCTGTTATTCAACGGTCGCGGCGGCGAGTGGCGCGCAGTTCTGGCTGGAACCGGCAAGCGGGTGAAAGCGGTCGTCGGCGAGCAGGCGCGTGTGCAGCCGCAGCCGCGCGACCTGCATTTTCTGTTCGCCCCGCTCAAACATGCGCGCCTCGATTATCTGGTGCAGAAAGCGGTCGAGATGGGCGCTTCACGGCTTGCACCCGTGATCACCCGGCATACCCAGGTGGCGAGAGTGAACCTCGAGCGCATGCGCGCCAATGTCATCGAGGCCGCTCAACAATGCGGTGTATTGGTCATCCCGGAGGTCGCCGAACCGGCCGCTTTCGCTCGCGTGCCGGACCTCACCGATGCGGCCCGTACGCTGGTGTTCTGCGATGAAGAGGCCGAGGTGAAGGATCCTGTAGCGGCGCTTCGTCAGGTGAGGCGCGGGACGCCGCTGACGGTGCTGATCGGCCCGGAAGGCGGCTTTGCCGAGGAAGAACGTGCCCTGTTGCTGAAGCGACCGAATACGCTGCGGCTGTCGCTTGGGCCACGCATCTTGCGTGCCGATACGGCCGCGGTGGCGGCGCTGGCGCTGGTGCAGGCGGTGCTGGGCGACTGGGGTGGGGATTAGACCGGCGCGCCGCCTGGTCCCGACTGCGCCGACTATGCTAACCTTGCGGCGCTGACGGGAATCGCAACATGCGCGGACCTGGTTTGCTGCGAGGGCTGGCGGTCGTTCTGTTTGCCTTTGGCGCCTTCATTCCGGCGCATGCGGCGAGCTGGCTGGAAAAGAACTTTTATCTGTCCGGCCCCCGCTATGATGGGGTCGTGCCGCCCTGCGAGGCCGGGCTCGATACCATTGCCTCCCGCTTTGCCGTCAAAGAGAGCCGGTTCTGGAACTCGGATCTGCAGATTCTTGGCTTCGAGCATGTGCGCGAATCGGCATTTAGCCCGTGGGCGCAAGGGACCATTCCGCGCCGGTTTTGCAGTGCGGTGGCGCTGGTCAGCGACGGCCGCAAGCGCGCGGTCTATTACTGGATCGGCGAGGACACCGGCATGATCGGTGCCGATTGGGGTGTCGAATGGTGCGTCACCGGGCTCGATCGCAATTGGGCTTATAATCCGAATTGCAAAATGGCGCGGCCATAGGCAGCCGCGAAAACTTGTACCTGTTTAATTCACAATTTGTTCTTGCAATGTTCAAAAGGCTCCGCTAGCCTTCTAGGAACTATTGAGCCTGATCAATTTCCGGTTTGTTCTGTCCAGCGCATCCAGGGGGCATCCATGGTTGTCAGTCAGCTCAGCCGCGCGCGGCGCGCGCTCATCTTCGCCTTCGCTTTCACCCTCGTTTTGGCGGTTCCCGTATTCGCGCAGGAGCGGGCGGCTAATGAACCTGGCCGTTTCGATTTTTATGTCCTGGCGTTGTCGTGGTCGCCCTCCTATTGCGCCTCGGTCAAGGAGCGCGCCGATGAACGGCTGACGCGGGCGAACGCCATGCAATGCGACGGCGAGCCGCAGTCCTTCGTCGTCCACGGGCTGTGGCCGCAATACGAACAGGGGTTCCCGTCGAGCTGCCAGAAGCCGGCGCCGCGCATCGACCGCGGCTTGGTCGACGGCATGCTCGACTTGATGCCAAGTCGGCGGCTCGTTTATCTCGAATGGGACCGCCACGGCACCTGCAGCGGGCTCGACGCGCGCGGCTATTTCGCGGCGGTGCGCAAGGCGCGCGAGCGGCTCAAGGTACCGGCCGACTATCAGGGCCTGTCAGGCCCCGCGACGGTCGCGCCCGCCGATGTCGCCGAAGCTTTTGTCAAGGCCAATCCGGGCTTGCCACGCGGCGCGGTCACCGTCACCTGCGATCGCACCCGGCTGACGGAAGTGCGCATATGCCTGAACAAGGATTTCTCGTTCCGCAACTGCCCCGACGTCATCCAGCGAAGCTGCCAGCGCGAGAAAATCGCCATGCCGGCCGTGCGCGCCGGCGGCTAGGTGAATTAGTCGTCGAAGGCGGCTTGTTGTGTGCGATCCTATTAAGTCGTCGCTAAGGATGGCGATCGAGCTTGCGGGGATAACTGCCGGGGTGTCGAAGATTCGAGCAAGACTCTCGTAAGTGAGAGGGCGCAATCTGTCCGCGCGATCGGGCGGCGAAAGCGCCACCATATCCATGCGGGAGCTGCCTCATTTGAATCGCTTGCGAGGTCATGTCGGCGCTGTGCTGCGGGCATTGCGCGCTGGGTTCAAGAGTGGGCGGGCCGCCGATGAAACGCCGGCGCCGGACGCTGCGCCAAGGCCGCTGCCGCGAAATGTGCTGCGCAACTTGCCGCGGGTAAAGCCGCGCAATGAATTCGGCTTGCGTCGGGCGCGCACCGACAACCCGGAGCGCGTCTGACGCCCGATTGTGGCATAAGCTCCGCCATGGCCGATTGCGCGGCCCGCGCGGAGTGAGCGCATTGAACTACGCCCACGACTTTCATGCCGGTTCTTTCGCCGATGTGCACAAGCATGCCGTGCTTTGCCTGGTGGTGCAGCACCTGCACGAAAAGCCGACGGCGTTTCGCGTCATCGACAGCCACGCCGGGTCGGGGGTCTACGATCTCGCCGGACCGGAGGCCGCACGCTCGGGCGAATGGCGCGACGGCATCGCACGGCTCATGGCTGCCGCCGTACCGGAGCCAGCGGCCAGCCTGCTCGCGCCTTATCTCGACATCGTGCGCGCGTTCAATCCGCGCGGGGACCTCAAGACCTATCCTGGCTCGCCGGCCTTGGTGCGGGCCTTACTGCGACCGCAGGACCGGCTGATTGCCTGCGAATTGCAGGCGCGTGCCGCCACGGCGCTGGCGCGCAATCTGCGCGACCGCCGGGTCAAGACGCTGCACCTCGACGGCTGGACCGCACTCGCCGCCTATGTGCCGCCGAAGGAGCGGCGCGGGTTGGTGCTCATCGATCCGCCTTTCGAGGAGGACAGCGATTTTATGCGTCTGCCCGCGGCGCTTGCCACGGCGCGACGCAAATGGGGAACCGGCATCTATATGCTGTGGTACCCGATCAAGACCCGCAGCGCGCCGGACCAGCTGGCTCGCCGGCTCGCCCGCCTGAGCATCCCGAAGATCCTGCGCGCCGAGCTCACCGTCGGTTCGCTGGCCGATCCAAGCCGGCTCAATGGCTCCGGACTCATTCTGGTCAATCCGCCTTGGCGGCTGGTGGAGGAGCTTTCGTCGCTGTTGCCGACCCTGGCCGGTCTCTTGGGGCGGGACGACACCGGCCGATTCAGGCTGGATTGGTTGGCCGGCGAGCGCGTTCCGGCCGCTGGCTAACCGTCTCGGAGGTATCCTGCCCCTTTCCACGGCAGGCGAGTTGGTGTCTAGTTCTACAACTGGCAGTGACGTTCCGCCTCCTGTGGGGGGCCGGCGGAGTGAGCGAGGCCGATTGCGGCCGAAGCTTCCCCCGAAATGCGAATGTCCAGCCGAGCCGTCGTGCGTGGGGCCGGCGGCGGAGCAGAGCGGGGCGAGGAGCTTTCCGATGGCGCAAACGGGAGTGGTGAAGTTCTTTAATACCGAGCGGGGCTATGGGTTCATCAAGCCGGATGACGGGGGCCGCGACGTCTTCGTCCACATCACCGCGGTGGAGCAGGCCGGGCTGAAGGGGCTGAACGAGGGGCAGCGCATCAGTTTCGATGTCGAGCCGGACAAGAAGGGCAAAGGCCCCAAGGCGGTGAACCTCGTGGTTACCGGCTGAACACCCCGGCGCTCGGGTCTTCGCGATCCTCATGAAGGTCAAGCCGGCTCCGCCGGAAAGGGAAACTCGTCCATGATGATCCTGCGTTCGGCGCCGACCTCGCCTTTCGCCCGCAAGGTCCGCATCGCCGTAAGCCTGCTCGGCCTGTCGGACAAAATCGCAGTGCGCGATACGGATCTGAATAATCCTGACGACTCGATCCGCGCCGAGAATCCGCTCGGCAAGGTGCCGACGCTGATCCTGGAAGACGGCAGCAGCTATTATGACTCGCGCGTGATCCTCGAGGTGCTCGATCATCTCGCCGGCGGCGGCCGCATCATCCCGCGCGATCCGCAGGCACGCTTCGCGGCGCGCCGGCTCGAGGTCTTGGCCGACGGGATTTCCGACGCCTCGTTGCTCGTTGTCTATGAGAGTCGCTATCGGCCCGCCGAGATGAAGGTGCAAAGCTGGCTCGACCGCCAGGACGACAAGGTCAAGCGCGCGCTCGATGTTTTGGAAAGTGCGCCGCCGACGCTCACCGATCCGCCGGACGCAGGACAGCTCGCGCTCGCCTGCGCGCTCGGCTACCGCGACCTGCGCTTCTCCGGCGCGTGGCGCAAGGATCATCCGCGTCTCGTCGGCTGGCTCGATAAATTCGCCGCGCGGGTGCCGGCCTTCGAGCAGACCAGGGCGAAGGCCTAGGCCGATAAGAAAATCCCGGGGCTCGCGCTCCGGGATTTTTGCATTCGCTGCGCTGTCGCCGCTTAGAAGTGGTAGTTCAAGCCGGCGCGCACGATGCTGGTGTCGAATTTGGAGTCCGCGCCGGCGACCGGCGAATCGGCATGGCCGAGGTCGACATAGAGATATTCGATCTTCACGCTCAGCGGCCCGGTGACATTGGCTTCGAGACCGGCGCCAACCGTCCAGCCGGCATTGGTCTGCGTGCTGTCCGGGAAGCCGGTGACCGAGGTCTTGATGTCGCCGACCGCGAGACCACCGGTCACGTACGGCATGAAGCGGCCCATGGCGTAGCCGAGGCGGCCGCGGAAGGTGCCGAGCCAGCTGTTGCGCGTCTCGCACAGGCCGGGGGCGCAGGCGACGCTGCCGTCGATGTCGGACCAATCGATGTCGCCTTCGAGGCCGAACACCGCCGAACCCATCTGCCAATTGTAGCCGGCGGTGCCGCCGATCAGCCCGCCATTGACGTCGAACGCGCCGGTCGACAGCGGCGCCGAGAAATCGGACGAACCCCAGCCCCAGCCGCCGTTAAGGCCGACATAGAAGCCGGTCCAGCTGAACGGCGGCTCAACATAGGCGGGCGGCGCCTTGTACGGCATTGGCCGCGAAATATCGGCGGCGGACGCCGCGGTGGCGCCGAGCGCGAGCACGGCCGCACTTGCCAGCAGAAGCTTCTTCATGACGCACCTCTTGAATGTCTGGACGGCCGCGCAGATGCGCCGTCCCCCGATCGCTCGCACAACGCGGTTGCGGTGGGCGAGGTTCCTACCTGTCGCGGCGCGAGACGCCGCTGCAGGCGCCGCCAAAGTATTCAGAACGCTGTTCATGTCTAGTGCAGAATAGCCACAGCGACTGATAAAGTTATTGATTGTATTGACTTATTTAAGACGAAGACTTGCCGTCTTCAGGCCACGTTCTAAACTGTGAAAGAATTGTGGCTGTCGTTATGGATACTTGAGTCTTAATGAGGGCGATGGAACCCGCCAAAGAAAAACCCGGGCCCGAAGGCCCGGGTTCCACTAGCATGCGAAACCGCTCAGAAGTGGTAGTTCACGCCGAAGCGCAGGATATTGGTCTCGAAACCATTGTTGACGCCGGTGACCGTATAGCCGCGATCGGCGAGATCCATGTAGAGATACTCGGCCTTGGCCGACCATCTGGGTGTGAAGCCGACCTCCATGCCGGCGCCAAGGGTCCAGCCGGTATGGGTCTTGGTCTCCTCGAGCCCGGCGAGTTCCCCGGTGAGATCGCCATAGGCGAAGCCGCCGGTGCCGTAGATCAGAATATTGTTCATGGCGTAGCCGATCCGGCCGCGCAGCGTGCCAAACCACGGATTGGAGAATTTCCACGGCGCAAAGGTGTCGTCGGCGCCGGAAAGCTGAATATCGGTCTCGGCGCCGAGAACGAAGCCGCCGTTCTGCCAATTGTAACCGACTTGCGCGCCGCCCAAGAGGCCGCTCGGCGACGTGGGGTTGTTGGTGACGTCGCCCCACTGGTAACCGAGATTGAGACCGGCATACCAGCCGCCCCAGTTGTAATAGCTGGCAGGCGCGTAATAGGGCGACGGTCCGGGCGGCAGGTCGGCGGCCATCGCCGCACCGGAGACGGCGCTCATGACTGCAGCGGCCAGAAACAATCGCTTCATGATCTCCTCCACGTGACTTCGCGAGCGCCGAACGCGCGCCGCGGTGCCCCCGCTTTGTGGAGGATTTATCGAGGGTTTTAAGTTAAACGGTTATGAATCGTTGAGCACGGATGAGCCGTTAATCTTAAGGACGTGTTAGCTCTGCGAGCCTGTCTTTCCGTGAAGCGCGACTGAGTTGTTGTTTACCATGATCGGCCAAAACGCATTGGGCACGGCGCTCGTCACCGGCGGCGCGCGCCGCATCGGACGCGCCATTGCGCTTGCCTTGGCGCGCGAAGGTTACGCGGTCGCATTGCACGCCAACCGATCGCGCGCGGCAGCCGAAACGCTGGCCGGCGAGATCGAACGCGACGGCGGCGTCGCCCGCGTCGTGCTGGGAAATCTCGCCGATCCGCAAGCGTTGCACCGCCTCGTTCCAGCCGCGGCGGCGTTCGCCCCGTTGACCCTCTTGGTCAACAGCGCGGCCGAGTTCGAGCCGGACGAGATCGCGACGCTCGAGCGCGCGCGTTTTGAGCACACGCTTGCGGTCAATCTGGCGGCGCCGCTCTTCCTGGCGCAGGCCTTTGCCGCACAAGCGCCGGCGGGCGCCTCGATCGTCAATATTCTCGATCAGCGCGTCTTGCGCCCGCTGCCGCGCTTTCTCTCCTACGGCGTGAGCAAGAGCGCGCTCTATGCCGCCACCACCATGCTGGCGCAGGCGCTGGCGCCCAAGGTGCGCGTCAACGCCGTCGCCCCCGGACCGACGCTGCCAAGCCCGCGCCAGAGCGAGGCGCAGTTCGCCGAACAGGCGGCGAGGCTGCCGCTGCAGCGCGGCCCCACGCCTGAGGACGTCGCGGCAGCGGTGCTTTATCTCGCTGGCGCGGCGAGCGTCACCGGGGTGACCATCTCGGTCGATGGCGGTCAGCATCTCGCCTGGCGCACACCCGACAGCGATGTGGCCGAGTAGGGCTGCCCGCATTATCTTGCATGTCATTCCGGGACGCACGCGTCGGCGTGCGGGACGGCGCTAAGGCGCCGTTCCGGAATGACCGAATGAAGAGCATGAACGGCGCCAAGAAAGACATCGATCCGGCAAGCGAGGACCTGCGCGAGGACGACGAAGAGCAGGGGCTGCCCGAGCTCGAGCTCGAGGAGCGGCCTGCCGGCACGCTTGCCGCCGGCCGCGCGGCCATCGCGCGCTTCCTAAAGCTCGCGCCGTCCGCCGCCGGCGTCTATCGCATGATCGACCGCCAAGGCGCCGTGCTCTATGTCGGCAAGGCCAAGAACATCAGGAAGCGCCTTGCGTCCTACGCGCGACCGGCCGCCTATGACGCGCGCATCGCCCGCATGATCGCGGCGACCACGGCGCTCGAATTCGTCACCACCGCGACCGAAACCGAGGCGCTGCTGCTCGAAGCCAATTTGATCAAGCGGCTGCGCCCGCGCTTCAACGTGCTGTTGCGCGACGACAAGTCGTTTCCCTATATCCTCATCACCGCGGACCACTGGGCGCCGCAGATCCTCAAGCATCGCGGCGCGCGCACGCGGCCCGGGCATTATTACGGCCCGTTCGCCAGCGCGGGCGCGGTCAATCGCACCATCAACGCGCTGCAGCGCGCCTTTCTGCTGCGCTCTTGTTCGGATTCGTTTTTCGAGGCGCGCACGCGGCCCTGTCTGCTCTATCAGATCAAGCGCTGCTCGGCGCCGTGCACGCAGGAGATTGATTTCGCCGGCTACAGCGAGCTCACGCGCGAGGCCAACGAATTCCTCTCCGGGCGCAGCCGATCGGTGCAACAAGAACTGGCGCGCGCGATGGACAAGGCCTCGGAGGCGCTCGATTTCGAGCACGCCGCGGTCTATCGCGATCGATTGTCGGCGCTGTCGGCGATCCAGTCGCACCAGGGCATCAATCCGCGCAGCATCGAGGAGGCCGATGTCTTCGCCGTGCATCAGGGCGGCGGCTACACCTGCATCGAGGTCTTCTTCTTCCGTACCGGGCAGAACTGGGGCAACCGCGCCTATTTCCCCAAGGCCGATCGCGCGCTCGCGCCGGGCGAGGTGCTGGAAGCTTTTCTGGCGCAGTTCTACGACGATAAGCCGCCGCCGCGGCTCATCCTGGTGTCGCACGATTTTGCCGAACGCGCGCTGCTGGCGGAGGCGCTCTCGACCAAAGCGAGCCGCAAGGTCGAGGTCGGCGTGCCGCAGCGCGGCGAGCGCAAGGAACTGGTGACGCACGCACTCGCCAATGCGCGCGAGGCGCTGGCGCGCCGACTTGCCGAGAGTTCGTCACAGCAGAAGCTGCTGAGCGCCATGACCGAAACCTTCTCGCTGCCGCGGCCACCGCGGCGCATCGAGGTCTACGACAACAGCCACATTGCCGGCACCAACGCGGTGGGTGCCATGATCGTCGCCGGGCCGGAGGGCTTCCGCAAGAAACAGTACCGCAAGTTCAATATCCGCTCGCAGGATCTCGCTCCCGGCGACGATTACGCCATGATGCGCGAGGTGTTGCAGCGGCGCTTCAAGCGGCTGTTGGCGGAAAATCCGCGCCTACTTTCTTCACCTCCCCCCTTGAGGGGGAGGTCGGCGAGCGAAGCGAGCCGGGAGGGGGGTGAGCGACAAATCAAGATGACCGACGTTACCCCCCTCCCTATCCCTCCCCCTCAAGGGGGGAGGGAAGAACATGCCGCAGCCGCCGAGCAAGACGACCGCGAGGACCAGCCTTGGCCCGATCTCGTGCTCGTCGATGGCGGGCAGGGGCAGCTGAGTGCGGCGACGGAGACGCTCGCAGCCCTCGGCATCACCGACATTCCGCTGATCGCCATCGCCAAGGGGCCGGATCGCGACGCCGGGCGCGAGAGCTTCTTCATGGCGGGCAGGAGCCCGTTCAAACTGCCGCCGCGCGATCCGCTGCTTTATTACATCGAGCGGTTGCGCGACGAGGCCCACCGCTTCGCCGTCGGTTCGCACCGCGTCCGCCGCAGGAAGGACATCCGCGAAGCGGGCTTGCAGGAAATCCCCGGCATCGGGCCCACCCGCAAGCGCGCGCTATTGCGGCATTTCGGCACGGTGAAAGCGATCGAGCGGGCGAGCCTGCCCGACCTCGCCCAGGTGCCGGGAATTAATGCGGAGACGGCGCGAAAGATATATGAGTTTTTCCATGAGCAGGCGGCGCAGTAGCGAAATATCGCGGTCATTGCGGGGCTTGACCCGGCAATCCATCCTCTGCGCAAAGAGAGATGGATGCGCGGGTCAAGCCCGCGCATGACGGCGGTGGAAAGAAGGCGGAGCAGAGAATGATCATCCAGCGGCAGGAAGACGTCACCCCTAAGGTGTTGGACGCCTATAAGACCGTCGAAGACCCGCGCACGCGCGAGATCGTGGCCTCGCTGATCAAACATCTGCACGGTTTCATCCGCGATGTGCGCCTGACCGAGGAAGAGTTCGAAAAGGCGGTGCAGTACATCGCCAAGCTCGGGCAGATGACCGACGAGAAGCACAACGAGGTGGTGCTGATGGCCGGCTCGCTCGGCGTCTCCTCGCTGGTCTGTTTGCTCAACAACGGCAACAAAGGGCAGACGGAGACCACCGCCAACCTGCTAGGTCCGTTCTGGCGCCTGAATTCGCCCGTCACCGCCAACGGCGGCAGCATCATCCGCTCGCCGACGCCGGGGCCGGCGATCTTCGTCAATTGCTGGCTCAAGGATAGCAACGGACATCCGATCGGCGGCGCCGAGGTCGACGTCTGGCACTCTTCCCCGGAAGGCTTCTACGAACAGCAGGATCCCAAGCAGGCGCCGATGAATCTGCGCGGCAAGTTCACGACCGACGGCGAGGGGCATTTCTGGTTCCGCAGCGTCAAACCCGCTGGCTATCCGATTCCGGTCAACGGGCCGGTCGGCGATCTGGTGCGCGCCGGCAAGCGGCACAATTTCCGCCCGGCGCATCTGCACTTCCTCATCTTCAAGGAAGGCTTCAAGACGCTGATCTCACAAATCTACGTCAACGACGACGACAAGCTCGACACCGACGTACAGTTCGGCGTCACCAAGGCGCTGATCGGCAATTACATCAAGCACGAGGGGCCGGCGCCGGCGGCGGACGTCAAGGGTGAGTGGTATTCGCTCGATCAGACTTTTGTCATGGAGCCGGGCAAGGCGCGCTTGCCCAAGCCGCCGATCCAGTAGGTATCTTATCGGCGGGGATAGTCGCGCGGCGCGCAGTTGACCTGCGCGGTGCGGGGGTGTTCCTTGGCGGCGATGAACGCCATCAGTTCCAGGCCTTTGCCGGCGCGCCCGCTCGCGCTGCCGAACCTATTGACCTATGCGCGCATCGCCGCGGTGCCGGTGGTGGTGGCGTTGCTGTATTTGCAGAGCATCGAGGGCGGCGGTTTGTGGCTGCGCTGGGTGGCATTGCTGATTTTCATCGCCGCCGGCGTCACCGACATCCTCGACGGTTATTTCGCCCGCGTCTGGGGCCAGCATTCCTCGCTCGGCCGCATGCTCGACCCGATCGCCGACAAGCTCTTGGTGGCGTCCTGCCTGCTGATGCTGGTGGCCGGCGCCACCATCCGCAGTTGGTCGCTGCTTGCGGCCATCGTTATTCTGTGCCGCGAGATTCTGGTCTCCGGTTTGCGCGAATACCTCGCCGAGCTACACGTCGGCGTGCCGGTGACACGCCTCGCCAAGTGGAAGACCATCGGGCAGATGGTGGCGGTCGGTTTCCTGATTGCCGGTCCGGCCGGTGATCAGATCGTGCCGGTGGTCACCGACGTCGGCATTTTTCTGTTGTGGGCGTCGGCGATCCTCACCCTTTACACCGGTTGGGATTATATGCGCGCCGGCCTGCGCTATATGATCGATTAGCGCATGATCCGGAAAAGTGGGAACCGGTTTTCGGATACGGTCATGCGCAAGCAAAAATGCCAGGGGCGCACGATGTTTCAAGAATGGATCGCGCTCTAGTCATGGCCACCGTCACACTGCGTTATTTCGCCTGGGTGCGCGAACGCGTCGGCAAGCCGGAGGAAAAGCTCGAGGTTCCGACGGACGTCGCCACCATCGGCGCTCTGATGACCTGGCTCGCCGGGCGCGGCGAGGAATATGCGCACGCCTTCGACAATCCGAAGGTGATCCGTGCCGCCATCGACCGTGTCCATGTGCAGCCGCAGGCCTCGATCAAAGGCGCGAGCGAGATCGCTTTCTTTCCGCCCATGACGGGGGGATGATCACTGCGGCCGTCATCGGCCGGCAATCCCTGCGTTTCGCGAGCGACCGGTCCGCGGGTCGAGCTCGCGCATGACGACAATGACAGGACGGGTTACACTAGCCGCATGGCTATGTCGCCAACCATACGCTTGCAGCGCGAGCCGTTCGACACCGCCGCCGAAGCCGCGAAGCTCACACGCGGCCGCAGCGACGTCGGCGCGCTGGTTACGTTCACCGGCATCTGCCGCGGCAGCGAGCACAACGAGGCGATCGCCGCGCTCACGCTCGAGCATTATTCCGGCATGGCCGAGGCCGAGATCGCGCGCCACGTCGCCGAGGCCTGCGGGCGCTGGCCGCTCCAAGGCGTCACCGTCATTCATCGCTATGGCCGTATCGTGCCGGGCGAAGATATCGTGCTGGTGGTGACGGCGTCCGCGCATCGCCAGGCGGCTTTCGCAGCGGCCGAATTTCTCATGGACTATCTGAAAACCCGCGCGCCCTTCTGGAAACAGGTCGAGACGGCGGGCGGCAAGACTTGGGTCGAGGCCAAGGCCGCCGACGACACGGCGGTCGGGCGTTGGCAAGCCAAGGCCGCGGAGTGAACCGTGGCGAGGTGCGCCGCAAGCAAGACGGTAGTCATGGCGGCGGCGGTCGCGCTGATGCTCGGCGCCGCGCGGGCGCGGACCACCGAGGTCACGTATTACGACGTGCCGAGCGGCGCGCATCCGCACGACGTCGCGCCGGCGCCGGACGGCACCGTCTGGTACACCGCGCAGGCGCAAGGCGCGATCGGCATCCTCGATCCCAAGAGCGGAAAAGCCATCCAGCTCTCGCTCGGCGCCGACTCCGCGCCGCACGGCGTGATCGTCGGCCCCGACCGCGCCGCGTGGATCACCGACGGCGGCTTGAACGCCATCGTGCGCGTCGATTCGCTCACGCGCTCGGTGCGGATGTTTGCGCTGCCAAAAAATTTTCCCGAGGCCAACCTCAATACCGCGACCTTCGACCGCAAGGGCATTCTCTGGTTCACCGGGCAGAATGGGGTTTACGGCCGCGTCGATCCGGCGACCGGTAAGGTGGAAGTTTGGAAGGCGCCGAAAGGACCCGGGCCCTACGGCATCACCACGACGCCGAACGGCGAGGTCTGGTATGCCTCGCTCGCCGGCGACCATATCGCCAAGATCGATACGGTGAGTGGAGACGCGCTGATGGTGCCGCCGCCGAAGCCGGGCGTCGGGCCGCGCCGCATCTGGTCGGATTCGAAAGGTCTGCTGTGGGTGAGCTTCTGGAACACCGGCGAGGTCGGCCGCTACGACCCCATCGCCAAGAGCTGGAAGGTCTGGGCGCTGCCCAACAGTGGCGCCAACGCCTACGCGGTCTATGTCGACGACAAGGACAAGGTCTGGCTGAGCGATTTTTATGCCGACGCCATTCTTCGCTTCGATCCGGTGAGCGAAAAGTTTCAGAGCTTCGTCAGCGACAAGCACGGCGCGTCGGTGCGGCAACTGCTCGGCCGAGCCGGTGAGGTGTGGGGCGCGGAGTCCGGCACCGACCGGCTCGTGGTCATACGGGAATGACGGGATGACGGCATGCTTCTGGCCGCGACCAATCGCCGGGCGATGCTGCGAATTCTCGCAGGCGGCGTGCTCTGGCCCGCCGCGCCGAGTTTTGCGGGGGACGCGCGTATCGAGCGCCTGATCCGCGACGCGCGCACGTTTCCCCGCATTTCCCAACGCATCGATTTCATCTCGGCCGCGCTGCGCGGTACCCGCTACCAGAGCGAGACCTTGATCGGCTCGCCGCGCCAGCCGGAACAATTCGTGGTGCGCGACGACGCCTTCGATTGCGTAACGTTCTGCGAAACCGTGCTGGCGGCCGCTTCGGCCGGCGACCGCGCGGAATTCGCGATGCGGCTGCAATTCATCCGCTACCGTCACGGCATTGTGAACTGGTTCGAGCGCAATCACTATTTCTTCGACTGGTGCCGGCGCAATGTCGAAAGCAAGACCTGTCGCTGGCTCGAGTTGCCTGGCGCGGTCGACATCAAGAAGACGGTTGATACGCAAAAAGGCTTGAGCAGGCGCACATTTTCAATGCGCGTAATCCCGGCGGTCGCCTTGCTCAAGCAGCGCGCCATGCTCGAGCGCGGCGATATCGTTGGTTTCGTCAGCCAGCGGCCGAACCTCGACTATTTCCACTCCGGGCTCGTCGCTTTCGCGGACAAGGGCGCGCTGCTGCTGCGGCACGCCTCGGAGAGCCGCGGCCGCGTGCTTGACGAGCGCATGGATCGGTTTCTCGCGGTCAATCGCGTGCGTTTTGTCACGCTGGTGCGGCCGTTGGAGCCGGCGGTTCCTGCCGTGGTCAAGGCGGGCTGACTGTCATGCCGCCGCGGCCTGCGGTTGCACTTCGGCGGTGTAATCTTCCATCAGCGTCTTGGTGACGCCACCGGGATTGAAATTCCAGTCGGCGATCTCCGACACCGCGGTCACCTCCGCCGCCGAGCCGGTGATGAAGCACTCGGAGAAATCGTCGAGCTCGTCCGGCAGAATGCGGCGCTCGATCACCTCGATGCCGCGCTTCTTCGCCAGCGCGATCACGGTCTGCCGGGTGATGCCATCGAGGAAGCAGTCGGCGATCGGCGTGTGGATCTTGCCGTCCTTGATGAAGAAGATGTTGGCGCCGGTGCACTCGGCGACGCGGCCTTGCCAATCCAGCATCATGGCGTCGGCATAGCCTTTGCGTTCGGCTTTATGCTTGGAGATGGTGCAGATCATGTAAAGCCCGGCCGCCTTGGCGCGCGCCGGCGCGGTGCGCGGATCGGGGCGGCGATACTCGGCGAGGTCGAGGCGAATGCCCTTGAGCCGCTGCTCGGGATCGAAATAGCTCGGCCATTCCCAGCTGGCGATGGCGAGATGGATGGTGTTGGTTTGCGCGGAAACGCCCATCATCTCCGAGCCGCGCCAGGCGACCGGCCGCACATAGGCCTCTTTCTTGCCGTTACGCTCGAGCACCAGCTTCTTGGCGGCGTTGATCTCCGCCACCGTGTAGGGGATCTCGAAGTCGAGGACCTGGGCGGAACGCTTCAGCCGCTCGGAATGCTCGGTCGACTTGAAGATGCGGCCGCCATAGGCGCGCTCGCCCTCGAACACGCAGCTCGCATAATGCAGACCGTGGCTCAGCACATGCAGGTTGGCCTCGTTCCAAGGCACCAGCTTGCCGTCGTACCAGATGACCCCTTCGAGCCGGTCATAGGACTGCGCAGCCATGGTCTCCTCCTCGGCCCTTCGCTTTCGTCACGACGGTTACTCGCCTTGATGGCGCATTTTCCCGTCACTTCCAACACTTTGCCTCGCCGGGCAACAGCCGGTATGAATGGGACCGGAGCGGCCCTATCGGCATCTCGCGCGAGCACAGCGTGTGGACCCGACAGGCCGGTTCGGCACGATCATTTCGCCCCGCACGCGGTTTTTGTAACATAACGTCAAAATATGTCAACATGGCTGACATAAATGTGAACACCAAGCCCGCGGTCGCTAACTTGGCTGAAAAGGCCGTTTCCGCGCCCGCCGTGGCGCAGGAGCCGGTCTGGGACATCATCGAGCTTCTGTTCTTCGCCTATCGCCACTTTGTCGGCGATGCCGACGAAGCCTTGAGCCCGCTCGGCTTCGGCCGCGCCCATCACCGGGTGCTGCATTTCGTCAATCGCAATGCCGGCATGAAGGTCGCCGACCTGCTCGACATCCTCAACATCACCAAGCAGTCGCTCGGCCGCGTGCTCAAGCAGCTCGTCGACCAGGGCTATGTGGTGCAGAAGGAAGGCGCGCAGGACCGCCGCCAGCGCCTGCTCTATGTGACGCCCAAGGGTGAGGCGCTGGCGCTCAAGCTCGCCGGCCTGCAGACCGTGCGCATCAACCGCGCCTTCGGCGAGGTCGGGCCCGGCGCGCACGAGGCGGCACGCCGCTTCCTCACCGCCATGATCGATGCCGATAATCGTGAAGACGTGCTGCGTCTGATCGCGCGCGCCGACCGCGCCAAGACGCGCGGCGGGTAAGACCGAGGAGAGCCTGCTCGATGAGCATGCCGGAGACGCTCGCCGACAATGCCCCGCATCTGCTGGTGGTCGATGACGACCGGCGCATTCGCGATCTGTTGTCGCGCTATCTCTCCGGCGAGGGTTATCGCGTCACCACCGCCGACAATGCGGCCGATGCGCGCGCCAAGCTCAAGGGGCTGCATTTCGATCTGTTGGTGCTCGACGTGATGATGCCGGGCGAATCCGGCTTCGACTTCGCCAAGGCGCTGCGCAGTTCCTCCGACGTGCCGATCCTGATGTTGACCGCGCGCGACGCCGCCGAAAGCCGCATCAAGGGGCTGGAGATGGGGGCCGACGATTACCTGTCCAAGCCGTTCGAGCCGCGCGAATTGTCGCTGCGCATCGCCAGCATCCTCAAGCGCGCACAGCCGGCGGCGCCGCCTCCCATTGAATCGGTGCGCTTTGGGCCCTTCGTCTATCATCTCGCACGCGGCGAGTTGCGCAAGGGTGAGGACGTGATCCGGCTGACCGACCGCGAGCGCGACATGTTGCGCATGCTGGCGGCGACGCCGGGCGAAACGGTCACGCGTCTGGCGCTCGCCGGCCATGGCGACGCCGTCAGCGAGCGCGCGGTCGATGTGCAGATCAACCGCCTGCGCCGTAAGATCGAGAGCAACCCCGCCAATCCATACTATGTGCAGACCGTGCGTGGCATTGGCTATCGGCTGGTGACCGCGACATGACCAGTCTCGACATCGGCGGCGGGGTGCGCAACGCGCTGACGCGGTTGCGTGAATTCTGGGAGTGGTACGACGCCATTCCGCCCATCCGCAAAATTCACAGCACACTCGCGCAGGTGCGCGACGGCTGGCGGCGCCTCGCGCGCTGGCTCAACAGCATGATGCCCAAGGGCCTCTATGCTCGCGCGCTGTTGATCATCATCCTGCCGATGGTGATCCTGCAGTCGGTGATCGCCTTTGTATTCATGGAGCGGCACTGGAACCTGGTCACGCAAAAGCTCTCCGCCGGCGTGGTCTCGGACATCGCCGCGTTGATCGACGTCTATGGCACCTATCCGCAGGACGCCGAGCGCGCCCAGATCCGCCGCATCGCGCAAGACCGGCTCGGTCTGGTGGTCGATTTCCTGCCGCTCGGCGATTTGCCGCCGCCGGGGCCGAAGCCCTTCTTCTCGCTGCTCGATCAGTCGCTATCGGAGGAACTGCGCAAGCAAGTTGCGCGGCCGTTTTGGATCGACACGGTCGGCAAATCGGCGCTGGTCGAGATCCGCGTGCAGCTCGACAATGCGGTGATGCGGGTGTTCGCGCGGCGCAGCGCCGCCTATGCGTCGAACTCGCAGATCTTCCTCTTGTGGATGGTCGGCACCTCCTCGGTGTTGCTCGCCGTCGCCATCGGCTTCCTGCGCAACCAGATCAAGCCGATCCAGCGGTTGGCTGACGCGGCGGAAAGCTTCGGCAAGGGCCGCGACGCACCCAATTTCCGTCCACGCGGCGCCCGCGAGGTGCGGCGCGCCGCCGCCGCTTTCATCGAGATGAAGACGCGCATCGAGCGCGCCATGGAGCAGCGCACGGCGATGCTCGCCGGCGTCTCGCACGATCTGCGCACCGTGCTCACCCGTTTCAAGCTCGAACTGGCGCTCATCGGCGACTCGCCGGAAGTCGAGGCGATGAAGAAAGACGTCGACGAGATGGCGCGCATGCTGGAGGCCTACCTCGCCTTTGCCCGCGGCGACTCCGGCGAGCAGTCGGCGCCGACCGACATGGCGGCCTTTCTCGAGGAGCTCAAGCTCGACGCCGAGCGTCATGGCCACAAGACCAGCGTCGTGTTTCACGGGCCGCCCATCGTCACGGTGCGGCCGGCTGCGTTCAAGCGCTGCCTCGCCAATCTGGTGTCGAATGCCGCGCGCTTTGCGCCGTCGATCGCCATCACCGGTCATCGCGATCACCGCTATCTGACCGTGACGGTGGACGATGACGGTCCCGGCATTCCGGCGGAGATGCGCGAAGACGTGTTCAAGCCATTCCTGCGCCTCGACGATGCGCGCAATCAGGACGAAGGCGGCACCGGTTTGGGCCTAGCGATCGCGCGCGACATCGCCCGTTCGCATGGCGGCGACATCATGCTCGGCGACAGTCCCATGGGCGGTCTGCGCGCAACGGTGCGCGTGCCGGTGTAGTTCTTCGTCATTCCGGGGCGCGAGCGAAAGCGAGCGAACCCGGAATCCATAACCCGCAACGCTGCGGAATATGGATTCCGGGTCCGGCCCTTCGGGCCGTCCCGGAATGATGGAAGAAAATTAGGCCGCTTCCGCCTCGTCTTCGTCGCGATAGCGCCGCCGGCGGCGGGGCCCGCGCAAGATGCAGGCGGGTAGCGCGCAGAGGTCGCCGATGAAGCCGTCCCAGCGCTCGGCGCTGGCCAAGCCGCGGTCGAGCGCGGCCATGGTGCGATCGAGCCCTTCCTCCTCGTCGTCGACCCAGACGGAGAGGACACGCGCGAACATCAGCGCGGCGCCTTGCGCCCGCAAGGCGCCGCGCGGGCCATGCGCGCCGATGCCGGCGGCTTCCAGCATCCAGGCTTGCGAGCGCAGCGCCATGGCGTTGAGCGCGAAAGCGAGCCCGGGATTGCGCCGTGCCGAGCGCATCAGCGAGCGCACCGCCGCCTTGTAGGGGGCGAGCGCTTCCAGGCGGCGCATGAGCACGTCAAACAAACGATCGCGCGGCGATTCCTCGGTCATGTCCTCGCCGCCGGCGAGCACGATGCGGTCGATGTCCTTCACATGCGCGGCGAAAATCGCCGGCACCGAGCCGAACTCGGCGCGCAGCGCCGACAACTTGAGACCGGCGCGGCCGGCGACCTCGGCGAGGCCGATCTCCTCGATCGGCTGCTCGGCAAGCAGCGCCATCAGTGCGTCGATCGCCTTGTCGCGGTCGCTCACGCCGCGTGCGGGCGGTGCGGCGGGTGCTTTGCGGGAGCGTTTTGCTCTGCGGGCCATGGCTAGCCTCCCGTGGTTTTTCCGGGGCTCACCTTTAATCTAGGCCGGCAAAGGCGTCGCTTCTAGGGCAGGGAACTCGTTTAATCGGCGAGTTCACGCCCGCGCTTGGTCGCCGCGGCGATGGCGTGCGTGAGCAACTGATGGAAGCCGCCCGAGCCCATCAGCACTTCCAGTGCCGCCGCGGTGGTGCCGCCCGGCGAGGTCACGTTCTGCCGCAGCGTTGCGGCATCGAGGTCCGAGCGGTGCAGCAGCTCGCCGGCGCCGGCGACTGTTTCGCGTGCAAGTTTCGCCGCGAGGGTGGCCGGCAATCCGGCGGCAATGCCGCCTTGGGTCATCGCTTCCGCCAGCAGGAAGACGTAGGCCGGGCCGGAGCCGGACAGCGCGGTGACGGCGTCCATCAGCGCCTCGTCGCGCACCCATTCGACGGTGCCGACGGCGGCCAAGAGATCGGTCGCGAGCTTGCGCTGGCGCGCGGAAACCTTGGCGTTCGGACAGGCGACGGTGATGCCGCGGCCGATCGCGGCGGGTGTGTTCGGCATGGCGCGTACGACGGCGGCGTCGCGCGGCAGCGCCTTTTCAAGAAAGCCGAGCGTGCGGCCGGCCATGATCGACAGCGCCAGCGTCGATTTGCCGATGTACGGGATGACCGAGGGCAGGGCCTCCGGCGCGCTTTGCGGCTTCACCGCGATGACGACGGCGCCCGCGGCGCCCATCTTGCCCTTGGGATTGAGCGCGACGCCGCGGCGCGTCAGCGCCTTCACCGACTTTGCCGGCTGCGACTCCAGCACTGTGATCTTGCGCGGGTCGAGCCCGCGCTTGAGCCAGCCCTCGAGCATGGCCGAGCCCATCTTGCCGGCGCCGAGTAGCACCAGGGAGCCGATGGATTTGAGCGGTTGCGGTTTGCGGGCGGCCATGGCGGCGATCATACAGCGTTGCGGTTGCTCATGCCCCGTCTTGTGCCGGGCATCCACGTCTTTCGCCGGGACATCGGGCCGTTGCCAAGCCATCCGCGCCGCTCCAGAGTGGCGCGATGGACACCGAAGCGGCAACACGACCGGCGCGTATCGAGGCCATTGCCGCCGAGGTCTTCGCCACCCTCGGCACCGGGCGGCAGATCACCCCGTTTTCGGCGCGGCCCGGCGGGCTGACGCCTGCCGAGGCCAACCGGGTGCTGCCGCTGCTCAGGCAGAAATTCATCGCGCGTGGCGAGACCATTGTCGGCCGCAAGATCGGCTTCACCAACCGCACGATCTGGCCGGAGTACGGCGTCTATGCGCCGAACTGGGGCTACATGACCGACCGCACCGTCGCCGACCTCGCCGCGACGCCGACGCTGGCGGCGCGGGACTTCGTCGAGCCGCGCATCGAGCCGGAAATCGTGTTCGGCTTCGAGCGGGCGCCCGATCCGGGCATGGACGAGGCGGCGCTGCTCGGCTGCGTCGCCTGGGTGGCGCACGGTTTCGAAATCGTGCAGTCGATCTTTGCGAACTGGAAATTCGCCCCGGCCGATACCGCCGCCGCCAACGCGCTGCATGGCGCCCTGCTGATCGGGCAGCGCCATGCGGTCGCGCCGCGCCAGGCGGAGTGGCTGCGCCAACTGCCGGCATTCGAAATCGATCTTTATTGCAACGGTGCCCTGGTCGACCGCGGCCGGGCGTCCAATGTGCTCGACGGGCCGGTATCGGCGCTGCGCCATCTGGTGCAATTGCTGGCCGCGGACGCCGTCAACCCGCCGCTGGCGGCGGGCGAGATCGTCACCACGGGGACGCTGACCCGCGCGATGCCGGTGCAGCCCGGCGAAACCTGGACGACGCTGTTGCGCGGCATTCCCCTCGACGGGATCAGCCTGCGGTTCGACTAGAGCGCGATGCGATTGGATTGAAGCGCCTTGTTCACCCAACGTTTTGCCTGCGCATGATCTTTTCCGAAAACCGGTGCCCACTTTTCGGGATCATGCGCTAGCCGCTCACGCCTCGCCGGAAGTGTCGAACATGGCGGCGGCGAGCGACTCCTTGGCCTCCTTGCCGGCCCAAACCACGAACTGGAAGGCGGTAAAATAGCGCTCGCAGGTGTCGAGCGCCGTCGCCAGCAGCGCCTCGCACTGCCGGCCGGATGCCTCGACGCCCGCCAGCACCAGCGCGTGGCGGTACATCACCATGCCTTCCTTGATCCACAGATCGAAGTGACCGACCCAGAGCTGCTCGTTGATCAGCGTCACCAGCGCCTGCGCCTCGCCGCGGCGGCGCTCGGGAATCTTGAGGTCGAAGGCGCAGGCGAGATGCAGCGCCTCGATGTCGCCCATCCAGGTGTAGGAAAGCTGGTAATCGGTCCAGCGTCCGGTCACCAGGATGGTGATCTCGTCGTCGCCGGCGCGCTCGAAGGACCAGTCGTTACGGGTCGCCAGCCGTTCGACGACGTCGAGGGGATTGACGCGTTGTTCGTCCGCATAGGCTATTTGCGACATGACGTCTCCACTTGCCGAATGGAGCTGAAGGGAAACGCACGCCACCGCACGCGACCGGAGCAACCGGTACGTCCCGGGAACTCGGGATTGACTCAGGGGATACGCGGTGCTCTGGCCTCGAAACCGAATCACTCGGTCAATCGACTATAACCCGCGCGATTCAGGCCGCCAAAGGCATCGTTGACCTCCATGAGCCGTGATTTGCGCAGGCGAGGCAATCGCGCCGTGTCAGGATTCCACAGACAAAGGGATCGGCGGCGGAAATTTCCGGTGGATAAGTTTGCCGTTGTTCGAGGGCGCGAGCGCCCCGATTCAATCGAACAGGCTCGACACAGACTCTTCGTGCGCGGTGCGTCCAATCGCCTCGCCGATCAGCGGCGCGATCGGCAACGTGCGAATATTGCCGGCGGCCAACACTTCCTTGCTCGGTTGGATCGAGTCGGTGATCACCAGTTCCTTAAGCTTCGACTTGGCGACGCGGGCGACGGCGCCGCTCGAAAGCACGCCGTGGCTGATATAGGCGTAGACCTCCTTGGCGCCCTGCGCGAGCAGGGCATCGGCGGCGTTCACCAACGTGCCGGCGGAATCGACGATGTCGTCCACCAGCACGCAAATGAAGCCCTCGACCTCGCCGATCACATTCATCACCTCGGACTCTCCGGGGCGCTCGCGACGCTTGTCGATAATGGCCAGCGGTGCGTTGATGCGCTTGGCGAGCCCGCGCGCCCGCGCGACGCCGCCGACGTCCGGCGACACCACCATGACACTGTCGAGCGGCAACCGCTCGCGGATATCGCGCACCATCAGCGGCGAGGCGTAGAGATTGTCGGTCGGGATGTCGAAGAAGCCCTGGATCTGGCCGGCGTGCAGGTCGAGCGTCATCACCCGGTCGGCGCCGGCGCGCGTGATCAGATTGGCGACGAGCTTGGCCGAAATCGGCGTGCGCGGACCGGGTTTGCGGTCCTGCCGGGCATAGCCGTAATAGGGGATCACCGCGGTGATGCGCCGTGCCGAGGATCGGCGCAGCGCGTCGATGATGATGAGCAATTCCATGAGGTGGTCGTTGGCGGGCGCCGAGGTCGATTGCAGCACGAATACATCGGCGCCGCGCACGTTTTCCTGGATCTCGACGAAGACTTCGCCGTCGGCGAAGCGCTTGACCACGGCCTTGGTCAGCGGGGTCTGCAGATAGGCGGCGATGTCCGCAGCCAACGCCGGATTGGAGTTGCCGGCGACGAGCTTGATCGCACCGTTATTGCTCGCCATCCGAATAAATCCTCGCCTTACCCCGTCGCAAGCGGCGTGGTCATAACAAGGCGGGCAGGAGCCGGCAATACGGGCGAAATTGGTTGTCCCGCAGCTTTTTCCGGCGATCTCTAGAGCCTGTCGGCGGAGTCTGCGGTGACCGCTGCCCGTGCCGACACCGCGGCCGCCAAAGCCGGGCGTCGGCGCGGCAGCGGCACGGCCAGCACCCGGTCGGCGGCCGTCGCCTCGCCGGACACGGGCGACACCGGCACCGGATCGGCATTGGGCCGGACTATGCGGAATATCCCGGCCGCCTCCGGCGACGAACCCGCCGGTCCGAGCAGCGCCATTGCCGGCGCCGCCGTGTCCGGCGTGCCAGGCGCGACATCGGGGGAGGTCAGGAAGCCGGCGAGCTCGTGCATACTGTTGCGCGCGATCCGGCGCAGCAAGGCATCGTCCGCCGCCTGCCAGGCATCGTCCTGGCGGCCGCGCACGGTTTCCGCGCCGCTGATGCGCAGGCTGCGCTGCTGATCGGCGTCGAACACGTCCCACACCCAGGAAATCGTGATGTCCTGCGGCGTCTTCTCGGCGGAGAGATAGCCGCGCACACGATAGGCCGCGTTCGCCTCGCGCGAGAGCACGGCAAGCCGGCGGCCCTGCGCCTCGTCGTTGAGATCCTGCACCAGCTTGCGGAATTGAGCTGGCGGCGGGCCGTCGATCGAATCGAAAGCGACGGTGGCGCCGCGCGGTTGCGCGGCGGAGAGATAAGTCGGCGGGTTTTCGCTGCAGGCGGCGAGCGCACAAGCAGCGAGCGCGACCGCCGACGCCACAAGCAACCGGAAGCGACACGCCGGCGCGCATTGCCCGCGCCGCCCCCAACGCCACTTCATGCACACCCCTGCGGCCGTCGTTGTCGTTATGCCCCTCGGCCGAGGTTGAAGCGTAGCGGTCTGCCCACTGCCGAGTCCAGCAGGCCCGGGCGAGTTGTCAACGATTCCGGGCGATCAATCGGCGAGCGCGATCGCGTTGATATGGCGGCCGTAGTCCGGCTCGCGCCGATGCGTCGAGCGGCGGTAGCTGAAAAAGCGCTCCGGCTCCGCGTAAGTGCAAAGTTCGAGGTCTTCGAAGTGCGCGACGCCCGCGTCGCGCACCCGCGCCGCGATATAGCCGGCGAGGTCGAACATGGCGTGGCCCGGACGCGGCGCCGGCGCAAAGAAGCGCGCGTTGACGGCGTCGGCCGCGATAAAGCGCTCGACCAATTCTGCTCCGACCTCGTAATTCGGCTGCCGGATGAGCGGACCGAGCGCGGCAACGATACGCGCGCGCGCCGCGCCAAGCCGCTCCATGGCCTCGACGGTCGTCTCGATCACGCCGCTCAGAGCGCCGCGCCAGCCGGCATGGGCGGCGCCGATCACGCCCGCCTCGCTGTCGGCGAGCAAGAGCGGGCCGCAGTCGGCGGTCGACACCCCGAGCGCCAGGCCGGGAATGCGGGTGACGATCGCGTCGGCGCGCGGACGGCTCTCGCGCGCCCACGGCGTTTCGGCGATCACGACGTCGGGCGAGTGCACTTGATAAGCCGTGAGCAGGTGCGCGGACGGCACGCCGAGCGCGCTCGCCATGCGGGCGCGGTTCTCGCTCACCAGTCGCGGCGCGTCGTTGGAGCCGACGCCGCCGTTGAGGCTTGCATAGACGCCCTGCGACACGCCGCCGGCGCGCGTGAAGAAGCCGTGGCGGATGCGCGCGAGTTTGGACAGCGAAGCGGCCTGCAACATCTCGGTCGGCATGGCGCCGCCACCATAACAGCAAATAGGTCAGAACGCGGGCGGCGTGCCGAAGCTCGGATGCGTATAGGCGGCGGCCTTGAACAGCATGCCCATGCCGCTGCGGCCGGCGCCGATCAGCCGCGCCAAGGCGAGATCGATGTCGTTGGCCGTCGCGTGCGAGGCCTTGGTTTTGAGCGCCTCTGCGCGCGTCTCGATGCCGAGCCGGCGCAACAGCCGCGCCTGTACGATCGGGCCATAGGCCTCGGCGCCCATCGCTTCCACCGCGTTGGCCAGCGCCTCGAAGTCGACCAGCGCGGTGATGTCGATGGTGCCCGGCGCGGTCAACACGTCGAAATAGGCGTGGCGGCCGACCGCCTGCAAGGTGTCGCCGACCACGCTGACCGAATGGCCGTAATCGATCACCAGCGCGGCGCCGCCGTTGTCGGCGACACGGCGTCCGAGATCCATCGCCGACTTGTCGTCGCGCCACTCGAAGATCGAATCGGCCGGCACGTCGTGTAAGGCCGGCGGCAGCACGCTGTCGAATTGCGGGATCGGCTCCGGCGCGATAGCGAAGGCGAGTTGGTTCTCCGCGCCGATGCCGACGCAGCGGGTGTGCCAGCCGTCCTCGCGCTTGACCGCCTGGTTCACCGGCAGCGCGTCGAAGAATTCATTGGCGACGATGATCGAGGGTCCGTCCGGCACCTCGGAGAGCGCCGAATGCCAGGCGATCGGCAGCGTCACATGTTCCAGCGTGCGCTGCTGCTGCGACATCAGCAGCGGATTGATCTCGACGAGATGCAGCGAGATCGCCTCATTGAAGCCGGGCATGACCTTGAGCGCGCGCAACGCGTCCTTCATCATGGTGCCGCGGCCGGGGCCGAGCTCGATCAGGCGCACGCTTTCCGGCGAGCCCATCTGTTTCCACACCGCCGCCATCCAGACGCCGATGAGCTCGCCGAACATCTGGCTGATCTCCGGCGCGGTGATGAAATCGCCGCCGGCGCCGAGCGGATCGTTGGTGGTGTAATAGCCGTGCTCGGGATCGAACAGGCAGAGCGCCATGTATTCGCCGATCGGCATCGGCCCGGCCGCCTTGATGCGGCGGCGGATCTCGACCTCGAGCGGCGTCATCCCCGTGACGGGTTTTTTCGCCCCCGGCGGGGGCGCCGTCGTCCGGTCGGAAATGGTGTCGCTCATCTAGGGCCTCAGCGGCGGCTGCCGCAACGCATATACGATAAAGCACAGGCCGGCGAGAAATAGCGGCACCGACAGAATTTGCCCCATGGTGGCGCCGCCCCACAAAAAGCCGAGCTGCACGTCGGGTTCGCGGAAGAACTCGCAGACAATGCGGGCCACGGCGTAGCCGCAGGCGAAGGCGCCGGTGATCAGTCCCGGCCGTCGCAAGGCGCCGGCGCGAATCATGCCCCAGAGCACGACCAACAAGACCAATCCCTCCAGCGCCGCCTCGTAAAGCTGGCTGGGGTGGCGCGGCAGCGGGCCGGCGCCGGGAAACACCATGGCCCAGGGGGCGTCGGAGAGCCTGCCCCACAATTCGCCGTTGATGAAATTGGCGATGCGGCCGAGCAGCAGGCCGATCGGGCCGACCGCGCAGGTGACGTCGCCGAGCGACAGGATCGAAATCTGGCGCCGGCGCGCGAACAGAACGACCGCCGCGACGCAGCCGAGGAAGCCGCCGTGGAACGACATGCCGCCGTGCCACAGCTCGAAAATTTCGGCCGGATGCTGCGCGAAATAGGGCAGATTGTAGAACAGCACATAGCCGGTGCGGCCGCCGACGATAATGCCGACGGTGACCCAGAGCACGAAGTCGTCGAATTGGGCGACGGTGAGCGGCGCTGTCCCGCCCCAATAGCGCGCGTTGCGCACGATGGCGCGGGCATAGAACCAGCCGAGCAGGATGCCGACGATATAGGCGAGCGCGTACCAGCGCACGGCGAACGGCCCGAAATGCACCAGCACCGGATCGAACTCGGGATAGGGGATGACGAAGAGGGGCATTCCGGTTCTCAGGTTAGAACTTGCATGTGGCAATCGCAGGCCTGTTCCCTCCCCCCTTGTGGGGGAGGGTTAGGGAGGGGGGTCGATGTTGCGTTCAGTCACGGCGACCCCCACCCCCAACCCCTCCCCACAAGGGGGAGGGGAGTCTGCCTGCGCTTGCCGCATGCACCGAAGCAGCGATTCGATGCTCTACCATGGCGCCCCTTGCGGCGGCATCATCGTGGCGCCATTAATGAGGGGTATGGGGGAACACCCATGACCCAGACCAGCAACCGCTTTTTCGACGAGATGGCGCGGCTGATGAACGACGCCGCCGGCGTCGCCCAGGGCGTGCGCCGCGAATTCGACACGCTGTTCCGCGCCCAGGCCGAGCGCATCCTGCGCGACCTCGACGTCGTGCAGCGCGAGGAATTCGAGGCGGTCAAGGAGATGGCGCGCCTCGCGCGCGAGGAGAACGAGGCCTTGAAGGCGCGGGTGGAGGCGCTGGAGGCGAAGGCGGCGAAGGCGGGGAAGAAGGCGAAGGCGGCGCCCGAGGTGCCGAGCGAGCCGCCGGCGGGCAATTCATAGCCTGTCAATCCGGGACGCCACCCGCTTCTGTCATTCCGGGGCGCGGCCGTCAGGCCGCGAGCCCGGAATCCATATGGCGCGGCAACCTTGCTCCAAGTCGTTGTACATGGCTGACTATTCGAGTAGCGGTGGAAGGCGGCGATTGAAGGATTCGCAAACCGGGCGATCATGCTTCGAGGCGGCTTATTTACGCGCGAGTATCTGCTCGAAGGGATTAAGGAATCCGAGGCCTGGAAGGCGCTTGATGATTCCGACTTCTCCTCCGTGCGCGCAGAGGTCGAGAAGCGCGTCTTGGCCGTCCAGAAGCTCAGAAAGCCGTCCGAAGCGGAAACTGAGTCGGAGCTGATCTGGCCAACCTTGCGGGCGCTCGGCTGGAAAAACAGTTTGCCGCAACAAAATCTATCGTTCGGCGGGCGTGAGAAAGTGCCCGATGGTCTTTTGTTCGGCGACGGTGAGGCCAAGGACAAAGCCGCAGCCGAGAAGGGCGCGAACCGATTCCGCCACGGCCTCTGCATCATGGAGGCCAAGCGCTGGAATCGGCTACTTGATCGCGGCGACAAGACCGATCCCGGCGACGCCGGCATTCCGTCAAACCAGATGCTCAATTATCTACGCCGCGTCGATGATGTTACGCGTGGAAAACTGCGCTGGGGCATCCTGACCAATGGCCGGCAGTGGCGGCTCTACTTTCAAGGTGCCGATTCCGTTGCCGAAGAGTATTTGGAAATCGATCTCGCCGGTGTCTTTCATTTACCAGGCTATCAGCCCAGTTTATTGGACGACACGCGCTTTTCCTCCGATCACGTATTGCGTCTGTTTGCGCTGTTGTTCGGGCGCGACGCCTTTCTCTCAGCGCATCACGGCCAGACGCTACATGCGCTGGTGCGCGATCAAGGCAAACATTGGGAGGCGGGCGTCGCCGCCGACCTGTCGCGGATCGTTTTCGAAAAATTGTATCCAGGCCTCGTGAAGGCAATCGCGGCGCACGACTCGAACCGGGATGCCAGCCTGTCCGCGGAATATTTGAGCCAGGTCAGGCAAGGCGCACTGATTTTTCTCTATCGATTGTTGTTCGTGCTCTATGCCGAAGATCGTCACCTGCTTCCGATCGAGCGCGACGCCTACAAGGAATTTGGGCTGACGAAATTGCGCGACGAAATCGCGAAGAAATTCGCCGATCGCTCGGATTTTTCCGACCGCGCTACGCTCTATTGGGCGCGCCTCGAAACAATCTTCCGCGCCATCGGCGAGGGTGACGATACACTTGGCATCCCGCCTTACAACGGCGGCCTTTTCCAACAGGCCGAGGCGCCGATCCTCGCGCGTTGCAGGCTGCCCGACAAAATCGTTGCCGACATCATCTTTCCTTTGTCGCACGAAAAGGCGGAGCCGCATCCGAAATATATCAATTACCGCGACCTGTCGGTGCAGCAGCTGGGCTCAATCTACGAGCGGCTACTAGAATTTGATGTTGTTGCCGATGACGGCACGATCGCAATTCGGCTCAATCCTTTCGCGCGTAAGGGCTCGGGCAGCTATTACACGCCCGAGCCTTTGGTGCGGCTGATTATCGAACGCGCGGTGGGCCCTCTTGTCGCCGAGCGGTTGGAGCACTTCCAAGCCAAGGCCGAGGAGCTGAGCAAGAGCCGCCGGCCGCTTCGGGAGCGATTGCAAGAGGTCGCCGCGCTTGATCCGGCAAGCTGCATTCTCGATTTGAAAGTGTGCGACCCTGCCATGGGCTCCGGACACTTCCTGGTCAGTCTCGTCGACTGGATGGCCGACCGGGTGCTGGCCGCGATCGATCACGCACCGGAAATCGTCGGTTGGGCCGCTGAAGCGCCTTACGAATCGCCGCTGATCAAGCGCATAGACACGATCCGTAAACGCATCGAGAAACGGGCGGCAGAGCACAAATGGCCTTTGCCCGAGCGGCAACTCGACGAGCGCAACATCATTCGCCGCATGATCCTGAAGCGCTGCGTCTACGGCGTGGACCTCAATCCAATGGCGGTCGAACTCGCCAAGGTATCGCTCTGGCTGCACACCTTCACGGTCGGCGCGCCGCTGTCCTTCCTCGATCATCATCTGCGCTGCGGCGATTCACTATTCGGCGAGCATGTTCGTGGCGCGCTCGATTGGCTGTCGCAACGCGGCAACATCATGGTCACCCACATCATCGCCAAGGCTAAGGCGGTCGCAGCCGGTATGGAAAAGGTCGAAGCGCTGACCGATGCCGATATCGCCGAAGTCAAGGAGAGCGAGACCAATTTCGAAACCGTGGAAAGCGGCATCCGCCCCATTGTCGCACTGTTCGACTTCATTCATGCGCAGCGTTGGCAAGACCCCAAAGACGACAAGATCAAGACCTTAGTCAGTCGATTTTTCGATGGTCAATACGGCGACCCGCTGCTGATCCTCGACGGCCGCCCGGCGTCGGACCCGGAGTTTGCCAAGTTCTATAGGCAGTGCCGCCAGCAAATCGCCGCGCAGCGCTTCCTGCACTGGGAAGTGGCATTCCCCGGCGTGTGGAGCAACTGGGAAAGTACCGAGCCGCAGGGCGGGTTTGATGCGGTGATCGGCAATCCGCCCTGGGATCGCATCAAATTTCAGGAAGTGGAATGGTTTGCCGAGCGCAAGCCTGAAATTGCCAAAGCTCAGCGCGCCTCCGACCGCAAGAAGATGGTCGCAGCGCTCAAGAAAAAGAACGATCCGCTGGCTTTGGCGCACGAAAAGGCTGTCGACCGCGCCGAGGCAGCGGCGCGGGTTGCGCGCACCATCGGCGATTATCCACTTCTCGCCGGTGGCGACACCAATATTTATTCGCTGTTCGTCGAACGTGGGACGCGGCTTATCAAGTCGGATGGACTGGTCGGTTTGCTGACGCCGTCGGGGATAGCGTCTGATAAGACCGCCGCCGATTTTTTCAAGTCGGTTGCGACGACTGGCCGACTTAATGCCCTGTTTGATTTTGAAAATAAAAAAATCTTTTTTCCGGACATCCATGCGTCATTCAAATTCTGCGCCCTCGTCGTTAGTGGAAAGGAGCGCCGATTCGAAGGCGCACAATGTGCATTCTTTCTGCATGGCATGGATGAAATTGAGGACCCGCAGCGAAGCTTCGTTTTAAATGCACGCGATTTTGCTCGTGTAAATCCGAATACTGGGACCGCGCCGATTTTCCGCACTCGCCGCGACGCCGAAATAACGAAGACTATCTATAAGATTCTTCCGGTTCTGGTGGACCGATCTGCAAAGCAACTTGTTGCGACTTATCCAGTTAAATATGTCCGCGTGTTCGATATGACTAATGACTCGAATTTATTCGTCACCCGCGCTGAATTGGAAAAGACCGGATACCCGATTGGTGGTGGTCGCTGGAGGCAAGGGAACGAAGAGTTCGTGCGGCTCTACGAGGGCAAAATGGTCCAAATGTTTGACCATCGCGCAGCAAATGTCGTTGTTAATCTGCAAAATTTAAAGCGTCCCGCTGGCCAAGAGGCAGCAACGTTAGCAGAACACCAGGACATTGCATGGCTCCCTGAGCCTCAGTTTTGGGTTTCTCAGTCTCGAATAGCGGACATCAGCAGACAGCTTTCCTGGGCTATCGGCTTCAAGCACGTCACTGCATCGACGAACGTTCGGTCTATGATCGCTGCTGTGATCCCATCTCGTGCAGCAGGAAACTCGCTGCCGATCATTATCGAAGATGAAGGAACTAACGAAAAGGCTTACATAGATTGTGCGCCGCTCTTGCTTGCAAATCTCTGTGCAATTCCGCTGGACTATGTGCTTCGGCAAAAGGTCCAGGGCCAGAACCTCAATTGGTTCATCATCGAACAACTTCCAGTCGTTTCCACTGAATCATATACGCGCAAGTTCGGCAAGAAATCCGCCGCCGAGATCGTGAAAGACGACGTGCTGGCGTTGACCTACACCGCGAATGACATGGAGCAATTCGCGCGCGACATGGGCTACACCGGCAAGCCGTTCAAATGGGACGAGGCCGACCGCGCGCGCCGTCGCGCGCGGCTCGACGCGCTCTATTTCATGCTGTATTTCCCGAGCAGCACGAAAGCCGAAGTCGAAACGTTGCGGGAGACGGCGCACTACATCTTCTCAACCTTCCCGATCGTCGAGCGCGAGGACATCGCCGGGCACGACCGTTATCTCTCGCGCGATTTCTGTCTCGCCTACATCAACGCGCTCGCCGCCGGCGATCCTGACGCAAACATTTCGTTGTGAGTGCGCAAAAATTATTGACTCTCGCGCAAAACGTGTTCATGATTTGTTCGCCAATGGCGGCGGGCGAAACGTCATGTTCCTGGTCCATAACGAGCAGACAAAACTGACGGCGAACCTTTGCAATGCTTTGGCTGCTTCGCTGGTTGCGGCAGGCGTCTTTGCGCCGGTGGTCGCATTGCTCTATGGCCTCTCGCGGCCTGAGCAGAGTGCGGCTCAAACGTCGCTGATAACCCTCGCTTGTATCGGCGGCGGAGCGTTTTTACATTCTTTGGGACGGCGCATGCTGCGGAGGTTGCACGAATGAGTAGCTTCACAGTTCATTTCCTGATGGCCCCGTTCCTCGCCGTCGGTTTTGGTTTGGCCCTTTATTGGCTCACAGGCTGGATGGATCGCCGCGAGCAACGGCGACACCCCGCCGAGTGACGGCGCCCGCCCCCCTTCCTTGCCTCCCCCCGCCCCCCGCGCTATATCCCCGCCCACAACGCGGCCCCCGGCACCCCTGGAGGCTTGCCGCGTTGGCGGGCGGCGAAAAGCCGCCTTTTTCCATGGGCTTAACGTGAGGATTCCAACATGGCGACCGTCCAGCAGATGAAAGCGACGGCGCGTCCGAAAGGCGGCAAGGGGGCCGCCCGGGCGTCGCGTCGCGCCGGCAACGTGCCGGGCGTGATCTACGGCGAGAACAAACCCCCGGTGCTGGTGCTGATCGAGCACGACGAGCTGAAGAAGCGCATCTATGCCGGGCGCTTCCTCACCACGCTCTACGAGCTCGACGTCGACGGCACGAAGCACCGCGTCATCCCGCGCGACTTCCAGCTCGACGCCATCAAGGATCTGCCGCTGCACGTCGACTTCCTGCGCGTGGCGGAAGGCGCCAGCATCCGCGTGCACATTCCGGTGCACGTGCTCAATGTCGAGGCCTCGCCCGGCGTCAAGCGCGGCGGCGCCGTGAATATCGTGACGCACAATGTCGAGGTGATCTGCCCGGCCGACAACATTCCGGAGTCGATCGACGTCGACATCACCGGCGTCGACATCAACCATTCCAAGCATCTGAGCGACGTGACGCTGCCACCCAATATCCGCGTGATCGGTCGCGCCGACATGACGTTGGTGACCGTGGTGCCGCCGTCCGGCTACGCCGAAGAGCTCAAGGCCGCCGCCGAAGCGGCTGCTGCCGCCGCGGCCGCCGCGGCAGCGGCTGCCGCCGTGCCCGGCGCCGAAGGTGCCGCTGCTGTGCCTGGTGCCGCGCCTGCTGCTGCGCCTGGTGCCGCGCCCGCGCCTGGCGCTGCCGCGCCCGCCGCCGCGGCGAAGCCCGAGAAGAAGTGAGGAGCGATTTAACGCTCCTCGCCAGCGTTTGCGTAATCGGCAGAGGACGCCGTTGACGCCATGCTGCTCTTCGTCGGTCTCGGCAATCCCGGCGCGCGCCACGCGGAGAACCGCCACAATATCGGGTTCATGGCGGTGCAGGCGATCGCGCGGCGCAACGACATCGCGCCGTGGCGGCGCCGCTTTCAGGGCGTGGCCGTGGAAGGTGCGCTCGCCGGCGAGCGCGTGCTGCTGTTGTTGCCGGGCACCTATATGAACGAGTCGGGTCGCGCGGTGCAGGAGGCCGCGCGCTTCTACAAGCTCGACGCCGGCGCGATCGTCGTCTTCCACGACGAGGTCGATTTGCCGCCGGCCAAGGTGCGGGTGAAAATCGGCGGCGGCGTCGCCGGGCATAACGGTTTGCGCTCGATCACCGCCCATGTTGGCAACGACTACAAGCGCGTACGCCTCGGCATCGGCAAGCCGGAGGTGAAGGAGCTGGTGCCCGGCCATGTGCTCGGCGACTTCGCCAAGACCGAATGGCCCTGGGTCGAGGCGCTGTGCGATGTCATCGCCGACAATGCCAGGCTCTTGGTCGAGGGCAAGGACGCAACCTTCCAAAACCGCGTGCATCTCGCCATGGAGGCCAAGGGCTTCGCTGCGGCCGACGATGCGGGCGAGGACGAATAACACGCGGGCTATCTCATGGGCTTCAAATGCGGCATCGTCGGCCTGCCGAATGTGGGCAAGTCGACGCTCTTCAACGCGCTGACCGAGACGGCGGCGGCGCAGGCCGCCAATTATCCGTTCTGCACCATCGAGCCCAATGTCGGCGAGGTGGCGGTGCCCGATCCGCGGCTCGAGGTGCTGGCCAAGCTCGCCAAGTCGGCGGAGATCGTACCGACGCGGCTCACCTTCGTCGACATCGCCGGGCTGGTGCGCGGCGCCTCGAAAGGCGAGGGGCTGGGCAACCAGTTCCTCGCCGCCATCCGTGAGGTCGACGCCATCGCGCATGTGGTGCGCTGCTTCGAGGATACGGACGTCACCCATGTCGAGGGCAAGATCGATCCCATCGCCGACATCGAGACCATCGAGACCGAATTGATGCTCGCCGACCTCGACAGCCTGGAAAAGCGCGTTGGGCCCTTGGAGAAGAAGGCGAAGGGCGGCGACAAGGAGGCCAAGGAGGCGTTCGACTTGATGCAGCGCGCGCTCACGCTGCTGCGCGAGGGCAAGCCGGCGCGGCTGCTCGCGCGCAAGACGGAAGAGGAAAAGGCGTTCCACGCGCTTGGCCTCATCACGTCGCTGCCGGTGCTTTATGTGTGCAACGTCGACGAAGCGCGCGCCGCAACCGGCAATCAGTTTTCACGCGCGGTCGAAGAACGCGCCAAAACGGAAGGCGCCGGCTGCGTGGTGATTTCGGCCAAGATCGAATCGGAAATCGCGCTGCTGCCTCCCGCCGAGCGCGCCGATTACCTCGCCGCCCTCGGGCTGACCGAGCCCGGCCTCAACCGGCTGATCCGCGCCGGCTACGCCCTGCTGCATCTCGTCACCTTCTTCACCGCGGGCCCTAAGGAAGCGCGCGCCTGGACGGTGACGCGCGGCGCGCGGGCGCCGCAGGCGGCCGGCGCGATCCACACCGACTTCGAGCGCGGCTTCATCCGCGCCGAGACCATCGGTTACGACGATTACGTCGCTTACGGCGGTGAGGCCGGCGCCAAGGACGCCGGCAAGATGCGGCTGGAGGGGAAGGACTACGTCGTCGCCGACGGTGACGTGATGCATTTCAGGTTTGCGACGTGAGAAGCCGTCTGTCATTCCGGGACGGCCCGAAGGGCCGGACCCGGAATTCATCCGCCGCAACTTTGTGGCTTATGGATTCCGGTGTTCGCGTGCTACGCACGCGCCCCGGAATGACGTACGAATAGAGTCATGCCGAAACTGCACTGGGAAGACTTCGAAACCGGCACGGTCGGCGTCTACGGCCCGCGGCTGGTGACGCGCGAGGAGATCGTGGCGTTCGCGGCCGAGTTCGACCCGCAGCCCATGCATCTCGACGAGGCGGCGGCGAGCGCGACGCTGCTCGGCGGTCTGGCGGCCTCGGGCTGGCATTCCTGCTGCCTGTTGATGCGCATCATCGCCGACGGCTTCATCAACGAGTCGCATTCGATGGGCGCCCCCGGCGTCGATGAGGTGCGCTGGCTCAAGCCGCTGCGGCCGGGCACCCGCGTGCGGGTGCGCGCGACCGTGCTCGACAAGCGCGCCTCCAACAGCCGGCCGGAATTGGGTTTCGTGCGCGGCCTGTTCGAGATGCTCGACGAACAGGGTGAGGTACTGACGACGCTGGAAAGCTCGCTGATGGTCAAACGTCGCCCGCCGGAGGCGCGGCCATGAGATATTTCGAGGACATCGCGGTCGGCGAGCGCTTTACCGTTGGCCGCCACACCTTCAAGGCCGACGAGATCAAGAGCTTCGCCGCACGTTTCGATCCGCAACCGTTCCATCTCGACGAGGGGGCGGCGCAAGCATCGCACTTTGGCGCGCTGTGCGCCTCCGGCTGGCACACCGCGGTGATGTGGATGCGGCTGATGGTTGCTCAACGTAAGCGCGAGGTCGAAGCGGCGCGCGCGTGCGGAGAGCCGGTCGCTGCCATAGGTCCGGCGGTCGGCTTGCGCGAGCTCAAATGGCTGCGACCGGTTTATGTCGACGACACGATCGATTATGCCTACGAAGTGATCGAAAGACGTCCCTCGGTAAGCCGCCCCGACGTTGGCCTGCTCACCGTGCGCTCGACCGGCGTCAACCAACGCGGCGAGGCGGTGATCTCCTTCGTCAGCACCACTTTCATCGAGCGGAGGCCCTCATGACCGCGACCGCCGGGCCCGCGCCTTCATCCACCCATGAGGAGCGCCGCGCCATGGGCGTCGCCTGCGGCGCACACGCGCTGCACGACGGCTACACCGACCTGATCTACGTGATGCTGCCGGTTTGGCAGAGCGAATTCGGCCTCGGCTACGCTGCGCTCGGTCTGATGAAGACGGTGTTCGCCGGCACGCTCGCCGGCTTGCAAATCCCCTCGAGTCTACTTGCCGAACGGCTCAACCCGCCGCTGGTGCTCGCGCTCGGTACTGCGCTCGCCGGTTTCGGCTACTGTCTTGCCGGCCTGAGCCACGGCGTTGTTATGCTGGTGGCAGCGCTGTTCATCGGCGGCCTTGGCGCCAGCACGCAGCATCCGCTTGGCTCCGCGCTGGTGGCGCAGACCTTCGCTGGCCCGCGCTCGCTGAAGGCGCTCGGCACTTACAATTTCGCCGGGGACATCGGCAAGATGACGGTGCCGGCAGCGGCGTCGCTGCTGCTCGTGGCGCTGCCCTGGCGCGAAGCGCTGGCCTTGCTCGGCGGCGCCGGCGTGTTGGCGGCGATCGTGATCTTCGTGCTGATGCCGCGACTGCATGAGGTCACGACGGCGAAGAAAAAAGAAGCGGATGCGCGCTCGGACGCCGGCGTAAACGGTTACGGCTTTCCGCTGTTGCTGTCGGTCGGCGTCATCGACAGCGCAACGCGCATGGCCTTTCTCACCTTCCTGCCCTTCGTGCTCACCGCCAAAGGCGCCAGCCTGCCGACGGTCGGCCTTGCACTGACCTTGGTGTTTGCCGGCGGCGCCACCGGCAAGATCGCCTGCGCCTTTATCGGCGCGCGCATCGGCACCGTCGCCACGGTGTGGTTGACCGAGGCGGTGACCGCGCTCGGCATCATCGCATTGCTGCCGCTGCCACTCGAGGCGGCGTTGGTGTTACTGCCGGTGGTCGGTATCGCGCTCAACGGCACCTCGTCGGTGCTCTACGGCTCGGTGCCGGATATGGTGGCGCCGGAGAAGCGTACGCGCGCCTTCGGCATCTTCTACACCGGCACGATCGGCGCCGGCGCTGTCTCGCCCGCACTTTATGGCTTGTTCGGCGATGCGCTCGGCGTTCCGACGACGCTGGTTATCGTCGCGGGTGTCGTGCTGATCACGCTGCCGCTCATGCTGCTGCTGCGGCCGGCGCTCGCGAATGGAACCATGACCGGAAAGCAGCGGTTATGAGGCTGCCATGCGCGAAAACGCGAACGATCCGAACCGCCGTCGACCGCCACCTGTTCTGACGACCGGCGCCGACGATGCCATGACTCCGGCGCAGGCAACCGAGCTCAAACGGTTGGCGCTCGATGCCTTTGAGCCGGACGCTTTCCAGCAACATCTCACCAAGAGCGAAGCCGCCCAGCGCATCGCCGCGCTGAAAGCGAAGCTCAAGCTCTTGGACGAACCGCCGCACACATTGTGATCCACAAAGTGATGTGCAAAGGCGGCGGAACTTTCGGAACCGCACACCGCGCCGCGGCGTTCCCCGCGCTGTACCAAGCAGCGGAAGGAGGAACTCATGATTGATTTCCGTCACGCCGTCGTCGCGGCGGCATTGCTCGCTGGCGCGGGCGCGGCGAGCGCGCAGACCACGATCATCACGCGCGAGCCGGCAACGACCGGCACCGCCGTCATCACCACGGGGCGGGTTGAGCTCACGCCCGTGCAGCGCCGGACCGTCTACCGCACCATCGTGCGTGAACGCATCAACCCGGCGCCGCCGACGGTGAGCTATGAAGTCGGCACGCGCGTGCCGGAGAGCGTGCAATTATACGCCGTGCCGCAGGCGCTCGCGGTCGAGGTGCCGGAGGTACGGACATACAAGTACATGGTGGTGAACGGCCGCGTCGTATTGGTGGACCCGGCGACCAGCGAAGTGGTGGCCGAACTCTCCGACTAAAGGCGCGGATATGACTGTCTGCAGACGGCCCGGCGTGAAAGCGCCGGGCCGCTCTCGTTTACCTTGCATCGGTGGGCAGTCATACGCGGCGCGCAAGCGCTGGATTTTCACCGCTGCAAGGCCCATATTACGGGCAAGGAGTGACTTATGTCCCTGATCAATTATCGCGCGCCGTCAGAACTATTTCCTAGCCGCAGCCGCAAGTCGCGCCGTCCCATCGGCTACAAGCGCTTTTCAACCGCGGCCGAGGCCATCCGCTTCGCGATCGAGGAACTGCCGCCGGAGCTTCTGCTCGGCGCCTATCTGGAAGTCGAGGAGAAGCGCTTCGACGGCAACGGCATTCGCCGGCTGTACGAGAGCGAAGACTATCCGCTGCCGCGCAAGGCGACCGCCGCCAGCTGAGTAGCGGCGCGCTAAAGAAGCGCTAGGCGCAAAGCTTTCCGGCCAGCCAAGGCACGCAACAAACTCTGCTCGCGATCTCACGATCGCGAGCATTGTCGTGTTGTAAGCCGGCGCCGACTACTGCGGCGCTCCGGCCGGCGGCTGCGGCGGACGTCCCGGCGCGCTTTTCCACTGCGTCAGGCTGTCGGCGATCACCTTCATCGCCGTCATCGCCGCATGGCTGAGGCTGGCGTAGCCGGCGATCTCGCGGGTGACGCGCTCGCCTTCCGCGCGCAGCATATCGCGCACGCCCTGCAGCTGTTGCATGACGCGGTCGATCTCTTCCATCGAGGCGCCGGATACGCGCTTGATCAGGTTATTGAGGTTCTCGGTGACCGGATCGGGCTCGTTCTCGCCACGCGGCCGGCGCGGGGTTGATACGTCGCGCCGTACGAACTCGCGGATCTCGCCTTCGAACGCGGTCGCCGCCTGATCGATATCACTCAGCTTTTCAGCCGGCCGGACCGGAGCGAACTTCTCCGGACCACTCACTTCAGAACTGTTTCTGTCGGCGCCGAATGGCGCGGGTCTAGTGGGTGTCATTGATTCGCTCCCTGACGGCACCATGCGCTGCGTCGCTGATTCCCGTCAACGGGATTGCCACAGGAAACTGAGGTATCCCGGTGGGAAGAAACGCTACCAGGTGAGCATGAAGGCGGCTTTGACACTTTTGCTGACGGTCGCCTGCCCGATATCGGTGACCGAAGTTGTCACATGCAGCGGCCCGTAGAGCTGTTGGTCGGCGCTCAGAGAATTATGCAGAACCGGATCGGTACTGGAGGAAGCCACGCCCGCCGACAATGTCGTGCCCGTCGGCAAAATATTGAATCGGACATCCGGCTGGTTGGTCCACACCCGCTCGGGCGCGGTCGCCGCCTGCGGCAGCGCCATCACCGGCAGTCCGGCAGGCGCGGGGTCCACAGCGGAGGCGTTCTCGTTGAGCGCCAAGCGCTCGCGCAAGGTCAGCGAATAGTCGCTGCCAAACGGCACCGATTGCTGCAGCGTGGTGGCGACCTGGCTGTGGTCGTTGCCGGCATCCAGGCGCGCGTCGAGCGTGGCGTTGTCGATGAGGCCGACCGAGGCCCAGGCGGCGGCGGTGGAATTCGCCATATTCTGGCTTGCCGGCAGCTGTCCGTCCGGCTGATAGGTCACCGCCGGTGGCGCCGACACGTTCAAGTCGGCGCCGAACTTGGCATCCCAGTCTCCGGGCAGCGGTTGCTTGAGGTTGACGGTGCCGCCGCCGTCGGAATTGTCCTTGCTGGTCACGTCGAGGTCGTGTGGCTGCGGCAGGCCCGGCACGCGCAGCGCCGCCGTCGGCCCATTGGTGGCAAATTGCGCGGCATCGAAAACGAGAGCCCGGCTCAGGCTTTCGCTCTCGGCCGCATCGAGCGGCGGGCCGGCGGGCGCGAGCGCATCGTCGGCGGGATTGGGCGCGGCGGCGGGCAGCGCCGGCGCGTCCTGCGCACGCGGCGCAACGGGCGCCCAACAGAGCGCGGCGGCGATCAGGCCGGCGCCACAGCAGGCGCGCACGAACATTCGCCAACTCCCCCGAATTGCTTTCCGCTTCTGGGCGCTTATGCTTACGCGGAACCGTTAAGCCTTGGTTTTGATTCTCGCGCGAGACTTGGGCGAAGCTGTGAAGAGATTGCGACGTCGAAACCAGACTTTGGTGACATGCGTTGGATCGTGGAACTCGGAGGCATCGCCATGCCAATGCCCTGGACGATCTTGCTGGTGAGCTCGCACCTCGTACTCGCGGCGGACAACATCCCCGAATTCGACATCGGGCCGAGCTGCCAGGCGGCGGCCGCTGCCGCGGTGAGCAAGAACCGCAACGCCGAAACCTGTCGGGCGGACGAAGACCACGCGCGCGACACCTTGCGCCAGCAATGGGCGAACTTCGATGCCGAACAAAAACGGCATTGCGTCGATCTCAGTCACAGCGGCGGCAGCCCAAGCTATGTCGAGCTGCTCACCTGCCTTGAACTGGCGCAACAGGCGGCCAAGTTGCCGCCGGGCGACCGGCTCGAGAGCCGCTAAGTCTCAAGGCTTCTTTCCCGGCATGGCGGCGAGGCCGCCGGGCGCGCCGCCGAGCTGCGCCTGCTTGTAGGCGGACAATTGCTTCGGCTTACTTTTGTCGGCCTTGGGTTTCTTTTTTTCCTTGGTGGAACGCATCTGCCCTTTCGCCATGGCATCCTCCGCGCGGCAATGAACCGCGGAATGGTGATACGGCGCGCCGCGCTCGGCAAGAGGGCCGGCTGACCGTCACGACGGCGGCGCCGCCGGCACCGCCTTCATCTTCTGCTCGATGCATTTGTCGACGATCGTCGCGCGCTTATCGAGCGGCATGTCGGCGTGGCCTTTTTCCGTGCTCATCCAGCATTCGCGGGCGGCGCGGGTGTGCGTCATCGGCTCCTCGACCGGCTTGGCGGCGAGGTCCGGCGCCGGCCCGGGCGCGGTGGTCTCGCAGCCGCCGAGCGCGGCGGCAAGGAGCAGGAGGAGCGCGCCGGCAGGCCCGCAGATGGGACGCATGGATACCGTCATGGGAGGTCGTCTCGCCTTGTGGACGGGCAGATTACCGCCGAAACGCCGGCAAACAAGCCGCCGGCGCGGATCACGTTTGCGTGCGGCGGCGGAAACGCGCCCGCCCGGGCGGCGTTGCCATGCCATGTGGAACGATTGGAGGCCACAATGCGATTCCCATGGGCCGTTGCAGCGGCATTGCTGCTCGTCGGCGGTGTTGCACAGGCGGATGAGGCGGACAGCGCGCCGCAGCCGGCTGCGGACGGTATGGCCGTCAGCGTCGGCATCATCTGCAACACCACCGAGCAGGCCGAGCACTATATCCGGCTGCGCGCCGGCGGCGCCGACATCACCCCGGCCGTGAGCGCGGTGAACGAAGCGGCGCGCGACCCGCACGCCTGCGGGCTCGCCGCGATCGCCTTCGAGCGCGACAAGACGGTCGAGACCAAGAGCGTGCAGGGCAAGCTGGTGAATATCGTGCGCATCAACGTGCTCGCCGGCTACAACGGCCGCGAATGGCTGCGCATCCCGACGCAAGTGCAATATGCGGTGATGGAAGCGCAGGACGGCTTGTCGATTTGAGCGCTCTAGCCGGCGGCGCGCCTGCGCTTGGGCCCCGGTTTGGCGTGCTCGGCGAGGCGGCGCAGCCGGCGCGGCGCCGGCTCGCTGCTCGTGGTCTTGGCGGCGGCGAACACCTGCAAGGCCGTGTCCTGCTGCGCGAGGATGCGGCTGCGGTCCTCGCGGCGATAGGGGAAGACGTCGCGCGCCGTGCAGAACGGGCAGTCGGCGACCTCGACGCGCTCGGCCTCGATGAGCCACGAGCCGTCGCAGGCCTCGCAGGAAAAGTGGTGGCGGAACCACGGCATGGCCGACTCCCGAAAAACGAATCACTTGCGCAGAGCGCAGGATAACGCTTGCGCGCGACCGAGTCGCGGCAGCCGGCCCTGTGTGAACTCTTGCACGGCGAAGCGCAGCGGGATCGCCGGGACAAGCCCGGCGATGACATGCTCCTCCTGGAACGCTTACTGCGGCGGCGTGTAGCTCGCCGACTTCGCCTTTTTCATCGCCTCGACGCTTTCCGCCGTGGTCATCAGCACGGTGGTCTCGAATTTCGCCATGCCGCCGCGCGCGCCGACCGCCATCGCACAGGCGGCAGCCGACACATTGTCCGGCATCTCGCAGATGAGCACCACGTCGGACGGGCCGAAGGCGAAATAGAAAGCCTTGAGTTTGCCGCCGAGCGACTCGATCACCTTGCGCGCGGCGTCCTCGCGGCTCTGCGGATGCTCGACCATCGCCTTCACCGCCGCGGCGTTGTAGCTGACCTGAAACATGTAGCTGGGCATGCTGTCCTCCCATTCCCGCGCGTTCGCCTAAGCGCGGGCGCGCGAAGCTTGAGCCGCGATGCGGCGCGAGTCGAGGGGGGGCGCTGTCTCGCGCCGTCAGGCGCGCCACCGAGCATCGTGACGGTTCGATGAAGCTCCGATGACGGCGGCGCCGTTAACGTCATCAAATCACTACAGCCGGCATTCATAATTCTCGCTCGCGGCGTTGACGGCAATCAAGGCGCGCGCGCGCGAGCGCGGCTTCAATGGCAGCGTTGTTGAAGGACAGATGTCGCCATGCCCCAGGCCGTGCAAGCCGCCTACGAGTCGCAGAGAAAGCCCAGCGTCGAAGTCAGCGTCGCCGACAGCGTGCCGCTGGTGCCCCGCGACGGGGCGCCGACGGAAGAAAAGATCAGCGTTCGCAAACTCGATTTCTTCTACGAGGACGGCAACCGCGCGCTGAAGGACGTCTCGGTGCCGATTTACGCCAACCGCGTCACCGCCTTCATCGGACCGTCCGGCTGCGGCAAGTCGACATTGCTGCGCGTGTTCAACCGCATGTACGACCTCTACCCGGGGCAGAACGCCTCCGGCGAGGTGCTGCTCGACGGCGACAATATTCTGGCGCTCAAGGGCAAATGGATGCTCGGCCTGCTGCGCGCCCGCGTCGGCATGGTGTTCCAGAAGCCGGCGCCGTTTCCGATGTCGGTCTACGACAACCTCGCCTTTGCCATCCGTCTTGGTCGCGTGCTGCCCAAGGGCGAGCTCGACGCCGAGGTCGAAGCCTGCCTGCGCCGCGCCGCGCTGTGGGACGAGCTCAAGGATCAGCTGGCGCAGGACGGCGCCCAACTGTCGGGCGGCCAGCAGCAGCGGCTGTGCATCGCCCGCGCCATCGCCGGCCGCCCCGAGGTGCTGCTGCTCGACGAGCCGTGCTCGGCGATCGATCCGATCTCCACCACCAAGATCGAGCAGACCATCGACCAACTGCGGAAAGACCACACCATCGTCATCGTCACCCACAATCTGCAGCAGGCCGCGCGCGTGTCCGATTACGCCGGCTTCATGCTGCTCGGCGAGCTGATCGAGTTCAGCGACGTCCAATCCATCTTCGTCAGGCCGTCCGACCCGCGCACGCATCATTTCATCACCGGGCGCTTCGGCTGACCGCATTTGCAAAAACCGAGGAGGAGAACGATGGCGAAATCGGGCAAAGGCAAGCCGGAGACCAAGCCGGGCAAGACCGGCGAGCAGGCCGAGGAGGCCCCGGCGACGGTCGTCGGTCACATTCCCGCCGCCGCGACCTTGTTCGGGCCGCATCCGCACGAAGGCGAGCCGGAGGAGGCGAGCGGCTCGCCCGAGGCCGATCTCGAGCGTGAGGAGGCCGAGGAGCGCAAGGACGATCCGCCGGCGAGGTGAGCCTCGCGCGCGTTTGCCTTGCGTGCAGAGAGTGCGCTGGCGCGCGGGCAAGCGCCGTCGCCCGTATTCTTGATGCGGCCCCGGGCAGGCCGGCATTGCAAACTCGGCTCCCGTCGAGGGGAGCGGAGCGCCGGCAGACGCGAGGGGCGGCGAACCCCTCTGAGCGGCCCGGCGAGGCCGCCCGGCACGCTGGCGAGCGCGCCCCCTCCGCATGCGCGGCGGAAGGGCGCCTGCCGGCGCTCCGCGCGCGGCGATTTTTAGGTCCCCGGGTCCGCGCTTCCTGGGACGAGGCGCGAGCCAGTCTCAGTCCAGCGAGCTCCTCGCGGAGGGGTCGTAGTGCCCCCCGGGCGGAGTCCCGGGGCCTCCCGAGCGCCGGCTGACGAGGCCGGCCCGCGGGCGCCGCACCCACCCCGCTTTCGTGACGTCTCATGAAAACGCCCCTCGGAGGGTGGGATGAGGTGGGTATATAGTCTTATAGGAAATGGGTCAAGAGAGCCGGCGAAAAATTTTATTGAGAAGCGAGAAAGGCCTCAGCCTGCTGGCGGGTTGTGAAGGCCCCAAGCTGGCGGTAGTCGGGATGATGCTCAGCAGTCTCCGGAGACCAAAGAACGATGAACTTATCTCCGTTCTGTTCAATCACTTCTGTCAAATCTTCGCTCTTGTAGGGCGACATATGACGTGCGCCGCATCGCGGACAATCGTCGTCGCACATGCACGACCATTCGTCGGCCCAAATAGAGTCGCAGCGCTCGCAAATGTAATGATTGTAAAACCAAGCCATTGACTGCTCGCTATGGCGCGACACCGACTAGAACAAGCGGCACGCCTGGAACGCCCTTACCTTCTCGAATGAGATTGTAGAGTTCCTTCTCATACCAAGGAACGCCCGTTGACATTTGGCGCTCGCGTTTGCCGCTCGGTTTCAGTGTTGCTGCAGACAGGGCTTTGACGGGGACAATCTCGACGCCAACATCGATAACGTCGCCAACGTAGAAAGCCAAATGTTTCACAAATAAGTCGTATGAAACTGCAAAATATTTTCCGAATTGAACTTCGACCGCAATCCGATCCTTCACAAAATCTGTTTGATTATGGGATCGCGTCCAGTCTGCACCAGCTTTTTCAATCTCAATTTTTTGCTCCTCAGGCGGCAAATTGTATGTCTGTCTTATGAGCTTGGCATCGCGAGTGACATAATACGTCGCCCGTCGCGGCTGCCAACCACGCTCCCGAAAAGCATCTTCCATACGCTTGTTCAATACAGTCGGCGCATAAAGCATGGCGCCGGGCATCGTTTTTTCTCTTGATACTTTTGTGCGACATGCCTCTGCATCGACGCTAGCAATCACTTCTTCTATTTCTTTCCATAGGCGCGGTTTATGCACCTTGATGAACTCGTAACCGTTCAAATGAGAGTATCGCTCTGCGATCCGCACTAACGATGTCCCCCATAAGGTTTCTTGGGGTCGTAAACGGGCCGATCCATTGGACGTGTGCGTAATAAGCCCGCCCTCAAAAGATGCAGTCGTTCCCAGGCGATGTTGACATATTCGGGTACCACATCGCACCCGAGTCCTCTGCGGCCATGTTTGACGGCCCCAACGATCGCTGTTCCAACGCCCATATAGGGATCGAGGACTTGATCATTTCGATTGGTGAGTGACAAGACGAGTCGTTCTATCAATTCGACAGGGAATTGACAGGGATGCTCAGTTTTTTCGACATGATTGCTTTTCACGTTCGGGAAAACCCAAACGTCGCCTGGATTCTTGCCGAGCGGATTTCCCGAAAGTTGTCCAACCTTTGGTCCCTTGAAATGCTTTTTGTTTGGGTATTTTGACGGCACCCGAATGGGATCAAGGTTAAACGTATAGTCCTTTGATCTGGTAAACCAAAGAATCGTTTCATGCCGCCCCGACAATCGCTTTGAACAATGCAGGCCATGTTCGAAATGCCAAATAATGCGGTTGCGCAGATACAGTCCATGATCCTTGAAAATGCGGTAGAGAATAATGTCGAGGGGAAACACCTCGCCGTCTTGCACGTGATTTCCGACCTGCCAACAGATCGACCCTTGGTCGTGCAGGAGCCGCACGCATTCGGCGATCACCTTCGCCTGTGTGCTGACGTAGTTCTCTAGTGAGTCACGGCGCTCGTAAGATTTTCCAATGTTGTATGGGGGCGAAGTGACGATAAGCTTGATGCTCTTGCTGTCGAGGCTTCGCATGAACTCCATGTTGTCTTGGCATGCCATCTTCGCTTGCGAGTCGGCACGCAGACGGACGACGCGCGCATGAACATTCATCGAATCGCTCCACCTCAAATTAGTTCTTGATTTGTTCCATTAAAAAGTAAAAAATCAAGTACTATCTGGCGCCGTCCCCATCGGAAATCTTTTGATTTTCCGAATGCTTGGCGTGTTTTGCCTACCGCCGCCGATTGCTCTTGAACCCGCCCCGCATTCCCGGCCGCCCGAGCTTGCTCCGCGGCGAGTCCGGGCGCGCTGGCTTGACCTCGTGCGAGAGGGCGATGCCCATTTCGTCGAGCGAGCGTTTGTGCGGGCGGCTCGTCGCATCGCGGCGACCCTCACCCGTCCGCCTTCGCCCTTGCGGGCTACGGCGGACGACCCTCCCCACAAGGGGGAGGGTGAAGCCTTCAAGTCTTACGCCGCCTTCACGCGCGAGATGCGCGCGAGTTGCTTGCCGATGGCGCGCTCGGCCGTCTCCATGTCGTAGCGGTTCTGCAGATTGAGCCAAAGCTGCGCCGAGGTGCCGAGCGCCTTGCCCAGGCGCAGCGCGGTGTCGGCGGTGACGCCGATCGACTCCGCGGCGATACGCTCGACGCGCGTGCGTGGCACGCCCATCGCCTTGGCCAGCGCGCCGGGCGAGAGGCCGAGCGGCACGAGGAATTCCTCGCGCAGAACTTCGCCGGGGTGGAGCGGGGGAAGCTTCTTCGGCATGACAATCTCCTAATGATAGTCGGTCACTTCGACGTCGGCGGGGCCGCGTGGCGTCCAGGTGAAGCAAATCCGGAACTGATCGTTGATCCGGATCGAGTGCTGGCCGCGCCTGTCCTTGGTCAGGGCTTCGAGCTGGTTACCCGGCGGTTGCCGCAGGTCGCGCAGATCGGCGGCGGCATTGAGATAGCCAAGCTTGCGGCGCGTGATCTTCACCAAGTCCGAAGGAAAGCCCTTCGGGCTTTCGCCGCGAAAGACCGCCTCGGTGATGCGATCCTTGAAGCCGAGGATCATACGCCAATGTATCAGTAAGTGATACAAAAGGCAAGACCTCGTATCAAGCAATGATACGGAAGACTACCGCCGCCGGTTGCTCTTGAACCCGCCCCTCTGCCCCGGCCGGCCGAGCTTGCTGCGCGGCGACTCCGCGCGCGCCGGCTTCACCTCGTGTGAGAGCGCGATGCCCATTTCGTCGAGGGACGGCTTGTGCGCGCGGCTCATCGGATCGCGACGGCCCCCCACCCGGCCGGCCTGCGGCCGGCCACCCTCCCCCACAAGGGGGGAGGGAAGAGTCTTCGCGGTCGGATTGTCCAGCACCGCCAGCTCGGTGGCGCGCAGGCGCTTGATCTCGTCGCGCAAGCGTGCGGCAGTTTCGAAGTCCAGGTCGGCGGCGGCCTCGCGCATGCGCGTCTCCAGGCCGGCGATCACCGCTTCCAGATTGTGGCCGATGGTGGCGGCCTCGGCGAATTCGCCGGCGTCGTCGGCGCCGGTGGCGATCAGCACGTGGTCGCGCTCATAGACGCTGTCGAGAATGTCGTGGATCGAGCGCTTGATGCTCTCCGGCGTGATGCCGTTCTCGGCGTTGAACGCCTCCTGCTTCTCGCGCCGGCGGCTGGTCTCCTCGATGGCGCGCTGCATCGAGCCGGTGACATGGTCGGCATAGAGCAGCACGCGGCCGTCGACGTTGCGCGCGGCGCGGCCGATGGTCTGGATGAGGCTCGTCTCTGAGCGCAGGAAGCCTTCCTTGTCGGCGTCGAGAATGGCGACCAGCGCGCATTCGGGAATATCGAGGCCCTCGCGCAACAAATTGATGCCGACCAGCGCGTCGAAGGCGCCGAGCCTTAGGTCGCGGATGATCTCGATGCGCTCCAGCGTGTCGATGTCGCTGTGCATGTAGCGCACGCGGATGCCTTGCTCGTGCAGATATTCGGTCAAGTCCTCGGCCATGCGCTTGGTGAGCACGGTGACCAGCGAACGGTAACCTTGCTGCGCCACCTGCCGCACCTCGCCGACCAGATCGTCGACCTGCGTGCGCGCCGGGCGGATTTCGACCGGCGGATCGATGAGGCCGGTCGGGCGGATCACCTGCTCGACGAAGACGCCGTTCGATTCCTCGAGCTCCCAGGCGCCGGGCGTCGCCGACACGCCCATGGTCTGCGGGCGCATGGCATCCCATTCCTCGAAGCGCAGCGGCCGGTTGTCCATGCACGAGGGCAGGCGGAAGCCGTATTCGGCGAGCGTCGCCTTGCGGCGGAAGTCGCCGCGGTACATGCCGCCGAGCTGCGGGATGGTGACATGGCTCTCGTCGACGAAGACCAGCGCGTTGTCGGGCACGTATTCGAACAGCGTCGGCGGCGGCTCGCCCGGCTTGCGCCCGGTCAGATAGCGCGAATAATTCTCGATGCCGGCGCAGCTGCCGGTCGCCTCCATCATCTCCAGGTCGAAGACGGTGCGCTGCTCGAGCCGTTGCGCTTCGAGCAGGCGGCCGGCGGCGTTGAGCTGCTCAAGGCGCGCGCGCAATTCGGCTTTGATGGCGGCGATCGCCTGCAGCAGCGTCGGCCGCGGCGTCACGTAATGCGAATTGGCGTAGATTTTGACGAAGTCGAGCTCGTCGGTCTTGGCGCCGGTGAGCGGGTCCATCTCCTCGATCTTCTCGATCGCGTCGCCGAACAGGTGCACGCGCCAGGCGCGGTCCTCGTAGTGCGCCGGGAAGATGTCGATCGTGTCGCCGCGCACGCGGAACGAGCCGCGGAAGAAATCGCCGGCGGTGCGCTTGTATTGCAGCGCCACCAGGTCGGCGATGAGCTGGCGTTGCGAGATGCTGCCGCCCTGCTTCAGCGTGAAGGTCATCGCCGAATAGGTTTCCACCGAGCCGATGCCGTAGATGCACGACACCGAGGCGACGATGACGACGTCGTCGCGCTCCAGCAAAGCGCGCGTCGCGCTGTGGCGCATGCGGTCGATCTGCTCGTTGATCGAGGATTCCTTCTCGATATAGGTGTCGGTGCGCGGCACGTAGGCTTCCGGCTGGTAGTAGTCGTAATAGGAGACGAAATATTCCACCGCGTTGTCGGGGAAGAACGACTTGAACTCGCCGTAGAGCTGCGCGGCGAGCGTCTTGTTCGGCGCCAGGATCAGGGCCGGGCGCTGCGTCTGCTCGATCACCTTGGCCATGGTGAAGGTCTTGCCCGAGCCGGTGACGCCGAGCAGCACCTGGGTGCGGTCGTGGCGCTGCACGCCCTCGACCAGCTCGCGGATCGCCTGCGGCTGGTCGCCTTTCGGCTCGAAATCGGCGGCGATCTGGAAGCGCACGCCGCCTTCGGATTTTTCCGGCCGCGGCGGCCGGTGCGGCGTCCACACCTGTTGGTTCAGCTCCGGGCGGCCCTCGCGCAGCAAGCGGTCGAGCGATTGCTGGCTCGCCAGCGTGGTGAAGCCGCCCGGCTGCGTCGGCAGATCGGCGCGCGGGAGGCGATATTTGCTTTCTTTCTTCACCTCTCCACGCACTGACTGTTCCCTCCCCCCTTGTGGGGGAGGGTTAGGGAGGGGGGTAGCAGTTGTCGGCGAGTGCGTGTCCGAAGGACCCCCACCCCTAACCCCTCCCCACAAGGGGGAGGGGGACTCCGCTTCGTCGGAGGAAAGCCCGAGTTCTTTTTCGAGCGCCGGATCGAGCCCCGTAATCGGCGCCGCGCTGTAGTCGCGCTGCGGCGCTTCGGAAAATCCCAAGTCGCGGGACTTGGCCGACTTGCGCGCGGTGTGCGCGGCGGAGAAATCGCGCCGGCGGTCCCAGGAATTGTCCGGCGGCGGCGCCAGGCCGGTGCTCGGGCCGAGCCCGGCGGTGCCCTTGTTGATCGCCGGGTTGAGCAGGTCGGCGAGCGCCGCGGGCGTCGCCGGTTCGAGCGGCCGCGCCGCCTTGGCGCGCGTCGGCCGCGCCGGGTCCTTTATCGGCTTTTTCGGGGGTTTCGCCATCGCCTCGAATATGGGGCGAGTCCAGGAATGAGGGAAGGGCGCGGCGCTTTTCGCGGGGAGTAGCGCTCGCGCGCCGGCCCGTGCACAATGGCGCCACAACAAGAACCCGGGAGGGGACTATGAGCGACAGCGTCAAATATCTGTTGCCGGAAGATCGCATTCCGAAGGCCTGGTACAACATCGCCGCCGATCTGCCGGCCCCGCTGCCGCCGCCGCTCAATCCCGGCACCGGCCAGCCGATCGGGCCCGCCGATCTCGCCGCGATCTTTCCCATGGCGCTGATCGCGCAGGAGGTCTCCGCCCACCGCGAAATCGAAATCCCCGAGCCGGTGCGCGAGGTCTACAAGCTGTGGCGGCCGGCGCCGCTCTATCGCGCGCACCGCCTCGAGCGCGTGCTCGATACGCCGGCGCGCATCTTCTACAAATACGAGGGCGTGTCGCCGCCCGGCAGCCACAAGCCGAACACCGCGGTGCCGCAGGCCTTCTACAACAAAGAGGCCGGCGTCAAGAAACTGGCGACCGAAACCGGCGCCGGACAATGGGGCTCCTCGCTCGCCTTCGCCGGCCAACTGTTCGGTCTCGAAGTCAAAGTCTTCATGGTCAAGGTGAGCTACAACCAGAAGCCCTATCGGCGCGCGCTGATGGAGACCTACGGCGCCACCTGCATCGCCTCACCGAGCAACGAGACCGACAGCGGCAAGGCGATCCTCGCCAAGTCGCCGGATTCGCCCGGCAGCCTCGGCATCGCCATCTCCGAGGCGGTCGAGGTCGCCGCCAAGAACGCCGACACCAATTACTCGCTCGGCAGCGTGCTCAACCACGTCCTCATCCACCAGTCGGTGATCGGCATCGAGGCGCTCGAGCAGATGGAGATGGCCGGCCATTGGCCCGACATCGTCATCGGCTGCACCGGCGGCGGCTCGAACTTCTCCGGGCTGGCGTTTCCGTTCCTCGGCAAGAAGCTGCGCGACAAACGCAGCGTGCGCATCATCGCCGCCGAGCCGGCGGCCTGTCCGTCGCTGACGCGCGGCAAATACGCCTACGACTTCGGCGATACCGGGCACCTGACGCCGCTGGTCAAGATGCACACGCTCGGCTCGACCTTCATCCCGCCCGGCTTCCACGCCGGCGGGTTGCGCTATCACGGCATGGCGCCGATGGTGAGCCACTTGAAGGAGCTCGACTTGATCGAGGCGCGCGCGGTGAAGCAGACGCCGTGCTTCCAGGCCGCGGTGCAGTTCGCCCGCGCCGAGGGCATCGTGCCGGCTCCGGAATCGACGCACGCCATCCGCGTCGCCGTCGACGAGGCGCTGCGCTGCAAGGCCGAGGGCAAGGCGCAGACCATCCTGTTCAACCTCTCGGGCCACGGCCACTTCGACATGCAGGCCTACACCGACTACTTCGCCGGCAAGCTCGAGGACCGCGACTACGACGAGGCCGAGCTGCAGGCAGCGCTGGCGCAATTGCCGAAGGTGGCGGCGTAGCCTACGCAGTGCGCACGGCGCGCTCGCTCTCCTCCGCCTTCGCGCTCACGCGCTTCGGCGGACTCAAACCCGACGGAGCTCGCGGAGCGAGCGGAGGCGGCCGTTGGAGTGAGGGGTAAGTGACTCCGGAGAGACCGTAACCCCTCACCTGGCGCGCTAGTGCGCGCCGACCTCTCCCTATGGGAGAGGTGAAGAGAAGCCCCGCATCACCTCGGTGACGTGCTCGACATAGGGCGGGGCGGCGAAGCAGTGGCCGACCAGCTTGCGCCATTCCTGGAAATCGGCGGACTCGCGAAAATCCTTGGTGTGGTTTTCCAGCGTCTCCCACTGGATGAACAGCCGATAGCGCTGCGGCATTTCGTGCGAGCGCTGCAGCGTCACCGATGTGCAGCCCTTGGCGCGCTGGAAGATCGGCGTCGCTTTGCGTACGCCGGCTTCGAATTCCGACTCGCTACCGGGCTTCACGTCGATCTGCGCGATTTCGAGGATCATGGGCTTTAAGGCCTTCGCTGCGGGTAACGCGCGGCATTATGCGGCGTACCCACCGCAGAGGAAAGGCCTCAGCCGTCGCAGCGTGCGTGCCCGAGCGGGCCGAAGCTTGGCCGCAGTTGCCCCGGCGCCCCGGCGAGCAGGCTCGGGTCGGCGGCAAGGCTCGCCATCAGCGATACGGTGTCCGGCGCGAGATCGCTCGCCTTGATGTTGCGGGCGGCGTGGGCCAGCGCCATCGCCTCCTGCACGCGGCGGTCGAGCGGCGTGCCGAAGGCCTTCTGCGCGCGATCGAGCTCGGCGCTGTTGGCGTCGCTGCAGCTGTTGCTGGCGACGCAGGGCGCCATGGCGAGCCACGCGTGCGCGTAATCCATGGCGGCGCCGATGTAGCGCGCGCGGCTGCCGGTATCGCAGGGGTCTTTGGCGAAATCGCCGGCGGCGGCGATGACCGCCTTGCGCAGCGCGTCGCGGGCGGCGTCTTTGTCGCTCGCGAACGAGACCGGCCGCGTCTCCGCGGGGTCGGTGACCTCGATCGCGTGGAAGGTCGGCAGGCGCGGATCGCCGAGCGGCATCAGCCAGCGTACGGCGAGAAAGCTACCCCCGGCAAAGAGCAATACGAGCGCGAAAAAGCGAAGTCGTTCCATGATCGACGTGAGCCCCCGATCCGTCGGCGCAAAGCTAACGGAGAAGTATTGATCTTGCGTGAAAAGCGGTCGCGGCAATCGTTGCCGCAGCGTTAACGCGGCGCGTTCGTTTGCTCAGAACGCCCGCAACCGGCGCAGCGCCCAATAGCAGCCGGCGCCGGCAGCGATCGCCACCGCGAGTCCGAGCCAGGTGCCGCCCTCGGTGTTCTGCCACAACATGTCCTTGGTGTTCATGCCGAAGAAGCCGGTCACCAGCGTCGGCGGCAGCAGGCAGGCGGAGAGGATCGAGAGCGTGAACAGCCGGCGGTTGGTGATCTCGGTCATGCGCGCGGCGAATTCCTCGAGCAAGAGCCGCGCGCGCTCGTGGATGGCGGCGACTTCGTGATCGATGGAATCGAGCTTCTGCGCCAGCATGCGGATCGAGGCGGCGATCGGCGCATTGTCGTGCACGAGGCGCGGCTCCAGGCGGTGGAAGACGCTGCGCAGCTGCGCGAGCTGGCGATGCACGCGCACCGACTGTAGGCGGATGTGGCCGATGCGATGGCGCTCGTCGCCCGACTCCTCGTGCATGACGCGGTCCTCGATGCTGTCGAGCTCGGCGCCGATTTTTTCGGCCATGGCGGCGACGGCGTCGGCGAACTGGTCGATCACCGCGTCGAGAAACGACACCGCGGTCGGGAAGCGCTTGCCCGCCTCGATGGCGCGTCGGTTGGCGTCGATCGAATGCACCGGGCGCTGGCGCGCGGTGATCAGCATGCGCTCGGTCATGACGAAGCGCAGCCGCACCAATTCGTCGCCGGTGCGGGCGATCTCCTGGTGTAGATCGGGCACGATGCCGACGATCTCCTGGCCGAGAATGTCGAGCCGCAAATGCGTGGCGGTGCCGGCGAGCAGTTCGCGCGCGAGCTCCGATACCGGCGCGGTTTGCGCGATCCAGGCGCGGCAACGCACATCGGCAAGTGCGAGGTGCACCCAGATCCAGCCGGCGCCGTGCTCGGCCAGCGCGGCGTCGATGGCCTCGGGCGGGATCGTCTCGGCTTTGCCATCGGGGCGAAAACGATAGGCCCAGACGATTCCGGTTGCGGGGCTGGTGTCGGCCAAATCGGTGGTGCTCATGGCGCAAGTCCTTTCGCGGGTCGCTGCCGCGAGTCGCTACGCCATGTGTGACAGGCGGATGACGGATTGGTCAGGCGGGCGTGTGGCCCCGCCGCGCGGCCTCAGCCCGCAGGCAGGCCGCGCACAGACAATCTTCGGCGCGGCCGGTCTCGGTCAGCGGCAAGCGGTAAGGCTCGGCCGCGCACCAGCAGTCGCCGGGCGCGCCGCAGGCGAAGCAGGCGCCGCAGCGCCCGCAAACCTTCATCGTCTGTTGCCGTGGCATGGCTGTCACATTGCAGAACCGAATCGCCGTTACTGCAAGCCCATGCTGTCTCCGGCCGGCTTCACCGAGCTGATCGGCGCGCTCGGCGCCGTGCTCACCACGCTGTGCTGGTTGCCGCAAGCGATGAAAATGATGCGCGACAAAGAGACGCGCGCGCTCTCATTGCCGGCGACGGCCGCCTTCACCTTCGGTGTCGGGCTGTGGCTGATTTACGGCCTGGCCATCCACGACTGGCCGCTGATCGGTTCCAACGCGGTGACGCTGCTGTTGCTGCTGCCGATTGTGGCGATGAAGCTGCGCTACGGCTGAGCCGCAGGTGCCGATCCTGCCGATGAGGCTGCGCGCAAAAAATTTGCGGTCCCGGGAGAGCAGGGTTGGCTGGCGGGACCGCAAAAGGGGCTAACGCTTACGCAACATACGCTCAAGGTCCCTAGCGCAGCGCTATGACAGGCGGGTGACAGGGAACCGCCGACTTGTGTAATCCGTTCGCGAGAGTCGGCCATTCTGCAACCCTGGGACCGCCAATGCCCGCCCCGTATTTGCTGCCGATCGTCATGCTGATCGGCTCCAACGTGTTCATGACCACCGCCTGGTACTGGCATCTGCGCTACCAGGAGGTGCCGCTGTGGACCGTCATCCTGATCAGCTGGAGCCTGGCGCTCTTCGAATATTGCCTGGCGGTGCCGGCCAACCGCTATGGCAGCGCGGTCTACAATCCGGCGCAACTCAAGACCATCCAGGAGGTGATCACGCTCTTGGTGTTCGCGGGTTTTTCCTGGCTTTATCTCAAGGACCCGCTGACCCTCAGCCAGGGCTTCGGCTTCGCGCTGATCGCGGCGGGCGCGTTCTTCGTGTTTCACAGATGGTGAAATTTGTGCGAGCGATGGCCGGGTCGAGGCCCGGCCATGACGATGCCCATAGGCATCGTCACTTCGCCGGGGCCACGCGCAGGATGCGGCCGGCGCGGTTGTCGGTGAGCAGATAGAGCGCGCCGTCGGGGCCTTGCCGCACCTCGCGGATGCGCTCGTGCAAATTCTGCAGCAGCCGCTCCTCCTTCACCACTCTGTCGCCGTCGAGGATGAGCCGCGACAGCAATTCGAACTTGAGCGCGCCGTTGATCAGGCTGCCCTTCCAGCCCATGAACAGATCGCCGGTATAGAAGGCCATGCCGGAGGGCGCGATCGACGGCGTCCAGTGCCAGATCGGATCGACCATGCCCTCGTGGTGCTGCTTGCCGGTGCCGACCGGCGTGCCGTCGTAGTTGAGGCCGAAGCTCACCACCGGCCAGCCGTAGTTCTTGCCCTTCTCGATGATGTTGATCTCGTCGCCGCCCATCGGCCCGTGCTCCTGCTCCCACAGCTTGCCGTCGGCGGGGTTGAAGGCGAGGCCTTCGGCGTTGCGCAGGCCATAGGCCCAGATTTCCGGCAGCGCGCCTTGCGTGTTGACGAAGGGATTGTCGGGCGGCGCTGCGCCGTCCGGCGTGATGCGGATGATCTTGCCGATGTCGTTGTCGAGCTTCTGGGCGTCTTCCTTGGCGCCGAAGTGGTCGCCGAGCGTGACGAACAAGTTGCCATCGGCGGCCTGCACCATGCGGCAGCCGATATTGAGCCCGCGCGACGCCGGACCGCGCTGCCGGAAGACGACCTTGACGCCGATCAACCGCGGGTCGGTGCGATCGACCATGCGATTGCCTTCGATCAGCCGCGCATGGGCGACCGCGATGCGCGCGCCGTCGTCGAACGGCTCCGCGTAACAGAAAAAGATACGGTTGTTCTGCTTGAAGTCGCGGTCGAGCAGGACATCCATCAGGCCGGCCTGCGATTCGGCAAAGACGGTCGGCAGGCCGGAAATCGGCTGCGACACGGCGCCGCCGCGGTTGACGATCCGCATACGCCCGGGCCGCTCCGTCACCAGCATGCGGCCGTCGGGCAGAAAGGCGAGCGACCAGGGATGCACCAGGCCGCCGGCGATGGTTTCGACGGTCAGATTGCCGGCGGAGGAGGGGAAGACTTGCGGCGCTGCCTCGCTCGCGAGCGACACGCTCAGCAAGGCGGCAAGCGCCAAGGTGATGCGCATGAACCCTCCCGTGGTTTTCGGTCCACCATAATGGAGGGCGGGCGGTTCCTCAATTCAACGCATGAGGGGGCCGGCGCCTAGTCAGATGCGAAGGCGCGCTCCTCTATAGGAGCGATGAAGTGATGCTTGCCGAGCGATGGATGTAATGGCCGAGCATAGCGCCGGTCATATCGGCACGCGCGATGCCGACCGACAATACGGTCGCGGCGATCAGCGTGCAGAGGGCGAGCGCAACGGTGGCGACCAACTCGGCGAACAGCACGGTGCGCCGTTCGCGTCCGAGCGGATGCCGCGCGGGCGGACCGAAGCCGGTGTCTTCAACGTGCTGGCGCATGGCGACTCACTCGATTACAGCACACTAGACGGCGAAGCCGGCGGGCGTTCGGCGCCATTGCGGCGCCGCCGGTGAAGAAGCGGGGCGTTTTGGTGGTGGTTGGTTAATGAGCCGTTAACGCGCGGTCATTGCGCCACCGCGAACGGCTGCGGCTGCCAGTCCATGGCGATGTGGCCAGGCTCGGCGGCCACGCGCGCGAGCCACTCGCGCACCGCCGGATAGCGGCCGAGATCGAAGTCGCATTGCTCGGCGAGATGCGTGTAGGCGAAGAGCGCGATGTCGGCGATGGTGTAGCGGCCGGCGGCGAAGAAGTCGTGCTTGACGAGATGCTTCTCCATGACGCCGAGCGCGCCGTAGCCGTTTTCCATCCAATCCTCGAGCGCGTGGCGCTGCAATTCGCGCCCGCCCTTGATCAGCGCCAGCCAGAAATAGGCGGCGCCCATGTTCGGTTCGAGGCTGTGCTGCTCGAAGAACATCCACTGCATCGCCTCGGCGCGCTCGATACGGTCTTCCGGCGCCAGCACGCTGCCGCCGGCGACATACCAAAGGATGGCATTGGATTCGGCGAGATAGCGGTTGGGCGCGACTTCGAGCAGCGGCACCTGCCCGCTCGGATTCATGGAGAGGAATTCCGGCGTGCGGCTCTCGCCCTTGAGGATGTCGACCTCGACCAAATTGTACGGAATGCCGAGCCGGGCGAGCGCGAGGCGCACCTTGTAGCTATTGCCGGACCGCTGCATCGAATAGAGCGTGTACATCTTTAGAAGCTTTCAAATTTTCGCTGCGCATCCCCGCGCGCCGCAGTGAGCATCGCGAGTTCGGCAATTGCGTGGCCGTAAGACAACGCGCACGTGACGCGTTCTCTAAATTTTTGTTGCAGCGCGGAACAACACCATCGTCGATGCAAGCGATACGAAAATTTTATTCCGCCGCGACGCGATGCGCGCGCGCATAGTCCACAAGCGCATCGTCGGCGGCGGGCACGATCGGCGCGAAGTCGCGATGCGCGATCCATTCTGGCCGCGTAAACTTGGTGATGTGGTTGGAAACGGCGCACAAGGTCAAATAAACGATCTTGCGTGGGTAGGGCGTGATGTTCGGCGGCGAGGCGTGCACCAGATTGCCGTGAAACATCAGCACCGCGCCGGGCTTGCCGGTCGGCGCGACGATGCCGACGCCGTCCGCCCCCTCGGCCTCGCGTGCGAGCCGCGTGACGGTGTCCTTGTCCAGCGTCCACAACGGGTACGAGGTGGTGAGCTTGTCGTGGCCGGCTTCGAGGACGCCCGCCTTGTGGCTTTTCGGGATGAGCAGCAGCGGGCCGTTGATCGGCATGACCTCGTCGAGGAAAACGGCGATGTTCATGGCGCGCGCGGCCGGCATGCCGTCGTCGCGCGCCCAGGTGCCGTAGTCCTGATGCCACTGCCAGACGTCGCCTTCAAAGGCGGCCTTAGCGTTGAGTTTGAATTGGTGGACATAGACCGGCTCGCCGAAATATTGCATCAGCGGCTCGACCAGGCGCGGATGCCGCGCCAAGAGGCCGAATACCGGACTGAACGTGTGGGCGGCGAAAGCGGTGCGCGGCGCGCCGGTCTTTTCACGCCAGACCTCCTGGCGGTCGAGCTTGAGGATGGTGTCGGCCTCCGCGCGCAACAGCGCGATCTCGTCCGCCGAGAAGCAATCGGGGAAGAAGACGTAACCCAGCTCGTCGAAGTTGCGAAGCTGCTCGGCGGAAAGCTGCATGGCGCGCTCCCTCAAGGTTGCGGCCGTTGCCCGGCTCTTGAGTCGCTATTTTAGGGCGCCTGCAGCAAAACGCCACTGGCCAGTTGGCCGCTAGGATGTCTTCGCCGTATGGCGCAGCGTTCGCGTGGCTTTCAACGGCTGAAGTTCACTGCGGAGTTTCTCGACAATCGCGATCTTTTCGCCAAAAGATCGCTGCGCTGCAATACGGCGCCTTTGCTCCTTTTGCCGAACAACCTCGGAAAGCAGGGCACGAGGAGATTTCCTGTCCATCATTTCATTCTACTCGGCAGGGATCGTTGATTCCAGCCCGCGCACAGAATGACTGCCATTTTTGGATCAAGTCGTGCCGGCGCAGAATAGCGCACAGCTTTTCCGTCGATACCGCCTTCTCCTCCAGAAATTGAGCGATACGGAACTGGTCCTTGGCGCGGCCGACGCGGAGTGCGATTGCCGCCAGATATTCGGGCTGCAGGATTCGTGTTCGCACCGGCGCTTCGGAGGGCATTTTGATCTCAATGTCCTCCGCATTTGCGAGGGCTTCCGCGTCAAGCTCGTCGACTGCGGGAATGAATTGTACCGGCCAACCCTCGATGACGATTCCCTCTCGCTGGTGGGTTTCATAGCCCCGGGCCCTTAGATCATCGAAGACCGGGGCGAGATCGATCAAGCCTGATTTTGTTTGAAACGATATGAGAACGTCTAAGTCATCAGTGACTGCGGGCTCGAGGTAGTTGAAGGCCGCGACGGCGCCGGCAAGCGCATAGGGGCCGATAACACCGTCCCTGTGCATTGCGTTCAGAACATCAAGTGTCTGCTTCATACTCATCGGGTCAATTCAAATTCAAATGAGAAGTACCCGTATCGTTGACGACCTACGTCTTCAAGGTCTCGCTTTTTAACCGTGGGCGCGCCTGTTCGGATACGACCTGGAAGGGAATTTTTGCCTTAAAAACGATTAGCCCGAAAGCGGCGAGCATCAACGGCACCGCCAGCGGGATCAGCGTCGCCTGCGCCACCGAGCGCGTGATCAGCGGCACGATCCACAGCGCGGCGAGGATGGTTTTCTCCCACGGCGCGAAGCCGCGCGAAAAACCGTCGGCGGCGAGGAAGGCGATCGCGGGCGCCAGCAGCACGAGGTCGTAGTCGAGGCTGTAGGGCGTCGCCAGCACGGTGCCGACCATCAGCGCCGCGGCCTTGAGCGGGAAGGCGGCGCGGCCGCGCCACAGCCAGGCGAGCGCGGCGGCGATAAGCAATGTGACGGCGATCTGCGCCGCATAGGCGAGCGCAACGCCGCCGCCCCACATGCGCACCGCCGAGAACACGCTCTGGATCTTGTGCCAGCCGGTCTCGCCCTGCTCGAGGACGACCGCGCGGGTAAAATGCATGGAGGCAAGGAAGGCGCTCCACACCTCGCTGCCGAAAAGGAGTGTGACGGCGAGCGTCAGCGCGGCGACGGTCACCGCGGCCGAGAAGAATGTACGCCAGCGGCCGCTCACCGCGAGCACCAAGGGGATGAGCAGACCGAATTGCGGCTTATAAGCGAGCAACGCGATCAGTACGCCGGAGAGGATCGGCCGGCGATCGAGCTGAACGAGGGCGGCGGCTATGAGCGCCGCGGTGAGGAAGCCGTTCTGACCATGACCGAGATTGACGAACACAGCGGGGCAGGCGGCGGCGAGGAGGAGCCACTCTGTCTTAACCTCCCCCTGGAGGGGGGAGGTCGGCGAGCGAAGCGGGCCGGGAGGGGGTGATCTTGTTTCTTCGTCGTTCACCCCACCCCGCGCGCTTTCAGCGCGCGACCCTCCCCCTGCAGCGGAGGCTAAAGGCAGCGCGAGCACGCTGCGAATAGCGAGCAGATAAAGCGCGAAGCTCACGCCCTGCCAAACGAGCAGCGCCAGCCAGTAGGGCATGGTTGCGAGCAGTGCGGCGAGGCCGAGGAAGAAGGGCGGGTAGTGCCAGCCGTAGAACTGCGTCGCCGCGCCGAAGATCGCCTGTTCACGCGCATATTGCTGCGGCGGATCGAACGGTGCGGCGGCCTTGCCCTCGAGCACGTAGGTGCCGGCGGCGTAGACGTCGGAGAAGTCGGTGCCCAGCGGCCGCCCGAAGCGGTCGTTGAGCCCGTCGGAGGTCGCGATCACAAATGCGGCACCGAGTAGCCCGGCGATCAGCATCGCCAGCGCCACCAGCCGCATCCGTTCGCGGGTGAGCCAGGCGCCGCTGCGCAGGGTTCCGACGAAAGCAGCCATGGTTGGGGATTAGCAGCGCAGGCTTAAGGTTGGGTTAGAGCCTATGAACGGCCTTGATCAATCCATCAGTCTTTGCGACTTGCCGCCGCCCCGTTGGGCCGGTACGACACGGGCGGAAAGCCCAGGAATCGGAGCTGGCAATGGCCTTCCTCGCGGACCATCTCAAGCGCATCAAGCCGTCGGCGACCATCGCCGTCACCGACAAGGCGCGCGCGCTGAAAGCCGCGGGTCGCAACGTCATCGGGCTCGGCGCCGGCGAGCCCGACTTCGACACCCCCGACAACATCAAGGAAGCGGCGATCAAGGCGATCCGCGAGGGGCGCGCCTCGAAATACACCAATGTCGACGGCATCGCCGAGCTCAAAGACGCGGTCGCCAAGAAGTTCAAGCGCGAGAACGAGCTCGACTACAAGCCGTCGCAGATCACGGTGTCGGCCGGGGGCAAGCAGGTGCTCTACAACGCCTTCATGGCAACGCTCAATCCGGGCGACGAGGTGATCATCCCGGCGCCCTATTGGGTGAGCTATCCCGATATGGTGCTGCTTGCCGGCGGCACGCCGGTCGAGGTCGCGACCAGCATGGCGAGCGGCTTCAAGATCACGCCGCAGCAACTTGCGCGCGCGATCACGCCGAAGACCAAGTGGTTCCTGCTCAACTCGCCGTCGAACCCGACCGGCGCCGCCTATACGCGCGCCGAGTTGCAGGCGTTGACCGAGGTGCTGGTGAAGCACCCGCACGTGCATGTCATGACCGACGACATGTACGAGCACCTGGTCTATGACGACTTCAAGTTCTTCACGCCGGCGCAGATCGAGCCGTCGCTCTATCCGCGCACGCTCACCATCAACGGCACCTCGAAGGCCTATTGCATGACCGGCTGGCGCATCGGCTATGCCGGCGGGCCGGAGCCGTTGATCAAGGCGATGGCGATGATCCAGTCGCAGTCGACCACCAACCCGGCGGCGGCCTCGCAATGGGCGGCGGTCGAGGCGCTCAACGGGCCGCAGGACTTCATCGCCAAGCACAACAAGATCTTCAAGGAGCGGCGCGACCTGGTGGTGTCGATGCTCAACCAGGCCAACGGGCTCAAATGCCCGACGCCGGAGGGCGCCTTCTATGTCTACCCGTCCTGCGCCGGCACCATGGGCAAGACGGCGCCGAGCGGTAAGACGCTCGCGAGCGACGAGGATTTCGTTACCGAACTGTTGGAGTCGGAAGGCGTTGCGGTGGTGCAGGGCACGGCGTTCGGGCTCGGGCCCGCGTTTCGCATTTCCTACGCCACCAAGACCGAGGACCTGGAAGAGGCCTGCCGGCGCATCCAGCGCTTCTGCGGGAATTTGAAATAGCAACAACCGTCTGACGTGAAGCGGAACCTCAGCCGGTTTGCGGCGCATCGCCTCAAATCGATTCCGAGGTCTATTTGATCCCGTATTTCGCGTATTCTTCGGCGATGTCGGTCTGCATGGTCTTCGCGCGCTCTATATCGGCGTTACCGCCGGCGGTGTCGCCCTTTTTCAGTTTGGTCATGCCGCGGCCATAGAGCCAATCGGCGTGGTTGGGATATTTCGTCAACTTGAACGCCGCGTCGTAGTCGGCCAGCGCCTTGTCGAATTGCCCGAGCTTGAAATAGACCAATGCGCGATAGGCAAAGATTTGCGGAATCATTGGGCTCAGACTGTTGGCCTTGTTGCAGTCGTCGAGCGCCTGCTGCAATTGCTTGCCGGCGACCGCGCGCGACCAGCAGCGTTGGCCCCACAGGCGCGAGTCATTGGCATCCAGCTCGATTCCCGCCGTGTAGTCCGCGATCGCTCGCTCATGATCGCCTTGGTGACTGTAGGTGAAGCCGCGATTATAAAATCCGCTGGCGTATGTGGGATCGAGCCGGATTGCTTCGCTCTGATCGGCGATCGCGCGATCGAAGTCGCCGTGACGGGCGTAGGCGTTGCCGCGATGCATGTATCCCGCGGCGTAAGTCGGATCGGTTCGGATCGCCGTGTTGTGATCCGCGATGGCCCTGTCGAATTCGCCCTTGCGCTCCCACTGATTGCCGCGATTGCTGTAGATCACCGCGAGATTGCGTTTATCGTATCGCCCGGAGTTAAGCGCACGCGTGCACGCATCGATCGCGACGTCGCCTGATCCTCTGACGCAAAGCTCGCCGTCGTCCGCTGCGGCTGCTGGAGCAACGGAGCAAGCCGCGGCCATGACGATCAGGCCGGCGCGAGTCCAAGGCAGGATGTCCGTTGCGAGCAGCATCAACGCCCCTGTCGGCTAGGGTAGCCCTCGGCGTGTTGTCCAGCCACGCCATTATTGCTCCGGGCGGGGAGACCCGACTGAAATCCAGCCCTTCTGCGGCAATTTGACCTAAATCATTTTGGACGTCCCGGCGCTTGTTATTGCGGCGTCGTGCCACGTGTTAGATTTGTCACTGAGCGCGCCTTTTTATAGGTGCGACCTTACAGCGGGGGTTCACATGAAAGGTTTCGTATCGGCCCTTGGGGCCGCCTTCCTGGCCTTGACGGCGACAATCGGCGCCGCAGCGGCGCAGCCGGCCGACCGGATCAAGGCCGGCACCTTGACTTGCGATATCTCGGGCGGCCTCGGCCTCATTCTCGGCTCGCACAAGAGCGTGCAATGCCTATTCACGCCGGAGACCGGGCCGCAGGAAGTTTACGTCGGCGCGATCAATAGGTTCGGACTTGACCTCGGCGCCACCTCCGGCGGGCAAATGGTTTGGGTGGTGTTTGCGCCCTCGACGCGGACCGTCGGCGCGTTGGCGGGCACCTACACCGGCGCCACCGCCGAAGCGACGATCGCCGTCGGGTTAGGCGCCAACGTGCTGGTCGGCGGCTCAAATCATACCGTCGCGCTGCAGCCGCTTTCCCTGCAGGGTCAGACCGGCCTCAATGTCGCCGCCGGTGTCGCCGAACTGGTGTTGCATCCGGCGCACTGAAACGCGGCAAATTTGCAAGGATGCGATGGCCACTCGCGGCGGCCGTCGCCTCTTGCCAGCCCGCGCCTAGCCTGAGACGATGCCCGAAAGGGCCGGGATAAAGGTCCGACCTCCCGGCCGGCGGGAGGTTGCGTCATGGCCAACAACGGCTCCGGTCACAACGGCAATAAACACAAGGGTCCCCGGTGCATCGCGCTGGTGGGCCCGTTCCAAAGCGGTAAGACCACCCTGCTGGAAGCCATCCTCTCCCGTACCGGCGCCGTCGCGCGCCAGGGCACGGTGGACGCCGGCTCGACGGTCGGCGACGCCTCCAAAGAAGCGCGCCACCACAAGATGAGCGTGGAAGCCTCCGTCGCCACCACCAATTTCATGGGCGAGAACTACACCTTCATCGATTGCCCCGGCTCGGTCGAATTCATCCAGGATATGCGCAGCGCGCTGCCGGCGGTCGACGCCGCCGTCGTCGTCTGCGAGGCCGACGAGAAGAAAGTGCCGCAGCTGCAGTTGATCCTGCGCGAGCTGGAAGACCAGAACATCCCGCGCTTTCTGTTCCTCAACAAGATCGACAAGGCCGATCAGCGCGTGCGCGAGACCGTCAAACTGCTGCAGCCGGCCTCGCGCGTGCCGCTGCTGTTGCGGCAAATCCCGATCTGGAACGGCGACATCATCTCCGGCTTCGTCGATCTCGCGCTCGAGCGCGCCTATGTCTACAAGGAGCACGCGCCGTCGGCGGTGATCGAGTTCGATACGGAAAATCTCGGCCGCAAGAAGGAAGCGCGCTTCACCATGCTGGAGACGCTGGCCGACCACGACGACGAGCTGATGGAGCAATTGCTCGAGGACATCGAGCCGCCGCGCGACAAAGTATTCGACGACCTCGCCAAGGAATTGCGCGAGCGACAGGTGCTGCCGGTGCTGATCGGCGTCGCCACCCGCTCGAACGGCGTGCTGCGGCTGTTGAAGGCGTTGCGGCACGAGGCGCCGGGCGTCGCGGAAACCGCGGCGCGGCTCGGCGTCAAGGCCGGCAATGATGCAGTCGCGCTGGTGCTCAAGACCTTCCATACCGCGCATGGCGGCAAAATGTCGGTCGCGCGTTTGCTCTCCGGCAGCGCCGGCGACGGTTCGACCTTCCACACGGCGGAAGGCGAGGCCGGCCGCGTCTCCGGCGTGTTCAAGCAGATGGGCCAGCAGTTCGAAAAGCGCGGGCTGGCGAATGCAGGCGAAACCGTCGCCTTCGGCAAGCTCGACGGCGCCAAGACCGGCAATACGCTCTCGACCGGCAAGCAGCCGCACGCCGCGCTGATTGTGGGCAAGCCTTATCCGCCGGTGCTCGCCATCGCCGTGCAGGCCAAGGAGCGCAAGGACGACGTCAAACTCGGCGCCGCCTTCACCAAGCTGACCGAGGAAGATCCGTCATTGACCGTCGTGCACAATCCGGAAAGCCACGAGGTGGTGATCTGGGGCCAGGGCGAGATGCATCTGCGCGTCGCCACCGAGCGGCTCGCCGATCGCTACGGCGTGCCGGTGACCACGCATCCGCCCTCGGTCGGCTACCGCGAGACCATCCGCAAGCCGATCACCATCCGCGGCCGCCACAAGAAGCAGTCGGGCGGTCACGGCCAGTTCGGCGACGTGGTGCTGGAGATCAAGCCGCTGCCGCGCAACTCCGGCTTCAAATTCGAAGACCGGATCACGGGCGGTGTGGTGCCGCGCAATTACATTCCGTCGGTGGAGGAGGGCGTCGTCGACGCGCTCAAGCACGGGCCGCTCGGCTTCCCGGTCGTGGACCTGCAGGTGGCGCTGGTCGACGGCTCCTACCACACCGTCGATTCCTCGGACATGGCGTTCCGCACCGCCGGCCGCATCGGCATCGTCGAGGGCCTGCCGCAATGCAATCCGGTGCTGCTCGAGCCGATCGACGAGGTCGAGATCGTCTGCCCGAGCGAAGCCACCGCCAAGATGAACGCCATCCTGTCAAGCCGGCGCGCGCAAATTCTCGGCTTCGACGCGCGTGACGGCTGGCCGGGCTGGGACGTGGTGCGCGCGCAGATGCCGGAAGCCGAGATCGGCGACCTCATCATCGAGGTGCGCTCGGCGACCGCCGGCGTCGGCTCGTTCACCTACAAGTTCGACCACATGGCGGAACTGACCGGCCGCACCGCCGACCAGATCGTCGCGGCGCGGCGCGCGGCGGAATAATCCGCGGGATGTGGCGTAGTAGAGAGAGGCTCCCGCAAGCGTGACTTGCCTGTGAGGGCGCGCCTGCCGTAGCTCACAGCCGGACGATTCCCAGAGGGTGCCATGAACATCATCCACCGCCGCGGCTGGGATTTGCCCCAGCGCCTTGCCTCGCCGGAGCATCTCGTCTTCAGCCGCCGCAGCGTGCTCACCGGAGCGAGCGCGCTCGCGCTGGCGCCGGGCGCCGCCATGGCGCAGCGCGTGTCCGATCTCGCCAAGCTGCCGGATCCGACCGCCGACCTCTATCCGGCCAAGCGCAACGAGACCTACACCCTCGACCGGCCGATCACCGACGAGACCGTCAACGGCCATTACAACAATTTCTACGAATACGGCACGTCGAAGGATATCGCCGCGCCGGCGCAAGAACTAAGAATCCGGCCGTGGACGGTGAAGATCGACGGCCTGGTCGAGAAGCCGATGGAGCTCGGCATCGACGATCTGATCCGCAAGATGACGCTGGAGGAGCGCACCTACCGGCACCGCTGCGTCGAAGCTTGGAGCATGGCGATCGCCTGGAGCGGCTTCCCGTTCAAGCAGCTCGTCGATTTCGCGCGCCCGCTGGGCTCGGCCAAATATGTGAGGATGACGACCTTCCTCGACAAAGCGATGGCGCCCGGGCAGAACTCGTTCTGGTATCCGTGGCCCTATATCGAGGGCCTCACCATGGCGGAGGCGAGCAACGATCTCGCCTTCCTGGTCACCGGCGCCTATGGCCATCCGCTCGCCAAGCAGCACGGCGCTCCCTTAAGGCTGGCGGTGCCGTGGAAATACGGCTTCAAGTCGATCAAATCGATCGTGCAGTTCTCCTTCGTCGAGCAGCGGCCGAAGGGTCTCTGGGAAGCGTTGCAGCCCTCGGAATACGGCTTCTGGGCCAACGTCAATCCGGCGGTGCCGCATCCGCGCTGGAGCCAGGCGACCGAGGAATTGATCGGCACCGGCGAGCGGCGGCCGACGCTGCTTTTCAACGGCTACGGCGAATACGTCGCGGATATCTATAAGGACCTGCAGAAAGAGCGGCTCTGGGCTTGAACTCAAACCGTTCGTCCCCCGCGGACGCGGGGGCCAGCCTTTGCCCCATTGGAATTAAGAACTGGATTCCCGCTTTCGCGGGAAGGAACGGGCTTGTTGCGCCGCCGCCTCTCGCTTCCTACCTCCATGCAAGCCGTAAGGAGGCTCTCTTGCGCGCCATCGCCGCCGTCATCGCCGCCGCCGTCATCGCTTTGAGCGCCGCTCCGTCGAGGGCGGCCGACCAGCCCGACCTCATCTTCCGGAAGTCGACGGTTTTCCATTGGGTGTCGCCCAATGACAAGCTTGCGACCTATGGGATCGACGATCCCGAGGTTGAGGGCGTTGCTTGCCACTTTACCGCGCCGGAAAAGGGCGGCTTCAAGGGCTGGGTCGGCGTCGCCGAGGAAGTCTCGGACATCTCGCTCGCCTGCCGTCAGGTGGGGCCGATCAAGTTCAAGGCCAAGTTCGAGCAGGGCGAGGACGTCTTCCGCAAGCGCCGCTCGTTGTTCTTCAAGAAGATGCAAATCGTGCGCGGTTGCGACACCAAGCGCAACGTGCTGGTCTACATGGTCTACAGCGACAAGCTGATCGAAGGCTCACCCAAGAACTCGACCTCGACCGTGCCCATCATGCCGTGGGGCCCGAACGCCGAGGTGGCGAAATGCGCGGATTGGGTGGAGAAATAACCGCCGGTGTCGCCGCTACTCAATAGCCCATGCGGCCATACATGTGCGCAGCGATCGCGACCAGCGCGACCATCACCGCCGCCAGCACGCCGAAGTCGACCAGCAATCCGTAATCAGTCGTGCCTTGCGTTAGCATCAGCGAACGCAACGCATCCACTTCATAGGTGAGCGGATTGGCGTGCGACACCGCGCGCAGCCAGCCGGGCATCAATGACAGCGGATAGATGGCGTTGCTGGCGAAGAAGATCGGCATGGTCAGCACCTGGCCGATGCCCATGAAGCGCTCGCGTGTCTTCACGATGCAGGCAATGATCAGCGACAGCGTGGCGAACAGTCCGGAGCCCAACACGATCACTGCAGCGGCGCCGATAATCTTCAGTGGACTGAGATCGATGCCGACACCGAGCAGGAGCGCCAGCACATAGACGATGATCGCCTGCGACAGCGCGCGCACCCCGGCCGACAGTGCCTTGCCCAGCACCAGCGCCGAGCGCGGCGCCGGGCTCACCAGATAGCGCTGCAACACGCCGAGATCGCGCTCCCAAATGGCGGAGATGCCGTAGAAGATCGCCACGAACAGCGCGCTCTGCGCTAGAATTCCGGCAGCCAAGAAATCGAGATAAGGCAAATCGCCCGGCGCAACGCCGCGCACGCGCGCCATCACTTCGCCGAACAGCATCAGCCAAAGCACCGGCTGCACCGCGCGGGTCAAAAGCTCGAACGGATCATGATAGAGCTTCTGCACCTCGGCGGCGGCGACCGCGAAGGTTTGAGTGAAATAGTCGTGCAAGGGCCGGCGAGGCGGCGCGTCAGCCGTGCTCGCGAGCGGCCCGGCGTGCGCGCCTGACTTCGCCATAGCTTCCCTCTTGTTCGGTTTCGCTTGCGGCCTCGACCAGCCGGATGAACACGTCATCGAGCGATGCGCCCGGGCCGACACGGGCCTTCAACTCAGTCGGCGTGCCGAGCGCAACGATGCGTCCGTGGTCGATGACTGCGATGCGGTTGCACAGATGCTCCATCTCGTCCATCAAATGCGAAGTCACCACCATGGTGCGATGGAAGCGGTCGCGCAGATCGCGCACCCGCTCCCACACGGTCTCGCGCGCGGCCGGATCAAGACCGACGGTGGGTTCGTCGAGGAACAATACCTCAGGACGGTGCAGCAGGCTCTGGGCGATTTCCAGCCGCCGGATCATGCCGCCGGAATAATGCGCGACCAGATGCTGCGCGGCCTCGGCGAGACCCATGCGCTCGAGGGCGCGCGTGATGCGTTGGCGGCGTTCCTGCCGCGGCAAGCCGTAGAGCCGCGCCGACAGCAACAGGTTTTCGTATCCCGTCAGCGAGCCATCGGCCGAGAGCAGCTGCGGAATGTAGGCGATGTGACGGCGCACCTCCGCCGGCTGCGTGACAATGTCGTACCCGGCGACCGTCGCCGTGCCCGCGCTCGGCGGCAGCAGCGTCGTGAGCATTTTCATCAACGTACTTTTGCCGGCGCCGTTCGGGCCGATCAGACCGAAAATCTCGCCTTCGGCGATCGTCAGCGTTATTTGATCGACGGCTGTCAGATCGCCGAATTTCCGGGTGAGGGCGAAAATCTGAACGGCGGGTTTATCGTCCGGCATACATGCAGCCTCGCATACCCCCGTTTTAAATATACTGCATGGCCCATTCGCCAAGCTCCAGCGCCGCCGTCTCCGATTGGGGAACGTTGGCGGATGGTTTCCATGGCCGTCATCCAAGCGCGGATACCGGCCTGGACAAAGCTTTACGCGAAATTTATTACGGGGTCTCGGCAGGGCGGCTATCGTCGGCGGCAAGACCGGCGGGCCAAGTCTGGAAACACCGACGAAGCCGGCATGTGAGGAAACGTTCAGGGGTCATCCAATGAAAAAGATGTTCGTCATGCTCGGCGCGGCCATGGTCGTGCTGGCAATGTCCGCGTTCTCGGCGAACGCCCAGATCATCATCAAATTCAGCCACGTCGTCGCCAACGACACGCCGAAAGGCAAGGGCGCGCTGAAATTCAAGGAGCTGGCCGAGAAATACACCAACGGCAAGGTGAAGATCGAAGTCTATCCGAACTCGACCTTGTATAAAGACAAGGAAGAGATCGAGGCGCTGCAACTCGGCTCGGTGCAGATGCTGGCGCCGTCGACCGCCAAATTCGCGCCGCTCGGCGTCAAGGAGTTCGAGGCGCTCGATCTGCCCTGGCTGTTCAAGGATGACGAGACCTATGCCAAGGCGATGAAGGGCCCGGTCGGCCAGTGGCTGTTCAAGAAACTCGAAGCGAAGGGCATCACCGGCCTCGCCTACTGGGACAACGGCTTCCACATGGCGTCGGCCAACCGGCCGTTGCTCAACCCATCCGACTTCCAAGGCCTCAAGATCCGCATTTCCGGCTCCAAGATCGCCGACCAGTACTTCCGCAATCTTGGCTCGATCCCACAGATCATGGCGTTCTCGGAAGTCTACCAGGCGCTGCAGACCGGCGTGGTCGACGGCTGCGAGAACACGCCGTCGAACTATCTGACGCAGAAGTTCGACGAAGTGCAGAAGGACATTACCGTCTCCTACCACGCGCATCTGCAATATGCGGTGATCGTGAACTCGAAGTTCTGGGGCGGCCTGCCGGCCGACATCCGCGCCGAACTTGAGAAGGCGATGGCCGAGGCGACCGATTACACCAACTCGATCGCCAAGAAGGAGAACGAAGACGCGCTCGCCGAAATCAAGAAGAAGGGCAAGACCACGCTGCATTATCTGACCGACGATCAGCGCAAAGCCTGGCAAGCGGCGATGGCGCCGACCTATAAGTGGGCCAAGGGCCGCGTCGGTCAGGAAGTGCTCGACCTGATCGCCAAGGAGCTCGACGTCAAGATGAACTGACGAGGGGCGTTGTATAAGCAATAAAAAACGGCCGGGGGTTCCAACTCCCGGCCAATTTCGTGTGGGGGAGGGGATGCGCGCAGCCTTGCGGGCGCTCGATTTGCTTGAGGAGTGGTTGATCGCCACCCTCATTGCCGCGGCCACCGGCCTCATCTTCGTCGCCGTGCTGCACCGTTACGGCACCGGCCTTTCCATCAACATCGCCAAATGGGGCGATGCGCACCACATCCCGCTGCTGCCGGAGATGTTGCGCGCGGTCTATGCCTGGCTCGCAGGCCTCGATCTGTCCTGGGCGCAAGAACTCTGCATTTTCATGTTCATTTGGATGGCCAAGTTCGGCGCCGCCTACGGCGTGCGCACCGGCATCCATGTCGGCGTCGATCTCTTGGTCAACATGCTGCCGCTGGAGTCGCGCAAGCGCGTGATTCTGTTCGCGCTGCTGTGCGGCGCGTTTTTCACCGCGGTCATCGCCGCTTTCGGCGTCACCTTCGTCGCCGAGATGTTCAAGACCGGCCAGCAGTCGTACGACCTCGAATGGCCGATGTGGGCGATCTATTGCGCCATCCCGCTCGGCTCGGGGTTGATGTCTTTCCGCTTCCTGCAAGTGTCCTGGTGGTTCTACTGGACCGGCGAGCTACCGCATCATAGCGAAGCGCGCGTCGAGGGCGTCGCGGAATCGGACGATTTGCACCCCTCAACCGATCGTCACGGCACGGTTTCCGGCCGCCGAGCGACGCCCTTGGCCTTGGGCCTGATTCTGGCGCCGCTTTTCATCTTGGCGGTCTGCGTCGCCCACAAGACCGGGATCGTCGTGTTGCCGCAGCCGGTGCGCGCGATCACGATCTTCGTGCTGCTGATCGCATTCATGCTCACCGGTATGCCGGTATCGATCGCGCTCGGCCTCACCGTGCTGACGTTCCTTTTCATCCTTACCGATGTGCCGATCGAGTCGGTGTCGATGAAGCTGTTTACCGGCCTCGAAAGCTTCGAGATCATGGCGATCCCCTTCTTCATCCTGGCCGGCAATTTTCTCACCCACGGCGGGGTTGCACGTCGGATGATCGATTTCGCGACGTCGCTCATCGGGCACTGGCACGGTGGACTGGGCCTCGCTGGGATCGTCGCCTGCGCGATGTTCGCCTTGGTCTGCGGCTCGAGCGTCGCCACCGTCGCCGCCATCGGCGCCGTCGTGCTGCCGGAGATGGTGCGGCACGGCTATCCGATGCGGTTCGGCGCCGGCGTCATCACCGTCGCCGGCTCGCTCGGCATTCTGATGCTGCCGTCGATCCCCAAGATCGTTTATGCGGTTTCCACCAATACCTCGATCGGCGCGCTGTTCGTCGCCGGCCTGCTGCCGGGCTCGTTGCTGACGGCCATGCTCTGCACGGTGACGTGGTACATCGCGCGCAAGCGCGATTATCCGCGCATGCGGAAGGCGAGCTGGGCGGAAACCTGGCGCAGCTTCCGCGAAAGCGTCTGGGGGTTGATGCTTGTCGTCATCATCATCGGCGGCATCTACAGCGGCTTGTTCACCGCGACCGAGGCCGCGGCGATGGCCGCAGTCTACTCGTTCTTGATCGCGGTCTTCGTCTACAAGGCGTTGACCTGGAAAGATGTACCGCGCGTGCTGCTGCGCGCCGCCAACACCAGCGCCATGCTGCTCTACATCATCACCAACGCGGTATTGTTCTCCTTCGTGCTGACCAACGAGAATATCCCGTCGGCGCTGGCGGATTGGATCCTGGCGCAGAACCTCGGCTGGTTCGGCTTCCTGTTGCTGGTCAACGTGCTGCTGCTCGCCGCCGGCAACTTTATGGAGCCGAACTCGATCATCTTGATCATGGCGCCCATCTTGGCTCCGGCGGCGCGCAAGCTGGGCATCGATCCGGTGCATTTCGGCATCGTCATCGACGTCAATATGGAAGTCGGCCTCTGCCATCCGCCGGTCGGACTTAACCTCTACGTCGCCTCGATGATCGCGCGCATGCGCATCACCGACCTGGCGGTGGCCGTGTGGCCGTGGCTTGTGACCATGCTGGTCTTCCTCGTGGTGGTGACGTATTGGCCTGAATTGACGCTGTTTTTGCCGCGCCTGCTCGGCATGCACTGAAGCGGCGTTTCTGTCTCACCGGCGAAGTGCTAGGCTAACGGCATGGGGGTAGCTCGCCGGAGGTGGCCCATGTCAACGCAACCCAATATCGCCGACGTCCAGCGCGCGGTCGCGCGCTCGCTGCATGAGCACTGGGTGCTCTATCTCGTCGAAGGCATTGTGCTCGTGATCTTGGGCGCCGCGGCGATCGTGCTGCCGCCGATCGCGACACTCGCGGTCACCATCCTGCTCGGCTGGCTGTTTCTGGTGAGCGGCGTGGTCGGGCTGTTCACGACCTTCTGGATGCGTCGGGCCCCGGGCTTCTGGTGGTCGCTGCTCTCGGCCGTGCTCGGCATCGTGGTCGGCGTATTGTTGCTGGCGATGCCGGTGAGCGGGGCGGTGTCGCTGACCATCGTGCTGGTTGCCTTCTTCATCATCGAGGGCGTCGCCTCGATCATGTTTGCGCTCGATCACCGCCGCGAACTGTCGGGCCGCTGGGGCTGGATGCTGGTGAGCGGCATTATCGATCTGCTGCTGGCGGCGCTGATCTTCGCCGGGCTGCCGAGCACGGCGGCCTGGGCGATCGGGCTTCTCGTCGGCATCAACATGGTGTTCGGCGGCGCGGCATTGATCGCCATGGCGCTGCACGCGCGCAACGCGGCGGCGTGAGACATGCCGGCTTATTGGGTGGCGCGGTCCAAGGTCAACGACCCGGTCGAATACAAGAAATACACCGATCTGGTGCCCGACATCATCGCCAAGTACGGCGGCAAGGTGCTGGCGCGCGGCGGCCGCTTTCAGATCATGGAAGGGCCGGCCAAATTCCACCGCTTCATCGTCATCGAGTTTCCCACCTTCGCCCAGGGCGTCGCCTGCTTCACCTCGCCGGAATACGACCGCGCCGCGGTCTTCCGGCGCAGCGGCGCGGGCGAGGTGGAAACCATCATGGTGGAGGGGATTTAGCCCACTCCTTGGGCAGCAAGGCCCTAGCACCGGGCGGCGAAAAATGCGTAAGATGCCGGCAAAACAACGCTGATCAGGGAGGATACGATGCTGCGCTACCTTAAGTCGGGGGCATTCGCGTGGATTGTCGGGGCGGCGGTCATATTGACGGCTGGCGCGGTGTTTCTCGTCAATTCGGCCACCGCACAAAACAAAGAGCCGATCAAGATCGGGTTCAGCATGGCGCTGACCGGCCCGCTCGGCCCGAACGGCAATCAGGCGCTGCTCGGCATGAACATCTGGGCGGAAGAGATCAACGCCAAGGGCGGCTTGCTCGGGCGTCCGGTCAAACTTGTCTATTACGACGACCAGAGCAATCCTTCGACGGTGCCGGGCATCTACCAGAAGCTGCTCGACGTCGACAAAGTCGACTTCGTGGTTGGTCCTTACGCCACCAACATGATCGCGCCGGCGATGCCCGTCGTCATGCAGAAGGGCAAGGTCTTCATCAGTCTGTTCGGGCTTGCGGTGAATCAGGAGTTCCACTACCCGAAATACTTCTCGATCCTGCCGAGCGGTCCGACGCCGAAGACGACCTTTACCGAAGGTTTCTTCCAGGTCGCGGCAGAGCAGAAGCCGAAGCCGACGACTGTCGCGCTCGCGGCTGCCGACGCGGAATTCTCCAAGAATTCGTGCGACGGAGCGCGCGAGAATGCCAAGAAATTCGGCTTCAAGGTCGTCTACGACAAGACCTATCCGCCATCGACGACCGACTTCTCGCCGATCGTTCGCGCGATTCAGGCGACAAATCCGGACCTCGTGGTGGTGTGCTCTTATCCGCTTGACTCGGTCGGGATGGTGCTTGCGGCGCACGAGGTTGGGCTGAAGCCGAAGATGTTCGGCGGCGCCATGGTCGGCCTGCAGGCCACTGTGTTCAAGAACAAGCTTGGTCCGGCCCTGAACGGTATCGTGAACTACGAGACCTGGGTGCCGGAAGACAAGCTGATGTTCCCGCAGACCAAGGAGTTCTTCGCCAAGTATCAGGCGCAGGCTCCGGCGCTGAAGATCGATCCGCTCGGTTATTACCTGGGCGGCTGGGGCAATGCCTATATCGACATCCTCGGTCAGGCGATCGCGGCGACCAAGAGCCTCGATGACACCAAGATCGCCGACTACATCCGCAGCCACACTTTCAAGACCGTCATGGGCGACATCAAGTTCGGCAAGGACGGCGAATGGGCCAAGGCGCGCTGGATGCAGGTGCAGTACCACGACATCAAACAGGGCGCCGGGCTTGATACTTGGAAGGGCATGACCTACCAGACCGTGCTCTCGCCGCCGGAACTGGCGACCGGGAAGGTGGTCTATCCGATGGAAAAGGCCGGCTGGTAATCGGCTGCATCTCTCCGGCGTGAACGCCACGGCGCGGGGCTCCCCGCGCCGTTTTTCTTCCCTAAAAGGGGAAGAAGGAACTCACATCCCCAGATAAAAATGGCGGATCAGGTCGTTGTTGTTGAGCTCGTCGGCCGAATTGCCCTCGAAGGCGATCTTGCCGTGCACGATGACGTAGCCGCGGTCGGCGATGCGGATGGCCTGCGTGAAATTCTGCTCGGCCATCAGCACCGTGAGCTGGTAGTGCTCCTTGAGCCGTTTGATCGCGTCGATGGTGCGCGCGACCAATTGCGGCGCCAGCCCGACCGATGGTTCGTCCACCAGCAGGATGCGCGGGGCCAGCATCAACGCGCGGGCGAGCGCCAGCATCTGCTGCTCGCCGCCGCTCATCGATCCGGCGAGCTGCTTGCGGCGTTCGGCAAGGCGCGGGAAGGCCTCGAAGCAGAAGTCGAAATTGGGCTTGATCTGCGCCCGCGCCTTGGCGCGGAAGGCGCCGAGCAGCAAATTTTCCTCCACCGTCAACTTCGGGAACAGCCGGCGCCCTTCCGGCACCAGCGCGATGCCGAGGTCGACGATCTGTTCCGTGGGGAGCCCAACCAGATTGTGCTTTTTACCGTCGATCTCGGCGATGATGCGGCCCTCGGCCGGGCGCACGATGCCCATGATGCATTTCATCAGCGTCGATTTGCCGTTGCCGTTGGTGCCGAGCAGCGCCACGGTCTCGCCGGCGCTCACGGCGATCGAAACGTCGTGGATCACCCGCACCGCGCCATAGGCGGCGTGCACGTTTTCGATGGTGAGGCTACTGGCCAAGATATGCCCTCACCACTTCGGGATCGCGCACGACGTCTTCCGGCTTGCCGTCCGCGATCTTCTTGCCGGAGACCAGCACGGCAAGGCGCTGCGAGAAGCTCATCACCGCGCTCATGATGTGCTCAATGAGGATAATGGTGATGCCGCGCTCGCTGAGCTGCTTGAGCAGCGTCAGAATGTCCTCAATCTCGGAATGCGACAGGCCGGCCATGGATTCGTCGGCGATCAGCAGCTTCGGTTCGGCCGCCATGGCACGGGCGAGCTCGAGCTTGCGCATTTCCACCTGAGTGAGGTCGCGCGGCCGCCGCCGGGCCTTATTGTCGAGACCGACCATCTTGAGCAGTTCGCCGCAGCGCGTCTCGATGTCGGCCGCCGAGCGCAACGGCCCGGAACGGGCGTGCACGGTATAGAGTAGCGGAATGCGCAGGTTGTCGGCGAGCGACATGCTATGGAACGGGCGCGGCAACTGGAAGCTGCGGGCGAGGCCGCGATGGGTACGTTCGTGCGCGGCCAGTCCGTCCATCGTGCGGCCGTCGAAATGCACGCTGCCAGTTTCGTTCTGCAGTGTGCCACAGATGCAATTGACCAGCGTGCTTTTGCCCGACCCATTTGGCCCGATGAGCCCCACCCGCTCGCCGGGCTCCACCTCAAGATCGATGCCGTCGAGGGCGACGAAGCCGCCGAACCGCTTGCTGATGTTGTCGACGTGCAGCAGCGCGGTCATGGTTTCTTCCGCGCGCGAATTTGCTCGAACAGGCCGAGCAGCCCGTTCGGCGCGATGATCACGAAAGCGACCAGCATCAAGCCGACGATCAGCAGGTTGGCCGCGGAGGAAATCGTCACCGTCGCGTATTGTTGCGCCGAGCCGAGCACGATGGCGCCGATCAACGGTCCGACCCAGGTTTGCGTGCCGCCGATCATCGGCATGGCAATCGAATTGACCGCATAGTCGAGCGCGAACGCGGACTGCGGCTGCAGGTAGCCGATATAGTAGGGGAACGGCGCCCCTGCCATGCCCATGAAGGCGCCCGATAGCGTGGTGGCGATCAGCTTCAGCCGCAGCGTCGGGACGCCGCAAGCTTCCGCCGCGAGTTCGTCGTCGCGGATGGTGGCAAAGCCGTAGCCGAGTTGCGAGCGTTCGATCGTACGCGCGGTCACCAGCGCGATCAGCGCCAGTGCCAGCATCAGCATGAACAGATATTCGATGTAGTGCACGCTGATGCCGGCAAACTCAGAGTTTTCCGGATGGATGATGTAGGCGCCGCGCGAGCCGCCGACAAAGTCCCAGTTGACTACCAGCGTTTGGAAGACGACCGCCATCGCCAGCGTGGCGATGGAGAAGAAGGCGCCGCGCAGCCGCAGCGTCAGGTAACCCATGCCAAGGCCAACAATGCCCGAGACAACGGCGCCGAGCACGATTAGCACCGGGATCGGCATTGGGAAGAATTTGTGCCAGAACACGGTGGAATAGGCGCCCAGGGCAAAAAAGGCCGCAGTGCCGAAGTTCACGTAGCCGCAATAGCCGCCGAGGATATTCCAGGCGGTCGACAGCACGATGAACTGCAAAATCGTGTAGGCGGCGAAGTAGAAATAATCGACGCTGAGCCAGTGAGCGAGCGCCATAACGGCGAGGCCAACCGCGGCCATGACAACGGAAAATTTGATCGTGCTCACGGCGTCAGCGCCCCATCAATCCGGCCGGCCGGAACGCGAGCGTCAGCAGCAGAACGCCGAAGGATACCGCCGGCGCCCAGGACGGCCCGTAGTAGGTCGAGGTCAGGCTCTCGATTACGCCGAGCAGAAAGGCGGCGATCAAGGCTCCGGGCAGGCTGCCGAGCCCGCCGAGTACGCAAATAGCGAATACGCGGCCGATATAGTCGCGGCCGACCGAAGGCTCGACCGGCTGGATGACAATGAGCAGCGCGCCGGCAAGCGAAGCGGTGGCGATCGAGATGCCAAAGGCGATGCGTTTGATCCGGATCGGGTCGGCCGCCATCAGTTGCAATGCTAGTTGATCCTGCGACACCGCCATGATGGCGCGGCCGATGAAACTGCGGCTGACGAAAACCTCGAGCGCGCCGTAGAGCAACATCGCCGCGACGCAGGGAATGAGCAGCCGATAGGGTAGTTCGATGGAACCGAGGTGCAGGCTTGGGCCGATATAGGGAGCCTCGACGTAACGGTAGTCGACGCCGAAGGTCAAAAGCAGCGTCACCTCCGTGACGAACAGCAGGCCGAAGAAAAATGCGAGCCCGCGCAGCGCGTCCTGTCCGCGCCGTTCGAAGGACAGGTAGTAGACCTGATAGATTGCGCCGCCGAGCAAGTAGAACGCCGGCAGCGCAATAATGCTGACCAAGATCGGGTCGACGCCGAGGCTGGCGCTGAAATAATATGCGATATAGGAGCCGAGGATGACGAAGGCGGGATGCGCGATGTTGACGATATCGAGCATGCCGAACGAGATAGAAACGCCGGCGGTGACCGCGGCATAAAAGCCACCGAGCAACAGCCCGGAGGCGATCGCATTCATCAGAAGATTGAAATCGAAATCCATGGACCTCAACTGGCCACAGCAAATCACGCTCGTCTCAGGGCGCGCTCGACGCGGGGCACTCCCTCGAGGCGAAAATGCTTGACGGCCGATGCTTTCTCCCTCTGAGCCCGGTATTTTATTCTTACGGCGTTGCCATAGGGACGCCCATCCGGAATTTGCAGTCAGTTTGCAGTAAGCACGGCGGCTTGGCTAGTCCAACCGGCGTCGGCCGTCGACTCAGCATTGAAAATTGACGCCCGCCGCCGTGCCTGGCGGTGGGCGTCGCCCCGTCTAGAGCCTCAGGCGGCCGCTTGCGGCCGCACGCCGGCCGGCAGCGGCAGCGGCTTGTTGGCGCTGTCTTTGAACTCGACGGTCATGAACACCATGTCCTTGTCGCCGAGATTCTGCAGATCGTGCACCTTGAACTCGCCTTTGCCGTAGCTCTCGTGGCGCGTCTCGCCGGGCACGTAGGTGTATTCGACGGTAGTGCCGTCATGCACGTGCTGGCGGCCGCGCCCGCCCGACACCGAGGTCCAGAAATAGTCGAGTACGTGGCGGTGGAAGCCGATGCGCTCGCCCGGCGCGAGGCGGATGATCCACACCCGGGTGCGCTCGTTCTCCGACAAGAGCGTCGAGCCCACGCAAGGGTTCGGATTCTTCGCCTCGCGCGCGAATTCGGCGGCAATGTCGGCCGGCCATTGCGACTTGTCCTTCTTCTCGGCGGCCTTCTCGACCATGCTCAAAGCCATGGGAATTCCTCCAATGCGATTTGGCTGTCATATATAGCATAGTTCGGCGGACTGAAAGCTGGCGGATTGCCGGGATCTTTGATGCGGCGCGCGATCGTCATTGGCGGCTCGATGAGTGGCCTGCTCTGCGGCTTGTTGCTGCGGCGGGCGGGATGGGACGTCGACATCTATGAGCGGGTGGACAGCGAGTTGTCCGGCCGCGGCGCCGGCATCGTCGCCCAGCAGGAACTGATCGCGCGGCTGCGCGGCCTTGGGCTTGCGACCGAGGACCTCGGCGTGCGCATCACCACGCGCAAGGTTCTCGACGCGCGCGGGCGGCTGACCTGCGAAATCCGTTGCCCGCAGGTACTCACCGCCTGGGAACGGGTCTATCGGCTGCTGCGCGATGCCTTTCCACCCGAGCACTATCACCGCGGCCGCGGTTTCACGCGCTTCACGCAAGACGCGCAAAGGGTGACGGCGCATTTTTCCGACGGTGAAACGCTGGAGGCGGATCTGCTGGTCGGCGCCGACGGCCTGCGCTCGACCGTGCGTCAGCAATGCGCGCCCGATATCGTGCCGCTTTACGCCGGCTACAGCGCCTGGCGCGCATTGATCGCGGAGAGCGCGTTTCCGCCCGATGTGCATCGCGATCTGTTCGAGTTCATGACCTTCACTCTGCCGCCGGGGGAACAATTTCTCGGTTATCCGGTGGCGGGGCCGGACAACGACCTGCGGCCGGGCCATCGCCGTTACAATGTGGTCTGGTATCGGCCGGCCGACGAGCGCAGCAAGCTGCCTTGGCTGCTGACCGACGAGCGCGGCGCCACGCATGCGATTTCGATTCCGCCGCCGCTCATTCGACGCGAAGTCATCGCCGAAATGCGCGCCGACGCCGAGCGACTCTTGGGACCGCAATTCCGCCAAGTCGCGCGTCTGCTCGAGGAGCCGATCCTGCAGCCGATCTACGATCTCGAGAGCGAGAGGATGGCGTTCGGCCGCGTCGCCATCGTCGGCGACGCCGCCTTTGTCGCGCGCCCGCATGTGGCGGCCGGCGTGTCGAAAGCGGCGGACGACGCGGCGACGCTGGCGGAGGCGGTGCAGGCGGAGCGCGACCTGCCAGCGGCCCTGCGGCGCTTCGAAGAGATCCGTTTGTCCGAGAACCACTGCATCATCGAGCGCGCCCGCCATCTCGGCGCCTATCTGCAGGCGAGCCGCACGCGCGAGGAGCAGGCGCGCGCCGGCGAGCATTCGACCGACGCAGCGGTGATTGCGGAGACCGCGGTGCTCGATTTCCTCTACGCCTGACGCGCTTTCGCCCGCTGCGGCCTGCGCGCGAGGCTCTCGCCCGCCAGCGCGCCGAGCTGGCGCAGGCTCAAGGTGTTGAGCGGGAACTCCAGCAGCACGTGCGTCAGGCTCAGGCCAAGCAGCACCGCGAAGCCGATCTTGTAGTCGTAGAAATAGAGCGCGGTGGCGCCAAGGCTCGCCGCAGCGACCGCCGCCAGCCGTGCTTTCGGCACGTCGGCCCAACGAATGACTTCGGCTTTGATGAACCAGTTGAGGTAGTGATAAGTGTAGACGAACGACAACAACCCAGTCAGCCGCGCGTCGAGCTTCAAATGTGGGATGCCGAGTGCGTAGCCGAGCGCCTGCGGCACATTGCCGAACGATTGCTGCGCAAAGCTGGCGAGACTCGGGATGACGGTCGCCGCCGAGGGCGGCAACGCCAAAATCAGCACGATGGCCGCGAGGTAGGCTGCCACGAGGCCGAACTGGATGGGACTGCGCGAGCGCGCCGCGCCCAGCGTCATGAACACCAGGGTAAACAGCGAGACGTGGATCAGCGTCGGCAGCAGCACGCCGACGATGGCAAAGCCGTTGGTCCGGTTGGCGAAGAAGAGCGTGACGGCGGCCGCCGCCATCAGAAGCAGCATGGCCTGCAGCGCGGTGCGCGTCGCCGCCAGCGCCGCGCAGACGACGAGGGCGACCCAGACCGCGACGCCGTACCAGAACGGACTTTCCAGGAAGCTTAGCGCAATCGCGGCCACCACCAGCGTCAGTGCAACGCCGCGGTGCGGCAGGAAATAGCTGCGGTCGTGCAGCCAGGAAATCTCGGTCAGATAGTGAGCCGGCCCGAGAATGACGTAGGACAACAACACCAGCTCGAATGGCAGAAGATAAGAGAGCCCGACCGCCGCTAGCATCAGCGCGAAATGGCAAACGTCGGTGCGGCCCATGGTGCGATGACCTGGTTGCGAGCGGTCCCGGGTGCGCGAGCTTATCGCGACTGCGCACGCGGCGGCTAGAGGCCCAATAGCGTCCTCGCGTTGCCGCCGGCGATGGCGGCGCGGGTCGTATCGTCGAAACTTGCCACCGAGGCGACATGGCCGATCGGGTCGTACTCCAGCATGTCAAACGGATAGTCGGTGCCCATAAGCAGGTGATCGGCACCGAAGGTCTTCACCAGCGCCTCCAGTTGCAAAGATGTGAACACGACGGTGTCAATATAGACCTTCTTCAAATAACTGGTCGGCGGATTGGGCAGATTGGCCCGGCAGTCCGAGCGCGCGCCCCAGGCATGATCGATGCGGCCGGAGTAGGCGCCGAGATAGCCGCCGCCGTGCACGGCCAGAATCTTCAGATTGGGATGGCGCTCGAGCACGCCGTCGAAGATCAGGTAATGCAACGCCAGCGTAGTCTCCAAGGGGTTGCCGATGATGTTGTTGAAATAGAAGCGCGACAGCCGCCTGCCCTCGGTGAAGCCATTGGGATGGATGATCACCAGCGCGCCGAGCTCCTCGGCCTTTTTCCAAAACGGCGCGAAGGCGGGTTCGGACAATTCGCGCCCTGCAACATTGGTGAGAATTTCGACGCCCTTGAATTTGAGCTTGAGCATGCAGCGTTCGAGTTCTTTCGCCGCCTCGTTGCCGTCCTGCATCGGCGCGGTGCCGACAGGGATGAAGCGGTCAGGATGTTTGGCGACGAACTCGGCGACGCCGTCATTGATCATCTGCGCCGCCGGCACGGCGTATTCGAGGGCGACGGTGTGGTAGCACTGCGGCGGCGGCGGCATCACCAGCTGCATGTCGACACCCATCGTGCCCATGTCGGCGAAACGCTCCGCGTAATTGCCGCGAATGCGCGAGGCGATGTCGGCTTCTTGCTTGGCATTGACCGCCTTGGTTTCGTCGGAAGAGAAATGGGCGAGCGCAATAGTGGTAACGTCGAGATAGGGCTTGATGTATTCGGCGGCGCGCGGCACCGCGACGTGCGTGTGCACGTCGATGGTCATCCTCTGTGGTCGCGCTTGGCGCCCCGGTTTGCCGTGCTTGCGTGCCGCGGTGTTGGCATATTTGTTCCAGACGTCCGCCATGTCGCTTGCCTCTCATTTGCGTCATGTCCGGCCATGACGATGTGGAAAGTCTAGAAAACGCCGAGATGCTGCCGCAGCGTGGCGTCGTCGCGCTTGAGCACGGCCGGCGTGGAGACCACCGCGACCCGGCCGCTGTTCAAGATGACGATGTCGTCGGCGACGTCGAAGACGAGCGTCGGATTCTGCTCGACCAGCACGATCGACAGGCCGCTCTCTTTCAGCTTGCGGATGGTGTTCATCACCTCGTGCACGATCTGCGGCGCCAGTCCTTCGGACGGCTCGTCCATCAAGAGCACGCGCGGATTGCCCATCAAGGCGCGGCCGATCGCCAGCATCTGCTGCTCGCCGCCGGACAGGTGCGCGGCGATCTGATTTTCGCGCTCGGCGAGCCGCGGAAACATGCCGAACACGGTGTCGAGCGTCCACGGCGCGTGCTTGCTGACGGCGTCCGGCTTGCGCGCGGCGACCATCAGGTTCTCGCGCACGGTTAGGCTTTTGAAGATGCGGCGGCCCTGCGGCACCAAGGCGACGCCGCGGGCGGCGATCTGCTCCGGCGGCAGTCCGGTCACCGCTGTCCCGAACACGGCGACGGCGCCGCGGCGGGGCGGCAGCAGGCCCACGGTCACGTTCATGCAGGTCGATTTGCCGGCGCCGTTGCGGCCGAGCAGGCCGAGCATGCGCGCCTCGCCGAGCGCGAAGGAGACGTCCTCCAGCACGTGGCTGTCGCCGTAATAAGCGTCGATACCGTCAAGCTCGAGCGCGCTAGTGGCCAAGATAGACCTCTCGTGTGCGCGGATCGGCCACCACCTCGGCGCGCGTGCCCTCGACGATGACCTCGCCGAAATGCAGCAGCGTGATCCGCTCGGCGAATTCGAGCGCGACGTCCATGTTGTGCTCGATCATCACCATGGTGACGTTGCGCGGAATGGCGAGCAGCAGGTTGTGCACGTCGCGGCGCTCGTCGATGGAGAGGCCGGCGAACGGCTCGTCGAGCAGCAGCACCTTGGGATTCTGCGCCAGCGCCATGGCGATCTCGACGCGGCGGCGCTCGCCGTAGGAGGTCTGCGCCAGCGGACGCCCGGCGATATCGGCGAGGCCGACGCGCGCCAGCGCACCACGTGCCTGGTCGATGAGCTGACTTTGCCGCTTAATGTCGGTCAGCGGATTCCAGCGCATCGGCGTGAGGCCAAGCAACGCCAGCGAAACGTTGTGGATGATGGTGTCGTGCGGGAACAGCGTGATGATCTGATAGGTGCGCGCCATGCCCATGTGCGGCCGGCGCCGGCTCGGCATCCGCGTGATGTCCGTGCCGAACAGCGCGACCGAGCCCGCGTCGGGCGAAAGCTCGCCGGTGATCAAGTTGAACAGCGTGGTCTTGCCGGCGCCGTTGGGGCCGATGATCAGCCGCCGCTCGCCGGGTTCGACACTGAGGTTGACGCCGTTGGTGACGCGCAAGCCGCCGAACGATTTGTGTAAATTTGTGACGGCGAGCGCCGTCATGGCTGCGCCCCCTTCTTGCTGGCACGTCGCCAAGCGAGCCGCCATAGCCGGGCGCTACCGGGCACTAGGCCTTCGGGCATCAAAATGACGATGGCGACGAAGATGAGGCCGAGCAGCATGTTCCAGCGTTCGATGTAGCCGCTGACTACGCTTTTCACCACGACCACGAGCGCGGCGCCGACCACAGGCCCGAACAGGGTGCCGGCGCCGCCGGAAATGACCATGAGCAAAACTTCGGCCGAGGCCGGCAATGCCAAGGTCTGCGGGCTGATGAAAAGGGTGTAGTAGACGAACAGGACGCCGGCGACGGCGGTCAGCAGTCCGGAAAACATGCAAGCCCAGAAGCGGATCGCCCAGACATGGTAGCCGAGCGCATTCATGCGGCGAGGCTGGTCGCGCGTGCCCATCAACGCGGCGCCAAACGGCGAGCGCACGAAGACCGTGGTTGCCGCCAGCGCGAGCAGGAACGTCACCAGGGTGGCGTAATAGTATGCGTTGGCCGAGTTGATCTCGACGCCGAACGGTTGCGGACGACCGGGCAGATTAATGCCGTTGTCGCCGTTGGTGAGACTGATCCAGCGGTAGGCGAGACCCCACAAGATCTGGCCGAGGGCAAGCGTAATCATGATGAAGCCGATGCCGGTAGTGCGCAGCGACAGCACCGCATAAATCGCCATGGAGACCAGCCCGATCACCAGCGCGACTAGGATCGCCGGCACGTGACCGTAGCCAAGTTGTAGCATGTAGCCTGTTGCATAGGCGGCGATGCCGAACAGGCCGGCATGCCCGAGCGAAACCAGCCCCGCATAGCCGACCAGAATGTTCAGGCCCAGCGCGAAGATCGCGTAGAACAGAATTTGACTGGAGACGTTGACGTAGTAGTCGCCCGGCATCCAGTAAGGCACCGTCAGCAAGGCGACGAAAGCGACAGCAAGGCCCAAGAGACGCGCGGTCATGGCACGTATCTACCGAACAGGCCCTGCGGCCGCAAAATCAAGACCAGCAACATCGGTAGGAACAGCACGAAGTAGGCGAGCTCCGGGAGTAGCGCCTGGCCGAAATTATAGACAAAACCGACGATAATGCTGCCGACGAAAGAACCGAGCAGACTGCCGGTGCCTCCGAGGATCACAACGACCAGGGCGAGCGGAAGCATGTCCTGGTCGATTCCCGGATAGACCGAGAGAATTGGCCCGCCGATGATGCCGGCAAACGCGGCAAGCCCGGCGCCGACCGCAAAGACAATCGTAAACATCTGTGAGACGCGGATGCCGACAACGCGCGCCATGTCCGGGTCGTCGACGCCGGCACGGATCATGGCGCCGAGGCGCGTGCGCTCGAGCATCAGCCAGAGCGCGATCGCGACGACAATGGCGATGACGATGACGGCGAGTCGGTATTTCGGCACGACTAGCGGGCCGACGCGCAAAAAGCCGACGAGGCCTTCGGGACTTGCGACGTTGATCGGATCGCCGCCCCAGACCATCAAGCAGAAATCGGCGGCGATGAATGAGATGCCGAGCGTGACCAGCACCTGCGCGAGCGGTTGACCGGGCAGTTGCCTCAATAGAAAGCGCTCGAGCAGCGCGCCGAGTGCGGCGACAAGAACGGCCGCGATCAGCGCGGCGATCCAAAAGTCGAAGGCAACGCCGAGCATGCCGCCGACGAACGTGGCACCGAAATAGGCGCCGAGCATGAACAGCGAGCCATGCGTCAGGTTCGGAATGCGCATGAGCCCGAAGATCAGCGAGAAGCCGGCAGACAGCAGAAATAACAAGCCGCCGAAAGTGATGCTGTTCACCGTCAGCAGCAGCCAAAAATTCATGGACGCCGCCTTTTTAAGCGTTTCGCAACGACGACGGGCGCCGCGTTGCGCGGCGCCCGCACCGGTGCGAGATCAGATCAGCACGGCTTAACTGGCGGGTAGTCGCGCGAATAGACCGGATGCGCGAGGAACTCCTTCTCCGGCCATGTCCAGAACTGGCTGACGTTCTCATAGGTCTTGATCGTCTTGTTCCAGAGCTTGAGACCGTAGGGGTTGCTCGCCTTCTCCAGCCGGCGGACGTAAATGTTGGTGATCACGTCGCCGAGATGGTCGAAGCTGATTGGTCCGCGCGGCGTATCTTGCAGTTTCACGGCCTTGAGCGCGGCCATGAACTTGTCCTTATCGTCGGACTTGCCGCCCGCGGCGTGCAGTCCGGCATCGACCACCGCACAATTCACGTAAAGGCTCGCGGCGTAGTAACCGGGCACGACATTGAAGTTCTTTTGCATGCCCGCGACGAAGCGCTTGTTGGCGTCGCTCGGGTGGTCGAGCGTATAGGGGCAACAGCTGATCATGCCGATGGCTTCGTCGCCGTAGGCATGCAGCAGCGCGTCGTCGGCGCCGGTTTGGCCGGTCACCACGGGGTATTTCAGCCCCGATGCCGCGTAGGTCTTCATGAAGCGTAGCGGGTTGGAGCCGGCGAAGCCCTGGCAGACGACGTCGCAGTCGGATATTTGCGCCACGAACGGCGTGTAGTCCGGCGTGACCAGCGGCGGCCACAGCATCTTGACGACGCAGCCGCCGTCGTTTTCGAACGCGGCGTGAAAACCGCCCTGCTGCTCGTAACCGAAAGCAAAGTCTTCACTGATGGTGACGGCCCGCTTCTTACCCATCTCTTTGGCGGCGTAGTGGCCCATCGGGTGCATGGCCTGGGAGGACGTCGCGGACGGCCGCAGGAAATACGGGTTGGTGCGGCGCTGGGTCAGGTCGTCGGCGCCGGCAAGCGCCAGCGTCGGCACCTTGTGATCGCGCAGGTAATCGGTGATCGCTAGCGCCTCGAAGGCGGCAAGCGGTCCGAGAATGACGTCGACCTGATCGCGCTCGACCAGCTCTTGCGCCTTGGTCTTGGTGCCGGCCGGGTTGCCGCCGGTGTCGGCGGAGATGAAATCGACCTTGCGGCCGCCCATCATGTTGTCGTGCTCTTTCAGCCAGGTGACGACGCCCTGTTCCATCTGGATGCCGCCCTGCGCCAGCGGCCCGGTCTTGACGCAGAGCAGGCCGAGCTTGAACGGCGCGCCCTGCGCGATGGCGGGCACCGGGAATTTGAACGTCGCGGCGACCGCGCCGGCGGCGGTCGCGGCCATGAATTTACGGCGAGTAAGCTTGCGAGACATTTCCTTCCTCCCTTGTCGCCCTTTCCAGGGTCGCTTTTTTGAAAGCCGGCGAGCGGTTGCTCGTGCAGCGTTTGTGATCGACAGAAGTGCTAAATTCGGTCCGTCACCCCACAGCGGCCGACCGGCCCACATCATCGTTCAATCGCTTCCACCGTGTAAAGCCCGGTTGCTCTCAGCCGGCGGCTATCGGCGCTTGGTCGCGGCAATCGCCCGCTTTTTCGGCGGCACGATCGGCAGCAGGAGATAGGCGGCCTTGTCCTGGCCAAAATGCAGGCTGGTGGTGCCGTTGAACACGGCGGGCGGACGGTCGCGCGGATCGTCGTGCAGGAACGGTCCGCAGCCTTTCAGCTCGTTCTTGAAGTTCGACAGCTTGCCGCCGCTGGCGCCACCATATTCGTAGTCTTTGCCGCGGATCGACAGCCCCACGCGACAGCCGGCCGGCACGACGATTGAGGTCGGCCAGATCTCGATGTCGAGTTCCACCGTCCGGCCCTTCTTCAACGACAGCTTCCCATCGTGGGTGTGATAGGGGCGCCAGGGCTTCGACAGTTTCTTGTCGAGTTTGCGGTGCGAGGCGCGCAGCCAGCCTTGGCCGATCGGCGTGTGCGGATCGATGGCGCCCTGGAACACAATCTCCTTGAGGTCGCCGGTGAAGACGCGCAGCACGACGAAGACATCGGCGTCGCTGGTCGATGACGAGGCGAACAGTTTGAGCGCCGACGGACCGGTGATCTCGGTCTCCTGCGTCAGCGCCGGCGTCAGGAAGGTGAGGCCGTCGCCCATGGCGGCGAAGGAGAGCTTGGCGTTGCCGGCCGGCTTCCGCGTCGTCAGCGCCATGTTCACTGGATCGAGATAGAACTTGGTCCATTTGGTGCGCTTGAGCGGCCATTCGTTTTCGGCGCGGGCAACGAACTTTTCCCCAGGGTGGCGGACTTGCAGCAGCACCTTGGGCTGCCTATTCCACGCGTCTTTCTTGCCGTGCAGAAAGTAATCGAAGAAGGCGAGCTGCTGTTCGCGCCCGTAGTCGGTGTAGAAATGCGTCCAGTGCTCGATGCCGTGCGCTTCCAGCCATTTTTCTTTCGACGCGGCGCGCGTAAAACCTTCGAAATTGCCGCGCGGATGCAGACCCTGGCCGCCCCAATTGGCGGCGGTGAACAGCGGCGTCGTGATCTTGTCCCAGCGCGGCGAGCGCGCCTTGTGATAGGCGTCGTCGAGCGGATGCGCGGCGATCGCGGCGCCGAAGTCGGCGCGGTTCTGCGCCAGCTCCGCCTCCGACAGGATCTCCGGCCCGCACACCAATTCGCCGGTGACGCGGCTGCGCTGGCCGCGCTCGCCGGCGCCGTATTGCACGGTCTTGACCTGCATGTCGTACCAGTTCTCCCAGAAGGTGGAGAGAATGCCGCCGTGATGCGTCATGTCGCGATACCAGTCGGCGGCGCCTTCCCAGACGCACATGGCGGCAAGATGCGGCGGCTGCAACGAGGCCACGTGCCACTGGTTGATGCCGTAATAGGAAATGCCGTTGAGCCCGACCTTGCCGTTCGACCAGGGCTGCACGCCGGCCCATTCGATGCAGTCGTAGAAATCTTTCGTCTCGCGCGGCGAGAAATGGTCGATGAAGCCGGGCGAGCAGCCGGCGCCGCGCGAGTCGACGCGCACGCAGGCGTAGTCGTGCGGCACCCACTTCTCCGGATCGACCACCTCCCAGTTCTGATATTTATTGGTTGAACCGGCGGTGACGTCGGGATGCTTCTCCGCCATGCGCGCCCAAGCGCTCGGATAGCCGTCCTGGAAGGCGAGGTTCTTGGCGTAGGGGCCGTAACTGAGGATGACTGGGTAGCGGCCGTCTTGCAGCGGCCGAAAAACGTCGGCGCGCAGCAGCAGGCCGTCGTCCATGGTGATCGGCACGTTCCAGTCGATGCGCATGCCATCGCGGGTTTCGTTGCGCTGCTGCAATGCCAGCATCCTCCCAAAATCTCTGTTTTGAAGGCTACAGACTCGTGCGCTCCGCGCAAGCGCAACAACCCCCGTTCGTCCCCGCGAAAGCGGGGACCCAGGGCAGATGCTTTGCGCCGAAATTTGTGGCTCTGGGTTCCCGCGTGCGCGGGGAACGAACGGAGTTTGGGTTAGCGCGCGGCTTTTTGCTTGCGGCGCTTCACCTTGGCCATCTTTTCCAGCACCGCGCAGACGGCGGCGGTGTCCTGCGCGCCGAGTCCGCTCTTCTGCGCCTTGATGTAGATCGGCTTCGAGGCATCGAACATCGGCGTCGGTGTTTTGATCATGCGCGCGTAGTCGCCGATCACGCGCATGTCCTTGTCCCAGACGTCGATCTTCATGGTGACGTCCTTGTAACTGCCCTTCACCATCATCGGCGCGCGCAATTCGAAGATGCGCGAACTGCCGGCGCCGGCGCCGACCAGTTCGGCGATCGTCTGCGGCGGCAGGCCGGCCTTCATGCCGAGCACCATGGCCTCGGCGGTGGCGACGTTGTTGATGGCGACGAGGAGATTGGCGACGTATTTCATCTTGCTGCCGTTGCCGAATTCGCCGACCTCGTAGAGGTGGCGGCCGAACGCATCAAACATCGGCTTGAGTTTGCTGATGGCGCGGCGATCGCCGCTCGCATAAAACACGATGTCGCGCTTGGCCGCCTGCGCGCCGGTGCCGCTGACCGGCACATCGAGCATGGTGTGCCCGGCCTTGGCGAGCAGGGCGCGCGCCTTCTCCTTGTCGGAGATGGCAAAGGTGCTCATCTCCACGACGACTTTCGGTTTCAGCTTCGCCTTGGCGATGGCGCGCGCGGTGTCGATCAGGGCCTGCGGCTTGGGCAGGCTGGCGAGAATGGTCGGCGCTTTTGCCGCGACGCCGGCCGCGTTCTTGGCGATCTCGACGCCGGCGCGCTGGGCTTCGCGGCGGCGCGCGGCGCTGATGTCGTAGCCCGCCACGCGCCAGCCGGCGGCGGCGAGAGTCTTGGCGAAGGCGCCGCCCATGATGCCGAGCCCGATGATTCCGACTGTACCTTTGTGCTTCTTGGCGACTGCCACGCTTGATCTCCCCGTCAAAGCAAATTATCGCGAATCCGATTGCCGGCTGGTCTTATGCGGCGCGCGCGATGCTGTCGAGTGGGACTTCTCACACTGCTTTCAAGCGGTGCCATGATCGCCTATGGTCGCCGGCAAAAGCTTGCAGGGAGGAATCATGAACATCGGCGTAGCCGGCCTCGGCGCCATGGGCAGCAATGTCGCCGCGCGTCTCTTGGAGGTTGGCCATCAGGTCGGCGTCTGGAATCGCACGGCGAAAAAGACCGAGCCGCTCGCCGCCGCCGGCGCCAAGGTGGCGCGCACGCCCGCCGCGCTCGCAGCGGCAAGCGAAGCGGTCATCACCCTGCTCACCGACGGCGCCGCGATCGACGCGGTCTACAACGGGCCGAACGGCCTGTTGTCGGGCGACGTCAAGGGCAAGCTGTTCATCGAAATGAGCACGGTTGCGCCCAAGGTCGAAACCGATCTCGCGCCCAAAATACGCGGCAAGGGCGCCGCCATGGTCGAATGCCCGGTCGGCGGTTCGACCACGCCGGCGCGGCAAGGCAAGCTGTTGGGGCTGATGGGCGCCGAGCCCGCAGACGCCGCGCGCGCCAAGCCGATCCTCGACCAGCTCTGCCGCAAGGTCGAGCATTGCGGCCCGGTCGGCGCCGGCTCCGCCATCAAGCTCGCGATCAACCTGCCGCTGATGGTGGCCTGGCAGGCCTATGGCGAGGCTTTCGCCATCGCGCGCAGCGTCGGCTGGGAGCCGAAACGCCTGCTTGACGTGTTCTGCGAGTCGAACGGCGCCAATAACGGCCTGAAGATGCGCGCCGACATGATCGTCAAGATGCTGGAAGGCAAAGACCCGGGGCCGACCACCTTCGCGATCGCCAATGCGGTGAAAGACCTGCGCACCATGATCGCGACCGGCGAGGCGCTCGGCGCCGAGATGCGCGCGACCAAGGCCGCGCTGTCGACCTTCGAGGAAGCGACCAAAGCCGGCATCGGCGACTCCGACGGGGCGAGGATGATCGTCTACTGGTCGGACCGGAAGAACAAATAGGAGCGTCATGCCCGGCCTCGTGCCGGGCATCCACGTCTTGAAGCAAGAGAGGCCGTGGCTGGCCGGCACGAGCCCGGCCATGACGAAAGAGGAGAGGCATGAGATGAAACTGTTCACCTTCTGGCGCTCGCTCGCGACCTACCGCGTGCGCATGGCGCTCAATATCAAGGGCATCACGCCGGACGAATTGATCGACGTCAATCTGCCGCAAGGCAAGCAGCGCGAGGCGGGCTACCGCAAGATCAATCCGATGATGGCGATCCCCGCACTCATCGAAGACGACGGCACCGTTTTGTTCGAGTCGCTCGCCATCATGGAATATCTCGACGAGACGCATCCAAACCCGCCGCTGTTGCCGAAGGAGCCGAAGGCGCGCGCCCGCGTGCGCGGCATCGCGCAAATCATCGCCTGCGACACCCATCCGCTGATCGTGCCGCGGGTGCGCGAATATCTGGCGCACGAATACAAGATCGACGACGCAGGCGTGAACGCATGGGGCCATCATTGGCACGAGGCCGCGCTGCAGGCGCTGGAGACGGTGTTGTCGAGCAAGGAGACCGGGCGCTTCGCGCAAGGCGACCAGCTCAGCATCGCCGACATCTGCCTCTGCGGGCAGGCGGTGGGCGCGGCCTATTTCAAATGCGACATCGCGCCCTATCCGACCGTCAAGCGCATCGTCGAGGAATGCAACAAGATCGAGGCGGTCGCGCGCGCGCATCCGCTCAAGCAGCCGGGCGCGCCGGCTTCGCTGTGATCGACGCGCCGCTCGAACGGAATCCAAGGATGGCCGAGCAGCAAATCCGCTTTGTCGACGGCGCCGCCTACGAGCGCATGATGGGGACATGGAGCCGGCTGGTCGCGGACGGCTTCCTCGATTGGCTGGCCTTGCCGCCGGGCTTGCGCTGCGTCGATGTCGGCTGCGGTAACGGCGCCTTCACCGAATATCTCATCGCGCGTTGCAACCCCGCCGAAGTACAGGGCATCGACCCGTCGGAAGATCAGCTTGCTTTCGCGCGCACGCGGCCGGGCGCTCGGTTGGCGCAGTTCCAGCAAGGCGATGCGATGAAGCTACCCTTCGCGGATAGCGGTTTTGACACCGCCATGATGGCGCTGGTGCTCTTCTTCGTGCCTGAACCAAAGAAGGGCGTGGCTGAGATGGTGCGCGTCGTGAAATCGGGCGGCACCACTGCGGCCTACGTCTGGGACGTCACGGTCGGCGGCTATCCGTGGGAGCCGCTGGCGATCGAGTTCAAAGCAATAGACCGCCCGCTGCCGGCGGAACCGAGCGCCGCGTCCTCACGCATCGAAGCATTGCAAGCGCTTTGGACGGAGGCCGGACTTCGATCCGTCGAGCAGCGCAAGATCGCCGTCGAGCGACGCTTCCACGATTTCGAGGATTTCTGGGACACGACGATCACGGTGGGACCGGTGACCGCGGTGATCGACACATTGGCGCCGGCGCAACGCGCCCGTCTGAAAGACGCGGTTCGTGCGCGAATGACGCCGAACGCCGACGGCAGCATCACCTACGGCGCCTACGCGAATGCCATCAAGGGTCGCGTGGCGAAATAATCATGCGCGCCGCTTTCTTTTCGGCGCGGCAATCGCCTTGCCCCAAACCGCGTGGATATGCGCGACCTCCTGCTCGAAGCGTTGCAGGAACAGCCGCGCCTGCGTCGTCAGCGTGCGTCGCGTCGGCTGGATCACCACAAATTCGGCGTGCAACTCGGGGGCGACGATCGGATTGACGATCAATTCGCCGCGGCCGATATCGTTGACCGAGATCACGCTTGGCAATACCGTCACCCAATCCGAGCGCGCGATGAATTCGAGTGTCGCGATCATCGCGTCCATCTCCAGCATGGCGGCGACCTCCACGCCGTGGCTCTGGAAATAGGTTTCCAAATTGCGGCGGCGGATATTGTCCGGGCCCGGCACCACGATCTTCAGCGGTTCGACCTCGGCGAGCCGCAGCGGCGCCAGCGCCGTGAGCCCGCGCTTGCGCCCCGAGATCAGCATTTCACGGTCGCGCAGCAGCAGCCGCGACTTGAGGCCGATGGTGCCCTCGAAAGCCGGCACCACCGCGAAGTCGAGCGCGTCGTCGAGCACCATGTCGGTGAGCGCGCCGCTGTAGCCTTCGACGATGTGCAGGCGCACCTCCGGGCAGCGCGGCACGAAGTCCTCGAGCACCGGCGCCAGCACCGCGCGGGTGAAGGTCGGCATCAGTCCGATGCGCAATTCGCCGGTGACCTGGCCGGCGAACGCGCGCGCCTCCTCGGCGGCGTGCTCCAGCGCGCCGACCGCCTCGACGCAACGCTTGTAATAGCGCTGACCGGCCGGGGTTGCGGTCACGCGTCCGGCGGTCCGCTCGAACAGCTGCACGCCGAGCCGCCGCTCGAGCGCGGCGACGTGTTGGGAAATGCCGGATTGTGTGGCGTTCTCGCGCTCGGCGGCGCGGGTGAACGAGCCCTCCTCGCAGACCGCGATGACGGCGCGGATTTGGCTCAGCGGGATATGGCGCATGTGGACCGACTATTAGAAAAAATACTCGCGACGCGCAGAATATATTATTTCTGCTCAGCCTGCCATCCGCATAACATCGCCGAAATCGCGAAAAACGGCGCCGCGCCAAGCGCCGCTCGGGAGGAGACCATGGGAGCGAATTTCGGCATTGCCGGCATGGATTGGCAGCAGCGGGTCAACTGGGACCGGTTGCGCGAATACCGCATCGATCGCGCGCGTCAGATGATGAAGAAGCACGGACTCGGCGCCATGCTCTGCATGTACGACGAGAACGTGCGCTACATCACCGGCACGCTGACGCCGGGTTGGAACCGGCTCAAACCCGGTCTGCGCTACGCGCTGTTGTGCGGCGACGGACGGCCGATCCTGTTCGAGCAGGGCGATCTCGGCTTCCAGATCGAGCGCCACTCGCCCTGGCTGCCGAAGGAGAACGTGCGCCACTCGTTCGCCTGGATCAAGGGCGCCGCCGGCCCCGCCTCGACGCAACAGGTCACCAAGTTCACCAAGGCGATCATGCAGGCGATGAAGGAGCACGGCGTTGCCGGGCAGATGCTCGGCTGCGACTTCATCGACATCAACATGATCCGCATCTTCCAGGAGAACAACATCCACTGGACCGACGGCATGAGCCCGATGATGGAAGCGCGCGCCGTCAAATCGCCGGACGAGCAGGAATGCTTCCGCATCGTCGGCGCCATCGGCGACGCGACGCATTGGGAATGCATGAAGTTTTTGCGCCCCGGCATTACCGAAAACCAGGTGACCGCGCATCTGATGGAATATCTCTACAACATCCCCGGCATGGAGGACGTCGAGGACGTCATCGTGTCGAGCGGCCCCAACACCTGGCCGAACTGGCGCAACTTCTCCGACCGCATCATCCAGCCGGGCGACATCGTATTCATGGATTTGGCCGCGCTCACCTGGAACGGCTACAAGTCCTGCTATTACCGCACCTACTGCGTCGGCAAGGAGCCGACGCAGGAGCAGAAGGACACCTACGCCACCGCGCTCGAATGGCTCTACGACTCGATCGATGCGGTGAAGGTCGGCGCCACCACGCGCGACATCGCGCTGAAGTGGCCGTCGGCGATGGAGACCTGGGGCTACGAGGACGAGGACCAGGCGGCCGCCAATCTGTGGGGTCACGGGCTTGGCCTCGCGCAATACGATCCGCCGGTGATCTCACGCATTTGGTCGCTCGATCATCCGATCGACATCCAGGAGGGCATGACCTTCGCGCTGGAGACGCAGCACGGCAAGCGCTTCCGCTACGGCGTGCGCATCGAGGAGATGCTGATCGTGAAGAGCGACGGCATCGAGATCGTCTCCAACTTCCCGGTCAAGCAGATCACCGTGGTCGATCCGCTGCCGGGCTACGGGGATCATGTGAAGTGACGTCGGCTTAAAGCCGACGCCACTTCATCCCCGGGCGAGCCGAAGGCGAGACCCGGGGATCTCGAGCCCCCAAGTCGTGCCTTCCTAAGCGAGATGGCTAGGTCAAGCCCGGCCAGACCAGCCCAAGGCAATTGCAATGACCGCCTTCATCCTCCCGCTGTCCGATCCTGCGGCGACCGAGGCCGACACCGTCGGCCCGAAGGCGGCCAACCTCGCCGCGCTGACGCAGGCCGATTTGCCGACGCCGGGCGGCTTCGCGCTGACTGCGGCGGCCTATCGCCATCAGATCGAGCAGCTCGGCATCGAGGACCTGGTTCGCGCTTTCAACGATGCCGACCTGCCGACCTCGCGCAAATTGTCGGTGCAGATCCGGCTCGCGCTCTATCAACTGCCGATCGCGTCGGAGATTCTTGCGCCGCTGCTCGAAACGTGGCGCGCGCTGCGCGCGAACGACGGCCTCGTGGTCGTGCGTTCCTCGGCTTTGATCGAAGACCGCAAGGGCGCCAATTTCGCCGGCCAGTTCGAGAGCTTCCTCGGCCTCACCGACGAAGCCGAATTCTTGACCGCGGTGCGCGCCTGCTGGGCGGCGCTCTGGACCTCGCAGGCGCGCCGTTCCATGGACAATGCCGGCCTGTCGCCGGCCGATACCGCCATGGGCGTGCTGATGCAGCCGCTGATTTCGGCGCGCTGCTCCGGCGGCGGTTTGAGCGAGACCGCGGAAGGACAGATGCTGATCTCGGCCACCTGGGGCCTCGGCTCGGCGATCGCCCAGGGCGAGGTGGTGCCGGACCGCATCGTGCTCGCCAAGAATGGCTTCCTGCGCACCGTGCAGGCCGGGCGCAAGGGCCATCGCGACACCTGTGCGCACGGTGTCGCGGCGCCCGAGCTGGTGCCGAAGGATATGGTGAGCGAGCCGTGCCTGACGCCAGGTGAAGCGGTGACACTCGGCCGCTTGCTGCGCAAATGCGAGCAGTTGGCCGGCACCCCCGTCGAGATCGAATGGGCCATGGACGAGAGCGGCTTCAAGCTGCTGCAATCGCGTCCGCTCACCGTCGAAGCGCCGATCGTGCCGGATGAGATTTGGCTCCGGCATCCCGGACTGAACGGCCATCCCGCCGGCATCGGCTGGGGCTCGGGCCGCGCCGTGGTCGTGAACTGCGAGTGCGAATTGTCGCGCGTCGCCCCCGGCGATGTGCTGGTGACGCGCGTCGCCGGTCCGGCCTTGAGCCACATCCTGCCGCGCGTCGCCGGCGTCGTCGCCGAGCTCGGCGGTTCGACCTCGCATCTTGCTTCGCTCGCGCGCGAACGCGGCATTCCCATGGTGCTCGGCGTGCTCGACGCCACCCGCGCCATCCCCGACGGGGCGCAATGCGCCGTCGACGGCGTCGCCGGCGTCGTGCGGTGGATGCGGTGAGCGGCAAGTTGAAAAATTTGCCGCGCGTCTTCGTCACGCAGCCGATCGCGGACGGCGCGCTCAAGCGATTGCGGAGGCTGACGAGCGTCACGGTCTTCCCGGACGACAGCCGCATCATCCCGCACAAGATGTTGGTCGCGGCCGTCAAGCAGGCCGATATCCTGCTCTGCCTGCTGCACGACCAGATCGACCGCGCGGTGATTGCGGCCAATCCGAAGCTGCGCCTTATCGCGGCGCAGTCGATCACGCCGTCCAATATCGACGTCGCCGAGGCGACCAAGCGCGGCATCCCGGTCACCGTGGTGCCGCCGGTGACCACCGAAGCGACCGCCGACCTCACCTTCGGGCTGATGCTCGCCGTGGCGCGCCGCATGGTGGAGGGCGACCGGCTGCTGCGCGCCGGCAAATTCCCCGGCGGGCAATCGCGCCATCTGCTCGGCGCCATCGTGCACGGCAAGACGCTCGGCCTCATCGGCGGCGGCGGGCTGATCGGCAAGGCGGTGGCGCGGCGCGCGCGCGGCTTCGCCATGCGCGTGCTCTATTGGACGCCGCGGCGCAAGCCGGAGAGCGAGGAACGCGAGGCGGGGCTGACCTTTGTGCCGTTCGACGAGCTGTTGCGCGAATCCGATTTCGTCTCGCTGCATTCGCCGCTCAACGCGGAAACGCTTCATCAGATCGGGGTCCGCGAGCTCGGCCTGATGAAGAAGACCGCCTTCATCATCAACACCGCACGCGGCGCCATCATCGACGAAAAGGCGCTGGTGCGCGCGCTCAAAGCGCGCAAGATTGCCGGCGCCGGACTCGACGTGTTCGAGTTCGAGCCCACGGTGAGCGCCGAGTTGAAAAAGATGAAGAACGTCGTGCTCAATCCGCATCTCGGCAGCGCAACGCCCGAGGTGCGCGAGGAGATGGCCAATATCGTGGTCGACAATGTCGAGGCGCTGCTTGCGGGCCGCACGCCACCCAATTGCGTCAACCCGCAGGTGTTGGTGAAATAAGCAAACGCATCCGGGAGGAAATCATGGCCTTGCCCAAGCTCGACGTGGTGATCGCCAACAATTTCGGCCACCTGCCGATGTTCGTCGGCGCCGAGAAAGGCTTCTTCAAAGACCACGGCGTCGATGCGAGCTTCCGCGTGGTCGATACCGGCACCGACATGGTCAATGCCTTGGCCCGCGGCGAAGCGCAGGTCGGCGACATGAGCACCACGACCTATTTGAAGGCGGTTCATGCCGGCAACCCGTTCCAGGTCATCGGCCTCATCATGAACGACGCGACCAACGATCGTTGCGATACGCCGCTCGCGATCGTCAGCAAGAAGGGCAGGGGCATCGCCGTCGGCAAGATCGCAGACGTGAGAGGTAAGACCATCGGCCTCGCGCGCGGCCAGACCTCCGACGAATATTTCAAGATGGTGCTGCGCCGCGCCGGCGTCAAATACGACGACGTCAAAATCGAGAACATCTGGTCGCAGTTCGGGCTGGCGCCGGCGCTGCAGGAGGGCAAGGTCGACGCCATCGTCACCTGGGAGCCCTTCGTGACGCAGGCGCTGACCCAGGTGCCGGACTCCTACGAGGTGATCCGCGGCGGCCAACACATGTCCTACGTGATGGTGGCGGTCGCGCACGGGCCGACGATCGAGGCGAAGCCGGCGGTGATCAAGAGCATCGCCGCGGGGCTGGCACAGTCCTCGCATTTCACGCGCAACAATCCCGACGAGGCGGTGGAGATCTTCGCCAAGTGGGTGCCGGGCACCGATGTCGCCATCGGCAAGAAGTCGATCAAGCACATCCATTTCGACCCACGCATGTCGGCGAAAGTATTGCAGGCCTTCGAGAATGCCGAGGACGAGGTGCTGATGAACACGCTCAAGGGGGCGCCGCGGCTCGACGTGCCGAAGCTGTTCCGGCCGGAGTTCATGCGCGAGGTGGAGAAGGAGCACCCGGAGTATTTCGCGGATCTGCCGAAGCTGAATTGACTTGTCATCACTGGCCCCGCGCGCAACGCCGAGACCCGGTGATCTATCGTTTTTGGCTGAAAGATGGATGCGCGGGTCAAGCCCGCGCATGACGCAGGCAGCCGCTCCACCGTCCAGCCCCGGCGCATTCGCGCCGGGGCGGCGATGACGCCGACGGCGTCACTTGATCGCCTGCGGATTGATCGGCGAACCGGTGCCGCCGGTGATGATGAGCGGCGGGCCGCAGAAGAAGAACTCGTAGATGCCGTCCTCGTCGCAATCTTCCGCGAGCTCCTTGAGATAAAAAATCTCACCCATGCACAGGCCCATGGCCGGGATCACCACCCAGTGCCAGGGCTGATTGGCTTCGGTTGTCTCGTTCGGCCGCACCTCGACGCCCCAGGTATCGGTGCAGATCGCGGCGATCTGCTTGTCCTGGCACCAGTAGCAATTCTCGAACTTGACGCCGGGCGCGTCGCCGCCGGCATAGCCGCCCCATTGCTTCTCGGCGAGGCAGCGCTCCATCTGCCCGGTGCGCACGATGACGAAGTCGCCCTTGCGGATGTCGACGTTCTGCTGCTTGGCGCACGTGTCGAGCTCGTCGTTGCCGATCGACTCGCCGTCCTGCATCCACTGCACGCCACGAAATCGCGCGATGTCGAGCAGCACGCCGCGTCCGATCATTTTGTTCTTCGAATGCTCGACGCCGAGCACCGAGAGGCCGCGCGAGTCGATCAGTTTGGCGTCGTAACCGTTATACGCCTTGTCCTCGTAAAAGATGTGGCCGAGCGCGTCCCAGTGAGTGGCGCCCTGCACGCACAAGGTCAGTGTGTCGTCGGCGTAGCGGATCTTGTTCCAGTCCTGCTGCCCGGCGACGGCGTCGGTGCCGGTCGCCAGCATCTGGTGAATCGGGTTGAAGCGGCCGCCGAACAACCCGGTCTGCGGCCCGGTGCGGTCGAGCGGGATGCCGAGCGCGAACACCTTGCCGGTGCGGATCAGGCTCGCCGCCTTGACGATGTCCTCGGGGCTGACATGGTTGAGCGTGCCGATCTGATCGTCCTTACCCCAGCGGCCCCAGTTGGAGAGTTTCTTCGAGGCCTCGGCGATCGCCTCTTTGCCGACCTTGAGTTTCATGGATGGCGGTTCCTTTTGTCGTTGGTCTAACGGAGTGTGGGGCGCTGCTACACCTTTCCCAGCGCCATCAGAATCTTTTCCGGCGTAAACGGCATGTCGGTGAGCGGTTGCGCGCCGAGCGGACGCAGCGCGTCGTTGATGGCGTTCATGATGCAGGCCGGCGCCCCGGCGGTGCCGGCTTCGCCGGCGCCCTTGGCGCCCAACTCGCTGTCGGCGGTCGGCGAGACCACGTGGCCGCACTCGATGTCGGGCATCTCGCCCGCCATCGGCACCAGATAGTCGGCCATGTTGCCGTTGAGCATCTGTCCGCGCTCGTCGTAGAGGCATTGCTCGTACAGCGCGGCGCCGATGCCTTGCACGACGCCGCCGCGGATCTGCTCGTCGACCAGCTGCGGATTGATCACGGTGCCGCAATCCTCCACACACCAGTGCTTCAAGAGCTTGACGAAGCCGGTGTCGGTGTCGACCTGCAGATAAGACGACTGCACGCCGTTGGTGAAGGCGAAGGGCCAGGCGCGCGGCACGTAATGGCGCGTCGCCACCAGTTCCGCCTGGATGCCGGCGGGCAGCGTGTCGGGGCGGAAATAGGCGACGCGGGCGAGTTCTTCGAGCGGTAGCCGCTCATTGCCGGTCGTCTTGTCGACGACGATGCCGTTACGGATGTCGAGGTCCCCTGGCTTGGCCTGCAACATGGCGCCGGCCACGGCGAGTACGTTTGCACGTAGCGCCTTGCCGGCCTGCCAGGCGGCTTCGCCGCCGATGCCGGCCGCGCGCGAAGCCCAGGTACCGCCGCCATAGGGCGTCACGTCGGTGTCGCCGGTAATCACGCGCACGCGCTCGATCGGCACCCCGAACGAGGTCGCCGCGACTTGCGCCACCACGGCTTCCGCGCCCTGACCCTGCTCGGTGACGCCGGTCGCCACGCTGATGTTGCCCTGCGCGTCGAGCTTGATGGTGGCGCCGTCCTGCGAACTGATGCGCGCACCGCCAACGCCATAGAAGGCGGCCGACGGATTGGTCACTTCGATGAACGAGGCAAAGCCGATGCCGCGATAGATGCCCTGTTCGCGCAGCCGCTTCTGTTCCGCACGCAATCCCGCGTAGTTCATCATGGCGTCGAGATGCGCGAGCGACTCGTGGTGCGACAGCTTCTCGAACTTGAGACCCGAGGCGGCTTGCGCCGGATAAGCGTCATCCGGGATGAGATTGCGCCGCCTGATCTCCAGTGGGTCCATGCCGATTCTGGCGGCGGCGAGCTCGACGAGGCCCTCGGTCACCGCCACCGCGATGGGGTGGCCGACCGCGCGGTACTGGCACATGACGTTCTTGTTGGTGAAGACGACGCGGGCCTGCGCACGGTAGTTCGGGCAGGTGTAGGGGCCGCCGATCAAGTTGACCACTTGGTTGGCCTCGATCCCCGAGGTGCGCGGGTAGACGGAGTAGGGGCCGATGCCGGTCAAATCGTCGATCGCGAAAGCGGTGATGGTGCCGTCTTGTCTGACACCGATCCTGGCCTTGATGCGGTGGTCGCGGGCGTGGATGTCGGTGACGAAGCTCTCGATGCGGTCGGCGACGAATTTCACCGGCCGCCTGAGCAGCTTCGCCAGCGCCACTGTCGCCATCTCGTCGGCGTAAGTGTGCACCTTGATGCCGAAGGAGCCGCCCACGTCCTTGGTGACGACGCGCACTTGGCTCTCGGCGATGCCGAGATGCTTGGCGAACAGGTTCTGCATCATGTGTGGCGCCTGCGTGCCGTGGTAGACGGTCAGCCGCCCCTCGCCCTCGTTCCAGTCGGCGACGCAGGCGCGCGGCTCGGTGGTGACGCCGGTGTGGCGGCCGGTGACGAAGGTTGCTTCGACGACGGCGTCGGCTTCGGCGAAAGCCTGGTCGACGGCGCCGACGTCGAGCTTGCGCTCGAAGCAGAGATTGTCGCCGAGCGAGGCGTGGATCACCGGCGTCTTGGGATCGAGCGCGGTTTCCGGATCGGTGACTGCGGGCAGTTCTTCGTAAGTCACGTCGACCAGCTCGCAGCCGTCTTCTGCTTGCGCGCGCGTGCGCGCGATCACGGCGCAAACGGCTTCGCCGGCCCAGCAGGCGCGCTCGATTGCGATCGGATACTGCGGCGCCGACTTGAGGCCCTTCAGATGTGTGAGCACGCCGACCCAGGGCGTCATCACCTTGGCGAGTTCGGCGCCGGTGACCACGGCGATCACACCCGGTGCCTTCTTCGCCGCGTCCGCCTCGACGCCGAGAATACGCGCATGCGCATGCGGCGAGCGCACATAGGCGACGTGGGCCATGCGCGGCAGGGCGACGTCGCTGACATATTGCCCGCGCCCCTGCGTCAACCGCTTCAGATTCGGCCGCGGCACCGCGCGGCCGATATAGGAATTCGGCCGGTCGAGCGCGGTGAGCACGGGAGGGGAGTCGTCGGTGATTTTCATGGCTCCGTCCTGCTTAGTATCCGTTCGTCCCCGCGAAAGCGGGGACCCAGGAGCCAAAGCCGATGAGCTTCGTTTTCTGACAAGCCAGCCTTCGCGAAGGTCCATTCGTGCCAGCGCTAACGCTGTGAAGAACTGGGTCCCCGCTTTCGCGGGGACGAACGGAGAATGTTGCCCGCGCGTAGGCCATCACAAGAACCGCGTCGGCCACATGATTGTGCGCCACATGTGCGCCGAGCGACTGTTGTCGAAGCCGAGGCCTTCCTTGGGCTGACGGAAATTGCGGCCGATGATGTCGACGAAATCGTCGAGGTCGACCTTGGCGCTCGGGTCGAACGCGTAAATGTCGTTCATGCAGATGAGCCGCGATGTCATGTACCACTTGTGCGCCCGCGCGCGTTTGTATTCCTCGACGATGTAGGGCTCGGGCCGGTAGTCGGGGCCGAACAGCGACTTGTAGAGATCGGGATAGCCGTAGCCGACCGACTCGTCCGGGAAGAAGCGCAACGCCTGATGCGTCTTCACCGCCCAGGCGATCTCCTCGTCGACATAGGGCTCGATCATCTGCGCACCCCAATAGCCGTGGTCGCAGCGGATGAAGCTGACGATGGCGATGTCGTGCACGAGGCAGGCCATCACCACCTTCTCCGGTTGGCCGGTCTTCAGCGCGTGCGCCGCGCTCTGCAGCAGGTGCGCGGTCGAGGCGAAACGGCGGCGGAAGTAATCGACCAGCGTCGGCTTCTCCGGCATTTTCGGCAGACGCGGGTCGTCGCCCATGAGAAAGAACTTGCCCGGATTCTTGGCTTGCAGCGGCGGGCTGGTGTCCATCTCGCGCTTGCCTTCGGTGAGATAGGCGAAGGTGGAGCGAGTGATGATGCGCTCCATCTCGTGCATCTTTTCTTCTTCCAGCTTGTCGGCGAGCTCCGACATCGATCTTGGATAGGCGCGCTCGTTCATCGTTCACCGTCCTTTGCCGCGCGCTTCTGTCTTCACCTCCCCCTGAAAGGGGGAGGTCGACCGCGAAGCGGTCGGGTGGGGGTCATGAAGGTCGCAAGGGGACCCCAACCCCAACCCTCCCCGTTGCAGGGGGAGGGAGCGCGCCTGCGTTCGCAGCCCGCTCATGGCTTCCCTTCAGCTCTTTGCTGCGCCACGGCCTCGACCGCGTCCACGATAGCGTGGTAGCCAGTGCAGCGGCAGTAGTTGCCAGAGAGAAACTCGCGGATCGCCTCACGGCTCGGCACCCCGCCACGCCGCAGCAACTCCTGGGCCGCCACCACCATTCCCGGCGTGCAATAGCCGCACTGCAAGGCGTTGCGTTGCTCGAACGCCGCTTGCAGGTCGGCGACCTCGCCGGAGTCGGATAGGCCCTCGATGGTCTCGACCATGGCGCCGTCGCATTGCACCGCCAGCATCAGGCAACCACGCACGATCTCGCCGTTCACCCGCACGGTGCAGGCGCCGCACACGCCATGCTCGCAGCCGACATGGCTGCCGGTGAGCGCGAGATCCTCGCGGAGGAAGTCGACCAGCGTCTTGCGTGCATCGACACGTTCGTTGACGGTCTCGCCGTTGACGATGAGCGAGATGTCGATCGAGAGGTCGCTCATGGCCTCACCACGGAGTCATTGCCGGGCTTGACCCGGCAATCCATCCTCTGGCGTAGAACGATGGATGCGCGGGTCAAGCCCGCGCATGACGGCTGAGAGGTCATAGCCGCGTCTCCGTCAACTGCTTTGCCACCCGCCGCAGCAACACGCCGGCCAAATGCCTCTTCACCGCGCCGCTTGCCTGCACATCGTCCGGCGGCTCAAGATCGAGCGCGGCGACGGCGGCGTCGACGTCGCTGCGTTCGAGCGCGGTTTCCGCCTTCTTGGCGCGCAGCGGCGTCGCGCCGACGCCGAAGAAACTGAGCCTGACAGTGGCGAAGCCGCGCCCGGCGGCGCGCGCGCTGGCGGCGAGGCCGACGACGGCATAATCGCCGTGCCGGCGCGCCAGTTCGGCAAAGCCGATGCGCGTCTGCGCGATCGCCGCCGGCACGCGGATGGCGGTGACGATTTCCTGCGGGCCGAGCGCGGTCTCGAACAACCCCTTGAAGAAATCCTCCGCGGCGATGCGGCGCGCGCCCTTCGGCCCCGTCGCCACCACCTCGCCGCCGAGCGCCAGCAGGCAGGCCGGCAATTCCGCCGCCGGGTCGGCATAGGCGATCGAGCCGCCGATGGTGCCGCGGTTGCGGATGGCGGGGTGGGCGATGTGCGGCAAAGCGCGCGCGATCAGCGGCGCGTGCCGCGCGATGATCTCCGAGCGCTCGGCTTGCGCGTGCCGCGTCAAGGCGCCGATCTCGACCACGTTGTTCTTCAGCGTGATGCCGTTGAGGCCGTTGAGGCCGTTGAGGTCGATCAAAAGACTTGGCGAAGATAACCGCATATTCAGCGTCGCGATCAGGCTCTGTCCGCCGGCGAGCAGCCGCGCATCTTTCTCGGCGAGCAGCGACACCGCCTCGTCGAGCGAGCGCGCTTTCTTGTAGGCAAACGGCGCCGGCTTCACCTGTCCTCCCCCGCACGCTTTTGCTTCATTCTAGAACGTGCCCGCGCCGCCGCGCCACCCCTCGCCGGAGTGGCGCGGCCCGCGTATAAAGCGCGGCCGAAAATCGGGAGAGAGCCATGGCGGGGGAGTTCGCAGGAAAAGTCGTTGTCGTCACCGGAGGCAGCCGCGGCATCGGCCGCGCCATTGCCGCGGCCTTTACGCGCGAGGGCGCGCAGACCGTGCTGGCGGCGGCGAGCGAGAGCAATCTCGTAGCCGGAGCGAGGGCGGTTGCCGCGGCCGGCGGCCTCGCGCCGGTGACCGTCGCCGCCGATCTCCGCAGCCTGACCGCTTGCGAAAAATTGTTCGCCGCCGTCAACGAACGCTTCAAACGCTGCGACGTGCTGGTCAACAACGCCGGCGCCACCAAGGGCGGCAAATTCCTCGAACTGGCGGACGACACCTGGGTCGACGGCTTCGCGCTCAAGTTTTTCGCCACGGTGCGGCTGACGCGGCTGTTCTGGCCGCTGCTCAAGGAGGCGCATGGCAGCGTCATCAACATCGTCGGCGGCGCCGCGCGCACGCCCGGCCCGGACTTCCTGATCGGCGGCGCGGTCAACGCGGCGATGGCGAATTTCGCCAAGGGCCTCGCCGCCTTGGGCAATCGCGACGATATCAACGTCAACGTGATCCATCCCGGGCAGACCAACACCGACCGCATCAAGCAGCTGCACGCGCAGTTCGCCAAGGCGCAGGGCAAGACCGTCGAGCAGGTCAATGCCGAGGCGCTGGCGAAGAGCGGCCTGCGCCGCATCGGCCAGCCGGAGGACATTGCCGGGCTTGCCGTGTTCCTGGCCAGCGCCAAGGGTCGCCACATCCAAGGCACGGCCATCGCCGTCGATGGCGGCGGCACACCGGGGTATTATTAGAGCGGTCATTCCGGGACGGCCCGAGGGGCCGGACCCGGAATCCATACTCCGCAGCAGGGATTATGGATTCCGGGTTCGCGACCTTCGGTCGCCGCCCGGAATGACTAAGTCAGGCTTTTCACAATATCGACAGCGCGGCGCAGCAGCGTCTGTGAGGCCTCCAGCGTGCGGAAGGCGGCGTGGGCGGTGAGGGTGACGTTCGGCAGTTGCGCCAGCGGGTGATCGGGCTTGAGCGGCTCGGCGTGGAACACATCGAGCCCGGCATGGCGGATGTGGCCGCTCTTGAGCGCCGCGATCAGCGCTCCCTCGTCCACCAGCGCGCCGCGCGCGGTGTTGACGAAGATCACTCCTGGTTTCATGCGCGCGATGCGCTCGGCCGACAAGAAGCCGCGCGTCTCGTCGCCGAGCGTCAGATTCATGGAGACGACGTCGCTCTGCGCCAGCAGCGCGGCGATGTCGACGAGCGGCACCTTGATCTCGCCGTGGCGGGTGCGGTTCCAGCCGACCACCCTCATGCCCATGCTGGCGCCGATGCGCGCCACCTCGCGGCCGATGCCGCCGAGGCCGATCACACCCAGCGTTTTGCCGTTGAGCTGCACGCCTTCGTGCGGCGTCCAGGCGCCGCCGCGCACCTCGCGGTCCATGCGCGCAATGTCGCGCGCCGCGGCAAATATCAGTGCGATGGCGTGTTCGGCCACCGCAATATCACCATAGCCTTTGATGATGTGCACCTTGACGCCGCGGCCCTCAAGCTCGCCGACATTCATGTAGCTCGCGGCGCCGGTGCCGAGAAACACGATGTGCTTGAGGTTAGGACATTGCGCGACCAACTCGGTCGGCATGTAGGAATGGTCGTCGATAGCGATGTCGTAGCCGGCGAGCAGGCGCGGCAGCTCGTCACCGACGCGGTCTGCGCGGTTGACATCGATCGGCGGATCGTCGGCGCGCAGCACGCTTTGCCAGACCGGCGCCAGCTGGTCGTTGCAGTCGATGAACAGCGTCTTCATGCGCCGTAGTCTAGCCGGCGCACCTTTTCCGGCAATGCGCTGCTAGAGCTGCCGCACCTCCGCGAGATCGAAGCTTACGCCCTCGGGGTTCTCGCCGATGTGCAGGGTATGGTCGTCCTCGAAATGATAGGGCGGCACCGGCAAATTATAGGGCGCCGGCACGCCACTATAGACGCGGCCCGCCAGATCGTATTTCGAGCCGTGGCAGGGACAGAAATAGCCGCCAAGCCAATTGGCCGCGGGCGAACTCGGGTCGGGGGTCGGGAAGAATTTCGGGATGCAGCCGAGATGCGTGCAGATGCCGACCAGGACGGCATATTGGGGCTTCACCGAGCGATGCCAATTCTTGGCATAAGGCGGCTGCTGCAGCTCGTCCGAATTTGGATCGCTGAGCTGCGCCGTCAACTGTGGGTTCTGCAACATCTTCAGCGCTGCCGGCGGCCGGTTGACGATCATGATCGGCCGCGAGCGCCAGAACACCTGCATCTGCTGGCCCGGCGCGAGATGGCTGAGGTCGACGGAGATCGGCGCGCCGGCAGCGATGGTGGCGCGGTCGGGCTCCATCTGGTCGATCAGCGGAACCAGCGTGGCCAGAGCGCCGACCGTGGCCACGGCGCCGGTCGCCACGTGGAGGAAGTCGCGGCGCGTTTGCGGCGAAGCAGTCGTTGCGGACAAGGAGCATCCCTACAATGGGTCGCCCCCGAAAGCTGAACCGCGGGACAGCGCCGCAGTTCCATTAATTCGCGCTAACGCGCCACGATCGGCTGCGCCGCCAATGCCGGTTCGCGTACCGGCACGTCGACGAACAGCGAACCCTCCTCGAACCAGCTCTTCGGCGCCGGATGCCCCCACAGCGTCTGCCGCTGTGGATCGGTGAGCGACCAGCGCAACGGCTTCAGGTCGGGATCGACGGTCAAGTAGTCCGAGGTGAACAGCTCGACGCGGTGACCGTCGGGGTCGCGCGTGTAGAGAAAGAAGGCGTTGGAAATGCCGTGCCGCCCCGGTCCGCGCTCCATATTGGCCAGATAGCCGGACGAGGCCATGACGTCGCAGATGTGCAATATGTCGAGGGCGCTTGCGGTCCACACGCCGATATGGTGCAGGCGCGGGCCCCTGCCGTTGGTGAAGGCAAGGTCGTGCACGTTGCCCTTGCGATGCATCCACACCGCCCACAGTTTCGGATCGGGGTCGTCGGTCTCGGTGTATTCGGTCAGGCGGAAGCCGATGTCGGTATAAAAGTCGTAGGAGGCCTGTACGTCCGGCGTAAAGCAGTTGATATGGTCGATGCGCTGAATGCGCGCGCCGCGGTAGTGCGCGTATCGCCGCAACATGCAGTCGGCCTCGTCCATGCGCGCGTAAAAGTCGATCGGCATGCCGACCGCGTCGACCGTGCGCAGGGTGCGGCCTTGGTAGGGCACTTCCGGGAACGAGGTCGGCAGGCCCTTGCGCGCGAAATAGAAGGCGGCGCGGTCGAGATCCTCCTCGCTGGCCAGCTTGAAGCCGATGGCGTGCACGCAAGGGCGGTCGGCTTGCGTCAGCGCGATGGAATGATGGTTGCGCTCTTCCACGCCACGCAGATAGAGCGCGTCTTTGTGCGCGTCGGTGACGAGATAGCCAAGGCAATCGACGTAGAAGGCGCGCGAATGCGCCAGATCGCGCACGCCGAACTCGACGTGGCTTGCGCGCACCACGTTGAACGGCGGATTGAGATTGGGGGGACGAATCGGCATTGGCGCTTGATCTTACGCCGCGCTCGCGGCGCGCTCGCGCAACGTGTTGCGACGGAAGGTCATGTGGTCGATCTCGTGGATTTCCACCGTCAATCCCAGCGGATGCACGGGATAAACACTGGCGAGCCGCTTGTCAGCTGCGGCAAGCAGCGCCTCGCCCAGCGCCTTGCGTTTCTCCTCGGGCCGCCCGACGCGCAGCCTTGCGACGATGTGGACGAAGCCGTTTTCCGGCTTGCCGTCGGCGACGCGGAAATATTGCCGTCGTGCGGCGCGGGTGCGGATGCCGGCAAGTTCGGCAACGCCCGACTCGACGGCGGCCCGGTGCAAATCATCCACAAGCGCCTGCACGTCGAGGCGATCCTCCAGGTTGGCGGAATATTCGGCAATGATATGCGGCATTGGTCCCCCGGCGTTGACGGCCCGGCATACACGGCCTACATGCGTGGCGCACCGCCGGCAGCATAACGCCTTATCGCTGACAACTCCAAGCCGCTTCGCCCGCGGACCCCTGTCTGGACATTTGCATGAAACTTGCGACTTACAACGTGCGCGGGCGGGAAAGCTTCGGCGCGGTGGTGGGTGACGGCGTGGTCGATCTCGGCATGCGGCTCAAGCCGCGCTTTGCCGACGTGCTCGATCTGTTGCGCATCGAGGGCGGCCTCGACGCCGCCCGCGCCGTCATACGCGGCGTGCGGCCGGATTTCGCGCTCGACGAGGTCGAGTTGTTGCCGCCCGTGCGCGCGCCCGAAAAAATCCTCTGCATCGGCATCAACTACGCCAACCGGAACGCCGATTACGGCGACCAAGAGGCTCCGCAGTATCCGAGCATGTTCTATCGCGCACCCAATTCGCTGGTCGGCCACGGGCAGCCGATCGTGCGGCCACACGAATCGGAGCAGCTCGATTACGAAGGCGAGATCGCGTTGGTGATCGGCCGCGCTGGCCGCCGCATTCCCAAGAACAAGGCACTCGACTATGTCGCCGGCGTCACGCTGTGCAACGAAGGCACCATCCGCGACTGGCTGCGCCACGGCAAATTCAACGTCACCCAAGGCAAGAACTGGGATGCCAGCGGCAGCATCGGCCCGTGGATGGTGACAGCCGACGAAATCAACCTGGTGCGGCCGCTGCATCTGACCGTCAAGGTCAACGGCGAGCTGACGCAAGCCGACAGCACTGCCAGCCTGATCAAGTCCTTTGCCGACATCATCGCCTATGTCAGCACCTTCATGACGCTCAAGCCGGGAGACGTCATCGTCACCGGCACGCCGGTGAAACTTGGACCCAAACGGGCGACGCCGCGTTGGCTTAAGCCCGGCGACGTCGTCGAGGTCGCAGTGCCGGAGATCGGAACCTTGCGCAATAAAGTGGTGGCCGAGGCATGAGCGAACGGCGCAAGGCGGTGTGCGTGATTGGCTGGCCGATTTCGCATTCGCGCTCGCCGCTGATCCACAATTACTGGATCAAGAAGTACGGGCTCGATGCCGACTATCGGCGCGAGGCGGTGCCGCCGGGCGAATTCGATGAGTTCGTCAGGAACCTTCGCGCGCATGGCTATATCGGCGCCAATGTCACGGTGCCGCACAAGCAGGCGGCGCTCGCCGTGGCAGCGCCCGACGACCGGGCGCGCGCTGTCGGCGCTGCCAATACGCTCTGGTATGCCGACGATACGCTGCGCGCGACCAATACCGACGTCGAAGGCTTCCTCGCCAATCTCGACGCGTCGACGCCGGGCTGGGATCGTGGGCTGGAAAGCGCGGTCGTGCTCGGCGCCGGCGGCGCTGCGCGCGCCGTTGTATTCGCGTTGATCGCGCGCGACGTCGAGCGCGTCTACGTCATCAACCGCTCGCCGCAGCGCGCGAAAGAACTTGCCAAGCAGTTCGGCGCCCGGGTGCACGTTGCCGGCTGGGACGAAACCACCGGCCTCCTGGGTGGCGCCGGCCTTCTGGTCAACACCACGCCGCTCGGCATGAGCGGCCAGCCGCCGCTCGAAATCAATCTTCGCTGTCCGGCCTCGCTGGTCGTCGCCGATCTGGTCTACGACCCACTGACAACCGGCCTATTGGTGTCCGCGCATGAGCGCGGCCTGCGTACCGCCGACGGTCTCGGCATGTTGCTACATCAGGCCGTGCGCGGCTTCGAATTGTGGTTCGGCGTGCGGCCGGAAGTCACCGCCGAATTGCGTGCGCTGGTTGAAGCCGACCTCGTGACACCGGAAACGGGCGCGCCGGCCCCTGCGCAAGCGAAGGCGAAGCCGGCGAAACCGAAAAAGTCGCGTCGGAATAAGCAAGGGCGTGAGGGGTTCTCTGCCTGAGCGGCCGTGCGAGCGGGCGCAGCTGGGGAGAACGTCCGCCATGTTGGCATCGATGCGTCGTGCGCTCGCCGTCGCGGCGATGGGGTTGGTGTTTGTCGTCACCGCGGCTGAGGCGCAGCAAGCTACGCGAATCCGCGGCGAAATCGAGAAGACCGACGGCGGCTTGCTCTCGGTCAAGACACGGGAAGGGGAAACGCTCGTTGTCAAGTTGGCCGCCGACGCACGCGTCTCGGCTCTGGTGAAAGCTTCGCTCGCCGACATCAAGCCCGACGCGTTCATCGGCATTGCCGGCATACCCCAGGCGGACGGCAGCATTCAGGCCTTCTCGGTGCATATCTTTCTGCCGGCGCAACGCGGCGTGGTGCCCGACCGCCATGGACCCTGGGACGCGCGGCCTGGTAGCACCATGACCAATGCCTATGTCGAGAGCATAGTTCGGTCGAAGGACGGCGAAACGCTGACGGTAAAATACAAGGACGGCGAGAAGAAGATCATAGTGACGTCAGACACCGTGATCGCTGCGGTTGCTCCCGGTGACAAGGGTGAGCTCAAAGCTGGCGCCCACATCGTCATCTTCGCGTCGGAGAAACTGGACGACGGCAGCTTGCTTGCCAAGGTCATGTATGTCGGTCGCGGCGTCGCGCCGGCGATGTAAGGCGACTAGCGGCCGTTGAGGCGTTTGCGTCCTTGCTCGGTCAGCGCCAGCCGTGAGTCGCGTAGGCCGCCGGCGTTTTCGAAGCGGATCAAGCCGTCGGCGATGGCGTCTTCCCAGATCGAGAGATGCGGGCAGCTGCGTCGCCAAGCCTCTGCATCGGCGTAACTACGCGGCGCCTCAGCGATCCAGGCGAGAAATTGCACCGTCAAGGCATCTGCGGCGGTTTGCATGGGATGGCATTTACACCTCTTCGACAGGCCGTTCAAACGTGCGGATGTCGATTTCCGACGTCAGCGTACGGTGCACCGGACATTTGTCGGCGATTTCCAACAGCCGTTTGCGGGTCGCCGCATCGAGATCGCCCTCGAAGGTGATGTAACGGTCGATGCGATCGATCATGCCTTGCCTGGTTTCGCAGTTCTCGCAATCCGTGGCGTGGATCTTGTTATGCGTCAGTCGCACGGTGACGCGATCAAGCGGCAGCTGTTTACGGTCGGCATACACGCGGATCGTCATTGAGGTGCAAGCGCCAAGCCCGGCGAGCAGCAAGTCATAGGGACCGGGCCCCGAGTCGAGCCCGCCGAACGACACCGGCTCATCGGCGATGAAACGATGCGGGCCGCTCATGATCGCCTGTTGGAATTTGCCGACGCGCGTCTCGCGAACTGTGACCGCGCCGGTCTCGCTCTCGGCGGCGGCGACGCTTGCCGGTCGATCGAGATAGCGGTCGGCCCAGGCGGCGATCACATTGGCTACGTAGATCGCATCGTCCTTCTCGCTCAGTAGGTGGTCGGCTCCGGCGAGCGAGACGAAGCTCTTCGGATGCTTGGCGTTGACGAAAATCTGCGAGGCATTGTCGATGCCGACGATATCGTCGGTCGGCGAATGGAACACCAGCAACGCCTTGCGCAAGTTGGCGAGACAGTCTGCGAGCCGCTGCGCGGCGACGTCATCAAGGAATTCGCGCTTGATGGTGAAAGGCCGCCCGGCGAGCGCAACCTCCAATTCGCCTTTGTCGCGGATCGTCTCGATCTGCTCCTTGAACAGGCCGGTGACATGGGTGGGATCGAACGGCGCGGCGATGCTCACCACCGCGCGCGCCTCGGCGATCTTGTGGGCCGCCGCCAGCACCGCGGCGCCGCCGAGGCTATGGCCGATGAGGATGGCGGGCGCCGACTTGGTCTTGCGGAGATGGTCGGCGGCGGCGACGAGGTCGCCGACGTTGGAGGAAAAATGCGTGTTAGCGAACTCGCCCTCGCTGCCGCCGAGCCCGGTGAAATCGAAGCGGAGGGTTGCGATGCCATGCACCGACAGGCGTTCGGCGATACGTTTGGCGGCGAGGTTGTCCTTGCCGCAGGTGAAGCAATGCGCGAACAATGCGTAGGCGGTCGGCTCACCCAGCGGAGAATCGAGCACCGCCGCGAGCTGCGCGCCCTCGGCGTTGGGAAAGTTAAGTTTCTCGCTGCGCATGACTAGCCTTTGAAGGTTGGCTGACGTGGATGCACGACGTCCTTGAAAGAGTCGAAGCTCTTCCAGGCGGGTTCCGGCGGCTCGCATTGCGGTTGCGGTGTATAAATCGACGGTCCAATCATCTGCATTTGCGGAATATAGCGGGGGCAATTGGGGAAGATGGCGCGGGCCGTAACCCGTACGATCAATTGCGCGCCGACCGTTTCGCCGAGCAGCGGATCTGTGTCGCTCACCTGGGCGCTGCCGTTGACGCGCAGCCGCTTCGGCTTGTCGTGCAGCGCGATGAACAGCAACCCGACATTCGGGTTGACCAGCAGGTTGCCGAGGCTCTTGAACATGCCGTTGCCGTCGTAATCGGGGAATGCCAGCTCACTCGGTCCGGTTACCCGCACGAAGCCGGGCATGCCGCCCTTAAACGAGCAGTCCGGCCGACAGTCGGCGTCGGCCGTGGCGAGGAAGAAGTAGGGCGTGCTCTCGATGAAGGCTTTGTCGTCGGCGGTGAAAGCGCTACGCGTCAGCTTCTCTTCCAGCCGGTCGGAGATGCGCCGGCTAGCGAAGCGATCCTGCAGTTGGCGGTTGCCGTCGTGATACATGATGCTCATCGCAAGCCACCTCTCCGCGGTTCAGGTTACGATCGACTATTCCTCATTTGGCGCCGCCGATGTGCCGTCGGCGGATGCGCCGCACCACCCACCAGATGACCAGCACGGCCACTGGCACGAAGAGCGCGGTGGCGAGCGAGATGTCGATCGGCACTCCTTCGTCGTGCACGCCCTTCACGATATAGCCAAACAGCCCGACCACGTAGTAGCTCACCGCTGCGACGGAAAGGCCCTCAACCGTCGTCTGCAAGCGCAGTTGCAGGCGCGTGCGCTCGTTCATGGATTGCAGGAGGTCGCGGTTCTGCCGCTCGAGCTCGACGTCGACGCGCGTGCGCAGCAGATTGGCGGCGCGCGCGAGCTTCTGCGACAACGTCGCTTGCCGCTCCTCGATGGTGGCGCAAGTGCGCATGGCCGGCGCCATGCGCCGGGCCAGAAACGACGACCAGGTCGGAAAATTCTCCACCTTGCGGTCGCCAATGGTGGCGAGCCGCAATTGCACGATCTCGTTATAGGCGCGGCTGGCGCCGAAACGATAAAGGCTCGCCGCCGCGCCTGCCTCCAGCTCGGCGGCAAGCGCGGTCAGCTCGTCGAGCAGCCGATGATTGTCGACCAATGCTTCCGTGCTGCGCATCTCCTCGGCGACTTCAGCGAGCCGCTGTTCGATGCGGTTGATCGAAGGCGAAAGCCGCTGCGCCTCCGGCAGGCCGAGCAGCGCCAGGGTGCGATAGGTTTCCAGCTCGATGATACGCTGCACCAGCGCGCCGGCGCGCTCGGGCCCAAGCCCACGGTCGACCACCAAAATACGTACGAAGCCGCGGGCGTCGACGTTGAAATCGGTGGCGAAGAGCGTGTCGCCCTCGTTGTTCTCCGCCACCGCCAGGCTTGCGCGATCGAACAGTTGGGCGACGGTGATTTTCTTGTCCGGATCCGCCAGCAAATGCAGGTCGAGCGCGACCAGCAGCGGCCCGGGTTGCGGAAAGCCGGCCATGGGCGCGGCGAGCGAAGACGCAGCGGGATGAAACGGAGAGTCACTCAGCGCTGGCAGTTCCCAAGTATAAGTGGTGAACTCGGAGTGCTGTTCCCAGCGCAAGGTCGCGCCGCCGAGCGCGAGCCGGTGGTGCTTGGCGTCCTCGCGTAGCGGTTCAAGCCCGCGGCGCGCACAGAATTCGGCGAGCGCGGCACGGTCGGCCTTGGCCGCCCCGCCCGCCGTCGCAAAAGCGAAATGCAGAATTCGGCGCGGCGTCGCAAGCGGCGTGAACGGCCGTGCATGTACCTCGCTGAGGACCGCTGCGCGCAATGCATGCGGCGTCAGCGCGCCGCCGTCGATGGTCACTTCCGCGGTCATGGCCGATGCGGTGGCACGCAGCGCGGCCTTTGGCAAGATCGCGGATTGGCGCAAAAGTTGCCTGGTTGGAGACGTTCGACGAACCACAGGAGCGTGCCATGACCCGCGAGGACCTCACCGACAAGCTGCTCGACATCGAGCGCGAGAAGGGCTGGACCTGGGCATACATCTGCGGCGAGATCGGCGGCGCCGCGCCGATCCTGGTCACCGGCGCCATCCTCGGGCAGATGAAGCTGACCAAGCCGCAGGCGGCCGCCGCCGCCAAGCTGTTCGGCCCGTCCAAAGCCGAGCAGGCGCTGCTCAACGAGGTGCCGATGCGCGGCACCGGGACGCCGATGCCGCCGACCGATCCGCTGATCTACCGCTTCTCCGAATTGGTGATGGTCAACGGCCCGGCGCTGAAGGCGCTGATCGAGGAGGAGTTCGGCGACGGCATCATGTCGGCGATCGACTTCGACATGGAGATCACGCGCAAGGCCGACCCCAAGGGCGACCGCGTGGCGATCGGCATGACCGGCAAGTTCCTGCCGTACAAGTATTACGGCGCGACGGGGAACGCGTTGGCGGTTGGGCTGAAGCAGGAGTAGGGGGCTCTCTCATTTCGCGACGCGGGCGCACGCCCGCGCGCTCTGAATTCATAACTACCGCTACCGAATATAGATTCCAGATTGCGAGAGCGCGCGTCCGGAATGCCGCCCTATCAGTCGCTCGTCTATTTTTTGGCCCGCTCTAAAATTGCCGCGCGGTACTTTTCCTTAAGCTTCGGGATGACACTTTCAACCAATGCATTGCCGCGATACGGACTAACCTTGCGATCGACCGCAGCCTCCATGGATCGAATAGCGGCCTGCACGCTGTCAGGACTATCAGGATCGAACCGCACCGTTGCGATCTCGCCATCCAAAGCACCAAACGCGCGTTGGGCATCCTCCAGCTGACGCTGGAGTTTCTCAAGTCCGCTGATCTTCAACATGTCGCCTCCAACTCGTTATGCGCATTCGGCGAGGGCGAGGAGGTTGTCGTTCCAATACCCGTCCGCGTGTGTTTGCAGATATTTGTTGCCGGCGGCGCTCACACGAACGCCAACCCAAGCGGTCTTGTCGCCCTCGTGCGTGTAGAAGCGGTGCTGATTTTTCTCGATGAAGCGAATCACGTTGTCGGTAGTTTCTTTCCAACGGCCCGCGCCGTCGGGCTTGGGGCCGCCAACTGCGGTGATCCTTTCATGGGGGCTGTTGCGGTCGGGCTTGTTAATGCAGTCGATGCGGTAATCGGCCATTCGCGCCTCACTTACCCTTGACGATCTTGGAGAGCGAGGTCCCGCCCTTGATCTCGCGCAACGTATCGAGCCGCATGTCGCTGCGAACGCCGGACGCGAAATCCGGGCCGTAGGTCTTGCGCAGCGTACCTACCAACGTATCGCCGCGCTTCTGACGAATCTCGCCGTCCTGGTCGCGGCAGCGATCATCCAGGCCGGTGTTGCAAAGGGAATCTTTGGGCATCGGTCTCAGCCTTTCTTTTGATCCTCGGCCCCATGCCAACGATACCGTACAACTATATCTGTACCATTGATTGGCGTCAATGCCTGTGGTACAAAATCGTTAGATACGGCGCGGGTGCCTACCCCGCGCCGTATCGACTCCGATGAGGTGCCGATGTCCCTGGCTTCAAAGCTCAAACAGCTTAGACTTAAGAAAAATAAGTCCCTTCAAGAAGTTGCGGACACCGTTGGGGCTTCCAAAGCACATATCTGGGACCTGGAGACCGGCAAAAGCAAAAACCCTTCGATCGAGCTTCTGACAAAGCTGGCCAAGTGCTTCGACGTAGGCGTTTCGGAGTTGGTTGGGGAGAATCCCGCCGGGGAATCAGACACTCAGGTATTGGCCATGTATCGGGAGCTTAAGGAACTCACATCGGCGGACCGCAAGTTCATCCAGCAGATGATGGACCACCTTAAGTCAAGGAAATCCGAGAGCTGATTATGAAGATCAAGCGGATGGACCTGGACGGGACAGGTTCGCCGATGGGCTTGGTCACTAAGATTCTGAAAATCGAGAATGACTTACCGATTCCCGTACCGATCGAGGAGCTGGCCCAGCAGCTCGACATTGAGAAAATCGCCGATCTTGAAACGCCGGGTTTTGAAGGTGGGCTAGTCACCGACACAGAACGCTCGACCGGCTTCATATTGGTGAACGGTCAAGCGCGCGATGGTCGGCGTCGCTTTACGATCGGCCATGAGCTTGGCCACTTCCTGATAATTTCGCACGCGCCGGTCGAGCCTGGAAAATTTCTGTGCTCACGCGTGGACATGACAACTTGGTCGGCCGAGCAAAATAACCGACACGCCCGCATGGAAGCGGAGGCGAATGAATTTTCCGCTTTAATACTGATGCCGCCACCAGTGCTGCAAAAATTTATTTCCAAGGAGCGCGATCCAAACCTCGCGCACATTCCGCTCGTCGCTAAACATTTTTGCGTCAGCAAGGAAGCCGCCGCGCGATCGTATACCCGGTACCACGATCAAAACATCGCCATTGCGGTGCTCAAGGACGGAATTGTACGACGCATTCACAAAGGGCCGAGGTTTCCGTGGATTACTGCACGCCACGGTAAGCCCGCGCCGCAAAGCTCGATTGTTCATCGCAAAGATCTCACGAAGCGTATTGCCAGTGAGGTCGTATCCACGCTGCCTGACAATTGGATCGATGTGCAATTCGGTCAGCGCGCGCCTGAACTATACGAGCAAGTTTATCCGCAGCAGAACGGTTACGCGCTTCTTATGCTTTGGATCGAAATGCCGGAAGATGATGAAGAGTTCGATCCCGATGATAATCGAACATCGAAACAGCGGCTCCAATATCGCGAGTCAAAATGGCGTTAGCTCGTGGCGCGGATTAGCTCGTAGAGTGCGTTGAATGCAACGAAACCCATCGCCACTTAAATGCAATCATGGGTTTCGCCTTTTGGCCCAACCCATCCTACGGGTTAGCCAATGGCAAAGCGACCGATCTGGAAAAGTAAAATACGCATCCGCCATGTCATCCGGCGAATGGCGGAACAGGATATACAAACAATCGACAGCTTTCGTGCTCACATCGAGGAAGGCGCAGTCGCCCGGCGCAGCGCAATCAAACGGTTAGCTGCGAGGCTTTCTGATGACGAAGCACAGGATTATTTGGCCGACAATTTCGCCGACGACTTGGCAGAACTGGACATTATCTCAGCATTGGCGAATGAATTCGCCATTATCGGCCTTTACCGCGTTGTCGAAGTATTCCGAGGGCGAGTTTTGCGGGCTCGCTACGGGCCGGCGACTCCCAACGGTGCCTATATACAGCGCGTGCGCGGCTTTCTATTGAAGCATTACGGGATTGACTTCGACCGCATCCCGCACCATCGCGCGGTCGATGAGTTGCGGCTATTGAACAACGCCATCAAGCACGATGCGGCCATAGTTAGCGCTGAACTTGCGCATGCATTTCCGCGTTGGAAGAAAGGCAAGCGGCTGACCGGCCTCGATGCCGCTTACGAGCGACTGAAAAATCACGCGGCGTCATATATCTTTGCTTTTGCCACGCGGGTCAAACTAAGGCAGTAATCAAATCGCTGGGATGAGCCGGAGCATCCGAGAGAACTGGTACTAATATTCCAGACGGCGAAGAAGATGTGGATGGCCGGGACAAGCCCAACCATGACGGGGTTGGAGCGGCGGCTCTAATTTCACTCCCGCTGCAGCATCCACGTATGATGCTCGTTGCGCCTCGAGCGCTTGCTGCGCCCGCCCGGCGCGCGTTCTTTGCTGGGCGGCGCGCGGCTTTCGAGAAAGTCCTCGACCGCCGCCCGCGGGGCAACTCGCAGACTCACATCCTCGGCGCACAATTCGATGATCGGGCGCACCGCCTGGTTCAATAGGCTCTTGCGGCGCCGGGGGCGGGCGGCAACCTTGGCCATCTTCATCAGTTCCAGCGCCTCGCCGAGCTTGTCGAGATCGACGCCCGGCGTTTCCTCCAGCTCGCGCACATAGCGCTCGGCGAGGGCGGCCAGGCGCGCGGCCAGCGTGCGCGCCCTCAGCCGGGCGCCGGCGCGCGCGCTCGGCGCCGTGTCCGTCGAGCGCGGCGCGAACGGGTGCCGTTGCCATTGGCACTCGCGCGTCCAGCGGGAGATTGTGGTGTGGTCGACGCCGGTCTTCGCCTCGATCTCGCGACAGGTCAGCGCGGTCTGCTCGACCAGGCGGCGCACCGCAGCCATCGTGGCCGCCGAATGTGGCCGATGCGATCCTTTCCGCCGCGGCGCCACCACGTCGGCCGGGTCGTCGGGCAAGACCCGCAGCCGGCCGGTCGCCGAACGGAAAGGATACAGGAGAGGAGGCATGACAGGAAGATATACCTACACAACCAATAACGCAAGCGCGCTTGGCAACGAACTGGCGCATGCGCTGAAGGAAGAGTAGGGGTTCTATCCCCATGAAACACATCGGCTTCCTCTCTTTCGGCCACTGGACCCCGTCGCCGCAGTCGCAGACCCGCACCGGCGCCGATGCGCTGCGGCAATCGATCGAGCTCGCCGTCGCCGCCGAAGAGCTCGGCGCCGATGGCGCCTATTTCCGCGTGCATCACTTCGCCCGCCAGCTCGGCTCGCCGTTCCCGCTGCTCGCGGCTATCGGCGCGCGCACCAAGACGATCGCGATCGGCACCGCGGTCATCGACATGCGCTACGAGAACCCGCTCTACATGGCGGAGGACGCCGGCGCCGCCGACTTGATCGCCGGCGGCCGCCTGCAGCTCGGCATCTCGCGTGGGTCACCCGAGCAGGTGATCGACGGCTGGCGCTACTTCGGCTACGTGCCGCCCGATGGGCTTAGCGACGCCGACATGGCGCGCCGCCACGCCGAGGTTTTCCTCGAGGTGATCCAAGGTAAGGGCTTCGCCAAGCCGAGCCCGAATCCGATGTTTCCGAACCCGCCCGGGCTCCTGCGCCTCGAGCCTTACTCGGAAGGCTTGCGCGAGCGTATCTGGTGGGGCGCCGGCACCAACGCGACGGCGGAATGGGCGGCCAAGCTCGGCATGAACCTGCAGTCGTCGACACTGAAGATCGACGAGAGCGGCAAGCCGTTCCACGTACAGCAAGCCGAGCAGATTAGGCTCTACCGCGCGGCGTTTAAGGAGGCAGGACACACGCGCACGCCGCGCGTGTCAGTGTCGCGCTCGATCTTCGCGATCGTCGATAACCGCGACCGCATGTATTTCGGCCATGGCGGCGAGGAGGGCGACCAGATCGGCATGCTGAGCGAAACCGAGCGCGCCATCTTCGGCCGCAGCTACGCCGCCGAGCCGGACGTCCTCATCGAGGAGCTCAAGGGCGACGAGGCGATCGCCGAGGCCGACACGATTTTGCTCACCGTGCCCAATCAGCTCGGCGTCGACTACAACGCCCACGTCATCGAGGCGATTTTGAAGCACGTGGCGCCGGGCCTGGGCTGGCGGTGAAGCCTACTCCGCCGCCTTTGCCTTCCGCCGCGTCGCCGGCTTCTTCGGCGTCTCCATGCCGACGATCACATCGCGCCCGATATCGCTCACGCGGTTAGTGCCGGTGAGCGCCATGGCGACATCGAACTCTTTCTTCAGGATGTCGATCGTCTTGGCGACGCCCGCCTGCCCGCCGGCGCCGAGCCCGTAGATATAAGCGCGGCCGATCAGGCAGGCCCGCGCGCCGAGCGCGAGCGCCCGCATGATGTCGGAGCCGGTGCGGATGCCGCCGTCGAACAGCACCTCGATATCGGTGCCGACGGCGTCGACCACGCGCGGCAGCATCGAGATCGACGATGGCGCGCCGTCGAGCTGGCGTCCGCCGTGGTTCGACACGACGATGGCGTCGGCGCCGAGAGAAACCGCGGTGCGCGCATCCTCGACGTCGAGGATGCCTTTGAGGATCAGCTTGCCCGGCCAAATGTTCTTGATCCACTCGATGTCTTTCCACGACAGCGCCGGGTCGAATTGCTGCGCGATCCAGGCGGCGAGCGAGTTGACGTTCTCCATGCCCTTCACCTGGCCGGCGAGATTGCCGAAAGTTTTGCGCTTGCCGGTCAAAATGCTCCAAGCCCAGGCCGGTTTGGTCGCGATGTCGATAATGTTCTTAATACGGATTTCCGGCGGCACCGTCATGCCGTTCTTGACGTCGAGGTGGCGTTGGCCGAGCACCTGCAGATCAACGGTGAGCACCAATGCGTTGCACTTGGCATACACGGCGCGCTCCATGAGGGCCTTGGAGAAGCCGCGATCCTTGATCACATAGAGTTGGAACCAGAACGGCATAGCGGTCGCCTCGGCGACGTCCTCGATCGAGCAGATCGACATGGTCGAGAGCGTAAAAGGAATGCCGGCTTCGTTCGCCGCACGCGCCGCCAAGATTTCGCCGTTGCCATGCTGCATGCCGCACAAGCCGATCGGCGCCAATACCAGAGGTGCCGAGATTTTCTGCCCGATGACGGTGGTCGCGAGGCTACGCGCAGAAACGTCGACCAAGACCCTTTGCCGCAGCTTGAGCGCTTCCAGATCGCCGCGATTGGCGCGCAGCGTTTCCTCGTTATAGGAACCGCTGTCGGCATAGTCGAAAAAGGCGCGTGGCACCCGGCGACGGGCAAGGGCGCGCAGGTCCTCGATGCAGGTGGCGGTTTTCATCATGGCCCGGATCCATGTTTAAGCTTAACCGGGTAGCATATGGCTTCACACGGAGAAATCGGCACGATCGGCGATGATTTGCTCGGTTGCGCTGGCCGCAAGGGTGGCCATTGACAGGGGATCGGTAACGATCACAAACAATATTTGAAGTTAATTCGCCGACTTGGGCTTATTATGATGGCGTCGAGCAAGACAATGGCGAGGCCGTAGGGCCGGCACCGGGGCTTAAGGGGAATTCATGGTTCGTCGATATTTTGGTACCGACGGCATTCGCGGCCGGGCCAACCGCGTCATCACGCCTGAACTTGCGCTCAAGGTCGGCCAGGCCGCCGGCCTCGTCTTCCACAATGGCGACCACCGCCATCGTGTGCTGATCGGCAAGGATACCCGTCTCTCCGGCTACATGATCGAGAACGCGCTGGTTGCCGGATTTACCTCGGTCGGCATGGATGTGCTGCTCACCGGCCCGATCCCGACGCCGGCGGTCGGCGTGCTAGCGCGCTCGATGCGCGCCGATCTCGGCGTCATGATTTCGGCGTCGCACAACCCTTACGACGACAACGGCATCAAGCTGTTCGGCCCGGATGGCTTTAAGCTCAGCGACGAAGTCGAGCTCAAGATCGAGCAATTGCTCGACTCTGATCTCAGCAAGAGACTCGCCAATAGCAACGATCTCGGCCGCGCCAAACGTATCGACGGCGTGCAGGACCGTTACATTGAATTCGCCAAACTGACGCTTCCTAGGGCGGTGTCGTTCGAAGGCATGCGCGTGGTGATCGATTGCGCCAATGGTGCCGCTTATAAGGTAGCGCCCGGCGCGCTGTGGGAAATGGGTGCCGACGTGATTGCTATCGGTGTGGAGCCGGACGGCTTCAATATCAACAAGGATTGCGGCTCCACCGACCTCGCTGCGCTGCAGCGCAAGGTGCGCGAGATGCGCGCCGATATCGGTATCGCGCTCGACGGCGACGCCGACCGCGTCATGATCGTGGACGAGCGCGGCCATGTGGTGGACGGCGACCAGCTGCTGGCGGTCATCGCCGAAAGTTGGAAAGAGGACGGCCGCCTGCAACGCGCCGGCGTGGTGGCGACAGTGATGTCCAATCTCGGGCTTGAGCGTCATTTGCGCGGCCTCGGCATCGAGCTCGTACGCACGCCGGTCGGCGACCGTTACGTGCTCGAGCGCATGCGCAGCGACGGCTACAATGTCGGCGGCGAGCCGTCCGGGCACATCATCCTGTCCGACTACACCACCACCGGCGACGGTTTTGTCGCCGCCTTGCAGGTGCTCGCGGTGGTCAAGCGCGGCGGCAAGCCCGTATCGGACATCTGTCACCGCTTCGAGCCGCTGCCGCAGGTGCTGAAAAACGTGCGTTACAAGAACGGTAAGCCGCTCGAAGACGCCAGTGTGCGCTCGGCGATCGCCAGCGCGGAAAAGAAACTTGGCTGCAGCGGCCGCCTGATCGTTCGGCCGTCCGGCACCGAGCCGGTGATCCGCGTCATGGGAGAAGGCGACGATAAGGCGCTTGTCGAAATGGTTGTCGACAACGTGATCGAGGCGTTGTCGGAGGCGGCTGCCTAGTTCTCCGGCCGCTAAGCTCTTCCGATCTCACGGAATTTTAGAGTTTACTCGACGCTTATGGCTGCGGCGCCGTCGAACGGAAAAATCGCTTTGGCTTCAATAGTTTAGAACTCTTTTAAAGAGCGGTTTTCTTTGACTTTGCGCAAACGAACCGGTAGCGAATTGCTCCATCTTGCGCGTAGCAAAACCGCAAGTGTCGGGGCCGGTATGATCGTTTGTTCCTGCAATGTGTTGAGTGACAACCAGGTGCGCAGAGCTGTGAATTCGGCCGCGCCGCGGTCAACGAGCGATGTCTATGGCTGCCTTGGTTGCAGCGCTCAATGCGGACGTTGCGCCCGCACCATCCGCAAGATCATGGATGAGGCCCTGACCAATGCCGGCCGTCCGATTGACTGCACTTTTCCGGCGCATCGGCAAGATCGGTGAATTGCGCGTCCCGAATTCCTCGCCGCTTGCCCTCTAAGGAGTTGCCTCCATGAAAGGCGAGCCAAAAGTCGTCGAATACCTCAACAAGGCGCTGCGCCACGAACTCACCGCGGTCAATCAGTATTGGTTGCATTACCGACTCCTCGACAACTGGGGCTACAGAGATCTGGCCAAGCAGTGGCGCAAGGAATCGATCGAGGAGATGGAACACGCCGACAAGCTGGTCGAGCGCATCATCTTCCTCGACGGTTTTCCCAACATGCAGGTGCTCGATCCCCTGCATATCGGGCAGACCGTCAAGGAGGTCTTGGATTGCGACCTTGCCGCCGAGCTTTCGGCGCGGGCGCTCTACCAGGAAGCCGCCACACATTGCCATTCGGTCAAGGACTATGTGAGCCGGGATCTGTTCGAGAAACTGATGGCCGACGAAGAGCACCACATCGACTTCCTCGAAACCCAGCTCGATCTCGTTGACAAGCTCGGCGTCGAGCTTTACGCGCAGCATCACATCGGCGAGATGGGCGAAAGCGAGGACTAAACGCTTCCTCTCGATTTGAATTTCCCGCGCGTCACAATGGTAAATGCATCTTTAACGTCCGGTACTCGGCTCCGGCAGCGCCGTCGGTATGATTAATTTTCGTCGTTAAAAAATACGGTTAAGTCCCACTTAACGATTTGCTGGCAAGTTTCCTCATCATCGCGCTCGGGGTGAGCCGCGGAATCGATGAGGGACGACCATGTTTTGGCGTTATGCACTTCCCACGCTAGCGGCATTCGCCGCACTCGCGGTGTCGCCGGCGCGCGCCGCTGACCTCGCACTGCCTGCGCCGATCGTGGAAACGGGCGGCTGGTATCTGCGGGGCGATATCGGCTTCACAAATCAGAACGTCGATAGCCTCTACAACATCAACTACGGCGGCTACGACTCAGTCACCAACGTGAACAAAAGCTTCGACGCAGCGCCGATGTTCGGCCTCGGTCTCGGCTATTATGTCAATCGTTGGCTGCGCTTCGATGTGACCGGTGAATACCGTGCCAATGCCAACTTCCACGGCATGGATATCGGAGCCATTCCGGGCGGCGGCTTTGCCGACGATCGCTATACGGCGAACAAGTCCGAATGGACCTTTATGTTCAACGGTTATGTCGATCTCGGCACCTGGTGGAACGTCACGCCATTCATCGGCGCTGGCGTCGGCATGAGCCGCAATACGATCAGCAATTTCGGCGACTTCTCGGTCTGCGTGAACAGCACCTCATGCGCAGCCAACGGCGGCAGCGACGCCTACGCGGCCGATGCCAGCACTTGGAGCTTCGCTTGGGCGCTGCACGCCGGACTTGCTTATCAGATTTCGCCGAACATCGCGCTCGAACTCGCCTATCGCTACATCGATCTCGGCGACGCCAAGAGCGGCGATCTGATCGCCTTCGACGGCACCAACAACTTGAACAATCCGATGGAATTCCACCACCTGACCTCGCACGACCTCAAGTTGGGCGTGCGCTGGCTGCTCGAGCCGATGCCCGCCGCATTGCCGAGCCGCGGCTGATTGCAAGCGAGCCATCCCCGGATCCGTTTCGGGGATGGTCCGTTCCCGCCGGGCCGCAGGGTTAACGGCGCGCGAATATGGTGAAGTTTCTTGGTTAAGCGTCGCGTGATGGCGTTGCAATTTGGTGCAACTAAAGGAAAGCGTCATGCGGCGGTTCTCAACCTCCATTGTCGGCGGTGCGCTCGGCGCCTTGGTCATCGCCACCCCACCCACGCCCGCGCAGGCTGATTGGCTTGGCACCGAGTTTCTTCGCGGCGCCTTAGAGGGGTACACCAGTTGGGACGGCTTTAATGCTGGTGCGCACTTTGGCTCCTCCAGCATGACGGCCAATTTCGGCAACGCCGCCAGCGATGAGGTCGCCTACATCCTGCGCAATACGACGCTCGAGACCGAGATCGCGCCGTCAAATTGGACGACCCTCGGGTCCTCCACGACCAACAGCGTGCTGTACGGCGGCTTCATTGGCTATAATTGGCAATGGAACCAGGCCGTCATTGGTCTAGACCTGGGCTATAGCCGCTTCTCGTCGCTAGCGACTGACGCCAGCGATTCGATCGAGCGCATTGTTACGACGTCCGACAATGTCAGCCACGATGTGACGATCACGGCGCAGTCTTCGGCCAAGCTGGTCGACTATGCGGCGCTGCGCGGCCGTTTCGGCTATGCTTTCAGTCAGTTCTTGCCTTATGCGATCGCCGGCGTCGCTGTCGGCCGCTTTAATTATGCCAACAGCGCTACCGTGACCGACGTCTGGACTCCGTCGGGCGGTTCGGCGACGACCTTTGGTCCGATCACACAGAGCGACGCCCAGGACAATGCCTTTGCGGCCGGATTTGTCCTCGGAGTCGGCATGGACGTAGCCTTAACGCCGAACCTGTTCCTGCGCGGCGAATGGGAATATGTCGGCTTTGGCACGATCGGCGGCATTCGCACCGACGTCAACGTGGCGCGCGCCGGTCTCGGCGTCCGCTTCTAACTTCCCATCCTGATTGCTGAAAACGCGGCCAGTTGACCGCGCGCGCTAACTCGCCTATCTCCGCCCGTGGGACACCCCTCCCCAACGAGGGGCGCCTATCTGGAAGGGTAGACCATGAGCGAGACCAAGCCCGGCGTGCGGCCGGTCATCCCGCACTTCTCCTCCGGCCCCTGCGCCAAGCGCCCCGGCTGGAATCTGCAAGCTCTCACCGACGCAGCTCTCGGACGTTCGCACCGCGCCAAAGTCGGCAAGGCCAAGCTCAAGCGCGCCATCGATCTCACGCGCGAAGTGCTGGAAATCCCCGTCGATTACCACATCGGCATCGTGCCGGCCTCCGACACCGGCGCGGTGGAGATGGCACTGTGGTCGTTGCTCGGCGCCCGCCCGGTCACCATGCTCACCTGGGAAAGCTTCGGCGAAGGCTGGGTGACCGACGTCGAGAAGCAGCTCAAGCTCAAGGACGTGACGGTGCTGCGCGCGCCTTATGGCGCGCTGCCCGAATTATCCAAGGTCGATTTCGATTCGGACGTGGTGTTCACCTGGAACGGCACCACGTCCGGTGTGCGCGTGCCGAACGGTGATTGGATCGCCGGAGGCCGCAAGGGCCTCACGATTTGCGACGCTACCTCTGCCGCCTTCGCGCAAAGGCTCGATTGGCCGAAGCTCGATGTCGCGACCTTCTCTTGGCAGAAGGCGCTGGGCGGGGAGGGCGCGCATGGCATGTTGGTGCTCTCGCCGCGCGCGGTCGAGCGGTTGGAAACCTACAAGCCGGCTTGGCCGCTGCCCAAGATTTTCCGCATGACCAAAGGCGGCAAGCTCAACGAGAGCATCTTCGTCGGCGAGACCATCAACACGCCATCGATGTTGTGCGTGGAGGATTATCTCGACGCGCTTTCCTGGGCGAAGTCGATCGGCGGCGTGAACGCCACGATCGCGCGCTCCGACGCGAACGCCAAGGCGCTCGCCGATTGGGTCAAGGTTACATCCTGGGTCGAGCATCTCGCCACCGAGCCGGCTACCCGTTCCAACACCTCGGTCTGCCTGAAGGTTGTTGATCCCGCAGTGACGCGGCTTTCGCTCGATGCGCAGGCAAACTTCGCCAAGGCCATCGCCGGGGCTCTGGAGAAGGAGGGCGTCGCCTACGACATCGCCTTCTACCGCGATGCGCCGCCTGGCCTGCGCATCTGGTGCGGTGCGACAGTCGAAGCGAGTGACCTCGAGGCGCTGACGCCCTGGCTCGACTGGGCCTTCGCGCAGGCTAAGTCCGCACTGCCCAAAGCGGCGTGAGCCGCCTTGGGCATCATCCCCAATTCAATTGCAGTGACCGCTATGCCTAAAGTTCTCATCTCCGACGCGCTGTCGCCCGCCGCTGTCCAGATCTTCAAAGATCGCGGCATCGAGGTCGATTTTCAGCCCGCACTCGGCAAGGACAAGGAGAAGCTCGCCGAAGCGATCGGCGGTTTCGACGGCCTCGCTATTCGCTCGGCCACCAAAGTAACACCGAAAATACTGGAGCAGGCGAAGAACCTGAAGGTGATCGGCCGCGCCGGCATCGGTGTCGATAATGTCGATGTCCCAGCCGCCACCGCCCGCGGCATTATCGTCATGAACACGCCGTTCGGCAATTCCATCACCACTGCCGAACACGCGATTTCATTGATGCTGGCGCTCGCCCGGCAAATCCCGGAGGCCGACAGCTCTACCCGCGCCGGCAAATGGGAAAAGAACAAATTCATGGGTGTCGAGATTTACGGGAAGACGCTCGGGGTCATCGGCTGCGGCAATATCGGCTCGATCGTCGCCGACCGTGCGCTCGGTCTGAAGATGAAGGTGATCGCCTACGATCCTTATCTCTCGGCGGAGCGTGCGGTCGATCTCGGTGTTGAGAAGGTCGAGCTCGACGAGCTGTTCAAGCGCGCCGATTTCATCACGCTACATACGCCGCTCACCGACAAGACCCGCAATATCGTCAACGCCGCGGCGCTGATGAAGATGAAAAAGGGCGTGCGCATCATCAATTGCGCGCGTGGCGGGTTGGTGGACGAGGCGGCGACCGCGCAAGCGCTGAAAGCCGGCCAGGTCGCCGGCGCTGCGTTTGACGTGTTCGCCACCGAGCCGGCGACGGAAAGCCCGTTGTTCCACTTGCCCAACGTGGTGTGCACGCCGCATCTCGGCGCCTCGACGAGCGAAGCGCAGGAGAATGTGGCGCTGCAGATCGCCGAGCAGATGTCGGACTATCTGTTGCGTGGCGCCATCGCCAATGCCATCAATTTCCCCTCGATCAGCGCCGAGGAAGCGCCCAAGCTCAAACCTTTTGTCGCGTTGGCCGAAAAGCTCGGCTCCTTCGCCGGGCAATTGACCGAAACCGGCATCAGCAAGGTGCAGCTCGCTTATGAGGGCGCGGTCGCGCAGATGAATACCAAGGCGCTCACCTCCGCCGCGGTAGCCGGGCTGCTGCGGCCGATGCTGGGCGGCGACGTGAACGTTGTTTCGGCGCCGGTTGCCGCCAAGGAACGCGGCATCGTGGTCGAGGAGACCACCCGCGAGATGCCGGAAGATTATGAGAGCCTGATCACGGTGACGGTCACCACAGAACGGCAGACGCGCCACGTCTCTGGCACGGTGTTCGCCGACGGCCGCCCGCGCATCGTCAACATCAAGGGTATCCGCATGGACGCCGAGTTCGGACCGTCGATGATCTACATCACCAATCTCGACAAGCCGGGCTTCATCGGCAAGTTCTCCTCCACGCTCGGCGAGGCCGGCATCAACATCGCGACCTTCCATGTCGGCCGTGACAAACCGGGCGGCGATGCGGTGGCGCTGATCGAGATCGACGGCGAGCTGCCGGACAAAGTACTGGCGCAGGTGCGCGCGCTGCCGCAGGTGCAGTCGGCAAAACCGCTGCATTTCTAAAACTGTCGTTGTCTCAAAGGTTTACCGCGGTTGCGGCTGCCGGTCATCAGCGCCCAGCGCCTTGCCTCCGGCGGCCGCTTCCTTTATCCGAGGGTGGACCTGGCCGGCACCGCCCGGCGTCAGTGTCCGGGCGCTGGCGCGGGGACTTCTCTGATGGCGAATGTAGTAGTGGTCGGGTCACAGTGGGGCGACGAGGGCAAGGGCAAGATCGTCGACTGGTTGTCCGAGCAAGCCGATATCGTCGTGCGCTTTCAAGGCGGCCATAACGCGGGCCACACTTTGGTGGTCGATACCACCACCTATAAGCTGTCGCTGCTGCCATCCGGGGTCGTGCGCGAGGGCAAGCTCTCGATCATTGGCAACGGCGTGGTGCTCGATCCGGAAGCGCTGCTTGGCGAGATTGCGCAGCTCACGAAACAAGGCGTTAAAGTCACGCCCGACAATTTGCGCATTGCCGAAAACGCTCCGCTGATCTTGCCGCTGCATCGCGAGCTTGAGGCCCTGCGGGAGGCCGAAGGCGCCGCCACTCGGATCGGCACCACCAAGCGTGGCATCGGACCGGCCTATGAGGACAAGGTTGGCCGCCGTGCCATTCGCTTCATGGACCTCGCCGACCTGCCGGCGCTCAAGCCGAAGATTGAGCGGCTGCTCGCGCATCACAACGCCTTGCGCCGCGGCAATGGGCTTGCCGAGATTGCGCCGCAGACGGTCTACGATTCCCTCGCCAAGCTGGCGCCGCAGGTACTGCCTTACATGGATTCGGTATGGTCGCTGCTTGATGCCAAACGGCGCGAGGGTAAGCGCATCCTGTTCGAAGGCGCGCAGGGCGCGCTGCTCGACATCGATCACGGCACTTATCCTTACGTCACCTCATCCAACACCGTAGCGGCGCAGGCGGCGACCGGTTCTGGCCTTGGGCCGAACGCTATGGATTACGTCCTCGGAATCTGCAAGGCCTACACGACGCGGGTGGGTGAGGGGCCGTTTCCGACCGAGCAGAAGAACGAGGTCGGAAAGATATTGGGCGAGAAGGGTAAGGAATTCGGCGTCGTCACCGGGCGCCCGCGTCGCTGCGGCTGGTTCGACGCCGCCTTAGTACGCCAGACCGTTCGCACTTGTGGCATCGATGGATTGGCGCTCACCAAGCTCGACATTCTCGACGGCTTTGACGAGATCAAGGTCGGCATCGGCTATCGGCTGGATGGCCGCGACATCGATTATCTGCCGGCCGGCGAGCGCGCTCAGGCTCGCGCCGTTCCGATCTATGAGACCATCGACGGTTGGCAGGAGCCGACCGCCCGCGCCCGCTCTTGGGCGCAATTGCCGGCTCAAGCCATCAAATATGTTCGCCGCATTGAAGAATTGGTCGGTTGCCCGGTTGCCTTGCTTTCCACCAGTCCGGAACGCGAGGACACCATCCTGGTGCGCAATCCGTTCGAAGTCTGAGTTCTGAAAAAAGACAAGAAGCGGAAACACTTTGACGCCCAATGGCTGATTATCGCCCCCTGATTTCCCGCGCCGTCGCCGGTCTCGAACACAATACGGCCGATAATCGCCGCGTCTTGTATGAGCGGGCGCGCGCGGCCTTACTGGCGCAATTGCAGAGCGTCGACCCGCCGCTCAATGAAGCAGAGCTGTCGCGCGAACGGCTCGCGCTGGAGGCGGCGATTCGGCAAGTGGAGACGGAAGCGGCAGTCCATGCGCCGCCCGAAACGTCATCGTCGGCAGCGGCGCCTGCGACAGCCGAAATCAACAAACCAACGGCGCCACCGGCGCCACGTGCCTCCTTGCGCGATGAGGGCCTGCGCAGCTTCCGTGGCAGGGTCGCTGAAATCCGCAAGAGTCTGGAGGCCGAAGCTAGCGAGTTGGCGCGTCTTAATCGCGCCAAGCATGACGACCATCCGCCGGCAGCCGAACCTGCCGCGGCAACCCATTATTTCGAGCCGCCGGCGGAGAGCACACCGCCGCCCGCCGCCCTGGAGCCACGTGAGGTCCCGCCGCCGCCAATCGAAGCCGAGCCTGAGGAGAAGGATTACGGACCGTCGCTGCGCCTCTCCGGCCGTATGATCACCTGGCTATTGTTGCTTTTGCTGCTCGGCGGGCTCGTTGGTTTTGGCTATTGGCAGCGCCATACCGTCGGAACGTTGTTGGCCGGCTTGACCACAAGCCAGGCACCGACCAAACCACCGGAAGCGCCGGTCAAGCCTAAGATCGACGCACGCGTCGAACCAAAGAATGCAGCGCCGGCGAATGCGCCGGCTGCCGCGGTCGCGCAGAAGGTCGTGCTTTATGAGGAGGACCCGAACAATCCGCAAGGCAAGCGTTATGTCGGCTCGGCGATCTGGCGTACCGAAACGGTATCGGCTGGGCAAGGATTAGCCCCCGAGCTCGCCGTGCGCGCCGACCTTGACATTCCCGAGCGCCACATGCGGGTGACGCTGTCGTTCCGTCGCAACACGGACAAGAACTTGCCGGCGAGCCACACCATCGAGGTCATGTTCACGCTGCCGTCAGATTTCGACCAGGGCAGCATCGGCAACGTACCTGGTCTGCTGATGAAGCAAAGCGAGGAAGCGCGCGGCGTGCCGCTCGCCGGCCTCGCGGTCAAAGTGACCAACGGCTATTTTCTGATCGGCCTCTCCGCTGTCGACATCGACTTGCAGCGCAATCTCGACATGCTCAAAAACCGCGACTGGTTCGATATCCCAATCGTTTACACCAACGGCAAGCGCGCGATCCTGGCAGTGGAAAAGGGTACCCCCGGCGGCCGCGCCTTCGAGGAAGCTTTCCGCGCCTGGGGCGAGTAACCCGCGGGTCTAATCGCGCGGCTTTCCCCGCGCCCAGGGAAAGAGCGCGGCCGGAAAATCCGCGGCGTAACGGCGCTCGTTCGGCCGCCGGCGTTGCGTCGGTTGCGGACTTTCCGCCGGCTCGATCAGCTTGCGATAAAGATGCCAGGTGGCGTGGCCGAGGATCGGCATCACCACCGTGAGGCCGAGGAAAAACGGCAGCGAGCCGATCAGCAGCGACAGCGCCACGATGAGGCCCCAAACGGCCATGGTCACCGGGTTGTGCGCGACCGCCCGCAGCGAGGTCAACAGCGCGACCGCCGCCCCGACATCGCGGTCGAGCAGCAGCGGAAATGACACCGCACTCATCGCCAGCACGAGCACCGCAAACAGGAAACCGAGGACATTGCCGAATATGATCAGCGCCCAGCCGGCCGGGGTCGTCAGCACGTCATGGATGAAGCCACTGATCGAGGTCGGCGTGGCGTAGCCGAATTCGGCGACATAAAGCGCGTTCGCCACCGCCACCCAAAGAGCGAAGATGATCATCAGCAACAAACCGAGCAGGACGATAGCGCCGATCGAAGATGACTCGACGACGTCCAAGGCGTTGCTAAAAGAGGTTTGGAGTCCCGCTTCGCGCCGCCGGCTCAACTCGTAAAGTCCGAGCGCGGCGATTGGCCCGACCAACGCAAATCCCGTTACCAGCGGATAAAGCAGCGGCAACACCGAATAACCGAAGGCCAGCCTGGCCGCGAGCAAACCGACCACCGGATAGATCACGCAAAGGAATATGGCGTGGGTCGGCATGGCGTAGAAATCGTCGGCGCCGCGCGCGAGCGCATCCTTCAGATCGTCGAAGCTGATGCGGCGAATGGTGAGCTTTGCAGGCGCGTCACCGGCGCCGAGCAGGATGTGCGAATGAGCCATGCATGCCTCCCGATTCAGGGCGGCCGCGGCGAATGACGAACCAAGAGCCTCGTCGTGGCGCTTAAGCCCGGCATGCCACGAGCCACAGGCAGACTAACAAGTTTAACTACCGGGCGCGCATAAGTTCCACTTATGCGCGTTTAAAGCTCACTGCAGCGCAAAATGAACCTGAGTATGGCGCCTCTCAAAACGAAATGGCCGGGGACGAACCCGGCCACGACGTCATTGGTTAGTTGTCGGCGCGTTAGTGCACGGCAATCTGCACTGTCTCGTGTGGACGCTCCATGGCGGCGACGCGGTTCTTCACCGCCTTCTGTACCTTCTCGAAGGCACGCACCTCAATTTGCCGTACGCGCTCGCGCGAGACGCCGAATTCCGCGGCGAGATCCTCAAGCGTGATCGGATCATCGGCCAGCCGCCGTGCCTCAAAAATGCGGCGTTCGCGTTCGTTGAGCACATCGAGTGCGCCGATCAGCGCCTTGTGTCGGTTTTCACTCTCCTCGCTCGCGGCCAACATGGATTCCTGGCTGACGGACTCGTCGACCAGCCAATCCTGCCACTCGCCTGAATCGCCGTCGTCGCGGATCGGCGCGTTGAGCGAAGCATCGCCGCCGAGGCGGCGGTTCATGTCGACCACGTCCTGCTCGGTGACGCCGAGCCGCTTGGCGATCAATTGCACCTGATCGGGGCGCATGTCGCCTTCCTCGAGCGCGGAGATCTTGCTCTTGGCCTTGCGCAGATTGAAGAACAGTTTTTTCTGATTGGCGGTGGTACCCATCTTCACCAACGACCAGGAGCGCAGGATGTACTCCTGGATGGCGGCCTTGATCCACCACATGGCATAGGTCGCCAAGCGAAAACCCTTCTCCGGCTCGAAGCGCTTCACGGCCTGCATCAGGCCGACATTGCCCTCCGAGATCACCTCGGCGATAGGCAGGCCGTAGCCGCGATAGCCCATGGCGATCTTGGCGACCAAGCGGAGATGGCTGGTGACGAGCTTGTGCGCGGCTTCGCGATCGCCGTGCTCACGCCAGCTCTTTGCCAGCATGTATTCTTGCTGCGGTTCCAGCATGGGGAACCGCCTGATCTCTTCCAAGTAGTGTGAAAGGCCGGATTCGGCCTTGAGTGCCGGCAACGCGGCGGTACGGGCCATGATAGCGCCCTCCTTACTTGCCCCCGAGTTGATCGGCAGGCGGGTTGTCGCCGTCGCTCCCCGAGCCGGCGGCGAAGCTTTTTGCGACCGCGAAGTCCCTCGATCGCGGGTGCAACATACCGAAGCCCCGGGGCGAAAGATAGATGGGCTCCGTCACGTCGCCGTGACCCTGCCATGCGCCTTTGCGCCCACTTAAGCTTTTGGATTCGCTAAAGCTTTCCGTGCGCCGCCGGGCCGCCCTGACGCGAGGGATCAATGGCGGCCTAAGGCTTGGCGTAAACGACGCAAATCGCCCGGCAGTTCCGATCGGAACGCCAGGTTTTCTCCGGTATGCGGGTGTTCGATGGTCAGTAAATATGCATGGAGGGCCTGTCTGCCAAGGGTGTCCAGCACCGCCCGGGCGCCCGGCGTCAGCAGCGCCGCCTTGCTCTTGAAGCCGGCGCCATAGGTGGCATCGCCCATGATCGGGTGCCCGATATGGGCGAGATGCACCCGGACCTGGTGGGTGCGCCCGGTCTCCAACCTGCAGGCGAGCAGGCTTGCTACAGGCCTGCCACCGGCGTCGGCAAAACGCTCCAGTGCTTGCCAATGAGTGATGGCCTGACGGCCGCCGGCGCGCACCGCCCGCTTGTCCCGGGCGTACGGATGGCGGTCGAGCGGCGCTTCGATGGTGCCGCGCGCCCGATCGGGCACACCCCAGACGAAGGCAAGGTAGCCGCGCTCGAGCGGACCTTCGCCTTTGTCAGCGAACTGCTTCGACAGCGCGCGGTGCGCCGCGTCGTTCTTGGCGACGACCAGCAGACCGGATGTATCCTTGTCGAGCCGGTGCACGATGCCCGGCCGCTTGACGCCGCCGATGCCGGAGAGGCTATCGCCGCAGTGCGCGATCAAGGCGTTGACCAGCGTGCCCTTGGCGTGTCCGGCGGCGGGGTGCACCACCAAGCCGGCAGGCTTATCGATGACGATGAGGTCATCGTCCTCGTAGACGATATTCAGCGGAATATTCTCGCCTTCTGGGGTGGCCGATGCGGGTGGCGGCAGATTAACGCTGACGACATCACCCGAATTGACGCTTGTCGCTGGATCGCGGACTGTGCGCCCGGCGACCTTGACCTCGCCGCCGAGGATCAGCGCCTTCAGCCGCGAGCGCGACAGCGCCGGAATGCGAGCGGCCAAGACGCGGTCGAGCCGCTGGCCGGCCTCTTCGCCGGCGATGGTCACGGTTTCGGTTGCGCTATCCGCCATGGATCAAACGACGTCCGATAAGACCCTCGACCCGCAAGCCGTCGCCGCGATTGCGCGGGTGCGCCGACTGATGGTGATTGCAAGCGCGACCACCTTCCTCGCGGTCGCCTTTGTCCTCGGCGTCATCGGCTACCGCCTTTTCCATTGGCAGGGAAGCACCTCAGCGCCGGCCGATCTTTCGGCCACGCAGCCGGCCGGCGCCAAGGTGCTTTCCAGCGCGGTGGGCGACGGCCGCATCGTGCTCACCATCGAGATCGGCGGCGCGATCGAACTGCGCAGCTTCGACCTCAACACGCTCAAGCCGCTCGGCCGCGTGCGGCTGGAGCCGAAGCCGTAACCGGCTATCCTGAGCAGCTTTCCCGCAGGGGCGGGCATGCTTGCGCGCCCGGGGGATCGGGGTTATCTCGAACGCCTTGGCCTCAAAGCTCCCTTCGTCTAGCGGCCCAGGACGTCGCCCTCTCACGGCGAAAACAGGGGTTCGAGTCCCCTAGGGAGCGCCAAGCATAACGGGCCGCAGTGCCGGGAGGACGACAGGTGGCGACCCGCAGGCTTGGCATCATCATGTATGGCGTCACCGGGCGCATGGGGCTCAACCAGCACCTGATCCGCTCGATTCTGGCGATCCGCGCACAGGGCGGGGTGACGCTGCCGAATGGCGATCGGGTGATGCCGGACCCGATCCTGGTCGGTCGCAATGCCGAGAAGATCGCAGCGCTTGCCCGCGAGCATGGCATATCGCGCTCGACCACCGACCTCGATGCCGCGCTGAAAAATCCCGACGACGAAATGTTCTTCGATTCCGCCACCACGCAGATGCGCGTCGATCTGCTGACGCGCGCGATCAACGCCGGCAAGCACGTCTATTGCGAAAAGCCGGTCGCCGATTCGCTCGCCAAGGCGCTCGCGGTCGCGCGGCTTGCGCGCGACAAGAAGGTCAAGAACGGCGTGGTGCAGGACAAGCTGTATTTGCCCGGTCTGCGCAAGATCAAGCTGCTGCGCGAGGCCGGCTTCTTCGGCCGCCTCTGTGCGGTGCGCGGCGAGTTCGGCTACTGGGTGTTCGAAGGCGACTGGGGCCAGCCGGCGCAGCGACCGAGCTGGAACTACAAGAAGGCCGAGGGCGGCGGCATCATCCTCGATATGCTCTGCCACTGGCGCTACGTGCTCGACGATCTGTTCGGCAAGGTCAAGGCGCTGAGCTGCCTCGGCGCCAACCATATGCCCAAGCGCGTCGACGAGAACGGCAAGGAATACGTCGCCGATGCCGACGATGCCGTCTATGTCACCTTCGAGCTCGAGAGCGGCGTCATCGCCCACATGAACTGCTCGTGGACGGTGCGCGTGCGCCGCGACGATCTCCTGACGTTCCAGGTCGACGGCACGCATGGCTCGGCGGTCGCCGGCCTCACCAAGTGCTGGACACAGCATCGCGTCAACACACCGCGCCCGGTGTGGAATCCTGACGTGCCGCAGACCATGGACTTCTTCTCGCAGTGGCAGGAGGTGCCCGACAACATTGCCTACGACAACGGCTTCAAGATTCAGTGGGAGGACTTCATCCGCCACGTCTGCGCCGGCGCGCCCTGGCACCGCGACTTGATGGAAGGCGCCAAAGGCGTGCAACTTGCAGAGCTCGGCCTGCAGAGCTGGAAAGAGCGGCGCTGGATCGACGTGCCGGAATTGAAATTGTAAGGAGCGCTGCGTGGCAACCGTTTCGCTGCCGACCGCCGACCGCAAGCTCATGCCTTATGCGACAGGCGAGCCGATCCAATTTCCTTCGAAGGCGGAGACGCAAAGCTTCAACCGCATCGCCTATGCCGCGGCGCATGTGGTCGCCGATCCGCTCGCCGACATCGACCCGTGGCTCGACACCGCCATCGATTGGGACAAAACCGTCGCCTTCCGCAATTATCTCTGGGACCTCGGGCTCGGCGTCGCCGAGGCGATGGACACCGCGCAGCGCGGCGGCGGCCTCGACTGGCCGGCGGCGAAGGAGCTGATCCGCCATTCGCTCGAAGCGGCGAAGGCGCGGTCGGACGTGAAAATCTGCTGCGGCGTCGGCACCGACCATCTCGATGCGAGACGCGCCATTGGCATCGACGACATCATCCGCGCCTATGAGGAACAGATCGACGCGATCGAAGCGATGGGCGGCCAACTGGTGCTGATGGCTTCGCGCGCGTTGGCGCGCGCCGCCAAAGGCCCGGACGACTACGCCAAGGTCTATGGCCGCATCCTCGCGCAGGTGCGCGAGCCGGTGATCATCCACTGGCTCGGCGAGATGTTCGACCCGGCGCTTGCCGGCTATTGGGGCAGCGATGATCACCTGCACGGCATGGAAACCTGCCTCGACATCATCGGCGCCCACGCCGCCAAGGTGGATGGCGTGAAGATCTCGCTGCTGTCCCGCGAGAAGGAAATCGCCATGCGCCGCAGGCTGCCGCAGGGCGTGCGCATGTATACCGGCGACGACTTCAACTACGCCGAGCTGATCGCCGGCGACGAGGAAGGCTATTCCGACGCGCTGCTCGGCATTTTCGACGCCATCGCGCCGGCGGCCTCCGCCGGCCTTGCGCGGCTCGCCAAGGGCGACGTGCAAGGGTTTCACGGCGTGCTCGAGCCGACGGTGCCGCTGTCGCGCCACATCTTCAAGGCGCCGACGCGCTTCTACAAAACCGGCGTCGTCTTCCTCGCCTGGCTCAACGGCTTGCAGGATCACTTCATCATGGTCGGCGGCCAGGAAAGCGCACGCTCACTGTTGCACCTCGCCGAGCTGTTCCGTCTCGCCGACCAGGCGCGCGTGCTGCACGATCCGGAGCTGGCGGCTGCGCGCATGAGTAAACTACTTGCCGTGCACGGCTTCGCTTGATGACCATCGACAAGCTGTCGATCAACCTCGCCACTGTGCGTGAGCAGTGGGATTTGCGCGAGGCGGTTGAAGCCTGCGTGCGCCACGGCATCAAGGCGGTCGATCCCTGGCGCGACCAGGTGACGAAGCTCGGCCTTGCCGAGTCGGTGCGCGTGATCAAAGGCGCCGACGTACATGTCTCCGGCTATTGCCGCGGCGGCATGTTCACCTCGCCCGGCGCAATCGACGACAACAGGCGCGCAATCGATGAGGCCGCTGCGCTTGGCGCCGAGTGCCTGGTGCTGGTTTGCGGCGGTCTCGCGCCCAGCTCGCGCGATCTCGGCGAGGCGCGCAAGAGGATTGCCGATGGATTGGCGGCCGTTCTTCCCCACGCACGCGCCAACCATGTGCCGCTGGCGATCGAGCCGTTGCACCCGATGTATGCCGGCGACCGCTCGTGCGTGAACACGTTGGCGCAGGCGCTCGATCTCGCCGAGGCGCTGGGCGAGGGCACCGGCGTCGCCATCGACACCTATCATGTGTGGTGGGATTCCGCGCTGGAGGCGCAGATCGCGCGCGCCGGCAGGCTCAGCAAGATTTTCGCTTATCACATCTGCGATTGGCTGGTGCCGACTCGTGATCTTTTGCTCGACCGCGGCATGATGGGCGACGGTGTCATCGACTTTCCGCGCATCCGCCGCTGGATCGAGGCCGCCGGCTATCGTGGCTTCACCGAAGTGGAGATTTTCTCCAAGTTCGATTGGTGGATGCGGCCGGGCGACGAGGTGCTGCGCACGTGCATCGAGCGGTACAAGGCGACACTTCGCTAACCGTTCAGCGCCCCGAAAAACTCGGCACCCGCCGCTCGGCGGTCGCCTTAACGCCTTCCTTGAAGTCGTCGGTCTTGCGCAGCCGCGTCTGTTCACTCAATTCGTGCTCGGTCGCCTTGCGCACGCGGTCGGCGATGTCGCCACGCAATGTGGCGCGCGTCGAAATCAGCCCGAGCGGTGAGTTCTCTGCAATCTCAGCGGCGAGCTTCAACGCCGAATCGCGCACCCGATCTTGCGGCACCAGCACGTCGGCCAGGCCCCAAGCATGGGCCTCATCGCCCGCCACGCGGCGCGAGGTGTAGAACATCAGCGCCGCTTTGGTTTCGCCGATCACCGCCGGCAGTGTGACGGTCAGCCCAAAGCCAGGATGAAAGCCGAGCCGGGTGAAGTTGGCGGCGAAGCGCGCCTCCGGACAGGTGACGCGGAAATCCGCCACCATGGCAAGGCCAAGGCCGCCGCCGACTGCGGCGCCGTGCACGGCGGCGACGATCGGCTTCTTGGTGCGGAACAGCCGGTTGCCCTCGATGTAGAGATGATTGACCGCGATGTCCCGGTCGACGCGCTGACCGTTTTTGTCGAGCATCGAGCCGTCGCCGAAATTGGCGCCGGCGCAAAATGCCTTGCCTTGAGCGGCGAGCACAATGGCGCGGCAATTCATGTCGTCATCGAGCGCCTCGAAAGCGCCCGCGATCTCCTGGATCAGCACGATGTCGAAGAAATTGTTGGGCGGCCGCCTGATCTCCACCAGCGCGACGTGGCCGGTTTGCTCGACGGCGATGTCCTTGAACGGGCCCATGACGTTGATCCCTCATTCGGCAGCGGCGCGACGCTCAGGTCCGGCGCGCTTTATAATCAAAGCATCGACCACCGTGACGCCTTCGCCTGCGGGGTGGACGATGATCGGATTCAAATCGATCTCGGCAATGTCGTCGGCGCAGTCGGCGGCGAAGTGCGAGAGCCGCACCATCAGCTCGGCGAGCGCGTCGACGTCGGCGGGCGGAATGCCGCGATGCGCGTCGAGCAGGGGCGCGCCTTTAAGGCTTGCGATCAACCTCAACGCCGCATCCTGGTCGAACGGCACTGGCGCAAGCGCGACATCGCCGAGCACCTCGACGGCCGTGCCGCCGAGGCCGACCATGAGCAGCGGCCCCCAGCGCGCATCGCGGTTGACGCCGAGGATCACCTCGCGCCCCGGCTTAGCCATTGGTTGCACCAGAACGCCGTCGATGCGCGCGTTGGGTGCGAGCCGTTCGGCATTGGCGAGAACCTGCTCATAGACGGCGCTGATGTCGTCGGCGATGATATTGAGTGCGATCGCGCCGGTTTCCGTCTTGTGCGGAATGTCGGCCGACTGCACCTTGAGCGCCACCTTGCCGATCATGCATGTGGCAACATCCTCCAATTCCGCCGGCGAGCGGACGAGCTGCCCGAAATCTGTTGCGCCGATCCCATAGGCGGCGAGTAGGGGCCGCGCCGCCCATTCGCAAAGAACGGTGCCGGCTTCGGAGAGCATGGCGCGCACGTGCTCGCGCACGGCTGCGGGCGCGCCTTCCGCGGCGTGCCGCTTCCGCTCTTGCAGGGCGCGATAGTCGGCCAGCGCGCGCATGGCGCGCGCGGCACCGGGCGCGCCGGTGAACAGCGGATAGCCGGCTTCGTTCAGAATCTCGACGCTACGGTCGGACGGCAGCGTGTAGGTCCACATGAAGATCGGCTTCTTGGACTCGCGCGCGAGATTCTTGAGTTGTTGCAAATCCTTTTCCAGGAAGGCCGAACGGCGCGCGGTCACCACCACGATGACGCCGTCGATGCGGGGAGATTGCGCCACGAGCCGCGCAAAGGTCGCGTAACCCATCTTGTGCACGCCTTGCGCCGTCGAATCGACCGGGTTCTGCGAGGTCCCGTAGGAGGGAATGTGCACGTCGATTTGCTTGCGCGTTGCCTCGTCGAGCACCGGCACCTCAAGCCCAACCGCCGCGCATGCATCCGCCATCCACACGCCGGCGCCACCCGAAGAGGTGCAGATGCCCATCTGCACGCCGGCCGGCAGGCGATCGCCGCAGGCAAGAAAGCCGGCGGCGATGTCGATCATCTCGTCGAAGTCGCGGCCCTCGATCAGCCCGTAATGCTGGAAGATCGCGCGGTATGCGGCCTGCGCGCCGGCGAGCGCTGCGGTGTGCGACAGCACCGCTCGGCTGCCCGGCTCCGACTGGCCGATCTTGCCGACGATCAAGGGCTTGCCGAGCTTCAGCGCCTTTTCGGCGGCGCGCTTGAATTTCTCCGGCGACTTCACGTCTTCAAGCAGCAGGAGAAAGACGTCGCTGCCGCCCTCGTCGAGCAGATAATCGAGCACGTCGGCGACCTCGAGCGCGGCTTCATTGCCGGTGGTGACGATATGCCGGAAGGCGAGATTGCGTGGGCGCGCGCGGTCGAAGAAGGCAAAGCCGAGGCCGCCGCTCTGCGAAATCACCGACACCTGGCCTTTGCCCAGCGCGCGCTTGGGACGAATGGCGCCGGCGTTCTTATCCAGCGCTGGCGAGAAGGTCGGGCAGAGCGCGGCTTCGATGTTGGCGAAACCTTCAGTGTTGGGACCGGCGACCGCCATGTCGTAACGCCGGGCCGTCGCCGCGATTTCGGCCTGCATGCGCGCACCGCTTTCGCCCGGCTCCTCGGCGAAGCCGGAGGAAAGAATGACGGCAGCCTTGACGCCGGCGCGGCCGCAGCGTTCGAGCTCGGCGGCTACAAATTCGGCGGGAATGATGAGAATGGCGAGATCGACCGGCTCGGGCAGCGCGTCAATTGACGGATAAGCCTTGAGCCCCTGCACCTCGCGCGCGCTGCGGCTTACCGGAAAGACTTTGCCGGCGTAGGGGTGGCTCAAGATCACTTCCAGGATGCGCCCGCGCAAACCTTGCGTGTCGGCGGCGGCGCCGACGACCGCCACCGATTTCGGCCACAGCATTTTGCCGATATCCATGGCCGGCGCTCCCTAACGCAGACCCAGCCCGCGCGCGATGATGCCGCGCAGGATTTCGGTGGTGCCGCCCTGGATGGTGAGCTTGGGCGCCACGGTCGTGGCGAAGGCGAGCTGCTCCTCGAGGCCGGTGCGGTTGGTGGCTTCGGGTGCCAGAAACGCGGCGAGCTCGCGCACACGCGCGGGCAGCTTCTGCTCCCAGATGGTGGCGAGGTCCTTCACGATCGAGCCTTCCACGATCGGCTCCTGGCCGGCCTGCAACATGCCGGCGACCGACACCGACATTCTGCGCAACGTGTGCAGTTGTGCGGTGAGGCGGCCCAGCCCTTCGGCACTGCGCAGATCGGGCTCGGGGCCGAGTGCGCGGATCAGCTCGACCAGCACATAGAAGGTTTCCAGGAACCGCTCCGGCCCGCTGCGTTCGTAGGCAAGCTCGCTGGTGGCCTGTTTCCAGGCGCCGTCGACTTCGCCCAACACATGATCGTCGGTCATGAACGCGTCCTCGAACACGACCTCGTTGAAATCGTGCTGGCCGGTCATCTGGATGATCGGATTGACCGTGATGCCCGGCGTCTTCATGTCGATCAGGAATTGCGTGAGGCCATGACGCCGGTTTTCCTTGGTCGGGGGCGAGGTGCGGAACAAACCGATCATGTAATCGGCGAGGTGAGCGTTGCTGGTCCAGATTTTGGAGCCGTTGAAACGCCAGCCGCCCTCGACCTTGGTCGCCTTCGCCTTCGCGGCGAACAGATCGGAGCCCGAGCCCGGCTCGCTCATGCCGATAACGAAGCATAATTCGCCGCGGCAGATGCGCGGCAGCATATCCTGCTTGATATGCTCGGGCGCGTATTTGAGCAGGATCGGTCCGCTCTGCCGGTCGGCGACGAAGTGCAGCCGCACCGGCGCATTGGCGACGCGGAATTCCTCGGTCACCACATAGCGCTCGAGAAAGCTGCGCCCGTGGCCGCCATATTTTTTCGGCCAAGTCATGCCGATCCAGCCGCGTTCGCCGATGCGCCGACTGAAGGCGCGGTTGTGCGAATCGCCATGGCCGGGCCGCTGCGGGTCGAACGTGCCGGCAGCAATTTCTTCGGCCAAGAAGGCGCGCACCTCCGCGCGCAGTTTTTCACATTCGGGCGGCAGCCTGATCTGATCGAAATGCAGATTTGTCGTCATCGCGAGGCTACCAATGGCCAGAATTCATCGGCGCCACGGCGAGCCACGTCCGTGCCGAGCTTGGCCGCCCACATGCTTTCGTTGCCGAAGTCGTCGCGCCAGGCGAGCATGCGCAAGGTGAAGCGATGCAGTACGTGCTCCTTGGTGAAGCCGATGGCGCCGAACACCTGATGCGCGATGGCCGCACCTTCGGTGGCGGCCTCCGCGCAGCGGATCTTTGCGGAGGCGACTTCCAGCAATACTGCGTCGTCGAAAGCATCTGCTTGCGCGATTGCATCCGCGGCAGAGCCGGAAACGGCGAGCGCGGCCGCCGTCTCGCCGGCAAGCCGCGCCAGGTTCTGCTGGACCGCCTGGAATTTTGCGATCGGCCGCTCGAAGGCGACGCGCTCGTTGGCGTAGGCGACGCTCAGCGCGAGGATCGCCTCCAATGCACCGGCGATCTCGAGCGAACGCATTGTTGCACCCATCAATAGGAGCGCGTGACGATCGAGGTGCGGCGCCGGCGAGAACCTTTGCGGCTTCACGCCCGCGAAGATGATTCCGCTCGACGGTTCGCCGGCAAGACTAAGACCGCGGTCGAGCCGACAGTCGGCCGCGGCGACAAGCGCGACGGCCGGACCTTTGCTCCCGGATACGAGCACGGCAATGTGCTTGGCCTCGGGCGCGAAAGGAACGGCGCGGGCGCGGCCGCTCAAAGCGCCGTCGGCGTCAATGTCGATCGTTTCGTTGGCGCGCACTGGCGCAACCGTCATGGCGCCGGCAGGTGAGGGGATTGCCGCCTGCGCCAACAGCCAGCCGGCCGCGAGCGTCTCCGCGATTGGCACCGGCAACGCATGGCGGCCGGTTTCGCCGAGGATTGCGAAGCCGTCGGCGAGGCTCGCGCCGGCGCCGCCGAGATGATCCGGCACCCAGGCCAGCGGCAAGCCTGCGTTTTCGAGCGCGCGCCAGAGCGGCGCCTTCCAGCCGTCGTCCTTTTCCCGGTTGAGGGTCTGAGGATCGGCGAGGTCCGCGAAAATCCTCGCCGCCGCATCGGCGACGATATGGTCGCTGTCACCCGCCACGCGCAAACTGTCCCGGTTCCGTGCCTCGGCGGCATCGTGGGGCCAAGTGAACCCCTTGGCAAGCGCGGCAAAGCCCGCGCCCACCACGGCCTGTTGATCGGCAAAATCACACCGGCTAGCGTGACGCAAAACGACGGTCACCCGGAGCAGGCGACGCTGCCGGAGTGGGAATCTGGGGAGGACAACTATGACAGCGAAGCTTGCCGCGTTGGCGACCATTCTGGCCGTCGCCTCGATCGCTCCGACGCAAGCCGCCGAGCCCAAGCACGGCGGCATTCTGCACATCTACCACCGTGAAACGCCGCCCAGCCTTTCCATCCACGAGGAGGCGACCTTCTCGGTCAACGTCCCGGCGATGGGCCTTTTCAACAACCTGGTCATCTACGATCAGCACAAAGAACAGAACAGCATGGCCACGATCGTGCCGGAGCTGGCGACGAGCTGGGCCTGGAGCAGCGACAACCTCTCGCTCACCTTCAAGCTGCGCGAAGGCGTGAAGTGGCATGACGGCGTGCCGTTTACTGCCAAGGACGTGAAGTGCACCTTCGATCTCTTGCAGGGCAAAGGACAGGACAAGTTCCGTAAGAACCCACGCAAAGACCTGTTCAACAATATTTCCGAAGTCACCACCAACGGCGATTATGAGGTTACGTTGCATCTCAAGCGGCCGCAGCCGTCGCTGCTCGCTATGCTCGCCTCCGGCTACACCCCGATGTATTCCTGCCACGTCAGCGCCGCGCAGATGCGCACGCATCCGATCGGCACCGGACCGTTCAAGTTCGTTGAGTTCAAGCAGAACGAGTCGATCAAGCTCGCGCGCAATCCCGACTACTGGAAGAAAGGTCTGCCCTATCTCGACGGCATCGAATACACGATCATCACCAACCGCGCGACTGCGGTGCTCGCTTTCGTCGCCGGAAAGGTCGACATGACCTTCCCGACCGAGATGACGGCGGCGCTGATCAAGGACGTCAAGAAGCAGGACCCGACCGCGATCTGCGAGATCAAGCCGATCAACGTCTCCACCAACCTCATCGTCAACCGCGAAAGCCCGCCGTTCAATAACCTCGAACTGCGCAAGGCGATGGCGCTCGCGCTCGACCGCAAGGCCTTCATCGACATCATCTTCCAAGGCCAGGCCGACGCCGGCGGCACCCTGTTGCCACCGCCGGAAGGCTTCTGGGGCATGCCGCCCGACATGCTCAAGACCATCCCCGGCTATGGCGATGTCGAGAAGGACCGCGCGCAGGCGCGCGAAATCATGAAGACGCTCGGCTACGGACCCGACAAGCCGCTCAAGATCAAAGTGTCGACCCGCAATCTCGCCACCTATCGCGATCCGGCAGTGGTGCTGATCGACCAGCTCAAGGCTATCTGGATCGACGCCGAGCTCGATCCGGTCGAGTCGAGCCAGTGGTTCGCCAAGGTCGCGCGCAACGACTATTCGGTCGGCCTCAACCTCACCGGCAATGGCATCGACGACCCCGACCAGGCCTTCTACGAGAACTATGCCTGCGGCTCCGAGCGCAACTACACGCACTACTGCAACAAGGAGTTGGAGGCGCTGTTCGACAAACAGTCTGTCGAGACCGACGTCGAGAAGCGCAAGAAGATGGTGTGGGAGATCGACAAGAAGTTGCAGGAGGACGTGGCGCGCCCGATTTTGATGCACGCCCGCTCCGGCACCTGCTGGAAGCCTTACGTGAAGAACATGACGATCATGAACAACAGCGCTTATAACGGCTACCGCTACGAGGACATCTGGCTCGACAAGTAACCTCGACGATACGCGCGGCTCGCGTGGGGGGCGGCCGCGCGCATTCCCCTTTGACGACGGGAGGCGAGACTGGGGACCTATCTCATCAGGCGCTTCTTGTTGATGCTCCTGACGCTGTTCGGCATTTCCGTGCTGATCTTCACGATGCTGCGGCTGGTGCCGGGCAACATCGCCGATATCGTGTTCAACGCGGCCGGCATGATCGACGTCGCCGAGAAAGCCAAGCTCGAGAAGGAGCTCGGCCTCGATCGGCCGATCCCCGTGCAATACGTGCAGTGGGTCAACGGGCTGGCGCACGGCGACCTCGGCTATTCCTACGTCTCGGAGAAGCCGGCGATCGACGAGATCCTGCCGCGCATCCCGATTACCGCCAAGCTCGCCGGCCTGGCGCTGATGTTCGCGGTCGTGTTCGGGGTGCCGCTCGGGGTGCTGAGCGCGGTGAAGCAGAACACCGGCCTCGACTACGTGTTGCGGGTGGTCAGCCTGAGCGGGCTGTCGATGCCGGCCTTCTGGCTCGGCCTGCTCATTCTGATGGCCTTCGTCGCCTGGTTCGGCACAATACCGATCTATACCGACCCGCCGCAGGGCTTTTGGAACACACTTGCGCTCTATAGCGTCCCGGCGGCGGCGGTCGGCTTTCGCTCCTCGGCGCTGGTGATGCGTTTGACGCGCTCCTCCATGCTGGAGGTGCTGCGGCAGGACTACATCCGCACTGCGCGCGCCAAGGGCGCCTCCGACCAGAACGTCAACTATCATCATGCGTTGCGCAACGCGCTGTTGCCGGTCGTCACCGTTATCGGCATCGAGGCCGCCTTTCTGATGGGCGGATTGATCGTGACCGAGACGGTGTTCAACATCCCGGGCGTCGCCCGCTTCCTGGTCGAAGCGATCAAGTGGCGCGACTACCCGATCGTGCAAAACCTGGTGATGTTCATCGCCGTGGTGGCGGTATCGATCAATTTCCTCATCGATCTGCTCTACGGGGTGCTCGATCCGCGCATCCGTTACGCGAGTTAGCGCATGGCGAGCATCGACATCGTTCCGGGGCCGGCAGCCGAAATCGACCGCAGCGAGAGCGTGTGGTCAAAACTCCGCCACCACGCCGCCTCGCATCCGCTCGGCGTGGTCGGTGCCGGCATTATGCTGCTCTTCGTTTTTGCCGCAGTGTTCGCCGATGTCATCACCGCCTACGGGCCGACCACCACCAACGCGGCGATTTCGCTCTTGCCACCCGGCCACGGCCACATGCTCGGCGCCGACGCCATGGGCCGCGACATCTACAGCCGCATCGTCTACGGCGCGCGCATCTCGCTCGCCGTCGGTCTCGGTTCGACTTTGCTCGGCAGCGTGTTCGGCGTCGCGCTGGGCCTCGCGTCCGGTTACATCGGCGGATGGGTCGATCTCGTGATCCAGCGTATCGTCGACGTGCTGCAGGCAGTGCCGCTTCTGGTGCTGGCGCTGGTGATGGCGGCGGCGCTCGGCCCCGCGCTCGACAACACCATCGTCGCCATTTCCATCCCGCTCATTCCCTATACCGCCCGTGTCATCCGTTCCAACACGCTGACGCTACGCGAGCAGCCCTTCGTCGAGGCGGCGCGCGCCGTCGGCATGAGCGAATTCCGCATCGCTGTGCGCCATGTGCTGCCCAACACCATCGCGCCGCTGATCGTGATCGCGACCGCGCAACTCGGCGCCGCGATTTTGACCGAGGCCTCGCTTTCCTTCCTCGGCCTCGGGGTGCCGGAGCCGCATCCGTCCTGGGGCCGCATGCTCTCGGAATCAGCGGCGGAATATGTGCGCGTCGCGCCGTGGCTGGTGATCTTTCCGGGCGTCGCCATCAGCCTTGCCGTGTTTGGCACCAATTTGTTTGGGGACGCGCTACGCGACATTCTCGATCCGCGGCTGCGCGATTAGCGCATGATCCCGATAAAAGGGGGAACCGGTTTTCGGATCAGATCATGCGCAAGCAAAATGTTAGGGATGCCGTGATTCAATCTAACTCGACCGCAAGCCAATGACCGCCGCCGTCAGCGAGCGAGGTGCGTCGCAGAGGCGGCAGACGAGCGAGCCGCTGCTCGAAGTCGAAGACCTGCGCACATATTTCGACCTGCGCGGCGGCACGGTGAAGGCGGTGGACGGCGTGAGCTTCGCGCTGGCACCGCACGAGACACTGGCGATCGTCGGCGAGTCGGGCTGCGGCAAGAGCATCACCGCGCTCTCATTGATGCGGCTGGTGCCCGATCCGCCCGGCCGCATCGCCGGCGGCTCGGTCAAGCTCGCCGGCACCGATCTGCTCGCGCTCGGCGAGGAGGCGATGCGCGCGGTGCGCGGCAAAGACATCGCCATGATTTTCCAAGAGCCGATGACCTCGCTCAATCCGGTGCTCACCATCGGCAGCCAGATCGCCGAAGCCGTGCTGCTGCACGAAAAAGTGTCTCGTGGCGAAGCGCGGCAGAAGGCGATCGAGATGCTGCGGCTGACCCGCATCCCGGAGCCGGAACAGCGCGCGCGCGAATATCCGCATCAGCTCTCGGGCGGCATGCGCCAGCGCGCAATGATCGCGATGGCGCTCGCCTGCAATCCGAAGGTGCTGATCGCCGACGAACCGACCACGGCGCTCGATGTCACCATCCAGGCGCAGATTCTCGATCTCATCATGGACCTGCAGCGCAGGCTCGGCACCGCGGTGATTCTGATCACGCACGATCTCGGAGTGGTGGCGGAGACCGCGCAGCGCGTCATCGTCATGTATGCGGGGCGCAAGGTCGAGGAGGCGCCGGTCGAGGAATTGTTCGCGCGCCCGCAGCATCCCTATACGCACGGGCTGATGGCCTCGATCCCGCGCTTGCCTTTGATGCGCGGCGAGCGCGAGAGCGATTCCGACCGGCTGCAGGAAATTCCCGGCATGGTGCCGGCGCTGAGCCATCTGCCGGGCGGCTGCGTATTTGCGCCGCGCTGCGCGCATGCGGTTGAACGTTGCCGTGCGCAATACCCGGATTACGAGGCAAAGCGACCGGGCCATTGGGCCGCGTGCTGGCGTTCGCGCGAGCTGTACGGGGACGATCATGACTGAGCCCACAGCAAGCGGCGCCGTGCTCGCGGTGCGCGATCTCAAGAAGTATTTTCCAGTTCGGCACGGCCTGTTGCAGCGTGCCGCGGGCACCGTCTACGCGGTCGATGGCGTCAGCTTCTCGATCAACGCGGGCGAGACGCTCGGACTTGTCGGCGAATCCGGCTGCGGCAAGTCGACGGTCGGGCGCACGGTGCTGCGGCTGATCGAGCCGACCGCGGGCAGCATCGTCGTGTCCGGCACCGACATCACCCATCTCGATAAGGCCGCGTTACGCCCGTACCGGCGGCAGATGCAGATCATTTTCCAGGATCCGTTTTCCTCGCTCGACCCGCGTATGTCGGCGGGCGACATCGTCGCCGAGCCGCTGCGGGTGCACGGCATCGCGCGCGGCGCCGAGGTTAAGAAAACAGTGGCAGCGTTGTTCGAGCGTGTGGGTCTGCGTAAGGCGCAGATGCACAACTATCCGCACCAGTTCTCCGGCGGGCAGCGCCAGCGCATCGGCATCGCCCGCGCGCTCGCGCTGCATCCCAAGTTGATCGTCGGCGACGAGCCGGTCTCCGCGCTCGACGTGTCGATCCAGGCGCAGGTGCTCAATCTGATGCTCGACCTGCAGCGTGAGCTGGGGCTCGCTTACCTCTTCATCTCGCACAATCTGGCGGTGGTCGAGCACATCAGCCACCGCATCGCGGTGATGTATCTCGGACGCATCGTCGAATATACCGACAAGCGCACGCTCTTCACCAAGGCGCTGCATCCCTATACCGAGCAGCTGCTCTTGGCGGTGCCGGTGCCCGATCCGCGCGTCAAGCGGCCAAAGCGCGTGCTGCAAGGCGACGTGCCGAGCCCGATCAATCCGCCTACGGGCTGCCACTTCCACACCCGCTGCCCCTATGCGGTGGAACGCTGCCGCGTCGAGACACCGGCCCTGCGCGAGGTGCGGCCAGGTCAATTCGTTGCCTGTCATTTGCGCTAGGCCCGATCGCACAGACCCTTGTCATTTTTGAATTTTTCGGCATCCTCGGAAAATGCAGAAGCGCGCAAGCTCGCTCCGTGCCCGCGCCCGCGAATTGGGCGGCTACGAGGCCGCCGGCACGGGCGCCGTGCGCTTCGTGATTTGACATGAACACCTCGGACGAAGCTTGGCCGAGCGAATTGCGGCTGCACAAGGACCGCAAGACGCTGACCGTCGTCCTCGGCGGCGGCGAAGCTTACGACTTGTCGGCCGAGTATCTGCGCGTGAAAAGTCCGAGCGCGGAAGTGCAGGGCCATTCGCCGGAAGAACGCAAAACCGTGCCCGGCAAGCGCGACGTCGCCATCCTCGAAGTGCTGCCCATCGGCAATTACGCGGTGCGTCTGGTGTTCGACGACATGCACTCGACCGGGATTTTCGGCTGGGAGTATTTGCGCGATCTCGGCCGCAACCGCGCGCGCTACTGGCAGGATTATCTCGACGAGCTCGCCGCCAAGAATTTGTCGCGCGATCCGCCGGTGCGGAAATGAATCAGAATGGCTTGCCATTCGCAGCTCGCGGCAACCAGCCCGCCTTCGCCCGCCGGGCTTCGGCGGGCATCTTCACTCGCTTCGCGAGCGAAGAATGGTGGGCGCTGTAGGGATTGAACCTACGACCTCTCCCGTGTGAAGGGAACGCTCTCCCGCTGAGCTAAGCGCCCGCCGTCAAGGCTCGCCGGATATAAGGAGCGGGGGAAAGTCGTGTCAAGCGAGCCTAGTTGCGGCTCTGCGGCTCATCGCGTCGCGCCGCGCGCGAGGCCTGCGTGGTCACCGCGCGAATGCGCTCGGCGAGATTGCTCCTGCCGTTGCTCATCTCATTGCCGCCATTGGCGGGCTTGCCGGACGGCGCGTGGCCTGCGCGCTCGTGCTTGGTTTCGGCAGCGAGGATGGCATCGATCGGCGAGTTCGGTCCTTCCAGCGCGGAGGCGAGCCGCACGACCTCGGCCGCAACGTCATTGATGCGCTCGCGCAGCATGGCGTTCTCGACCCGCTCGGAGGCCCAGGCCTCCTCGGCCTCGCGGCGCATGGCGGCGAGGTCGCGCGAGAGGCGGTCGCGCTCCTCGATGGTGCGGTCGAGGTCGGTCTGCAGGCGCATCTTCTCGGCCTTGGATCTCTCGGCGGCCGTGGCGACGCGGTTTTCCAACTCGGTGATGGCGGCGCGCAATTCGGTTTCGGTTTGCCAGGCCTTGCTGAGGGCGCCGTTCAAATGCGTGACCTCGCGTTCGGTCTGCGCCAGCAGCTTCGAGCGCTCGTTCAGTTGGCGCTCCAGCTCGCTGGCTTGGCGGGCGAGCAGCTCGGCTTCCGCGCGTTGGGCCGCCAATTGCTGTTCAAGTTCGGCGACGCGACCGAGCAGCAGCTCGACCTTGGCGCGCTCTTCTTCAAGTTCGAGCGCGGTCGCACGCATCTCGACGCGCGCAGCTTCACGGCGGTCTTCGGCCACCCTGAGCGCTTCGCCCGCGGCGCCGAGATGGTCTTTGAAAGCCTCGATCTGGGCTTTCAGCGCGGTGATCTCGATTTTCTGTGCGTCGGCAAGGACCGTCTGTTCGCTCAAATCTCCGATCAGCTTGTCGAGTGCGGCTTGCTTGTCATCCAGCGTGCGCTCGGCCTCCTGCACGGCGGCGGCTTTGGTCGCGACGTCCTCTTCGGTCGCTTGCAACTGATCGCGTAAGGCCTGGTCGCGCGCTTCCAGCGCCAAAATGGTCGCGGTTTTTTCGCCGAGCTCCATCTTCAGTATGTTGATGGCGTCGGTTCTTTTGCCGAGCTCGGCCAACTGGCCATTGCTCTTGGCCTTGAGGTGTTCGACGCTCATTTCCAGACGGCGCGTCGACATGGCGAATTCGGCGCGCAGCTGATCCTTATCGGCTTGGATCTCGGCAATCGAAACGGGGGTGGCGGCTTCCAGTCGGCGCATGGTCAACCGCACCGCGCGGCCGTGGACGAGAGGAACGATGATCAATCCGATCAGCGCCGCGACCAGAAACCCGATCCCAAAATACATGATCGGTTCGATCATAAAATGCAGCCTCCCAGGCAACCGCACGGCATAGCAGCCGCGTAAACCATCGCATGACGGGGCGACACCCGCCAGCACCACCCATGATTAACCTAAATTCGGAGCGTGCGCGGCCCGCTTTGGAGACAGCCTAGCATGAAATAATGCCGGACAGGTCGGGCTTGTTCAGAACGGATTCCAAGTCGCCCGTTCGGTGAACTTCAAGTAGCCCACATTGGCGCCCAGACGCAGGCCCACGCCGGAACGGATCGGCACCACCACGATATTATTGGCGGTCAGCGCGGTCATGCCGAAGCCGCCGATAAAATAGGCAGAACCGTCGATGCCGCCAAAGCGCTGATAGATCGCATCGGTCGCCGGCAGGCTATAGACCAACATCATGGTACGGGCGCCTTCGCCGCCGGTATCGAAGCCGATCGACGGCCCTTCCCAGAACACGTGGCGATCGCCGGCATTGCGGGTGTAGAGCGTGCCCTCGCCGTAGCGCAGCCCGACCACGAAGGCGCCGCTCGCTTCCTGGCCGAGGATATAGCCATTCGGCTCGCCAAAGCGGCTGAACGCTGCCTGTACGATCTCGGCAAGGCCGCGAGACACCGTACCGAAGAAACGGTGTCCGGCGCGGATAATTTCCTCCGGCGGATAGGTATCGCGATGCTGCGGCGGCGGGGCGGCCGCGGGCGGCGGAGCTGGCGGCGGCGGGGTCTGGGCGCTAGCGAGGCCGCCGCCAAACACGGCAAGGCACAAGGTGACGGCGGCAAGCCGCAGGGTCGCGCGCATCGAAAGCTCCATGAGTGAATAGGCCCCCCTTGGCAGGCTGCTCACCCCGCCCCGGCGCGAGCCCCCGAATCGTTCAAGATTGTCGGGCGGAACTATGACTGCAACGCGGCGGCCACGGAAGCTGCGTTTGGCGGCGACGAGCCGGAAACGATGGCGATCGTCCCCGAAACGGCCTAATTACAGGCGGCGCGGGCCCTCGCTGGATCGCCCCAGGCGACGAAGGCGGGCACCAAAAACCCCTTGTCGGCTTGGCCGAACCGCAGCGAGCCGCCTTGCGGATCGATAACGGTTCCCCCCGCGGCGGCGAGGATCGCGCAACCGGCCGCGATGTCCCACTCCCGGGTCGGCGACAAACGCGGATAGACGTCGGCATCGCCTTGCGCGATGTGGCAGAACTTGACCGACGAGCCGCAGAGATAGCGCTTGGCGAGCGGCAACTGCGCAAAAAAATGCTCGGTTCGATCGTCGAGGTGGCTCCGCGAAATTGCCGCCACCAATCGCTCAGGCGCTTGCCGCGTATGGATCGTGTCGTGTGCACCGGCGCGCTGTGGCCCTTCGCCCCATTTCAGCCGCAGCCGCTCGGCTGTGCCGCCGATTGTGCCGCGCCACAACAGGCCCTGCGCCGGCGCGGCAATAATGCCGGCTACGGGGATTCCCTCGGTAACGATTGCCAGATTAACGGTGAACTCGTCGCGCCCCGCGAGAAACTCCTTAGTGCCGTCGAGCGGATCGACAATCACGTAGCTTGGCGGCAGCCGGGCAGGGGCCCGCACGACGCTCTCCTCGGAGATCGCCGGCACGCCAGGCATCAGGCGCGCGACGCCTTGCAGAATCACGGCTTCGGAAGCGACGTCGGCCGCGCTCACCGGCGTCAGGTCCTGTTTGGTGTGGCGCTCGACCGCGGCGAAGGACGTCGCCAGTGTCGCCGCTGCCGCCCGCGACACGATCTCGGTCAAGCCGTCGAGCAGGCCGGTGGCTTGCTCGGGCGTGATGGCGCCGCTCGTAGGTTGGTTCATGGCGGCGGTTTCGGTCCTTGGCGCTCAGGAATGTGCGGTGTATGGCCGTCATGTCGCGACGACGGGCGATTCGCCGGTTGCGTGGCATAGCCTGCACGCGAAGCGGAGACCAGTCCATGTCCGGATCGTCCATCGAAGCGCTCGATCTTGCGGCTCTTTTGTGCTCGCGCGTGTGCCACGATCTGATCAGTCCGGTCGGCGCCATCGTCAACGGGCTGGAAATGCTGGAAGAAGAAAAAGATGAAGAAACCCGCAACCTCGCCAGCGAGCTCATCAAAAAAAGCGCCAACACCGCCTCGGCGAAGCTGCAGTTTTGCCGCATCGCCTTTGGCGCCGCAGGCTCCGCAGGCGCCCAGATCGATCTCGGCGATGCCGAAAAGATAGCCCGCGGTTTCTTCGAGGATGACCGGACCAAGCTTGCCTGGAACCTGCCGCGCGCGCTGCTGGCGAAAAACCGCGTCAAGCTCCTGCTCAATATGTTGCTGATCGCGGCCCAAGGCATTCCACGCGGCGGCGTCATCACGGTCGATCCGATCGGTGCCGGCGAGGCCCTAGGCTTCAAGGTCACCGCGGCCGGCCCCAATGCCAAGGTGCCGCCGGCGGCACCCGCTCTGCTGGCCGGCGAGATTGGCGAGGCGCTCGATGCCCATCGCATCCAGCCCTTTTATGCCGGGTTGCTGGCGCGTGACTGCGGGGTGAAGACCTCGCTCGCGCTCGAGGGCGACGCCGTGGTCGTGACCGCGCAATAGGCCCGCCAGGCTGAGCGTTTTGCCGCGTTAAGAAAGCGTTAAACGCGCCGGCCGCAAAGCCGTTCCGCAACCAAAATTAAACGCTTCCCCGACACACTGGCCGCGCTCCGAGCGGGAGCCGTGGACGGGCCGTATGCCCGTCGACAAGGCGTTTCTCCATGGACGATTTGTTGCGTGAGTTCGTGACCGAGACCCATGAAAGTCTCGACGTCGTCGATATGGAGCTCGTGCGATTCGAGCAGGAGCCTAACAACGCCGAAATCCTCGGCAATGTCTTCCGGCTCGTGCACACCATCAAGGGCACCTGCGGCTTCCTCGGTCTGCCGCGGCTGGCGGCGCTCGCGCATGCGGCCGAAGCGCTGCTCGGCAAATTCCGCGACGGCGCATCGGCGACCAGCGAAGCGGTCAGCGTCATTCTCGCCAGCATCGACCGGATCAAGGGCATCCTCGACGCGCTCGAGCGCGATCAGGGCGAGCCGGACGGCTCCGATGACGATCTTATTCGCGCGCTCGAACGGCTCAGCGACGAGACACGCGCGACTCCGTTACCCGCGGCCATCGACGAAATAGCTGACGACGCTCCGGGCGGAATCGAAGCGTCTGCGTCGGCAGCCGGTAAGGCCGGCGCTCAATCGATCCGCGTCACTCTCGATACGCTCGAGCGTCTGATGACGCTGGTGTCCGAGTTGGTGCTGACGCGCAATCAGCTGCTCGAGATCGTGCGCCGGCACGAGGACTCCGAGTTCAAAGGACCACTACAGCGCCTCTCCAACGTGACTGCCGAGCTACAGGAAGGCGTAATGAAGACGCGCATGCAGCCGATCGGCAATGCCTGGCAAAAACTGCCGCGCATCGTGCGCGACCTCGCCAACGAACTCGGCAAGCAGATCGACCTGGAAATGTCGGGTGCTGAGACCGAGCTCGACCGCCAAGTGCTCGATCTGATCAAGGATCCGCTCACGCACATGGTGCGCAATTCGGCCGATCACGGGCTGGAAACGCCCGAGGAGCGGCGCGCTGCCGGCAAGCCGGAGCGCGGGCGCATTCGGCTCTCGGCCTACCACGAAGGCGGCCAGATCATCGTGCAGGTCGCCGACGATGGTCGCGGCCTCGACAGCGCACGCATTAAGGCAAAGGCGATCGGACTCGGCCTCATTACCGAGGCCGACGCCAACAATCTTACCGAAGCGCAGATTCACAAATTCATCTTCACGCCCGGCTTCTCCACCGCCGCCAAGATCACGTCCATTTCCGGCCGCGGCGTCGGCATGGACGTCGTGCACAACAATATCGAGCAGATCGGCGGCGCCATCGACGTGAAATCCGTCGCCGGCGCGGGCGTCAGCTTCACCATCAAGATCCCGCTCACGCTCGCCATTGTCGCCGCCCTGATCGTCGAGGCCGGCGGCGACCGGTTCGCCATTCCCCAGCTCGCGGTGATCGAGCTGGTGCGCGCCCACGCGAGCGCAGAGCACCGTATCGAACGCATCCGCGACACCGCGGTGCTACGCCTGCGCGACCGGCTGTTGCCGCTGGCGCGGTTGACCACTTTGCTCGGCTTGGACAACGGCGGCGACCTGGAGAGCGGCTATATCGTGGTCACTCGGGTCGGCGGCCAGACCTTTGGCGTCGTGGTGGATGGCGTGTTCCACACCGAAGAGATCGTGGTCAAGCCGATGTCGAGCAAACTGCGCCACATCGCCATGTTCTCCGGCAACACCATCCTCGGTGACGGTTCGGTGATCATGATCATCGATCCCAACGGGATCGCGCAGGCGATCGGCGGCAATGCCTCGCTGCAATTGGCGGCCGAGAAGCCCACCGAGCAAGTTCAAGTTGCGACCCGGCAGATGACGTCGCTGCTGGTCTTTCGCGCGGGTTCGTCACAGCCCAAGGCGGTACCGCTGTCGCTGATTACGCGGCTGGAGGAGATCGACGCCCGCACCATCGAGCTGTCGAACGGCCGTCACATGGTGCAGTACCGCGGCCAGCTCATGCCGCTGATCGTTATGAGCGACACCGTGAGGGTTAAAGGTGAGGGCGCCCAGCCGCTATTGGTGTTCAGCGACGGCGCGCGCTCGATGGCGCTCGTGGCCGACGAGATCGTCGATATCGTCGAAGACCACCTCGACATCCAAGTTGCCGGCGACGATCCCGGCATTCTCGGGTCGGCCATCGTCAAGGGGCAGGCGACCGAGATCATCGATGTCGGCCATTTCCTGCCGCTCGCGTTCACGGACTGGTTCCGCCGCAAGCAAGCGCCCGCGCGCGTCAAGCCGCAGGCCGTGCTGCTGGTCGACGATTCCCCGTTCTTCCGCAACATGCTGGCGCCGGTCTTACAGGCCGCGGGCTATGCCGTCACCGCAGTGCCGTCCGCGCCGGCGGCGATCGAGCTCATCAAGGCCGGCCGCGCGTTCGACATCGTGGTCACCGACGTCGAAATGCCCGAGATGGACGGCTACGAATTCGCCGAAGCGTTGCGCGCCGACCCCCACACCTCCGCGCTGCCGGTGATCGCCTTGTCCTCGGCGGTGTCGGCCGAGGCGATCGAGCGCGGCCGCCGCGCCGGATTCCACGACTTTGTCGCCAAGTTCGATCGCCAGGGGCTGATTGCTTCGCTCAAAGAGCAGAGCGAACTCAGTCAGGTGGCATGACGAGATGAGCATGGGCAGCGAGGGTAAGCACCAGGAATACGTCACCGCCTCGATCGGCGGCCAGCTGATCGGACTGCCGATCCTGCGCGTGCAGGACGTGTTCATGCCCGAGCACGTCACCCGCGTGCCGCTGGCGCCGCCGGAGATCGCCGGCGTGCTCAATATGCGTGGACGCATTGTCACGCTCATCGATTTGCGCCGGCGGCTCGGCCTGTCGCCGCGCCGGCCAGAGGGCGCGATGATGGCGATCGGCGTCGAGTGGCGCGGGGAATCTTACGGGCTCTTGATCGACGCCATCGGCGAAGTGCTCGGGCTTGAAGGACATACACGCGAGCCAAATCCGGCCAATCTTGACCCGGAGTTGGCGCGCGTCTCCGTCGGCATTCACCGGCTCGAGGCCCAGTTGCTCTTGGCACTCGACGTCGACCGCGTGCTCGACATCGCAGCAATTGAAATGGAAGCCGCATGACATTTGGAAAGCTGGGCTTCGCTTTGGAGGCCCTGAACCTTAGCGAGGAAGGGCAATGAAAACCTGTCTGGTTGTTGACGACTCCAGCGTCATCCGCAAGGTGGCGCGTCGAATACTCGAGGGGCTCGACTTCGAAATCCTCGAGGCCGAGGACGGCGAGCAAGCGCTCGAGGTGTGCCGGCGCAAATTGCCGCAAGCCATCCTGCTCGACTGGAACATGCCGAAGATGGACGGCTACGAGTTCCTGCGCTCGCTGCGGCGCATGCCGGGCGGCGACGGGCCGAAGGTGGTGTTCTGCACCACCGAGAACGATGTCGCCCATATCGCGCGCGCGCTGCACGCCGGAGCGAACGAATACATCATGAAGCCGTTCGACAAGGACATTGTCGAAGCCAAGTTCCAGGAAGTCGGCCTGATCTGACCTTAGGCTTCCTCGGGCAGGTATCATGAGTGTCGCCCTCGTCTCGCAGCCTCCTGCGCCGGTGATCGGCCGGCGCATCCGCGTCATGATCGTCGACGACGCGGTCGTCGTGCGCGGCCTGTTTGCGCGCTGGGTGGAAGCCGAGCCCGACCTCGAGCTCGCCGCCACGCTGCGCACCGGGCGCGAGGCGGTCGAGCAGATCGAGCGGCTCGATCCCGACGTGGTCGTGCTCGACGTGGAGATGCCCGAGCTCGACGGCCTTGCCGCGCTGCCGCTCTTGCTCGGCAAAAAGCGTGATCTCGTCGTCATCATGGCCTCGACGGTGACGCGCCGGAACGCCGAAATCAGCCTGCGCGCGCTTTCGCTCGGCGCCGCCGACTATCTGCCCAAGCCGCTCGCGACGCGCGAAGTGACAACCTCGGCGAATTTCCGCCGCGAGCTGATCGAGAAGATCCGCCAGCTCGGCCTGCGCGCCAAGCGCAAGTGGCTCGCCGAAGCGGCCAAGCCGCTCGGCGAATTGCGCCCGCTGGCGCCGATCGCGGCCGAGCGGGTGCTGCGGCCGATGCCGACGAGCCCGCCGCGCGTCCTGGTGATCGGTGCCTCCACCGGCGGCCCGCAGGCGCTCAATGCGGTGATCAGTCAGATCGGCAGCGTGCTGGAGCGCGCGCCGGTACTCATTACCCAGCACATGCCGCCGACCTTCACCGCGATCCTCGCCGAACACCTCGCCCGCGTCGCCAAGCGGCCGGTGCGCGAAGCGCAGGACGGCGAGGAGATCAACGCCGGCGCTGTTTATCTCGCGCCCGGCGGCAGGCACATGTTGGTCACGCGCCGCAACGGCGTTGCGGTCGCCGCGCTCGACGACGGCGCCTTGATCAATTTCTGCAAGCCGGCGGTCGATCCGCTGTTTTCCTCGGCCGCCGCGACTTGGGGCGGCAAGGTGCTGGCGCTGGTGCTCACCGGCATGGGCGCGGACGGGCTCAACGGCGCCCGCGCGGTGGTCGCGGCCGGCGGCCACGTGCTGGCGCAGGATGAGGCCTCGAGCGTGGTCTGGGGCATGCCCGGCCAAGTCGCCAATGCCGGCCTGTGCTCGGCGATCCTGCCGCTCGGCGAGATCGGCGCGAGCCTCACGCGCCTGTTCGCGGGAGATGCCTCGTGACCCCGCAGGACTTCGCCTTCCTCCGCAAGATGCTGAAGGAGCGCTCCGGCCTGATGCTGTCGGCCGATAAACAGTACCTCGCCGAAAGCCGCTTGCTGCCGGTCGCGCGCCGCCACGGCCTGGCCTCGCTCGGCGAGCTGATCGGCAAGCTCAAGAGCGCGCCGCGCGCGCTGGCGACTGAAGTGGTCGAGGCCATGACCACCAACGAGACCTTCTTCTTCCGCGACAAGGCCCCGTTTGAGCTCGTGCGCGACACGATCATGCCGGCGCTTGCCGCCGCCCGCGCGCGCTCGAAGCGCATCCGCATCTGGTGCACCGCCGCCTCGACCGGACAGGAGCCCTATTCGCTGGCCATGACGCTGCAAGGCATGGGCGCGGCGCTCGCCGGCCTGCACATCGAAATCCTGGCGACCGATCTGTGCGGCGGTCTCATCGAGCGCGCCAAGACCGGCGTTTACAGCCAGTTCGAAGTGCAGCGCGGGCTGCCGATCCAGCTGCTCATCAAGTATTTCACCCAAGCCGGCGACAGCTGGCAGGTTGCGCCCGAGCTGCGCGGCATGGTGCAGTTCCGCCCGCTCAATCTACTCAACGATTTCGCGCCGCTCGGTTCGTTCGATCTGGTGTTCTGTCGCAACGTGCTGATCTATTTCGACCAGCCGACGAAGACGGCGGTGCTCCAGCGCATCGCCCGTCAGATGCCGACCGACGGCTATCTCATCCTCGGCGCGGCGGAAACCGTGGTCGGACTGACCGATGCCTTTGCGCCGGTCGCCGACAAGCGCGGGCTTTATGCGCCGAACGCCGCCGCGCGCGCCGCAGGCGCGGGTGGCAACGTGCTGCGCTTTGCCGCCAAGGCCTAGCGTTCCGCGCTCTCCGATTCGAATGTCAAACAGCGGGCATGCGTCATCGCCCGCATTCTTTGCCGGGCGCCGGGGTCGCCCGCATTTCCCGCCTCGGCCAGGGGCCGGGAGAGTCGACCCCCCGCGACAGTGCGAGGACATAGGTTTGAAGTCGAATAAAGTGGATTTTTGTCGCGGCAATAGCCATGCCGCGCGTGCCTCATGGCTTGATCGGCGACAGCAGCACCTTGTGTTTCAAAGCCTTGTCGATGCTGCTCAGCAATTCCTGTTCGCTGAACGGCTTAATCAAGTAAGCGGCGACGCCGGCATTGAGCGCGCGCTCGCGAATGGCGTCGTCGGGATAGGCGGTGATCAGGATCGTCGGAATTGCGCGGCCGGCGGCGACGAGTTGGCCGTAGAGCGCGAGCCCGCTGATCTCGGGCATTTGTACATCTGCGATCAGGCAAGAGGTGATCAGCGCGCGATTGGAGTCCAGAAACTCATCCGCCGATGCAAAGCCCTTGGCAATGAAGCCGAGCGACCGCAGCAGACTCGTCGTGGCTTCGCGCACCGACTCGTCGTCGTCGATAACGGCGATGGAGGGCTTGATCGTCATGACGCTCCAAAATGGCACTACAGCAGGCAAAGGTTCGGAACCTCGCCCGCGGGCCACCGATATTGGGGAGCGACCGCCGCGGCAATTATACCGAGGTATCGCCGGATCAGGGTTTGGCCGCGTGGCCGAGCCTGTCGGCCATGCGGACCAGCTCGGCGACCGATTTTGCCGCCACCTTTTGCATGAGGCGGGCGCGATGAACCTTGACGGTGATCTCGCTGAGACCCAGCGAGGCGGCAATTTGCTTGCTGAGGCGCCCCTCGACGACTTGCGCCATGATCTCCCTCTCACGCGGGGTCAGCGAGGCAAAACGGTCACGCAAGCCCGCCACGGCTGCATCGCTCGCGCGTCGCGCACGATCACACTCGATGCCGTGGCGGATAGCCGCAAGCAGGTCGCGGTCGCTAAACGGCTTGGTAAGAAACTCGATTGCGCCGGCTTTCATGGCCCGCACCGACATTGGCACGTCGCCATGGCCGGTGATGAAAATGATGGGAAGAACAATCCCCGATTTGGCCAGTTCGCTCTGGAAGTCGAGACCGTTGACGCCCGGCAGACGAACATCGAGCACGATGCATCCGGGTGCGTCCGGGCGTTTCGCCGCTAGGAATTCCTGGGTCGATCCGAACAATTGCGCGTTCATGGCGATGGCACGGAAGAGGCCGCTGAGCGCGTCCCGCACCGATGCGTCATCATCGATGACGAAGACCACTGGCGCCGCTTGGCGCGCGGCTGCCGCGGGATCGGGCACGGCACGATGGCGCTTCGCCTCGCCTGGCGGGGTCTTCGTTTGCCGCATCATCCGGTCAGCTCTCCGCGCGGGCGCACCGGCAGGCTAAATTTGAAGATCGCTCCGCGCGGTGCGGGCTCGGCCCAAATCCGACCGTCATGGGCTTCGACGATCGAACGGCTGATGGCAAGGCCCATCCCCATGCCCCCGCGTTTGGTTGTGTAGAATGCGTCGAACATGCGCGCGGCCTGGCCGGACTCAAAGCCGCGACCACTGTCGCTCACCACGATCTCCACCGCTTTTCCGTTGGCGGCCGGTCCGGCCTCGATTCGCATCCGGCGCGATTCCGCATCGGTGTCGCTCATCGCTTCGATGGCGTTGAGAATCAAGTTGAGCATAACTTGCTGCAATTGGACCCTGTCGGCGAAGATGTGCGGCAGATCGGCGAGGTCGGTCTGCGCCGAAATACGATTGTCGCGCATTTCCGCCGCGGTCAGCGCGACCACATCGCGGATAACCTCGGTGATATCCAGCCATTCTTTTTGTGCGGGTGCCCTACTGGCAAGGCCGCGCACCCGGGCGATGACGTTGCTCGCGCGGTTAGAGTTTTTGATCACGCGGTCGGCAGCTTCGCGCGCCTCCGCGAAATTGGGCGGCTCGGCGGCGAGCCAGCGGAGACAGGCATTGCCGTTGATGACCGCCGCGGCAAGAGGCTGATTGACCTCATGCGCGATGGAGGCCGTCAACTCGCCGAGCATCGTGACGCGGGCGATATGCGTCAGCTGCGCGCGGGCCTCGCGCTCCGCCGCTTCGGCCGCTTTGATCCTGAGCGCGAGAAACGTCGTCGCGCCGATGGCCGTGAGGCTGATGCCGGTGTTGATCAGCCCCGCCGTCGGCGAGCCGCCGGCGCTCAACAGGTCGCTCACAATGGTCAGGGTCACGCAACCCAGGGCGACCAATAGAACGCCGCGCCGGTCGTAGGAGCCGACTGCCAACAGGACGACCGCGACGTAAAGCGCCGGGGCGGCGATTTCGAGATCGGTGAGCGTGTCGAAGATGAAAATACCGGCCGCAAGCAAGACAGTGGCGGCCGGCAAAAGAGCCGATCTGTCGGTCATCGCAGCTAAAAAACGGCGTTTCATCGGTAGTCCGCGTCCTCCGACGCGGTTGGAGATTCGCCCGAGCGCATTATACCTCGCCTGTTGCGCTGGAAATCGTTGTCAATCGCGTGTGTGCAGCAGGTAGCCCTTGCCCGGAATCAGCACGATGGTCGTGCGCCCGCCGGCGTAGCCGATCTTGCGCTGCAGTTTGGTGGCGACCACCTCCATGATCCCGCGCTCCGGCGTGTCGATGCCGCCATAACATCGCTCGGTCAGCCGTTGCGCGCTCGCCGGCTCGCCGAGATGCTGGCTTAAGTATTCGAGGAGCCAGTACTCCTTGCCTTCGAGATGCACGGTCGCCCCGTTGCTGACCGCGATCTTGCGGTCTCGATCGATGACGAGATCGCCGATATAGATGACGCTTTGTGCAGCAGGATAAGGCATTGCCGCGGTCTGCTCCTCGGTTCGGTCGCGCGCAAGCGGGAATCCAGCTTATTTCAATGCGGCCTTTACGCGCCGAGTGTCGTGGCGCGAACGAACGCAGGCGGCAAGGTGCTGTGCTTCGCGGCGAAACGTCGACGTCGCGAGCGTCAACAAACCGTCACAACCTTTGCAAGACGTGAGACGCGAGCCCTAAACCCATGGTAGTTTGCCTTCCGCGTGGGTTGCTGCGCGACTTGCGAAGGGGGAGAACATGCCGGCGATCGCTTTTTCCAACAACGACATCGCCCTCGTGGCCTGGACATTCGATCGTCATCTCGACGGCTGTCTGGGCTTTGCCGTCATTCAGATCGACGCCAACGGCAAGGAAACGCCGCTGCCGGCGCTGGCGCGCTTCGCCAACCAGCCGCCGCACGTTGAGCGCACCACCGAGCAGGCGCCGGTGCAGAAGTTCTGGTGGAAGGATCTGTTCGCCAAGCGGGGCGGCACCTACAAATATCGCATCGTCCCGATGGGCGGCACGCCAGGGCAGACGCTCACCCCGCTCGCCGGCGTCGAGCCGCTCGTCAGCAACAGCGTGACGCTGACCGAAAAGCGGCCGCCGTTCTTCAGCGCCTATTTCAATCGCGGCATCGTCGCCACGCAGGCGCTGAGCCACGAGCTCAACGACAAACCGAGCATCGACGCGCTCACCCCGCACATCACGAATCCCACCGATCCGATCCGCATCCGGCTCATGGGCCAGCTCTTCGAAGGCGTGACCGCGTTGCTCGATCGCGCCGACAAGGAGGGCGGCACCATCAATGCCGCGCTCTACGAGCTCAACGATCCCAAGGGACTGGAGGTGCGGCTGCAGGCGGCGGACCACGGCGATCCGAAGAGCCGCACCGTGATCCTCGGCAACGAGCAGGTCGCCGCGACCGCCACCGCGCCCGCCAGCGAAGATGCGGATGCGGAGAACCGCGCCAATCTGAAGAAGGCCGGGGTCACCGTGATCAACCGCATCCTGCGCAAAGGCGACATACCGCACAACAAGTCGATGGTGCTCAGCCTCGACGGCAAGCCAACCGCGGTGCTGTCGGGCTCGACCAATTGGACCAGCACCGGGCTGTGCACGCAGACCAACAACGCGCTGCTGATCGAGTCGGCGGATGTGGCCAAGCGCTACTTGGCCTATTGGAATGCGCTCAAAGCCGACGTCGATGCCGCCCACGGCGATCAGAAGAAATTGCAATCGCCGGCGCTGCGCGACTTTGCGCACGGCAACAACGCGTCCTCGATCAGCCAACCGATCGCTCTCGGCAACGGCGTCACCATCGAGCCGATGTTCTCGCCCAACACCAATCATGTGCTGGCGAGTCCGCCGAAGGAAAAGCCGAACGACATGGAGCGCATCTTCGCGCTGATCGACGGCGCCAAAGAGGCGGTGCTGTTTCTCGCTTTCGATCCCGGCAACAATTCCATTCTCGACGCGGCGGGTCACGCCTTGGCGAAGAATCCCGACCTGTTCGTGCGCGGTGCACTCACCAGTTCGCAGCGCGCCAGCAAGTTTTCCGAGGCCCTGCATCAGGGCGGGGAAACCGACCAGGACGGGCGCCAGCCGGGGGTCACCGTCGTCGGCGAGCCCGGCAAGCCGAAAAAGAAGGGCGCGGCCTCGGCGCCGATCGACTTTCGCGCCGTGCCGGCCGGCGCGGTCACTGCCAAGGATGCCTTCGGCGATTGGGAAGGCGAACTCGCCAAATACGGTTTCGCCATCATCCATAATAAGATCGTCGTGATCGATCCGTTCAGCCCCGACTGCGTGGTGGTCACCGGCTCGCACAATCTCGGCTACCGTGCCTCGCACAACAACGACGAGAACCTCGTCATCATCCGCGGTCATCGCGCGCTGGCGGAAGCCTATGCCTGCCACGTGCTCGATCTCTACGATCACTATGCTTGGCGGTTTCTGCTCCAGCAGCACCCTGACATTTTCGGCAAGCCACTCGAGGCGGATGACAAATGGCAGGAGCGCTACATCGTTGGACCGGATGAGAAATCTCCCGAATTGCGCTTTTGGCTTTCGGCCGCGACCGGGGGTGTCGCCACGCCGACGCCGAAATCGAGCGGACCGGCGGTTCCGGCGCAGCGGGCAAACGACAACGTCCCCAAGTCATCGGCGAAGTCCGCTGCCGGCGCGAAAAAGAAAGTGAGCAAGAAGAAAACGGCCAAGAACAAGTCCGCCAAGAAGGCGCCCAAGAAAACCGCGAAGACGCGCAAGGCCGCAGCAAAGAAAAAGAAAAGGCTCTGAGGTCCCACGCGTCCTCGAATGCAAAAACCCCGGGCGCGTGGCCCGGGGTTTGAATTTTGCGGAAAAAGTAAGCGCTTATGCCGGAATGCGCTCGTCCGCCTCGGTCGGCTCGCGCAGCACGTAGCCGCGGCCCCACACCGTTTCGATGTAGTTCTTGCCGGAGGAGGCGTTGGCGAGCTTCTTGCGCAGCTTGCAGATGAAGACGTCGATGATCTTGAGCTCCGGCTCGTCCATGCCGCCATAGAGATGGTTGAGGAACATCTCCTTGGTGAGGGTCGTCCCTTTGCGCAAAGAGAGCAACTCGAGCATCTGATATTCCTTGCCGGTCAGATGCACGCGCTGGCCGCCGACTTCCACCGTCTTGGTGTCGAGATTGACGACCAGATCGCCGGTGTTGATGACCGACTGGGCGTGGCCCTTGGAGCGGCGCACGATGGCGTGGATGCGGGCGATCAGCTCGTCCTTGTGGAACGGCTTGGTCATGTAGTCGTCGGCGCCGAAGCCGAGCCCCTTCACCTTGTCTTCGATGCCGGCGAGGCCGGAGAGGATCAGGATCGGCGTCTTGACCTTGGAGACGCGCAAGCTGCGCAGCACCTCGAAGCCGGACATGTCGGGCAAGTTCAGGTCGAGCAGGATGATGTCGTAGTCGTAGAGCTTGCCGAGATCGACACCTTCTTCGCCGAGATCCGTGGTGTAGACGTTGAAACTTTCGGATTTGAGCATCAGCTCGATCGATTGGGCGGTCGCGCTGTCGTCTTCAATCAGCAAAACGCGCATTTCAGTCCCCTTCTCGCCGCAACCGGGCCTTTTGGCTCACGCCGCGGGCTTGGGCGGCGAGGTGATGTCAAAAAACGCTTTTGGGACAACTGATTCGACACGATCCAACGCATGGTTAACAAAACCCGATTCTCCTAGGCAAGCGTGCCGACGGACAGCCCCGCCCAGTCGGCTTAAGTTATTGCCAAGGTGTGGTTTTTTAGCCACGCGCCGAGTTCAAGCTCCAGGTTAAGAGTCGGCGTTAACCGACTCCTTGGACTCGCCCTTATCGTCCCGGCCGGGCGAATCCGGTCGGCCGCTGTCCCAGGGACGATGACCCAATGATTAACGACGCGGGTAAACACCGAGTTAAAGTCGGAACGCGCGCGGTAAGCCTAAGACCCGGTTACCGCCAAAGCCTTTCGGTTAAGCCCAGGCTGCGCAAAGAAACCGAAAACTAACGTTATCGCGGCAGAGTGCTGCAGCATTGCTTGTTCGAGGCGCGGCCGGCCCTTGGCCGCCCCGCGCGTTCGGGGCTTCGGGGAGTATGGAGTCGATGAAGTCGCGTGAGACCCTCATCCGGCTGAAGAAGTTTCAGGTCGAGGAGCGCCGGCGCAAGGTCGCGCAGATCGAGGCGATGATCGCCGAGTTCGACCGCATCGCCGCCGAGCTCGATCGCGAGATCAAGGCCGAGCAAGACCGCGCCGGTATCCACGATCCGGGGCACTTTGCCTATCCGACCTATGCCAAGGCGGCGATGACCCGGCGCGAGAATCTCAAGCGCTCGGCCGGCGAATTGAAGACACAGCTCGACGATGCCAAGGCGACGCTCGGCGAGGCCTTCGAGGAGCTGAAGAAGGCCGAGATGCTCGACGAGCGCGACCACGCGCGCGAGAAGGCCGAGGGCGCGGCCGAGCTCGGGGCGTTGCGCTTCACCCCCGGTGGGGCGCCGGCGTAAGCCTAGCGCTCGGCGAAGGCGAGCTTTACCCCCAGGGCGAGAAAAGCTGCGGCGAAACTGCGCCGCATCCAGGTGAGCACGCGCGGGCGCGAGATCACGTGGGTGCGGACGGCGGCCGCGAACAGGCCGTAGCCGACAAACACCACGAAGGTGAGCGCCATGAACAGCGCGCTCAGCTCGAGCATATGCGCGAGCGGATGCGGCTCGCCGGCGCGCACGAATTGCGGCAGGAAGGCAAAGAAGAAAATCGACAGCTTGGGATTGAGCAGGTTGATCAGGATGGCATGCACGGTGACGCGCAGCGCCGAGCGCGCGCCGATATTGCTTTCGACCCGCAGTGCGCCGTGCTCCTTCAGCGTCAGCCAGGCCATGTAAAGTAGATAGGCGACGCCCAGATATTTGAACGCCTGGAAGGCGAGCGCGCTCGCATGCAGCAGCGCGGCAAGGCCGAGCGTGGCGGCCGCCATATGCGGCACGATGCCGAGCGTGCAGCCGAAGGCCGCGACCATGCTCGCGCGCGAGCCGCGCGAAAGCCCGGCGGCGAGGGTATAGAGAACGCCGGTGCCGGGCGAGACGATGACAACGAGCGAGGTGATCCAGAAATCCCAGGTCATGGCGGCTCTCCATGGGGCGAACCTACCACTCTCCATCCATTCCAGCGCCACCCGGAATCTGCAGGCGCCGAGCCGCGGGCTTTACCCCTCCGCGTCGTATTCATCGCTGCAGAATGGTCCGCCTTGGTAGCGCCCGCCGATCGGGTCCGGCGCAAGCTGCTTCTGCGCGGCCATCGCTTGCGCGCGGAAATCCTCAGCGCGGCCCTGCGGCCGATAGCCGAAGCGCTTGGCATTGCTGTTGTCCCACCAGGCCGCCGCATTGTCGGAGCAGCCGTAGAAAATCTCGAAGTGGATGTCGGGATGCTCGAGGCCGATGCGAACCAGTTGCACCAGATCTTGCGGCGCGAGCCAGATTGACAGCCGCCGCGTGTCGAGCGGCGCGTCGTTGACGTTACCGATGCGCAGGCAGGTGACGCGCAAGCCATGCTTGTCGGCGTAAAAAGCACCGAGCGCCTCGCCGAAGGCTTTGCTCACGCCGTAGCGGCTATCGGGCCGCACGGTGACATCGGTGCCGATCTTCTGCGCGCGCGGATAAAAGCCGACGGCATGGTTGGAGGAGGCGAACACCACGCGCTTGACGGCGGCGCGGTAGGCCGCCTCGAACAGATTGTAGCAGCCGACGATATTGGCATTGAGGATCGCCGGCCACGGGCCTTCAACGGAATGGCCGCCGAGGTGCACGATGCCGTCCATGTCGGCGACGATCTTTTCGACTTCAGCGTAGTTGGCAAGATCAGCGGCAACGAATTCCTCGTCCGCCGCCAAATTGTCCGGCCGCCGGACGTCGCTCAGGCGCAGGCGCGGATAGACGTCTCTGAGCAGGCGGCGCAGGCGCTTGCCGACCTGGCCGGCCGCTCCGGTGATGAGCACGCTGTGCATGGTCACGTGATCCCGCGCTCGCCGGCGATCTTTTCGTAGCGGGCGCGGCTGTTGAGCAGATGACGTTGCATGGCCGAGCGCGCCCTGTCGACCGTGCGCGCCTCGATCGCCCGCAAAATCTGCTGATGTTCGCGCTGGAACAGTTCGAGATGAGCGCGGTCGTAGGCCGGCGCCGACGACCCCCAGACCGTGCGCCGCGGGATGATGAAGCGCCCCAGATATTCGAGGAAGCGGCGGAATTGCGGATTACCGGTGGCCTCGGCGATCTCACAGTGAAACGCGAAGTCCTCTTCGACCGCCAGTTCGCCGCGCTTGATGGCGGCGGCGATGGCCGCATAACGGTCGGCAATCTTCTTGAGCTGGGCCGTCGAGGCCCGCTCGGCGGCGAGCCCAGCGGCTTCGACCTCGACCCCGGTGCGCAACTCCATGACGTAGAGTACCTCCCTGAGAGGGGAGTGCTGGTCGAAATCGACGCGGAACGGCCGGCGCACTTCGTCGGCGACAAAGGCGCCGACGCCTTGCCGCGTCGTGACCAGACCGTCGGCGCGCAACGCCGCCACCGCCTCGCGGATAACGGTGCGCGAGACCCCGGTCGCCGCGATCATCTCCTGCTCGGTCGGCAGTCGTGAGCCGGGCGTGAGCTTGCCCGAGATAATGTCGGCGGTCAGCCGCGCGACCAACTCCGCCGTCAGCCGGCGCGGCGCCGGCAGCGGCTTGAGCAGGGCAAGGCTTCTTTGCAGGTTCTTGTTCAAGGTGACCTCTAACCCTTGACGGCTCCCGCCGTCAGTCCGTGGATCAAATGGCGCTGCAGGAACGTGAATAGGACCGCCACCGGCACCGTGCTGATGATGACGCCAGCGGATAGCGGGCCCCACTGCACTTCGTACTGCCCGACCATGTAGAGCAGGCCGGCCGACAAGGTGCGCATCTCGGTCTGCGTCGTGAACGAGATGGCGAACAAGAGCTCGCTCCACGACACGACGAAGGCGAAGATTGCGGTCGCCGCGATCCCGGGAGCGGCCAGTGGCAGCACCACGCGGCAGAGCGCGCCGAACTGATTGCAGCCGTCGATCATCGCGCTTTCCTCGAGATCGCGCGGGATCGAGCTGAAATAGCCGACCATCATCCAGACCGTGAACGGCACGGTGAACGAGAAATTCGAGTAGATCAGCGCTTGGTAGGTGTCGATCAGGCCGAGCGCGCGCCATTGCGTGAGCAATGGAGCGATGAGCAGCACGCTGGGAAACATCTGCGTGGCAAGGAAGATCAAGAGCAGCGTATCGCGCCCGGCGAAGTTGAAGCGGGCGATGGCATAGCCGGCGAGCACCGAAACCACGGTGGTGGCGATCATGGTGACCGAGCACACCCACAGACTGTTGAGGAAGAAGCGGCTAAACGGGGTCGCCGGCGAGGTCCAGGCATCGACATAGTTCTCGAAGGTGACGTGACGCGGCAAGTACTGCAGCGGCGTCGCGTAGAGCTCCTGATGATCCTTCAGCGAGGTGAGCAGCATCCAGGCGAAGGGGGCGAGCGCGAAGGCTGTGAGCGCGAGCAAGCCCGCCCAGAGCACCGGCCCGCCAAGGATGCGCTCGGCAAGATCGGCGGAGCGGCGGCGGCTCATGCGACTTCCTCCACGCCGTGCGTCACGCGTAGGAACACGGCGGTGAACGCCAGCATGATCAACAGCAGCATCACCGACAGCGCGCTGGCATAGCCGAAGTCGAGCACCGAATAGGCTTGTAGCAGCGTGTAGGTCGAGGTGATCTGCGTGGCATTGGCCGGGCCGCCATTGGTCATCACGAAGATCAGGTCGGCGTAGTTGAACGTCCAGATGATGCGGGTGGCGGCCGCCACCACGATGATCGGCCGCAACAGCGGCAAGGTGATGTGCCAGAAGCGCGCGAACACGCCGGCGCCGTCGACGCGCGCCGCCTCGTAGAGCTCGCCCGGAATCGCCTGCAGCCCGGCCAGCAGCATGATCGTAAAGAAGGGAATGCCGCGCCAAAGATTCGTGAAAATCACCGCCGGCATGGCAAGGTCGGGGTCCGAAAGCCAAGCCACGTGCTCGTGCAGCAGGCCGGCGTGGATGAGCACGTCGTTGATGACGCCGTAATTGGGCTGGTAGAGCCATTCCCAGATGAGCCCGACCACCACGCCGGGGATGATCCAGGGCAGCAGCGTCAACGTGCGCACGAGCGCGCGCCCAAAAAACGCCCGGTGCAGCATCAAGGCCGCCGCGAAGCCGAAAATGAATTGCAGCACCACCGAGCCGAATACCCAGATGAAGGAGTTCCACAGCGTCAACCAGAACACCGGGTCCTGCGCCATGCGCACATAATTGCCGAGTCCGATGAAGTGGAACTCGTGCGGCTTGTAGAGGACGTTGTTGTAAAGACTCATGCGGATCGCCATGCCGATGGGGACGACGACGGTGGCGAGCAGGCACACCGCGGCCGGCACCAGATAGGCGTAGGCGACCAACAAGGTTCGCACCCGCCGGCTCAAGAGCGGGCGGGCACGGGAGCCGGCGAGGGCGACGGTGGTCATGGACCGAGCCGCGACGCGCTTTAAGTCATTTCCTTCTTGAGCACGTCGGCGAAGCGGTCGAGGCATTCCTTGGCCGAGATCTTGCCGAGAATCGCCTGCTGAATGAGCGGCACGCCGTCGGAGTCGATCTTGCCGCCCCAGCCCGGATAAGCGAGGTAGGGCGACACGATCGCGATCGGGAATGAGTTGACGAAGCCGGCAAGTGCCGGGTCGTTGGCGAATTCCGGCCGCCCGATGATCGACTTGCGCGCGGGCAGCAGGCCGAGGGTCTTGCAATACATCAAGCTCGGCTCGTCATCGAGCATGAAGGTCATGAACCGCCAGGCGCCTTCCTTGTTCTTGGCGGCGCTGAAGCCCGTCAAGGTCTCGGAGAAGTAGAACGTTGCGCGCTTCTTCGCCGGGCCGACCGGCACCGGGATCGTCGCAAATTTGTCGATGCCGATGTTCTTCTTCTGCTGGCCGACCGAGCCGGAATTGTGTTGGTACATGCTGGTGACGCCGCGGCCGAAAGTCTCCACGATCTCGACGAAGCCGTCGGTGGCGGCGCTCGGCGGCGTCACCTTGTGCTTGGTCGCAAGCTCCATGTACCAGGCGACCGCGTCGACCGCCTCCTTGGAGTTGATCGCAAGCTTGCCGTCCTTGAGCACCACGGCGCCGTTGCCGTAGGCCCATTCGCTCGGATAGAGCAGGGCCCATGTCCCGGCGCCGCGCATGCCGTAACCGTATTGGTTCTGGTCCTTCTTGGTGAAGGCAATCGCGATCTTGAGGAAGTCGTCCCAGGTCCAATCCGGCGTCGGTTCTTTCAGGCCGAGTTCTTTCAGCCGGTCGGTGCGGTAGTACAGCGCGTCGAGTGTCAGCGACAAAGGCAGCGAGACGATGCGGTCTTTGATGGTGACCGTCTGCCAGGCGGTCGGCTGCACGTCGGCTTGATGCTTCCAGGTCTTGACGCGGTCGGTGAGATCTTCGACCGCGCCCATGCCCTGGAACTGGCCGACCCAATTGTCCCAGATCTGGCACAGATCGGGCGGGCTGCCGGCGCTAACCGAGCTGATCAGCTTCTGCCGCGCCTGCGCTTGGGGCACGTATTCGATCTTGACTTCGAAGTCCTTCTGCGACTGGTTGAAGCGCTCGACCATCGAGTTCATGAGCGCGATCCGGGTCGGCTCCGGGACGCTCCATTGGAAGCGCACCGGCTCGGCGCCCCAGGCTTTACGCGGCGCGATGAGCGGCGCATCCCACCAGCGCAGATCGGTCGCGGAAATGACGCCGGCCCCGGCCAGCGCGTGCAGCAATTTGCGACGTGACAGCAGCCATCGGTCGCTCATGTTCCCCTCCCTGATTGGTTCATTTTTGTTCTGGGCGCCGACCCAAGCGCTGCGGTAAGGTCATCATATAACCTGACAAATCACAAGACCGTCGGGCTGTCGTGCTGCGGCCAGCGGTTGCGCTGCGCCGATCGGGGCAGCCAAAATTGCGCTCGAAGCGTGCGGCGCAATCTCAATTTGTTGCGACGGTGATCAGGACGCCGGCGCCGTGGTGGCGATGAAGATGCCGGCAAAGACGGCGACCAAGCCGCCGACCAGGTTGAGCGTGATCGGCTCGCCGACAAGCTGCGTCGCGAGCAGCGCGGCAGCGACCGGATTGACTGTCATGGTGTTGGCGACGAGCGTCGGCGAAGCGCGTTGCAGCGCCATCACCCAGAGAATGAACGCGAGCGCGCCGCCACCGACGCCGAGATAGATGCCGGCGGTCCATTGCGCGGCGTTGAAATGGGCGAGCACGGCGACGTGGTCACTGGCCACGCCGGCGAGGATCAGCACGACAGCGCCGGCGCCCATGCCGAGCGAGAGAAAGCCGAGCGCGCTGGATCGCACAATGAAGCCACGCGACCACACGTTATAGAAGCTCATGCACAGCACGGCGCCGGCCATGATCGCCTCGCCACGCCAGGCGCCGGGCGGCGCCTTGGCAAGGCCGGTGAGCAGCGCCGCGAACACGCCCAGCATGGCGACGGCGACGCCAAGCGACTTGCGCAGCGTCAACGGCTCGATGCCGAGCAGCGCGCCGACCAGCATAGTCTGCACGGGCAGCGTCGACAGAGCGAGCGCGGCGCGCGCCGCGGTCGTATAGGTGAGGGCGATGTTGTAGAAGACGAAGAATAGGCCGAAGAAGCAGCAGCCGAGCAGCGCGATGGCTGGCCAATCACGGCGTGGCGGCCATTTCGCGCGCAGCAGCAGTGTGACTGGCAACACCAAGAGAATGCCGATGCCCCAGCGCAGGATAGCGAGCGTGATCGGGTCGGCGTTGCCGGCGAGATAGCGCGTGACGGCGGCCGCCGAGCCGCCAAGACAGCTCGACACGATTGCGATTAAGACACCGATGCTCTGATTCACGGACGGTTCCCAGGTTGGCGGGGCAAGGTATGGCAAATTTCCCGCCTTGTCGCCGAATCGTCGCCTGGCCGCGGACGTCAGAACGCCGCCGCCAATTCGCGCGCGCCGGGTGTGCCGGCATTTCGCGTCATGTGCTGCTGGATCTCGGCAATGAGGCCGGCCACCACTTTGGTGCGGCGCGCCACCGGATTGCGCGCGTAGCCCTGCGGCTGGAAGAAATTGGCGGTCGGCACCTGCTCGCGCAAGGTCTGCGGCATCATCACCATGTCGATGCCGTTGCCGTCGCCGGTCAGGTTCATCAGTTCGAGCTCGGCGGCGGTGAGCGGCGCCGTGTACCCCTTGGTGCGCGCAAACTGCACTGAATCCAACAGCTTCTGCACCTGCAGCAGCGGACCGACGTCGATGTCGAGCACGGCGGCATGAATGCCCCAACCCTTGGCCGTGTTCTTGGCGATCTCGTCGTAGTCGCGCCAGCTGTGCGGTAGGCTGCGGCAATAGGCGATCATCCGCTTGATGACGGCGAGCTTCTTGTCGAAGCGCCGGCGCGCCTCGCCACTGAGCGTCGCAGCCTTACGCTCGAGCGCGGCGATGAAACGGGTGCCGCTTTCGGCGAACAGGGAGACCGTATTGGTGGAGAGCAATTGGTTGTAGCCGAGCGCGGGCGAGACCGCGTGTTTTCCGGGGCCGGGTGGCTCGAGGCCGGCCTGCGTATCGTAGAAGCCTCTGCCGCCGGTCTCGAAGGCATAGACGCCGACGATCTGCGCCTGCGTCAAGCCCGCCGCGCGCGCGGCGAGCGCATAGGCGCGCTTGAACTCGGCCTCGCTCTGCGGGCGCTCGGGCACGAAATGCCATTCTTGCGCGGCGGCGGCGAGAAAATCGGCGACCACCGGAATCTCGGGGCGCTCGATCGGCGGCTGCGGCGGCGCGTTGGGATCGATCGGCTTCGGCGGCCCCGAGTAGATCGGCGGCTGGGTCAGCACATAATCGTCGAGCCTGACCGCCTCGTGCGCGCGACGCTTGGCGTTGCGGATCTTCCGCTTCTCGGCGACGGCGTCCCAGTACGCGTTGGCCTCGCGCTCATAGGCGCCGTGCAGCCTCTCGTATTCGGCGAGCTTGAGTTCATAGTCGGAGGCGGCCGCAAACGCGCCGCCGACAAGGTCCGCGGTGCAGGCGGACAGCGTCAGCGCCAAGAGCGCGGCCAGAATCGGATGGTCAATCCTGCGGGGCATACCGGCTCGACTGAATCGGAATCGCCCTCGTATTCTACTAGTGCGCGGTCATCGCCGGAACTGGCTGAGGCCGAAGATCGACCGGTTCCGCCTCCATCTCCTCGGTCCAGCGCGGCACATCGACATAGAAGATAGTGCCCCCTGCGGGCGCGGCGAAATGGCCGACGCGGCCACCGAGTCGGGTCATGGTCTGCTTGACGATGCTCAAGCCGAGGCCGGTGCCGCCTTTTTGCCGCGCGTCGGTTGCTTCGACCTGAGCGAATTTCTCGAAGATCAGGGTCTTGAATTCCTCGGGAATGCCCGGCCCCTGATCGCGCAGCGAGACGCGGACATCGTCGTTGCGCGGCTCGATGGTGACGACCACCTGCGTGCCGGGCGGCGAGAATTTGACCGCGTTGGACAATAGGTTGAGTAAAACCTGAAGCAGCCGATCACTATCGGTACGCACGATTTCGTCGCCGGGATCGGCTTCCAGACTGACGCCGACGCCGAATTTTTCGGCGAGTCCGCGATTAGCCTTGATCGCTGCCCCGACCAGTCGCTTGATGTCCACCGCCCCGAGATTGAACGCCATCTTTTCAGTTTCGATCTTGTCGATGTCGAGGATGTCATTGATCAGGCCTCTCAATCGATTGCTGTTGTTGTGCGCCATCAGCACCAGGCGTTTGACCTGATCGGGCATATCGCCCGCCGCGCCAGTGGCGAGGAGGCCGAGCGGCCCGGCAATCGCGGTCACCGGCGTGCGCAATTCGTGGCTGACGGTCGCGATGAATTCGTCCTTCATGCGTTCGATGCGCTTCTGTTCGGTCACATCGCGGCCGATGAAGAAATGCCGCTGCTCGGGCTCCGACCAAACGCCCGACCACGACAGCGTGACGATATGTCCATCCTTGTGCAAGTAGCGGATCGCCAGATTGCGGATCAGGTGACCGCGCCGGGCGCTGCGCATTTCGTTGCGCACGAGATCGAGATCGTCGGGGAAGACGAAACCGCCGGCACTGCGGCCGACCAGTTCGGCGGGCTCATAACCGAGGATGGCGGCCGAACTCGGGTTCACACGCAGGATGGTGCCTATACGGTCGACGATCAAGATCAGGTCGAGCGAGGTTTCGAAGATGCGGCGGCGCTCTTCCTCCTCGCGCTTGCGCTCCTGATGTTCGGTCTGGAATCGCTCGGCGAGTTGTGCGTAAAGGGCGCCGGTTTCCTGCAGCAGCACCAGCAGCACGAAGGTAGCGGACAGCAGCCCATAGATACGGCCGGCATAGAAGCCGAGATCAAAGCGCGCGTGGTTGAGCAGCGCGCTGAGCGCGATATCCGCTAGCCACGCGACCATGACCACCATCAGCCACAGGTCGAGCATGCTGTGCGGCCGCCGCAGCCACAAAATCAGCAAGGCCGCAAACGTGAGCGCGAGGTCCGTACCCACCGTGACCACCAGTCCGACGCCGTTTGCGCCTCCGGTCAGGACGTTGGGCAACAACGCCTGACCGACCGTGGTCAGCGCGGTGAGGCCGAGCGCCGCTGCAATGACGGCGCCAACACCCAACCAGAGAGCCCATGAATCCGCTTCGTTGCGAGCGTTCGCCGCGCGCCACCGTTGCCGCAACAGCGCGTAAACCACGACGGCGAGAGGAAAGCCGCCATGCCAGAAAACGTAAAGCCATGCTGTGGTCTGCGGTCCGGCGCCGAGCAGGCCAGTCGGGGCAAACAGGCCGGGGAAACTCAGCGTGTGCGCGACCGCCATCAAGGCGGTGAACAGGTAGCCGCAGGCGAGCGCCAGGATCGCGCGCGAGCGCAGGATATTGAACTGAATGAGGAGAATGGCGGCAGCGATCAAATCGCTGATGGCGAGTGCCGACTGGTAGATCGGAATAAAAGGCCACACCACCGGCAGTGGCTGGCGCGCGAACGGGACGAGGCCGAGAAAAATCAGTAGTGAGAGGACGACGACGGCGAGCGCCAGGCGCCGGTTACTTGCATCGGCGGGGGCGGTCGACAGAAACACCGGATGCTCGGCCACGACGCGGCCAACCATTGCAATCTCCATCAATCGTGCGCAACCGGAGCAAGTTACTGTAAAGCTGCAATATGAGATCGACGGAGATAAATTTCTGATGAAAACGGCATCGGTAAAACTACTGATGGCCGCCGCAAGAAATCACGCCGCCAAACGGCGGCGTGAGGAGACGGACGGGCTCTGCCTGACAGTGCAGCGGTCAACGGATGGTGGCGCCGTCGCGCGCGGTGAATTGGCTCGCCGCCGGCGCCGTGTAAACGGTCGGCGCCTGCGCGGTCATGATGTCGGTGCCGAGGTTGAGCTCGCGCGCCGAAATGCCGATCACCGCGATTAGCAGCGCAGCGGTCAGCCCCACCACCACGATCTTGAGGTGGGTGGCGCGATCGGCGGTGTACAGCGACCAGTTCATAGGCAGCCTCCAAGGTCCTCGACTTTTCGTCGGCGGAACCTGGACAAAGGTTCAAATCCGTTGGCTGCGGGCTAACGTAGACGCGCCGCCACAGTTCCCAAGGGCACTTCACACAAGATTGAAGGAACGCGGGAAATTCCCCGAAACGGCCGTGAACCTGCCGCCATCCAGTCGATTTTGACGGCCGCAGACGGCTTAATCGCGCTGCTCCTATTCGCGCGTCCAGACTTCAGTGCCGACATCGCGACCGCCGGCATAAGTCCACACACCACCCCAGTCGTCGCCCTTGGCGCCGTAGAGGGCGAGGCCAGTGTTTTCACCGGACTTGTAGGAGACGGCGATGAAGTCCTCGTTGCCGATGCCGGTGCCGATATAGCGTGTGCCGCCGACGACCCAAACCACGCGATAAGTGTTGCCAGTGCGCTCGACGGTCACGGTGCCTTTGTAAGCGGAGCCGTTGCCGGGATTAGTGCCTTCGACCGAATAGCTGCCGACCGGCTCGCCGGCGAAAGCGGTGGCGGTCAACACGAACATGGCGACGATAGCGGTAAATAGACGCATAGGGGCCCCCGAATGTGTGCCGGGCGCAATTCGCGCGCGGACTTGAACTCTAGATGTCGCCGACTCTCGCGACAATCGGCGCCCGCGCATGGCGCGCATCCGCAGACAACAGATGCATTTCGCCGCAGGCGCTACAATGCAGCCGCGCGCGTTTGCCAATCACCCGCTGCAAGCCCGCCTCGTCGGTCACCAGCACGAAACTGCCGGTCACCGGACATTGATAGCGCGGCGCGCCATGCGGGCGCGGCGTAGCCTCGGCCGGTCGCAACAGCGTGGCGGCGTGGCGATAGGCGGATGGATGGATGGTTCCCCAAATCGGATTGGATGTAGGCATGCGATACCGGAGCGCGAAGGCGCCGGCTCTTTAACCGAACCTGCGCGTCAAAGTTCCGTAAGATCTGCCGCAAAGCACGTATGCGTCGCACTCAGTCGGTGAGCGGCGGGAATTGGTGCCGTCCGTCGTCTCCGAGCGGCAAGGGCGTGATGGCGGTGACGGCGGCAAGGTCAAGCGCGCCGTGAAGATGCGGGAAAAGCGCGCCACCTCGCGAAGGCTCCCATTTCAGCCGCGCGCCGAGTCGAGTGGTATCGACGCTCACCAGGAGCAGCCCATGCTGACCGGCGAAATGCTTGGCGGCAGTTTCCGCCGCCTGGCCGGCGGTCGAGAAATGAATGAAGCCATCGCGCCGGTCGACCTCGGAGCCGGCGAATGTGCCCGCCCGCTCGGCCTCGCGCCAGAGCACGGCGGGAACGATCTTGTAGATCAGAGCCATGACTGCTGCGACGGCGCCACAATGCGCGCTGGCTGGCCTGCACAGGCGAGGAGGGCCTGGGCGTCGGCGCGCTACGCGGCGCCCTGCATGCCCCCCGGCGGCGGTACCGCGACGCCGGCGTGAACGTAATTGTTGAGCTTGTTGCGGAGCGTGCGGATCGAGATGCCGAGCATCGTGGCGGCGCGCGTACGATTGCCGAGGCAATGCTTGAGCGTCTCCAGAATCAGGTCGCGCTCGACCTCGGCGAGACTGCGGCCGACCATAGAACGGGTGACCTGCTCGGCCTTCATGTGCCTTCCTTATGAATGGCGGATACGGGCTAGTTCTGCCCAATTTATGGTTAGCGCCTGGTTAATTCACCGGTTTTCCCGGGCGCCCAAATGCAAACGCCGGCCGGTGCGCGGCGTCCCCGAATCAAAGAGAGGTCGTTTTACTGACGGTACTGCTGGATGCGCGTAGTGCGCAGGCCGGCCAGCCCATGCTGGTCGATCGAATATTGCCAGGAAAGAAATTCCTCGACCGTCAGCGTGTAACGCGTGCAAGCCTCCTCCAGCGACAGCAAACCGCCACGCACCGCTGCGACAACCTCGGCCTTACGGCGGATCACCCAGCGTTTGGTCGTCGGTGGCGGCAAGTCCGCGATGGTGAGCGGACTGCCATCGGGCCCGATGACATATTTGACCCTCGGGCGATGGGGTTCGGTCATAGGAGATACTCGCAACACAACTGACTGATACCAGCGGCAAAACTAGCCTCCCCGGTTTAAAATTTACCTAAGCCGAGGGCGTGAAGCGGTGAATGTTTGCCCTGTTTTTGCTAACCTTTTGGTTACGGATTGGGCTGGTTCCACCCTTGCCGTTTGTGCCGCGTGGCAAGCAAGGACAGCTGAGATAGGCTGTCGTTTCGAAAATCGAGGGGTGCGCGGCGTGCCGAAGTCCCTGGCCGTTTCTGCGTCCTGGCGCGGACTTGCCCACTATGCCGATTCGCTGATCGCGGTCGGGCTGGCGTACTTTGTCTTCGCCAAGCTCGGCCTCCAGCTCGCCTCGGTCAATCCGAGCGCGAGCCCGATTTGGCCGCCGACCGGCATCGCGCTCGCCGCGGTGCTGCTGTGCGGGGAGCGCATCTGGCCGGCAATCTTTTTGGCTGCCTTCGCCGCCAATGCCACCACCGCCGGCACGCTCGAGACCTCGGCGGTGATCGCGGCCGGTAATACGCTGGAAGCGGTCGTCGGCGGCTGGCTGATCGCGCGCTGGTCGGGTGGCGCCGACACGTTCGCAACGCCCGCACGGGTGATCAAATTCGCCCTGGTCAGCCTCGGTGCGGCCACCGTCATCAGCGCCAGCATCGGCGTTACCACGCTGTCCTACGCCGGTTTCGCCGACTGGAGCAATTTTGGACCGATCTGGACCACCTGGTGGTTGGGTGATGCCGCCGGCGCACTGGTGGTGGCGCCGGTGATCGTGCTGTGGGCGCGCACCGATTGGCGCCGCGTCGCCCGCGATGAACTGATCGGGATCGCCGCCGCGTTCGCCTCGGCGATCGCGGTCGGCCTCGTCGCTTTCAGCCCGCTGTTGCCGCGCACCGAATACACGAGCCCGCTCGGCTTTCTCGCCATCCTGCCGCTGGTGTGGGCGGCGTTGCGCCGTGGCCCGCGCGACACCGCCACCATCAGCGTGATCCTCACCGGTTTTGTGATCTGGTCGACCATCGCACACGCCGGTCCCTTCGCCCAACTCGGCGTCAACCAATCCTTCGTGCTGCTCTTGACCTTCATGATCAGCATCTCGGTGCCGAGTCTCGTGCTCGCCGCCGACGTCGCGCTACGCCAGCACACCGAGCAGGATTTGCGCCGCACCCATGCCGAGCTCGACAACCGGGTGCAGGAGCGCACCGCCGAGCTCGCCGACGCCAATATTCATCTTCTCGAAGCGCAGCGGCTCGGCAATCTCGGTAGCTGGTCGTGGGATGTCGTCAGCAACCGGGTGTCATGGTCGGATCAGCTCTACAAAATCTACGGCGTTAGCCCGAGGGAGTTCGGTGGCACGCTCGATGAGTTCCTGGCCTTGGTGCATCCCGACGACCGCGCGCAGGTCAACGCAAGCATTGGCGCCGCGCTGGAGTCCGGTAAGGAGTTCAGCCACGAAGAACGCATCGTCCGGCCCGAGGGCACACTGCGCCATCTGCACAGCGTCGGCGAGGTGATCCGCGACGAACGCGGCGCGGCGGTGCGCATGCTCGGCGTGTGCCTCGACGTCACCGAGCGCAAGCAGGCCGAGAGCGCCTTGCGCGAGAGTGAACAGAGTTACCAAGTGCTGCTCAAGAACGTGCGCGACTATGCGATCTACATGCTCGACCCCGACGGCCGCGTGCGCAGTTGGAGCGAGGGCGCCCAGCGCATCAAGGGCTACAGCGCCGACGAGATCGTCGGCGAGCATTTCAGCATTTTCCTGCCCGAGGAGGCCCGCGCCAGCGGCCTGGCGGTCGAGGCGCTGGCCACCGCCGCGCGCGAAGGCCAATTCGAGGCGCAGACCTGGCTGGTGCGTAAGGACGGCAGTCGCTTCTACGCCAATGTCGTGATGGACGCGATCCGCGACGATAACGGCGAGCTGATCGGCTTTGCCAAGCTCGCGCGCGACATCACCGCGCAACACGAGGCGCGGCTTGCGCTCGAGCAGACGCGCGAGCAGCTCGCGCAGTCGCAGAAGATGGAGGCGCTCGGTCAGCTGACCGGCGGTATCGCCCACGACTTCAACAATCTCCTGATGATCGTCTCCGGTTATGCGCAGATTCTGCAGCGGCGTCTCAGCGAACCCAAGGAGGCGCAAGCGGTGGAGGCGATCCGCACCGCTGCGGCGCGCGGCGAGAAGCTGACGCGGCAATTGCTCGCCTTCTCGCGCCGCCAGCAGTTGATGCCGGTGGTGGTCGACCTGCGGGCGCGCATCGACGCGCTGCGCGACATGCTGGCGCCCTCGCTGCACGGCAACATCCAGTTCGTTTGCGACATCGAGGATAAGATTTGGCGGGTGGAGGTCGACCTCGGCGAGCTCGAGCTGGCGTTGGTCAACGTCGCGGTCAATGCGCGCGACGCCATGCCGGAAGGCGGCACGATCACCTTGCAGGCGCGCAACGTGGTGCTCAGGCCGGGGTCGGCGGCCGGGCCCTTGGAAGGCGATTTTGTCGCACTTGCCATCATCGATACCGGCAGCGGCATTCCGGCGGAGGTGCTCGACCGCGTATTCGAGCCGTTCTTCACCACCAAGCCGGTCGGCAAGGGCACCGGCCTCGGACTGTCGCAGGTGCACGGCTTCGCCAATCAGTCGGGCGGCGCCGTGACCGTCACCAGCGAGCAAGGCAAGGGCACGGTGGTGACGATTTATCTGCCGCGCAGCACGGCGCAGCCGGCGGCGGACACGGAAGCGGCCGGCATTCAATCCGAGCATTCGCAGGGCACTGTGCTGCTGGTCGAGGACAGCCGCGATGTCGCCGACGTCACCACCACCATGGTCGAACAGCTCGGCTATCGCGTGGTGCGCGCGGAGAATGCCGCCGAGGCGCTGCGCCACCTGCAGCAAGGCGTGCAGGTCGATCTCGTCTTTTCCGACATCGTCATGCCGGGCGCGATGAGCGGCATCGGCCTCGCCGAAGCTTGCCGCGAGCGCTTCCCGGAGGTGCCGGTTCTGCTCACGACCGGCTTCACCGATGCGCTGCAGGCTGCCGACGGCCGCTTCGACATCCTACGCAAGCCCTTCGAGCTCGCGGTGCTCGAGCGCGCAATCGACGCGGCGGTCGGCAAATCGCGGACCGAAATGCAGGCGCGCGCGTGTTGAGCAGCCTGGAAAATCCGGCGCCCGCGCAATATCTTAAGCTGGGTGTCGCCGGATCTTGAGCGATTCCAAACCACGCCTCATTGCGAGGCCGCGCAGGCGCCTGTAGTAAGAAACCCATGCTGAACAGCCTCGATCTCGATAGCCGGCCACAGGACACCCGCGTCGTCGTCGCCATGTCCGGCGGCGTCGATTCCTCGGTGACCGCCGCGCTGCTCAAGGCCGAGGGCTACGACGTCGTCGGCGTCACGCTGCAGCTCTACGACCACGGCGCGGCCACCCACCGCAAGGGCGCCTGCTGCGCCGGCCAGGACATCTATGACGCGCGCGCCGTCGCCGAGCGCATCGGCATTCCCCATTACGTGCTCGACTATGAGAGCCGCTTCAAGGAAGCGGTGATCGACCGCTTCGCCGAAAGTTACATCCACGGCGAGACGCCGGTGCCGTGCGTCGACTGCAATATCGCGATCAAGTTCCACGACCTCTTGATCACCGCGCGCGAATTGGGCGCGCAGGTGCTGGCGACCGGTCATTATGTCGCCTCGCGCCGTCTGCCTTCCGGCCGCCGCGCGCTTTATCGGGCGCGCGAGGATGGGCGCGATCAGAGCTATTTCCTGTTTGCCACCACGCGCGCACAGCTCGATCTGCTGCGTTTTCCGCTCGGCGAGCGCAGCAAAGTCGAAACGCGCGAGCTCGCGCGTGAATTCGGCCTTGCCGTCGCCGACAAGCAAGACAGCCAGGATATTTGCTTTGTGCCCGCCGGCCATTATGCCGAGGTGATCGAGCGCTTGAAGCCGGGTGCAGCGGAAGCGGGCGAGATCGTCGATCTCGACGGCAAAGTACTGGGCGCGCACAGCGGCATCATCAATTTCACCGTCGGCCAGCGTCGCGGCCTCGGTCTAGCGACCGGCGCGCCGCTTTACGTGGTGCGTCTTGATGCCGAGCGCCGCCGCATCGTGGTCGGGCCGCGCGAGGCGTTGCGCATGAGCCGCATCGTGCTGCGCGACGTCAACTGGATCGGCGACGGCTCGCTCGACGAGACACTCGCCGACGATCGCCGCGAGGTGTTCGTCAAGGTGCGTTCGACGCGGCCGCCGCAGGCGGCTTGGCTGCGGCACGGCGCCGAAGGCTACGAGGTTGAGCTCGCCGATGGCGAACACGGCGTGTCGCCGGGTCAGGCTTGCGTGTTCTACGACGCCGGCGAGGGCCAGGCGCGCGTGCTCGGCGGCGGTTTCATCAAGAGCGCGGTGGCCGAAGGGCTCGTGCGCGGTGCGCACGAAAGCGCCCAGGCATTGGCCGACGGCTGAGCCGCAGCGAACTTCAAGTCGCGCCTCATTTCGGCTATGGGCAGCCGGCTGCGACGGCACATGGTCCAGACGCCCTTGATTTGCGCGACGGCTAGCCCGCTGATCTCGCAGTGGTTCGGGTTGCCCGGCACCGGCCGGGAGACAACAGCGCCGCCGGCATTGATGATCGTAGAAGCCTGCGTCGCTCCGTAGGTTCCCGCGAAAAGACCAGTAACCCCGCGCGTGGTGTCGGTTGCAATCAGCGCCGCGCTGTTGTCCTTGTTGCTGACGCCTGGCGAGCATAGCGCGGAGACGAAGTGAAGCTTGCCGTTCGCATCCCGATGCTCGTTGCTGTAGCTGGCGTTCTGATTGACGGCGCCGGAGCGCAAGACCAACGCGCCCCTCTTGATTTTTGCCGCCTCGGCGGAAGAGCCCAGCAATGTGGTGGCCACAGCAAGCGCGGATAACGCCAGGATCGTCTTGGATACCGCGACCGTTTGGGTGTTCATGACACGTCTCCTCTGATTGGGTTGGCGGCTCACCGATTCCAGCTGCGCGTCTGGCCCGAATAGGCGCGCATGAAGCTTCCGCGCGCGAGCGGGTCGCGCAAAACCTTGATCGCGACATTGAGCCGCTCGAAGCTCGCTGGCGACCCGGTGCTGTAGAGCCGTTGCGGCGCGCCGGGGGTTTGCGGCGGCATCAGCGAGCCTCTCGCCTCCGCGATGGCGTCGGTCGGCGGCGGTGCGGTGGGTGCGGTTTTGGCGTCGGCGCTTTCGGCCCCTTGCGTTACGCTGACCTGACTCTCGATGGACGGATTGCTTGGCATTTCCTACTCCTGTGGTCGATTGGCCGGATGCTCGCGTTGCGCGAGGATCGGGTTGCGTTCTTCGATCATGCCGAGCAGATGCTCGTAACTGACGACGCTGCGCATCATGAGCCGGTCGGGCTCGGCGCTGGGCGCCGCGTCTTGTTTGCGGTCGTCACGGCGTGTGGAATCCATGTGCGCCTCCGGGAAAGGAGTCGGGACCCGGGACTGACCGGGCCCCGACGGCTCGATCAGAGCAGGCTCAGCGCGATCGGAGCGACCTGCTTGGCGATGCCGGCGATGTCGCTCCAGCCGAATTGCGGGTTGACCGACCCGCTGACGCCGACCTGGGCCATGCGTTCCGGACCGCGGGCAAGACCCTCGCACTGGATCGGACGCCGCGCGCCGATGGTTTCGAACTGTTCACTCTGCGAGAACATTTCCATCTCCTTTCGTTGGGGTTTAGAGCGGCAATCGGGCTTCGGCGGCCACGCGCGTCGGCTCGATTGTCGGCGACTCCGGCGCAACGATCTCCACTCCTTGCGCCGCGTGGCGGTTGTCGCTCGCCACGTCTCGGCCTCCTCGACGCGAGGAGGGCACGATCAGTAGATCTGCCAGTTGCGCAGCGAACCGACGGTCACCGGCACCAGGTCGCTCACGTCAATCGTGTATTGGAAGACCTGACGCGCCTGCGTCAGCACCTGCGTCGGATCGAAGAAGCGATAGGTCACGTCCCAGCAATCCGACTCGGGGCGGCAGATCGAGCTGCGATCGACCTCGACGGTGTCGAGACGCTTCCCCTGTTTGGCCATGGCGGAAAAAATCTTCTTCGTGTTGTACGCATTCATGGCCGAGTAATTGAGCGCGCGATTCTGCGGCGAGATGCCGACATTGCGAAACTCATTGTAGATGCGCTCGAGGAACGACCCGATGCCCTCTGGCCACGGCTTCGGCCCGACGATCTGGTCGACGTTCCATTGGTAGAAGCCGCGCCAGTCGGTTGTGAGCGTCGGCACCACCGTTCCGTTCAACAGGCGCGTCGTGCTGCCGTCGAGCCAGCCGGCGAACGATACGCGGGTAACGCCGGCTTCGAGATCCTCCTCCGTCGCTGCGGTCGGCAAATTGGCGGCCGCGGCTGCGCTGTCGCTGAATGAACGCGGATCGGTTGGCGGGAATTGCGATACTTCCTGATAGAACAGCGCCAGGATCAGCGAGGCGAAGAAGCCGAGGCCGAAGACGTCGAGCGGCCTGATCCGATAGATCGGCACCGTATCGATGGTCAGCGTCCAATGGATGGCGTCGGCGTCGCGCAGGTTGCTGTCCTGGTCGGCCGGCCGTTGTTGCTCGCCGGGGACCAGATTCATCAGATAGCGGACCATGTATTCCGGATTATAGGGTGCGGCTGCATCGCCCGATTTGTCGCGGCCGGGGCCGAAATCCTTGGCGATATCGCCGCCGCGGGTGCCAAGGCCGTCGCGCCAGCCGGCCATCACCTGCACGAAATAATCGAGGCGCGCTTCGCTGCCGAAGTCGTAATAGAGCCGGCCGATCGGAAATGCCTTCTGCACCGCCGGCGCCTGAGCCGGCCGCATGCCGCCGCAACCGCAATCAGCGGTCCGTGGCGCCATGGCCGGGATGCTTTGGATCGTCGGCGAAGCCACGGGCGCGGCCGGCGCGGTGCAGGGAACGAGGGCAGGCGCGGCGTCGATGGCTGCGGCCGGCACCAGCTGCGCCGGCGATGGCGAGATCGGCGCGGCCGCGACTTCGCTCGGAGTGACGGCGGCCATTGAAGAGACGACGTTGCCGTCGGGGCCGAGGATACGCGGCGCCGGGGCGGCGATGCTCGATGAATCTGTCATGGCACTCTCTCTCGTTACAGGTGACTGAACAGGTGAGCCGGTGACGTGAACCGCGGACCGCGTAGCCTGCGAGGCGGGCGGCGCGCGCGCGGCGGAGGGCGATAGCGTGCGGGGACGCTGGGCTTCGCCGTCGAACAATGCGGCGACAACGCCGGCTACGTTGAGCGTGCCGGCAAGACAGCGCTCGTCGTCGCCGGTGGCGCAGGGGAGGGCGCTCGCCAGCAGTGCCTTGCCGACGACCTGCGGCGCGGCATTGCGTCCGTCTTGCCTGAGGGCGGACAGCAGCAGAGCGACAACGCCGGATACAATCGGCGTGGCGAAACTCGTTCCCGAACGCAGGGCCACATGCGTCTGCGGCGAAGCGCCCTTGACCTGCTCGCCGGGCGCCAGGATGCCGTTCGCGCGATAGGCATCGCCGAAATTGCTGAAGCCGAGCGGCCGGCCCTGCAAATCACAGGCGCCGACCGCAAGCGTGGAGGTGAGCGCAGCCGGCACCTGTAGGCAGCGACAGCCGTCATTGCCGGCGGCGGCGACGATCAGGACGCCGGCGTCGCGGGCTGCGCGCACGGCATCGGCGAGGATGCGTTGGGCCTGCCCGGTTTCGGTGTGTTGGCCGCTGCTGATATTGATGATGTCGGCGCCGTCGGCGACGGCGCGGTTGATGGCGAGTGCGAGCGTCGCCTGCGAGGAAGGCTCCAATTCGCCATCGGCGCTTTCGCGATAGATCGAATAAACCGTGGCCGTGCAGCCCGGCGTGATGCCGAGGACGTCTCTTTGCCCAAGCAGGATGCTTGCTACATGGGTCCCGTGCTCAGAGCGGATCGGGGAGGCGACGTCTGCATCCCTATCCTGAGTCACCCGCGCGCTGCTCAGCGCGGGATGGGTGAGGTCGACAGGTCCATCGATGATCGCAATGCGGATCGCCGGATCGCCGCCGCAGGCGCGCGCGTGCAGATTTCGAAGGCCCGGGATCTCGGCAAGCGGGTCCATACGGCAACCTCTCACTACTTATGAGAGCGATAACATAGCTAAGTAATCTTAGGTTGTGTCGCCGCCACACTGCCAGCGGTGCGAACAGGTGCGCAACCGTTGCAACTTGCGCTGCACTCAAATCGCGAGACGTGACTTGCGCGCAGCACAATCGCCCGGGTTGCGTCAGCGGCGGGGCTTCAATTCGTCGAGCAACGTTACGAAATGTTTGGTCGAATCTCGGCTCCAACGCCGAAGCGATCGAATGAGCCTGATTTCATCGGAACGCAGGGCCAGCTTCTTGTGATGCTCCATCTCGCCGCGGCCAAGCACAATCCAATCGAGCGAGACGTCGAGTGCGCGCGCGAGCCGAGCCGCGCTCTTGAGCGATATCGGCCCGTTTTTCTTCCACCTGCTGATGGCGCTTTCGTCAACGCCGAGATCGAGCGCAAGGTTGAGCATTTTCTTGACGCCGCGCACTTTGATCGCCTGATCGATGCGCTCCCCCCTCGACATGCGACAGCTCCATCACAGCGGCCATATACTTGCCGCCACCGAGTCAACGACCAGAACGCGAAAATTTCACGGATTATTGCGAATTACGTTTAATATGAGCGGGCAGGCGGAATAAACGCGCCGTAATTTGATATAGATTGCCTGGGGCCAGATGCGGGGCGAGCATGGCGGGCGACTTCGATAAGGAAATGATCTCCAGCGTCTATGCACGCTGGGCGCCGGTCTACGACTTGGTCTTCGGCCCAGTCTTTAACGCCGGCCGGCATGCCGCCATCGCTGCGGCCGAGCGCGCCTGCGGTGCCGGCGGTGGACGCATCCTAGAAGTCGGCATTGGCACCGGCCTGTCCCTGCCGGATTACTCGCGCCGTAATCGCTTGGTCGGTGTCGATCTCTCCGAGCCGATGCTGCGCAAGGCGGCGGAGCGCGTGCGTGCGCTGAAGCTACGCTATGTCGAGGCGCTGGCCGTGATGGACGCCGAGCGCCTGGCGCTGGCTGATGAAAGCTTCGACGCGGTAGTGGCGCAATATGTCATCACCGCGGTGCCGCATCCGGAGGCGGCGCTCGATGAATTCGTGCGCGTGACGAGGCCCGGGGGCGAGATCGTGCTGATCAACCACATTGGCGCCGATGCCGGCGCCCGCCGGCTGCTCGAGGAATGTTTTTCGCCCCTCGCGCGACGGCTCGGCTGGCGGCCGGAATTCCGCTTCGACACGCTTGCCGACTGGGCCACGCGGCATGGCGGCGTACGCGTCATCGAGCGCCGCGCCATGCCGCCGCTTGGGCATTTTTCTTTAATTCGTTTTGAGCGCTTCCGCCGGGCAGCTTAACGCGGCGCCTAACGCGGAGGCCGTTGCCGCCGTCTGCTGCGCTCATACAAGACCGAAGCCACCAGCACGATCGGCAAGGCGACCAGAAAGATCTCGAACGCGCCTGATCCGTGATCGGGGGAGAGCCCGAAAACCTTTTCAATGAAGTCCATGGCAACACTCCCTAACGGCCTGGTAATAACCCAAGGTTGTAGACATTAATGCAACTTTTAGAAGTATGGGCGTGAGTCGTTGCGGCCACAAGCATCGAGATGCGCGAGCGCTTGGAACACGACAACCGCTTTAACCGTTGATGCGGGCAAGGACCTTGCGCGTGTATGCGCGCGACGTGCGGAGGCCGGGTCATGGGAGGCCGGGTCATGAAAGCAGCCAAATCGCTGATCGCGGCCGTTTTGCTTTCGCTGCTGCCGACGCTCGCCGCGGCGCAAGCGCCGCCGCAGAGCAAGGCGCCGGGCACGCCGGAGAAAGACGTGCATGACCCGCAGGCATGCGCGCAGGGTGACGTGACGACCGGGCAGGGCGATCACGACGTCAGAACACCGCCGAACAAAACGCTGAGCGATCGGCTCGCGCAGTCGAAGGGCGTGATCTGCCCGCCTGAGCATGTCGATCCGCAGATCAACAAGCCGGCGCCTGGCGGCGGCGCCATGCCGGTGATCCCGCCCCCAGGACCGCCGGGCGGCAATCCGAATGTCGAGCCGAAGTGAGCCGGCTGCTTTGCTTGACAGGATTTGGCACCGCTCCCTATATCCGGCGCATCCGGCCACGGCCGGTTCAGGTGGCGGGGTAGCTCAGCTGGTTAGAGCAGCGGAATCATAATCCGGAGGTCGGGGGTTCGAGTCCCTCCCCCGCTACCAAATTCTGCACAAAAAGCGACTTGCCCCCGCATTGGCGCGACCGCGGCCCGTTATCACGTTGTCATCACAAGGGCGCCAGCCCCACTTTTTCGCGGTTGCTCCGGCTCCGCCGCAATGGAACAATTGCATCCGTCATTCGTCTTAATTCGTAGCTTGACCAAGCCCAGCGCCCATCCGTCACAATCCGGGGACCCTGCAATGGCGCGCATCGCAGCTCGACCGCGGGACGCCGCTACGCCCAGCGTGGCGGACCAGCGCGCGCATTGGCGCGACGCATTCCGGCGCGTGCGTGCCGAGACCGAGGCGCGCGCGGCGCATTTGTCGACGGAAGACCAGATTGTGCAGTCGATGGCGGATACATCACCCAGCAAATGGCATCGCGCGCATGTCACCTGGTTCTTCGAGACCTTCCTGCTCAAGGAGCACGTGCCCGGATACGCAATTTTCGACGAGCGCTTTCCCTTCCTGTTCAACTCCTATTACGTCGCGGCCGGCCCGCGTCACGCGCGGCCGCAGCGCGGGCTGATCACGCGGCCGAACGGCGCCGACGTTGCCGCCTATCGCGCCCATGTCGATGGCGCGATCGAACGGCTGATCGAGGCGGTGCCGGAAGATAACGTGGCGGAAGTGTTCCGCATTCTTGAAATCGGGTTGCACCACGAGCAGCAGCATCAGGAATTGCTGCTCACCGACATTCTCCACGCCTTTGCGCAGAACCCCACCGATCCTGCCTACGATCCGGATTGGCAGCCGCCGAAGCCGCCCCAAGGGCCGCGCGGGTTCGTCGAGGTGCCGTCCGCCATTCACGCCATCGGCCACGACGGCGACGGCTACTGCTTCGACAACGAGACGCCGCAGCATGACGAGCTGATCCCGCCGATGCGGATCGCGCGTCATCTGGTCACCAATGCCGAATGGCTCGCCTTCATCGACGCAGGCGGCTATTCGACGCCGTCGCTGTGGCTGTCGGACGGCTGGGCAACGGTGCAGTCGGAAGGCTGGCAGGCGCCCGGCTATTGGCGCAGGCGAGACGGCGCCTGGCACTCGCTGACGCTCGCCGGCCTCAAGCCGGTCGATGCTTCGGCGCTGGTGCTGCACGTGAGCTATTACGAGGCCGACGCCTTCGCGCGCTTTGCCGGCAAGCATCTGCCGAGCGAAGCGGAATGGGAGGTGGCGGCGCGTACGAACCTGCTCGCCGATGCCTTCGGCATTGCCTGGCAATGGACGCGCAGCGCCTATCTGCCCTACCCGGGCTACCAAGCCGCCGAAGGCGCGCTCGGCGAATACAACGGCAAGTTCATGGTCAATCAGATGGTGCTACGCGGCTCTTCGCTGGCGACGCCGCAAGGACACGCCCGCGCGAGCTATCGCAATTTCTTCTATCCGTCCGCACGCTGGCAGTTCAGTGGCTTGCGGCTCGCCGAGTTTGAGTGAGGTCAAGACGATGGTTGCCGCCCGCAAGCTTCAGCCCCGCGATGACGATCGATCCGCCTTCGAAGTCGATGTGCTGCGCGGTCTTGGCGCGACGCCCAAGCATCTGCCGCCGAAATATTTCTACGATGAGGTGGGCTCGCGGCTGTTCGAGCAGATCACTGAATTGCCGGAATATTACCCGACGCGTTGCGAGATCGAGATCCTGCGCAAGCATGCCATCGACATCGGCAAACTGATCCCGCGAGGAGCCGTGCTGATCGAGTTCGGCGCCGGCGCCGCCACGAAAGCGCGCATCCTCTTGCGCGCGGCGCCGCAGCTCGCCGCGTATGTGCCCGTCGACATCAACGGCGAGATGATCGCGCGCGAGGCGGCCGAATTACGCCCCGATTTCCCCAGGCTCAAGGTGCTGCCGGTCAGGGCGGACATCACCACGCCGTTTCCCTTGCCGGCGGAAGCACGATCGGCGGCGGCGCGGGTCGGCTTTTTCCCGGGCTCGACCATTGGCAATTTCGAGCCGCACGAGGCGGCCGGCTTTCTGCGCAATGCGGCGCGTATCCTCGGGCCCGGTGCGGTCCTGATCATCGGCGTCGATCTGATCAAGCCGGTCGAGGTCTTGACCGCGGCCTATAACGATAAGGCCGGCATCACCGCGAAATTCAATTGCAATCTGCTCAAGCGGATCAATCGCGAGCTTGGCGGTACCTTCAAGCTCGACAGTTTCGAGCACCACGCCTTCTACAATCGCGAACGCAACCGCATCGAGATGCATCTTGCCTCGCGTAAGCGGCAACGGGTAACGGTTGCTGGCGCGTCGATCGACTTCCGCGCCGGCGAAACGATTCATACCGAGAACAGCTACAAGTACAGCGTCGAGTCGCTCGACGCGCTGGCGCGCGGCATCGGCTGGCTGCCGGCCGCCAACTGGACCGACGACGCGAAATATTTCTCGATCCAGGCGTTCACGCGCGCAAGTGCGCCGCGCTGACGTCGTTGCGCGACGCGACCCGGCTGCCCACTGGCCTGTCCTGACACAAATGCGCTAAGCCATGCCGCCCGCGCCTCGGCGCGGGCGCTGTGCGAGGGCAGGGAAGACATTATGAAAATCGTCAGCTTCAACGACAAGGGCTTGCGGCTCGGGGTGGTCGAGGGTGACAACGTCATCGACCTGCATACGGTGGACAGCGCTGCGCCAACCGACCTCGGCGATTGGCTACGGCGCAGCAATGGCGACCTGAAGCCGATTGCCGAGCTTGCCAAGAGGGCGCCGGCGTCCGCGCGCCGCCCGCTTGCCGGCTTGAGCTTCGCGCTGCCGGTGCCGAGTCCGGGAAAAATCGTCTGCCTCGGCCTCAACTATCTCGAGCACGTCAAGGAAGGCCCGCAGCGAGACAACATCCCGAAATTTCCCTCGATCTTCTTTCGCGTACGCACCTCCATGGTGCCGCATCTGCAGCCGATCGTGCGGCCTCTCGAGTCGATCCAGCTCGACTACGAGGCCGAGATGGTCGCCGTGGTCGGCAAGCGCGCCAAGCATCTGGCGCCCGAGACTGCGGTTGACTGCATTGCCGGCTATTCCTGCGCCAACGAAGGCTCGGTGCGCGATTTCCAGCGCCACACCACGCAATGGGGCATGGGCAAGAATTTCGATCGCACCGGCGGCTTCGGGCCGTGGCTGGTCACCGCCGACGAATTACCGCGCGGCGGCAAGGGGCTGAAAATCCAGAGCCGGCTCAACGGCAAGGTCATGCAGTCGGATAACACGGAGAACATGATGTTTCCGCTGGCCGAGACGCTCGTCTACCTGACCAAGGGCATGACGCTCGAACCCGGCGACATCGTCTTGACCGGCACGCCGTCCGGCGTCGGCCACGCACGCAAGCCCGAGCCGGTGTGGATGAAGGCCGGCGACACCTGTGAGATCGAGATCGAGGGCATCGGGACCTTGCGCAATCCGATCGAGGACGAAAAGGCCTGAACCGAAGCGTTGTACTGCGGTCGATTGAAAGGCGTCACATGGCCGACCAACTGGACGTGCTGGTGATTTGCGGCTCGCTGCGCAAGGGCTCGTTCAACGCCGCGGTGGCGCGCGCACTGCCCGGCCTGGCGCCGCCCGAGATGAAGCTGTCGCCTGCGGCGTCGTTCGGCAAATTCCCCATCTACAATGCGGACGACCAGGATGCGTCCGGCATTCCCGCCGACGTCGTGGCTTGGTGCGACGCCGTCCGCAAGGCCGACGCCGTGATCATCGTGACGCCGGAATATAATTGGTCGATCCCCGGCGGCCTGAAGAACGCCATCGACTGGGCTTCGCGCGAGAAGGAGGTCTGCTTCAGGGACAAGCCGGTGGCGTTGATGTCGGCCTCCGGCGGCCAGGTCGGCGGCGCGCGCATGCAATATCATCTGCGCATGGCGCTGACTTCGATCGACGCGCAGATGTTCGGCAAGCCTGAGGTGTTCGTCAATTTCGCCGCCAAGAAAGTGGACGAAAAGAGCGAACTCACCGATCAGGCGGCCAAGGACGTAATCAAGCTACAGCTGACGGCGTTTGCGAAGTTCGTTCGGCGGGTGAGGGTGGCGAACTGATCGGAGCAATACCTTCCGCCCGTTGCCGCGGAAGCGGGAATCGAGCGGCGACAGTACCGAGCAAGCGACAGGCCGCCTGGGTCCCCGCTTGCGCGGGGACGAACGGTGGAACGTGTCAACCCGCCGGCTTTGCCCAACGCGGGAAGAGCTGCGGACGCAGCTTGGGATGGCAGCCCATCATCTTCGGCGCGTAAGGCGTATCGGCGCCGAGCTCCTCGGCAGCGTGCCAAGCCCAGCAGCGGTCCCACATGGCGCCGCGCGCGAGCGCGATCATGTCGGCTTTGCCGGAGGCGACGATGTCTTCCGCCTGTTGCGCGCCGGCAATCAGCCCGACGGTCATGGTGGTGATGCCGGTTTCCTTCTTCACCTTCTCGGCGAACGGCGCCTGGTAGCCGGGGGCCAGCGGAATCTTCTGCGCCGGCGACAGGCCGCCCGAGGAGACGTCCATGTAGTCCATGCCACGCTTCTTCAATTCGCGTGCCAGCACGACCGTTTCCTCCGGCGTCCAACCGCCTTCGACCCAATCGGTGGCGGAGACGCGCATGCCCAGCGGCTTCTCGGCCGGCCACACCTTGCGCACCGCCTCGTACATCTCGATGGCGAAGCGCATGCGGTTCTCCAGCGAACCGCCGTATTCGTCGGTGCGCTTGTTGGAGATCGGCGACAGGAACTGGTGTGCGAGATAACCGTGCGCGCCATGCAGCTCGATGAGATCGTAGCCGATGCGGTTGACGCGCTCGGCGGCCGCGGCGAATTCGCCGATGCAGCGCTTGATGTCGTCCTTGGTCATCGCGTGCGGCACCGGCCAGCCGGTGTCGTAGGCGATGGGGGACGGCGCTTCCGGCGTCCAGGCGTCCGGGCCTTCGAGGATCGGCTTGCCGCCGGCCGCCGGCGGCGTGGTCGGGCCCTTGCGGCCGGCATGGGCGAGCTGCACGCCGAGTTTGGCGACGCCGTATTGGCGGCAGAAATCATGCACGCGCTTGAGTGCCTTTTCGTTGTCGTCCGACCACATGCCGGCGCAGCGCGGCGAGATGCGCCCTTGCGGGTTGACGTCGGTCATCTCGGTCATCACCAGGCCGGCGGCCCCGAGCGAAAACGAGCCGAGATGCATCAAGTGCCAATCGTTGGCCGAGCCGTTGTCGGAATTGTATTGGCACATCGGCGACACCACGACGCGGTTGGGCAGTGTGAGGCCGCGCAGGGTGATCGGTGAGAAGAGAACGCTCGCCATGTTTGTTCTTCCTTTCGCGTTACTCATCCGTTCGTCCCCACGAAAGCGGGGACCTAGGGCTACACGAGCTGGACTCGCTGCTCTGGATTCCGCTTGCGCGGGAGTGAACGGAGAATGGATCGGTGCTCAGCGACATCTAGTGCCAGTAGTGCATGGAGACGACCAGGCAGCAGAGCGCCCAGAAGATGCAGTATTCGATGCCACCGATTACCCAGATCCAGCTCTTGGTGACTTTGTAGGTCGCGGCCGCGGCGACCAGCAGGTGGATAAAGGCGATCGCCGCGACATATTGGGTATAGATGTCGAAGACAAGGCCGATGGTAAGCACCGTTTCGATCGCGCCTGCGATCGTCATCCAGGTCTTCGCCGGCTTGAAGCCGGCCTTGACGAAGAATTCGAGCGTCGCCGGCACGGTGATCTTGCCGACGATGTGCGGAATGAAGAACAACCCGCAGATGATGCGCAGCAGGTTGAACTCGTTGAGCAGATTGAATTTGTCGGCCCAGGACATCGCGGTTCCCCCCCGAAGTATTTTTTCGGCGCGCAAAATTGCATTTATTGAGCGGCGCGCCAAGTGAGCTTCTTGCCCTTCAGCCAGTCGCCGCCCATGGCGTACAGTGCTTCCAGCTCCGCGCCGTCGAGGCACGGCATGTCCGTCTTCACCTTGTAGCCGACACGCGTCTGCAGATAGGCGAGGTGACGGTAGCCCTCCGGAAAACTCAGCAACAGCGTCTGGTCGAGTTTGAGCGTGGCGGAGGGGTCGACCGGGTCGAGCCGATCCTTCTCGTAGATCGTCTCGCGCCGCACGATGCCCCAGCGTCCGCGCCGTTTCTCGACCATGTTGTAGAAACGGCCGGTGCAGACGACATCGCACAATACGCCATCGACCATCGCCCGCTGCGAAATGGTCATCTTGGTCTGCGCGATGCCGCGTTTGCCTTTCAGGTCGATGGTGGTGCCACCGAGAAAGTGCAGGATGCGCACGCCCTTGTCATAGCCGTCCTGGCTCACCCTGATGAACTCCTCGAACGGGCCTTGAAACCAGGTCGCCATCATCCAGCCGTCCTTGTGCCAGACGGTGCGGAAGCGATCCCATAGGCGGGCGTCGCGATAGAGCGCCCAGTTCTCGACCAGATCACGGATGGCGAGGCGGTCGGCGGTATCGCGCGGCATAAGGCGTCCCCTCATCTGTCATCGCCGGGGCTTGACCCGGCGATCTCGCTTAGGCGAGCAATGTGCCTAGCTAAGCGGGATGGCTGGGACAAGTGTCACGGCCGGGCCGGCCTTCGGCCGCACCCGGTTGCCCGGCCATGACAAGGAGGAAACGCATGGCTCGACTTGCGGGCAAGGTTGCCATCGTCACCGGCGGCGCCAAGGGCATCGGCCGGCATTATGCGCAGGCGCTCGCCGCCGAAGGCGCACGCGTGATGATTGCCGACATCGAGGACGGGCACGATCTTGCCGACCAGATCGCGCAGCGTCACGGCGCCAATTCGGTGACCAGCGCGAAATTCGACGTAAGCGAGGAGAAATCGGTCGCGCGCCTGGTGCGCGAGACGCTCGACCGCTTCGGCCAGATCGACGTGCTGGTCAACAACGCCGCCCTTTACGCCAAGCTCACTCCGCGCAGCTTCAACGAATGGGACGCCGAGTTGTGGGACCGCGTCATGGCGGTCAATGTGCGCGGGCCGTATCTGATGGTGCGTCACGTAGCGCCGCATATGATCGAGCGGCGCACCGGCAAGATCATCAACATCGCCTCCGGCGCCGCTTATAAGGGCGTGCCGCGCATGCTGCCTTACGTCGCCAGCAAGGGCGCCATGCTCGCCTTCACCCGCGCGCTTTCGCGCGAGCTCGGCCAATACGGCATCGCGGTCAACTCGCTCTCTCCCGGCTACATCCTTTCCGACACCGGGCTTGAGAACGCCGCCCATGTCGAAGACGAGCGCGTGCCTGTGCGTAATTCGCGTGCCTTCAAGCGCGACGCCTATCCGGAAGACCTGCTCGGCGCCCTTCTGTTCCTCGCTTCGAGCGACAGCGATTTCGTCACCGGCCAGTCGCTGGTGGTCGACGGCGGCTCGGTCAACAATTAGGCGGCAAAACGAGGGGCGCTTGGTTGTCCGCCGGGCGGGCTGGCTGCGTTGCCTAGACAGGGCGGCCGCCGGACGGTAATTTCGCCGGTGCAGGCGCGGACATTGTGGGACGCCCAATGCCGAAGATCACGATCTCCTATCGCCGCGCGGATTCGCAGGATATCACCGGCCGTATCTTCGACAGGCTGGTCGGCCATTACGGGCGCGACTTCGTTTTCCGCGATATCGACAGCATCCGCCCGGGCATCGATTTTCGCGAGCAGATTTCCGAGGCGCTGCAGACCGCCAATGTGCTGCTGGTGATCATGGGCCCGAGGTGGCTGGGCCGCATGAAAGGCTCGGAAAGCCGGATCGACAACGATGCTGATTTCGTTCGCATCGAGGTCGAGACCGCGCTCGGCCGCAAGATCCCGATCGTCCCGGTGCTCGTCGGCGGCGCGGCCATGCCGACGACCGCGCAGCTTCCGGAATCGCTGCGCGATTTTGCCTATCGCCAGGCTGTTGCCATCGACGGCGGGCGCGATTTCGACAGCCACCTGAACAGACTGACGCGGGCAATCGACGATCTGCTGTCGATGCAAGCCGCGACGCGCACCGAGCCGGCGCGGACAGCCCACCCGACGGCCGGCGCACCCATCATCGTGAGGCCGCAGCCCGCGCCGCCGCCTGTCGCGGCAGTTGAAGCAGCACACGCGCCGGCACCGCCGCCGGCGATGCCGCCAGCTCAGCCGCCAAGCGCGCATGTTCAACCACCACCGCTCCCGAAAGCCGAGCCGATAGCAAATGCAACGGAGCGGCCACCACCGATTCCGTCTGCGCCGGTCGTCACCATCAAGTTGCCGACGAAGGCTTCGCTGAAACCGGCCGTTGACGCCCTCGCGGCGACGTTCGCCTCCGCCAAGGCAAAAGTCGGCTCGCTCAAACCGGCCGATTCACTCAAGCCGGCGATCGATTCGCTGAAGGCGACAATCGCTGCGCTGCGGGTCTGGCCGCGCCCGCTCTGGCTCGGCGGCGGCGTGGCGGCGCTTGTCGTGGTGCTGATCGGCGCCTGGATCGGGTTGCGCAAACCCGATGTGCCGCCGCCGGCTCCCGCAGTGGCGATCGACAAGCCCGCCGAAGTGAAGAAAGTTGCCCCCGCACCAGCGCCGAGCAACCTGTCCAGCAGCGGCGGCGCTCCGGTGCAATAATCCGATCGCTGGCGAGCGCAAGTCGCTATTCGTGGCAGCACCGCCGGCGTATTCCGGCGCGCCGCGATCCGCGCTATATAGTTGCGAAACCGACGATCGGATTTTGAGGAGGATGCCCATGGCGGTCGCAACCGCAACGCAGCCCGGCTCGAAGCATAACGTGCAACTCGCGCGTCAGGCCTATTACGACAAGATCGCCAAGTTCCACATGGCGCCGCTCTGGGAGGTGCTCAAAGGCCTGGTGACACCCGAGCCGAAGTCGGCCTGCATGCCGGCGATCTGGAAGTTCGCCGACGTCAAACGGCTGATGCTGGAGGCCGGCGAGGTGATCTCCGCCGAGGAAGCCGAGCGCCGTGTGCTGGTGCTGGAAAACCCCGGCGAGACCGGCAAGTCGCGGATCACCAATTCGCTGTTCGCCGGCATCCAGCTGATTCTGCCGGGCGAAATCGCCGATGCGCACCAGCACGTCGCCTCCGCCATCCGCTTCGTGCTGGAAGGCGAGGGCGCCTACACCGCGGTCGAGGGTGAGAAGGCGCAGATGAGGCACGGCGACTTCATCATCACCGCCAACTGGGCGCCGCACGACCACGGCAATCCCGGCAAGGAGCCGGTGATGTGGCTCGACGTGCTCGACATGCCGACCGTCAATCATTTCGAGGCGTCGTTCGCCGCGCATTTCGACGAGAAGATGCAGAAGACCAATCACGAGGACGGCGATAGCTTCGACCGCTATGCCTCGGGCGTCTTGCCGGACGGCGCGCCGGCGCATCTCAACCGCTCGCCGGTCATCAACTATCCTTACGCCCGGATGCGGCCGATCCTGCAGCGGCTGAAGGACACCGGCGATCTCGACAAGCGCTTCGGCGCACGCGTGCGCTACGCCAATCCGATCAATGGCGGGCCCGTTCTGCCCACCATGGGCGCTTATCTTTCGCTGTTGCCGAAGGGCTTCGCCGGCGAACCCTACCGCTCGACCGACGGCACCGTCTTCGCGGTGGCCGAAGGCAAGGGCACGACCGTGATCGACGGCAAGCCGTTCGACTGGAGCGTCAACGACGTGTTCGTGGTGCCGCCGTGGAAGCGCTATCAACACAAAATCGGCGGCGAGGACGCGGTGCTGTTCTCGATCTCCGACCGCCCGGCGCAGGAAGCGCTCGGCATTTGGCGCGAGGGCAATTGATCCAAATCCGGGGCTTAAGCGTTATAGTCGGCCTCGGAGGGATCCCATCATGCAGCTCGAACAGCTCTCGGCCGGCCGCGGTGCGCTCACCGCGGCGCGCACCGGTGTTGGCCCTGACCTGGTAATCCTGCATTCGCTGCTTGCCGATCGCCACGCTTTCGATCCGGTGCTCGACGCGCTCGCCGAGAAACACCGCGTTACCCTCATCAACTTGCCCGGCTTTCACGGCTCCGAGCCGCCGATGCTGGCGCTGATGGATACTTATGTGGCGATCATCGAAGACGGCTTCGATGAATTCGGCATCGGCGAGGACGCGGTGCTGATGGGCAATGGCTTCGGCGGCATGGTCGCGCTCGCCTTTGCCATCGCGCATCCCGAGCGCATTGCCAAGTTGGTGCTCGCCGACGCGGCCGCCAGTTTTCCACCCGAGGGCCGCGAGGCTTTCGCCGTGATGGCGGAGAGGGTCGCACAAAATGGACTCGCCGCGGTGGCCGATATCGCCGCCAAACGCGTGTATTCGACCGCTTACCTTGCCGCGCATCCGGAGGCGATCGAGGCATGCAAGCAAGTGCTGCTCGGCATCGACGCGAAAGCCTTCCAGGCCGCTTGCCGCGTGCTGCAGGAAACCGACCTCACGCCGCTGCTGCATCATTTGCGCGTACCGACGCTGATCGTCTGTGGCGAGCTCGACCAGGCGACGCCGCCGGCGCTCACCAAGGCGGTGGCCGAGAAGGTCGCCGGCAGCCGTTACGTCGAACTGCCGGGCTGCGGCCATTGCCCGCCGCTCGAGCAACCGCAAGCCTTCCTCGCCGCCATCAAGGATTTCGCCGGCCTTTGATCTGTGTCCCGGATGCGGTGTACCGCTGATCCGGGGCAGAGGTTTCACTCTTTGCGGTCGAAGCGCCGGATTTCGACCTTGGCCCAGACGCCGTTCTGGTGGAACGGGTCGGCGCGGTTGAAGCGCTCGACGGTTGCACGGTCGGCGGCTTCGAGCAACATCATGCTGCCGATCGAGGCGGTGTTGTCGTCATTGACCAGCGGCCCGCCGGCGACAATGGCGATGCCGAAATCTTTGGCGGTGCGCACATGGGCGAGATGCTGCGGGTGGACCGCCTTGCGCTTCTCGCTCGAGATATCGGCGCGATCGAGCGCCATGACCGCAAACAACATTCGTTCCTCCTTCAGAGCGCTTTGAGCACCGCCCCGGCGATCGCCGCGGTGCCGTCCTTGCCGCCGAATTCCATCGGCGTCACGCCACTCGCATAAGCCTTATCGACCGCGCGCTCGATACGTTGCGCAGCTTCGGCCGCCGGCGGGTACTCGTGCTTGTCGGCAAGCCAATCGAGCATCATCGCCGCCGACAGGATCATCGCCGTCGGATTGGCCTTGCCTTGGCCCATGATGTCGGGGGCGGTGCCGTGGCAGGGCTGGAAGACGGCGTGTGTGTCGCCGATATCGGCGGAGGGCGCGAGGCCAAGCCCGCCGATCAAGCCGGCGGCAAGATCGGAGAGGATGTCGCCGAAGATGTTCTCCATCACCATCACGTCGAAATCCCACGGGCGGCGCACCATCGCCGCGGCGCAGGCATCGACATAGATGTGGTCGGTTTTGACGCCGGGAAATTTCTTGGCGCGCTCGTCGAAGATCTTGCGGAAATAGGCATAGGCTTTGAACGCGTTGGCCTTGTCGACGCAGGTGAGCAGGCCTTTGTGGCCGCGCTTCTTGCGCCGCTCGGCGAGCCGCAGCGAAAAATCGAACAGGCGCTCGCTGGTCTTGCGCGTGATCACCAAGGTTTCGCGCGCCTCGTCCTCGGTGACCACGCCCTTGCCCATGGAGGCGAACAGGCCCTCGGTCGATTCGCGGATCAGCACGAAGTCGATGCCGTGCTCGTGCGCGCCGACGATCGGGCTCGGCACGCCGGGCACCAGCCGTGCCGGGCGTACGCCGGCGTAGAGATCGAAGATGAAGCGCAATTCGACCTGCGGCATGATCTCGGTATTGTCGGGATAGCGCACGCTCGGCAGCCCGCAGGCGCCGAGCAGGATGGCGTCCGCCTCCCGGCAAAGCTTGATGGTCGAGTCCGGCATCGACTTGCCGGTTTCCTTGTAGTGCCCGGCGCCGGCAGCCCCCGCGGTGAAGCGGAACTGGAGATTCAACGTTGTCGCTTCGATCTTGCGTAGCACCTCGAGCGCGGGCGCCATGACCTCCGGCCCGATACCGTCGCCCGGCAGCACGGCGATATGGAAGGCGCTGTTGGCGGACATGAGCAATTCCAGGATGGCGTCGGCATGCGCGGGACATATTGACGGCGCATGATTTGATCCCGAAAACCGGTTCCCACTTTTCGGGATCATGCGCTAATCAATACGCCTGCGCGCTTAGCGCGCAAGGGAGGATAGATGCCGCGCTTTGCCGCCAATCTTGGCTATCTATTCGCCGACCGGCCCTTGCTGCAACGCATCGACGCTGCGGCGGCCTGCGGCTTCCGGGCGATTGAGCTGCAGTTTCCCTATGACGTGCCCGCCGCCGAGGTGAAGGCGGCGATCACCCGCAATCGCCTCACCATCCTTGGCATCAACACGCCGCCCGGCGGCGAGGGCGAGTTCGGTCATGCCGCCGTTCCAGGCCGGGAGAAGGATTTCACGGCCGAATTTGCTCGCGCGCTCGACTATGTCGCGGCGGTCGGCGGCAGCGCGGTGCATTGCCTCGCCGGCAAGGTCGGCGACGCCGAGCGCGTCGCGGCCGAGCGTATTTATATCGAGAACCTCCGGCGCGCCGCCGACCTCGCGCAGCCGCGCATCACGATTTTGATCGAGCCGATCAACGCGGGCGACCGGCCCGGCTATTTTCTCAATCGCGTCGAACACGCTGCCGACATCATCGCCAAGGCGGGCAGGCCAAACATCAAGATGCAGTTCGACTTCTATCACGCGCAAATCGTCGGTGGTGATCTCGTGCGCCGGCTGGAAAAATTTCTGTCCGTGATCGGGCATCTGCAATGCGCTTCGGTCCCCGGACGGCACGAGCCGGACGAGGGCGAAGTCAACTACCGCTACGTGTTCGAGACAGTGGATAGACTCGGTTATGCCGGTTGGATCGGCGCGGAATATCGGCCACGCTTCGGCACCGAGGAGGGTCTGGGCTGGGCACAGCCTTACGGGGTGGTCCCGCGTAAACCATAAAAGTCTTTGAAAAGCCACGCTGTTCGGCTTTGTCGCTGCGCCGGGGCTTGGTGGATTTGGGCATGTTCTTGTTCGGACGGAGCAAAAATACCGCGCCGGTGGCGCCAACCGTCCCGGCGGCGGCGGACCAGCCGCTGAAGGAAGCGATGCGTGAGGCGCGCATCGAGGCGGCCGAGCGCACGTCGGTGGTGGTCGATCTGCGCGACGCCGCTGCGGCGCGGCTCGAGCTGCTCAACGAGGCGCTCGACCCGATCTTTGCCGGCGTCCCCAACGAGATCGACCTGTTCGACCGCGGCCTCTCGCGCGGCGACGTGCCGCGGCTGTGGGTCGACGCCATCGCCCATGTCGAGATGGGCGCCGACAAGCGGCAGTACCGGTTCGTCCAGGACACTCGCTATGGCCGCGCCGTGCTGGCGGAAAGCTACGAACCGTCCGAGATCGTGCAGGCGGTGACGCGCTATGTGGCGCGCCGTATGGTCGAACGCGAGCGTGCGCTCGCCGACGACGCGTCCGGCCGTGGCACCACGCTCGAGCTTATCGAGTACGGCCAACGCCGCCACCGCTGGCGCGTCGTCGGCGCCTTCATCTTGGGCGTGCTGGCCGGCGTCGGCGTGCTGGTTGCGCTGGCGTTGCTGACGCGCCCTTAGCCGAACAGTGTCAGCAACTGCGCCTCGCTGACCTTGCCGCCGCGGCCGATGCCGCGTGACGTCATCTGGCACGACCAGGCGCCCGGTTCACCGTCGATGAAATAGAGATTATAGGCGGCGGCCTGCTTGGCGGTTGCCGGCGAGGCCGAGGCCGACGGCACCCCGACCGCCGGCACGCGCGTGCCGGCGGGGCCCGCGAGCCAGTTGAGCATGCGCCGGTGATCATGACCGTGCAGCAAAAGCTCGGCGCCAACCGCGGCAATCGCCCGCATAAGCCGTTTGCGGTCGGTCAGACGCTTGTGCCAGCCGGCCTCGCTCAGCGGCGGGTGATGGATCAGCACTACGCGGAATACATGCTGGTTCTTGAGGTCGCCGAGCAGCGCCACCAGCGCTTCGATTTGGCGGATGCCGAGCGTGCCGGTCGCCATACCCGGCATGGTCGGCACGCCGGTCGAGAGCCCGATCAACGCCAGCGGGCCGCGCCGGCGCACATAGGGAAATCCGAGGCCGCCGCTATCGCCGGTCATGTAAGGGCCCCAGGCCTGCGCGGCGTAGCGGCCACCGGCCGCGACATAGATGTCGTGATTGCCGGGCACGAAACTCACGTCATGCGCGGAACCGAGGCTCGCGAGCCAGGCGGCGCCGGGCGCGAATTCGGCCGCGGCCGCGATATTGACGATGTCGCCCGTGACCGCGATGTGGTCCGCCTTACGCGCGGCAAGGTCGGCGGTGAGCGCGTCGAGCACGGCGCGGTCGTGGATCAAACGCCGATTGCGCCGCCAGTTGATATAGCCGGTGACGCGCTTGCTAAAGAGCTCCGCCAGCCGCGGCGCGGGCGTCGGTAAATGCGGATCGGACAGATGAGCGAGGGTGAAGGGCATCAAAAACGACCTTGTCATCGCCGGACTTGTCCCGGCGATCTCGCTTAGGATGCCACAGTCCTCACCTAAGCGGATCACCGGGTCATGCACTTTCGGCGCGGCGCGGTGATGACGGTCACGAACTCCCGATCAATATCCCCGCGGCGAACACGAGCACGCCGCCGACCACCACCTGAAACGCCGCCTGCAGGAGCGGCGTGTCCATGTAGCGCATGCGGATCCAGGAGATCGCCGCAAGCTCGGCCGCCACCACGATCACCGATATGACGGTCGCCGTATAAAAATGCGGGATCAGATAGGGCAGCGTGTGGCCAAGCCCGCCGATCGCGGTCATCACACCGGTGACCGAGCCGCGAAGCCAGGGCGAGCCGCGCCCGGTGAGCGAGCCGTCGTCCGACAGCGCCTCGGCGAAGGCCATGGAAATGCCGGCGCCGACCGAAGCCGCCAGACCGACCAGAAAGGTGGCCCAGGTGTTGTGGGTGGCAAAGGCCGCCGCAAACAGCGGCGCCAGCGTCGAAACCGAGCCGTCCATCAGCCCGGCAAGGCCAGGCTGCACATATTGCAGCACGAACATGCGGCGCGCGGTTTCCGCTTCGGCGGCGCGCGCTCCGGTGGTGAGGATGGTCTGCGACAGTTTGTGCGCCAAGGTCTCGTGACCGGCTTCCGCTTCGGCGAGCTCGATCAGCAGCTGGCGCACCGAGGCGTCGCGCGCGCTCGCCGCCGCTTTGCGGTAATAGCGCTCGGCCTCGAACTCCATGTTTTCCGCGAATTTGCGCACCTCTTCGAGCCCGAGCGGCCGCGTCAGCCAGAGCGGCTGTTTGGGATGCAGAAAGCCCTGCACGTCCTGGCGGCGGATCAGCGGCAGGTATTCGCCGAACTTCTGCCGATACAGGTCGTAGAGCATGGTGCGGTGATGCACCTCCTCCTCGGCCATTTCGTCGAACACCTTGGCGGAGGCGGGAAACTGCTCACGCAGACCCTCGGCAAAGCCGCGATAGATGCGGCTGTCCTCCTCCTCATTGGTGATGGCGAGCGCCAGCACTTCCTGCTCGGTCAAGTCGGAGAATCGCTTCAAGATGCCCCCTTTTTCGCGTCGGCTGGAAAGCAGGCTATATATTAGAACGCTTCTAAAACGAAAGGTGCGCGTTTGGCGCAGTTTTCCCAAGCGATAATGTCGCGGTTAACCGCCGCTCGGCGAGAATGAGGCATGATTTTATTGCGCCTGCGCCGCGCCTTTGGGCCGATGCTGCAGCCCGTGATGCATTTCTACTGGCGCTTTGCGCGCCCGGCGACGCTCGGCGTGCGCGCCCTGGTCATCGACGGGCAAGGCCGCATCTTCCTGATCAAGCACTCCTATGTTGCCGGCTGGCACCTTCCGGGTGGCGGCGTGGAAACCGGCGAGACCATGCTGACCGCGCTGACACGCGAGCTGGCCGAAGAAGGCAATATCGCGCTGACCGCGACGCCGCGCCTACACGGCGTGTTTTTCAACAAGCGCGCCTCGCGCCGCGACCACGTGGCGCTGTTCATCGTGCGCGACTTCCATCAGGCGGCGCCGCCCAAGCCCAACCGCGAAATCGTCGAGCACGGCTTCTTCGCGCTCGACGCGCTGCCGGAAGACGTCAGCCGCGCCACGCGCGCCCGCATCGCCGAGGTGTTTGGCGATGCCACGGTCAGCGAATTGTGGTGAGAATACGAACCATGCCGGATTGGCTGCCCGCCGCCGTGCGCGCCAAGGCGATCGAACGCAAGCTGAAAGCCGGCGAGGCGCTGTTCCGGCTCGGCGACAAGACTGCCGGCCTCTACGAAGTCATCGCCGGCCGCGTTCGGCTCGCGCGCGTCGACCGCGACGGCCACGAGAACGTGCTCTATGTCGCCGGCCCCGGCGAGACCATCGCGGAGGCCTCGCTGTTTTCGCCGGTCTACCATTGCGACGCCGTCGCCAGCAGCGAGGCGCGGGTGCGGCTGTATCCGAAGGCGGCGGTGCTCGCCGCTCTTGCCAAGGACCGCAACGCCGGCGACGCTTTCACCGCCGCGCTGGCGCGCCAGGTGATGAGCCTGCGCACGCGGCTCGAACAGCGCAACATCCGCTCGGCGCGTGAGCGCGTGCGGCATTTCCTCGCGCTCAATAGCGGCGCTGACGGCCGCACCGTCGCGTTCGCCGGCACGCTTAAGGACATTGCCGCCGAGTTGGGCCTTACCCACGAGGCTTTCTATCGCACGCTTGCCGCTCTTGAACGCGCCGGCGAGATCGAGCGCGCGCGCGGCAAGATCACGCTGACGCGTCCGCGCCGCCTATGATCGGGATCGCATTTATATACTTGACAAAAGTGGACGGTTAGGCTAGGTTTGCGGTCATAGGAGCTGCCCATGACCGCCGTTTTCCAGAACCCCATTTTCCAGAACGAGGATAAGGCCCGCGAAGCCCTAGAGGCCGTGCGCTGGCCTAACGGGCCTGTCTGCCCTCATTGCGGCGGTGTGGACAAGATCGCCAAGGTAGAGGGCAAGAAACAATCCCATCGTCCCGGCCTCTTTTACTGCGGCATGTGCAGCGGTCAATTCACCGTCACCGTTGGCACTGTGTTCGAGCGCAGCAAGGTCCCCCTGACTAAATGGTGGATGGCGGCGCACCTATTTAGTCAGGGCAAGAACGGCGTCAGCGCCCACGAAATTCATCGCACGATTGGCGTCACCTACAAGACCGCGTGGTTCATGATGCATCGCTTGCGCGAAGCCATGGACGAAATGGAAAGCAGCACACCTATGGGCGGCAAAGGTCATGCCGTACAGGCGGACGAAACCTACTACGGCAATTCATCGAAGCGAGCGAAGCACTACCGCAAAGGCCACTCGCAAAAGTCCGGCGTGATTGCGCTAGTCAATCCCAAGACTGGCGAGGCCCGCGCGTTTGCCGTCAGCAAGGCAACAAGCAAAGTCATTACCGGCATCATGAGCAAGCACGTCCATAAGGACAGCACGCTCGTTACAGACGAAAGCCCTCTCTATCGAAAAGCCGGCATTAAAAAGCACCAGACAGTGCTTCACACCGTCAAAGAATACGTGAATAAAGATGGCTTCACTACTAACAACGTCGAGAATTTTTTCGGCCAATTCAAACGCGGCATGACCGGCACGTATCGGTTCTGCGGCGAACAGCACCTACAGCGTTATCTAAATGAATTTGCGTTTCGATATAACAACCGCTCCGGCCTCGGCGTTACCGATGAGGAACGGACGGCGCTTGCAATGAAGGGTATCGAAGGCAAGCGTCTGACGTACCGGCCGACTAACGAAAATCACGCATAAAAAGCAATTCGCTCGCCGCTTTCAACGCTGGCGCAAGAGGAAAGGCCGGGCATGACGCCCGGCTTTTCTGTTCGCTATCCTAGTAGCTGCCAAGCCGAACTAGGGAGCGAATGTTATGTCTGAGGGTCAGAACGTGAATTGGTACGCCGCCGATAATCCCAAATTTTCCCTAACAACAGAGGGGTCTTTGAAAATCGAATTTGGTATTCCTCTTGTCGGTGATGATCTTCCCCATGTCCGCCTCGGGATTCTAATTGCACCGGAAAAAGTACGTATCCTGAGACAGGGCTTGGTACAGAGCGAAACCATTCAGGAAACGCTCGCCGCAAAACCGCCAACGCAATCTTCTCACTGATTTTTCGATTAAAATTTGCCAAGCTACACCGTTGCGCGTATAAGGGTTGCGCGAACGGGATTCGCACTTGCTACACGGCTCCGGGTTGTCACCCCGTGGGCCGTTTCTATTTTAGTTCGGCCACCGGCCTTTATAAAGCGTTTTGCGCGCTCGCAGGCTAAATTGGCAGCGCGTCCAATGACCGACAAGGGCGCAGCAATCTCCCAACGATTACCGAGGCCGGCATTGGTTACGTCAGAGTAATGTCCGTCGCAATCGAACCAAATCCGACGTTCGTTCCATACTTGGCAGCGATCATGATCGACGATGCAGATGTTTGTGTAAATCGCGCCACCACTGGGGATGATAAAAACATTGCCGAGGTCAACGGCATATACCGCACCATTGTCTGCTTCGATTCGCACCCAATGCTGTCGGGCAATCCAGGCGGCTTCGCTATCAGCCGACGCTGTTGATGCCATGACGGTTAGAATGGCCGTTGCAAACAAAATTTGTCGCATTGAGCGACACTCCGAATTATGCCGCGCTACGCCGCCTTTTTTGCCTTTTCTTCGATTGCGACCGCATCCTTTCATTGGGATTTTTCGTCCGTCCCATCTTCATTTCCTCGTGCGGCTTTGGTTTCATACGCACGAGAGCGCCCATTAAGCGCTTGGTATCTTCGAGTTGAGTTTTTGCCATGGCTGACTCACCCGATGAATGGCCGCGAGAGGAGTATCAGCTTGCGCCGGCTGAATATCTCGCCGCGTTTGGTCAATTCAGCTTCGTTTATAACATGCTCGAAAGTGTAATGCGCAACATTTTCATTCACTGTGCGCCGCTGCCGAACGATTTTGCACTACGATTGTTTCACAATTTGGGAAACAGAGACCGCATAGATTTATTTACAGCGTTTGTCAGCAAAAACGAAGAAGATAACGAAGTGCTGCAATCGCTTTTAGCTTGCGCTCTCCATTATGATATTTGTACGGAAAATCGAAATATCTTGATGCATTCAACCTACTTTAGCCCGAACATTGAACTGACGCTACTTGTCAAGCGCGCATCAAACGACGCCGGGCGGAATATCCATTACGACGTTCCACTAACGGACCTGCGCTTGATCGCGGATCAGACAGCCGAAACATTCAAGTTTGCTCGCGACCTATCATCTTTTCTTTCGGCGCGCGAATTTATCGCCCATTTGCCACCGACTGATCCGATAACTGGTTATCCGAACATCGGATTAAATCCATTGCCAGAAATACCTCACAAGCCACGTAAGCTAACGACGTTCCAGCCTGAAGCAGCTCGGAAAGTCTCTCCTCGCCAGCCGCCCTCATCCGAGGAGTGATGCTGGACCAATCTACCTCTACTAAAGCCATCTCGTTTCACCACGACGGCGGTGAAACGCATTGCCCCTTTCGGGGTGGTGAACCTAGATCATCCCGTCATTTCATGACCTAGATCGCATCCTTCGTACTTGCCGCCCTGTCTCGGGCAGAATGGGACTTAAGTCCGTCTTTTGTCAAGTATATAAATGCGATCGGGATCATAGGGGTGTGGGACGCCCCGGGCTAGGCAAGCATCGGGGCCGACTCTGATGGAGGCAAGCGCATGGTGCCGGCGCACGTCGCCGAACTCCGCGCGCTCGGCTGGAACGCCAACACGGAAGATGCGCCCAACGGCGTCAAGCTCACCGTGATTGCCGGCGATCCCGCCCAGCGGGTCAAGCTCAAGGCGCTCGGCTTCATGGGCATCATGGTGCAAGGCAGCCACCACCAGCTGCATCATCTGCTCATGGCCAAGGGCGAGTTCCAGCATTGACCGACGTCAAGCCATCTGCCCGCGGTTTGACTTTGATCAATGCGGCCCCTTGTTCCCACGACACGATGGGTGCTGGGAGGTGTGAACGGAGATGGCTATGCGCAAATCTCTCATTGTCGTGGCCGCGGCGGCGGCGCTGGTGGTCGGCGGCATTGTCGTAATGGCCCAGCCCTATGGTCCCGGTTGGATGATGGGCCCGGGCGGTCCGGGCGGTTATGGCCCCGGTTGGATGATGGGGCCCGGAGGTCCGGACGGTCCCGGCGGTTATGGACCGGGCTGGATGATGGGCAACGGCTATGGCCCTGGCTGGATGCACCGCTACGGTCCCGGCTATTACGCTAATCAGCGCGACCTCAGTCTCAGCGTCGACGACGTGAAGACCTACATGACGCGGATGGTGCAGAACCCGAACTTGAAGGTCGGCGAGGTCAAGGAGAAGGACGCCGATACCATTACAGCCGACATCGTGACCAAGGACAAGGATGTGCTGGTGCAGCGTCTGGTGATCAACCGCCACAGCGGCTTCATGCAACCGGAGCAGTGACCATGTGGAACTACGGCCCCGGCTGGGGAATGATGAACGGGTATGGCTACGGCTACGGCTATGGTCCGATCGGCATGATCGTCTGGGTGGTCATCCTGATCGCCATCATCGCCGCCATCGTGTGGCTGGTGCGCTCGCTCACCGCGCGCGACGTCAGCCCGCCGTCGCCGCGGCGTTCGGCCGGGCTCGCCGTGCTGGAAGAGCGTTACGCCCGCGGCGAGATCAACCGCGACGAATATCTGCAGAAAAAGCAGGATCTGCTGGCTTAGCCGAACCGCCCGCGGTCGTGCGGCGCGGAGAAGTCGAGCTGTGGGCCGACCGGCACGATGCCGGTCGGATTGACCTGGCGCTGGCTGAAATAATAGTGCCGCTTGATCTGCGCCAAGCTTACCGTCTCGGCGACGCCCGGCTGCTGGTAGAGATCGCGCGCATAATTCGACAGGTTGGGATATTCGTGGATGTGCCGCCAATTGCACTTGAAGTGTGAATAATAGACGGCATCGAAGCGCACCAGCGTAGTGAACAGCCGCCAGTCGGCCTCGGTGATCGCGTGGCCGACGAGATAGCGCTGGCGCGACAACGTCTGTTCGATCTCGTCGAGCGTGTCGAACACGTTGCGGAAGGCGAGCTCGTAGGCCTCCTGCGCGGTGGCAAAGCCCGCGCGATAGACGCCGTTGTTGACGTTGAGGTAGATGACGTCGTTGATGCGGTCGATCTCCCCGCGCAGCGGCGTCGGATAGAAGTCGGTGCGCACATTGGTAAAGGCGTCGAAGGCCGAATTGAACATGCGGATGATTTCGGCCGACTCGTTGTTGACGATTGTCTTGCGCTCCTTGTCCCACAGCACCGGCACGCTGGCGCGGCCGGAATATTTGGCATCGGCGAGCAGGTAAATCTCGGATATTTTGCTCTTGCCGTTGACCGCATCGCCAGTCGAGCCTTCCGCGCTGTTGAAGGTCCAGCCGTCTTTGAGCATGTCGGGCGAGACGACCGACATGGAGACGACATCCTCCAGGCCCTTCAGCTTGCGGAAGATGACGGTGCGATGCGCCCAGGGGCAGGCGAGCGAGACGTAGAGGTGATAGCGGCCGGCGGCGGCGGGAAAGCCGCCTTCGCCGGAAGGACCCGGACTGCCATCCGGCGTCACCCAGTTGCGGAAGCGCGCGGCCGGGCGGATGAAATGCCCGTCCTTGGTGCGCGAGACGTCCTCGCGCCAGACGCCGTCGACCAGAAGTCCCATGTCATCAGCTCCGCTGCCGCTGCCCTAACCGATGAGGTGGGGGATAAGTTCGCCGAAATCAATCGCCATTTACTTCATTGTCATGGCCGGGCTTGTCCCGGCCATCCACGTCTTTTATGCCCTCACCCGAAAGTCGTGGATGCCCGGCACAAGGCCGGGCATGACGGCGCAAACGATGGCTGATCTCTCTCTCACCATTTTGCCGGAGACGCCCGGCGACGCGCTGCCGATCGAGCGTCTGCACGAGCGCACCTTCGGGCCAGGTCGCTACGCGCGCACCGCCTATCGGTTGCGCGAAGGCCGCGGCCATGCGCTTGATCTGTCGTTCACCGCGCGCGTCGGTACGCTATTGGTCGGCTCGGTGCGCATGACGCGAATCTGCATCGGCGAGAGCAAGGCGCTATTGCTCGGACCGCTCACCGTCGAGCCGCCGTTCCGCGCGCACGGTATTGGCACGGCGCTGATCGCGCGCGCTCTCACGCACGCCAAAACCCAGGGCCACAAACTGGTGGTGCTGGTCGGCGACGAGCCGTTCTACGGCAAGTCCGGCTTCAAGCGCATCCCCAAAGGGCGAGTGAAAATGCCGGGTCCGGTCGATCCGGAGCGCTTGTTGATCGCCGAGCTGTCCGCCGGCGCGTTCAACGGCGTGTCAGGCTTGATCCGCCCGGATTGGGACGCCTAACGCCCCTCGCGCGCCCAGGTTGCGGCGAGCGAACCGACCAGCAGCAACAGGCCGATCAAGCCGGAAAAGATCGGCAGCACGCCGATGCCGCGCACGACCGACACGTTGCGCATCTTCAGCCCGATCCAGTCGTCACCCTTGAAGGTCGACGAGGTACGCACCGGCACCACCCGCGGCACGTCGAGAGCGTTTCCTTGCGCCAATCTGCGCGCGTCGCCGCCGGTCGCATCGGCGATCGGCTTGAGTACATCGGTCGTCGACGTCACTTCCTGGAATTCGCGCGGATTGGCGGGGCCGACATTGGCGAGCGCGGTGAGCTTGCCGTCGGTCGCGCGCCAGAGACCCAGTTCCTTGGTCTCGACGTTCGCGCTCCATAGACCGGGTTCGTCCGCTTTGAGGTCGAGCGTGCGCGTCGTGCCGGTCGGGGAGGTGAGAGTCACTTGGTCGACCGTGTCGGCCATGGTCTGCCGCTGTACGGTCAGCTCGCGGCCGTGCACCAGAATGCGCAGCGCTTCCTCCTCGAGCTCGGGCTGCTTCATCAGCCAATGCGACAAGTTGCGCAGCAGGTCGAGATGTGGCCCGCCGCCTTCATAGCCGCGCGCCCACAGCCAGATGTGGTCAGAGAGCAAGAGCGCGACGCGGCCCTTGCCTTCGCGCGAGAGCAGCAGCAGCGGCTTGTTGTCCGGCCCCTGCATCACCGCGGTGCCGGTGGTGCGCCGCGTATTGACGATGCGGAACCAATCGCTCCAGTGCGGCGGATCGAATTGCGAGCCTTGCAGATCGCGCGTCACCGGATGACGTTTGCCGAGCTCGGTGAGCTGCGGCTGGAACGGTTGCTCGCTGACGTCGCCGCTCGGTTCCGCCGGCAGGATGACGTCGAGCGGCGTGCGCCAGATGCTGATCGGGCTCGCATAATCGGGGCCGGCGGCGATCATCACCGCGCCGCCCTCGCGCACGTAGTTGGCGATGTTGTCGAAATAGAGCATCGGCAGCACGCCCTGCCGCGCATAGCGATCGAAAATAATGAGCTGGAATTCGTTGATCTTCTGCTGAAACAGCTCGCGCGTCGGGAAGGCGATCAGCGACAGTTCGTTGATCGGCGTGCCGTCCTGCTTCTCGGGCGGCCGCAGAATGGTGAAATGCACGAGATCGACCGAGGCATCGGACTTCAAGAGATTGCGCCAGGTGCGCTCGCCGGCATGCGGCTCGCCCGACACCAGCAGCACGCGCAGCTTGTCGCGTACGCCGTCGATCGAAACCACGGCGCGGTTATTGACCTGGGTAAGCTCACCCTCGAGCGGGGCCGCTTCAATTTCAACGATGTTGGCGCCGGCATGCGGGATCGGGATGGTGACTTTCTGGTCGCTGTGCACGGGGACGACGCGCTTTTCCACCAGCTCGCCGTCACGCCGCACAGTGACTTCGGCGGCGCCGATCTTGGCGCCTTGATCCTCGATGCGGAAGCCGATCACCTGCGACTGGCCGACGATGCCGAAGCGCGGCGTCACGGTGAGTACAACGCGGCGGTCGATTTCGTCGGGATGGCCGGTGATCAGCGCGTGCAGCGGCGCGGCAAAACCCAGCGCGGCGGGATCCGCCGGCACGTCGTGCACGCGGCCGTCGGTGATCATGATGGCCCCGGCGATGCGGTCAGGCGGCACATCGGCAAGCGTTGAGGACAGCGCGGCGAAGAGTTTAGTGCCGTCGTTTTCGCCGTCGGCCTCGCCGGCCTCGGCGACGCGCACTTCCAGGCCGGGAATACGCTTAAGCCGTTCGGTGATTTGCTTGAGCGCCTCCTGGGTCTGCGCGTTGCGGTCGCCGAAGTCCTGGCTCGGGCTCTTGTCGACGATGACCGCAACGACGGAGGGGATCGGGTCGCGGTCCTCGCGGGTGAACGAAGGATTGGCGAGCGCCAGCACCATGAGCGCGAGCGCGATTGCGCGCACGAGCGCGCCGCGGCTGCGCGCGAGCACCAAGAGCGCCGAGATCAGCACTGCCGCAGCGAAGGCCGCCCACACCACATATTCGGGCATCAGCGGTGAGAATGCGACGCCGAGGTTCATGCTCAACACACCAACGTTCGCACGTGTCCGGCGCGCGAATAATCAAGAATCTGCCTGTCGCGCGTTATGATCGTTAGGTTCGCATCGCGCGCAGTGGCGATGATGATGCGGTCGGCAGGATCATCCGGCGGTGTCCCCGGCAGCTCACAGGAGCCTGTCAATATCTCGACCGACAACTGTGGTGTTGCGGCGGACATCTTGCCAGCCGCCTGTCGAAACCAGCGTGCCACAGGCAGGGAAATCGCGAGGCGGCTCTTGCGCACGAGATTGGCAATCTCCCATGCGCTAATCGGCGAAACCTGGATATTGCGTTCGGCGAGTGCCGCGCGAGATTGGGACGTCATTTCCTCGCCATTCGCCAGCCAGAGCAGGGCACAGGTATCAAGTAGGAGGTCACTCATTGAGTAATCTCCCTTCCTCGGCGTTCCATTTCTCGCCGGTCGGCTGCGTCAGATCGATTCCGGGCATGAAGGTTACGGTGCCAGCCATGCAGCCCCAAGGATCCATTTTGGGGGGCGGCGCGGCGGAAGACGCGGGCGGACCTGAGCGTTGAAACGTTACTTTGCGACCTGCCAAATCCACGGCCTCGGTGCGCCAGCCAGCCTCAAGCCAGGCCTTGGCATGCGAGTGGCCGGTCGCATTGTTGCTCCACCACGCTTCATGCTCATAAGCGCTCTTGGGCAACTTAAAACCCAAAATGCGCTCGATTTCCGCAAAGCTCAGACGCTTCGTCATCGCGGCGGACGAGGCGAGAAACTGTGGCAATGATTCATATTTGCTCATAGCGGGCTCCTATCGCACCAAGCGATAGTAATTTTTCATATGGAAATACTATTGTCAATAGTAACACTTTACTGCCCCAGCCGCTCGAGCAACGCCGGGATGTGCACCTGGTCCGCTTTGTAGTTGCCGGTCATGGCGTACATCACGATGTTGACGCCGGCGCGGAAGGCGAATTCGCGCTGGCGCGCTTCGCCCGGCACCAACGGCAGCATGGGCTGGCCGTCCGGACGCATCGCCCAGGCGCCGGCAAGATCATTCGACGTAATCAGAATGGAGGACACGCCATCGCCGGCACGGGCGGGGCGGTTCGAGGTTTCCTCCTCCGGCAACGCCGGCAGCGCCTCGACCCAGAGCCGGCCGGTGGTGAAGCGGCCAGGGAAATCGCGCAGCAGGAAGAACGTCTTGGTCAGCACATGATCGCGCGGCACCGGCTCGAGTTCGGGGATGTCGAGTGAGGACAGAATCGAGCGCAACGCCAGCATGCCCGGCGAGCGGTTCTCGCCGCCCGGGCCGGGCGGCGCATCGAGCGCATCGCGCGTGTCAAAAAGGACGGTGCCGCCGCGCTTCATGTAGGCGTCGATGCGCTCGAGCGCCGCCTGCGAGGGCTTGGGCGCGTTGAGTGAGATCGGCCAGTAGATCAGCGGAAAGAAAGCGAGTTCGTCCCGTGCCGGATCGAGTCCCATGGGGTCGCCCGGTTCGAGGGCGGTGCGCTGCGCAAGGAAAAGCGTAAGCCCCTGCAATCCGGCCTTGCTAATCTCATCAACCTCCGGATCGCCGGTGACGATATAAGCGAGGTGGGTCTGGTGCGTCGCCTTGAGGGCAAATTCCTGCTGTTGCGGCGTCAGCTGCGGCGGCGGACCCGGCGCCGCCTGCTGCGCCTGCGCGGGATGCGGCGCGGCCAGGGCGGTGAGTAAGGCGCCGATTAGCACCGCGGCGGCGGCTCGGCGGCGTGGCCGCAGCAGGCTCAATCCGCCCGACAGCCAGAACACCACCAGCGCATCGAGGAACAAAAGCGCGAGCGCGGCAAGGAAGATCGGGCCGCGCAGATCGAGAGGCTCGCCGTGCCGGTAAACATCGAACGTAGCATTTAGGCCGGCGAAGCTGAGCGGCAGCGGCCGGTCGGCGGGCGCCAGCGTATTGACCGCGACCAGCCCTTCTGGCGGCCCATAGAATCCGGGCGGATGATCGGCATTGGCGTGGGCGCTGAAATTCGCCGGGACCGGACGTGCCGTCGGCGGCGGAGCGGTGAAGGCGCCAAAGCCATCCAATATTCGGCTCGGCGCCACCACAGCGGTCACGGAATTATCGGAATGGCTTTCGGTCTCGGCACCCGCCGCTGTCCCCGACAGCGAGACGATATGGCGCAGCATGTCGACGAACGCGCCCGACAGCGGCAAATCGGACCAGCGCGTGTCGGCGGTAACGTGGAATAGTACCAGCAAGCCCTTACCACGGCGCTCGGCGGTGACGAGCGGCGTGCCGTCGGCGAGCGTCGCCCAGGTGCGGTCGGTTAGATGCGCATCGGGCTCGGCCAGAACCTGACGCGTCACGGTTACATCGTCCGGCACCGCCATACCGTTGAACGGTCCCTCGCGCGAGAAGGCGGCGAGCTTCTGCGGTTTCTCCCAGGTCAGCGTGCCGCCGAGAATACGGCCGCCGCGGCGAATCTTGACCGGCACGAGATCGTCCTCGGCGGCGGCGAGGTGTGGGCCGGCAAAGCGCACCAGCACCCCGCCGCTTTCGATCCACTTATCGAGAAGGTCGCGCGCGCCGGCGACATTGCCGACATCGGCGAGGATCAGCATGGGCAGATGCTGATCGAGAAAGCGCGCGATCGCTTCCGCAGGCGCGGCGCCTTGCGCGACGCGGATGTCGGCGAAAGGACCGAGCGCGCGCGAAAGATAATACGTGGGTCCCAGCAGCGGCTGCGAGCGGTCGGTGTCGGAGCCAGAGACGATGCCGACGGTGCGACGGCGCCAGCGCTTGTCGAGTAGTTGCACGGCGCCGGCCGAACGCTCGCCGACGATCTCCAATCGCGCCACTTCGTTGCGGATCTCGACCGGTAGATTGATCGAAGCATCGGTCTCGCGGTCGCCGGGCTTCAAAGCGAAGGGCGCCTCGCCGAGCGGCAGGCCCTTGAGGTCGATCGCCTTCACCATGCCGTTCTCGGCCGCGCCGGTTTGCGCGCGCAGCACTTTGACGGTCAGCGCGCCGGCGGCGTTGTCGGCGGCGGCGAGCGCGTGCGGAATGGCGATGCCGCCATTGACTACGGTGAGCGGATGATTGCCAAGCGCGGTCTTGAGCCCTTCGATGAAGGCCGCGCCTTTGCCGAGGTCGACGCCGTCGGACAGCCAGACCAATTCGACATCGGGCGCACCTTTGAGGAAGCGGGTGAGCAGCGGCAGCGCCTCGCTGCGATCGACCGCGTAGGGCTTGGGTTTGAGCTGCTTGACCTGCACGCGCGCGGCGCCGGCGGTTTGCAAGGAGATGTCGCGCACGACTTCCGACAGCGGCAAGAAGGCCACCGGCCGATTGTCGCTGTCGGCGCGCGCGATAATTTCATCGGCCGTGCGCAACCGCTCGTCCCAGGCGGCGGCCGCCGACCAGCCGTCATCGATCATCAGCAGCATCGGCGTCGACCGGCTGCCGGCGGCGAGCGGCGGCTGCCACACTGGTCCGGCGGCGGCGATGATGACCAAGGCGGCAAGCGTCAGCCGCAGCAGCGTCAGCCACCACGGCGTGCGCGATGGCGTTTCCTCCTTGGGCGCGATCTCGAACAAAAGCCGGGTCGGCGGAAAGTCGATGCGGCGCGGGCGCGGCGGCACCAGCCGCAATAGCCACCACAGCACGGGCAGGGCGATGAGGCCGAGGAGGACCAGCGGCTGCGTGAAGGCGAGCGGCAGCGACGGGATCATGGCTGCGCTTCTGCGCCGGTGCGCGCCGGCTGACGACTCGGGGTGAAGCTATAGGCACCCGCGCCCATGCGCGCATGGATCGCGAACAAAAGTTCGGTGGGTCCGCGGTCGGTGCGGTGGACGATGAAGCTCCAGCCGAACTGCTCGCATTCGGCGCGCAAGGCGGCGCGGTGATTGGCAAGCAGCGTCTGATAGTCGCTGCGCCAGGTCTCGGCGCGCCCGGCGGTGATACTGCCCAGCCCTTCGGGTTCGATGAACTCGATCCGGCCGGAATAGGGGAAGCTCTCCTCTGCCGGATCGACGACCTGCACGACATGGCCGCGCGCGCCATTCGCCGCAAGCTGACCGATGATACGGCGGAAATCGGCGACCGGGCTCCAGAAGTCGGACAAGAGCAGCACTTCCGAGAAGGGAGCCGGGGCGAAATTCGGCGGCAGGCTCGGCCGCTCGGAGGTATCGTGGACGATCACCTCCGCCATCTTCTCGATGATGTTGCGATTGGCCGTCGGCCGCAGCAGCTCCGGGATGCCGACGCGCTCGCCGCCCTGCACCAGCACGTCGGCCATGGCGAAGGAGACGACCAACGCGCGGTCGAGCTTGCTCCATTCGGTGAGGCCGGAGGAAAAATCCATCGATGGTGAACGGTCGGCCCACAGCCAGACCGTATGCGAGGCTTCCCATTCGCGCTCACGCACGTAGAGATAATCGTCGCGCGCCGAGCGGCGCCAGTCGACATTGCTCGACGGTTCGCCGTTGATGAAGCGCCGGTACTGCCAGAAATTCTCGCCCGGCCCGGCGCGGCGGCGGCCGTGCAGGCCGTGCAGCAGCGTGGCGGCGACGCGGCGCGCTTCCAGGATCAGCCGCGGCACGCGGGCGGCAAGCTTGCGGCTCTTGCCGACGGCCGCCTGAACCGCCTCGTCCTGGGTATCGGTGCGGCGCTCCGCCATTGGCGTTATCCGACGCGCGCCTTGAGCTGGCGGATCACGTTCTGAATCGTCTCGCCCTCGGCGCGCGCGGCGAAGGTGAGCGCCATGCGGTGCTTGAGCACGGGCTCGGCCAGCTCGAGCACGTCGTCGACCGAGGGGGCGAAGCGGCCGTCGAGCAGGGCGCGGGCGCGCACCGCCAGCATCAGCGCCTGGCTCGCGCGCGGTCCCGGTCCCCAGGCGATCAGCTTGGTGGTGTTGACGGTGTCGCCGGCGTCGGCGCCGGGGCGGGCCGAGCGCACCAGTTGCAGGATCGCCTCCATCACCGATTCGCCGACCGGCAGACGGCGGACCAGCCGTTGCGCGGAAATCAGATCCTCGGCCGTCATCGCGGGCTTGGCGCGCGTTTCCTCGGCGCCGGTCGTGTCGAACAGAATCTTCCGCTCGGCGGCGAGATCGGGGTAGTCGACGTCGACTTCCATGAGGAAGCGGTCGAGCTGCGCCTCGGGCAGCGGATAGGTGCCTTCCTGCTCGAGCGGGTTTTGCGTCGCCAACACATGAAACGGCTTCGGCAAATCATGGCGCGCGCCGGCGATGGTGACGTGCTGCTCCTGCATCGCCTGCAGCAGCGCCGATTGCGTACGCGGCGAGGCGCGGTTGATCTCGTCGGCCATCAGCAATTGCGCGAACACTGGGCCGGCGATGAAACGGAAGCTGCGCTTGCCGCCGGGGCTTTCTTCCAGCACCTCGGCGCCGAGGATGTCGGACGGCATGAGATCGGGCGTGAACTGGATGCGGCGGGCGTCGAGCCCGAGCGCGATGCCCATGGTGTCGACCAGCTTGGTCTTGGCGAGGCCAGGTACGCCGACGAGGAGCGCATGGCCGCCCGAAAGCACGGTGATCAGCGCGCGCTCGACCACCACGTCCTGGCCGAAAATCACCTCGCCGATGGCGGCCTTGGCCGCGCGCACATGGGCGGCGGTCGATTCCGCCGCGCGCACAATCATATCTTCCAATTTTTCGAGATTTTCGCCGCTTGCCGCCGCCATGATGTAGTTAAATCCTTCTGATCGAGCCCCGTTTTCGCCCATGCAACAAACGCACCACAGGCCGAATCTGCCTCATTCTGCCGGCAAGCTTACGCTATCTTCCGCCGCCGCAGCGGCCATTCACGAAGATGCGAACAGGCGCGCTGTCACTAAATAGCTGGGACAACAATGGCGAAGACGGGGCAGAGCGGACTGGAGGGAATTACGGCATCGCTGACCCGCGAAAAAGCCAAGGGCCCGCCGCCCGTGGAGCGATGGAATCCGCCCTTTTGCGGCGACATCGACATGAAAATCGACTCCGATGGCACCTGGTACTACCAGAAAACGCCGATTGGGCGGCCGGCGCTGGTCAAACTCTTCGCCTCCGTGCTCAAGCGGGAGGGCGACAAGTATTTCCTGGTTACCCCCGTCGAGAAGGTTGGGTTAACTGTCGTCGATGCACCCTTCCTTGCCGTCGAGCTCAAGGTCGAGCCGGGCGAGAAGCAAATTCTGCACTTTCGCACCAATGTGGATGACTGGGTTACCGCCGGTCCCGGGCACGCCTTGCGCTTCGATCAGGACGCGGCGACCGGCGGCCTCAAGCCCTACCTGCATGTCCGCCACGGCCTCTGGGCCAAGGTCACGCGCGCGTTGTTCTACGACCTGGTCGAGCTCGGAGAGGAGCGCTCTATCGACGGCAAAGCGATGTTCGGCATCGCCTCGGCCGGCGAGTTCTTCGCCATGGCGGAAGCAAACGCGCTCAGGGAGTTCGCTTGAGCAGCATGATCCTGAAAAGTGGGCACCGGTTTCCCGCCTTCGCGAAGCCCGCTTCGGCGGGCGAAGGCAGGTCGGAAAGGATCATACGCCAGGAAAAATGTTAGGTAGGCACGATGATTCAATCGAAACGGATCGTGCTCTGATGGACGTGGTCACGGCGCTCTCCGGAGGGGAATTCTTCGAACGTGTGCGGGAAAGGCTGACGCTCGACGTGCCGCCGGGTTTGATCGATCCGAACATCACGCCCAAACGCGGCGACTTCGATGCCGATCCGGTGATGAAAAAGATCGCCCAGGTGCGGCCGATCCGACCGGCGGCCGTGCTTGTGCCGGTGGTCGATCATGAGGAGCCGACCGTGCTGCTGACGCAGCGCGCACAGCATCTGCCCGATCACGCCGGGCAGGTGTCGTTTCCGGGCGGCAAGATCGACGAACGCGACGCAAGCCCGTGCGAGTCGGCGCTGCGCGAAGCCGAAGAGGAGATCGGCCTCGGCCGCGCCCATGTCACGCCGATCGGCTATCTCGATCTCTACTTGACGACGCTCGGCTATCGCATCGTGCCGGTGATCGCGCGCATCAAGCCGGGCTTCACGCTCAGACTCAACACGGCGGAGGTCGACGCGGTGTTCGAGGTGCCGCTGGCGTTTCTGATGGACCAGAACAATTTGCAACGCCATGCGCGCGACTGGCAGGGCATGACGCGGCACTACTACGCCATCACCTTCGGCGAGCGCTACATTTGGGGCGTCACCGCGGGTATATTGCGCAATCTCTACGACCGGATTTATCGATGATGAGCGCAGCAAGCTCTTATCCCTCCCCCGAAGGGGGAGGGTGGTCGGCGCAGCCGACCGGGTGGGGGCTGCTGCGAGGTGGCCCCACCCGGCCGCTCGCGATGCTCGCGGCCACCCTCCCCTTGCAGGGGCGGGATGGAGCAAGCCGATGATCCGTCCCGTCCTCACCGAGATCCTGCTTTTCCTCACGCCCTTCGTGCTCTACGTCGTGTTTCTGTGGGCGACGCGAGCAGGCGTGCTCGATGTCGCGTCGTGGCCGCTGCACCGCGTGCTGACGCTTGCCATCGTGGCGATGGTGCTGGTGGTCGGCAGCTTCCTCTATTTCGTGCATTATAGCGGCGCGCCGCCAGGCTCGACCTATGTGCCGGCGCATATCGAGGACGGCAAATTCGTGCCGGGGACCACCCGGTGAGCGAAGGGAGCACCGACCGACGGCTTGATGCTCGTTGGTTGAGCGCGGGTGCGCTGGCGCGGCTGCTCGCGGTGCTCGATCGTGACGGCGAAGAGGCACGCGTCGTCGGCGGCGCCGTGCGCAACGCGCTGATCGGCGCTCCGGTGGAGGAGATCGATCTCGCCACCACCGCCGTGCCGGACGAGATCATCCGCCGCGTGCAGGCTGCTGGTTTCAAGGCGGTGCCGACCGGCGTCGAGCACGGCACCGTGACGGCGGTGGCGGAGGGCCGTCCGTTCGAAGTGACCACGCTGCGCACCGACGTCGAGACCTACGGCCGCCACGCCAAGGTCGCCTTCGGCCGCGACTGGCGGAAGGACGCCGAGCGGCGCGACTTCACCATCAACGCGCTGTCGGCGGCGCGCGACGGCACGATCTACGACTACGTCGGCGGTCTCGCCGATCTCGCGGCGCGGCGCGTGCGCTTCATCGGCGACCCGCGCCAGCGCATCACCGAAGACTATCTGCGCATCCTGCGCTTCTTCCGCTTCCACGCCGCCTTCAGCGCGGGCGGCCACCCCGACGCCGAGGGCCTGACCGCCTGCATCGCCGGACGCGAGGGGCTCGAACAGCTCTCGCGGGAGCGTGTGCGCACCGAGCTGATGAAGCTATTGCTGGCGGCGCACGCAGTGCCCTCGCTCATCGCCATGAACGATGCCGGGCTCTTGACGCGCGTGCTTGCCGGCGTCGGCTATCTCGCCGCCTTCGAGAACATGACCAAGGTCGAGGCGGCGGCCGGTCTGCCGGCCGATTCGGTCCGGCGATTAGGTGCGCTGGGCGTGGCCGTCGCCGAAGATGGCGAGCGGCTGTGGCAGCGGCTGCGACTTGCCAACAGCGAGCACGAGCGGCTCGTCTCCATGGGCGAGGGCTGGCGGCGCATCGCGCCGGGGAACGAGCAGGCGGCGCGCGAACTGCTCTACCGGCTGAAGCCGGAGCATTACGTCGACCGCGTGCTGCTCGCCTGGGCGCGCTCGCTGGCGACCGCGCATGACGAGACCTGGCGCGCGCTGGCGACGCTGCCGCAGCGCTGGACCGCGCCGTCGTTTCCGCTCAAGGCCGCCGACTTCATGGCGCGCGGCATCGAGAAGGGACCGGCGCTCGGCGAGGCCATGCGCGCGGCCGAGGAGGCGTGGGTGAAGGCGGGATTTCCGGAGGATTTCCGCCCAGCGTGAGGCTGCCCCCGAAGCAGGTCTGTGATCGCCAGCGCGGCGTTACGACGTTGAGCCGATCTGCGCGGTGCGGATCGGCGAACACTTACCGGTCAGGCCGTCGACAATCTCGCGCAGGACCGGGATGTGGCAGTACCAGCCACGTGGACGGAATTTCACCTGGATTTTTTCAATTTCGCGGGCTGCCAGTGTCAGGAAGGCCTCGAGACGCAAGGCCTCGCGATCGAAGCTGTCGCCGATCTGGGCGATCGAAGCTCTAAAGTTTGCTTTGGCTTTGTCGTCAATCGTGGTTTTCGCCGCCCATGCGCGCGCGGCCTTGATGCGGTTGTGGTCGCCCTCGAAGCAATAATACAGGGCGAGGAGTTGATGCTTGGCGCTATACCAGTCGATCACAAGCGGTGTCGCGGTGGGATTCTCTGACAGCAATGCAACTGGCACCGGCAGCATGGCAATCGCGTTGCCGTCCTTGAAATCCGGCATGTATTTGTCGCAATCGAAATTGTAGCCGCCGAGTGCGATCCGGCTCATCGGGTCGGCCCCGACCCTGCCGGCACGCGCGGGATCGCGAGCGGTGTCGCTGGCCCAGTCGAGGTTCGTTTCTACCTTGCGCGCCAGCAGGTCGATGGTTTCACGCAGATTGGTGCGAAGCTCGTCGTATTGCGCGAAGATTGCGCGCGCATTTACCGCTTCCAATGCGTGCTCGTCGCCGTCGGTGTTAGCCTTGAGAGCGTCGCGGTAATTGAAAAACAGATATTGTTGCAGCGTGATTGCCTTGGCGAATTCGGTGGACACGTCCGAGTAGGTCTTTTCGGCGTCGGCTATTTGCGCTTCTCCTACCGCTTTGACTTTTTCCTGGTAGGTGGACACGTATTGAAAATAACCGACGACGATGCTGCTCAAGACCGTGAAGGCCGACAGCCCTTTGACGAAGGACAGTTCGCGGTCGACGAAACTGAGGGCGCTTTTGACACGAGCCCACCCGCCTGCTGGTGTAGGTGCGACGACCGGTGCCAGCGGCAGTTCGTTGACGAGATTTTGCGTCGACATGGCGGCGCCCACGGGCTTTCCGTGTCGGCCCCAGCTTAACGCAATTAAAAATTGTAGTCTACGGCCACTTCACCACCGGTGGCATGGACGACAAGATCGACTCGACATTGCCGCCGGTCTTCAGCCCAAAGACTATGCCGCTCCGGCACTCGGCGCCGCCCTGCGCGCGGCGGAAGAGGCGTGGGTCGAAAAGGGGTTTCCGGATGACAAAAAATGTCGCTGAATCAAACCGTCAAATCGCAAAGCCAAAAGTGAGAAACCCGGCGGTTAGGCCGGGCTTCTCACTGTTGAGTCGGAATCGATAGTCCGTTCAGAACTTGTAGGCGAGACCGATGCGAACGACGTTTTCCGTGATCTTATGATTCTCGGTAAACGCCGCGAACACCACCGGAACATAGCTAAACGTCCCAAAGTCGGCGTAACGGTATTCAATCCGGCCGATCCAGTTTGCGGTGAATGCATAGTCAAACCCAGCGCCGATGGTCCAGCCGGCTCGCGTAGTCGAATTGTCGGTCGACGTCCCAGTGACCCCAACTTGGTCATGTTCGTTGATGTCGGCGAATGCGACGCCGCCCGTCACATAGAACAGGACGTGGTCGAAAGCGTAACCGATCCGGCCGCGCACAGAGCCCTCTGCTCTAATTTTAGTCTCGTAGAAGTCGGGCGGTGCCGGAGTGACGAAATTCGCTGAGCCTTTGGCGCTTGTCCACTCACCATCGCCCTCGACGCCGAGGACGAATTGCGGAGCGAATTGCCAATTACAACCTAAATAGCCCCCAAGCTTTACACCATCCGGTTTGGCCGAGTCAGTTGGGCTGAACGGCGAAGGAGCGCCTGTTGCAGTAATGACTTCGTTGTCCCTGTCACGGGCCCAAACAATGCCGACATCGCCACCGATGTAACAGCCGGTCCAGCTGAAATAACTCGGTGGCGGTGCCGGCGGTGCCTTGACCGGCAGATCAGCCGCGTTGGCGGCCGCGCTGATGCACGCTGCACCCAACAACGCGACAACGACGCGACGCATTTCGCCCTCCATCACTCACTCGAATGCCCTAAGGCCGCCGGGGCATTCACGAGACGCCACTTCTGAAATGAAATGGAAGGCGATTTGCCCCCCGCTTTCCAGCCCTTTGCGATTGACCGAAGAATAGAAAGATCGAGCCGCTGGTTCAATTCGCGGCGCAGCGACAGATAGAATCGTCGCGATGAATCCGGTTGAGCGTTGCGGAAAAGCAACTGTGGTCAGCTACTCGGGGCTACCACAACAAGTAGATACAAAGCGCGGCTGGTCTACTATTACGGCCACTTCACCACCGGCGGCATGGACGACAAGATCGATTCCACATTGCCCCCGGTGCGCAACCCGAAAATCGTGCCGCGGTCGTAGAGCAGATTGAACTCGACATAGCGGCCGCGGCGGACGAGCTGCTCCTCGCGCTCGGCCTCGCTCCAAGACGTGGCGAAATTCTTGCGCACCAGCTCGGGATAGACGCGGGCGAAGGCGCGGCCGACGTCTTGCGTGAAGGCGAAGTCCGCGTCCCAGTCGCCGCTATCGTGCCAGTCGTAGAAGATGCCGCCGATGCCGCGCGGCTCGTTGCGATGCTTTAGGTGGAAATAGTCGTCGCACCATTTTTTGTATTTCTCGTAAGGCGCGACGCCGGTATGCGCATCGCAGGCCGCCTTCATCGCGGCATGGAAGGCGACCGTGTCGGGATCGTCTTGCGTGCGGCGTGCCTCGAGCACCGGCGTTAAATCCGACCCGCCGCCGAACCAGGCCTTGCTGGTGACCACGTAGCGCGTGTTCATGTGCACCGCCGGCACGTGCGGATTTTGCGGATGCGCGATCAACGAAATGCCCGAGGCCCAGAAGCGCGGATCGTCGGCGGCGCCGGGAATCTCCTTGCGGAATTCCGGCGCGAACTCGCCGAAGACGGTCGAGCAATGCACGCCGACCTTCTCGAACACGCGCCCGCGCATCAGCGCCATGACGCCGCCGCCGCCGGGACCGCCGCTGTGGTCGGTACGCGTCCACGGCATGCGCGTAAAGCGGCCGGCGCTGCAGTCGCAGAGCGGCGCGCTGGACGGCAGAGCATCCTCGAGCGCCTCGAAGGACGCGCAAATCTCGTCACGCAGGCGCTCGAACCATTGGCGAGCGTGTGTCTTGCGAGCGTCTTGCTGTCCGGCGTCCATGCTCGGCCCCACGGCGTATCGCTACAGGGCCCGTGTCGGCGTTTTGCGGTTGAGCACCTTTTCCGCGATCCAAATCTTCATCAACGTTTCCGAGGGCAGGCCGCACTCATTGGCGATCGATCGAATTTCGCGCACCGTGGTCACCGGCAGGTGCAATGTGACATTGGTGCTGAGCGCGGTCTTGGTGCGTTTGCGGAAACGCCGGACTTGCCTGTCTCGCTTTTGCATCATGCGACCTCCCGGCAAGACTATAGACCGCGCAGGGCGTCAGCGTAATCCGCCCAGTTGCCGCAATGCCTCACCGGCCACCATCGCCGCCGCCATCGCCACGTTGAGCGAGCGCGTGCCGGGCTGCATGCGGATACGCAAGCGCACGTCGGCCGCCCGCTGCACCGCTTCCGGCACTCCGGCGCTCTCGCGGCCGAATAGCAGCACCTCGTTTTCGGCATAGGCGTGGTCGAGATATGACCGCTCGGCCGTAGTCGTCAGCAGCACCAACGAAAGCCGATTGCCGTGCAGCCATTGTTCGAAATCCGCAAAGGAGGCGTGGCGCATAAGCGCGACCTGCTCGAGATAATCCATGCCGGCCCGCCGGAACGCGCGGTCGGTGACCGGAAAGCCCGCCGGCTCAATGATATGCGCTTCGATGCCGAGGCAGCCACAGAGCCGCAATATAGTGCCGGTATTCTGGGGAATGTCCGGCTGGTAAAGGGCAATCCGCATGGGACCCGCTGCCGTTTTCTGCCCACGTCGCTTTCGACCAACGGCCTGTGCGACAGGCCGGTTAGCGGGCTTGCACTCGCACGGCAAGGGTGCCAATAGAAGCCGCCGACGCGCCGTCCCGCCTTTCCCGGCGCCGGCCCCGCTCGGTCCGCCGCGCCGCCGTGGGACTTCGGTTCTCGGCTTCCAGCCGCAGGCGGTGAAATAATCCGCCGGAGAGGAGAGGGACAGGACGTGACGACCGTGTCTTCGGCGGAGCAGCACTCACGCCGCGACTTTCTTTATATCGCCACCGGCGCCGTTGCCGCAGTCGGCGGAGCGGCTGCCCTGGTGCCGCTGATCGCGCAGATGAATCCGGACGCCTCGACCATCGCCGCCGGCGCTCCGGTCGAAGTCGACCTTGGCCCGATCGCCGACGGACAGATCGTCAAGGTGTTCTGGCGCTCGAAGCCGATTTTCATCTTCCATCGCACAAAAAAAGAGATCGACGAGGCGAAGAACGTCGACGTCAACAGCCTGCCCGATCCAGAGCCCGATGCGGAGCGTGTGAAATCCGGCCACGAGCAGTGGCTCGTCGTCATCGGCATCTGCACCCATCTCGGCTGCATCCCGCTCGCCCACCAGGGCGAATATGACGGCTGGTTCTGCCCCTGCCACGGCTCGCAGTACGACACCTCGGGGCGCATCCGCAAAGGCCCGGCGCCGAAAAACCTCTATCTGCCGCCCTACACGTTTCTCTCCGACACCAAGATCCGGATCGGCGAAGCATCCCGGGCGGCCTAAGCATGACTCCTGAAGGTTCGATCATGAGCGGACATGCGACCTACCAGCCACGAAACAAATTCATGCAATGGCTGGAGAAGCGGCTGCCGATCGGCGGTCTGGTCTATTCCTCATTCGTCGCTTATCCGACGCCGCGCAATCTGAACTACTGGTGGACCTTCGGCGGCATCCTCACCTTCATGCTCGGCGTGCAGCTTATCACCGGCATCATCCTGGCGATGCATTACACGCCGCAGGTCGACATGGCTTTCAACTCCGTCGAAAGCATCATGCGCGACGTCAACTATGGCTGGCTGCTGCGCTACGTGCACGCCAACGGCGCCTCGATGTTCTTCCTCGCCGCTTATATCCACATGTTCCGCGGCATGTATTACGGCTCCTACAAGGAGCCGCGCGAGGTCTTGTGGATCCTCGGCGTCATCTTGCTGCTGTTGATGATCGCCACCGGCTTCATGGGCTACGTGCTGGTGTGGGGCCAGATGAGCTTCTGGGCCGCGACGGTGATCACCAATCTGTTCTCCGCCATTCCCGGCGTCGGCGATACCATCGTCACTTGGCTGTGGGGCGGCTATGCGGTCGGCAATCCCACGCTCAACCGTTTCTTCTCGCTGCACTATCTCTTGCCGTTCGTAATCGCCGGCGTGGTCGTGCTGCACGTCTGGGCGCTGCACGTGGCCGGGCAGAACAACCCCGCCGGCATCGAGCCGACATCCGACAAAGAAACGGTGCCGTTCACGCCTTACGCCACCATCAAGGACGGGTTCATGATGGTGGTGTTCTGCATCCTCTTCGCTTGGTTCGTGTTCTATATCCCGAATTTCCTCGGCCACGCCGACAACTACATTCCCGCCAATCCGGCGGTGACGCCGGCGGAAATCGTACCGGAGTGGTATTACCTGCCGTTCTACGCCATCCTGCGCTCGATCCCGAACAAGCTACTCGGCGTGATCGCGCTGTTCTCCTCCATTGCGATTCTCGCTTTCATGCCGTGGCTCGATACCTCGAAGGTGCGCTCGGCGCGCTACCGGCCGCTCTACCGGCAATTTTTCTGGCTGTTTGTGATCGCCGGCATCGGGCTCGGCTGGCTCGGTTCCAAGCCGCCGGAAGGCATATACGTGATCATGTCGCGGATTTTCACCGCCTACTACTTCGCCTTTTTCCTGATCGTCCTGCCGTTACTGGGCCTTTTCGAAAAGACCAAGCCGTTGCCGACTTCGATTTCGGAGTCGGTGCTCGGCGCCAAGGCGTGAGGGTGGCATGAGAACAAAATTGACCATCCTCGTCGCAGTTGCCGCCACGCTGGTGACGGCCGCGCCGGCTCTGGCGCAAATCGAGCAGGTACCGCCGCCGCGGCTGAAATGGTCGTTCTCGGGGCCCTTCGGCGTCTTCAACGAGGCGCAGCTGCAGCGCGGCTTCAAGATCTACCGCGAGGTCTGCTCGAATTGCCATTCGCTCGATCTATTATCCTTCCGCAATTTGGCGGAGCCGGGCGGGCCGGGCTTCACCGAGGCGCAGGTCACCCAGATCGCATCGGAATACAAGATCAAGGACCTCGACGACAAAGGCAATCCGATCGAGCGCCCGGGCCGTCCCGCCGACCACTTCCCGTCGCCGTTCCCGAACACGCTGGTCGCCACCGCGACTTATGGCGTCGCGCCGCCGGACATGTCGACGCTCGCCAAAGCGCGCACCTACAGCCGCGGCTTCCCCTGGTTCCTGATCGACGTCGTCACGCAATATCAGGAACAGGGCCCCGACTACATCGCGGCGCTGCTCAAAGGCTACAAGGAGCCGCCTCCCGGGTTTAAACTGCCGCAAGGGGGCCACTACAATGAGTATTTCCCCGGCCACAACATTGCCATGCCGCCGCCGATCACCGATGGGCAGGTGAAATATGACGACGGCTCGCCGGAGACGCTCGAGCAATATTCCAAGGATATCGCCGCATTTCTCTATTGGGCGGCGGAGCCGCATCTGGTCCAGCGCAAGCGCGTCGGCTTCCAAGTGATCATCTATCTGATCGTGCTGTCGGGCCTCTTGTACTTCACCAAGAAAAAGGTTTGGCACGACCTCGAAGCGCCACGCGAAATGGCGCATGGGCAGGATCCCTCCAAGACGGCGCTCTAGTCAGTTTCGCTGCCTAAAAATAGTCATGCCCGGCCTTGTGCCGGGCATCCACGTCTTTAAAGCTTAAGTAAGGACAGGCGTGGATGGCCGGGACAAGCTCGGCCATGACGGTGAATGACCAAATCCGTGCTCGGCATCATCGGCGGCTCCGGCATTTACGATTTGCCGGGTTTAACCAACGTGCGCGAGGAACGCATCAAGAGCTCGTGGGGCGAGCCGTCCGGCGCCTTGCGCATCGGCGACATCGACGGCCTGCCGGTCGTCTTCCTGTCGCGCCACGACAAGGGCCACCGGCTATCGCCTTCCGACATCAATTACCGCGCCAATATCGACGTGTTGAAGCGCGCCGGCGTCACTGACCTGGTGTCGCTGTCGGCCTGCGGCTCGTTCAAGGAGGACTTGCCACCGGGCACCTTCGTGCTGGTCGATCAGTTCGTCGACCGCACCCACAAGCGCGAAAGCTCGTTCTTCGGTAACGGCCTGGTCGCGCATGTCTCCATGGCGCATCCGGTGTCGCCGCTGTTGAAGCTGCGTATCGACGAGGCCTCCGGCCGCATCGGCCTGCCGGTCGCGCGCGGCGGCACCTATGTCTGCATCGAGGGCCCGCAATTTTCCACTTACGCCGAGAGCATGACCTATAAGGCACTCGGCTATTCGGTGATCGGCATGACCAACATGCCGGAGGCCAAGCTCGCGCGCGAGGCGGAGATTTGCTACGCGACCGTCGCCATGGTGACGGATTTCGATTGCTGGCATCCCGGCCACGACGCGGTCACCGTGGCCGACATCATCAAGGTACTGCTCGACAATGCAGAACGCGCCAAGGCGTTGGTGGCGCGGCTGGCGCGCGATTTTCCGCGCGAGCATGAGCCGTGCCCGATCGGCTCCGACCGCGCGCTCGACACTGCGCTGATCACCGCGCCGGAGGCGCGCGACCCGGCGTTGATCGCCAAGCTCGATGCGGTGGCGGGACGGGTGCTGAAGGGTTAGCGCCGAGGCCGGAGCCTCACTGTTGCTCGATACGGTCGGTCGACTTCGGCTGCGTCAATAATTGCTGTTGCCGCAACATTTGCTCGATCTGGCGATCCAAACGCGGACATTGCTTGGCGCACACAATCGGTGCCGCGCAAGTGCCGCAGAGGATACGCGACCAGGCGAAAGTGGCGATGCCGATCGCGAGCACCGCCAAGAGCGCCAACATGACGTGCAGGAGCCGGTTGAGCCGCCTGGTCCTGACCGCGGCGACGGCGAATTCGTTCGGCATGGGCTGATACATGCGCGGGTCTCCTTGCGGCGGTGCGGTCCACAAAGTACCAATCATTGGCGAAAATCCGCCGAATTTTGGGTGAAGTTGCGATGACCTCGACCGACCTCGACATCGACCTGCGCGACGCCGTCCGCTCGATTCCGGACTATCCCAAGCCGGGCATTATATTCCGCGATATCACCACGCTGCTCGGCAACGCGCGCGCCTTCCGGCGCGCGGTCGACGAACTGGTGCAGCCCTGGGCCGGGATGAAGATCGACAAGGTCGCCGGCATCGAGGCGCGCGGCTTCATCTTGGGTGGGGCGGTGGCGCACCAGATCTCGGCCGGTTTTGTGCCGATCCGCAAGAAGGGCAAGCTGCCGCACAAGCGGGTGAGCGTCGCCTATGCGCTGGAATACGGCGAGGACCAGATCGAGATGCACGCCGACGCGCTCGTCGCCGGCGAGCGGGTGGTGCTGGTCGACGATCTCATCGCCACCGGCGGCACCGCTGAAGCCGCGGTGAAGCTGTTGCGTCAGCTCGGCGCCGAAGTGCTCGCCGCCTGCTTCGTCATTGATTTGCCGGAGCTCGGCGGCGCCGAGCGGCTGCGCAAGCTCGACGTCCCGGTGCGCACGCTCATTTCATTCGAGGGACACTAGCGCGAGCATTCCGCATCTAGCCACGATGTGGTCCCCACGGGCCGGGAGGCGTGGGCGGCGGGCCGGGCTGCGGACCCCACGGTCCACTCGGCGGCGGCTCCTGGCCAGGCTCGCCCCACGGGCCTTCGCTGGCGGATCGATCGGCGAGCTGCGGCTGCGCTTCGGGGCCTTCGACGGCGAGCGGTCCGGGATCGCGGCCGCCAGCATATTTGACCAGCGCCGCCACGCGATCCTCGACCGACGGATGCGTGTCGAAGATATTGGAAAAGCCCTCGCGTGGATTGTCGACGCACAGTTCCATCACCGCGGAGGTTGCGTGCGTCAATTCGCCGCGGCCCTCGATCTTGCGCAGCGCCGTGATCATGGCGTCGGGATTCTTGGTCAGCTCGACCGAGCCGGCATCGGCGAGATATTCGCGCTGGCGCGACAGCGCCAGCTGAATGACCACCGACAAGACCCACGACACGACGATGAGCGCCAAGCCGATGAGCATGGCGAGACCCGCGCCGCCGCCTTCACGGTCGCTGCCGCGCCGGCGGAAACCGCCGAAACCGCCATAGAAGCTCGTCTGAAAGAACAGGCGGAATACCATCTCGCCGAAGAACGAGATGACGCCCGCGATCACCACGGCGATCACCATCATCTGCACGTCGCCGTTGCGGATGTGGGTCAGCTCGTGGCCGAGCACGGCTTCCATTTCGGCGTCGTCGAGCGCGTTCATCAGCCCGCGCATCACCGTGATTGAATATTGCTTTTCGGTGAGGCCGGTCGAGAACGCATTGAGCGCCGGATCTTCGGCAACGCGCAGCGTCGGCATGGTGATGCCGCGCGAGATGCACAGGTTTTCCAGGAGATTGTAAAGTTTCGGCTCTTGCTGCCGCGTCACCGGTTGGGCGCCGGTCACCGCGTCGATCATCGACTGGTGGAAGAAATAGGCGATGACGATCCAGAGCACGGCGCCGCCGGTCGCCCATGGGAGGGCGATGACGAAATCGTACTCGGCGGCGCGCAGGAGATAATCGAGCGGTGCGTTGACCGTGAGCGCCTCGGCGAGCAGCGCGCCGGCGAACACCATCACATAGACGAGCACGAACAGGCCGAGGAGCAGCGCGACCGACCTGCGCTTGTTGGCGCGGATATAGGTGTAAAGACCAAACGCGGCCATCTTCCATCCTTCACCTCCCCTGCAGGGGGAGGGCGACGTTTGATCGTCAGAACTTCACGGCCGGCGCCTGCTCAAGCTGTGCGCGCTGTTCGCCCAGATCGAAGAACGGATGCTGGTGGAAGCCGAAAGTGCCGGCGAACAACGCCGCCGGGAATTGCTGGATGCCGGTGTTATATTCCTGCACCGCGTTGTTGAAGAAGCGGCGGGCGGCGGCGAGCTTGTTCTCGATGTCGGAGAGCTGTTCCTGCAGTTGCTGGAAATTCGTATTCGCCTTCAGGTTCGGATAGTTCTCCGACAAAGCAAATAGTTGCCGCAGCGCGCCGGTCAGCATGTTCTCGGCCTGCACCTTCTGCTCGACCCCGGGCGCGGCGATGGCGGCGTTGCGCGCCTGGATCACCGCCTCCAGCGTGCCGCGCTCGTGCCCGGCGTAGCCTTTGACCGTCTCCACCAGATTGGGGATCAAGTCGTGGCGCTGCTTGAGCTGCACGTCGATGTCGGCGAAGGACTGGTCGACGCGCTGCCGCATCGCGACCAGGCCGTTGTAGACGGTGATGGCCCAGATCACGATCACGACGATGGCGCCGATGATAATCCAGGCGGTGGTGGACATGGGAAGCGGCTCCTGTGCGCGGAAACTCGCGGGCGCAAGCCTAGCCTAGATGGGTGTTCCGCCGCCATCGGCAACGGGAACCCTGCACGACTGCGCACGGGGCTGATAACAGCTTGATATGACGAAAAAAAAGACCCCGAGCTGAGCTCGGGGCCTTTTCGTCAGACGGCTATTCGGGGGGTAAGGGGGGAGCCGCCCGACTGAAACACACGGGCAAATAACGCGGCTCCCCGCGGTTCGTTCCGACGACTGCGGAGATTCTTCGGGTTCTTTTGCCGTTCCCCGTTGCGCCGCTTAGCGCAGCCGTTCCAATGGCTTAGCCCGCCTCGCGGAAGCGCACCGCGGCTTCGAGGTCGACCGAGACGAGCTGCGAGACGCCGCGTTCGGCCATGGTCACCCCGTAGAGCCGATTCATGCGGGCCATGGTGATCGGATTGTGCGTAATGATCACGAAGCGCGTGTCGGTCGAGCGCGTCATCTCATCCAACAGGTCGCAGAAGCGCTCGACATTGTGATCGTCGAGCGGGGCGTCGACTTCGTCGAGCACGCAGATCGGCGCTGGGTTGGTGAGGAACACGGCGAAGATCAGCGCCAGCGCGGTCAGCGCCTGCTCGCCGCCCGACAACAGCGACAGCGTCGCGGGCTTCTTGCCCGGGGGCTTCGCCATGATTTCGAGGCCGGCCTCCAGCGGGTCCTCGCTTTCGATCAGCTGCAATTCGGCGGTGCCGCCGCCGAATAATTGCGTGAACAAGTGCTGGAAGTGCTTGTTGACCTGCTCGAAGGAGGCGAGCAGCCGCTCGCGCGCCTCGCGGTTCAGGCTCTGGATGCCCTGGCGCAACTTTGAGATCGCCTGCACCAGATCGTCGCGCTCGCTGGTGAGCGCGCTGTGCTGGGCTTCGACCTCGCGCAATTCCTCTTCCGCGCGCAGATTGACCGCGCCGAGCCGCTCGCGCTCGCGCCGCAGCCGTTCCAACTTCTCTTCGACCTCTGCTAGGTCGGGCAGCGGATCGCCCGGCGCGATCTCCGCGAGCCCGGCAACCGCCGGCGGCTCGACCTCCAGCATGTCGTGAATCTCGCGCCCGACGTCGGTAAGCCGGCGTTTGGCCGCTTCGTATCGCTCCTCGGCGCGGGCGAGCTCCTCGCGTGCTGCGCTCGCTGCTTCCAGCGCCGCGCGCGCGTCGCGGTCGGCCTGCGCCAAAGCGTTCTCCGCCGCTTGCAAGCGGTCGGCGCAAGCCTGGCGCTCGGCTTCCGCTTTTTTGATCTCGCCGATCAGCTTCGCGCGCTGCTCGGCAAAGGTCTGCGGCGCGTTGGCAAGCTCGGTGCGGTCGCGCTTGGTTTCGGCAATGCGCCGCTCGAGCGTCGCCAACTGATTGCGCGCGCCGGCCTGCCGTTCGCTCCAGCCGGCTTTGTCGGAGGCGAGCGTCGTCCGACGGCGCTCCGCCAGTTCCGCCTCGCGCACGATCGCCTGCTGCTCGGCGCGTACCTCGGCGAGCCTGCCGCGCTTGCCGGAAATGTCCTCGCGCACCGCGGCGAGCTTTGCTTCGAGACCGGGGGTGGGCGCGAGTGCCGCGAGAGCCCGCTCCGCCTCTGCTTTGCCGGCGGCGGCTTCGTTGCGGCTGGCGGTGAGGCGGCTGCGCGCTTCGCTCAATGCCGAGAGCCGCGCCGCCTGCCGATTAAGTTCGCGCTCACGCGCGCGGGTATCGGTTTCGGTGCTGGCCGCCGCCGCGAAGGCCGATTGTGCGGCGTCCAGCAGCCGGCGTTTGGCCTCGACATCGGCGTGCGCGCCGGTTAGTTCGCCCTCGATCTCGGCGAAACGGCCGCGCTGGGCAAGGCGCTGCGCGGCGCCGGTCGGCGCATGCGCTGCAGCGACGAAGCCATCCCAACGCCAAAGATCGCCTTCCAGCGAAACCAGCCGCTGGCCAGCCTTCAGCACGGCGGCGAGTTTGGCTCCGGTCTTGCGCTCGACCACGCCGATCTGCGCCAGACGCCGGGCGAGCTGCGGCGGCGCCTTGACGTGCTTGGCGAGCGGCGTCGCGCCCTCGGGCAGCGCCGGGTCGGCCGCATCGGGCTTCGCCTCGCTCCAATGCATGGGCGCGGAACCATCGACCGGTGCGTCAAGATCATCGCCGAGCGCGGCGCCGAGCGCCTTCTCGTAGCCCTTGGCGACCGTGATCTGGTCGGTCACCGGCGGCCACAGGCTGCGGGTTTCCAGCGCCAGCACCTTGGCGAGCGTCTTGGCCTCGGTCTCCAGGCGCTGCGTTCGTTTTTCGGATTCGGCGAGCGCGCCGCGCGCGGCTTCCAGTTCGGTCCGCGCCGTCTTGTGCGCGGCTTCGGCGGCGAGCGCGGCGGACGCCGCCTCATTCAGCACTTTCGCTTCGCCCCCGTGCAGGCCGGCAAGCTCCCGCTCGATCTCGGCGATTTCGCCGGCGATGCGGCCGATACGCTCGCTCTGCTCGCGCTGTGCATTCTCGAAGCGGTTGCGCTGGGCGGCCAAGTCGGCAAGCTGCGCGGTGATCTCGGCGAACACTTTCTCGGCGGCGGCAAGCTCGCTATCGGCCCTGACGACCTTGGCATCGATGCCGCTGCGCCGGCCGGCGCTCTCGCGTGCCTCGCGGCGGATGGTTTCCTCCTCGGCGGCAAGGCGGGCGAGCGCCGCTTCCGCGTCGGCTGCGAGCGTGCGCTCGCGCTCGCTGTCGGCGGCGAATTGCGTGAGGCGCAGGTCGAGCTCGGCGATGCGATCCTTGGCGCGCTGCTCCTCGCGGTCGAGGTCTCGCTGCGCAAGCGTGAGCCGGTGCAATGCGGCGCCGGCGCGCGCTTCCGCGTCGCGCAAGGCCGGCAACGCGGCGGCTGCGAGCGCCTGGCGTTTCGACGCTTCCGCTGCGGCGCCGGTGCGCTCGGCGACCGCGCGCACGCAAACATCTTTGGCGTGCGCGGCCTCGACCACCTCGCTGTTCGCCGCGGTCCAGCGCAGATGATAGAGCATCGCTTCCTGCTTGCGTACTTGCGCCGAGACGGTGCGGTAGCGGATCGCCTGTTTGGCCTGCTTCCTCAGCGCATCCATCTGGCCGGCGAGCTGGCCGATCACGTCTTCGAGCCGCAGCAGATTGGTCTCCGCCGCTTTCAGGCGCAGTTCGGCTTCGTGCCGGCGCGCATGCAGGCCGGCAACGCCGGCGGCCTCCTCGAGCACGCGGCGGCGCTGCTCGGGCTTGGCCTGGATGATCTCGCCGATGCGCCCTTGATGCACCAGCGCCGGCGAGCGGGCGCCGGTCGAGGCGTCGGCAAACAAAATCTGCACGTCGCGGGCGCGCACCTCGCGGCCGTTGATGCGATAGGTCGAGCCCGCCTCGCGCTCGATACGGCGGGCGATGTCGATCTGTTCCTCGCCGTTGAAGGCCGCAGGCGCCGAGCGATCGGCATTGTCGATCAGGATCGCGACCTCGGCATTGTTGCGTGCGGGCCGTGTGTTCGAGCCGGAGAAAATCACCTCGTCCATCGACGAGGCGCGCATGGATTTGTAGGACGACTCGCCCATCACCCAGCGCAGCGCTTCGACGAGGTTCGATTTGCCGCAGCCGTTGGGGCCCACCACGCCGGTCAATCCCGGCTCGATGAGGAAATCGGTAGGCTCGACGAACGACTTGAATCCGAGCAGCCGCAACCGTGTCAGTTTCATGCTAAAGAACCTGCGTCGTTCGTCATCTCAGTGCGCCCCGTGTGAATCCGCATCGGGGCGGGAGGCACGCCGGTACTCCCGCCAGGTTGTGAGGACAGAGTCGTAATCTGTTCCGAGGCTTAGCGCCCGGGCAGGGGTCCGTCAGCCGCATCCGACCGGAGAATGAATCGCCGCACCGGCCTAGCGCAACAGGGCAGTTCTGGGCGGTCGCTGTTTTCCAGACCTTTCGCCCGCCATGGGTCCCCATCCTCGTGCCGACTCAGGCCCGTTCAGGCCAAAAAACCCTTGTCAGCCCTTGAGATAGGGGTCGATGATCTTAGCCATTTCCTCGATCGACATGGCCCCTTCGACGATCTTGCCATTGACGAAAAACGTCGGCGTCGAGTGCACCTTGAACTTGTCGATGGCGCGCTGACGCATGCTTTCGATCGAATCGAGGATCTTCTGATTCGCCAGGCAAGCGTTGAAGCTTTGCTCGGTGAAGCCGGCCTGCTTGGCAATGGCCAGCAGCGGCGCCAGCGGCTTCTCGACCGCCCACTGGTTCTGCTGGTGAAACAGCGTGTTGACCAAGGCGAAATACTTGTTGGGGTCGTTCTCGCCGGCGCAGCGCGCCAGCATGAAGGCGGCAGCCGCCAGATTATCGAGCGGAAACTCACGTAGGATGTAGCGTACTTTGCCGGTGTCGATGTAGCGCTTCTTCAGCTCGGGGAAAGTGACCTCATCGAAATGCGCGCAGTGCGGGCATGTCATCGATGCGTATTCGATGATGGTGACCGGCGCCTTGGGATCGCCCAGCGCCATGTCAGGCAAGGCCTCCGGCTGCATCAACTCGGTGGCGGTATCGTCGGCCAGCGCTTGGGCCAGGGGTGTGAGCGCCGAGGTCGCAAGAGTGGCGGCAGCCAGCGCCAGCAAGACAGCGTTCCGGCAGAATTTGCGGCGGTCGATCAACGGCAACTCCCTCGACTGAACGGCAACGCAAGCAGCCCGTGCTTAGCTGGACACCATAATTGTGGCAATGGGAGGCCACGCCGGCAGGCGCGCACCGGCGCTCACTTCTGCTTGACGGCGGCGCCGAGCCGGCCAAGCGCCGCGCGCAGGTCCTCGTCCGCGATCGGCAAATCGGCGGCGATGCGGGCGGCGGCTACGGCGTCGGGCGCGGGCGGGGACGGCGGCGGCGCGTGGCGCTTGAGCGGCGCCTGGCGCAACGCGATGCGGCCGACCGCGGCCCAGCCGAAAAAGCGGTTGACCCGCTCCAGGATCACCGCCGACTGATGCTGGATCTCGAGCGCGGCGGGGCCTTCCGCCCGCAACACCAAGGTCGCCGGCTCGGGCGGCGCATCGCCTTGCACCACGCGCGGCCAGTTGATTTTGATCGGCTCGCTATGGGCGGCGATGTCGCGTCCGGCGATCTCGGACCAGCGCGCGACGAGTTCGCTCGAAGCAAAGCCCTGCTTTTTCAACGCCTCGCTCAAGGTTGCGCCGGTCAGTTGCGCAAGCGACCGGGGAAAACCGCGCGGAGGGTTGTTCATGCGGTGGCCTGTCGTGCCAAGGTCGGTACCATGATGGTAGCAGTCCGCCTTCGTCGGAGAAAGAACAACGCCGCCGTTGTGGAACGCGCGCACAGTCATCTCTCTTCACCTCCCCCCTTGCGGGGGAGGTCGCCGAGCGAAGCGAGGCGGGAGGGGGGTGAGCAACGGACGCGAGCGCAGCGAGAGAAAGACACCCCCCTCCCTAACCCTCCCCCTCAAAGGGAGAGGGAACACGCCGAGCAAGCGGCAAACGCGGATCCGAACGACCTTCTCGCCTGGTACGACCGGCACGCACGGGTGCTGCCGTGGCGGGCGCGGCGCGGCGAGAGGCCCGATCCGTACCGGGTGTGGCTGTCGGAAATCATGCTGCAGCAAACAACGGTGAAAACGGTCGCGCCTTACTACGCGCGCTTCCTTCAGCGCTGGCCGACGGTCGAGCGGCTCGCGGCGGCAAGCCTCGACGAGGTGCTGCGCGCCTGGGCCGGCCTCGGCTACTACGCGCGGGCGCGTAACCTGCACGCTTGCGCCAAGGCGGTGGTCGCGCGGCACGGCGGCCGGTTTCCGCATCGGATCGACGAATTGCACGCGCTGCCCGGGATCGGCGACTACACCGCGGCAGCGGTCCGCGCCATCGCCTTCGATCTGCCGGCGGTGCCGGTCGACGGCAATGTCGAACGCGTGGTCGCTCGGCTGTTCGCGGTCGAGGAGGAAGTGCCGGCGGCGAAGTTGCGCATCAGGGCCTTCGCCGGTTCGCTCTTGCCGCCGCACCGCGCCGGCGATTTCGCGCAAGCGCTGATGGATCTCGGCGCCACGCTCTGCTCGCCCAAGCGGCCGGCCTGCGCGCTGTGCCCGTGGAACGAGGCCTGCCTCGCCTACGCGCGCGGCGAACAGGAGGCGTTACCGCGCAAAGCGCCAAAGCGCGAGGGCAAATTGCGACGCGGCGCCGCGTTTGTTGTGCTGCGTGCCGACGATCGCCTGCTGTTGCGGCGGCGGCCGGGTAAAGGGCTGCTCGCCTCCATGATGGAAGTGCCGGGCAGCGCTTGGGCGCCTGATTTCGACCAAGCCGCGGCGTTGCGTGCGGCACCGCGCTTCAAAGGCAAGCTTGAATGGCACAGGCGCGCCGGCGTCGTGCGCCACGTGTTCACGCATTTCCCGCTGGAGCTTGCCGTCTATCTCGCGCAGGTGCCGCGCTCGACCCCCGCGCCGAAGGGCGCGCGCTGGGTTAAACTTGCTGCGCTTGCCGATGAAGCCTTGCCCAACGTCATGCGCAAGGTCATCGGGCATGCGCTGGAGGAACGTGATGACTGAGTCCTGGGCGCCGAGCCTGCGCTATCCCGATCCGTCGATCAAATCGTTCGACAAGCGCTTCGACAAATACCGGGTCGTGCTTACACATGTCGAGCGGCTCTTTACCGGCACGCTATGGGGCGAAGGTCCGGTTTGGTTCGGCGACGGACGTTATGTGCTGTGGAGCGACATCCCCAACAACCGCATGTTGCGCTGGGACGAGGAAACCGGCGCGACCTCCGTCTTCCGCAAGCCGTCCAACAATGCCAATGGCAATACCCGCGATCGGCAGGGGCGCCTTGTTACCTGCGAGCATCTGACGCGCCGCGTCACCCGTACCGAATACGACGGCGCGATCACCGTCATCTGCGACCGCTTTGACGGCAAGCGGCTCAATTCGCCGAACGACCTTGTGGTGAAATCCGACGGCTCGATCTGGTTCACCGATCCGCGTTTCGGCATCCTCTCGAATTACGAGGGCGAGATCGCCGAGTCCGAATTGCCGATGAATGTCTACCGCGTCGACGGCAAGAGCGGCGCGGTGAGCGTGGTAGCGGACGGAATCAATGCGCCGAACGGGCTCGCCTTCTCGCCGGACGAAAAGAAGCTCTACATCGTGGAATCGCGCAGCGAGCCGCGCCGCATTCTCGTCTATGACGTCGCTGCAAGCGGCGACAAGATCGCCAATGGCAAGATTCTCATCGATTCCGGGCCGCAAGGCACGCCGGACGGCTTCCGCTGCGACACCGACGGCAATCTGTGGTGCGGCTGGGGCATGTCGGCGGAGCTCGACGGCGTGCGCGTGTTCACACCGGAGGGCGAGCCGATCGGCCACATCGCGCTGCCCGAGCGTTGCGCCAATGTCTGCTTCGGCGGCAGCAAGCGCAACCGCCTGTTCATGGCGGCTGCGCATTCGCTCTACGCGCTTTACGTCAACGCCCAAGGCGCGCCGGGCGGCTGAGGCACACCCTTACCCGCTCGTCCCCGCGAAAGCGGGGACCCGGTTCTTTGTGGCCCTCCCGCTGACGCGGGAATGAGGGGACTCGTATTGGCGCGTCAGCCCAGCGCCGGAACGCCAGCGGCCGCGACCAGCGCCGCATTCTCCGCGCGCTCGACCGCGTCCGGCCGCCGCGGCTTGCGCGCGAGCGCCTTCTTGTTGATCTTGCGCTTGGCGATGCCGTTGAGCTTCTTGTCGGTCGCCTTCTCCTCTTTGAGGTTCGCGCTTAACAGCCGCGCGACGTCGTCATAGCCGAGCAATTTCGCCCAGGCGGCGAGCGTGCCGTAGCGCGTGATCTCGTAATGCTCGACCGCCTGCGCCGCCGCGATCAGCGCCGCGTTGAGCACCATCTTGTCGGCGACCTCGCGGGCAATTTCGTTCGCCTCGTCGATGATGCCGTCGATGGCCGGGCACTTGGTGCCCTTCGGTTTCTGCTTGAGCTTCTTGAAGGCCTGGTCGAGGCGCTTGATCTGCCCCTTGGTCTGCGACAGGTGCGCGCGGAAGCCCTTTTTCAGCTCGGCGTCCGAGGCCTTATCGATCATATCCGGCAGCGCCTTCTCGATGCGGTGCTCGGCGTAGTAGATGTCCTGCAGCGTATGCAGGAACAGGTCGTCGACGGTTTTGATATCGGATGAAAACCAGCCCATGATGTCCTCCCTGGGGATTGCTGCAGCGATAAGTCCGGCGCGCGGGTCCGGTTCCCGAGAGACGCGGCTATGACTTTTGACACACGGGAGAACGCCAGATGATCGAACGTAAGGAAGTCGGCCCGCGGATGAGCCAGATCGTCATCCACGGCGACACCGTCTATCTCGCCGGCATCGTCGCCCATGCCAACAAAGGCAAAAGCGTCACTGTGCAGACGCGCGAAATCCTCAGCACAATCGACAAATATCTGGCGCAGGCGGGCAGCGACAAATCGAAGCTCTTGTCCGCCAATATCTGGCTCGCCGACATGGGCACTTTCGCCGAGATGAACGCGGTGTGGGACGCCTGGGTCGCACCCGGCAACACGCCGGCGCGCGCCACTGTCGAGGCCAAGCTCGCGGCAGCAGACTACAAGGTCGAGATCATGGTGACGGCGGCGCGCTGATGGCGTTCGATTTCGCACCGCTCCTAGCGCCTGACCTGCCGCCGCCGGCCGCGCGCTGGGCCGGCTGGGCCAAGTATAATTTCACGTTCGGTAACAACGACCCGGAAGGGTTGGCGATCGAGGACCTCAAAGACGCGACGGCGGCCGCGCTCATGCGCGAAGGCCGCAAGCTCGCGGATTATCGCATGGTCACCGGCCCGCAAGGCCACAAGCCGCTGCGCGATTTCCTGGCGAAGAAACTCAAGCGCGATGCCGGCATCGACTGCACCGCCGACGACATCCTGCTCCTGTCGGGCTCGCTGCAAGGACTCGATCTCGTCAACGGCGCGTTGCTGGCGCGCGGCGACACCGTCATCTGCGAGCGCGATTGCTACGAGGGCACGCTCAACCGCTACGCCCGCAAAGGCGTCAACGTCGTCGGCATTCCGCTCGACCGGGGCGGCATGCGCATGGATGCGCTGGAGGCGGCGCTCGCCGCGCTTGCGGGCAAGGGCGTGCGGCCGAAATTCATCTACACCATCGCCACGGTGCAGAACCCGACCGGCACCGTGCTCGACGAAGGCCGGCGCCGGACGCTGCTGGCATTGGCGGAAACCTATGGGGTGCCGATTTTCGAGGACGATTGCTACGCCGACCTGACCTGGACGGGCGAGCGGCCACCGGCGCTCTACGCCATGAGCCAATCGCAGAACGTCATCCACATGGGCTCGTTCTCGAAGACCATCGCGCCGGCCTTGCGCGTCGGTTTCCTGGTCGCGCCGTGGGCCATCCTGTCGCGCATCCTGCCGCTGAAGACCGACGCCGGCTCCGGCGGGCTCGAGCAGATGATGCTCGCCGAATATTGCGAGGCGCATTTCACCACGCACGTGCCGCAATTGCGCCAGCGCTTCCGCGCCAAGCTCGACACCATGGTCGCGGCGCTCAACGAGCAGTTCGGCACGGCCGCCGAATTCGACTATCCGCCGGGCGGCATCTTCCTCTGGGTCAAGCTACCGGACACGGTCGATACGCTGAGGCTGCGTGAAGCGGCGCTTAAAGTGGGCGTCGCCATCAATCCGGGGCCGGAATGGTCGATCGACAAGGCCTACAGCAAGAGCCGCCTGCGGCTGTGTTTCGCCAGCCCAACGCACGAGGAAATCCGCGAGGGCATCGCCATCCTCGCCGAGGTTTGCCGCAAGGAGTTCGGCGTGCCCGAGCGCAGCGGCAATATCGAGCGGCGCCAGGCGTGAGGCGATGCGCGAATTCGGCATCCTCGCCATTTTTAACGACTGCCGCGCCGGCCGCGAGGCCGAGTTCGAGACTTGGTTCCAGGGCGAGCACCTCGTCGAGCGCCTGGCGGTGCCCGGCTTCCTGCTCGGCCGGCGGCATCAGGCGATCTCGGGCAGCTGCGGCTATTTCAATTTCTATCTGGTCGAAACGCCGGCGGTGTTGACGTCGAAGCCCTACCTCGAGCGGCTCGACAATCCGACGCCGATGACGAAGACGATCATGGCGGAGGTGTTTCTCAACGCCAGCCGCACGGTGTGCCGGCGCACGCAACGCAAAGGCGCCTTTCGCGGCGCCTATGTCGTGACGGTGCGTTTCAGCGCGGCGCCCGACGAAGCGGCGCTGGCGGCGGCGCTCGATGCACTGGTCGCCGATACCAAGGTCGCCGGCGGCGAAATCTGGATCGCGCTCGATCCCGCGGCCATGCCGGTATCGCAGGAAGAGAAGCTGCGCGGCGGCGACGAGAAGATCGCCGGCTGCCTGATGGTGGAGACCTTGCGGCAGAGCGATGCCGAGACGATCGCGGTCGATCTCGCGCGAACCTATCCCGGCGCCGACGTCGGCGTATTCCGCGTGCTGTGTCAGCTCGGTCGGGGCGATCTTTAGCGCGCTGCGTGCCGAAGACAAAGACCTATCGAGCAAGCGGCAGCAGCGGCTCCGCTGGTTCACATCGCGCGGAAATGCTAGAGCTCACGAGCATAAAGGGAGGTGCGCCATGATCGTCGCCTTCGTGACTTTCGACCTCGGCAAGCCGGTCTCGCTCGCCGAGATCACCAAGACGTTCCAATCGAGCGCGCCGCGCTACCAGGGTCTGCCCGGTCTGCTGCGCAAGAATTACTGGGTGAGTGAGGACGGCCGTCGTGCCGGCGGCATCTACGTGTGGGAGTCGCGCGCCGATGCCGAGCGCGTCTACACCGAAGACTGGAAAAAGGCCGTCGCCGACAAATACGGTGCGCCGCCGCGCATCGAATATCTCAACTCGCCGGTGATGGTGGACAATCGCGACGGCAAAATCAGCGTCGCCGCCTGACGCCGCGCGCTAGTCCATCTCCGCGCGCAGCCGGGCGCGGAATTCGTCGATCAGCATGAGGCCGCGCTCGGTCTCGACGTGCCAGAAGGTCCAGCCGTTGCAGGCTTCGAGGCCTTGCGCCAGCGCGCCGATGCGGTGGATCGAACCGACATTGGTGCCGAGCGAGAGCGCGCCGTCGGCGCGCACCAGCGCCACCGCGCCATCGGCGCGAACAATAGCAGAGTGGCGCTTCTTGGCGTCGGTCAAGATCGCGCCCGGCGTCACCAGACCGCGCTCGATCAGCGCCGAGAACGGCACGCGCGGCGCCTCGCGCGCGGTGACGAAGGGCGCCAGCGTCGGCGCCGCGAGCATCTTGGTTGCAGCGATACGCTTCTGCGCCGCCTTGGCGTAGTCCGCCTCGCGCTCGATGCCGACGAAGCGGCGGGAGAGGCGTTTGGCCACCGCGCCGGTGGTGCCGGTGCCGCAGAACGGGTCGAGCACCAGATCGTCGAGCCGCGACGACGACAGCAGCACGCGCGCCAGCAGCGCCTCCGGCTTCTGCGTCGGATGCAGCTTCTTGCCGTTGTGGCCTTTCAGCCGTTCCTCGCCGGTGCACAGCGCGAGCGTCCAGTCCGAGCGCACCTGGATGTCTTCGTTGCCGGCCTTCAGCGTCTCGTAATTGAAGGTGTAGCCCTTGGCGTTCGGCTCGCGCGCCGCCCAGATCAGCGTCTCGTGCGCATTGGTGAAACGGCGGCCGCGGAAATTCGGCATCGGATTGGTCTTGCGCCAGATCACGTCGTTGAGGATCCAGAAGCCGAGATCCTGCATGATGGTGCCGACGCGAAAGATGTTGTGGTAGGAGCCGATTACCCAGATGGTGGCCGCGGGCTTCATCACCCGCCGGCAGGCGGTGAGCCAGGCTTCCGTGAACGCGTCATAGGCCTCGAAGCTCGCGAACTTGTCCCAGTCGTCGTCGACGGCGTCGACGCGCGAATCGTCCGGGCGCTTGAGGTCACTCTGCAGCTGCAGGTTATAGGGCGGGTCGGCAAAGACGAGGTCGACGCTGGCCGCCGGGAGCTTGGCGAGTTCGGCGACGCAGTCTCCGAGAATGACACGATGCGGGGACTCGGAAACTCCACGGGGCGCCCGAAGGGGCGCCCCGCGACGCGATGCAACCATGACTCAGAACTCTGACTCAACGGCACGCGGTCGGCGACGCGGGACCTACAACCGACAGGCCACCATCATGGGCGGCCAAGGTGAAAAATCGGTTTATGACGAACACCGGTACCGGGCAAATTCTGCCTATGGGACTTGGGGTTAGGGGTACGCGGCCTGTGCCGGAATGGGACGATTGCGGCTTGTGCTTTCCGCCGCGCCGGCGAATGCCGTAAAAGGCTTGCATGCCCGGCATCGATGAAAGTCGCCAATTCGTGCCGCTGAAGATCGCGGTGCTGACGGTCTCCGACACGCGCGAGCTTGCCGACGACAAGTCGGGGGCGACGTTGGTCGAGCGCATCCGCGTTGCCGGCCACACCGTCGCCGACCGCGCCATCGTCAAAGACGAAGTCGAAGCCATCCGCCGGCGCGTCAAAGCTTGGATCGCCGACAAGTCGATCGATGTGGTGATCACGACCGGGGGCACCGGCTTCACCGGCCGCGACGTAACGCCGGAAGCGGTCGAGCCGCTGTTCGAGAAGAAGATGGACGGCTTCGCGACGCTGTTTCTGCTGGTGAGTCAGAAGAAGATCGGCACCTCGGCGATCCAGACGCGCGCGACGGCCGGGGTCGCCAACGCCACTTATGTTTTCTGCCTGCCCGGCTCGCCCGGCGCCTGCAAGGACGCCTGGGACGAGATCCTGGTGCATCAACTCGATTACCGCCACCGGCCGTGCAATTTCGTCGAGATCCTGCCGCGACTCGACGAGCATTTGCGGCGGGAGAAGGCGAAGGGCGCGACGGCCTAGTTTTCTGTCATGGCCGGGCTTGTCCCGGCCATCCCGATAAGGGAGGCATCGTGCCCGCCTAAGCGGGATCGCCGGGACGAGCCCGGCGATGACAAGCGGTTCCTAAAGCTCCAGATCCCAAAACTCCGCCACCACGTCCTTGCCCCAGCTGTGGCGCTTCTCGCTCGAGGTCAGCGTGAAACCCGCCTTCTCGTAGATATGGCGCGCTGCGGTAAGCACGCTGTGCGTCCACAGCGTGATCTGCTTGTAGCCGGTCGCGCGCGCGAATTTGACGCACTCGTCGATCAGCCTGGCGCCGAGGCCGAGCCCACGCGCTTTCGGATCGACCAGCAACAGGCGGATGCGGGCGACGTCATTGGAATCCTTCGCCAGCATGACGCAGCCGACATTCTCGCCGTCCATTTCGGCGATCCAGCAGCGCTCGCGCTTTCTGTCGAACTTGTTGACGAAGTCGGCGACGATCCCGGCGCACAGGCCCTCGAACGGATCGCCCCAGCCGTATTCCTGCGCGTAAAACTCAGCATGGCGGGCGACAATCCAACCGAAATCGCCGTGCCGCGGCCCGCGCAACACGTATGAGCGCTTGTCACCGCTCGGCTCGCCAAGCAACGCTTCGATCGTTGTCATCGCGGCGACCAGCCGTGCCTGTCCCTCAATGCCAAGCTTGCCGATCATACGACCGACGTTGTCCTGCGAGCGCTTCTCGAACGGCGCGAAGACCTTGCGGCCGCGCGCGGTGAGGGCGAGGTGGCTCTGCCGCGCGTCCTTCTCCGACGGCCGCCGCGAAATGAGGCCGCGCCTCTCGAAATTGCGCAGCACGCGCGAGAGATAGCCGGCGTCGAGGTCGAGCGCGCGGCCGATCTCGCTCGCGGTGCGCGCGCCGCGGTGCGCAAGCTCGTAGAGCACGCGCATCTCGCCGAGCGAGTAGGGGCTGTCGAGATAATTGCGCCGCAGCACGCCGATCTGCCGCGTATAGAAGCGGTTGAAGCGGCGCACCGCCGCGATGCGTTGCCGGCTCGGCCGAGGCATGGCGCGAGGCTCGGCCAATTAGTTGACAAAGTCAAGTATATGGCGCTAGCGCGCCGCGCTGGCGCCGGCCGGCAGCATGGCGATGCGCCGGCGGCCGAGCTTACGTAACAGGGCCGTTTCGGTGTCTTCAGCGGAAGGATGACCGCCAAGCGCCCGGTAGAAGCGCTGGGCGATGAGCAGACCCTGCTCGGGTTTGGGGCCGCCGCCGAGGGCGACGCGCAGCAGCATGGCCAGTTCGGCGAATTGCGGCCGCAGCAGATCGGCAATGCCGGGCGGACGGAACACCGCGGCGCGCGCAGCGCCGTCGAGCATATCGGTTGCGCCGATGAAGCGCTCGGCGGCCGCCATCCAGCCCGGGTCCGGCACGATGCCGGGGCGCAGGAATAGGAGCCACGGGCTGCGCACGCTTGCTGCGGCCGCGGCGAGCCGCGCGGCGAGCGGTTCGCGCAAGACGAGGAGGCGGCAGCCGGCGATGTCGGCGACTTCCGCCGTCGCGTCGGTCGATCCGGCGTCGGCGATCACCACCTCCGCCAGCAGCCCGGATGCCGCCGCCGGCACCAGCGCGGAAAGCGTCGGCACGAGCGCGCGCTCCGATTCGTGCGTGGCGATGATGGCAGTGAGCATGGAACCTGGCCGTTCGGGTCGGGTTGCACCATATCATGTGGCGTCACAAGCGCAGGCCACGAGATCAGGCCCCAAAAGGGCCCCAAATGAATGTTCTTGTTTCGTTCACATTGCCCGGATAAGGTGCCGCCATGGCTCGATCGAACGCAGCCCTGAGGAGCCCGCCGGCGTCGAAGCTGCCCCGGACGCCGGCGGGCGACTTCGTCGACGACGCAACCGAACTGCTCGGCCTCGTGGTCGGCCACGAGCGGCGGCGCGGTCGCGGCGCGGTGTCCAACGCCACCGGCCGCTACGAGCCGCTGGCACGCGTCGCCTTCGACGACGGCTGGTCGACGCTCGAGGATCTGCCCGAGTTCAAGACCTCGGTCGCGATCGACGCCACGCGCAAGATCATCATCCGCAACGATAGTCCCGACATCGGCTTCGACCGCTCGATCAACCCCTATCGCGGCTGCGAGCACGGCTGCGTCTACTGCTTCGCCCGCCCGACCCACGCCTATCTCGGCCTGTCGCCGGGCCTCGATTTCGAATCCAAACTGTTGGTGAAGCCGGAAGCCGCCGAGCTTCTGGGCAAGGAATTGTCGGCGCCGAATTACGAGCCGCGCGTCATCGCCATCGGCACCAACACCGATCCCTATCAGCCGATCGAGCGCAAATACCAGGTGATGCGCCGCATCCTCGAAGTGCTCGACCGCGCCGGCCATCCGGTCGGCATCGTCACCAAGTCCGCGCTGGTGTTGCGCGATCTCGACATCCTCGCGCGCATGGCCGAGCGCAATCTGGTCAAGGTGGCGCTGTCGGTGACGACGCTTGACGCCACGCTTGCGCGCACCATGGAGCCGCGCGCGGCGACGCCGATGCGGCGGCTGGAAACGCTGCGGCGCTTGAGCGCTGCCGGCGTGCCGACCACGGTGATGGTCGCGCCGGTCATTCCCGCCCTCAACGACAGCGAGATCGAGCGCATCCTCGAAGCCGCGCACGCCGCGGGCGTCAGAGAGGCGGGCTATGTGCTCTTGCGCCTGCCGCTCGAAGTGCGCGATCTGTTCCAGGAATGGCTGACCGAGAATTATCCCGACCGCGTCAACCATGTATTCAAGCTGGTGCGCGAGATGCGCGGCGGCAAGGATTACGACTCGAAGTGGTTCGAGCGGCAGAAGGGCCGCGGGCCTTACGCCTACCTGATCGGCCGGCGGTTCGAGCTTGCCTGCGAGAAGCTCGGCTTGAACACGACGCGCACGCAGCTCACCACCAAGCACTTCCGCCCGCCGAAGGCGCAGCAGGCGCAGCTCAGCCTGTTCTGACGCGCGGCGTTAGCCGTAAGGCTTGATGCTGTCGGCGACGGAATCGGCGATATGCTCTTTCGAGATCACGCCCATGACGTCTGCGGCGCGCGGCCGCCGCTTGTCCTTGGTCACGACCGCCATGCCGGCGCCGTGCCGCGTCATGCGGTTGACGACGTCGAACACGATGTCGTGCTCGCGTGCGATGGTGAAATTGCGTTGCGCGAGGTCGCCGAGCGGCAGGCCCTTATAGGTGTCCTCGATGCCGCGCCGCAGCGCCGTGTTGACTCGAAGCACTCCGGCGATGCGGTCGCCCCGCGCCACGACGATATGTTTCATACGGCCGGCATGGCCCGGCTGTGCGAGAAATGCCGCGAGATCGGTGCCGGCCGGCAGCACCACAACGTCCTGTTCCATGATTTCGCCGGCGCGCCGGATCAGGAACATGTTGGCGTGCAGCGCCTTCGGCACGAAATGGCGGCGGCCGACCAGTTTGACCGTATAGATGTTCTCCTGCGACAAAAGCCGCCGCACTCCGATCGCCAGCGCCACCGCCACGATGATCGGCATCACCAGATCGTAGTCGCGGGTCATTTCGAAAATCATGGTGACGGCAGCCATCGCCGCGCCGGTGCCGCCGCCGACCATCGCCGCCATGCCGACCATGGCGCAGGTGGTCGCGCCGAGTCCTTCGACCGGATGGATGGCCGTGACCGCGGCGCCGAAAGCGCCGCCGATCGTTGCCCCCATGAATAGCGACGGCGAAAAGATGCCGCCAGACGCGCCCGACCCCAGGCTGACCGACGTCGCGGCGAGCTTGGCGAAGAACAAGAGCGCCAGCAGCCCAGGCAAAACAAGGTCGCCGGTGAGGATCGCCTGGATCGTGGCGTAGCCCACGCCATCGACGTAATACTGACCGGCGCTTCGCAGCAGCAGGTACATGAGCACGCCGATGATCAGCATGCCGGCGGCGTGACGCAGATACGGATTGTGAATCCGCTCGAACAAATTCTCCGCAAGTCCGAGGCCGCGGATGAATGCCGTGGCGCCGAGCCCCATCAGCGCTCCGAGCAGCGCGTAGAGCAGCAGCGCCACGAGACTCGCCGGGCGGTCGGAACTTAAGAATTCGGTCGGCACGCTGAACGCCGGCTGCAGGCCGAGGAAGATGCGGCCTATGAAGGTCGCGGTCCCGGTCGCCAGCGCCACCGGCAGGAAGGTGCGGGCGCTCAGTTCCGGCAACATCAATTCGATCGCGAACATCACGCCGCCGATCGGCGTGTTGAAGGTCGCCGCGATGCCGGCCCCGGCTCCGGCGGCGACCAGCGTGATGCGTTGCCACGGAGTCATCGTTATCAGCTGACCGAGTGTCGAGCCGAGCGAGGCGCCGATCTGAATGATCGGGCCTTCTCTGCCGACCGCGGCGCCGGTACCGATGGACACCGCCGAGGCCAACGACTTTACGGCAGCGACAATCGGCCGAATCACTCCTTCCTTGTAATAGATCGCATCCATGACCTCGGGCACGCCGTGCCCGCGCGCCTCCGGTGCGAAATTGGTGACGAGAAAAGTGACGACCAGGCCGCCGATGACCGGGACCAGAATGACGAATGCGCCCCACGGACTGGCCGGCGTAAATAGGTTGGCGTCGTAGACGACCGAGAACTGTCCGAGAAAAGCGACGTTGTGGATGAGCCCGATAAGAGCGCGGAAGAACACCGCTCCGAGACCCGTAATGACGCCGACGAGAACAGCGAGAACGGACAGTCTTGCGAGTCCGAGCCGCCGTGGAAGTTTTAACCTCATCCTTTAGCAACCTCGTGTCGTGAAACGCCTGCGCGGGAGGGGGAAGCGAATGGCGACGTGGCTAATCAAGCGCAGGCCAGTGATAATCAGGAAGTCGCAGCCTGTCGACAATATCTCTGCCGAATGTGAAGCGCGCCACGCCCGGAATTGCCGCGGCAGTTATCACCAGGTTGCGGAATAAGAGGCCGCAACGCGTTTTCGGCGCAAACGCCGAAGCAAAGCGCTCGGCGCCGGCCTGCTTCTTGGCGATGTAGTCACGCAGGATTGTCTCGTAATTGACAAACGCCTGCTCGGGCCGCTGCCCGGTTTTGCCAAGTTCGCCGGCGAGGACGTAGGCGGCGATCATGGCAAGGGCCGAGCCCTGTCCCGCGAGCAAGGACGCGCAAAAAGCGGCGTCTCCCAACAGCACAATTCGCCCACGCGACCATCGCTCCATTTTGATCTGACTGACCCGGTCGAAATAAAGCTCTTGGGCGCTCGCAAGCGCATCGAGGATGCGCGGGCATTCCCATCCCGTATCGCCAAACTCGGCCCGCAGCATCGCCTTCTGCGCCGCGAGGTCATGCATCGGCGCCTCGCTACCCGCGGCGAATACGAACAGGAACAATGTTCTGTCGTCGCGGAGGGCGACGCGCCCGAGCATGCGTCCCGGCGTGCTGTACATGACGTAGACGTCTTCGTCGCGTGGCCGATAGCCGGTGGCTTCGAAGGCCGCGACCAAATAGCCAAGTTGTTTTTCAAACTGCTGTTGCGGCCCAAAGGCCAGCCGGCGCACGGCGGAATGCAGACCGTCGGCGCCGACGACCAAATCGAAGCGGCGCTCGCCGCCTTGTTGGAGGTTGACCCGCACATGGTCGGTCTGTTCTTGCAGCGCAAGAATTTCATCACCGAAGATCGTCTCCGTGCCGTCTTTGATCGTCCCGAACAGCAGCCGTGAAAGGTCGCTGCGGGCGAGCGTCACATAACGCCCGCCGGTCAATTCGTTGAAGACCTTGGTGCCGAAGCCGGCGACGCGCCTGCCATGCGCGTCGACCACGCGCAACTCGCGCATGCGATAGCCGGCGCGATTGATGTCCCCGAGTAGGCCCATGCGTTCGGCGATGTCGTAGCCGAGGCCCCAGAAATCGATGACGTAACCGCCGCCGCGCGGCTTCGGCGCGTGTTCGACGAGGGTCGGCGCAAATCCCGCCGCTTTCAGCCAATAGGCAAGCGTCGGTCCGGCGATGCCGGCGCCGGAGATGAGGACAGATTTGCCCGCGCCAATGTTCACATCGTCTCCTTGATCACCGCTTTGATCAGCCACCAGTTCACCGGATAGCTCCCCACGAAGCCGGCGAGTTGGGGCCGCCGTGCCCGACATTGCGGCCGAAACGCCAGTAGCCCCAGGGCGCCAAAAGTCCGGCGTAAAGCCCGGCGATAGGCCACACCACGTCCATGATCCACATCGGTTGCGGATGATGGCTGACGTGGATAAGCACGACGGTGGCACAGGCGAGGCCGAGCAGCAGGGCAATGATCGACCAGGTGTGCAACCAGTAGGGAATCAAGAAGCCTCGCCCGCTGAACAGCCCCGTCGCGTTGAAAACGTGGCCGACACGGCATTGTTCCGGCGCCGGAAATCCCCGTTTTTCACCGCGCCACCTCGTCGGCGTTGACTTTGCGGCGCGGCCACGCACTCTCGCCGCCATGCCGAAGTCCGCCGCCAAGGCGAAGCCGCACCAGCCGCGCCTGCCGCTCGACGAGCCGAGCTTGCGCCCGAGCTTTCGGCGCGAACGGCGCTGGCTCGGCAAAGGCGTCTGGCCGGTTGCCGGCTGCGATGAAGCGGGCAGGGGACCGCTCGCCGGCCCGGTGGTGGCAGCCGCGGTCATCCTCGATCCCGAGCGCATCCCGCGCGGCTTGAACGACTCCAAGAAGCTCGACGCGCCAGCACGCGAAAAACTCTACGAGAAAATTTGCGCGACGGCGCAGGTCGCGGTCGCCTTTGGCTCGATCGAGCGCATCGACCGCGACAATATTCTGCGCGCTTCGCTGTGGGCGCTCACGCGCGCGGTCAAGGCGCTGCCGATCGCGCCGCGCCTCGTCTATGTCGACGGCAACATCAAGATCGATTGCGGCTGCGACTGCGAGGCGGTGGTTTCGGGCGACGCGCTCGTCTCCTCGGTCGCGGCGGCCTCGATCGTCGCCAAGGTAACGCGCGACCGTTTCATGCGTACGCTCGGCGCCGTCTGCCCCGGCTACGGCTTCGAGCGTCACATGGGCTACAGCGTGCCCGAGCATTTCGAGGCGCTCGCGCGGCTTGGACCAACCGTGCACCACCGCAAATCCTTCGCGCCGGTCGCCGCCAAACTCGCGGCCCTGGGGGCGGCCTCCGACGAAGCGGTCGCCGACCTATTGCCGCTTTAGCGCGACGCCGATTGACTCACCCTGCTCCGAAAGGGGAGGGTCGGATCGAGAGCGCAATCGTCGGCCGCAAATTCGTTTCAGCATGCATTACGTCTCTTTGATCGTCGAATTCTTGCGCGGCCGTCCGTCCGTCATGTTCTGGCTGGCGGCGTTGCTGCAAGCGGCGCTGTGGACCCTCGTCCCGGCATTGTTCTACAGCGCGCCGCCCGGCGACGTACCGCTCGTGCTTGCGATCGGTCATGAATTCCAGCTCGGCAGCTATCTCGGACCGCCGCTCGCCTTCTGGCTCGGCGAGCTGGCGTTTCGCGCCGCCGGCAGCCTCGGCGTCTATGTCTTGGCGCAAGCCTGCGTCGTATTGACCTATTGGGCGGTGTTCAGGCTCGGCCGTGCCATCGTCGGCACGCGCCACGCCGTGCTCGCGGTGCTGCTGATGGCCGGCATCGCCGCCTTCGCGCTGCCGAGCGTCGACTTCGGACCGGCGACTATGGCGACGCCGTTGTGGGCGCTGGCGCTGCTGCATTATTGGCGGTCGGTCGGCGAGGACAAGCGCGGCTACTGGTTCTTGCTGGCGGTCGATCTCGGCCTGCTGCTGCTTGCAAGTTATGTCGGACTGATCCTGCTCGTGCTCATGATCGCGTTCACGCCGCTCATTACCGGCGGGAGGCAGGCGCTGCGCCATCCCGAGCCTTGGGTGGCATTGCTCTTGCTCGTGATTGTGGTGTTTCCCTATGCCTGGTGGGCTCTTGGCGATCGCGATCTCATCGTGTCGGGACTTGAGGACGCGGCCGGCGATCGCCTGTCGCCCGCGCTCTGGCTTGTCGGCGCGCTGATCGCGACACATCTCGGACTGGGTTTGCTGGTCGGACTTGCCATCTGGCCGCGGCAGCGGCGCTCGCGCCCGCCGGAGGTCTACCGCAACCCGGTTGAGCCGCTAGCGCGGCGCTTCGTCTACGTCTTCGCCGTTGCCCCGGCGCTGGTGGCGGTCGTCATCGCTGCGCTTAGTCGACATCTCGGACCGATGGACCACATCGCGCCGTTCGTCGTGCTGTCAGGGCTGGCGGTGATCGTTTCCACTGGCGACCGGCTGCTGCTCTATCGCGAGAACTTGCTGTCCTCGGCCTGGCTCGGGCTTCTGGTAGCGCCGCCGGCCCTGGTGGCGGCCGGGCTCATTGCGCTGCCTTGGCTGCCGGGCGTCGATCCACGCGTCGCGCAACCGGCCAAGGCCGAGGGGCGATTTTTCGCCGAGAGTTACGAGCGCCGCATCGGCAAGCCGCTCGAATACGTCACCGGCGATCCGCGCGTGGCGCCGCTCGTCGCCATCGGTGCGCCGAGCCGGCCGCATGTCTATTTCGCCTGGGCGCCCGATCGCAGTCCCTGGGCGAGCGCGGATGATATGCGCACGCATGGCGGCGTGATCGTCTGGCTCGACACGGCGACCGGCGTCGCGCCGGAGCCGCTCAAGGCGCTGTTTCCCGACATGGTGCCGGAAGTGCCGCGCTCCTTCGAGCGCCCGATGCAGGGCTTGCTGCCATTGGTGCGGCTCGGCTGGTCGGTGATGAGGCCGCAGGCGGCGCCCTAGTCGGGGCACGCTGCCCTTTGCCGCCGCCGAGCGGAAAGCCAAGCGCCGGCTAAGGTTGCACTGTCACGCGGCGGACTTCGGGATAGGCGTCCGAAGGAATCAGCATGCCGTTTTCGCGTCGATAGGCAAGGACGGCGCGGATCGCCGCTTCCGCGTTGGCGAGCGCTTGCTGTTCCGTCGGCCCGTCGGTGACGACTTCGGGCAGGGCCGGGACGAGGACGGTGAAACCGCCGCGGGGCTGCGGTTCGAGGACGACGGAATAGCTGTAACTCTCAGCCACTTTGGCCCCTGCCGTTCGGACTGCGCTCGGCCATGGCAATCTAGCAAATCGGTCGGGCGGTTAAATCGAGCGCGCGGTCTATTCAATGATAGCTCTCGCCCTCGCGTACCTTGCCGCGGAACAGCCAATAGACGAAGGCGATGTAGCCGAGGATCATCGGCAGCAGCACCAGCGTGCCGAGCAGCACGAAGATCTGGCTCGCCGGCGCGGCCGCCGTTTGCCACACGGTCAGCGAGGGCGGCACCAGATAGGGAAAGTTGGAGATCACCAGCCCGAGATAGCCGAGCAAGAACAACCCAATCGCCGCAAGGAACGGCGGTACTTCACGGCCGTCCTCGATCCAGCTCCACAGCCAATACGCGGTCAGCGCCGTCACCACCGGCACCGGCCATAAATAGTAGATATTCGGCAGCGAGAACCAGCGCGCGGCGATGCGTGGTTCAGCGAACGGCGTCCATAGACTCACGGTCGCCATGAAGGCGAGCACGGCGAACAGCAGCAGCTTGGCTTGCCCGCGCGCGCGGGCAGCGACCGCTCCTTCCGTCTTCAACACCAGCCAGCAGGCGCCGAGCAATCCATAGCCCGCGATCATCGCCAGCCCGCACAGCAGAGCAAAAGGCGTCGCCCAATCGAGCGGGCCGCCGGAAAAGGCGCCGTTGGTGACGGCGATGCCTTGGATCAGCCCACCCAATATGACGCCTTGCGCGAAAGCGGCGAGCGTCGAGCCGACGGTGAAGGCGAAATTGAGCCAGGTCTTGCTATGCGAGACGGTGCGGAATTCGAACGCCACGCCGCGGAACACCAGCGCCAGCAGCATCACGATCACCGGCAGATAGAGCGCCGGCATGATCACCGCATAGGCGCGCGGAAACGCCACCCACAGTCCGCCGCCGCCGAGCACCAGCCAAGTCTCGTTGCCGTCCCAGAACGGCGCCACCGAGCGCATCATCTGGTCGCGCTCGCTCTCGCTGCGCGTGAACGGAAACAGGATGCCGATGCCGAGGTCGAAACCGTCGAGGATGACATACATGGCGACGGCGGTGCCGATGAGGCCGGCCCAAATCACCGGGAGATACCATTCCATGGCTAACCTCCCCGCACTGCTTCGCGTCCCGCCTCATGCGCGGCGGAGATCGGGCTCGCGGTGAAGCCGCCGGTGTCCTCGGCCACCTCGGAGGGCCCGCGGTTGATCAGGCGGTTGATGTAGTAGATGCCGAAGGAAAACACGACGCCGTAGGCGATGAGGAACAGCACGAGCGTGAGTGCGACATTGCCGCCATACACCGGCGAGGAGGCATCCGCCGTGCGCAACACGCCTTGCACGATCCACGGCTGCCGTCCGCTCTCGGTCACCACCCAGCCGGCGATCACCGCGACAAAGCCGACCCACCAGCATTGCGCCATCAAGGCGAGATACCAGCGCGTCGCAAACAGCGCGCCGCGCCACCACAAATACGCGCCGTAGAGCGCGGCGGCGATCATGAAGAAACCGAGCGCCAGCATGATGCGGAAACCATAAAAGACGATGGCGACCGGCGGTCGGTCGGAAGCCGGCACGCTGTTCAAGCCGGCGAACAAGCCGTTCGGATCGTGCTTGAGGATGAGCGAGGCGCCGCGTGGGATGGAGATGGCGAAATCGTTCTTGCCGGCCTTCTCGTCGGGCCAGGCGATGATGTGGAAGTCGCCCGGCTTGCTGCCGTCCCAATGCGCCTCCATGGCGGCGACCTTCATCGGCTGATGCTGCAATGTGTTGAGCCCGTGCTGGTCGCCGAGCAGCAACTGCAGCGGCGCCAGAATGGCGGTCAGCCCGATCGCCATGCGCAGCATGGTGCGGGCCTCCTCGACATGGCGCCCGGCGATGAGATAGCGCGCGCCCACCGCCAATACCACGAAGCCCGTGGTCAGATAGGCGGCGTTGACCATATGGGCGAAGCGATAGGGGAAGCTCGGATTGAAAATCGCCGCCAGCCAATCGGTCGGATAGACGATGCCGTCCTTGAGCTCGAAGCCGGCCGGCGTCTGCATCCAGCTATTGGCCGACAAGATCCAGAACGCCGACATGGCGGTGCCGAGCGCCACGATCGCGGCCGAGAGTACATAGAGCCAGGGCGGCACGCGGTTGAAGCCGAACAAGAGGACGCCGAGGAAGGTCGCCTCGAGGAAAAAGGCGGTGAGCACCTCGTAGCCGATGAGCGGCCCGACCACGTTGCCGACGATAAGCGAGAAGCGGCTCCAATTGGTGCCGAACTCGTAGGACATGACGATGCCCGACACCACGCCCATGGCGAAGGACACGGCAAAGATCTTGGTCCAGAAGCGCATCAATTGGTGATAGCGGTCCGTCCCCGTGCGCACCCAGATGAGGCCGAGCGTGGCGATATAGGCCGATAGCCCGATGGTGAAGGTCGGGAAGATGATGTGGAAGGTGACGGTAAAGGCGAATTGCAGCCGCGAGAGAAATTCAGAATCGAGGTGCATCACGATGCTGCTCCCGGCCGGCGCGCCCCCAGGCTATAATAGGCTCAAATCAACTGAGGAGGAACCGCTCAGGTTCCCATCGGGGTACCGCCATGCCTGTCATGTTTGGCTTCAAGGAACTTGCCACGCTCCCGGAGGAACGCATCACCGAGAAAATCAGCCGGCGGGTGCTCGCCGGCAATCAAGGCATGCTGGTGTGGTGGAGCGTCAAAGCCGGCGCGCACGCGGCGCCGCACAAGCATCCGCACGAGCAAATCGTGTGGATGCTCAAAGGCAAAATGGACTTCCGCATCGGCGACGAGCGCCGCAGCATGGTCGCCGGCGACGTGGCGGTCATTCCCTCCGGCGTCGAGCACGAAGGCTTCTTTGCCGAGGACACCGAAGTGGTCGACATGTTCGCGCCGCCGCGCGAGGACTTTCTCGCCGGCGGCACCCCGGCCTATATGAAGGCTAGTGAATGAGCCTGACATCGTCGTGGCAGACCTGGGCGGTGGCCTCGGCGGTGTTCGCCGCGCTCACCGCCATCTTCGCCAAGATCGGCGTCGAGGCCGTCAATTCCGATCTCGCGACGTTCATTCGCACCATCGTCGTCATCGTGACGCTCGGCTTTCTCTTGGCCGCGACCGGGCAATTCCAGGCGCCCGGCTCGATCTCGGCGCGCACTTATTTGTTCCTGATCTTGTCCGGGCTCGGCACCGGCGCGTCGTGGCTCTGTTATTTCCGCGCGCTCAAGCTCGGCGACGCCGCCAAAGTGGCGCCGATCGACAAGCTCAGTGTGGTGTTGGTGGCGCTGTTCGGCGCGATCTTCCTCGGCGAGAAGCTGACGCTGCCGAACTGGCTCGGCGTTGCGCTGGTGGCGGTCGGCGCGATTTTGATCGCGTATCGTTGACGTTCGCCGCGAGCAGGGAGCACTCCCTCTCCCGGTTGGGCAGAGGGTTGGGGTGAGGGGGTCCCGGACTCGCGAGTTTGTAAGCCCTCAGCCGGCCGCCTTCGCTAAAGCTTCGGCGGGCGACCTCTCCCTCTGGGAGAGGTGAAGAACGCTCGGGCCTCAAGTTGACGGCTTGGTGTCGAGCGCCTTCTTGATCGCCAAAAAATCGCGCCAGGCGAAACGTTTCTGCAGCGGGCTGCGCAGCAGGAACGCCGGGTGGAAGGTCGGCATGGCGCGGATTTCGCGTTTGCCGGTGTCGAAGCTGAACCAGCGCCCGCGCGTCTTGGTGATGCCGTCCTTGATGCCGAGCAGCGTCTGCGCCGACGGCCCGCCGAGGCAGACGAGAATGTCGGGGTCGGCCAATTCGATCTGCCGCAAGATGAAGGGCAGGCAGATTTGCGATTCCTGCGGCGTCGGCGTGCGGTTGCCGGGCGGCCGCCAGGGCACGATGTTGGCGATGTAGACTTGGCCGCGGTCGAGGCCGATCGCCGCCAGCATGCGGTCGAGTAATTTGCCGGAGCGGCCGACAAAGGGCAGGCCCTCGATGTCCTCGTCGCGGCCGGGCGCCTCGCCGACGAACATCACAGGTGCGCTCGGGTTGCCGTCGGCGAAGACGAGTTGTGTCGCCGTCGCCTTGAGTGCGCAGCCCTCGAACGTGCCGAGGATCGCGCGCAGTTCCTCGAGCGTCTGGGCGCTCTTTGCCGCCTCGCGCGCCGCCATGGCGGCGGCGTCGGGCGCGAGCGGCGCCAGCACAGGAAGCGCGATGGCGCTCGGCTCGGCCGCCGTTGCCGGACGTTCCCTGGCGCGGACCGGCGCCGGCTGAGCGGCCGCGGCAAATCGATTGACCGGCTGTTCGCCGACGAGCGCGTCGACGCCGGCTTCCACATAGAAGTCGAGCAGGTCGCGGGCGGCTTGCGGGCGCGTGGGCATCACTCTTGCACCTTACCACGAACGCCCACGCGATTGCCGCCGCTGTGCATAAAGTGGAGAATGCCGAGAGGGAGATCGCAATGGCCGAGTTGCCCGCCCGCGAGGCGATGGAATTTGACGTGGTGATCGTGGGTGCGGGGCCAGCTGGCCTCGCCGCGGCCATTCGCCTGAAACAGATCAATCCGGACATCGCCGTCGTGGTGGTGGAAAAGGGCTCCGAGGTCGGCGCCCATATCCTCTCCGGCGCGGTGATCGACCCGATCGGCCTCGACGGGCTGTTGCCGGAGTGGCGCAGCGAGGACACGCCGATCAAGACCGCGGTTGCCGACGACCGTTTCTATTACCTCACCGCAGGCGGCGCGCTGCGGCTGCCGAACTTTCTGCTGCCGCCGCTGATGAACAATCACGGCAATTTCATCGTCTCGCTCGGCAATGTCTGCCGCTGGCTGGCGCGCCAGGCGGAAGCACTCGGCGTCGAGATCTATCCGGGCTTTGCCGCCGCCGAGGTTCTCTACGACGACGGCGGCGCGGTTGCCGGCGTCGCCACCGGCGATATGGGCGTCGGCAAGGCGGGCGAGCTCAAGGACTCGTTCACCCGCGGCATGGAGCTGCGCGCCAAATACACGCTGTTCGCCGAAGGCGCGCGCGGCAATCTCGGCAAGCAGCTCATCGTCAAGTTCTCGCTCGGCGAGGGACGCGAGCCGCAGAAATTCGGCATCGGCTTGAAAGAGCTGTGGCAGGTCGCGCCGGAGAAATTCCGCAAAGGCCTGGTGCAGCACTCGTTCGGCTGGCCGCTCGACAATGCAACCGGCGGCGGCTCCTTCCTCTATCACCTCGACGACAATCTGGTGTCGGTCGGCTTTGTGTTGCATCTGAATTATGCGAACCCGTACCTGTCGCCCTTCGAGGAATTTCAGCGCTTCAAGACGCATCCGCTGGTGCGCGACACCTTCGCCGGTGGCAAACGCTTGGCATATGGCGCGCGGGCGCTGACGGAAGGCGGCTATCAATCGGTACCCAAGCTCGCCTTTCTCGGCGGCGCGCTCATCGGCTGCGATGCCGGCTTCATGAACGTGCCGCGCATCAAGGGCAGCCACAACGCCATGCTCTCCGGCATCATGGCGGCGGAAGCGGCGGCCGCCGCGCTTGCCGCCGGCCGAAGCCACGACGTGCTTGCCGATTACGATGCCGGCTGGCGCTCATCCGCCGTCGGCAAGGACCTCTGGCGCGTGCGCAATGCCAAGCCGCTGTGGTCGAAACTCGGCACCTTTCTCGGCATCGGCCTCGGCGGCCTCGACATGTGGGCGAACACGCTCGGCCTCTCGCTCGGCACGCTCAAGCACGGCAAGCCGGATTACGCGACGCTCAAGCCGGCGTCGGAGTGCGCGCCGATCGCCTATCCCAAGCCCGACGGCAAGCTCACCTTCGACCGGCTCTCCTCGGTGTTTCTCTCCAATACCAATCACGAGGAGGACCAGCCGGTGCATCTGCAGGTGAAGGACTTGGGCCTGCAGAAATCCTCCGAGCACGACCGCTTCGCCGGTCCCTCGGCGCGCTATTGCCCGGCCGGCGTCTACGAATGGGTGGAGCAGGCTGGGGCGCCTAAATACGTCATCAACGCGCAGAACTGCGTCCACTGCAAAACCTGCGACATCAAGGACCCGAATCAGAACATCAACTGGGTGCCGCCGGAGGGCGGCGGCGGGCCGAATTATCCGAACATGTGATGGTCCGTAACGCTTCGGTCACGATGCTGCCCGGTTTCCCAGGCATGTCGGCGTGACACGAGCGCTGTGGTTGCGGGGGCGGCGCAAAAAGGCCATTCTCGGTCCGAACATCGACGCTGGCAGCGTCTACGCCGTTTTGGAGCATACCCCTTGACCTCTTCGAACTTTGCCCGCGTCCTCGCCGGCAGCGCGCTGGCCGCATGTCTGGCGGCCGCGCCCGTCGAACTTGTGGCGCAGCCGCGCAGCGAAGCGGATACCAGCGCCTCGGGCAGCTATCTTGCCGCCCGCCATGCGGGCCACGTGCGGGAGGCGGTGGCCGCCGCCGCCTATTACCGCGCCGCCCTCAAGCTCGATCCGAAAAACCAGGAATTGCTCGACCGCGCCTTCGTCTCGCTTGTGGTCGGCGGCGAGATCGCCGAGGCCAACAAATTCGCCGACCGCGTCCTGCAAGTCGACAAGAACGACCGCGTCGCCCGCCTCGTGTTAGGCGTGCAGGCCATCAAAGAGAAGCGTTACAACGCCGCGCATCGCAATCTGACCGCCTCCGTGCGCGGGCCGATCACCGATCTCACCGCCGCCATGCTCAACGCCTGGGCCTCCTACGGCGCCGGCGATTCCAAGGAAGCGGTCGCCACCATCGATCGTCTGAGCGGTCCGGATTGGTACGCCATCTTCAAGGATCTGCATGCCGGCATGATTCTCGACCTCGTCGGCGACAAGGCGGAGGCCGGCAAGCGCTTCGAGCAGGCCTACAAGCTCGACAACTCCGCGCTGCGCGTGGTCGAAGCCTATGCCAGCTGGCTGTCGCGTAACCGCTCGCCGCAGGAAGCGCTCTCGGTGCTCGAAACCTTCGATAAGGTGCTGCCCAACCACCCGCTGGTGGTCGACGAGATGGCCAAGCTGAAAAAGGGCGAGAAGCTGCCGCCATTGGTGAGCACGGCGCAGGCCGGCGCCGCCGAGGCGCTCTATGGGCTCGGCGCTTCGATCGGCCGTCGCGGCGGCGAAGACCTCGGCCTGGTCTATCTGCAGCTTTCGCTTCACCTCGCGCCCAATCATCCACTGGCGCTGCTTGCGCTCGCCGATCTTTACGAGTCGCTGAAGAAGCCGGAGCTCGCCATCGCGGCCTATGAGCGTGTGCCGGAGAACTCACCGCTGCGCCGCAATGCCCTTATTCAGATGGCCGGCGACCTCGACTCCCTCGACCGCTCGGAGGAGGCGCAGCGTCATCTCGAGGCGCTGATCAAGCAGCGTCCCGACGATCTCGAAGCCATCTTGGCGCTCGGCAATGTGCAGCGCGGGCACAAGAAGTTCGCCGAGTGCGCCGAGACCTATTCCAAGGCCATCGCCGCCATCGCGCATCCGGAAAAGCCCAATTGGGTCGCCTTCTACTTCCGCGGCATTTGCTACGAGCGCTCGCATCAGTGGCCGAAAGCGGAAGCCGATCTAAAGAAGGCGCTCGAGTTGTCGCCGGAAGAGCCGCACGTGCTCAACTATCTCGGCTATTCCTGGATCGATCAGGGTGTGCACCTCGACGAGGGCATGAAAATGATCCAGCGCGCCGTCGACCAGCGGCCGGATGACGGTTACATCGTCGACTCCCTCGGCTGGGCGTATTTCCGGCTCGGCAATTACGAGGAAGCGGTCAAGAATCTCGAGCGCGCGATCGAACTCAAGCCGGAAGACCCCACCATCAACGATCATCTCGGCGATGCCTATTGGCGGGTCGGCCGCACACTCGAAGCGAAATTCCAGTGGGCGCATGCGCGCGACCTCAAGCCTGATCCCGAAGATTTGCCGAAGATTGAAGCCAAGCTGAAAAACGGCTTGCCGGACGAAACCTCCTCGCAAGCAAAGGCCGCCAAGCCGGAGAAGAAGCCCGGCGACGGGGGCTGACCATCCTCGCTCATGCCCGGGACAAGCCCGGCCATGACACGCTTGTCTGCTGAGGATGCCGCCGCGTGAGCGTGCTTGCTGAAAAGGCTCCCGCCAAGATCAACCTGACCTTGCGCGTCGTCGGCCGCCGCGCCGACGGCTATCACGAGCTGGAAAGCCTCGTGGCGTTCGCCGATCTCGCCGACACGCTGACGCTGCAGCCTGGGCCGAAGGTGACGCTCGATATGTCCGGGCCGTTCGCTGCGGCCTGCGGCTCGGCGGCCGGCAACCTGGTGCTCAAAGCCGTGGCGGCTCTGGGCGAGCGCATCGGCCCGATTCAGTCCGGACATTTCGCGCTGGAGAAGAATATCCCGGTGGCCGCCGGCCTCGGCGGCGGCTCAGCCGATGCCGCCGCCGCGCTGCGCCTGTTGGCGCGCGCCAATGATCTTGCGCCCGACGATGCGCGCCTTGCCGCGGCCGCGCGTGCTCTCGGCGCCGATGTGCCGGTTTGTCTCGACCCACGGCCGCGCGTCATGCGCGGGATCGGCGAGGTATTGTCGGCGCCGCTGGCGCTGCCCCGGCTCGACGCGCTGTTGGTCAATCCCGGCGTGCCGCTGCCGACGCGCGATGTATTCGCCAGATTTGCCGGCCGCGGGCGCGGCAAGGGGAGTCGTGGCCAGGTGGCCGGCGACCGCAAGGCTCTCATTGCCTTCATGGCCACGCAGGATAACGATCTCACGCCCGCCGCCGTCGCCTGCGCGCCGGTCGTAGCCGTTGTGCTCGCCGCCTTGCGTGCATTGCCGGGAGTGTTGCTCGCCCGCATGGCGGGCTCGGGCCCGACCTGCTTTGCGATCTTTGCTTCGCACAACGAGGCCGCTGTCGCCGCGCGCGCGATCGAGGCCGGACACTCGAATTGGTGGGTCCGTAACGCTACGATCGGATAAAGCTTGAAATTGCCGCGATTGCCGGGAACTGTTGCGGATGCGCTTTTTCGCCTTGCAAGGGAGATGACGATGAATATTCGCTGGATCGCCTTGGGCTTCGCGGCACTCACGCTCGCCGTCGCCGATCCGGCCTTGGCCAAGAAGCGGCATTTCGCGCGGCCGCCCTGCATCGACCAACCGGCGCAATTCAGCTGGTGGGGCATCCTGAGCAATCCGGCGCCACGACCGAACGGCTGCGCGCCGCCGGTCTACGCCTATGGCCGCTATGTGGGACAGGACCCCGATCCGTTCATCCGCCAGCAGCTGTTGCGCGACCCGGTGACCGGTTACGGCAGCGATTTTGCGCGTTGAGCGCGATCAGCGCGCGATCCCGAAAAGTGGGGACCGGTTTTCGGAAACGATCGCGCGCCCATTAAAAAGCGCGATCCCGAAAAGTGGGGACCGGTTTTCGGAAACGATCGCGCGCCCATTAATAAGCGCGATCCCGAAAAGTGGGGACCGGTTTTCGGAAACGATCGCGCGCCCATTAATAAGCGCGCGCAATACAGAAGCCGACCGCCTCTTCCAACGCCGTTTTGATCGCCGAAGGCGGCGCCAGCGCCAGCGCGTCGGTGGCGATGGCGCCGTAATGGCGCGCGCGGCCGACCGTGTCCTCGATGGCGTGATGCTTGGCCATCAGCGCAATTGCGGTGTCGAGATCGCCGTCGCGCACGTCGCCGTCGGCCAGCGTCCGGTTCCAGAACGCGCGCTCGTGCTCGGTGCCGCGGCGGAACGACAGCACCACCGGCAAGGTGATCTTGCCTTCGCGGAAATCGTCGCCGACATTCTTGCCGAGCTTGGCCGACTTGCCGCCGTAATCGAGCGCGTCGTCGATCAGCTGGAAGGCGACGCCGAGATTCATGCCGAAGGAGCGGCACGCCGCCTGCTCGGCCTTGGCCTTGCCTGCAAGCGCCGGGCCGACCTCGCATGCCGCCGCGAACAGTTCGGCGGTCTTGGCGCGGATCACCGCCAGATATTCGTCCTCGGTGGTCGCCGTATTCTTGGCGGCGCCGAGCTGCATCACCTCGCCCTCGGCGATCACCGCCGCGGCCGAGGAGAGAATCTCGAGCGCGTGCAGGTTGCCGACCTCCACCATCATCTTGAACGCTTGCCCGAGCAGGAAATCGCCGACCAGCACGCTCGCCTCGTTGCCCCACAGCATGCGCGCGGCGAGCTTGCCGCGGCGCATGTCGCTTTCATCGACCACGTCGTCATGCAGCAACGTCGCCGTGTGCATGAACTCGACCGCGGCGGCGAGCTTGATGTGGCCGTCGCCGAGATAGCCAGCGAGCTGGGCCATCGCCAGCGTCAGCATCGGCCGCAGCCGCTTCCCGCCGGAGGAAATGAGATGGTTCGCTACCTCCGGGATCATGCTCACCTCGGAGCCGGTGCGCGACAGGATGGTTGAGTTGACGCGCTCCATGCCGGCGGCCACCAGCTCGGTCAGCTGGTTCATCGACGCCGGGTGCGGGCTTTCAAAGGGAAGGACGACGGCCAAGACGGTCTCCGAAACGAGGCGGCGGGAGCATATAAATCGGGTTCCGCCGGCGCAAGTTTGCGGCTTCTATTGTTGCGGGCAGAACGGGAAGCGCTCCACTCGCTGGGCGTAACCGTAGAGGCCGCACAGCTTTTCCGGGCCCTCGCTTTTGAAAATATGCTTCACCGGCTCGGCCTGGCTGACCAGGATATGCGCGACGATCAGCGCGACGCCGAGCGGATAGGTAAAGCGGTGCCGTTGCAGGTCGGCGAGCTTGACGATGAGCAAGGCGGCCGCGATCACCACTAGCGGATCGGTGAGGATGAAATATTCCTGCTTGAGGCCACGCGCCATGCCGAGCGTGTCGATGCCCCACACGGTGAGCATCAGCGCGGCGACCTGCGCGACCAGTAGCCAGTCGCGGCGCCTGATCGCGATCACGGTCGCGGCGATGACGAACCATTCGAGGAAGATGGTCGGACGCGGCGAGGAAGCAAGCACGAAGGTGCGCCGCGCGATCACGTCGAGGACCGCGTCGAGCAGAAACTTCAACCGCTTCGCGGTGATCCCGAACGCGTTTTCGCTCAGCTCCGGCGTCGCCGCCGCGCCCCAGCGGAACAGTTGTTCTAAAGGATGGAACACCACCACGACATTGTTCGGGTGATAGCGGATATAAAGCGCCAGCAGCCCGATCATGCAGCCGACCACGGCCGCAAAGCCGGCGGCGAGCGTTTCCATCGGCGTGACGCGCCAGACGATGGCATAGACGATCATGCCGAGCGCGAGCCAGACTGCGATCATGCTCCAATAGGCTTGCGCGCCGATCCGCAGCACCGGCAGGACAAAGCCCTCGGTGTGCGTCGTGGTCAGGCCGAAGATCAAAATATCGCTGGCCAAGTAGGCGGCCAGCAGCGTCGCGGCGACGATGACGAGCAACGCCGGCAAAGCGCGCCGCGACCCGCTCCAGAATGCAGGCGGCTGCGTCTCTTCGGGGCCGAACGAAAGCAGCAAAATCGGCAGCGCGCAGATCAGAAACAGGGCCTGCACCTTGTTGAGCATGGCGAGCGTCATCAGCAGACTGGCGAGCCCGACCGCCGCCGGCCGCCACGACCGCTCGCCTTGCTTGGCGGCAATGAGCAGCAGCAAGAGCGCACAGGTGAAGAACGCCGCCGACAAGAGCTCGGTGCGGATAATGCGCATCTCCATCGACAGACCGCCGGAAAAGGCCAGCAGAAACGCCGCCATCGCGGCGACCCGCCAATCGCGCAGCCAGCCGCGCATGAGAAAAGCAAAGGCCGCGACAAAGCCCAGGGCGTAGATGAGCGACAGCACGCGCCCCGCCTGCGTCGCAGCCAGCCAAGCCTGGTCGAAAGCGGCGCGATCGGCGACCGGTGGAACCGCGGGCAGCGAGATCACCTTGACGATGCCGAGCCCGTGGAGCGCGCGCAGCCATTCAGCGAGCGAGAGGATGGTGAGGTAGCCGGGATGGTCGAAAAACTCCTGCGGCAGCGGCGTGTTGAGCAGGAACGCGTTGTAGACGACCCAGAAATCCATATCGGCGATGCGCCAATAGGGGTACCAGAAGCCGGCGACGAAGAACGACGCCAGCATGCCCAGCGCGATGATGAGGAGTTCGCCCGTCCAGTTGAACGGCACCAGGCGCTGGAATGGCGTCGACGTTTCAGGGCTACGCAGTGCCTGCGGAATGCTTAACGCGCCGGCCATGGAAATTCATCGCATTGGCGGATGGGGAAGAAGTAGACTATTGCCTTATCGAACAGGGCCGTGACTGGCAACCATCGAGGGCGGGGCGAAACGGATTTGCGCGAGCTCGTGCGCAGCAATAACGCGGTGCTGATGTCCGCCGTCGGCGCGCTGCTCGACGGCGCCGGCATCCGCTACCTGGTGCTCGATCAGAATATGAGCGTGCTGGAAGGCTCGCTCGGCATATTGGCCCGCCGCATGCTGGTGGCGGATGAGGATGCCGCGCCGGCGCGCCGGCTGCTGACGGAGGCCGGCCTCGGCCATGAGTTGCGCCCCGATGATCGCTGAGGCCGCCACCAGCCTCGACGCGGTGCTGGGCGGACGGCTGAAGCTGCGCCAGCCGCTCGCCGGCCATCGCGTCGGCCACGACGCGATCCTGCTTGCGGCCGCGACGGCTGCACGCGCCGGTGAGCACGTGGTCGAACTTGGCGCCGGCGTCGGCGCGGCGGGCTTGGCGCTCGCCCAGCGTGTGCGCGGCCTGCGCGTGACGCTCATCGAAATCGATCCGGCGCTGGCGGCGCTCGCCGCCGAGAATGCGAGGCGCAATGGCCTTGCCGATCGCGTCACAGCGCTCGCTTGCGACGCCGAGGACATCGCGGCGCTGGCGCGTGCAGGCCTCGCCGCCGGCAGCGTCGACCGCGTGATGATGAACCCGCCCTTCCGCGACGCGACACGCGCCAATCTCTCGCCCGATCGGGCGCGGCGGCTGGCGCATGCCGGCGATCCCGGCCTGTTGGGGCGTTGGATCGCCAGCGCCGCCGCATTGCTCAAGCCGGGCGGCGTGCTCACGCTCATCTACCGCGCCGACGGACTGGCCGACGTCTTCGGCGCGCTCGCCGGCTCTTTCGGCGCCATCGCCGTGCTACCGGTGCTGCCGCGCGCCGGCCGCCCGGTGATCCGCGAATTGCTGCGCGCGGTGAAAGGGGGCGAGGGCGCCCGCGCCGAGCACCCGCCACTGGCGCTCAACGACGAGCAGAATCAACCGACGCCCGCCGCCGAAGCGGTCTTGCGCGGCGGACAAACGCTGAGCCTTGCCGCAAGCTAGGGAATTTCGCGGGACGCGGTCTCCGCTCTGCCTAGGATTTACGCCGTCCCGGCACGAATTGGCGCCAGCGCCGACGCACCGACTGACGCCGCAGAACGTCGTCGCTGGCGTCGCCGAAATGCGAAAGACCAACCACTGCACCGATCAACAGAAACAGAATGGCAAGCTTGGGATCCATCTCTTAAGCCTTTCAAGAACCGCCACGGCTCGTGCGGCCTACCCAACTGTGCAAGAAGCATTCCAAGGTTAAGAATTGGACAAATCGAGGAGTAGATTACGGCAGACCGCTTTTGACTTAGGCGGGGAGCCTCGCGTAAGTGGCTGATATGGCAACGGCAGCAAGCGAACGCATGCCTGATATTCTCAAAGGCGCGCTTGAATTTACGCGCGCTTTACTGCCCGCGCGCTGGCGCCCCGACATCCCGGTCGTGCCGGTGGTGCGCCTGTCGGGCGTGATCGGTGTTGCGACACCGCTGCGGCCGGGCGTCCTGATGTCCACCAGCGCCCGCACGCTGGAGCGCGCTTTCTCGGTGCGCCACGCACGCGCAGTGGCGCTCTTGATCAATTCGCCTGGCGGCTCGCCGGCGCAGTCGCATCTGATCTTCCGCCGCATCCGCCAATTGGCGGAGGAGAAGAAGCTTCCCGTCATTGCCTTCGTCGAGGATGTCGGCGCCTCCGGCGGCTACATGCTTGCCTGCGCGGCCGACGAGATCGTCTGCGATGTCTTCGCGCTGGTCGGCTCGATCGGCGTGGTCGGCGGTTCGTTCGGCTTTCCCAAGGCGATGGAAAAGCTCGGCATCGAGCGCCGTCTCTACACGTCGGGCGAGCGCAAGGTCATGCTCGATCCGTTTCAGCCGGAGAAGCCGGAAGACGTCGAACGCTTGAAGGCGATCCAGAAGGACATGCACGAGCACTTCATTGCGCTGGTCAAGGAGCGGCGCGGCGCGCGCCTCAAGGGCGACGATGCGACGCTGTTTTCCGGCGAATTCTGGACCGCCGAGCGCGCCATCGCGCTCGGCCTTGCCGACACGCTCGGCGATCTGCGCGGAACGCTGCGCGAGCGCTACGGCGAGAAAGTGCGCCTGCCGCTGATCTCGTCCGAGCGCAGCTTCTTCGGCCGGCGCTTGCCGGGCATCGATCTTGCCGACGCGGTCGCCCGTCATCCCGGCCTCGCCGAGGATTTGCTCTCGGCGCTGGAGGCGCGCGCGCTGTGGGGCCGTTACGGGCTGTAAGCGGTGTGCCGCCGCTTCAGCGAAACAAGAACATGCTTTCGCTGATCTGACGGCGTTGATATCCGCTGTCTGCGAAGAGTTTCAGCGTGGCTTCGGCGCCGGTTTCGGCCATGCCGGTCAAGGGACTGCGCGGCAGGATCTCAATGAGCCAAACGGGCCTGGGCGTCGACGCAAGCACTTTCGTCGCGCCGCGCAGCGCGTTGAACTCGTAACCCTCGATATCCATTTTGATGAAGGTTTGGCGGCCGGCGCAGCGCGCGGCGATCAAGGAATCGAGGGTGGTCACGGCAACATCTTCGGACTGCACCGCGGCGCCTTGGCTCCAGGTCGGGTGCATCGAGGCGATTTCGGCGAAGCCGTAGATTTTCGCGGCGCCGCCGGTTTCTCCGACGGCGAGCGGAACAACTTCGACATCGGCGAAACCGTTGGCCGCGAGGTTGCGGCGGAGGAACGCGAGGTTGCGCGGCAGCGGCTCGATGGCGATCGTCGGCTTTCCCTTCGACGCCGCCAGGCAGGCGTAGAGGCCGATATTGGCTCCGACATCGACAAACAGCTCGCACGACGACAATTCGTCGAGAAAGACGCCGCGCAGGTCGGGCTCGAAATGGCGAAACGCCGGAGGCCCATGCAGCAGAAGCCCGCCCTCCACCATGAACGGCTGCGCCAACCATTGCCGATCACGCCAGCGATAGACCCAACGCCGCAGCCATGGCGCCCAGCTATCCGCAAGCTCAAGCGCCGATTGTCTGGTTGCGCCGAGGAAACCCATCATGGATGGTGTAGCCGAATTCGGGATGGCGTGCCCGTCCTAGCCTAATACGCCCACGCCGTGCCGGTCCGTCATCCTGGCATTGCCGAAAAATTTAGCCGCGGCGCGCTGAAGGCGAGAGCGCCGTGGTCGCGCTAGCGCCGCAAACCGCGTTGTCGCAGGAAATGGCCGACTCTGATCTTTGCGGGTAAGAGTGTGCGGCTCCACAGCGAGGCACGGGGTTGCTCGCCGGATCCGAGTATGAACGGTACGGGTTGCGTGTCGCAGCGGCCGTCGATGAGCCTGTCAGCAGTCGGCGATATGGCGGGATAGTCGCTTTCCTCCACGCGCAAGATTGCCAATCCGCAATTGAACGGGAGATTGGTGACCGACACAGAACGCCCGGCGCTGGCGTCAGCGATCGCGGCCAGCATGTCGCGATAAAGATCCGGTTGCTGGGTATCGTGGATGCAGACGATGCCGAAGCGGCGCATCTTCGGCAGCAGCGTGTCCAGATCGCGTTTGACGTTGACGTAATCATGGGCGCCGTCATGCAGCACCAGGTCGATCGGCGCCGGAGCGTCTGGCAGCACCTTCGCGGTCGTCTCCAGCGTCAGCCGCCAATTCCCATCCTGCTGCGCCAGCAGCGAGCCGTAGCGTCGCCGGTCCTGATCGTAGGTGTGGACGATGCCGCCGGTCTCGAGCGCTGCGGTGCGCAAGGCCCCGGTCGAAAGACCCAGGCCGAGTTCAACGATGGTCTTGGCCCGCAAGCCGATGGCCAGGGAATAAAGCAGCAGCAGATGTTTGGAGGTGCCGCCGTCGCGATGAAAGCGCTCTATAAGTTCGGCGGGCGAACAGGGCTCGTGATCTGCGCTCATGGCGGTGTGAGGGCGTTGTTGACGGTCGACGGCGAGGGCGAAGAGCGCATTGCGGTAGATTTAGTCGAGCGGGCGAAAATTCACAAATCGGGCCCACAAATTGCCGTCTTCGCAGTTGAGCCTGAGCTGACCGATGTCTGGAGAAATCCGATGCCGCCGATTCTGATGTCGCCGCTGCTCAAATGGACGCTGGCCGCGCTGGGCGGCGCCGTGGTGATTCACTGGGCGGTCAAGGAAGTGCGTCGCGTCAACGAAGAGCTCGATGCGCGCCGCGCGCGCGCCCGCATTCGCGATCAGGAACGGCGGCCGACGCTGCGGCGCGATCCGGTGACGGGCGACTACCGTCCCTAAGGGGCACGGCGTTGCCGAGAGACTAGCGGCGCTGGTCCCGGCCGCCGGTGACCATGGCGCCGAGCGACATCAGCAGGAAAGCCGCCCCGATCAGGTCAAATGCGAGCATGGTCCGGCCCTCCGTTTGCGATCTAAGCAACGTCCCCCATGGGTCGCCGGATGCGGCGGGCAGGTTCAAATGGAGTTTGAACGTGTGCCGGGTTCCTTCAAAGGATGGTGAGGCCCCGGCGGCTTGACCCCATTTGGGGCCGCTTTTACGGTCCGCGGCACGCCAGAGCCCCGAATCGGCATCAAAATCCATGGCCGAAGCGCCTCTTCTCGATAAGGACCGCCTGCGTCGCGACCCGCTCGACCCGGGGCGATCCTTTCAGGGGCTGATCCTGGCTTTGCAGCGCTATTGGGCGGAGTGGGGCTGCGTCATCCTGCAGCCCTACGACATGGAAGTGGGGGCGGGCACCTTCCACCCGGCGACCACGCTGCGCGCGCTCGGCCCCAAGCCTTGGCGTGCCGCCTATGTGCAGCCCTCGCGGCGGCCGAAGGACGGCCGTTACGGCGAGAACCCGAACCGCCTGCAGCACTACTACCAATTCCAGGTGACGCTGAAGCCGTCGCCGGACGACATCCAGGACCTCTACCTCAAATCGCTCGCCGCCATCGGCATCGACACCACGGTGCACGACATCCGCTTCGTCGAGGACGATTGGGAATCGCCGACGCTCGGCGCCTGGGGGCTCGGCTGGGAATGCTGGTGCGACGGCATGGAGGTGACGCAATTCACCTACTTCCAGCAGGTTGCCGGCTTCGAATGCGCGCCGGTCACCGGCGAGATCACCTATGGGCTCGAGCGCTTGGCGATGTATGTGCAGGGCGTCGAGAACGTGTTCGATCTCAACTTCAACGGCCGCGAGGGCGCGCAGAAGGTGACCTATGGCGACGTCTTCCTGCAGGCCGAGCAGGAATATTCGCGGCACAATTTCGAATTCGCCGACACCGCGATGCTGTTCGAGCAGTTCAAGATGGCGGAGGCGGCCTGCAAGAAATATCTGGCCGACGGCTGGAGCGCCGACCGCAAGCATCACTTGATGGCGCTACCGGCCTACGACCAGTGCATCAAGGCAAGCCACGTCTTCAACCTGCTCGACGCCCGCGGCGTCATCTCGGTCACCGAGCGGCAGAGTTACATTCTGCGCGTGCGCGAACTGGCGAAGGCCTGCGGCGAGGCTTGGCTGGCGACGGCGGGCGGCGGGACGTGAATTCACCCCTCCCGATAAGGGGAGAGGGCGCGCTTGAACTTAACCGAGCCGGGAGGCGACAAAGCCAGCATGCTGCTCTGGGTCATCCTCGCAATCATCGCAGCGCTCGTGCTCTACGCTGTCGTCACCTTCAACCGACTGGTGCGCGCGCGGCAGATGGCGGACGAGGCCTGGAGCGGCATCGACGTGCAGCTCAAGCGCCGCGCCGAGCTCGTGCCCAATCTGGTGGAGGCGGTGAAAGGCTATGCGGCGCACGAGCGCGGCGTGCTGGAGGAAGTGACGCAGCTGCGTGGGGCGGCGGGACGCCTGCGCAGCGACGATGTCGCCGGCCGCGCGCAGGTCGAGATCCCGATGTCGGCGGCGCTCGGCCGGCTCATGGCGCTTGCCGAAAATTACCCGGACCTCAAGGCCAGCAACAATTTTCTGCAATTGCAGCGCGACCTTTCCGCGCTCGAGGATGAGTTGCAGATGGCGCGCCGCTACTACAACGGCGCCACGCGCAATCTCAACGTGCTGGTGCAATCGTTCCCCAGCAACCTGATCGCGGGGCTCGGCGGCTTTCGCCAGCGCGCCTTCTTCGAGCTCGCGGATGCCTCCGAACGGGCGGCGCCGCAGGTTAAGCTCGCATAATGATGCGCCGCTGTCTGCTCCTGCTGGTGCTGCTCGCGTTGCCGCTGAACGCGCGGGCGGCGGAGGTCATTCACTCCTTCGATTCCGCCGTCAGCGTCGCGCGCGACGGCGAGTTGACCGTCACCGAAACCATCCGCGTGCGCGCGGAAGGCTACGAGATCAGGCGCGGCATCTATCGCGATTTTCCGCTCACCTTCCGCGATGCCGCGGGCAGCCTGCATGAAGTCACATTCAGTTTGCTCGAGGTCAGGCGCGACGGCCACGCCGAGCCGTACCACACCGAACGCAAGGGCGGCATGCTGCGCATCTATGCCGGCGCCAAGGACGTCATCATCCCGCACGGCGACCACATTTACGTTTTTCGTTACCGCACCGGCCGCCAGATTCGTTGGTTCGACGGCAAGCCGGAGCTGAACTGGAACGTCACCGGCAATTTCTGGCATTTCCCGATTCTCGCCGCGCATTACCAGCTGACGCTGCCCGGCGGCGTGCCGCCGGTGCGTTACACCGCCTATACCGGGCGACTCGGTGCGCGTGGCACCGATTGGGAAGGCGGCGTCAGCAGCCTTGACGTGCTGACCGTCAATTCGACGCGCCGGCTGTCGCCCGGCGAGGGGCTCACCGTGGTCGCCGAGATTCCGGCAAACGCGGTCGAACCGCCGAGCGCCTCGATGCTGCTGTGGTACCAAATCCTCGACAACCGGCGCTGGATCTTCGGCGGCATCGGCTTCGTGCTGGTGCTCGGCTATTACCTCGCGTCTTGGAATGCGGTCGGCCGCGATCCCAAGGCCGGCCTCGTCATTCCGCTGTTCCATCCGCCGCAGGGCGTCTCGCCGGCGCTTGCCAATTACATCCACAATTGGGGCTTCGCCCGCGAGAAATGGCGCGCCTTCACCGCCGCGGTGCTGTCGCTGGCCGTGCGCGGCCTCGTCCATGTCGACGACAGCGGCGGCAAGCTCACCGTCAAGGCGACCGGCAAGAGCCCGGAAGGCAGCGCGTTTGCGGCGCTGCCGGCGGGCGAGGGCGCCATCGTCACCTGGCTCAACGCGCAGGGTGGCACCGGTGTGATCGACCGCGCCCATGGCGAGCAGATCGCCAAGCTCGGCACCGCCTTTACCGCCAGCATCGAGGCGGAAAGCCGCAATCGTTTCTTCCGCCGCAATCTCGGCTATGTCACCGCCGGCGTGGCGATGACGGCGCTGGTGGTGATCGGCGTCATGATGTTCGGCGGCCTCGATGACACCGACATGTCGATCATTTTCATGCTTGGCTTTGCCGGTCTCGTCTTCGGCATGGTGGTCGTGCCGGTCTTGCAATCGCTGTTCGGCGGCGCCCGCTTCGACGTGCTGGTGCGCATCGTCATCACGCTCGCGGTGTTCGGCATTTTGTTTTCCATCGGCGTGAATTTCGTGCACGCCGTCTTCCCGCAAGGCTTCGAAAGTGCGCGGGTCTGGAGCTTCGTCGCCGATTACCCGTTCTCCTTCGTGTTCGTGCCGGCCTTTGCCACGCTCAACGGGCTGTTCCTCCATCTGATGCGGGCGCCGACCGCGCTCGGCCGCCCGATCATGGACGAGCTCAACGGCTTCAAGCTTTATCTCGAAACCGCGGAATCCGACCGCCTCAACATGCGCCCACCCGAATTGACCGCCGACCGCTTCGAGGCGCTGCTGCCTTACGCGGTCGCGCTCGACGTCGAGAAGCCGTGGTCGGCGGCCTTTGCCGCGGCCCTCAAACGCGCCCATCCCGAGGACGCCGATCCGACGCGCCATTATACGCCGGGCTGGTACAGCGGCGGTAGCTGGTCGAGCGATGATTTCGGCCGCTCGGTGTCGTCGACCGTCTCGAGCGTGAGCGGCGCCTTCGCCAGCGCCGTGCCGGTGTCGTCCGGCTCGTCCGGATTCTCAGGCGGCGGCGGCTCGGGCGGCGGTGGAGGCGGCGGGGGCGGCGGCGGCTGGTAGCGCATGATCCCGGAAAGCCCGTCCCCGACGTGGTCGGGGAGGGCAAGCGGTTTTCCGATCAGATCATGGGCAAACGAGGAATATTTACGCCACCGCGTGCGCGAGCGACGGTGTCTGCAGCAGCGCCGCGATGTCGGCGGCGGGGATCGCCTTGCCGAACAGGAAGCCCTGACCCTCGGCGCAGCCCTTGCGCTGCAAGGCGGCGAGCTGTTCGGCGGTCTCGATGCCCTCGGCGGTGGTGACGAGGCCGAGCCCTTTGGCGAGGCCGATGATCGCGCGCACGATCACTTCGCTGCCGTCGTTATTGCCCAACTGTTTCACGAACGAGCGGTCGATCTTGATCTTGTCGAAGCGCAACGACATGAGCTGCGACATGGTGGCGTAGCCGGTGCCGAAATCGTCGAGCGCGATACGCACGCCGGCGCCGCGCAACTCGTCGATCAGGCGCTGCGCCAGTTTGCCGTCGCCGACGATCGCGCTCTCGGTGATCTCGAGCTCGAGCCGTGCCGGCGATAAGCCGCTCTCGCCGAGGATGCCGAGCACGCGCAGGCCCAGCCCCGGATCGCGCAATTGCACCGGCGAGATGTTGAAGGCGAGGGTAAAATCGCTCGGCCAACGGATGGCCTCGCGGCAGGCGGTGCGCAGCAGCTGGTCGCCGAGCCGCTGGATCAGGCCGGTTTCCTCGGCGATTGGGATGAAGGCGTCGGGCGGCACCGGCCCGAGCGTCGGGCTCGTCCAGCGCGCCAGCGCCTCGAAGCCGACGATGCGGGCGGCGCCGAGGTCGACCAGCGGTTGGTAGTACACCTCGACGGTGTTTTCGATGACCGCCGCGCGCAGCTCGCGCTCGATCATCATGCGCCGTTCGACCAGCGCGTCCATCGACGGCTCGAAGAAGCGGGTGAGCGAGCGCCCGTCCGCCTTGGCGCGGTAGAGCGCAAGATCGGCGCGGCGGATCAAATCGTCGGCATTGGTGCCGTTGTCGGGCGCGATCGCGATGCCGATGCCGATGCCGAGAATGGTTTCGCTGCCGGCGATCGTGAACGGCTTGGCGATGGCGGCGGAGATGCGGCGCGCCAGCGCCGCCGGCTCGTCGAGCGACGAGAGCGCCGGCATCACGACGGCGAACTCGTCGCCGCCGATGCGGGCGACGGTCGCCCCCTGTGCCGCCTTGCCGATGCGCTCGGCGCAATCGATCAGCGCCTGATCGCCGACCATATGACCGTGGATGTCGTTGATCGTCTTGAACCCGTCGAGGTCGAGCATGAGCACGGCCACGCGCCGTCCGGCGGAAATGTCGGGCAGGGACTCATCGAGCTTCTCGTTGAAGTAGCGCCGGTTCGGCAGACCGGTGAGCGGATCGTGGCGGGCGAGGCGGTGCGCATCCGACTCGGCGGAACGGCGCGCTTTGACTTCCCTGCTCAGGTCCTGCAAGCGCCGGTACACATAAAACAGCAGCGCGACGCTCATGATGAACAGCACGAAGATCGCGTCGTCGACCTCGTATTCGACGTTATCGATGGCGAACTGGAAGACCTTCGGCGGCAGATCGAAAATGTGCGCCACCGTGTAGATTGCGAGGGCGAGCGCCGCGATCGCCAAACCGTCGCGCACCGCGCGGCGCCTCCAATGCGAACGATAGAACAAGGCGGCAGAGGCTGCCGCGGACGTGATGAGCGTAAAGACGATATCGTCGAATGCGAAATCCGCGTAGCGATAGCCGCCGATGGCGATCGCGATTCCAATCGTGGCGAGCATCAAGCCCGCGCGTATGTCGCGCCGCCGCCAATGGGTTGCGCGCGCGGTGGCCCTGCCGAGAAGCGGAATTTGCTCAAGCTCGCGCATGCGCGCTCCAACCCATTGTCGCAGCGGTTTTCGCGCGCCAGCCTTTTGAAACCGCTAATTTGTTTGGCGATATTTCTCAGGATATGTACGTAACGCTGCGCTTGGAACCCGTCCGCGCCGGTGACAAGCGGCCGTTACCCTGCTACCTCGCGGAACCTGGGTTCCGCGCTACTCGAGCCTTGTGATGTCCGATCTGCTGCTCGAATTCCTGTCGGAGGAAATCCCCGCGCGCATGCAGGCGCGCGCCGCCGAGGATTTGAAGAAAATCGTCACCGACCGGCTGGTCGACGCCGGGCTCACCTACGAAGGCGCGCGCGCCTTCGCCACGCCGCGGCGGCTGGCGCTCACCGTGCATGGCGTGCCGGCGCGCCAGGCGGACCTCCGGGAAGAACGCAAGGGGCCGAAGGTCGGCGCGCCCGAGCAAGCGATCGCCGGATTTGTCCGTGCGGCCGGCTTGAACTCGATCAGCGAAGCGAAAGTACAGCCCGATAAGAAGGGCGACTTCTACGTGGCGGTGGTCGAGAAACCGGGGCGGCCGGCGATCGACGTCGTCGCCGCGATGATGCCCGAGGTGGTGCGTGGCTTTCCCTGGCCGAAGTCGATGCGCTGGGGCAACGGCACATTGTCGTGGGTGCGGCCGCTGCATTCGGTCGTCGCGACCTTCGGGCCGGAAACCGAGGAGCCGCAAGTGGTGCCGTTCGCCATCGACGGCCTTGCCGCCGGCGACGAAACGCGCGGCCACCGCTTCATGGCGCCGGGCGCGATCAAGGTGAAGCGTTTCGAGGACTACGCCGCCAAGCTCGCCGCCGCCAAGGTGGTGCTCGATCCGGCGCGGCGCGCCGACATGATCCTGACCGACGCCAAGAATCTCGCCTTCGCGCAAGGCTTCGAGCTGGTGGAGGACGAAGGGCTGTTGGCCGAGGTCGTCGGCCTGGTGGAATGGCCGGTCACGCTGATGGGGACCTTCGACGCCGCGTTCCTGGCGATCCCCGACGAGGTAATCCGCTCAACCATCCGCAACAACCAGAAATGCTTCGTGCTGCGCGATCCGCAAGCCGCGAAGCTCGTCAACAAGTTCATCCTGGTGGCCAACGAAGAGGCCGCCGACGGCGGCAAGGCGATCGTCGCCGGCAACGAGCGCGTCATCCGCGCGCGCTTGTCCGACGCCAAGTTCTTCTACGAGACAGACTTGAAGACGCGGCTTGAGGACCGGCTGCCGAAGTTCGAGCAGATCGTATTCCACGAGAAGCTCGGCACGCAGGCCGAGCGCATTGCGCGCATTGCGGCGCTGGCGCGGGAACTGGCGCCGCTGGTCAAGGCCGATGCCGCCAAGGCCGCGCGCGCCGCGCATTTGTGCAAGGCCGATCTGCTGACCGAAGTGGTTGGCGAATTCCCCGAGCTGCAAGGGCTGATGGGGAAATATTATGCCGAGGCGCAGGGCGAGGACGAAGCCGTCGCCCATGCGATCGAGGACCATTACAAGCCGAAGGGACCGGACGATCTGGTGCCCGCCGATCCAGTGTCCATCGCGGTTGCGCTCGCCGACAAGATCGACACGCTGGTCGGCTTCTGGGCGATCGACGAGAAGCCGACGGGGAGCAAGGACCCTTACGCGCTGAGGCGAGCGGCGTTGGGTATTATCCGGATTTTATTGGATAATGAATTGCGCTTTGCTATCAGCAAGGTTGTTAGTGCGACGTTAGCGAGATGCGCTAGTTTTGGAATCAAGGATGAATTGCGCGGAACTGATTACGTCCGAATTAGAGAGGTGTCTCTGAACAATCGAGTCATAGTAACCTCCGTTCTGCAGCAAGATAGGCAGTTTACCGAAAAGACAAGTGATGCGCTTGCTGCATTTAAGAATTGGTACTTGGGCAAAATTTCGAGTGAGTTGCTTTCTTTCTTCGCCGACCGTCTCAAAGTGCAACTGCGCGAGCAGGGCGCTCGCCACGATCTGGTCGACGCGGTGTTCGCGCTCGAAGGTCAGGATGACCTGCTACTCATCGTCCGCCGCGTCGAGGCGCTGGGCAAATTCCTCGACTCGGACGACGGCAAGAACCTGCTCGCCGGCACTAAGCGCGCGACCAACATCATCCGCATCGAGGAGAAGAAGGATAAGCGCGACTATACCGGCGCGCCCGATGCCAAGCTCTACAAGCTCGCCGAGGAGAAGGCGCTGGCCGAGGCCATCGCCGCCGCCAAGAAAGACGCATCCGCCGCCGTCGCCAAGGAGGATTTCGCCGCCGCCATGCGCGCGATGGCCAGGCTGCGCCCCAAGGTCGACGCCTTTTTCGACAAGGTCACCGTCAACGTCGACGACGCCAAACTGCGCGAGAACCGCCTCAAGCTCTTGAACGAGATCCGCGAGGCCACCCGCGCCGTGGCCGATTTTTCCAAGATCGAGGGCTGATTCATTCTCCGTTCGTCCCCGCGCAAGCGGGGTCCAGGGGCCGCGAGTCTCTGCGTTTGCAAACAACTGGATTCCCGCTGGCGCGGGAATGACCGGGCCACATCCAGAAATCTTTCCTATTTCTTCTTGACAATAATCCTATCATGTCCTAGCTTGCAGTTGTCCGGCTCATCGAGGGGCGTCGTCGCGAGACGTCACGATGATGGAGCCGCCGGAAAGACGATGGCGGAGATGCGCCATCGCTCTCTCCGGAGCCGAGGCGAAGGAGCCTCGGTCGATGCGGCGCCCGCGCGCGGGGTTCGTACCCCCGCACCCGGGAGGCCCTGGCCAGCCGTCCGCCGGCACTAGGACCGGCTGCCTTCAATGGCTGGACGTGGCGGGAACGAAGGGCGGCGGAAGCTGCCCGGATCGAGGGTGCCGAAAGCCTCTCGGGTTCTGCGCCGGGAAGTACGGCGCCAGGGACAGAAAAGCCGCAAGTGGAGCGCCGAGTGGTGAGCGCGTCGATCGCAAGACGCGCCCGCCGCAAGGCGGAGACTGATAGGTAGCGCCACTCGGCGCTCCATCCCCTCGGCTGGCGAGGGGAAACAAGAACGAGGGCTTTCCCGGGGCCGACAGCAAGAATACGGGCGACGATGCGCGCCTTGTCGAAACGCGAGATGAACGATACGGAACCCTTCGCATCGCCTCGCTGTTTCATCCTCACCGCGAAAAAGGACAAAGACACCAATGGCCATCACCATTGCCCATTTGCAGCCGGTCGTCGCGCTCATCGCCGGCATTCTCATCCTCATCATGCCGCGGCTGCTCAATTACATCGTCGCCGTCTATCTGATCGTTATCGGGTTGATCGGGTTGAACATTATCCACTAGGGACAAGTGCGGGGTTGCGTGCGGCGGGCCTCCGTGGTGTTGAAAGGGCACGAAGCGATGCACAGCCCATTTCTCATGGCCAAACGCAAGAAAGCCAAGCATCCCGCCAAGGCCCGCAAGCCGAAGGCCGCCAAGCGCGCGCCCGCCAAGGGCAAATGGGTCTACGCCTTCGGCAACGGCCGCGCCGAGGGCAGGGCGGACATGCGCAATCTGCTCGGCGGCAAAGGCGCCGGCCTCGCCGAAATGGCCAATCTCGGCCTGCCGGTGCCGCCCGGCTTCACCATCACCACCGAGGTCTGCACTCACTTCTATGCGCACGACAAGCAGTATCCGAAAGATTTGAAGCGCCAGGTCGAACAGGCGCTGACGCAGGTCGGTAAAATCACCGGCAAGAAATTCGGCGACAAGGCCAATCCGCTCTTGGTGTCGGTGCGCTCGGGGGCGCGCGCCTCGATGCCCGGCATGATGGACACCGTGCTCAATCTCGGCCTCAACGACCAGACGGTGGAGGCGCTGGCGAAGAAATCGGGCGATAAGCGTTTCGCCTATGACAGCTACCGGCGCTTCATCACCATGTATTCCGACGTCGTGCTCGGGCTCGGCCACGAGCATTTCGAGGAATTGCTCGACCACCACAAGCAGAACCAGGGTTATCAGCTCGACACCGATCTTTCCGCCGACGATTGGGCGGAGCTGGTCACGCAATACAAGAAGCGCGTGCAGGAGGAGCTCGGCCAACCGTTCCCGCAGGATGCGCACGCGCAATTGTGGGGCGCGATCGGCGCCGTGTTCGGCTCCTGGATGAACCAGCGCGCCATCACTTACCGCAAGCTGCACGGCATCCCGGAAAGCTGGGGCACCGCGGTCAATGTGCAGGCCATGGTGTTCGGCAATATGGGCGAAACCTCCGCCACCGGCGTCGCCTTCACCCGCAATCCCTCGACCGGCGAGAAGAAGCTTTACGGCGAATTCCTGATCAACGCGCAGGGCGAGGACGTGGTCGCCGGCATCCGCACGCCGCAGGAGATTTCGGAAGCCGCGCGCAAAGAGGCCGGCTCCGACAAGCCCTCGATGCAGAACACGCTACCCAAGGCCTATGCCGAGTTGACGCGCATCTACAACGTGCTCGAGCGGCATTACCGCGACATGCAGGATCTCGAATTCACCGTCGAGCAGGGCAAGTTGTGGATGCTGCAGACGCGCGGCGGCAAGCGCACGGCGAAGGCGGCGCTGCGCATCGCGGTCGAGCTCGCCCACGAGGGCCTGATCAGTAAGGACGAGGCGGTGCTGCGCGTCGATCCGCTTTCGCTCGACCAGCTGTTGCATCCGACCATCGATCCGCGCGCCCATCGCAAGGTGATCGCCACCGGGCTGCCGGCCTCGCCGGGCGCCGCGTCGGGCGAGATCGTGTTCTCCTCCGACGAGGCGGCCGAGCTCAAGGCCGGCGGCAGACAAGTCATCCTGGTGCGGGTCGAAACCTCGCCCGAAGACATTCACGGCATGCACGCGGCCGAAGGCATCCTCACCACGCGCGGCGGCATGACCTCGCACGCGGCGGTCGTCGCCCGCGGCATGGGCAAGCCCTGCGTCTCCGGCGCCGGCGCGATCCGCGTCGACTACGCCGCCAAGACCATGACCGCCGGCAGCCAGACCTTCAGGCAAGGCGACTCCATCACCATCGACGGCTCGACCGGCCAGGTGCTCGCCGGCAAGGTCGCCATGGTCGAGCCGCAGCTCTCCGGCGAATTCGCCACGTTGATCGGTTGGGCCGACAAAGTGCGCAAGCTCGGCGTGCGCGCCAATGCCGACACGCCGGCCGACGCCAAGGCCGCCGTGCGCTTCGGCGCCGAGGGCATCGGCCTCTGTCGCACCGAGCACATGTTCTTCGACGAGCACCGCATCACCGCGGTGCGTGAAATGATTCTGGCGGACGACGAGAAGTCGCGCCGCGCCGCGCTCGCCAAGCTGCTGCCGATGCAGCGCGCCGATTTCATCGCGCTGTTCGAGATCATGGGCGAGCGGCCGGTCACCATCCGCCTGCTCGACCCGCCGCTGCACGAATTCCTGCCGCACGGCGAGGAAGAGATCGCCGCGGTCGCTGCCAGCATGGGCGCCGATGCAAAGAAGCTCGCGGCGCGCGCGGCCGCGCTCGCCGAGTTCAATCCGATGCTCGGCTTCCGCGGCTGCCGCATCGCCATCGCCTATCCGGAGATCGCCGAGATGCAGGCGCGCGCCATCTTCGAAGCGGCGCTGGCGGTGCAGAAGAAGACCGGCAAGCCGGTCAAGCCCGAAGTCATGGTGCCGCTGATCGCGACCAAGATGGAGCTCGATCTGATCAAGGCGCGTATCGACGCAGTCGCCGAGGCCGTACGCAAGGAAACCGGCGCCGCGCTCGCCTACCATGTCGGCACCATGATCGAACTGCCGCGCGCGGCGCTGCTCGCCGGCGAGATCGCGCAGACCGCCGAATTCTTCTCCTTCGGCACCAACGATCTGACGCAGACGACGTTCGGCATTTCGCGCGACGACGCCGCGACGTTCCTCTCCACTTATACGGCGCGCGGCATTCTGCCGGTCGACCCCTTCGTGTCGCTCGACCAACAGGGTGTCGGCGAACTGATCGAGATCGGCGTCGAGCGCGGGCGCAAGGTGCGGCCGAAGCTCAAGGTCGGCATCTGCGGCGAGCACGGCGGCGACCCGGCCTCGGTCGCCTTCTGCCACGCCGCCAAGCTCGATTACGTGTCCTGTTCGCCGTTCCGCGTGCCGATCGCGCGCCTGGCTGCGGCGCAAGCCGCGCTCGGCACGACTGCGGCGAGCACGGCTTAGATTACACCGCGACCTTGGCGAGGAAGTCTTCGACTTCGAGGCGCAAATTGGCGACCGCCTGCTCCACGCGCTCGGAGGCGTCGCGCACCGTCTCCGCCGAGGAACGCGTTTCCGTCGCCGCTTGCGCTACCTCGCCGAGCACCGCCACGACCTGGCCGGTGCCTTGCGCGGCGCTCGCGACATTGTGCGAGATTTCGCCGGTCGCGGCATTTTGCTGTTCGACCGCGGCGGCGACCGCGCCGGAGTATTGGTTGATCTCCTGCATGCGCGCGGCGATCTGGCGGATCGCCTCGACCGCGCCCGAGGTCGAGTTCTGCACCGCCGCGATGTGACTGGCGATCTCTTCCGTGGCTTTGGCGGTCTGCACCGCCAGCGATTTCACCTCGGAGGCGACGACCGCGAAGCCCTTGCCGGCCTCGCCGGCGCGCGCGGCTTCGATGGTGGCGTTGAGCGCGAGCAGATTGGTCTGCCCGGCGATGTTGTGGATCAGTTTGACCACGTCGCCGATCTTCTGCGCGCCGCTGGCCAGCCCCGCGATCTCGCCGTCGGTTGCGCGGGCTTCCTGGGTGGCCAGCCCGACGATATTGCTGGTGTGGGTGAGCTGGCGGCTGATCTCGGCGATCGAGCGCGACAATTCGTCGGCGGCGACCGCCGCGGTCTCGACGTTCTGCGAGGCCTCGTTGAAGGCATCGACCGCGCTTTCCGCGCGCTGCGTGGTGTGGTCCGAGGAGCCGAATAGGACGCCGGCGGTCGCGCGCATGGCGGACGCGCTCTTGCTGACGCTTCCGAGCAGCGCCTCGACTTGGGGGCGGAACGAACTCATGGCGGCATCGATGGCGGCGCGCCGGCGCTCTTGGTCGCGGATGGCGGCGCGCTCTTCCTCGGCGCGGCGCTGCTCGGTGACATCCTCATGCGTCGAAACCCAGCCGCCGTCGGGCAGCGGCCGATTCTTGGCGAGCACGATGCGGCCGTCGCTCGCCTGCACGTAGTTGCCTTTGCCGGGCGAGCGCGCGTCGTCGAGGATCGACTGGACATAGCGGTCGACGTCGCCGGAAAACAGGCCGGTGTCGCGGCGATGCTCGATCAGCTCACGCAAGGTGCAGCCCGGCTTCACCACCTCCGGCGACAGCCGGTACATCTCCAGATAGCGGCGATTGACCAGCGTGATGCGTCCCTGCGCATCGAACATGTTGAGGCCTTGCGACATATTGTCGATGGCGGTGATGAGACGCCGGTTTTGCGCCGTCAGGCGCCGGTGCCACAGCGCGACCGCGCACACAAGCGCGATGGGCAAGGCCACCAGCAGGACAAGCTCTCCCGCAGTGTTCGAAGGCAGAAAACCGTCCAGCATGCCGGTCCCAGCTCACAAATTGCGCCGCGATATTGGACGCCGCCCATTGCAATATAGTTAAGCATCGTTTGCGTTGAATCGGGCACGCGGATTGAGGAATTGTTTACCAATGCGGCGTGGCCGTTCTGCGCTTAACAGCTTCGCAAGGTTAATTCGCCAATAACAAACCTCTCGCATTTGTCGCTATGCCTGCGGCAGGCATGACGTTGCGGTGTTGCGTTGCGTGTAACGGACAACTTTTCGCGTCGACAGCGAAGACTTGCGCGCATTTGTTTATATGCGCTTGGCTTCACGCTGCTCCCGCGGCAGGTCGCTTTTCAGGATCTCGGTGCGCTGCTCGTGCACCAGCCGGGTGTGAGCGAGCGCGCGCACCGGTTCATCCTCAACTCGCCGTTTGCCGCCATCCATACCGCGACTTTGAGCTTGCCGCGGCCGATCGGCACGACGCTGCCGCATCCGCCGCTCTACGCGCTCGCCAATTTCGACCCGCTCGATCTCGCGAGCTCGATTGGCGCGCAACTGCTCGGCGACCCGAACGCGCCGCTGCAATTCCCGCAGGTTAATCGCCGGGACAAGCGCGACTTGCTGCTCAAGCGGGTACGCGAGCCGCTGCCGCCGTTGCCGCCAGCGCTGGCGATCGATGCGCCGCCCTCGGGCACGCTTACGCAAGACGATTTGGGCCGCATCGATCCCTATACCGATTACGAATTTGCCGGCGTTTCCGACGCGCCGACGGAAACCGAAGTCATATCGCCGGCTGCGGCGAAGGCCGAGACGAAACCATCGGCGATTCCTGACGACTACGCGGATTCTGCCAATCTCTACTTCGGTGCCGACCCGCTGGTTACCGCACGGGACGCTCTTCAACCCTATGCGCCGGGCGAGGCGCCGACGATCAAGCCCACCGCGGGCGATCCCGATGTCAAGCTGGCTGCGCTGGCGCCGGCGGAGATCGCCGGCAACGCCAGCGCCGGCGAGAGTATCGCCAACAAGGGCGAAGTCACCGGCGAGGATGCGCACCCAAAATCGCCGGCCGAACGTCTCGGGCTCAGCGGCAAGGAGCGCGCGAAACAGGAGAGATGTCTCGCCAATGCCGTCTATTTCGAAGCGCGCGGCGAACCCGTGCGCGGCCAAATCGCGGTCGCGCAAGTCGTGATGAACCGGGTGTTCTCGCCGTTCTATCCGAAGACGGTTTGCGGCGTGGTCTATCAGAACGCCGACCGGCATCTTGCCTGTCAGTTCACCTTCGCCTGCGACGGTGTGCCCGACGTCGTGACCGAGCCGGACGCCTGGCTGCGTGCCAAGCGTATCGCCACCGACATGCTGGACGGCAAGCTATGGCTGCCCGAAGTGGCCAAATCCACCCACTATCATGCCTATTGGGTGCACCCCGACTGGGTCAGGGAAATGAGAAAAGTCTATCGGCTTGGGGTGCATACCTTCTATCGTCCGCGCGCATGGGGCGACGGCTCCGACGAACCGAGCTGGGGCGATGCGAAGACAACGGCCGCGGAAACCAAGGCTCTCGACAAGATGTGACGCCATTCGGCCGGAGCTATGCTCTGGGCAAATGGGTTTAATCACGAATATTCGTTTCCAGGCGAGGGGTGGACGCCCTATATCGTCGACCACAATTCCGCAGCGCGTGTAGGCGAGAGCCCGGGGCGACCATGGCAGTGCAAGCGACGACCAGCGAGCCCGCCGTTTCCCTTTGGCGCACGCCGCTCGTGGTGCTCGTCTGCGGTTGCCTCATCGGCACCATCGGCTTTGGGCCGCGTGCCGCGCTCGGCCTATTCCTGACGCCGATGTCGCAGGCCTATGGCTGGGGCCGCGACGTCTTTGGCTTTGCGCTGGCGATCCAAGTCCTCGTGTGGGGGGCCGTGGCCCCCTTTGCCGGTGCGATTGCCGATCGTTTCGGCGTCCTCACTGTGCTGACCGCTGGCACGGTACTCTATGCGGCGGGCCTCGCTTGGATGCCTTATTCGGCCACGCCAGGCGTGCTCGACATCTCGGCCGGCATTCTCACCGGACTCGGCATCGGGGCGACCTCCTTCGCGCTCGTGATCGCCGCGTTCGGCAAACTGATGCCGCCGGATTGGCGAGCCTTGTCCTTTGGCCTCGGCACCGCGGCGGGATCGTTCGGGCAGTTCCTGTTCTCGCCGCTCGCGGTCGGCTTGATCGATTGGTTCGGCTGGCAACACGCGCTGGTCGCGCTCGGTCTCATCACGCTGCTCATCGTGCCGCTGGCGCTCGCGGTGCGCACGCCGCCGATGGACACGCCGTCCGCGACAGACACCCTGCCTAAACAATCGCTCCTGCAGGCACTTGCGGAGGCGTTCCGCCACCGCAGCTATATGCTGCTGGTGCTCGGCTTCTTCACCTGCGGCTTCCAGCTGCTGTTCATCACCGTGCATTTGCCGGCCTACCTCGTCGACCGCGGACTTTCCGTTGACGCCGGCGCCTGGACCATCGGCACCATCGGCTTGTTCAACATGATCGGATCGGTCTCGGCCGGCTGGCTCATGGAACGAATGCCGAAACGGTATCTCCTCTCGATCCTCTACATGCTGCGTTCGGCTGTGGTGCTCGGCTTCATCCTGCTGCCGGTGACGAATACCTCGGCCATCGCGTTCGGCGCTTTGATGGGATTGCTGTGGCTGTCGACCGTGCCGCCGACCTCGGCGCTGGTCGCGCTCATGTTCGGCACGCGCTGGATGGCGATGCTGTTCGGTTTCGCCTTCTTCAGTCACCAGGTCGGCGGCTTTCTCGGCGTTTGGCTCGGCGGCCTCTTGTTCGACGCCTACCATTCCTATGACGCCATTTGGTGGCTCTCCATTGCGCTCGGCATCGCCTCGGCCGTCATCAACCTGCCGATCATCGAGAAGCCGGTCGATCGCGCGGCGATGGAGCCGGCAGAATAGCTTGCGCTGTCCCGCGTGCCGCGCCAAAAAAGCCTCACCAGCGGAGCGGTGAGGGGTCATGGCCACGTTCAAAGCCTATGTGATCGAGAAGACGGACGGCGGCACCAAAGCCGCTCTCGCCGACTTCGACGAAGCCAATCTGATGGATGGCGACGTCACCTTCCGCGTCGAGTATTCGACCGTCAATTACAAGGACGGACTCGCCATCACCGGCAAGGGGCCGGTGGTGCGCCGCTTCCCGATGATCGCCGGCATCGACGGCGCCGGCACGGTGGAAACCTCGAGCCATCCCGCCTGGAAGGCAGGCGACAAGGTCATCCTCAACGGCTGGGGCTGCGGGGAGACGCATCTCGGCTGCTATGCCGAGAAGGCACGAGTGAAGGGCGATTGGCTGGTGTCCTTGCCCGCGGGCATGAGCGCGCGCGAAGCGATGGCGATCGGGACTGCCGGTTACACCGCCATGTTGGCGGTGCTGGCGCTCGAGCGCCATGGGCTGACGCCGCAGAGCGGCCCGGTGGCGGTCACCGGCGCTGCGGGCGGCGTTGGCTCGACGGCCATCGCCGTCCTCGCCCAGCGGGGCTTTACGGTCCACGCGGTCACCGGCCGGCCGCAGGAGGTGGATTACCTGAAGGGCCTCGGGGCTGCCGAGATTGTGGAACGCAAGGAACTGGCCGGCTCCGTGAGGCCGCTGGCCAAGGAGCGCTGGGCTGGCGGTATCGACGCGGTCGGTTCCACGACGCTCGCCAACTTGCTTTCCATGACCCGCTATGGCGGCGCGGTGGCGGCCTGCGGACTGGCCGGCGGCATGGATCTGCCGGGGTCGGTTGCTCCCTTCATTTTGCGCGGGGTGTGTCTTTACGGCATCGACTCGGTTATGTGTCCGCTACCGCGGCGAAAAGAGGCGTGGAAAAGCCTGGAAACCGGCTTGGACCGCCGAAAACTAGCCACCATGGTCACGGAAACTAGCCTCTCGGGATTACCGGCGGCGGGCGATGCCATCCTCAAAGGCGAGGTGCGCGGCCGGATTGTGGTCAAGATCGGGTAAATGCATTCAGAATTTATCGACGAACACCAGGCATAGTTTGCTAGGCTTAAAAAAACGGCCGTGTGCTTGGTGGCGTCAGGGGAGTAACAGGATGGGGCGGGCTCTTACGGTCTTGGTCGGGTTGCTGGCGGCTGCGCCGGCAATGGCGGGCGAGATGAATGTGGACGAGGCTCGCCACTTCGTCGTCGGTAAACTGTTCAGCTACACCTGCTTCGAAGGCACGCGCGGCGTCGGTCGGGTCAATGCCGACGGCTCGGTCATCGGCTCGATCCAGGTGCGCGGCGAAGGCAAGGTGCACTACGCGGCGCTGCCGGCCGGCACGCTGCAGGTCAAGGGCGAGTCGGTGTGCGCGTCGATGCGCGGCTTGCCGATCCAGCCCTGCTTCAATCTGACACGGCTTGACGCCAACAGCTTCCGCGGTTCGATTTCGGGGTTGGGCTTTGCCTATTGCGATTTCATTCGCAATCATGGCCGCCCGCATGTGGCGCATCGCCGCACCCATGAGGCGAGCCCGCTCGCGCTTCGCCCTTCGCTCGCGGCCGAGCGCAACTAGGCTTTCGCCGGGAAGATCATGCAGGTCGTGGTGGCGTGGGCATAGAGCTTGCCCGCGCGGTCTTTCAGGTCGCCTTCCGACGTGGCGACGCTGCGCCCGCGATGGATGATGCGGCCTTCCGCGCGCACCGGCCCGGTGTCCTTGGTCAGCGGGCGCACGAAATTGATGGTGAGATCGAGCGTGGTCCAGGTATCGCCCTTCTCCATGGTCGAGAAGATCGAGCAGGCGAGCGCGGAATCGAGCAGCGTCGAGGCAAAGCCGCCATGTACTGTGCCGATCGGATTGTAGTGGCGGAATTCCGGCGCGCCCTCGAACGCCACGCGCCCCTTCGCCGCTTCGGTGAGGTGGAAGCCGAGCAATTCGCTGATCGGAGGATTGGGCAGTTCGCCCGCGATGATGGCCTTGAGAAAGCTCAGCCCGTCATAGGACTTGAGTATTTCGGGCGAGACCACGCCGTAGGTTTTGCCGTTCACTGTGCGCCCCCGACACTGACGAGAGCGCCAGTGTAGCGCAGGCGCTCAGCCGATATCGAGCCTGAAGGGGCTGCCTTCCGTGGCGAAATCGCCCGGCCCGATGGTCTCGATCGCATGGATCATACGCCCGTCGCGCTCGAGCAGGTGATCGGCGATCGAGACGATGCGCGCATTGGGCTGCGCGGTACGCGAGGCGCGCCGGATCGCCCAGGCGATTTCGCGCTCGTCGCGATGCGGATTGAGCGTACAGGCGGCGACGAAGGCGCCGGCGGTCGAACGGCTGATGCCGGCGAAGCAATGCACCACCATCGGCGCCGCGCGGTCCCAGGCGCCGACAAACTCGATCAGCCGCTCGACGTGCTCTTCGCCCGGCAGCGTATAGCCGTCGATTGGCAGGGAGATATCGTCGACGCCGAGCACGAGGTGGTTCTCGGGCGCGATGTGGCTCGGCCGCTGCACCCGGTCGGCGAGCCGCAGCAGCGTGACGATATGCCGCGCGCCGGTTGCATCGACCGTGTCGTAAAGACGGGAAAGCGAGCAGACGTGAATCATCGTGCGATCAATACCGAGCCTTGCGTCATATCTATGATGCGCGCCCGATTCCGAAAAGTGGGTGCCGATTCTTGCACATGATCACGCGCGGTCGCGCATCAGCCGCTCGAAGCGGTCGCGGAAGCGCCGCTCGGCAGTTTCCGCCGCCCATGGGCTCAAATAGTCGTGCAGGATGGGCGAAAATTTCGGCGGTTGCCCGAAGAACTTGCGCGCCTCCGCCTCGTCGAAGCCGGCAAGCCGCGTCGCCTCGAGATAGGCGGCGGAGCGGTCGGCGGCTTTGATCAGCTCGGTCAGAGCCTCCGGCAATTTCGCCGGCAGGCCGAAGCGCAGATGTACGGCCGCGAGCAGGCGCCGCTCGACCGCCTTGTAGCTGTCGCCGATCACCGCCTTGAACGGCGAGATCATGTCGCCGATCACATATTCCGGCGCATCATGCAGCAGCACTGCGAGGCGCGCCGCAGCATCGAGCCGCGGCACCTTGGTGCGGGCGAGAGCCTCGACCAAGAGCGCGTGCTGGGCGACCGAGAAGATGTAAGGACCCCGGGTCTGCCCGTTCCAGCGCGCCACGCGCGCGAGTCCATGTGCGATGTCCTCGATTTCGATGTCGAGCGCGGAGGGGTCGAGCAGGTCGAGCCGCCGCCCTGACAGCATGCGTTGCCAAGCGCGGGCGCCCGCGGTTTTCTTGCTGGCCGGCGCCTTGCTCATCGCTTTCTAACGAGTTTCGCGCAGGCCGCGTGGCGATGGCAGGTTAGCAGATGATCGTTGACCATGCCGACCGCCTGCATGAAGGCATAGACGATGGTCGGCCCGACAAATTTGAAGCCGCGCGCGGCAAGATCCTTGGAGATTTTGCGCGAGACGTCGGTCTCAGCCGGAATTTGCCGCATGGTCTTGAACTTGTGGTCCTGCGGCCTGCCGTCGACATAACCCCACAAGAGGTCGGCGAAGCCGGACCCACTGTCCATGATTTTCAGATAGGCGCGCGCCGAGCCGACCGTGCCCTCGATTTTGGCGCGGTTGCGCACGATGCCGGCGTCCTGCATCAGCCGCTCGATCTTCTTCGGCGTGTAGCGCGCGATCTTCTCCGGTGCGAAGTCATCGAAGGCGCGGCGGAAGTTATCGCGCTTGCGCAGGATGGTGATCCAGGACAGCCCGGCCTGAAAGCCGTCGAGGATCAGCTTCTCGTAGAGCGCGCGGTCGTCGTATTCCGGCACGCCCCATTCCTCGTCGTGATAGGCGACGTAAAGCGGGTCCAGCTTCGGCCACGGGCAGCGCCGAAGCCCGTCGGGATGGGCGAGCGCGGCGCTCATGTCGCCGCCATTTCGGGCAGGGCGAATTTCGCCCAGCGCGGTTTGACGACACGGATGGCGAGGCCGCCGCAGGAAAGCGGCGTGCCGGCGGCGTAGGCGTCGGCCAGGCGGTCGAGCCGCAGCATGGCAAGGCCGCGGCCTTTGCTGGTCGAGGTCAGCGCGCCGATTTCCTTCTCGCCCGCCGTTATGGGCAGACCGATCATGGGTGCGAACTCGTCATAGGCGATGGGCACGATGCGGCTGCGTGCGCTCGATCGGTGTTCGACGCGGGAGACGACCTCCTGGCCGACATAGCAACCCTTGCCGAAATCGACGCCGGCGAGCTGGTCCATGTCGGCCTCGTGCGGGAAGGTGTCACCATAGGCAAAATCATGGCCGCCGCGCGGAACGCCGAGCGCGATGCGGTGCGCCTCATAGGCGTCGGTATTCCCCAGCGTCGCGCCAATGTCTTTGACGGCGTCTGCAGCTAAATGCGGCGGCAGCATGATGCGCATGCCGAGCTCGGGCAGGCGCGGATCGCCGTAGCAGAGGCCGTATTCGGTTTCGGCTGCGCCGTCCCATACCGCCATCACGCCGAGCGCTTCCGACAGGTCCTCGACCAAGACCTTGGCGCGCAGCTTGTAGAAGTTGAGCTTTTCCACAAGCACCGTGGCCAGCGCCTTGGGCACGTCGAGGAAGAAGCCGCCGCCGTCCGCGGCCGGCGCTTCCGCCACGATGAAGTCAACGATGATCTTGCCCTGCGGCGTCAGCAACGCGGCAAAGCAGGCCGTCTGCGGCGTCACCTTGCCGATATCGTTGGTGGCGAGCCCATTGAGAAAACGCCGGGCATCCTCGCCGGTGACCTTGACCACGCCGCGGTCGGGGAGAAGCGCTGCCTGCATGCCCAGTCTCTTGCCAGAAGTCGCGGCGGAACGTAAGCGCTGTTGACGGCCCCACAACCCTCCTCATCCTGAGGAGCGGCCCAACGGGTCCGCGCGAAGCGCGGCCCGATGGTAAACTAGGCCGCGTCTCGAAGGATGAGGCCTTTGGCCTGCTCATGCTTCGAGACGGCCGCTGGCGCGGCCTCCTCAGCATGAGGACCCGATGGCCGAAACCTATGACCTGATCCTCAAGGACGGCACCGTCGTCAACCAAGATGGGGTGGGGCCGCGCGACATCGGCATCCGCGGCGGCCGCTTTGCCTTTCTCGGCGATCTCGCGCGCGCCTCCGCCGGCGAGGTGGTCGACTGCCGCGGCCTGCATCTCTTGCCCGGCGTTATCGACAGCCACGTGCATCTGCGCGAGCCAGGTCTTACCCACAAGGAGGACCTGGAAAGCGGCTCGCGCGGGGCGGTGCTCGGCGGCGTTACCGCGGTGTTCGACATGCCGAACACCGATCCGCTGACCACCACGGCGGCAGCGCTCGCCGACAAAGTCAGGCGCGCGCATCGCCGCATGCATTGCGATTTCGCCTTCTATGTCGGCGCCACGCGCGAGAACACACGCGAGCTCGGCGAGCTCGAGCGGCTGCCGGGCGCCGCCGGCGTCAAGGTGTTCATGGGCTCTTCCACCGGCTCGCTACTGATCGAGGACGATGACGGCGTGCGCGCCGTGCTCAAGGCGATCAGCCGCCGCGCCGCCTTCCATTCCGAGGACGAATATCGCCTGCGCGAACGCATGAACCTGCGCGTCGAGGGCGATCCGCGCTCGCATCCGGAATGGCGCGACGCGACCGCCGCACTGTTGTGCACGCAGCGGCTGATCGCGTTGGCGCGCGAGACGGGCAAGCGCGTGCATATCCTGCATGTGACGACGAAGGAGGAGGCTGCCTTCCTCGGCGAGCATAAGGATGTCGCCACGGCGGAGGCGACGCCTGCGCATCTCACCCTCGCCGCGCCCGGCTGCTACGAGAAGCTCGGCACCTATGCGCAGCTCAATCCACCGATCCGCGACGCCGGTCACCAAGCGGGGCTCTGGCACGGCATCGCGCAAGGCGTGATCGACAGCGTCGGCTCCGATCATTCCCCGCACACGCGCGAGGAAAAATCGCAAGCTTATCCGAAATCGCCCTCCGGCATGCCCGGCGTGCAGACGCTGGTGCCGCTGATGCTCGATCACGTCCATGCCGGTCGGCTGACGCTTGCCCGCTTCGTTGATCTCACCAGCGCTGGGCCGGCGCGGATTTTCGGCATCGCCGGCAAGGGCCGCATCGCCGTCGGCTATGACGCCGATCTAACTGTGGTCGACCTCAAGCGCCGCGAGACGATCAGCAATGGCTGGATTGCCGCGCGCGCCGGCTGGACGCCCTATGACGGCATGTCGGTGACCGGTTGGCCGGTTGGGACGTTCGTGCGCGGGCACAAGGTGATGTGGGAAGGCTCGCTGGTCACGCCGGCGCGAGGCGAGCGCGTGCGCTTTTTGGAAACGTTGATGAGCTAAAGCTGTGACGTCGCCTGTCGAAGGTCGGTGGCTACCCTTCGGTAGCCACCGACGCCTTTACTTACCTGGTGGCTTATAGGCACCGCGAAGCTGACTTGCCTTTTGCCGGACCTGCATCACTTCATCCTGCGTCAGCAGACGCATGAGCTTGACGTGGTGGAGGGCGCCGGAAGCAACGACGATGCCGGTGATCGCCGGCGCGGCACTCGGGTCTACGTCGAAGATCACCAAGACGCCCGGGCCGTCGTTCGGGGTGCTGTACATTGAGATCAATTTGCCGCCGGCAGCCTCAATCAATTTTTTGGCCGCTTCGTAGCGATTGACTGTCGGATTATCCATCATGCTGTTGATGGCTTGTGGCGTGTATTGTCCCGTTAGGCAGAAATGCATGGTGATTATTCTCCCGCTGGTGTGGTTCAGTCGAGTGGGCGCACGCCCGTTTCCGCAGTTGCGGAGAGACGTTGGTCCGGTGTGAGACTGCAAGGTGACGTAGCCCCGCCGGTGGGCACGGCGCCGCGATTATTCGCAGGATTTCGGCACGTCCTACCCGCGGCTCTGCGGCAATGGTAGGTCAAATGAAATCGGATTGAAAAGGGGCATGGCGCAGATTAGCCGTTCATCGACATTCGTGACGGAGGAGTGACAGCTTCTGCGGGATGTGGCGATCGCCGCCGACCAGCCTGATCTTGCGCGCACGCGCTGCGCCGAGCGATTATTGCCGCTGCTGATCGAGCGAGAATTCGCCGTTGCGGATGCGTGCGCTCAAGCCCTCGGCAAACTTGGCGGCGGCATCTTCGCCATAGGTGCTGACGAATTCGGCAAAGGCGGTGAATAGACAGGCTTGCGCCAGGCAATCGCCGTCGACGCCATCGAGCTTGGCCTCGGCCCAGGCTTCCTGCAAATAGCCAAGCGCCACGCGCTTCTGCTCGTGGTCCGGCACCGGCTCGCGCAAGTGATGCGTAGGCCCCAGGCTGGTCATATCGGTCACGTCCCGTGAGCGCCCTCCAAGGGCGCCTAACCCCAATAACGTCGAACGTTATCACGTAGGACGGGCGGCAATAGCCATCACCTTAAGGAAGGGTTAATTGGCATAACGGGCGGTGATTTCGCGCGAAATCTTGGCGCCTTCGTCGAGATAACGGCGGATGGCGGTATCGGCGGTCGGGGTACAGCTGCGATAGGTCTCCTGGAAGCCTTGGTAACCACGATTGAAGCTGGCGATAATCTTGCGCCGGCGGTCGCCGGTCGGAGCTTCCGCATCGATCAGCGCCTGCATCTCATTGCGCCATTTTTGCCCTTCTTTGGCGCCGCAAACGTCGCGCAGATAGTGCAGGGCGCCGAGGATCTCGGCGAGGCGCTGCAGGTCGTTGTCGTAAGGAGCCGGCGGCTCGTCCTGCGCGCGCGCGGGCAGGACAAGACACATCACGATCGAAGCGATGGCGAGGAGCCGTTTCACCTGACGATGTATGCGTCAGCAATGGGGCGCCTGCAAGGCGGCTTCATTGGGCCGCGGCGAGGCGGCCGCTCGCCGCGGCTACAATCTCTGCCAGGCCTTCGGTGGTGGACAATCCGCCGAGTCCGGCCGGCGCCAGCCAGCGCGCATCGTCGAGCTCCTCATTGAGTGTCGGCTCCCCGGCGAGCCAGCGCGCGGCAAAGCTGAGGATGATGAAATGCTGCTCCACGCGTCCGTCGCGGTCACGCGTGATCGCCTCGCGGTAGCCGGCAAGCCCAACCGGCGCGATGCCGAGCGCGGTCTCCTCGCGTACCTCGCGGATAACCGCCTCGGTGAGCGTCTCGCCGGCTTCGACCACGCCGCCCGGCAGCGTGTAGAGGTGCAGCGCCGGCATGCGCGCGCGCCGCACCAGCAGCACTTTGCCGTCGCGGAAGATAGCGGCGCTCACCGCAAGGTAGGGGCGAGTGGGGTAGGCGCGGGTTTCGGCGACAGACATTGGTGAGCGCCACGCCGCTTGCAGCATCGCCGCGCAATCCTGATATTGCATAGGAGACTCCAATGAAGGCCGTAGGGCGGCTCGCCGCCATGGACGGGATTAAACACGGGTCGGACTGAAAGTCATGTGCGGCCGCTTCACCGTCACCTCGAGCCCGGAAGCGATCCGGGCGCTGTTCCGCTATCCGCAGCGGCCCAATTTCCCGCCGCGCTACAATATCGCGCCGACGCAGCCGATCGCCGTCGTGCGCCTCAACGAAGGCAAGCGCGAATTCCTGCTGATGCGCTGGGGGCTGTTGCCGTCCTGGGTGAAGGAGCCGAAGACGTTTTCGCTGCTCATCAACGCGCGCGGCGAATCGGTCACCGAGAAGCCAGCTTTCCGCGCCGCCATGAAGTATCGCCGCTGCCTCATTCCGGCCGACGGCTTTTACGAGTGGCAGGCGACCGGCGGACGCAAACAGCCGTATTACGTGCGCGCCAGATCGGGCAAGCCGCTTGCCTTCGCCGGCCTGTGGGAAACTTGGACCGGGCCGAACGGCGAGGAACTCGACACCGTGACGATTGTCACCACCGAAGCAAATCGCACACTGAGTCCTATTCACGGCCGTATGCCCGTCATCATTCCCGAGCAGGCTTCCGATCTCTGGCTCAATTGCGCCGACGTGGATGACCTCACCGCCAGCGCGCTGATCATGCCGGCGCCCGAAGACCTGCTTGAGGCCTACGCGATTTCGACCGACGTCAACCGCGTGGCGAACGACAGTGCGAAATTGCTGGAGCCGTTGGCGGTCGCTGTCGAAACGGCCGCCGAGGGGAAAACGGCGCGACAGAAACAGCCAGCCGTGCGCGCCGAGCGCGACAAGAAGAACAGCGACCAGGGCGTGCTGTTCTAGGGCGTGTACTCATCGTCGGGCGCTCGGGCGCGGCTCGCGGCAATCAGTAAGAAAGCTATCGCCGTGTCCCCGCCGGTTGAGAATTCCCGCTCAGTGGAACTTGATGAAAACCGCCGAGGTCCAAACCTTCGCATCGTCCACTTGGCGGCCGAAGAAGTACACCGGGCGGTGGCCGTGCGGACCATTGCGTGGGTCGATGTTCAGCGTGCCGCTCACCTCGCGCGGTGCGGCCGCATCCGACATGCGTTCGAGCGCGAGAAACATCTCCACGCCCGGCAGGTCCTTGCGCAGGCGAGCGGCCTCGAGCAGCTCGGCACCCGTGATCTCCCATGCAAATCTCGGGCAGTGCACGAAAGGATTGCCCTTGAGCGGGTCGCCGACCTTCACGTAACCGTCGATCGTGCCCTCGACTTGAATTTTCGCGGTTCGAAGATGCGAGACATCGAGTTCGATCGTGTCTACGTCGCCATAAGTATCGCTTTTGAAACCGACGGATGTGGTCGATTCGCGCCAGCAGGTTTCTTCTATGTGCTCAAAGCCGCGGGCGCTGAAATCGTTGATGACCGCATTGGTAACCGTGATGTGGCCCTTCCAGGCCGCCCACCGATAGCGGTCCTTGATCCGGGCCCCGCCCCAGCGCAGGCGAATCTTGCGATCCGAATAGCCCAGTTCTTTCTGCAGTTCGCGTCGCCATATTTCGCCGGTGTGATCGTAGGCCACAATCTCGTCCCAACCGGCATCGCCGAGAAAGCGGTAATCGAGGGTAGCCGCGCCTTTGTGCTCGAACTCGTCGCCCATGAGGTGCTTGTCGCAACGCAGCAGCCCGAAGCTGCGTTCGCCCGTGGAGGCAAAGGTGTGGCGGGCGCGCAGAGCCGCGGCCGCAGCCTTGCGAGTAAGTTCCGGTGCGATCAGTCCGGCGATACCGCCCTTGGTGCCAAACACCGCCGTGCCGGGCACGCCTCCGCCGCAGCGGCCGCGATGCTCGTCGCCGGCCATGGTAGCCCCGATCTTGTAGCCGCGCTCAATCGCCTCTTGATACAGCCAGCCGAAGTGACCCCAACTTGAGCCGATCTCGATCAGCCGTTCCAACTTCGGATAGTGCCAATCGAGTATGCAGCGTCGACCGCCAACGTGCGGGATGAGTAAGTGTCCCTCCGGGTCCTTGGCGTAGGCCATCCAGAGCTCCTCGAGCGGCCAGGCCCCTGGTTCGACCGTGCTGCCCTTGGTGTCTTCGTTCCAGTCGACCGAACGCACATGCTCGCCGGTCTTAAGAAACGGGAACTCGGGATCGCCATCGTGCAGGAACACCACGTTATGGTCGCCGCCGGCACACGATGATCCGCACCACTCAGTGCCGGGGTAGGCAACGAACGCGCCGTCCTTGGTTATCCCGCGGATCAGCTCCACGGTCTTCTTCCAGCGCTCGGTGGTGATGTTGAAATCGTTGTGCGCGAACGCCAAAACATCGAGGCCGCTTACGTCGCGGCCGTAGGTCAGGTTATAGCTCGTCGAGTTGGTACCGATCGTATCCTCGGAGTGCACATGGAGGTCGCAGTAGTAGACGCGCGGCGCCTCGAAGTCCTTGTCCACGGTGGCGTAGAAGGTCGCGGGCTTCACCCGCGGATGCTGCGACAGGTGCGCGGTCACGGCGAGCTCGCCTGACTGGACGGTCGGCAGATCGTCGAGCAATCGCACCGCCCAGCCTTTGTCGGCGAGCGTGGTCTTTTTCTGGTAAATTAGTTTGTCGTCCAGGGTCGCGTTGATTTCAACTTCCTCCGGACGGTCCCAGCAGGTATTGCCCCATACGTCTTCGGCGCGGATACGCAGCGGCAACTTTTCCCCAGCTCGGACGATGCGCGAGCCTGCCCATTGCAGTTGAGCGGGCTCGCCCGGCACGATCTGGATTACGAGGTCCGGATTGACCGCGGCGAAGCGCGACGTCCCAAGCGGATCGACATAGCATCGGATCCTGAAATTCTGCTCGACGAAGGTCTGCACCCGCGTGCCGGCACCGCCGAAGCGGCGGTCGCCAAAGCGGATGATAATGTGGTCGCCGGCCTTCAGGTATCCATCGTAGGTGTCGACGATAATCGCCTTTTGGAATGGACGCTCATGGCCTTTCTGGTCGAAGCGGACGGTCAGCTTTTGCACCGTGGCCGGCGACTGGCCTCGAACGGTAGGCGCAGCGTGATACTCCGCCGAAACATAATTGGCCGCCGACGGATCGGTCGTTTGGAACAGCGCCCAGTCGGAGTAGAAGCGAAAAGTCGCCTTGAACCAGGACCCGTCGGCCATGCCGGAGGCGCCCAACTCGTAGTCAATGATGATCTCCTGCCAGGAGCCCGCCACGATACTCTCGACGTTGCAGCTCACCTTGCCGAGGAAAGGCATGGCCTTGGTGATCGTGTACAGTCCGCGCGGCGCGTGATACTCGCCGAGCTGCTTGCAGATGTCCTGCTCGGGAATAGTCTTCATGAAGCAACCTCAGAGTTTTGTTGAATAGAGCGCGCGGCCGGGTCGCGGCGGTAACGGTTGATCAAAACGGCCAGGGCGCGGAGGGGTCCCACACCGGCATCCCGAGCAGCGCGTACCACGGCGCCATGACGAGGATGCCGTAGGCGATCGCAAGCACCACGCACACCCAGCCGGACTTTACGTAGTCCGCGGTACTGAACGCGCCGGTGCCGTAGGCGATTACGGCAGCCGTGATCTGCGTTGGAAGGAGATAGGCGAAGGTGTCCGTGTCGGCGACGAGCATCGTGAAGGCCACGGGATGAAGGCCCAATTGCTTACCGAGTTCAAACAGAATCGGCGCGAGCAGCGCCACCGACGCGACGTTCGACAGCATTCCGATGCGGATGATATGCGTGCCGGCCATCATGATGAGCAGCACCATCCACCACACCCGGCCTTTGACCATCTCGTGGACGCCATCGGCCAACCAACCGGCGAGCCCCGACTTGTTCATGGCCGCGGTGAGCGTGATGGCGCCACCTAGCAGCAGGAAAGTGCCCCACATGGTGCGGTCCTGGATGTCCTTCCACTTGAACGGAAAGAGTCCCGGAATGAACAGCACGAGCATGCCGATCAGGCTGATGATGCCGAGCTGATAGTTGTGCAATTGGTAGATCGGGCTGTTGCCCCCCAGCATGAAGAGCAGGGCCACCCCGCAGAACACGGCGAGCAACAGGTACTCGCCATGCGACATCGGGCCGAGTTCTTTGTGCATCTTGGCGATCGAGGCGTGCCCCCCGGCAATCTCGATGCCGTCGGTGCGGAAGTGGTAGCGCACCCACCACTGGGTGATGACGAACATGCCGAGATAGGGAACCTGAAGCAGCATCCACTCGAGATAGCCGATGCGGAAACCGTTATTGCCGAACATTTGAATCAGAATCATGTTCGGTAGGTGCGCCGTCATGATGAACATGCCGGTGATCATGGTGCCGTAGACCAGCGTCTGGATAATGATGGCCTTCTTGGCCTCGCGTTCTCTATCGCTGTCGCCGAGCAGGTTGACGACGCCCTGGACGATCGGCAACAGCGTGGCGGAACGCGCTACGGCCGCTGGAATAAGAAACGACAGCACCAGGTTGACGCCGAAGAAGCCCCAGATGACGCGCGCGACGGTCGACGCCCGAACCCTGTCGAGAATGGCGAGCGCGATGCGGCGGTCGAGCTTGAGGAGCTGCATGACCGCGCCGACCATGAGCGCGAACAGCAGGAGCCACACAACGTGCCCAGTGAAGCCTGAGAATACTTGCGCCAGTGGCGGTCTACCCTTTTCCCAGGGCAGCGCATGGGTGACGATGAGCAGTGTAGGGATCGAGATGCCGGTGATGCCAACCGGCATCGCCTCGGACACCCACATGAGGCTCGCCCACACCACGATCGCGAGCACCTTCATGCCCTCGGGTGAAAGCCCGGCCGGGGTAGGCAAAATCCATATTATGACGGCGAAGGCGATCCAGGCGAGCGCAAAGCCGGTTAGCACACGCGCCGGATTTCGGCCGCTCGCCTCGATATTCGAGACAAAATAGCCCGCAATTCCGCCGTTCGTCGGTGTTGTTGTAACGGTCGTCATCAGTAACCCCACGTTTGGATGGCGTCATTCCTGCCATCCGCCCCCAACGGCGCTCTTTTGAGCGCTTGTTTCAATCGGAACCCGCGATAAGATTGATCATAGTATCCGATCGTCCCATCGGGTCTGTCGGCTGGCCGACAACTCCAAGCGCGGACACAACAAGACGCCGCGCAGTGCACAACTATGCTGGAAACGCCCTGGTACGTGCCCACGTCGGACTTCCTCGCCCGCATGGAGCGGAGCGAACGGAATCAACTGCTCAGGCTCGGGCAGTCTCGTCATTACGCCCGACACAGCTCGATTTTTCAGGCCGGCTCGCCCGGCAAAAACGTGTACCTGCTCATATCCGGGCGGGTGAAGATCTACGCGTTATCGGCCGTCGGCAAGCAGACCATTTTGTGGTTCTGCTTTCCCGGTGAACTGTTTGGGCTGGCCGAAGTGCCGCGCTGCGGTGAACGCGAGGTCAATGCTGAAGCCTCCACCGACTGCGAGGTGCTCGCGGTGTCGCAGCACGATTTCAAGAATTTCCTCGCCCGTCATCCCTCGACCGCCATGATGGTCATTGAGCTCCTGTCCTGCCGGCTGCGCACGCTCGGCGAAATACTGAAAAATCTTTCAGTTGACGACGTCGAAACCCGCATGATCAAGCTGCTCGTGCACCTGTGTGCGCGCTTCGGTCGCCCCGGCGAGGGTGACGCCGAAATTACGCTCGACATCGGCCTCACGCATCAGGAAATGGCCGACATGATCGGCGCCACGCGCCAGAGCGTAACCAGCATATTCTCGGATCTCAGGCGTAAGGGGGTGTTGCGCATCGAGAACCGCAGCATTCGTGTTCACCGCGGGGAGGTGTTGGAAAAGCTCGCAAGCCGCGGATCCGTCGCGCTGTACTGACGACAATTCAAAAAATCAGACTACGGACCACGTCGAAGCCAGCAGATAGCCGCAAATGCGCAACGATTTGGCGCCAACCTTTGTGCAAATTTAGTTGTGAGTCATTGGCGACCTAAACGCCTTGTCTACCGATGGTCTGCTTTGCGTCTCACGGCGGGCTACAGCACCTTGCCCGGATTGAGAATGCCGTTCGGATCGAGCAGCTTCTTCAAACTGCGCATCAGCTCGAGCGCCACCGGGTCCTTGTAGTCGGGCAGGATGTCGCGCTTCATGACGCCGACGCCATGCTCGGCCGAGATCGAGCCGCCGTGCTTCTTGACGATGGCGAAGACGAGCTTGTTCACCTCGTCCCAGCGCGCGAGGAACTTGTCCTTGTCGGCGCCGGCGGGCTGGGTGACGTTATAGTGGATGTTGCCGTCGCCGACGTGACCGAAAGGCAGGGGCCGCGCGCCGGGGATGAGCTTGACCACCGCCGCGTTCGCCTCGGCGATGAAGGCCGGTACGGCGGCGACCGGCACCGAAATGTCATGCTTGATCGAGGCGCCGATGTGGCGCTGCACCTCGCCGAACAATTCGCGGATGCGCCAGAACGCCTTGGCCTGCTCGAGGCTGTCGGCGATGGTGGCGTCGAGCACCAGCCCCTTGTCGTGCCCCTCGGCCAGAATTTCCTCCATGACGGCGCGCAAGCCGGTGCGCTGCTGCGACGACAGTTCGAGGAGCACGTACCAATCGTAAGGCTTCGCCAGCGGATCGCGACTCTTGCCGTCGTATTTGACGACGGCTTCGATACCCGACCGCGCCATCAGCTCGAACGAGGTCACTCCACCCAACGTGCGCTCGGTGGCAATGGTCAGGAGGTCGACGGCCGCCTGGGGCGAGGGCACTCCGGCATAGGCCGTCTCCACCGAACGGGGCTTCGGCACCAGTCTTAAGACCGCCGCGGTGATGATGCCGAGCGTGCCTTCGGCGCCGATGAACAGGTTCTTCAGGTCGTAGCCGGTGTTGTCCTTCTTGAGCTTGTTGAGGTCGTTGAGCACCCGCCCGTCCGCCAGCACCACTTCCAACCCGAGCGCGTGGGCGCGCGCGATGCCGTAGGCGATGGCCGCGGTGCCGCCGGCATTGGTGGAGAGATTGCCGCCGATCGTGCAGGTGCCTTCCGACGGCAACAGTTGCGGATAAAGACGGTCGGCCGCGGCCGCCGCCTCGCGGGCGCGCTGCAGAGTGACGCCCGCCTCCACCGTCATGGTGTTGGAGACCGGATCGACCTCGCGGATCTTGTCGAGCCGAGTCAGCGACAGCACCACCTCGCCGTGATGCGGAATCTGTCCGCCGACGAGGCCGGTATTGCCGCCCTGCGGCACGATCGCCGTCTTCGTTTCGTTGGCGAGCTTGAGGATCGCGGCGACCTCCGTAACTGATCCCGGCCGCAGCACCACCGGCGTGTGCCCGTGATAAAGGTCGCGCATCTCCACCAGATACGGTGTCTGCGCCTGTGGATCGGTCAGCGCGTATTTGTTGCCGACGATCGCGACAAAGCGCTTGAGCAGCTCCGGGGCGAGCTTGCGGTCGGTTCGCGGCTTGGCCTGAAGATTCATTGCACAGTCATACTTTCGGCGCCGCCGCCCGCGCAAGCCGGTCATTAATCGCCTCGCCCAAGCCTTCGTTCGGCACCGGCATGACGGCGATCGCGCGAGCACCGGAAATATCAAGTGCGCGCAAATGCGAGAACAGATTGGCGGCCGCTTCGATGAGGTCGCCGGTTGGCGACAGATTGAGAGTAGGGCCGTCCGCGTGTGGCGCGGTTGGTCCGAAGGCCAACAAAGCTTCGCCGGGATGGACGCTCCTGGCGTTGAGCCGCAGCCGCGTTTTGGGCGCATAGTGCGAGGCCAGCATGCCGGGCGCGAGCGGCGTCTCCAGCGCTGCTGGCGTCAGCAAGAGACGTCCGATCACGCGCTCTAGTTCTGCGCGCGGCAATCCGCCCGGCCGTAGCAGGGTCGGCCCATCGAGGCAAGCGACGATACTCGACTCGACGCCGACCGTGCACGGCCCGCCGTCGATGATGAGATCGATACGCCCGCGCAGGTCGGCGAGCACGTGCTCGGCCTTGGTCGGCGAGACATGACCGGAGCGGTTGGCGGACGGCGCCACGATCGGGCCACCAAATTCGTTGAGCAGCGCTTGGGCCACTGGATGTGCCGGCACGCGCACCGCCACGCTGTCGAGCCCGGCCAGGGCGAGATCGCTCACCGGGCAGTCGGCGCGTTTCGCCAGTACCAAGGTGAGCGGGCCGGGCCAGAATTTCGCCGCCAGCCGTTCGGCGTCGACGCTGAAAACGCCGAGCCGCCGTGCGCCGGCGACGTCCGCGACGTGCGCGATAAGTGGATTGAAAGCGGGACGCCCCTTGGCGGCATAAAGCCGCGCCACCGCTTCGCCCTGGCGCGCATCGGCGCCGAGCCCATATACGGTCTCGGTCGGGAAGGCGGCGAGCCCGCCGGCCGCCAAGCAACGCGCCGCCGCAGCAATCGTAGTGGGCGAGGCGGCCAGAACGCGGGTTCCCGGCTCGGCGGTCAAACGAAATTTCCTCATGCTTGCGGGGCCATCCACGGCGTGGTTATAAGACCGCCGCCAGTCGGAGTGTAGCGCAGTCTGGTAGCGCACCTCGTTCGGGACGAGGGGGTCGCAGGTTCAAATCCTGCCACTCCGACCAATCCTCTGCTCTTGCGAGAGGCGGGCGCCGCCGCTGGCGCGACACCGGGGCTGCCGCAGTCTGGCGTAGCGGACGCGCCTCATTTCAGCGCCCCGTGCGCCACGGCAGATCCAGGTCTCTTTGCCTGGGTGACACGAGTCGCCATCCATTCACTTCTTCGTATCGATTAAGGCCTTTTTGCTGGTCGCTTGACGCTGGCGCAGGATTCGCAGTTACTGCCGGCCGTGATGTCGCCGCAAACCGAGATTTGCTCGTCGGTTATGGGATTGCTGTCATAAGCAGCGAAGCGGCGATCATCAAAAGGATCAGACGTGGGCACGATTGCCTTCTTGAGCGAAGCCAAAGACGCGCCGGGTAATGGCGCCGTGCTGGTGACCGGCGGAGCAGGCTTCATCGGCGCCAACTTCGTGCTTGACTGGGTTGCACTGAAGCTCGGCACGGTCGTCAATCTCGACAAGCTCACTTACGCCGGCAACCTCGACAACCTGGCGAGCGTCGCCGGCCATCCGCAGCATATTTTTGTCGAAGGGGACATCGGTGACGTTGACCTCGTTAATCGGTTGCTGAGCAGGTACCGCCCGAGCGCCATCGTTAATTTCGCCGCCGAGTCTCACGTCGATCGCTCGATTCATGGGCCGGCCGATTTTATTTCGACCAACATGGTCGGCACCTACCGTCTCCTCGAGAGCGCACGTGGCTATTTCCAGTCTCTCACTGAGTCGGAGCAGGCTGCTTTCCGTTTTCTGCATATCTCGACCGATGAGGTTTTCGGTTCACTTGCTGGCGAGGCGCCGGCCTTTACCGAGGCAAACCGATACCAGCCCAATAGCCCTTATTCGGCATCGAAGGCGGCCGCTGATCACCTGGTGCGCGCCTGGCACCATACTTACCGGATGCCCGTGCTCATCACCAACTGTTCGAATAATTACGGACCTTACCAGCTTCCGGAAAAGCTGATCCCGTTGATGATCCATCATGCGCTTGCCGGCCTGCCGCTCCCGATTTACGGCGACGGCCAGCAACGGCGCGACTGGCTCTACGTTGCCGACCATTGCGCCGCCGTTCGGCTCGTCCTCGAGCGCGGGCGTGTCGGCGAGACGTATAATATCGGAGGCCGCAACGAGCGTGCGAACCTCGACGTCGTGCGCGGGCTATGCGACATTCTCGATGCCGAGAAGCCGCGCGCCGACGGCCAATCTTACCGGCAGCAAATCAATTTCGTCAGCGATCGGCCCGGTCACGACCGGCGCTACGCGATGGACGCTACGAAAATCGAGTGCGAGCTCGGCTGGAAGCCAAGTGAAACTTTTGAAAGCGGACTGCGCAAGACCGTGCGCTGGTATCTCGACAATGTGGGGTGGGTCGAGCGGGCCGCCAGCGGCTCCTATCGCGATTGGATGCAGCAGAATTATTCCAATCGATGACGGCGTCCATGGCCTTAAATAGGAAACAGCGGAAGGGCATCATCCTCGCCGGTGGTTCCGGCACGCGGCTGCACCCTGCAACCCTCGCGATGTCGAAGCAGATGTTGCCGGTCTTCGACAAACCGATGATCTACTATCCCCTGTCGACGCTGATGCTGTCCGATATTCGCGACATCCTGGTCATTTCGACGCCGCAGGATACGTCGCGTTTCCAGCAGCTGCTGGGCGATGGCGGCCAATGGGGCCTTAGCCTTTCCTATGCCGTGCAGCCGTCGCCGGATGGCTTGGCGCAGGCGCTCATTATCGGCGCCGACTTTACCGGCCAGGATAATGTGACGCTGATTCTGGGCGACAATGTTTTTTACGGCCATGGGCTGCCGGAATTGTTGAGCAAAGCTGCGAGCCGCGACAACGGTGCAACCGTCTTCGCCTATCATGCCCACGATCCCGAACGTTATGGCGTTATCGAGCTCGGTCCCGAGCACCGTCCGCTGTCAATTGAAGAAAAACCGGAAAACCCGAAGTCGCACTACGCCGTCACCGGGCTTTATTATTATGACAACAAAGCGGTCGACATCGCGCGCTCCTTGAAACCGTCGGCGCGCGGCGAACTGGAGATCACCGACCTTAACCGCGCCTATTTGGAGCTGGGCGAGCTCTTCGTCGAGCTGCTCGGCCGCGGTTACGCCTGGTTCGACACCGGTACGCACGAATCCATTTTGGAAGCAAGCCAGTTCATTGCCACGATCGAGAACCGCCAGGGTCTGAAGGTCGCGTGCCTCGAGGAGATCGCCTTCGACAAGGGCTGGATCGGCATCGACCAGCTTGAGCGGGCCGCCAAAGCGTTGAGCAAGACGGCCTATGGCCGGTACCTGCAACAGTTGGCGATCGAGGTGAAGCCGCGATGAAGGTCGTAAAGACCGCGCTGCCTGGCGTGTTGATTCTCCAGCCGACCGTCCATGGCGATGCTCGTGGCTACTTTTTCGAAAGCTTCAATCAAAAGCAGTTCGAAGAGACGACAGGCCATAACGTGCACTTTGTTCAGGACAACCAATCGCGTTCAATGAGAGGCGTGTTGCGCGGCTTACATTATCAAATCAAACAACCGCAGGCTAAGCTCATTCGCGTCCTCGAGGGCGAGGTTTTCGACGTGGCGGTCGATTTGCGCCGTTCCTCGCCGACGTTCGGCAAGTGGACCGGCTGGGTCTTGTCCGCCGCCGCGAAGCAGCAGATGTGGATTCCTGAAGGCTTCGCGCACGGCTATCTCGTGCTGAGCAAAACCGCCGAGCTGTTGTACAAAGTGAGCGATTTCTACGCGCCGGATGACGAGCGCACATTGATCTGGGACGACCCAACTGTCGCCATCGCCTGGCCTGCGCATGAAGGGCCGATCTTATCCGATAAGGATAAGCGCGGGCGTCTGCTTGGGCAGGCGGAGGTCTTCGCGTGAGGCTACTCATCACAGGCGCCAACGGTCAGGTGGGTTGGGAGCTGCGGCGCAGCCTATTGCCGCTCGGTGAGGTGATCGCCTTCGGCCGTGCCGAATGCGATCTTGCGCGATTAACCGATGTGTCGCGCATTCTGCGCGAAGCAAAGCCTGATATTATCATCAACGCCGCCGCCTACACGGCCGTCGATTTGGCCGAGGACGAAGAAGCGCTTGCGACGCTAATCAATGGCACGGCGGTGGGTACGATCGCTGAAACCGCGCGGCAACTCGGCGCCTTGCTCATCCACTATTCGACCGACTACGTGTTCGACGGCGCGAAAGATACTGCCTACACCGAAGACGATCTTCCGCATCCAATCAATGCTTATGGCCGCAGCAAGCTCGCCGGCGAGCGCGCTATCGAACAGTGTGGCGGCCAGGCCCTTATTCTGCGCACCGGTTGGGTCTACGCCGCACGAGGGCGCAATTTCCTGCGCACAATCCTTCATCTGGCGCAGGAGCGTGACGAAATACGCATAATCGCCGATCAGTCTGGCGCGCCGACCTGGGCTCGTGAGATCGCCGACGCCACAGCGTCGATTGCGCGACAGGTGCAGCAAGGCCGAGAGAAATACGCCTTTCAGCCGGGCATCTTCAATTTGACTGCCGCCGGCGAAACGAGCTGGTTTGGCTTTGCCCAGGCGATCATCGACCAAGCGGCGGCGCAACCGGGTCTGCTCTCCCGCAAGATCAAGATTTTGCCGATCCCGAGCGCGGATTATCCCGTCCGTGTCGCACGCCCGAAAAATGGTCGCTTGGCCGGCGATCGCGTGCGCGCGCGCTTCGGGATTGCACTCGGCAATTGGCAACAGGCGTTAAGCCGCTGTATGGCAGAAGTCGCCCAATACTCGGCCGCTTGAAGAAGCAGCCAATCGACGGTCGTGTTGAGCGGCCGATTGAGTCCGCGGATCGCCATAAAGGGCTTCGGCACATGCGCGCCAATGCAACCAGCTCACGGCAGACAGCTCTTGGCATCGCGGCGCGGCTCGTCGCCGTTCCGAATGTAGAGAAGTGGAGTAGCGCCCCTCATTCTGGACGCGAGAGTGCTGGGCGTCGGCTTGCTAAATCGGAATTGGTATGAAAGAAAGAAACGTGTAAATGCTGAAAATGCAACTCTCGGCGAAAATCTTGTCGGTAACCTCCCGGAACTGTAAAGATATTTATTATGCTGGTGCCGTCCGCTGCAGGCCTGCAAGACCGGAACGATATGCGCGCCGAGGAGGAGGTGCCGCTAATCTCGGTCGTCGTGCCGGTCTATAAGGAGGAGCGGAACATCGGGCCGTTTCTCAAGCGTACCGAACCCGTGCTCGAGCGGCTCGGCAGTTACGAAATCATCTTTTGTCTCGATCCCTCGCCGGACCGCACCGAAGAGGTCATTCGAGCCGAGGCCGAACGCAATCCGCGCATTGGGCTTCTCGTGTTCAGCCGCCGCTTCGGACAGCCGGCGGCGACAATGGCCGGGATTCTCAATTGCCGGGGACGCTGGTGTGCCGTCATCGATGTCGATCTGCAGGATCCACCCGAAGTCATCGAAACCCTCTTGCGTAAGGCGGAGGAAGGATTCGACGTTGTCACCGCGCGCCGCCAATCGCGCGAAGGCGAAACGTGGGTGAAGAAAGCCGTGTCTTGGCTCGGCTACAGTGTGATCAATCGCATCGCCGAAGTGCCGATCCCGCGCAACACCGGCGATTTCCGCATCGCCAGCCGCCGCGTGGTAGAGGAGCTGCGCGGGTTGACCGAGAGTCACGGCTTCCTGCGCGGCCTGGTGGCGCTGGTAGGCTTTAAGCAAACCGAGGTCCTCTATGAACGCGATGCGCGGCACGCGGGGCCGGGCAACTACAATCGCTATCTCGGCTCACTGAAGATCGGATTGAACGGCATTATCGGATTTTCGACGTTTCCATTGCAGCTGATGATGTGGGTTGGATTCGTTATTGCCGCTTTGAGCGCGTGCGCAATTTTCGTCGTGATCGCACTTAAGATTCGGCACGGCGCTGACTATCCGCTGGGTGTTCCGACGATTACCGTGCTAGTTCTTTTTATTGGTGGGGTCCAGTTGGCTGGAATCGGATTGCTTGGAGAATATATCGGTCGAATTTACGAAGAGGTCCGTCGGCGGCCAATGTATATTGTGGACCGTGTTGTCAACGTAACTGTGCGCAATCCGCGCGGACCGCATTGCGTCTTGCGCTAACGTTATTCCGTAAAAATTGCGGTCCGAACTTCCATCCAATATGACACCGTCCGCCTCGCTCGGATTTAAAACGGCATTCATCACCGGTGCTGCCGGGTTCATCGCCAGCGCATTGGTCGATCGCTTGCTGGCCTCGGGCACACGCGTCGTCGGTTATGATAACATGTCCACCGGCATGCCTGAATTTCTTCTTGAGGCGGGGCGCCAAGCAAACTTCACTTTTGTTAATGCCGATATGCTTGACCTTTTCGCGCTGACAAAAGCGATGACGGGTGTCGACATCGTGTTTCACTTCGCGGCAAATGCCGATATCCGATTCGGACTAGAGCATCCCCGCAAGGATCTTGAGCAAAACACGATTGCCACCTTCAATGTCCTGGAAGCGATGCGCGCCAACGAAGTTCGAGCCATTGTTTTTCCATCGACCGGGCCTGTCTACGGCGAGCCCAAGGTCTTCCCGACGCCTGAAGACGCGCCGTTCCCGGTGCAGACTTCGCTCTACGGTGCATCGAAGCTCGCTTGCGAAGGCCTGATCTCCGCTTATTGCGAAGGCTATGGGATGCGCGCGTGGATTTTCCGCTTCGTATCGATCCTCGGCGAGCGCTACACCCATGGCCACGTGTTTGATTTCGTGCGCCAGCTGCGCGCCGATCCAACTGTGCTGCACGTCCTTGGCAACGGCCGCCAGCGTAAATCGTATCTCTATGTCCAGGACTGCGTCGACGCGATCCTCACCGCATTGACGCAGGCGCAAGACAAGATCAACATCTTTAATCTGGGCGCCGAAGAGTATTGTGAAGTGCGCGAGTCGGCCGCATGGATTGCGGAGCGATTAAACTGCCGTCCCGAGTTTCGCTTTGGCACGGAAGAGCGAGGCTGGATCGGCGACAGTCCTCTTGTTTTTCTCGACACTACACGGATTAGATCGCTCGGTTGGCATCAGAAGCTCTCGATCCGCGCAGGCGTTGAGCGGACGGTCGATTGGCTCGTGAAAAATCCGTGGATTTTCGAGCGGCGGAGCTGATTATCTTGGCCAATCAGGCAGTCATCCTCGCCGGCGGCTTAGCGACGCGACTGAATCCCGTTACCGGCGGGCTGCCGAAGGCTTTGGTCGATATCGACGGCAAGCCACTGATTCACCGTCAGCTCGAGCTGCTCGCGCATCACGGATTCACCGAAGTGCTCCTTCTCTTGCGGCACGGCGCCGATATCATCAAGACGGCTTGCGGGGACGGCGGCCATTTTGGCGTGCATATCGAGTGCGTGGTCGAACAAGAGCCGCGCGGCACCGCCGGTGCGGTGCTTATGGCGCGCGATCGGCTGCAGCCTACTTTCGCCGTGCTTTACGGCGACACTGTCCTCAACGTTGATCTCCGTCGCATGCAGGCGGCTCATCGCGCTGTCGGCGCGGCGGCAACGCTGTTCGTCCATCCCAATAATCATCCTTATGATTCCGATTTGGTCGAAGCCGACGAAAGCGGACGAATTGTCGCATTTCATTCCAAGCCGCATCCGCCCGAAGCCAATTTCGCTAACCTAGTCAACGCGGCGCTTTACTTTGTCGAGGCGCGCTGCCTCACCGAAGTTGTGCCGCCCCCCGGAATATTTGATTTTGGCGCACATTTATTTCCGGCGCTGCTCCAGCAAGGCGCGCGTCTGCACGCGTATCGGAGTCGCGAATACATCAGCGACGCGGGCACGCCCGAACGGTTGGCCGCCGTCGTCGCCGACGTCAAATCGGGACGTGTCGGCACTGGATCACTGGAGACGCCCGCACCTGCGATTTTCCTCGACCGTGACGGAACGCTCAATGACGATCCCGGTTACATCACTGACCCGGATGCAATGCGGCTGTTCCCCGGCGTCGGAAAGGCCATAAGGCGGCTTAACCGCTCTCCTTTTCTCGCCGTCGTCGTGACGAACCAATCCGTCGTAGCCCGCGGCGGCACCGATGAAGCGGGATTACAGAAAGTCCACAACCGCCTTGAAGGGCTGCTAAGCAAGGATGGCGCATATCTCGACGCCATCTATTATTGCCCGCACCATCCGGACCGAGGCTTTGCCGGCGAACGACCGGAGTTGAAGATCGTATGCTCCTGTCGTAAGCCAGCAACCGGTCTTATCGACCGGGCGGTCGCGGATATGAATATCGACCTTACGTCTTCTTGGATGATCGGTGACAGTTTCATTGACGTCGAATTTGCACACAGAGCCGGAATACTTTCGGCCCTCGTGGGCACCGGCAATGGCGGGCGCGACGAGCGCTTTGCGCAACGCCCAGATTTTGATTTTTCCGATCTTACCGAGGCGGTCGATTTCATTCTCGATGCGTGGCCCAGCCTCGCGCAACAAGCGCGCCGAGTGGCCGACCAGATCGACCCCGGCGATCTGGTACTGATCGGCGGCCTTGCGCGCTCCGGGAAAAGTGCCTTCGCCTCTGCATTGAAGTGGCAGCTCGGCAGGCGCGGAAGATCCGCGCACGTGCTGTCGCTCGACGGGTGGTTGAGGCCGCACGAAGCCCGCCCGAAAGCGGGGTCGGTTCTCGATCGCTTCGACATCGCCGCGATCGAAAGGCTTATTGCTTTGCCGTTGTCGGCCTCTTCGGCAAGCATCGCGGTGCCGCTCTACAACCGACAAATTCGCCGACCGGACAAACAATACACGCTCGATGTTGGTTCATCCGACGTCGTCATCGCTGAGGGCGTGATCGCGTTGGCCCATCCTTTTGCAAGCGAACGGCGAACGATCCGTATCTTTATCAGTCGCGACGAGGATCGCCGCTACAACAGCCTCGCTGCCGATTACCGCGCGCGCGACTTCAGCGATGAGGAATTCGAGGCGCTCTATGCTGGCCGGCAAAATGACGAAACGCCCATTATTGCCGCCACACGGCGGCATGCCGACATCATTTTAAAAACGCCATAGCGGATAATCGGCCGGAGTTTCCATGATCATAAGCCGGACTCCAACCCGTATCAGCTTTGCCGGCGGCGGCAGCGACATGGCTGCTTATTACCGCCGGCACGGCGGAGCCGTGATTAGTACAGCGATCAAGAAATACATCTACATCGCGGTCAATCGAAAATTCGACAACCGATTGCGCCTCAGCTACTCGAAAACCGAAGAGGTTGGACATGTCTCCGAGATCGAACACCGGCTTTTTCGAGCGACTCTGGAACACGTTGACGTGACCGGCGGCGTCGAAATCACCTCCATCGCCGACATTCCATCGCAAGGCACTGGCCTTGGCTCTTCCAGCGCCTTCGCGGTTGGGCTTCTTAACGCGCTCTATGCGTACAATGGACGGTTTGTCACCAGCGAAGTGCTCGCCCGCGACTCATGCCACATTGAAATTGAGAAATTGAAAGATCCGATCGGCAAGCAGGATCAGTACGCTGCCGCGTTCGGCGGTTTCAACTTCATTCGGTTTAATCCCGACGACACGGTCGATGTGGAGCCGCTCTCTCATCGTTGGGCGGCGATCGAGAAGATCGAATCCTCCATCCTTGTCTTCTATACTGGACTGACGCGGTCGGCGGGTCCCATTCTTTCCGAGCAGCAATCCAATCTGGATCGAAGCAAAGAAACGCGCGAGGTATTGAGGCAGATGGTGCGACTCGCTTATCAAATGCGTAACGATCTAATGGACGACAGCGTCGCTTCCTTTGGCGAGCTTCTGCATGAAGCATGGATGTTGAAGCGCCAGCTTGCCTCCGGGATTTCTTCCGGCGCGATCGACGATCTCTACGAGCGCGCGCGGCAGGCGGGGGCGGTGGGCGGCAAGCTTCTTGGCGCTGGCGGCGGCGGATTTCTTTTGATCAGCGCTCCGGTGGAACGCCACGCGGACATCATGAAGGCGCTCGGCCATCTGCGCCGCGTTCCGATGCATTTTGAGCGGCAGGGGTCGTTGATCGTTTTTAGCGAAAGGAACGAAAAATGAAAGCTGAAGCCGACGCGCCGGTCGAACAATCCGCGAACTATCTCGGCCGCCTTTCGCGGGTGATAGAAGCGATTGATCGCGTCGCCTTTAACCGCGCTATCGGGCTCATTTCCGCGGCGTGGAAGGAAGGTCGACAGATCATCGTGTTCGGCAATGGCGGCAGCGCACTGACCGCCGAGCATTATATCACCGACTGGAACAAAGGCATTTATCTGAGCACCGGCCGCCCCTTCCATGGTGTCTGCTTGTCGGAGAATATGGGGCTCATTACCGCTTACGCCAACGACCTCGCCTATGAGGACGTATTCCTGGCGCAGCTGAAGCCGGTGATGAAGCCGAGTGACCTTGTTATTGGAATCTCCGGCAGCGGCAATTCCGAGAATGTCCTTCGCGCCATCCGCTACGCGAACGAAAACGGCGGCACGACTCTGGGGATCACCGGATACGACGGCGGCAAGCTCTACACGCTGGCCGCGTATGCCATATGCGCGAATGTCCGCGACATGCAGCTGTCCGAGGACATCCATCTCATTTTTGGTCACATGGTCATGCAATCGCTTTGCGGAATGGCGAAGTGAGTGTTGCAGGCGACCGCGACAAAACGCCGCAATCGCTGGATGGCCCCAGTGGTCGGATTCAGATTGAAAATGAAACCGTTAGTCTCTCGGACGGCGGAGGGGGGCGGCACGTTCTCGCACAATGGTCGCTGGGAATACTGCTGCTTGTCGTCTGTATCGTACTCACGCTTTCAAACGCGTCGCTTCAGCATTTTACGTTCAGCTCCGATCAGCTCACCGTTCCGAGTTTCGTCGAAGACATTCTCCGCAATCCGCACTTTACGCCGTTCGTCTGGGTGGTTCCTCCGGCGAGCTATGCATTCCCGGATCTTCCAGCCTTTTTAATCGTCCGCCTACTCACCGGTGATGGTTACGTCGCCGCCTGGGTCTATGAAATAGTGCATGTCATTGCAGTTGCGCTTGCCGCTGCTTTGTTCTTTTTTCGTGCCTTCCCTAGCCGAAATCAGGGTCGGACTGCGACCTTGGCTTTCTTGAGCCTGTCAGCCATCACGCTTGCGCTTGCAACAGCACTGCCTAATGGCGGCATATTGTATCAGCCCTTCGTCTCGATCGTACACGCGACTGCGGCGGTCTGTGCGCTGGTTATGTTTTGTGCCTATGAAGCAATTCTCGAAAGCCGGGCGCTTTGGAAGCATATTCTCGTCACCACGGTCTGCGGACTCTTGATTTTTTCTGATCGCTTCTTTTTGATCTTTTTCGGCGGCTCTTATGCGATCGCCCTGATTTTGGCCGGCTTGCCAAAGCTACCGTGGCGGACTCTTGGGATCTTCATTGCTGAAATGGTCGCCGCAAGCGTCATCGCCGTTTTGATTTTCAGTTTTTTTGTTCAGCAGCCACACCAAACGATCGACTTTAATGTGATCGGACGTATCGCGGCCGTTGCCCAAGTCATCTTGAAATTCGGCGTGTGGCCGTGGCTTTGGCTCCTTGCCGGAGCCTTCGCCGCGCTGATCCTCGCTTGGCGCGCCGGGCCGTTGAGACCCGCCAAAGTCATGCTTTCTGCTAGCTCTCGACAACCACGAATTTTCGTCGCTGCGTTAACGGGTTTGGGTCTTGTGACCGGAGTCATGCTCTGGGAGCATCCGCACAGCGGATATCAGCGCTACCTTGTCGGCCTCGAGTTTGGCGCTCTCTTGTCGGCGGCGATGCTCACGGCCGATGTGTTACTATCGAGACTCTCGCCGCGTAACGCCGCCGTCCTGCTGATTTTCCCCGTCATCCTTGCGACAGCTGCCGCAAATCCTGTCAGCCCCCTGCAGCCTCTGACCGAGCGCCGCGAAATTGTCGACGCGATGAATGCTTGCCGGAAGCGGTTTCACCTCGAGACCGGATACGCGGATTACTGGGTTGCCCGACGCATTTCGATGGCGACCGCTTGGCAAATTCAAGTCAATCAATTTATACCGGGAAATCCGCGGCTCTTCTCCTGGGGCAGCGATTTATTGTGGTTCTACTATGACTACCTCACAGGCGAACCGTCACGCGCCAACTTCATTATCGACACGAGCTTGAAGCGGCCGGACATCGAGAAACTGTATGGCAAGCCGAGTCACGAAGGCGATTGCGGCCCCTTTCATGTCCTCGTTTATGAGGACGGCGTCACGTTGCGCAAGAAAGCACTGGAAACATTGGTCGGCCAAGTTCCGATGGACAGGCTAGCCGCTTATTTGCCGAACGACTTCGCCAACATCATCGATCCTTTCGGTCGCATGGCTCCACTGAATCAGAAGGCCATCGCGTTCGCATACATGTTTCGGCAAATCGGCTCTATCGTCGATGGAGCAGCGATTGCGTCGTCGACTGATCATGCCGGATACCTTTTGTACGGCCCGTACATCAGTTTGTCGGCGGGTTCTTACGCCGTCGAATTCACATTCGTTTGTACGGACAACGCAACTGCGAATGTCTTCGACGCGACTGCGAATGCCGGAAGGATCACCCTTGCATCTTTGCGACTTGATCCCAGCGATCCGCGCTGCGATGCGAAGGAGCAAACCATTACCCTGCCGTTTGTGCTGAACAAGCGTACCGATGCGATCGAGTTCAGGACATTTTTCGGTGGCAGCGGAACGCTCAGGGTGACGGGTATGACACTAACACTTCGACGCGGCGTCACGAACTGATGCGTATCTAACCGAGCGAAGGTTCTTTCAGTGCCACGGGACGTTTGGCTCGTCGTCGGCGCCGCGTGCTGTCAGCCGAGCTTTGCGCGGCCGCCAAACGCAAATTTGTTTGCACTAGGGCCTTTCCCTTGGCGACAAAATGATCAATGGAAAATGCAGAGGCGCGCTCCATCGCGGCCTCGGCAATGCGTATGCGAGTTTCCGCGTGTTGTGGATCGAACAGGTCTGCCGTTAGGCGGATGAGGTCAGCTAACGAGTCGTACAGAAAGCCGTTGACTCCTTGACGAATAATCTCGCGTGGGCCGCCCGCGTTGAACGCTAGCGGCACGCACCCTGCCGACATTGCTTCAACAATGCTGATGCCGAAAGCTTCGGCCGCTTCCGGATGGTTTTCGAGATCGGCGCCAAGACCGGTGCCTTGCCAGTAGACCGCCGCCTCACTGTATAGTCGCGCAAGCTCCTCGACCGAGACATTGACGTGAAAATAAATATCAAACCCGGCAGCCATCTGTTTTAGTCCGTCGAGATAATGGATTTGCGTCGGCGACGAGGGGCCGGCTAGGTGGAATTCGAGCTTTTTGTCAGCGATCTCCGATAAGGCCTTGAAGGCCTCGATCATGAGATCGTGACGGTTGCTGTGAGGGCCTTCGAAAAATCGACCAATGGAGAGAATAACGTCTCTCTTGTCCCGGGCGCTGCCTTCAAAGCGCGGCGCTGGCGGATTGAGCACCTCAATCGGAATCTGCGGCAGCTGATAAGCGCTGAGGCTATTAAGCAAGTTCGCTTTGGCGTAGTCCGAGTAAACAATTGCCATGCCATAGTCGGCGAGGCGATATTTCAGCCGCCTTATTTCCTTGATTGGTTGTGGAAATGGAAACTGACAAATGAAGATGCCGCACTTGGCAAATGAGTCAATCGGTGGGACGACGTTATCGCCCAAACACACCAGGAGATCAAAACGACACGTATCTGCAATTTGGTCGATTGTGATCACGCGGCAACGTGAAAGATCGAGTCCCAGCGTGCGTCCTAAGCTAACGATGCGAAAGCGGCTGTAAGGATTCGGTAAAACGATCGTTATCGCGAGTTCCTTACTCAGTGAGGTGGCAAGCGTAAAAATATATCGCTCCGCGCCTCCCGAGGTGAGTTCGTGCGGCGCGTATATAGCGACCGTCTTGCGATTGTCGCTGGCCCGCGTGGGGACGGCGGCTTGCGTAGACGGCGGGATCACGTTGAGCGCGATTTCTCTTGCATCCTCGGGCCGCCGGCTTTGCAGATATTTCCCCCAGCGGGCGACGAACTTTTCCTTGTTCACAGCGACGTATAATTGGCGCCGCGCCAGAGCTTCGGCATCCTTATTGGTTGACGCCCCCTCGATATGGACAACAACCGCATCGGGGCAGAACAATACCCGCTTGCCGAGGCCGTGCAGCTTGAAACAAAGATCCGTGTCTTCATAATAGACAGGCTCAAAGACGAAATCGAAACCTCCAACTTGCAGGAAAGCATCGCGCGACAACAAGAGCGCGGCGCCGGAAGCATAATCGACAAACCGCGTCGTTAAAATCTCTCGACTTACATTCTTTTCGTCGCGCGCAATTTGTATGGCGGTTCCTTCTTCATCAACGTACGCGCCCGCTTCTTGAATGCGACCGTCAGGAAACATGAACAAGGGACCTGCAGCGCCCGCATCATGAGTTTGCTCAAGAGCCCTCACTAATATGTTCAAGCAGTTGAATTGTGGGTACGCGTCGTTGTTTAACAAGAAGACAAATCGACCGAGAGCGTGCTCAACGGCTATATTATTTGCTTCTCCGAAATAGCGATTACGTCCGAGCTTTACAACGCGTATGCCATCGACGGCATCAAGTTGACGCAGTTGCCGAAGGTCAATGTCTGAACTGCCATTGTCGACGATGATGATTTCATAGCGAATACCCGCAGTATTGGCCCAAACCTGCCTGACGCATTCCAACGTCAGCTCACTTGCGTTCCAATTGATGACGACGATTGAGACGTCGGGGCTATTCGAGGTGCACCACTGCCGTGCTTGGCCAAGCGTGATCCAACTATCGATCGGTTGCAAATACGCTGGCTCTGCACGAGTCGTCAGGCCGACGAGTTCGATTGGAATCGTTTTGGCGAAGCAACCTGCTGCTTTGACGGCGATCAATTTGAATCTTGAGGGCCATAGGGATGCGCTATGCTCCGCTTCGACTTCGGTCGCTAAAGGTGGCGACCATGGTTCGCTTTTAGTCGCTCTATTTGATGCCACAACGGAGGCCGGTTCCGTGACGACGATATCCGGGATAACGGTGTGTCCAGCCAATACGGACCAGCGGACGATTTGCGCCCGCACGTCGGCGCTCGGGACGTACAAGATATTTGCGAAAGTGATCGCAGCTTTCAGACTCTTGGTGAATGCGAGGTGAACTTCGTCGTCGACGGAGTCCGGCTTCTCGATCGGGTGAATGTCTTCGAAGAAAACGCTGAACGCGATCCCCTGCTTGCTCAATCGAGCGAATGTGTCGGCATGATGTGTTTCCCACGAACAGCCGGCGAAGGCGACATGGTCACCGGGGCGGGGATAGGCGGGGTGTTTCAGCGGCATCGTGGCGAGGTGCTCAAGGAGGTCCAACACGACGCCATCAAAGCTCGTTTTGTCTAATAAGGGTTCGATGTCTGAAAGCGCGACTGCCATCAGGCCGCTGGGGGTGTCAGCGGCAAGGCACGGTACGTAACCTTCACTTTTGTCGCTTCTCAATGCTGCCCGCAGCAGCGCCCGCATGTCGAACTGACGAGCGTCGTCGGCATGAGTCCGCCTCAATAGCCAATCGATCATGTCGCCGATAAAGATCCACAATCGCCCTGACCGATTATCGGCGAGAAGAATGCTGAGCAGATTGTCGATGTTTTGCGCGGGGGTTTGGCGAGAAACATGGATTGCGTCGCGGCCGTGCGCTGCGAGATCGATCCAGCCGACCTTGAGCGGCCGCGTTCGCTGCGGGCCATGCGTGTCCAACCATGCGGAAAAGTCCTCCGCGGCGGTGCGCGAGGTGCCGAAGATGCCCTCGGCGTTCGTCAAAAGCCAGTCGCTGACGGCCTTCGCTCCTGCATCTGGTTCCTCCTGCGACGACTGCAGGCGGGGCAAATCATCGACGACAAAATAGGCTCTGGCGCCGATGCTGCGTAGCTCGGAAAAAAATTCGCTCTGCCGCAACACCGAGTCCGGCTTGGCGTCAAGACTGAGGAAGATATCGCCGTTCTTCAGCTCGGCCGGAGCATCCGATAAAATCTGCGGGCATTCGAGAAATTCCAGAGTGAATTTTCTGGCGTAGTGGTAGCCGGAGTTGTTGGCAGCCGCATAGACCGGCTCGACCCGGTAGCCAGCCGGCGGTTTGGCAAGCAGTTCCGCCAGAATGCCGCGGGTCGCCTCCCGGGCGCTTGACGCCGCATCGCTTTGCACCATTTCCGAAATGTCGACGAGCAATTGCCGGCGCGACGTCGATGGCAGCAGGTTTTTGTTGATCGCACGAGCCGCCGCAAGCCAGTCCGCTTCATCCTGGGTTTCAGTCTCGATCCTCGCCAGCGCCGCGGCTGTAGAGTCGATCAGCGCTCGTCGGCCACTCTCCATATGCCGTTCGATCGCCGACGCGTATTCGTCGGCGATCCTGCGCGGAGACAGCCGCTCTTTGACATAAGCGCGCGCCCGCCCTCCCAAGGTTTTGCGCGCTTCTTCGTCGGCGTACAGCTCCTCCATCGCCGTCGCCAATTCCGCGTCGGAAAACTCATCCGGCAGCATGAAGACGCAATCTCGCGGCAACTCAGCCGCAGAGCCGTGCGCGTTGACAATAACCGCCAGCCCATGCGCCATGCAGTCGAAAACACTCCTCGACGTTTCTCCACGCGACAACGTTCGCAGTTGCACGGCCAAGTCGGCGGCGGCCAAGTATCTCTGAAACATATCCGGATCAACGTACCCGCTTCTCTCAATGCGTTTTCCGGCAGGGCTAGAGTCGATGAGTTGCTGTAGCGTCTCGCTGTAATCGGCGGGCCCTGTTTCACCGACAAATACGAGACGACAGTTTGGTCCGCGCGCCAAGCTGCTGTGCAGCCATGCCTGTATCAATCGATGATTAAGCTTGGTCGGAGCCGTTATGCCAAAGGAACACAAGACGAATTCATTCTCGCTGAAGCCGAGCTCGCGACGTATTGCCTCGCGATTAGTGACCACTGGCAAGCGGTGCACAGGGGGCACAATAATCCAATTATTCGCAGAATCTTGCCCATAAAATCTTTCGGCCAAGTTGCACGAGTGATGACTGTGAACAATCGTGCCGACAGCGCGCTGCAAGATGCGTAAGCTTGTGGGGTACTTCCATGTGGTGACTGCCGCGTCGCTCGTATAAAAGCGATCGCGAACGGCGCTGTAGCCATGCGAATCGTAGAGCGCCTGCGACCACAGGCCCGGCGAGACTCCTTGTAGGTCAAGATGGGCGATGAGACCACTCAGGTAGAAGTCATGCAGCACGACAATCCCGGGATGGCGTTCCAGCAAATCGAACATGTGCCTGTGGAAAATCGAGTTACCGAAGTGATAAAGGATGCGATCGTACAAATGCGCATTTTCCTCAAACCAAGCGACATCGCGAATGGCACAATTTGTTGCGATCCATGCGTCGGTCACGTTTGGCTGATCAACGATAACATCGATATCGTAACGTCGTGCGAGTGCGGGCAGTAGCTCGACGCTATAGTCCGCGATACCGCTGCGCTCCGGCGGTAGTGGCGAAATGTAAGCAAGCCGGCGCCGTTGTCGCTTGACAATGCTGTCGCGGTCCTCCTGAGGTGACTTATCGTCTTGAGGTTCGAATGTCATCCCGCCGGGGCCACGAAGAGGCACGGTTAGCGCCGGAGCATGTTCAGGCACCCGAACTTGTTCTAGTGAATGGATGTCGACCGATTCTGTAGCAATTTCTCGTTTCTGCTGTGGCGATCGCCCTGACCGATTATCGGCGAGAAGAATGCTGAGCAGATTGTCGATGTTTTGCGCGGGGGTTTGGCGAGAAACATGGATTGCGTCGCGGCCGTGCGCTGCGAGATCGATCCAGCCGACCTTGAGCGGCCGCGTTCGCTGCGGGCCATGCGTGTCCAACCATGCGGAAAAGTCCTCCGCGGCGGTGCGCGAGGTGCCGAAGATGCCCTCGGCGTTCGTCAAAAGCCAGTCGCTGACGGCCTTCGCTCCTGCATCTGGTTCCTCCTGCGACGACTGCAGGCGGGGCAAATCATCGACGACAAAATAGGCTCTGGCGCCGATGCTGCGTAGCTCGGAAAAAAATTCGCTCTGCCGCAACACCGAGTCCGGCTTGGCGTCAAGACTGAGGAAGATATCGCCGTTCTTCAGCTCGGCCGGAGCATCCGATAAAATCTGCGGGCATTCGAGAAATTCCAGAGTGAATTTTCTGGCGTAGTGGTAGCCGGAGTTGTTGGCAGCCGCATAGACCGGCTCGACCCGGTAGCCAGCCGGCGGTTTGGCAAGCAGTTCCGCCAGAATGCCGCGGGTCGCCTCCCGGGCGCTTGACGCCGCATCGCTTTGCACCATTTCCGAAATGTCGACGAGCAATTGCCGGCGCGACGTCGATGGCAGCAGGTTTTTGTTGATCGCACGAGCCGCCGCAAGCCAGTCCGCTTCATCCTGGGTTTCAGTCTCGATCCTCGCCAGCGCCGCGGCTGTAGAGTCGATCAGCGCTCGTCGGCCACTCTCCATATGCCGTTCGATCGCCGACGCGTATTCGTCGGCGATCCTGCGCGGAGACAGCCGCTCTTTGACATAAGCGCGCGCCCGCCCTCCCAAGGTTTTGCGCGCTTCTTCGTCGGCGTACAGCTCCTCCATCGCCGTCGCCAATTCCGCGTCGGAAAACTCATCCGGCAGCATGAAGACGCAATCTCGCGGCAACTCAGCCGCAGAGCCGTGCGCGTTGACAATAACCGCCAGCCCATGCGCCATGCAGTCGAAAACACTCCTCGACGTTTCTCCACGCGACAACGTTCGCAGTTGCACGGCCAAGTCGGCGGCGGCCAAGTATCTCTGAAACATATCCGGATCAACGTACCCGCTTCTCTCAATGCGTTTTCCGGCAGGGCTAGAGTCGATGAGTTGCTGTAGCGTCTCGCTGTAATCGGCGGGCCCTGTTTCACCGACAAATACGAGACGACAGTTTGGTCCGCGCGCCAAGCTGCTGTGCAGCCATGCCTGTATCAATCGATGATTAAGCTTGGTCGGAGCCGTTATGCCAAAGGAACACAAGACGAATTCATTCTCGCTGAAGCCGAGCTCGCGACGTATTGCCTCGCGATTAGTGACCACTGGCAAGCGGTGCACAGGGGGCACAATAATCCAATTATTCGCAGAATCTTGCCCATAAAATCTTTCGGCCAAGTTGCACGAGTGATGACTGTGAACAATCGTGCCGACAGCGCGCTGCAAGATGCGTAAGCTTGTGGGGTACTTCCATGTGGTGACTGCCGCGTCGCTCGTATAAAAGCGATCGCGAACGGCGCTGTAGCCATGCGAATCGTAGAGCGCCTGCGACCACAGGCCCGGCGAGACTCCTTGTAGGTCAAGATGGGCGATGAGACCACTCAGGTAGAAGTCATGCAGCACGACAATCCCGGGATGGCGTTCCAGCAAATCGAACATGTGCCTGTGGAAAATCGAGTTACCGAAGTGATAAAGGATGCGATCGTACAAATGCGCATTTTCCTCAAACCAAGCGACATCGCGAATGGCACAATTTGTTGCGATCCATGCGTCGGTCACGTTTGGCTGATCAACGATAACATCGATATCGTAACGTCGTGCGAGTGCGGGCAGTAGCTCGACGCTATAGTCCGCGATACCGCTGCGCTCCGGCGGTAGTGGCGAAATGTAAGCAAGCCGGCGCCGCGATTTTGTATTGGCCGCGAAACGCAGACGCTTTCTGTCCCTGAGCTCCTCGTATTGCGCTTCGAATGCGGCCCAAGAACGCCTCGCGCTTTTCTCCCAACTGAAGTTGCCTGCCTGGCGCAAGCCATAATTCGCTAGGCTGTTTCGGTAATCTTCATCGGTCAAAAGCTGATACAAACGGCTAGCCATATCAATTTTACTGCGAGGATCGAACAGAGCATCAGCGCGGCCGATTACTTCCGGAATGCTCGTTAGGGTTGATCCAATGGTGGGAGCGCCACATTGCATGGCCTCCAAAGCGGGCAGCCCAAAGCCCTCATGCAGGGACGGAAAGCAGAATCCGCGGCAAATGTTGTAAAGGCCGACTAGGTCGCTGTCCGACACGAAGCCCGTTAATACAATTTCGTCTTGATCAAGACCTTGGTTCTGCGCACGTTCTTTGAGAGCAGCAATGGCATTTGGCAGAGCTGCGCAAACGATCGCCAGTTGATGATGTTTGCGAAGTTCGGCAGGCAACAACGCATAAGAATCGATCAAACCTTCGACATTTTTGCGGTAATCAATGCCACCCGTATACATCACAAACGCGCGCGACAGCTCATGCCGCTGACGCAGCGCTTCTTCTTCGGCTTTGCTCATTTGAATGGGGCGGAACCGGGCGTCGGCCGCTCCGGAGATATTGACAACACGATCCGGAGGCAGTTCCAGCCAGTCGATGCCTTCCTGTCTCGTCGCTTCAGAGATGGCGAGCCAGCGACCTGCTTTGCGAAGGCTCTCGAGCTTCCCTTGGTACCAAGTTGCGAGTCCTCGATCGGTCAAATAAAGCTCTTTGTGGATGAGCGGAATGAGGTCGTAAAGTGTAACGGAACTACTCTCTCCATTTGCATATGTGCCGACGGACGTCATGGCATTGTCGCCGTACCCCTCAAAATGACTGCTGACGTGAACAATATCGGGAGCAAGGCTGGCGAGGAATGATTCACGTAGTATCTCCCCGGTTCGACGCCGCCATTCATTTTCCGGATTGATTTCCTTTGTCGGGATCGGCGTCCGCCAGACCACGATCCGATCTTGCGGAACCAGAGCGTCAAATTTTGCGCGCAGCGGCTCGATGGTGTCCGGAAATGCATCGTTCAACGCGATCCATATGTCATGCTCGCCGGCCGTGCGCAGGAGAGCCTCGGTCAGCGCCGAGGAATACCGGCCGATACCCCGATTTTTACTACTGGTGCTCTGCGCACCCTGCAGATCGATAACGAGCTTCATCGCCCAATGCCTGGCTACATGTTTTTCAGTTTGCGATTGCGAGCGCGCACAAGCTGTCGGTATACGCGCTGAACATCGTCTGATTCCAGGCTGAAAACAGCCATATCTATAGCAGAAGCTGCAGCCGAATTAACCTGAGGACGGTACGCAAAGGTCGGTCGCACCATTGTGGTTTGCTTGAGTTCGTGCGCGTGCTGAAGATTGGCGATTCGTTGGAGACGTCGTCGCAATCCTGGAAGCGGCAACAGCACGATTTTTGCAGTTGCGACAAGCAAAGGCTGTCTCGCTGCCATGAGTACCAATCGGCGAGCGACGCGTCGCGGCCGGCTTCCAGGCTTGAGGGTCAGCCAAGCCCACGTCCCGCCGGCAAACCAATTGGCCGAACGTTTGATAAAGCGCAGTGGCGACGTGATTTGCCACGATGTGGACGCCAACACCGCAGTGAGCACAGTGTCCAACTCGTCGACTCGCTGCTTGAACATTGTCTGATGGGCAAGGGCGGACTCGGCCCATGTTTTCATTTCCGCCACTCGCTGCGCGTAGCCGGCAATTTCTATGTCGCGCGTCGTGATCGCTTCGTCTCGTTGTGCGATCTCTTTGATCAGTGCAGTAGTCGCCCGCTCCTTGTTCACGATTTCTGCTGACAGGGCTGCGAGTTGACCAGTCTTTGCAGCGAGTTCAACAGAGGTTGCGGCGAGTTCATCAGTCATGTCGGCGATTTGATCTGTGAGGACCGCGATCATCTCGTTTTTCTTGCTTATTTCGCCTGAGAGGATCGCACAGGCTTTGTTGGCATAGCGGACTTGTGCAGTTAGGGTCGCGATAATTTTATTCTTTTGGACCGTATCATCCGTCAAGACTGCTAGTGCCTCTCTTTTTTGTCCGACTTCGAGCGTCAGTGCCGCGATTTCCTCCTCCTTTTTCGACGCCCCGCTCGTTGTGGTCTGATCAAATGCAGCCGTGGACGGCGTGCGTGGTTCCCCCTTGGGGGCAATTTTGCTATCGAAGTCCGCTAAATCGTTCTGCAGATGGGCGATTCTTTCTTCCCGTTTCGCAATTTCGGAATTTTTTAATACGAGCTCAGCCGACAACGTGGCGCTCGCTTGCTCCCAAGCGAGTGCAGCCTTGGCAAGTGCATCGTCTAACGCGGCTACCTTTGTGCGCTCGGTTTCGATGCTCTTGGTAAGGCGTGCAACCTCGTGGTCGCGTGCTGACAGCTTCTCGTTGAGCACGCCGAATTCGGCGTTCAACTTTTTACAGAACACCGTGGAGGAGCGAATGTTAAGCACGGCGTCGTCGAATATATTGGGTCCCGGGCCGAAAGCCTTCTTAAGCTCCGGATGCTTCCGACTCACATAAAAACGATTAAGCCCATCGAAATAGACGAAATCGTAACCGAGCTTGAGGAGAAGAGGTTCGAAATCGGCGAAGGTGATCTCAGACGACAGTGGCTTCGTACTTTCAACGACCACGATCCAGGGACGTGTCTTTGACGGCTGCCAGCTTTGGATCACCTCCGCTTCCATCCCTTCAACATCGATTTTGAGCCAGTTAATTTCCTCGTCTCGGTAAAGCTCAAAGACATCGGCCAGCCTCATACTGGCGACTGTGATACCCATGCATTTACGATTGCGGCGCATGTGCCAATCGGCAACAGAGCGGTTGCCGGTGCTGAGCCCGGTGCCCTGGAAATCCCAAAATTCGATCGAGCCTTGTTGCGGCCCTATCGCAGCTTGGATGACTTCCTCGTCAGTTCGCGCCTCGCGAAGCTTGTTTGCGTAGAACGCAACCGGTTCGACGTGTACACCCCGCCAGCCCTGTTCATAGAAAGTCAAGCTGACAGAATCGATGACCGGGTGCTGCGCGCCAATGTCAATGTAGCGGCCTCGAACAATGTGCTTGAGGGCACGCCAAAGAATGATGTCTTCAAAGTTTTGCGCGTAAGAATTTATTGGCATGGTTTCTTCGCCGCATACGAGGTTGTCATCGACGAACCCGCCGATCAGCCGATGATAGGTGGGCTAGGGAGAATTGACGCGTCAACCAATCTGCATGCGCGACGTCAAAGCTCTGTTGCCTATATCCTTGTAGCCAAAAGACGATGGCATCGTCGGCGGTCTCGTTTAATGACTCCATTCACACGGCCTTGCTAGCGACGCCCAGCCCCGTCGCGTCAGCCAAAATATTACCAATCAAACCAAGCGCTAGCAATGTAATCCGGCCATGAAGGACTACCAGGGTGGCGGAGCATGGACAAGAGATGCGTCAAGACCGCCGAGATTTTGGCCGCCTCGCGGCCATATCATTCGAACTAAACCGGCGCGCTGCACCCTCCCCGAGGGGCAGGCAGGCAAGCTTGTTTTCTTTTTGCTAGGATTTTCTGGTGCGGTTACGACAGTCGGCCAAAACGTCTCTCAGGGTCGCGTCCATATCATATTGCGGAACCCAGGCGAGCAAGCGCCGCGCCAGGCTCGCATCGCCCGCGATATGAGGAAGGTCGACCGGTCGCATACGTGCCTGGTCCTGCTCAATTTGAATTTGCGCCGAGCTGAGTGCAAGCAGACGATCGAGGAGGTCGCGAATGCGAAAGGCGGTTCCAGAAGCGATATTGAGGATTATGCCCGATCTTAATTCAGCGGCCTTCTTGGCGGCGAGCACATAGGCTACGGCAACGTCGCGAACATCGAGGAAATCGCGTTTGGAATCCAGATTGCCAATATGCATGAGTGGAGGTTGGATCCCAGCTTCTATACGGGCAATTTGCATGGCAAAGCCGGGCACGACGAAACTGATGTCCTGTCCGGGACCGGTGTGATTAAAGGGACGCAAACGGATACATTTCAAGCCGCGCCGCGCGAGTGCGCCAAGGGCGAGATCGGCGGCGGCTTTGGTCACAGCATAGTCATCCATCGGATCCAATAACGCTGTTTCATCGAGCGGCAATCCGGAATTTGCGCTGGCGCCGTAGACAAGACCAGAGCCAACAAAGACGAGAACGCATTCTGGCGCGTGGGTGAGAATTGAATGAGCCAGATTCAACGTGCCTTCGACGTGAATCTGCCATGCCTCTCCCGGATTGGAATTGGCAGTCATTGGTGCGGCAATTCCCGCCAAATGTATGATGCAGGTAGGCATGAAGCGTCGGATGGTAATGGCGATGGCGGCCTTGTCTGTGATGTCCAACGATTCGATAGGACCGATCGATGCGTGCATGGCCGCAGCTTTGGCAGTCGCCAAAACATCAATGTCGCCGCAAAGCTGACGTAAACTTGCCACGACGTATGGGCCGACGAATCCGCTTGCTCCGGTGAGCAAAGTCCTCATCTGACAATGTCACAGATGCTCGTGGTGTTTTAAACGCTCGAGATCGGCTTCGACCATCTCGGCCACCATTTCCTCCAACGTCGTTTCGGGCTGCCACCGCAATCGCTCCTTCGCCTTTGTTGCATTGCCTGTCAGCACGTCAACTTCGGCCGGCCGCAGAAACCGTTCGTCGATTGTGGTGTGATCCTCCGCTTTGAGGCCGACATGGTCGAAGGCAAGATTGCAGAATTCGCGCACCGACGTGGAGCGCCCGGTCGCCACCACGTAGTCGCTCGCCTCATTTTGTTGGAGCATCAGCCACATCGCCCGAACGTAATCGCGCGCATGCCCCCAGTCGCGTTTCGCATCAAGGTTACCGAGTGGAAGCGTCTTGGCGAGTCCCAGTTTGATCCGCGCGGCACCATCAGTAATCTTCCGCGTTACGAACTCTATTCCGCGCAGCGGGGATTCGTGGTTGAAGAGGATGCCGCTCGAAGCATGCAGCTTAAAGCTCTCGCGATAATTGACCGTCATCCAATGCGCGTAGAGCTTGGCGATCGCGTAGGGGGAACGCGGATAGAAAGGGGTCGTCTCCGATTGAATTGGCTCTTGTACCAAGCCATACATTTCCGAAGACGAGGCTTGGTAGAAGCGCGCGGTCGGGCACGCCATTCGAGTGACTTCGAGCATGTTGGTAGCGCCAAGACCCGTTACCAAGCCAGTCAGATATGGTTGCTGCCAGGAAGATTTCACAAATGACTGGGCGCCGAGATTGTAGATCTCGTCAGGCTTAACAAGATCAACAACACGTATAAGGCTGGACAAATCTGCGAGATCGCCGTCGTGCAACGTGACCTCTTGAGCGATACGCAGCCATTTCAGACGCGAGTCGACCACATCCGAAGAGGCGCTACGGCGCAAAAGACCATGCACGTCATAGCCTTTACTGATAAGAAAATGTGCAAGATAAGCGCCGTCTTGACCCGTTACGCCCGTAATAAGAGCTCGCTTTGCGCTCATGCTCTGTAACTCTCCAGTTTAACGGCTGCGCCCGAAGCCGCTCGTCGATTGAGGTAACCGACCTTCAGATCCGGAAAAATACTGCCCATCCCAGAAATCGTCTCAATTCATACACTGAAAGTCTCTTGCAAAGAAACGCGAAAATTGCCGGCGCAACGCCCATCGATCTGTGATGACTGATCGCTCGCAATGCTGTCCATCGAAATCTTCATCATGAAATCAATTCCAGGGATTGCAGATCGGCGAGCATTTTTTCGCGTATCGCCGATTCCGAGAGCGCCTGCGCAAAGAAGGTACGCACGTTATCAAGTCGTTGTCGTGCTTCCGTATCAAACGGAAACTGAACGAGCACGCCGAGCGCTTGATAGGTTTCTAAAAGCCAAGGACAATATCTACCGCGACTTTCAAGCTCTTCTATATCGGCAACATGGTGTCGCATTGTAGGATCGACAAATGACACAATGCTTGGAGCGCTCTTTTCGTTGATCAAAGAACTATCTAACTTCAACTCGGACGCGATGTGTTTCACCGTCTCGCCCGGGTTTCTCAGCAAGTTGTCGTAGCTCGCAAACACGCGCGGCGATTGGCGCGTGTGGAGCTCGGCTTCGATCATATGTAAGAGCCACAATAGGCAGCCATAACTGATCGGCAGCCTGTTTCGATTTTTCAAGGACTGGGCGACTTCCAGCGGATTGCGTACGGTGATTGCGAAGCGAGGCCGTGCGCCGACCCGGTCAAGGACCCTGCGCCAGATCGGCATGAGTCGGCACATTCGCGGATCCTTAATAGCGAAGAGCGGAGCGTCGTCGTAGTCTTCCGCGACAGCCGCAGCCAATTCGTCGACGAAAGCGGCGGTTGCCGGAGAGCATTGCCATTCGGCAGAGATTTGTTCGAGGCCAAGCCAAGTCGTTCCCGCCGCCGCCAGAAGTCGGTCGTGGATGGCGGTGATTTCATTCGACTCGAAAAAACCCTTCGGATTGTCGGGCTGCGGAGGCATTGGCCGATTTGGCAGGCGCGCACCCAGTATACCGAGCGCGCCAGCAAGCGCCGACGTGCCGCTGCGATGCATGCCGAGCACGATGACCGCTTGGCGAAGTCTTTCCATCACCCCTCGATGCGCCCTCTCAAGCCCACGGCCCCAAGAGGCGCGGGCAAGCGCTCTTAGCCCAAGTGTTTAGCTGGTCGGCGCGCATAGACCATCGTTGGTCGTTGCCGCACAGTCTATCCGCTCGCGGAGCGCGGCGGAGATAATTCCATGCGGCGGGATACATGCGCGCAATCTCTACACTGTGCCCGCGAAAACGGTCAACGTTGCTTGGCTTGGAGCCTGAATACTTTGATGTTCCCCGTGACCGCGATTTGCCGTCCATAAGGATAAGTGACATCCTTGAAATTTAGCGTTGAGTTGTCGCGACAGGAGTGAGGTTGCCAAGTCGCGCTGATCGGAGGACGACGCATGCAACGGAATGTGCATTTTGTCTCATGTTTGCTGCTTTCTTTTGTTCTTCTTTCGGCGGTCGCCACCGGTGCGCGTGCCCTCGATTATCCTACGCATCCGCCGCGTATCATCGTCGGGTATCCGCCCGGCGGCGCAACCGACATCATGGCGCGCTTGTTCGGCGCTTACCTCAGCCAAAAGCTCGGCACCAATTTCGTGATCGAGAACAGACCCGGCGCCGGCAACAATATCGGCACCGACGTGGCAATCAAATCGCCGGCCGATGGCTATACGTTCTTGCTCGCCAATCCGGCAAATACCATCAACGCCAGCCTGTACAAGCATCTCACCTTTAACTTCCTGCGGGATACGGTTCCGGTCGCCGGGTTCATCCGCGTACCGAATGTGATGGAGGTTAATCCAGAAGTGCCCGTCAAGACGGTGGCGGAGTTCATCGCCTACGCCAAAGCCAACCCGGGCAAGATCAACATGGCCTCGTCCGGCAACGGCACTTCGATCCATCTCTCGGGCATGTTGTTCATGGCCATGACCGGGATTGAAATGCAGCACGTGCCTTTCAAGGGCTCGGCGCCGGCGTTGATCGATCTTCTCGCCAACCGCGTGCAAGTGATGTTCGACAACTTGCCTTCGTCGATTGGCCACATCAAGGCCGGCAAACTGCGCGCGCTGGCGGTGACGACGGCGGTACCGTCGCCGGAGCTGCCTGGTGTACCGACGGTCGCCGAGACGGTCCCGGGATATGAGGCCAGCGCTTTCTTCGGTCTGGTCGCACCCAAGGGGACGCCACCGGAGATCGTCGTTAAGATCAATGCTCTCGTCAATGAAGCACTTAAGGATCCAGCCATTCTCGCCAAACTCAAAGAGCTCGGCGGCATCCCAATGCCTGGGTCGCCGGAGGATTTCGGCAAGGTGCTGGCCGATGAGACCGCCAAATGGGAAAAGGTCGTGCGTGCCGCCAATTTATCCGTCGAGTAAGGGTCAACGCGCGGATTGCCGATAATGACCCGCAAGCGTGCTGAGCAGCTGCGTAGCCACCGTTGGCTCGGCGTCGACGACATGCGTTCGTTCGGCCACCGTTCGCGACTGCGCGGCATTGGCTATGACGCCGAGGATTGGCGCGGCAAACCCGTCATCGGCATCATCAATACTTGGAGCGACATCAATCCCTGCCACGCGCACTTGCGCGCGCGCGCCGAGAACGTCAAACGCGGCGTGCTGCAGGCCGGCGGCTTCCCCCTCGAGGTGCCGGCGATGTCGCTTGCGGAAACCTTCGTCAAGCCGACCACCATGCTCTATCGCAACATGCTGGCGATGGAGACGGAAGAATTGCTGCGCAGCCATCCGCTTGATGGTGCCGTGCTGATGGGCGGCTGCGACAAGACCACGCCGGCCCTGATCATGGGCGCGATCAGTATGGGCATTCCTGCGATCTACGTGCCCGCCGGTCCTATGCTGCGCGGCAATTGGCGTGGCGAATATCTCGGCTCCGGTTCCGACGTGTGGAAATACTGGACCGAAAAGCGCGCCGGCAACATCAGCGACGAGGAATGGAACGAGATCGAAGGCGGCATCGCCCGCTCCTTCGGCACCTGCATGGTGATGGGGACGGCGGCGACGATGATGGCGATTGCCGAGGCGCTCGGCTTGTCGCTGCCCGGCGCCTCTTCGATCCCGGCCGCCGATTCAAATCATCCGCGCATGTGTGGCGTCGCCGGTCGCCGCGTCGTCGAGATGGTGTGGGAAGACCTGACGCCGCAGAAGATCTTGACGCCCGCCGCCTTTGACAACGCCATCAAGGTGCACATGGCGATGGGCGGCTCGACCAACGCCATCATTCACGTCGTGGCGATGGCGCGCCGCGCCGGTCTGCCGATGGATGTCGATACGTTCGATAAGCTGTCGCGCCAGGTACCGGTGCTCGCCAATGTGCGGCCGTCGGGCAAATACCTGATGGAGGATTTCTTCTATGCCGGTGGCCTGCGCGCGCTGATGCAGAACCTGCGTGAGAAGCTCGATCTCACGTGCCTCTCCGTCACCGGCAAGACGATCGGCGAAAACATCGAGGGCGCCAAGGTCTATCTGTCCGACGTCATCCACTCGCTCAACGACCCGGTCTATGCCGAGGGTGCGACCGCCGTGCTCAAGGGCAACCTCGCGCCCAATGGCTGCGTCATCAAGCCGGCCGCCGCTGATCCGCGCTTCTTGAAACATCGCGGCAAGGCGATCGCCTTCGATGACTACAACCACATGATGCGCGAGATCGAGCGCGACGATTTGGACGTCACGCCCGACCACATCCTGGTGCTGAAGAATGCCGGCCCCAAAGGTGGCCCCGGCATGCCGGAATGGGGCATGCTGCCGATCCCGAAACGCCTGTTAGGGCAGGGGGTTCGCGACATGATCCGTATTTCCGACGCGCGGATGAGCGGCACGAGCTACGGCGCTTGCATCCTGCACGTGGCGCCGGAAAGCTTCGTCGGCGGGCCGCTTGCCTTCGTGCAGACCGGTGACGAGATCGAGGTCGACGTCGACAAGCGGCTCATCCATCTGCATGTCTCCGACGACGAACTCGCGCGCCGCCGCGCCGCCTGGACGCCGCCGTCGCCGAAATATCCGCGCGGCTACGGCGCGATGTATTCTGAACATATCGGGCAGGCGGATGAGGGCTGCGATTTCGATTTCCTCGCGCCGCGCGGCTCGATCCCTGAGCCGGAAATTCATTGAGTGCCAGCCGCGATAATCCAATGTGGTCTGGCGGCCCAGCATATGCGTGCCAAACGCTCAAAAAGCAAAAGCCGAGTGACCTCGGTTCCGAGTCTGGTGACGGGAAATTCCTGCGCGCCCGGGGGTCCGCGCGCGTGACACCCGCTTCGCGGGGATCCTAACATTCGACGGGAATTATTCGATCACCGTCTTTGTATTGGCATTCCTTCGCTGACGGTTTCGCGCTGACCGCCCGGGTCGGCGCGGCCTGCGCAGGCGGGGACGAGTCAAAAACGTCGACCTGCAAGCCACTCGATGACCTATGCATCACGTAGTCATGACCTTCCAAAATTCGCGTAACGACGCGCGGGAGCGGTCCGTTAAAGCGTCCATCCGTCGCGGTCCCCAAAGCCTTGGCGCTTCTATAGTTAAACTGGAAGGAAAGTCGGAGCGCGGCCAAAACTTGTTCAAGCGTCGCGTCTTGTACCTCAAGCGTGAGAGCATCTGCATTGCCGGAGATGCGGACTTCCGATTGGACGGGCTGCGTCGGAACAAACGAAACGATCGACAGGGCGAGCAGCACAACCAATCGTGTCACCCGGCGCCGTGCTGGCGCCGGGCACGCCTCGATCTTGCCTTGTCGGTCGAATTTCATTTGCTCTGCACGTCACGCAACGTGCTGCAAACTCCGCTTAGCTGCTGCTAATTGAAAGTGTAACCCACCTGCTCGTAGTATTGCCCAATCTGCGTACACGAACCAGAGCATGAGGCCCCGTCTCCCGCCATCACCGTGGTGTTGCCGACATGGAAGGTGTTTATCGAGCTACCCGTATAATGGGAAAAGATCGTCAGTAAGTTATTGCCGGGGTCATGCATGAAGAACGCGGTCGTATTGAACGTTGCGCTCCCCCTCTCGAGCACAACCCAAGTCGTCCCCGTGTAAGGGGCTGTGGTTGAATCGACGCCGGTGCCGGTCGTCACGATGCCGGTGCCGTTGAAGCTGATATCGGTATCGATGAGTGTGGCCTTTGAGCTCGTGACACTTAATCCCGTCGTCAGATTTCGTATGGTGGAGTTGAAAACCGCCAAGCGGCCAGCGGTGAGCGAGATGCCGATCGTGTTTGAGGCTCCGACACCGGTAATTTGAAAATTGCGAACGATTACGACGTCGCTGGCGCCGGCACTGATCGTGATTCCAATGGTGCCGGAACTGACCGAGATGGCGGCGCCGTCGGTGCCGAGGAGAGTGATTGAGTGATTGATGGTGATCGGGCCATAGCCGGCGCCATCGAGCGCTACAATCTCGCCGCCCGCCGAAGTAACTGTATAAGCTGCCGCCAATGTGCGGCAGGGATTATTCCGCGGACAATTCGACGATGAATTGGCATCATTTCCGAGACCGCTGATGAATGTGCGGCCGGTGGTCGACACCGCGCTCGCCGCCGACGTCAAGACCAGGCTGGCCGCTATCGCCGACAGTGCGAGCCGCAACGATTCCACTTTCGTCATTGTCACCCCCTGTTTTGAAAAATGTGCCGAGAACAGAATGTTAACTGCACGTCATTAATTCATCAACATGGCAAAGCCCGGCTGCAATTAGATGACGGGCTGTGAAGACCGGCCATTATTGCCGCGACTTGACTCATCGTAAGACCAGCTTTGCCGGCCCGATGAAACCCCAACGACAAACGCTAGCCGCGGAAACCCCCGCGGCGGAAATCCTTAGAGTTCACAGCCGAATGGCGCGCAATGTCACGCAAAGTCAATGCTTTGACCCTCTGTTTACGGGTCTTATAGATGCAACGCACAAGCGCCCCGGTCCTTTAGATTGGTATCTGCGCAGCTTAATTCGGAAGCATTGGTGGGCGAATGCGTGGAACTATGCCGCATGTATTGCCGCAAAAAAGTTGCGTGGACGAGTGGAAAACGTCGCCTAGACAGGACATGATGACGACGAGCGCAGGGAGCGCTCAACCCGTACTCCGGGTGTAACCAGATAGTTCGGAGGGCGACTTATGCGCTTAATGACTGTATGCGCCGCCATGCTCGGCATCGCATTTGTGATGCTCACGTCGGCGGGCACCGCGAATGCGCAAGCGACCCGCACGTGGATCTCTGGCGTCGGCGACGACGCCAATCCGTGCAGCCGCACGGCGCCGTGCAAGACCTTCCCCGGCGCCATCTCGAAGACAGCGGCAGGTGGTGAAATCGATTGCCTCGATCCGGGCGGTTTTGGCACGGTAACGATTACCAAGGCAATCACGCTGGATTGCAATGGCTGGGGCTCGATCCTGAGTTCAGGCGTGAACGGTATTATCATCTCATCGGCGCTTCCGGCCGGCGCGTCCGTAACCATCCGCAACCTGTCGATCAACGGCGCGGTGGGCGGCTTAAGCGGCATCAGATGGTTAGCTAGCAGCGGCGCATTGCACGTAGAAAACGTGCAAATCTTCGGCTTCACCACAAACGGCATCGACTTCGAGAATACCGCCAGCGCGAATCTGTTCGTGCGTAACTCGCAGATCAGCGATAATCCCGGCGGCGGAATTCTGGTCAAGCCGAGCGGCGGCGTGCTTGCGAACGTCTCGGTCTATCAATCGAAACTCGACCGCAATCTGTTCGGCCTGCGTGTCGAAGATGGCGGCAAAGCCACGGTGCAAGACACCATAGCCCAATCGAACAACGGTAACGGCTATTTGGCGGTGGGCGTTTCGGTTGCGTCTGAGATCAATCTCGTCCGCAGTGTCGCGGCGAACACCTTCACCAATGGCGTGGCGACGAGTGGCGCTCTCGCCACCATTAATGTGTACTACTGCGCCATCACCGATAACGGTACCGGGGTCAATGCAACTGCCGGCGGAACGATCGCGACGACCGCCCCGAGTACCAATCTGGTTGTGGGGAACGGTGCACCCGGAGCATTCACCAGCACCGTTTCGCTGCAGTAGTTGAGGCGGACGAGTGACGTCTGGAACGTAACGATGCGGAGCCGCCGATCCATCTGCGGCTCCGCGTAAAAATCGGAACTAGCATTTTTTTATGTTTGCAAATCAAGGCGAACAATCCGAGCTGATGCGAAGCATTTCGGCCATTCGCTGCGCCACCAAAAGTTAAGTATCGCCAATGCGGCCGAACATTCTTTTTATAATGGCCGATCAGTTTCGAGCTGATGCGCTCGGCAGCATCGGCGGCTATGCGCGCACGCCTAATCTAGACAATCTCGCCGCCAAGGGCTGGCTGTTCACCAATACTTTTGCCAATTCAGTTGAATGCATCCCGAGCCGGATTAGTCTGGCGACGGGGCTCTATCCGCATCAGACGGGCGTCGACCGAAATTTCGAATGCACTCTCAATCCGGATTACCCCAATTGGATGCAGGCGGTCCGCGCCGCCGGCTATCGAACCAGTCTCTTTGGCAAGACTCATCTTCATCCTCACGTGGGCGACATTCGGGACCGGGTGGAGCTCATGCACCGCTATGGGCTGCAGACGGTCGATGAAACGGTCGGACCGCGCGCTTCAGCATACGTGCGGAGCAACCTCACCGAACTTTGGGAGACGAAGAAGGTATGGGACGCCTATCGCGCCGATATTTTGGATCGCTTTGCGACCAAGGCGTTTGTGGCGAGGTCAAGCCCACTTCCGCTTGAGCTCTACTATGATTGCTACGTGGGGTCGGTCGCGCGGGCCTACCTCAACGACTTGCCGCCGGGCGAAACATGGTTCTGTTGGGTAAGCTTCGTGGGGCCGCACGAACCTTGGGATGCTCCCGAACCCTATGCCAGCATGTACGCGCCAGCGGACATGCCGGCCCCACGGCCGGTAACGCTGCACGCCACCGAAACGCGTGGTTTGTTGAAGCCCTTGTATCAATCCGCAGTTTATAGCCCGGACGATCTCTCCGCCGTCGATATTGCGGCAATGCGCGCAAACTACGCCGGCAATGTGACGCTGATAGACGATGAGATCGGCAAGATCATCGAGACCATTCACCGCCGGGGCGAGTTGGACCGAACATTGATCGTTTTCACGTCGGACCATGGCGAGATGAACGGTGACCACGGGCTGCTATACAAGGCGAATTTCTTCGACCCGGCGATCAAAGTACCACTGATCATTGCGCCGCCCGGATTTGTTTACAGGGGAGCCCGCGGAGTGACGTGTTCCGCGTTGGTTGAACTGATGGATGTCGGGGCCACGATAATGGCCTACGCGGAAGCTGGCGAATTGTCCCACTGGCAAGCGCGTTCTCTGCGTGATCTCGTTGATTCGCGGGTTTCCAATCATCGTGAGAATGCGGTCAGCGAATTCAGGGGACACACCTGTGTCGTTAGCGAACGTCTAAAGGTCGAGTTCGACTCGCTCCTCAATCCGGTGCTTGCGTTTGATCGAACCAGCGACCCGCAAGAACAAGCCGATCTTTCGCTCGATAGCGACCGGCAGGCTGAGTTTGCAGCGCTGAAGAATTGGCTTCAGTCGTTCATGAACGCGACCCCGCCTCTTTCCGCGGTTGTCGACAGATCCAGTCGCCGACAATGATCTCGTCCGAAAATCTCATTGTGCTTGCGCGGTCTGCAGCCGCTCTCGACCGGCAAGACCTGTGGGCGCAAATTCTCAACAAGATCGAAGCAAAGACTGTGCTGGAGCTCGGCGTATGGAAAGGCGAGTTTGCCGCCCACCTGTTACAGCACTGTCCGACAATTGAACGTTATTACATGCTCGATCCATGGCGGCATCTTGATCATTGGAACAAACCCGCCAATGTCGATCAGCAGATGTTTGGTGCGATTTACGATGAGGCGATGGCTCGTACCGACTTTGCTCGCGAACGGCGGGTCATCTTACGCGGAACGACTTTGGAGATGATTGACCGGATACCCGATACCGCGCTGGATGCGGCTTATATCGACGGAGATCACACGCTGCGCGGGATTTCGATCGATCTCATCCGCAGCTATACGAAGATTCGGCCCGGTGGAATCCTAGGCGGCGACGATTACACACCTTCGATCTGGCAGCACGCCGAAAACTTCGAACCCAGTCTCGTATGTCCTTTCGCGGCCTATTTTGCCGAAAGCCAGGGAGCGCATCTCGTAATTTTGCCGCATAATCAGTTTGCAATCATCAAACCGACAAACATGGATAGTCGTTTTCGAGTGACCGACACCACGCAAAGTTATGGAGAGCGAAGCCTTCTTTCGCAGGTTCGAAAACGCATTTGAGTTCTATTTGCCAAAGACGTACCCAAAAGCCTCGATGTCGCGCTGCATCCATCCGATTTAGAAGTCGTCAGCGTCGGATGCAAACGATAGCGACAATCCGTGTCGTCCGAGATGTAGGCCGGAGAATATTATTGTGCTCGTCACGCCATCAGCTCACCGTTTCCAATGGAAGCGAGCGGATTTGGCTCAGCTAAAGAAATGGCATCGCGTCGCAAGCCGTGCGGTTCTTTCAAAAAACCTATCGGCCGAAGGCGTATCCGAATCTTTTAATATCGCCCCGAGAGCGAGCTTTGGTTGCCATCGGCCGCGTGTAATAATCGGCGTAATGGCGGTGCGTTGATCTGTTGATGTGCGGAAGCAACATGACGCTTCTGTTAGACTTCTTGGAGATAATCGCATCGCTTGCTGCAGCTTCTCGAAGCAAGGCATTGGTGCGCTGGCGTCATCTCACGCGCGGCACGCGTCGGCGGCCATTTGCAATCTATCGATCGACGGCATCCACGACTTCGATAGTTCGGGCGAAAACAGACCTTTGGCTTCTCGCAAAAATGGGATGGTACCTTCACCAATGGCGTCGCGACAAGTGGTGCGCTCGTTGGTATCAACGTGTACTGTTGAACCTACGCAGAACGGCATTCCCGGATGATTCAACGGCACGATTACGCTGCGGTAACCGGGGCACACGCGCAAACGTGCCAGAAAGATGACCATGCGGAACCGCCGATCCATCCGCGGCCCGCACTGAAATCGGGGCTAGAATATTAGAAAGTATAAGGCGACCGAGGCACGTCGGCTTTTGATGGCCTCGTGCCTCGGTCCATTGCTCCGGTCAACGCTGAACTCGACTGTCCGATTCTGGCTGAGCCCGGATGAAAGTTTGGGCAAAGTCAGAACTCAGTGGCAGTCAGCGTCAACAACGTTGTTATGCAGTTTATTAGAACTCCATTTGAATCTGGTAAACCGAGTATGGAGAATAACCGCTGTTGTACCATGCATAGTAAGCGTGCCCAGACCTGCAGATCTCCTGAATTGAAGTCATCATACTCGTCGCGTACGCGGCGTTTATATAAGCATAGACGACGTCGCCTTCAGTGTTGTATGCGAAGATATAGTGATAAGTTTGATCCGTGTACCATATAGCAGCGTAACAATGTCTGTAGTTCGCACCATTGACTATTGTTGCCGGGGCAACGGTGTTGGGAGCTATAGTATTGGCAGGAATCACGCCCGTGCCAGTTATTGTGCCAATCGGCCCGACGGCAAAGTGCCTGATTTGTGACATAAGCTTCGAGGCATCGATTGGAGCCTGCTGCGCGTGCGTCGACCCTAGCACTCCCACAAACAGGGCCGTCGCTAGCACAATGTATGATGTCAGCTTCCACTTCATGGAACTCTCCCCCAAGAATTCATCGGAGCCATCATTGGCAAAGAAGCTACGCCACCATGGCGCGCAACTTGAAGTATATGCCGACAAAAGTCAGAATGACAAGTGGAGAGAACAGCATGCCAGCTTCAAGCAGCAGGTGCCCCGCACTTTCCAAATAGAAAAGCGAAGTCGCTAAGAAAGGTGTCCAGCTGGATTAGGTTCGGAGGCCGCTGTCGGCAAGATCGAGATACGCGTCGCAAAGGTCAAGGTCCGCTGCAGCGCGGAGGGCGAGGCGGTCTTCACGGTTGCGGTCGCGTCCTACACCTCTCCGGATCCAGTATCTTGATCCGGCTTTGCGCTAGGTGCCAGCCTGCGCCTTGGCACGCCCTCGGCAAACCTTCCGCGGATTTCGCAAAACCGCGGGTCAACCTGAATGCCGACAAATAGGTTAGGCACCGGTGATGACAGCCAAACGACGATCTGACTCCCGTCGTATTGGACTATTGCCAGGTATGCCTCGTGCGATAGTCCGGTTTCTTGAACGGCACGACGTTCGGCTCACTGGCACCAAGGAGCGTTATTTCGGGCAGCACAACGATCACGATACGCCAACCGTCGGTGCAGACTCCTGAACGCGCGACCGCTCAACATCGCGGCGAGACGGCATTATTGCCGTCATCGCGTTGCCGCGTTATTGCCTGCATCGGCGTACACCTATAAGAGGTCGCGTGAGAGCCCTTGGGGCTTGGCAGGAAGGAATCCAAGTTTGCTGGGATCGTATCGATACCGCCTGGTGGTGCCGGACATCCCGGCACCGACCGAATACCTTCATTTACTCGAGGAAATTCACCAAAACGGCTGGTATTCGAATTTTGGTCCGCTGGTCCGGCGACTGGAAAGTGAGTTATTAACGACGTTCGGTGCGTCGGAAGAAAGCTGCGTTACTTGCTCCAATGCGACCGCCGGATTATCAGCCGCTCTGCTGGCAAGCGGCCGAACAGGTCCGGTTCTGATTCCAGCCTTCACATTTCCAGCTGCGCTGGGCGCGGTGCGCGCGGCAGGAATGACGCCAATCGTTGCGGATGTTGACCGGCAGACTTGGACGCTACGAGGGGCTATGCTTGACAGAGCTCTCGGCGAAACCGGTGCGAAAGCCGTCATCCTGTTGGCGCCCTTCGGTATCCAGCAGAATTGGACGGAAGAGCTCGCGATCTGTCGTCGGCGCGGCGTCGCTCTTGTTATCGACAATGCCGCTGGCCTCGGCGGCCCACGCTCTTCACAGGGTTTCGGCGAGGAGGTCTTCGAAATCTTCTCCATGCATGCAACCAAGCCGTTTGCCGTAGGCGAAGGGGGCGCAATTTTCGCGCATCGCAGCCACGATGCTGCGCTTCGGTCTGCGCTCAACTTCGCGCTGGATTCTCATACCAACCCGGCAGGTCCTGCCTGGGGTTTCAATGGCAAAATGTCCGAATTTCACGCAGCAATAGCGATCGTGCAATTGACCCGAATTCGCAGTGCCGTTGTTCGACGTCAGTCGTTTGCTGCGATCTATCGAGACCGCTTGGTAGCCTATCCAGAGCTCGTTTTCCCGAACGACGTGGAGTGTGCACCTTGGCAATTTTTTCCGGTTTTGCTTCCAAGCGCGGAGGCAGCGGAACGTCTCATCAAAGCCGCCGCCGCGGCCGGAGTCGAGCTACGCCGCTATTACAGGCAGAGTCTTTCGCTTTGGCCTAACACCCAATGTTTCGAAACGTGCCCGGTCGCCGAGGACCTTGGGGACCGGATGTGCGTGCTGCCGGTACGCAGCGTTGCCTCCGATGACGAAGTCGGCCAGATCGTGACTCTCATACTCGGCGCCCTCAATCAATCGCTAACCACCGCCGGTGGCTAGAGCTGCTCTACGCCCGGATTGATTTTCCCTAAAATCACGCTCAATCGGACCGTCGATGACGCTCCGCCTCATGCATGGCGACTAATCGAAATTTCCGCTCCGCATTTCCATCCAGAGCAATTCTGCCGCTTTATTACGCCGCGAGCCACCCCAGTCGCACACTATGTTCATTAGAAGCTGGGGCGAATGGATCGTCGTCTGCGAGAACTAGGAATTAGCGGACTTGCGATCATTGACAAGATCGCGCACAGCGCAATACGAGGTCAATCAGACGACGCCGAGTTCGTTAGCCTTCAAGGTGTCGATCTTAGTCGCCGTTGTCTGAGCTATAACCAAGAAGGTGTTCGTGTGGGTACAGCTTTTCTGCGTGATCGGCTTCGCGAAAAAGTGGATCAATTTTCTGCCGGGGTCGTCGGTCCTGTCCGATCACGGTCCGAGATTTTGCTAATCGAGCGCGGCGACCCAGACCCCTTCTATTGTTCCGAAACCTCCGAGGGGCAAGTCGGCCGGCAATCAGCGGCGCGTGATTGCCAATTACACCGAGCTCCTGGCGGACCTATCGCAGCGATTCCGTAACTGCTGCAATTTAGTGTTGGAGCGTCTTTCACTTGCTGAGCAGATTGCCTGTTTTTCAAGCGCCGATATCGTCGTTGCCCAGCAAGGGGCAGCCCTCTCAAACACGATATTGATGAGACCGGGGCGGCAGTCATTGAAGTAGTCCCGATGCAGGCGCCAAGCCCTCTTATCTATGGTGGGCTGGCCGCGATCATGGGGACTCGCTTCACACAGGTTCCGCAAGCCGACAATTTCGCGCCGTTGATCCCGCCCTTATCATTAATACGCTAAAGAAAGTCCGCGAACGTAATTAGTATAGGCTGACCACGGATAGGCCGGATGCGAGCAACGTTTCGTAGTGGAAGTTGTCGCAATTCGCCGGCGTTAGTCTTGGTAGTGAAGTGCGCGAACCAAAATAGTGGTATTATCTATAGGGGCTCAGCAAGCGATGATGGAACTGAGCTTTCAGCGCATTGTTAACGTCGGTGACAAGTGCGGGCAGAATGCTACACCCACTGCCGGCAAACGGAACCAAAAACTTCAACTCCAGTCCGGCTCGACTAAAGGCTTCGTCTTGGTACAAAGCGCGTCCACCTGGCGCATTGACGTAAGTGCGACCGCCCAGGCGATGAACGAGCGCGATCACGCGGTCTTGACCGCATAAATGTGGGTCCACTGCGAAGCTGGAACTCCGGACTATTCGCGGTCGCAGATCCAAAGCCTCGGCGACCAACCGTAAGCCCGCTTCCAAAAACCCAACCAGGTTGTCGAGCGGACGATATAGGTGAGCGCGCACCCGATCGGCCCAGGGCCCTCGCGCATCCGCAAGCCAGCACAACCGCTTCAACCGTTGATCGAGAATGTCGCGCGCGCCGGCCGTAAAGACAATATCCTTGATCAAGGTTTCGCGCGGCTGTCGGGCGAGTGGGAGCGTCAGCCATTCCAACGCGCCGTGCGGGCCTGGGACTTCACAGCGATGCACCCGGCCGCGACGGGGAAACTGCACGTCATCGAATATGACAAAGGTTTCGGCAGCTGCAAGAAGACGAAAATAGCCAACATAGGGAAAGAAATATGGCTGCATCACCGCGACACTAGCGCGATGCGGGTCCAGTGCCGTGATGTCAGCTGGTCGGCATTCAGAATGGGAGTGTCGTGGCGATGTCACGTGCGCCTCTCACGCAGGAAAGTGACGACGCTGCCGCAGTTTCGATGTTGGCAAACTACATCAGCCGAGGTTGAATCAGCAAGCTCGATGCGCGCGGTGGCGGCGGGCGAGCTCCCAATTCGCCTGAGTGTCTCAAACTCCATAGCGGGCGACCAATTGGTCGAAGCGTTTGACCGCCCGCGGATACAATTCGACGTCGGCCGCACAATACAGGTCGATCGTCTTGCGAAAGACTGGATCGATCGCGTAGAAATCGCCTGCTCGATCCGGGTTTACATTCTCTCGCAAATTTATCGGCGGAAGTTTGCAGCCAAAGACGGCTTCGAACAGCGCGACGCTGCGCTCATACTTCTCCGCCAAGCCAACTACTGCCAAGTCCTCAAGGGCGATTTTGCCCAAAAACATCGACTGAACATTCGGAAGCATTGTCGCAAACTCCAGTAGCGTCGGCTTTCTCTAGCGCGAAATGAGGTGCCCGCTGTTTTAGGGATGTGCATTGAAATAATCATAATCCGCCGAAACTGTCCTGTTGGCCTAATGTTCTGAATTGAGTCAAGTCGCCTGACTCGTATACTTCGTGATGGCCATTGATTGGGCTTTCGACGTGGTGCACTGTCGCCTTAGCGCTCTAAAGCCATCCGGACATGAAAGGAAGAATTTGAGGGACGAATTCTATCGTTGCCCGAAGTGTGGAAGTTCACATTTGCGCGCATCTTCCACGGTTTGGAAATGCCTAAGCTGTGATGAAGCATTCGGGTGCGTGAAAGGGATTCCACGGCTATATGTTGAGTCCAGATTAGGCGCTCGCGACGCTTTTTTGCGAGATTACTTCTATAGTGGCTTCTTCGGCAAGCATTACTCCTTTATGTGGCCATTTATTGTGCTTCCGGTCCGCCCTTTGCATCTTTCGTGGCTTTATTGGGTTGCGTATTGTGCAGGGCTCGTTTTCTGCCTTGGCACCATCGGTTTCTCAATAGACTTGCTGCTTTCCGAGGCGGAATCTTGGCCAGCAAAGGTCGTGGCCCTCATGGCCCTTGCAGCTATCACGTTGCTGTTTTGGCGGCACCACTATTTGTTTTATATCCTGGTCCTCGCCGTCCCCACCAAGGTTTCCGTGCTGTTATCTAAGTTCAGGCCAATAGAGTCGTTCCAAGACTTGCACACACGTATTATCCAGAACCTTAATCAGCATTCCGAAACGCTGAAGATTCTCGATATCGCCACCGGCAACTGCAGCTCGCTTTACAAACATGGCTGGATGAAGCTGAACGCCGAATTCGCCGGCATCGATCTTTCAGAAACAATGCTCACGCACGGACTTTACTTTATGAGCGACAAGAAAATCCCAATCGATTTGGTCTTAGGCGACGCCTGTGATCTTCCGTTCCAAACAGGCATTTTTGATGTCGTCTTGAATTACGGCGCGCTCAACGCTATGACCGACCCGAGGCGAGCCCTTGCTGAAATGTCTCGGGTAGCAAAACCCGGCGGCCTAGTGCTGTTCCTTGATGAACAGATTTACCGCGGCGCCTCCTGCATCGAGCAGTTGTATTTCAGTAAAGTGCTGTCCGCTCATAATCTCGTCGATCACTGTCCGGTTGAACTGCTGCCGGCCGATCTTGAGGACATTGAGGTTATACAAGTGTACCACTTTTATTACATCTGCATCGCCCGCAAAGCACAAGTTGAGCGCCGTATCGAAAGCGGGTGTCGGTAAGCCTTCGTTGACGGGGCCGAGACGATATTTGCCAAGACTTTACTGAAAGATTGGTCCATCGAAGTCACGATGGTCACTCAAATAACAGGCTGTCATATCGGCTGAGATTTAAAATATGTTCGCGCAAGCGCGCATTCACGCTGTTGAGATTGTTGGCTGACATGAATGCGGCATATGCAGAGGCCTCAGCCAAGAATTTGCGGCGATCGAACTGGTCCGTTCGCAAATAATGGATGACTCTAATATCGCTCACGCTGTCGATCCTGAAATTATCCGGGGCGACAAATGGAAGTGAATCATTTGAGCAATTGTAGGCAAACGTAACGAAATCGGTTTCGAGGGCGGCAACTACGGTTAGAAGGCTCAGGCAAATCTGGGAACTGAAGAAACTGGCATCCGTCAACGCGCGTGCCAAGTTGCTGTAGCGCTCGTACAGTGGGGCGACCGCGGCAAAGGCATCACGACTGAAGGCAACGAAGCCGTAATTGAAATACGCGGGAGCGAGGCCCATAGTGCCGGCGCTATCTCCAGAGTAACCGGTTGTGAGTTGGGGCTCACCGAGTCCTGCCTCTGCGAAGATCCGCCGCCACTCGCATTCGCCCTTCGCCGCACTCGGGCCGAAAGGCGAAAAATGCGCTTGCAACCCGCCGATGCGTCGTTGCCCAGATTGGCCGACCCGATGAATAAGCTCATCGATACGCTCGACGAGGCATACATCCGCGTCGCACATCACTATAACGTCGGCTTGGCTCGGAGACAGAAAGCGATCAGCACCGGTTGCGAAAAAGCTATGTTGGCGAAAATGCTCCGCTGAAACCGCGCGCCACTCGACGGGATAGCTCTTGCTCCACGCATTCGCTGCGCGGACCGAGTCAAGATCCGCATAATCTCCGACCGATACAAGAATGCGGGCGCAGTCGTAAGGAGACCCAAGACTCCGAAGCGATAGCGCTGCCAATCTCACCGTCGAGTAAAATTCAGCATTCGGAGATATTGCGAAACGGAATTCCAAATTCATACACCGACACCCCCTTGGTTCCGCGACGACGAATGCGACCTCCAGGACGAACTTATATCGCACCTTCGCTTAGACGTGCCCAGCCGAAACCGGCTCGTCCGAAATCGTCGCCGTTATAGAACATAATCCAGTCGTCGCGATAGGATACGATGCAAGCGTAGGCCTGCATCCAACTGTCGAAGTCAACAACGATAGGAGGGTTATCGAACAATACTCGCTCTAGCGCTCCCATGAAAGACTGCCGCGCATCGGCCAGAACGGAAACCATGTGATACGCACCTTCGCCAGGTCCGCGGTAAGACACGCCTCGGCAGCTAAACCAAAGCCGCTGACCATGCGCTGTTTCAGTGATCCAAGGCCTTACGAAGCCGGCGTCCGCGGGCGTCTTCAGGCCGACGGCGGTTTCGGAACGGGGGTCCCATGTCAATCCGTCGGCAGAACGCGTCGTACGAATTTCGTAAAAATGATCAAGCTGCCCGTCTACCGTGCGCCAGTCCGTTCCGCCGGTGTACCACATGCGATAGCCGTCAGGGCCTCTCAGCACGGTGCAGGCGGCGCTGAAGAAAGGATCGAATGGTCCGGTACTGTACACCGGACCACGAAATGCTCGTCTGAATTTTAGTCCGTCGTCACTAACAGCGAGACCAATTGCGCTCTGTGTGCGAACATCTTGGCGAACAATAATGCCGGTGTAATAGAGGTGCACCTGTCCGTCGACCATTAGCGCTGCGGAAGGCCCGACACCCATGTGGTCGAACGCACCGGGCGGCCCCAGGTCGAGCAGGGGTTCGAAGTGCTCGGCCACGATGCGCATACCGCCGCCGGGATCAAGGTCGACGGCAAGAATACGACTGCGGTTACTGCGGTCGCGCGCGGCGAAATAGACGCGCCATAGACGGTCCGAGAGCGGCAACACCGTCGGCATCTGGGCGTGGCTCACCCACCAAGGGTGATCTCGCTTTACCGCCACGAGCAGGCCTTCGCGATGCCAGAGCGGCGGCTCGATCATCGAAATCGCAAGCGTTTGAGGCGCGAGCTCGGATAAGGCGCGACCGCATCGTTCGGTCCCGGTACCACGCTCTGCGCCGGCAGATTCCGCTTCACCAGTGCGCCTGATCCCACAAAGCAAGCGTCGCCAAGCGCGAGGCTGGTTTCGATTCCGACGCTACCCGCGATGAAACAGCGCTCGCCAAGAGTAACACCGCTGCCGACAGCGACGTGGCTAGCGAGGAAACAATAATCGCCAATTTGGGCGTGGTGACCGATATGGTTGCCGCTCCACAGCATCACTCCGACGCCGATGCGCACAAAGGGTTGGATTACATTGGCCTCTAGGATAAAACAATTCTCCCCGATGTCCCGAGTATAGACATGAGATTGCGGATGGATGAATGTCGCAAATTCATAGCCGCGCGCTTTGCCTTCCAAGTGTCGCTCGCGGCGGAAATCATTGAGTCGGCGGTAGCTGAGAGGTCCTAATAGCTTAACCGAACCAGGCGGAAAGATATCTTCGAGCCGCTCCCAACTGACGAGCGGCAGACCGCGAAACGTCTCCGACTTTCGAAAAGCACCATCGACGGTGAATCCGACAATGCGATCACTGCTATGCGCGTCAATATATACTTTGGCGACGTCGGCAATCTGACCGGCACCAAAGACGACAATATCAGCCAAAGCGGCAATCCATCGCTATGCAAAAGAACTTATGTCCTATTGTGAATTGCTTGGCAAGCATCGCCGATGGTGGGCTCGACGAAATGCAATTCGTCGAGCCGGCGCGCCAAATTGGCAACTCTACTTGACTGCCCCCGAATTCGACAGCCTCGTCTTGGCCGGAACACTAACTCCATCACTGCGAATCTTCCGGTCGCCGGTTAGCCCGACCTATTTCCGTATCCCACGACTATTTGGTCAAGCTTTCAGACGCCACCACATTCGGTGTTCCAGAATCTTTCAGCGTGCCCCAACCGACGCATGAGGACCAGGGAATGCCAGATTTGGCAAGGATATAAGCGGGATCGATGCTGGGATTGTAGGCACCAGGATAGACCCCTGCCAAATTGGCGCTGCCGCAGGTGCCATTCGTTATACTGGTGACATGGGAGGCAAGGGCATTTGACTGAGCCAAGCCGTAAATGGCGCTTACGAGATTGTAGCTGCTGGACGAAAAGAAGCCTGCCCGGTCGAACAGGGCGGCGAGCATTGGCGCTGCGGCGCTGGTGCCGCCAACCGAGCACCATCCCCCACAGTAGGTGGTATTGTACACCCATACCCCGCTTCTCGGATCGGCATCCGCGGCCAGATCCGGCGCGCCACGGTGGGTACCGACGATTGCTGACATGAAGTTTTGGTAGGCGGGCCGCGGTTCATAGGTGCTGACGCCGCCCCCGGTACCGGTAGAATCGTGATCGGAGTTCCAGACCGATTCGCTCAGGAATGCGCCGGTTGTCCCATTGCGATTGATGGTCGTGCCGCCGACCGCGATCACGTTTGGAGATACTGAGGGATACTCCGTCCCCGGATTATCGCCGGAAGATACGAAATAAATCACGTTGCTGCCGGTGAAGTAGGTATCGTAAGATGTCTCGCTGGCGAATTCTGCGCCGCCCCAGCTCATCGATATGTAGCCACCGCCCGCCGCCTGTATGCATGCCGTCGCGATCTGCACCGCATTGAACAAATCAGTATAGGAATTTGACGTAGCTTCGACCAGATAGATCTTGGCGCCGGGTGCCATTGCATGCGCCATCTCGATATCCAAAGCGGCCTCGAGGTTCCAACCGGTATTTCCGCTCGGTTGCGTGCCGTTCGTGCAGCCGTTTACGGGAGAGCCGGTGCCATATATCACGGTAAAATCTGCCGCAGCCAAACCGAACTGCGCATTGAAAGTCGCCAAGTCGGCCGCTGCCGTCGGATAGTCGTAAGCGTCGACAATCGCGATAGCTCTTGTACCGCCCGAAGGATTGGTCGTCACGGTGTTTGGATTGCAACCGGGGACGACGGTTACGACGTTGTAAATGCACCCCAGCGAGGCCGGCGTTTCGAACAGATACCCGGCAAAGGGCGGCCCGACAGTGATGTTCGGATTGATCCGCGGAAAGCCGCCTTGGGGAACCGCCAGCAAAAGATGCGTGTGAAACCGGCCGGGTTGCGGGAGGCTCGAGGCCGGCTTGATCATCTGCAGGCGCGCGTAGGGGTTCAGGACGATGCTGTCGGCCGGCAGCATCACCCCGGGCCGTATCATCACCTGGGACGTTTGGGCTGTTCCCTGATCGATCGTGAGCAGCAACGCTGCTAGGCAAAGCGACAACAGCGCCAATACCCGAATTCGAGTTGACATGACATGTTCCCCCTTAGGCGCAGAGCCGGCGCTGCGCACGCGAAGCCGCAGCGGCCGCCAAAAGCAAAATTGTCCAGGCAGTTCGCCCATTAAACCCCAACGACCAATCGCATCAGGGCAATTCAACACTAACTGGCTCCGGGCTGCACCACAAGCACAATTGAGGACTTAGACGGTTGCCAAAGGATTGGTGCGGGAATGCCGCAAGAGAGCAGGATAAGAAGCTACACCGCTTTCAACTCACCAGCGCGAGTGCGTGGAGCGTGTCGATTTACGATAAGCGTCGTCGACCGTAAACTGGCGATCCGATAGGAGCTATGACGCCAACATAGTGGCCGCCTTGATAATCTGATCGACTCCAAAATCACAATGTTTGCCAATGTTCAATCCGTCCCTATAGGCCGGAAATGTTGCGCCAATGTTGAGATTTTTGCAAATATTGCATCTGCTTTCAATCTCAGCAGGGTGGCCATTGACGACGCCAGACATCGGTCAGGCATGTGTCTGCGCGGGCCGTGCTCGGAGCCGCGCTGATGCTGATCGTATCTGAGAGCGCCGCAAACTCGCAGGCGACCCGCACTTGGGTATCGGCCGCCGGCGACGGAGCAAATCCGTGTAGCCGCACGACACCGTGCGCGATTTTCGGCTGGGCGATCTGGAAGATTATAGCGGCGGAGGATCGATTGTCTCGATCCCGACGACTTCGCCTAGACTATTACGAAAGGGACTACGCTAGATTGCGATAGGGGCTCGAACTTGGTTGTCGGCTCTATCCGCATCAGACGGGCGTCGACCGAAATTTCGAATGCGCTCTCAATCCTGGTTACCCAATGGGATGCAGGCAATCGGCGCCGCGGATTCGAACCAGTCTCTTTGGCAAAACTCATTTTCGTCTTCACGTGGGCAACATTCGTGACCGCAATGAGCTCAGGCATCGCTATGGGGCTGCACGTCCGGAGCAATCTCACAAACGTATGTCCTTTCGCGGCCTATTTTGCCGAAAGCCAGGGAGCGCATCTCGTAATTTTGCCGCATAATCAGTTTGCAATCATCAAACCGACAAACATGGATAGTCGTTTTCGAGTGACCGACACCACGCAAAGTTATGGAGAGCGAAGCCTTCTTTCGCAGGTTCGAAAACGCATTTGAGTTCTATTTGCCAAAGACGTATCCAAAAGCCTCGATGTCGCGCCGATACCGGCGTGCGACCATCTGCGCAAGCGCCGGCGTATAATATTCGGGATATCGATGGTGCTTCGACTGGTTGACGTACGGAAGCTGTATTGGATCGCGGAATAACTGTTGCGTCACAGAAGCGAAATCTTGCTGAAGCGTCTCGAAGCGGCCGACGAAATCGACCAATAATTCACCCGTCGAATCGGTTAAGTAATCCAGTTGATTGCGATAGATCCATTTGCGTCCGTCCTCGTCGACGATTTCCTCGTCGCAGTTCATCAGGAACCCTTCAAAAGTGGTCGCTCGTTGAAGTACGAAGCTTTGAAATCGATTGAGCGCGGTCCCATTAGAATGGGCGCCGCGACTTGCATCGATCTTTGACCACCATGAAACCAATCTGTCCCAGGGATTGCGGACGAAAGTGAATTTGAAGCACTGCCGCCAATAAGCATCGCCGTATAGAGCTCTCAGCTCCGATGCCAGCAAATGTTTGTGGGGATCGTCGGTTTTGAGGCCAAGGGCCGTACGGACGGCGTCGCCGCCGGTCTTTTGGATGTGGACGAAAAGCCAACGCCGGTCCGCGGAGATCATCGATGGGCCTTTGGTTCTTGCAAAGAGCTAGCAGCCGGCCACGTCGCAAACAAGCGGATACGTTTGCCGCGTTGAAGCGCAGCCAAAAATCAGGCAACGTGAGGTTGAGATTTTTATCGGCGCCAAAGGAATTACCGTGCCACTCGCTCGCGGATGTCTATTCATTCATATTCCGAAATGCGCTGGGACCTCGGTAGAGGTCGCACTTGGAATAGCCGACGAATATCCGAAAATTGGACTAGAACCAACGGCTGCAGCGCCCGATGCAGCGACGCTCTTTGGCGGGGGTCTTCAGCATCTAACTATTCGCGAAATCCGTTCGAATTTCCCGGAGATCATGGATAGGCAAAGCCTAGTTACCTTTTCGATTGTGCGTGATCCAGTTGACCGTTTTATTTCGCACTTTGCATGGAAGCACAATCGATTCAACGATGGCGACCTGGACGTTGAATCAGAAATACCTGCTTTAAAGGCGGAAGCAGAGGCGCTCCTCGAGTTGTCCCGTCGCATGAATATTTTTCAATGGCCGTTTGATGGAGGGGAATTTTGCCCAGGTAATTCTCAAATGTTCGCTCCCGATGACATCAGCCGCCATCTCCTGCCGCAATGCTCATATCTGTTTGATCGCGGGCTAATTGCTGTTGATGCAATTTATAGTTTTGGAGCCTTAGCTGCGTTAGCGGCTGATCTACGGCATCGTGGCGTGATCAACGGCACTCTCCCGCACCGAATGAAGGGGCGTGGAAGCCATGCGCTTAGACAGATGGTCCCGAAAGCGACGGAGGCCGTACTGCAAGAGGTCTATCGACATGACACGCGCCTCTTTGAGCGCGTCCAAACGTATTCGAGCGCTGCTGACCTTGAATACTGTTCTGGCAAAAGGTTGCAGGCCGCTACCGGAACGGAGGAATGATTGGTGCCTCAGACTAGGTTTTCACGCGCTTTCGTCATTGGAGCTTATAACCCTAATGGCGGGACTTACATGGCTTATCATGTCGGCAGAATATTACAGTTGGATTTTTCAATAGAGGCCGTTGCGGTCAATACCAAAAATGAAACCGCCGATAACGGGGTGCTGCGATATGACCTCAGGATGCCGACAATTTCGGTCGAGGATCTCAGTCGCACGATCACTGACAGTGATCTTCTGATCGTAAATCCGAGCTTCTCAAATTATAGCTTTGGCTGGAAGCTACCTGGGTTCAAAATCAGTTATGTGCAAAATTTTGCGACGTACACGCTCTTGGACTGCCGGTACGACCATTACGTCGCCGTTAGCGAATTCGTGAAGAGCTTTTTGCAAAGCGTCTATGCGATAGATGCGCCGGTTATTCCGGCGTTTATCAACGTAGATCAAATTCCGCCAGCCTCTGACTGGAAAAGCCGTCCGCAGTTCAAGGTTTTGCCTTATCGCAAAGGGCTGGTGAATTTATGGGACCTATCCTTTGATCGGCTGAGAGAGATTTTGAATGAACGAGGATGTAAGCTGACATTTGAAGAGCCTCTTTTTAGTGGCAGGTACATGCCGCAATCTGAGTTATTCGAAAAGATAGGCAGATACAGATATCTGTTGATGCTGTCGCCCGCTGAAGGGTTTCCTTTGGTTCCTCTTGAAGCTATGGGAATGGGAACAGTTATGATCGGCTACGACGGGTTTGGTGGTCGGCATTATATGCAGCCAGGTATAAACTGTGCTGTTGCTCCCTACGCGCAGATCGAGCGGGTGGCCGAACATTTAATCTCTCTCTCTGTCTCACCTGAACGGGGGCTCGCGATGTCGCTCCGCGGCCGCGAGACGGCAAAGCGTTACACATACGACGCATTTCGCCAAAGATGGATCGAGGAGCTTTCCCGGATCGTGGTCAGTTGATCTCTGCTAGCGCATGCCTCACGCCACGAAGGGTACCAGCGCCTTAACCTCGGCGCGGTAGCGCGCGTGGGCCTCGCCAAATTCGGCGGCCATGAAGCGCTCCTCGACCACGAGTTTGCGCACGAGGCCCGCCGTCGTCAGCGCGAAGCCGATCAAGGCGCGCCAGCGGTCGACGGTCAGCACAGTGCCGAAAAGGGCGAGCAGCATGCCGGCATAGATCGGATGCCGCACCAGGGCGTAAGGGCCGCCGCGCACCAGCTCGTGCCGGTCCTTCACCGTCACCGCCGCGCTCCAGTTGCGGCCGAGCCAGGCGCGCGCCAGCGCCGCGAAGCCGAGGCCGATGGCCACCAAAGCGAGACCGACGAGGTACCAGCGGAAGGTGTGGGCATGAAAGCGCTGCTCGAGCGCCGGGCCGAGGATGTGCGGCATACCGATCAGCAGGCCGCCGATGATCAACGGCACGTAGTGGCTCGCGCGCGAGGCAGCGCTCTCCTCGCGCACGGTTTCCTTGGCGCCGCGCGCGGCGATCACCCAATAGGCGAGCCAGACGAGCCACAGCGCCGGCACCAGCGCCTGAAAGAAAGTTCTCATTGCATGAGCGTTATCGACGAAGTATGGCCAAATTCGATAAGTGCCGGTGCCCCGGGATTTCTCCACAGATCATGCCCGACGACATCCCCTTCGACAAAAACCTCGACCTCGCCCCCGACACCGTGGACGAGCCGGTCCCCGGATTGCGCCGCGTGATGGCGAACAACCCGGGGCCGTTCACCTTCAAGGGCACGATGAGTTACATTCTCGGCCGCGGCAGCGTCGCCCTCATCGACCCCGGCCCGGACGATCCCGCGCATATCGGCGCGCTGCTCGATGCCGTGCGCAACGAAACCGTCACGCATATTTTCGTCACGCACACGCATCGCGACCATTCGCCGGCAGTGCCGGCAATCAAGGTGGCGACCGGCGCCACCGTCTACGCCGAAGGCCCGCATCGCGCGGCGCGGCCCCTGCACATCGGCGAGCACAATCCGCTCGATGCCAGCGCCGACCGTGATTTCGCGCCGGACGTCAGGCTCACGGACGGAGGCCTGGTCCAGGGCGAGGGCTGGAGCATCGAGGCGGTGGCAACGCCCGGGCACACCGCAAATCACATGGCCTTTGCTTGGCGCGAGGCGAACGCACTGTTCGCCGGCGATCATGTGATGGCGTGGTCGACCTCGATCGTGGCGCCGCCCGATGGCGCCATGAGCGACTATATGGCTTCGCTCGACAAACTCGTGCGCCGGCGCGAGAACCTCTATTTCCCCGGTCACGGGCCGGCGATCGAGGACGCCAGGCGGTTCGTCCATTATTTCATCCGGCATCGCCGGGCGCGCGAGGCAGCGATCCTCAACGAGCTCGCCAAGGGCGAGGCCGATATCCCATCTTTGGTGCGCGCAATCTATATCGGCCTCGATCCGCGCTTGAGCGGCGCGGCCGGCTTGTCAGTCCTCGCGCATCTCGAGGATTTGGCGGCCCGCGGAATCGTTGCGACCGACGGCGAACCGGCGATTGACGGCATTTATCGGCTGGCGGCCTGAGCCGGTCGTTCGTCGCCGCGCAAAGGTTGAAAGAATATGGTCCTGGTCCGTGGCCGTTGGCCTCGATCCACTGCATATACGCCGCGAGCGCCCCCGCGAACTCCCGGCGCTGGCCTGTTCACAGGGATAGGGATTGCCCCTCGATTTTTTTGTAATTATCATCGGCGCGTCACAACTTCGAGTTATTTTGGAATAATTTCACAAAGGGGGGACGGAACATGAAGCGACTTACGCTACCACTCGTTACGCTTGCAATGCTGTTCACCGGTATTTCCGCGCAGGCGGCTTCCGACCACACCTATGCATCGAAGAAGAACGGCGGTCCGTATCCGACCTTCGACTGCAGTTTGGCCAATCCGTGCAGCAGCCTACAGGATGCGATTAATCAGGCGAATTCTCCGGGCATCGTGACGATCACGGACGGGGAATTCGACGAAGCCATCACCATCGCGCATACCGTTTCGCTCCAGGCCTACGAGGGAGTCGGCATTATCCTTCGCCCGCCGGCCAGCGGCACGGCGATCACCATCAATGCCGGGACCAGCGATAAGGTCAACATCGTCGGCCTGGAGATTACCGGTTTGAGCACCGGCAGCACCGGTATCTTGTTTAATTCGGGACTCGGACTTTTCATGCGCAACGTCACACTATCCGGCTTCACGGATGTGGCGATCAATTTTGCGCCCAACACTTCGCCGGCCGGTGGAGTTCCGGCTCAGCTCGGCATGAAAGACTCGGTCATCGCGCAGAACACAAACGGTAATGTGCTGATCAAGCCGAGCAACTCGGTCCTGGCATCGGTGAATTTCAAGCGTGTAACGATCCGAAATTCCGTCTATGGCATACGAGCGGATGATTCCGCCGGATCGGGACTGATCAAAGTCGACGTCACTGATCTTGGAGCGTTTAACCACAGCAATAACGGCTTTCTGGCCGTCGGCACCGGCACCGGTCCTGTCCACTTCATGATCGATCGTTGCGCGGCGCAGAACAACGGAACCTACGGTGCTGTCGCCACCGGCAGCAACGCCTTCATGATCCTGAGCAACTCGACGATCGTGAGCAACGCTACCGGCGTCGCGCAGCTCAGTGGATCAACGGTTGCGATGCCGGGTAACAACGTGGTCAACTTCAACACCACCAACATTACCGGCACGATTACCTCGATTTCCTTGCACTGAAGTCGGAATATCGGGCGCTGCGTAAGAAGGCCGCGGATGCGCAAGCATCCGCGGCTTTGCTATTTGCGACGGGCGGCCATTCCCGACGGAGAAGCGCCGCGGCCTATTTGCCCGTGATCGCCGTGATCGTTCCGCTGATATTGGTGGTGTTGAAATTGATGGTGTTGTTGCCGAGCGAGGCAACCGTCGCGCTCGACAGCTGCGCCAGTCCGGTGCCGTTGCCCATCAGCGTCGAATTGGTCACGATCATGAAGGCATTCGAACCGGTGGCAACGGCGCCGTAGGTTGCGTTGTTCTCGGCGGTGGAGCGGTCGAGCATGAAGTGCACGGCGGCGGTGCCGGTGCCGACGGCGAGGAAGCCATTGTTGGTGTTGCCCTTGGCGATGCTGTTCCTGACGTCGACGCGGATCAGCCCTGAGCCGGCCGAGTCATCGGCGCGAATGCCGTAGAGACCCTCTTGCATCAACACGCCATCGAACAGCGCCGCAACGGAAACGCCGTTTGTGGGCTTGATGATGACGTTGCCCAGGCCATTGCCCCGAACCACGGTGTGACGCACCGTGATTTCGGTGGGCACGCCGCCGGTTGCTGCTCCGTTCGGCACGATGTTCAGGCCAGGATTGTATATAGTTCGCACGATGATGCAATCTTCCACGTGCAGCGCCGCGCCGGAGGTGAAGGTGATGCCTCCACCCGAGTCGTTCTGATTGATGTTGAGCCCGCGGATGCTGACGACGTCACTTGGGCCGGCCTGCACCGTGATTGCGGCGCTGCCGCCGATGACGACCAGCGAGCTCGTTATTCCGTCGCCGATAATTTGCACTGCCTTGGTAACATAGAATGAAAGGTAGTCGCCCGAAAGCACGTGAATGGTGCCGCCGGGATCCGTCTTGCTAAGTGCGGTTACTATTTCACGGCAGGACGCAGCCGGCGATAAACAATCGTTGTCAGGGCTGCCGCCGGCGGAAACCCAGGTCGAACCGGCTGCATGTGAAGCGGCTATGCTCCCGAACAGGAGCAGGGCAAACGCTGTAATGAGAAAAAATGCTTTGGCGATTCTGTGCGTGACTGCTGCCCCGACGGCAAACGCCGCAAGGACGATGGGCGCGAAAGCGAATTTGCGCATGGTGATTGCCCCCTCGGTGGCAGTGTGGAATTACTCGGTGCAGCCGGACCGTCCAGCACGCGCCACAATGATAGGGTAAGAGACGAGGCGGCCGCCAGCGGGGGGCCGTCGGCGCAAAGAAAACGGGCGCCGGCGGCGGACACGAGCGTGGGCGGCCCGAGCCTGCGTCGGGTTCCGTTTCCCTCACCGCTGGCGCCATCGCACGACAAAGTTTGCTACGCAGCGCACTCGCGCCGGTTGAGCAGCGCGCCTTCGGTAATTGGCGTGTCATCAAAATTTATTAATCCGCAGCTGTGTCGAGCAGGATACCCACAAGGAGGGTTGCCATTCGCCGCGAACGTCTTTGTACTGCTTCCATGAATGTCTTATCTCTGCACGGACTTTTAGCGGTATTTTCAAGGTTCCCACGCCTGCCTGGAGGCACCGCGCGCCTATGCGCGAGGGCCGCCTCGGTTCTCGCTTTGGCTGCGATCGCCGTTGCTGCGCAATCCGCGCAGGCGCAGCAAGTTTCTTCCGCGCTGGCGAGCAAGGCGCCGGAGGCGGCCGCCATCGCCACGATGGCGCAAACGAACGGCCATGTGCGGGTTATTGTGCTGTTGAATACCGCCAGCGCTCCTACCCAAGCCAAGCCGGACGCGGCCGCCATTGCATCGATCAAGGCTCGCGTTGCCGCGGCGCAGAATACCGTGCTCGCCAACCATTTCGGCGATGCGGTCAATTTGCGGCCGGGGCAGGGGTTCGAACGCCATCTCACGCGCTTCGAGATTACGCCGGGCTTTGCCGTCACTGTCGACGCCACCGAGCTCGAGGCGCTCGCCGCTGATCCGCTGGTCAAGAGCATCAATATCGATCGCGCGATGCCGCCGACGCTGTTGCAGAGCCTGCCGCTGATCGGTCAGCCGACGGCCTACACCAATGGCGCGACCGGCGCCGGTTGGGCGGTCGCCGTGCTCGATACCGGCGTGCAGGCGAACCACGAGTTTCTCAGCGGTAAGGTCATCGCCGAAGCTTGCTTCTCAAACGCCAACGGCGGCGGTGGCGGTGTCTCGCTCTGTCCGAACGGCCTCTCCTCACAAACCGGGGCGGGCGCCGCCGACTCGACCACCGCCAATTGCATCAACGGTTCGACCAATCTTTGCCAGCACGGCACGCATGTCTCCGGTATCGCCGCGGGTCTCAACACCAGTCAGAGCACCGGCGAACCGACCAATGGCGTCGCCCGCGACGCGAAGATCTTCGCCATCCAGATCTTCACGCGCTTCAACGACTCGGGCAGCTGCGGCGGGTCGGCACCGTGCGTGCTGTCCTACACGAGCGACCAGGTCCTCGCCCTCGATTATGTCTATCAGCACTTGACGCCCGTCGCCGGCGTCAATGTCGCGTCGATCAATATGAGTCTTGGTGGCGGTCCGGATACTTCGTCGGCCTGCGACTCCGATCCGCAGAAACCATCGATCGATAACTTGCGGGCGGCTGGCGTATTGACCGCAATCGCCGCTGGCAATGACGGGTCAACCACGCTGATCAGCCATCCGGGTTGCATCTCGAGTGCGGTCGCGGTGGCCTCATCGACAAAAAGCGACATGGTTTCGCTGTTTTCCAACATGGCAACGATCGTCGCGCTGATTGCGCCCGGCGGCATGGGCGGCGGGCCGTGCAGCTTGGGTGGGAACAACCCGGATATCCTCTCGTCCGTCGCCGCGACAACGAGCGCAACCACGAACCTTTACGCCTGCGAGGCCGGCACCTCGATGGCGACGCCGCATGTCGCGGGCGCGATCGCGGCAATTCGCACGGCCTGTCCGAACGCAACGGCGGCGGCAATCTTGAGCGCCCTGCAAAGCACGGGCGTGTCGATTACCGACACGCGCCCTGGCGCCCCGGGCAACATCACCAAGTCGCGCATCCAGCTTGATGCGGCGCTCGCCTCGCTCAATTGCGCCGGCGGTACGTTGGTTGTGGCGCCAACGTCAGGCATCAGTGCATCGGGTCCGATAGGGGGTCCGTTCTCGCCGTCGTCCTTCAATTACACGCTGACAGCGACGGCAGGCACGCGGAATTTTTCAATTTCCGGCGTCCCGAGCTGGCTTACCGCGTCCTCGACCTCCGGCAGCGCCACGACATCGGGGACCACAGTCACCTTCACCGTCAATGCGAGCGCCAACAGCCTCGCCGAAGGAGCATATACAGCAACGATCACCTTCACCGATACGACGAGCAATACGACCGCGTTGACCACCAACGCCACGCTCAACATCGGCGACGTCGCCTTCCTGCAAGTCGGCCCTTCGACCAACATGGCGAGCGTCGGTAATCCCGGAGGCCCGTTTTCGCCGTCATCGTTTCAGTATCAGCTGAGCACCAATAACGGAACCGCCCACTTTTCAATCAGTGGACTGCCAAGCTGGCTGGACGCATCGTCGACTTCCGGTACGGTAACGACCTCGCCGATCACCATCACATTCACTGTCAATTCGAACGCCAACAGTCTGGCGATCGGCGGCTACAATGCGACGATAAGCTTCACCAACACGACTAACGGCAACGGCGATCAAACGCGCAACGCCGCACTCACGGTCAATTCCGGCGGTACCGCGTCGCCGGCCCAGCGAACCTGGGTATCGGCGACCGGCAACGACAACAACGATTGTACGCTGACGGCGCCATGCCAGACCTTCGCCGGCGCCATTGCGAAGACCGCTGCCGGTGGCGAGATCGATTGTCTGGATGCTGGGGATTTCGGGACGGTCACGGTGACGAAATCCATTACTCTCGACTGCAACGGATGGGGCTCGATCCTGAGTCCGAACGCCGACGCGATCGTCATTTCCGGCACGCCGGCTGCGGCTTCCGTGACCATACGCAATTTGTCGGTCAACGGTGCAGCTACCGGCTTGAACGGTATTCGCTATTTGTCGGGCAGCGGCGCCTTGCATATAGAAAATGTGCAAGTGTTCGGCTTCACCCAAAATGGCATCGACTTCGAAAACACCGTGGCCGCCAATCTTTTCGTACGCAGGTCGCAAATTACCGGTAACCTCAGCGGGGGAATTCTTGTTAAGCCGAGCGGTGGTGTTCTGGCAAACGTATCGCTCTACCAAGTGAGGGCAGATCACAACTTGTTCGGGTTACGCGTTCAGGACGGCGGTAAAGCCACCGTCGAGGACAGTATTGCGTATTCGAATCAGGGCAACGGTTTCGTCGCCGTAAGTAAATCGGTTGCTGCCGAGATCAACCTCGTTCGCAGCATTGCCTCGAACACCCTGACCAACGGTGTCGCGACAAGTGGTGCGCTGGCGATCATTCGCATGTATCATTCCGCCGTCACCGACAACGGCACCGGGATCAATACCGCGGCAGGCGGTACGATCGCGACCACTGTTCCAGCGACCAATGTCAATATCGGGAATGGCACGCCGGGCGCGTTCAACGCGACTGTTGCGGTCGAATGACGGATTCTGTCCGCCGCGCCCCGACTAGGGCGACGCGCAAATCATCCTTGGATAAATCATATCGGCTTCTGCCAATAGACCGCTGTCCAGTCGACTTGTCGCAAGGGGGCACCGATATTGAATTTCGATCGGTAGTCGGTCACAGCTTGACGACATTGCGGGATCGCTCCGTAATCGTCGACGATGATGAAACCACCCGGCGACAGTTTCGGATACAAAGCTTCGAGCGCAACATGCGTCGACTCGTACATGTCGCCGTCTAGCCTGATGAGGGCAAACGGACCGGCCTTAAGCGTCGGCAAGGTATCGCTGAAGAATCCCTTTACGAAGACGACTTGCTCGTCGAGCAAGCCGTAGCGGTCGAAATTCGCCTGCACCTGCGCTTCCGATACCGCCAATTCCTTCACCAGGTGCAATGAATCGCCTTCGTCTTGCGGATAGATTTGCGGTCTGGGAGGCGGTAGTCCTGCAAAAGAGTCGGCGACGAAAACCTTGCGATCGTTGATCGCGTTGGCCGCCAAGACGCCGCGCATCAAAATGCAGCAACCACCGCGCCACACTCCGGTCTCAATGAAATCGCCGGGGATGTTCAAATCTATGGCGCGTTGCGCCAATTCTCGAACATTCTGGAGACGCAGTATTCCCACCATCGTGTGCGCGGGAGAGTCGCGGTCCCTGCCCGGAACGGCGTCTCTCCGAAACAACCCGTCATTCCATGGGTCTGGCGGCAACGGTCCGTAAATCAGGTTCGACAGGCAGCTGACAAGGAGGTCTAAATAAAGTGAACGTGGATCCCCTCTCATACTCTTAGTCCTGTTCAATAAGAGCCCGTTCTGAACCGATATCCCGCAGCTGGGCGGCGGCGAGTTCGCCAATGGCGTTCACGCCGAAGTGGCGTTGGACATAGGCTTGTCCTTGCAGCGCTCTCGAGCGCGCCTCGTCGCGATTCTCGAACACGCGACGCATCAGTTCCGCGGCAGCGCCGACGTCCGGTTCGGCCCAAAAATTGCCGGCAAAATGAGGATATTCTGCGCTCGCCACCGGGCGCAGTTGATAGGGAACCGGATAGCCTGTTTGAGCTGTCAGGAAGTCCGCGTTTCCGGAAAATCCTGTCGCGATCACCGGCTTGCCGAGCGCCATCGCTTCGGCCAAGCCGATGCCGAACCCCTCGGATCGATGCAAGGACACGTAGCAGTCGGTGCAAGCCAACAATGCGAGCATGTCGTTTCTCTTCCAAATCCCGCGCAAGATGGCAATGCGTGGATTTCGTCTGCACGCGGCCTCAAGCTCGCCGTTTTCGTTCGGAAACCGATCGCTAGCCCCCGAGATCTTGAAAATCAGGCCGACATTGTCACGCCGCTCGCCGAACGCCAGTTCGAACGCGCGAACCACCGCGCCCGGATTTTTGCGTTGCGGGCGCGAATTGAAATCGAACGAAAAGAAAAAATAGAACCTATGCGGATCAAGATTGAACGCGTGACGATCGGGTTGCGGATTTGCGTTCAGATGGACGCAAGGGGGCACGAGCAGGATCCGCTTGGAGAAAAGCGGGCGGAATGCGTCCGCGACAAAGCGGCTCTCGGCCCAAAGCTCATCGAAGAAATTTAGATCGGCCCGCCAGGACTCCGGCGCGTGGGGCAGTTCCCAAGGGGGGATGAGAATGTTGTAGCTGCTGTCGGTTAATCGCCGTCCGACGATCCGGCGCGCATTCGCCGTTTGATCGGCAGCCATGCAGAGGATGTTGACGTCGTGGACGTCGTTTACGTCATAGCGCGCCGCCCACGGCGCTTCATCGCGCGGCCGGCCGGTAAAAGAGTTATACGGATAGGCTGCAAACGGCGCACCGACCGCGTCGAGCGCCGCAGCCAGTCCTTTGACATGTTCGCCGAGACCGAAGCCTGTCTCAAAATATCCGATCAGCAGCGGGGCCCTGACGATGCGAGCCGTCGACCGACGTCTGACTTTGTAGGGCTTGATCAGTTTTCGATGCGCGGCCAGCTGTTGCCAGAAATACAATTCCCGGATTGCAGGACTGAGCAAGGGAAGACGAGCGGCTGCCCGTAGCGCGCTGGTCAATTTGCGCACGGGTTCAACGAGCCGTTCACCGGAATGCAGGAACAGGCTTTTCGCCATCTTCGTACGTTGTCGGTATCATGAGAGATTGATCAAGACATCGCTTTGGCGCCGCTCGACCGGCTGATCCGTCAGAACATTCGTAGGACAATCAAGCATTCGCAGGGTAAAACTCCTCGCATAGATAAACTCCGACTGCAAAGATGCCCGGTAGACTGGTTCCACGCGATAACCCGGCGGCGGACTGAGAATAAGCTCCTTCAGTGTCGTCCCGCTGACGGCTTGTTCGCCGGTCGTGAGTCCGCGCTCCACTAACGCGGTGATGTCGATCAGCAGTTGCCTCTGCGGGGTCGGCGCCGGCGTATTTCGACTCATGACCCGCGCCAACTGAAGCCACTCCGTCTCATTCGGATATTTCGGATCGACCTCTGCGAGGGCGGCGATCGTTCGCTCTGATAAAGCGCGATGTCCGTCTTCAGTGAAGCGCTCGATGGCCGCGCAAAATTGGTCGGCGATCTTGCGGGGGGATAGACGCTCTCGTACAAAGGCCCGTCCACGCTCGCCGATTGATCGTCGCCGGTTCGGATTGTCGTGCAGAACCTTAAGCGCCGCAATGAGCTCGTCATCGGAGAATTGCTCCGGTAGCATGTAAACGCTTTCGTGATCAAACTCGGCGAGTGAACCATGGCCGTTGACGATGGTCGGCACGCCGTGTGCCATGCAATCCAGGACACTGCCCGACGTTTCTCCACTTGAGCGCGTTCGCAATTGTACTGCGATGTCAGCCGCGTTCAAATATCGGTGCCAAAGCTCAGCTTCGACATAGTCGGTAATGTGAAAATGTCGTTGTGCGCCTGCCGCCCTAATTGCAGAACGCATTTTGCGGACATACTCGGCGCTGAGCTCTTTACCGACAAACACCAGATGCCAGTTTGACTCGCTTGCAAGCCGCGAGTTCAACAAGACGTCCAAGAGACGATCGCTCATTTTGGTGTGGTGGATGATGCCGAATGAGCAAATCACGAAATCGCGGTCGTCGAAACCCAGCGCATTGCGCGCGGAGGCACGAGTCTCCGCAAGAGCCAGGCGACGCAAATGCGGTATGACTGCCCAGTCTTTGCAATAATGGTCTCCGTAGAACTCGACCGCGAGGCGTCGTGCATAGTCGCTGTGGACGATAACTCCGGTTGCTTTTTGCAAGACGGGCAGGTTGGCCGGATATTTCGTGGCGACATCCTGAACATCAATCTTGTGAAAGCGGTCATGCAAGGCGTGATAACCGTGTGATTGATAGAGTGCCCGCGCCCAGAACCCGGGTTGCCTTCCAAATAGATCCATGTGGGCAACGGCGCCACCGAGGTAAAAGTCGTGCAGCACGATGACACCAGGATGCTGGTCGGCCAGTTCGAACATGTATTGATGAACGGGTGAATTGCCGAATTGATAGAGAATGCGCTGATATCGATGAGAATGGTTTTTAAACCACGCGACGTTTCTGGCCGGACAATTCGCCTGGATCCAAGGGTCGCCGATCTTGCTCTGGTTGACGATGACGTCGATGTCATAATGCCGCGCAAGCTCGGGCAATAGCTCCGCGCTGTAATCTGCGATGCCGCTCTGCTCCGGCGGCAAGGGCGAAACATAAGCGAGACGGGGCCGGCGCCAAAGCGAGAACACGGTGCCAGCCGGTCGTTCGCGTGTCTCCTCGTAATCCGCCTCGAGCGCCGCCCATGCCCGGCGGGCGCTTTCCTCCCAAGTGAACTTGCGCGCTTGTTGAGGGCCATGTTCCTTGAGACTTTGTCGAAAATCCTGATCGGTAAGAACTTGGTGGAGGCGTGCAGCGATGTCGCTTTCATCATGCGGGTCAAAGGTCGCATCGGCACGGCCGATGACTTCGGGCACGCTTGATGTGTTGGCGCCGATGGTGGCCGCGCCGCATTGCATGGCTTCTAATGGCGGCAATCCAAAGCCTTCATGCCAAGATGGAAAACAGAATGCCGTGCAGAGGTTGTACAGCGCGATCAGGTCATTATCCGGCACGAAGCCGGTCATGACCAATTCATCGGGAGCAAGGCCACGACGTCTGGCGTGCTTGGTCAGCGCTCGGATACGGTCTTCACCGGCGGAGCACACGATAGCCAGTTGATATTGTTGGCGCAGAGCGGCCGGCAACTGTGCGTAGGCGTTGATCAGCCCTTCAATATTTTTGCGATAGTCTATGCCTCCCGTATACATGACGAAAGGTCGGCTAAGACCGTAGCGTTGACGCAATGCGCGCTCTTCATCATCACCAATGCCAAGTGGACGAAACTGCGGGTTGGCCGCTGCCGCGAGATTGACGACCTTCTCCGGCGGCAGACCCAACCAGTCGATCGCTTCCTGGCGTGACGCCTGCGAAATGGCAAACCAAAGACCGGCCCGGCGCAAATGGCCAAGTTTGTATTGATACCAAGCTTGTTCCGCCGGGTGCCTCAAATACTCGTTGGAGTAGATGAGTGGAATAAGATCGTATTGCGTAACGGCCGTCGAGTACCTATTCGTGAAGGCGCCGATCGAAGTGATAACGTTGCCGGTCTCGAACAAACTGGAAAGATGCACCGCATCCGGTTTGAGACTGGCGAGAAACGACTCGCGCACGATTTCCGCAGTTCGCTGTCGCCAACTGGTCGGCGGATCGAAATGAGAGATTTGCGCAGGCGCCTCCCAGGTAACAATCCGGTCGGACGGCACGAGACTTTTGAAGTTGTTTTGTAGCTCCTCAATTGAGTCAGGAAACGCTGCATTGAGCGCAATCCAGATGTCGTGTTTGCCGCCCGCGCGCGCCATCGCACTCGCCAAAGCCAGTGAATATCGGCCAATGCCGCGATTTCGGCTGGCGCCTTGGCAGCCTTGTAAATCGATCACAAGCTTCACAGCGCGGCCTGTATTCAATCGGCTGCCAAAAGGCGCTTACGCGTCTCGATGAGGCGGCGATAGGTCTCTTGCACCGACTCTGGCTCTGAATTCATGTCGAGCCTGTCGTTGGAAAAACGCCGCGTTGCCAAGTCGTGTGCAGCGTACAAAACAGCCGGCCGCAACCGGCTTTTCAAGAACGGAAACGGCGCGACAAGCCGCCTAATGACCGCGGCATAGTGCGGGCGGCTGATGACGAATGTTGCCATAGCAAGGACGATTTGTCGCACGGCGTGACGGGGAGGCGTACCGGGTCTGAACTTGACCCAGCGGCCAAGTTCTTGTCCCGCCCGTGCAATCTTGCGCTTGGCCCTCCGGAGGCCCGCCTGGCGGTGAAAAATCATGGATTGCAGGAACACAATATGAGCCTCACTTGGGCAATGCCTTGCTTGCGCAACTCGCAACCCTCCGGTCCAACTTGGCCCGCGGCAAATCATCGCGGCCGAAGTCCACGTCGTTATCCATGTAGTCTAGCGTGATACTCTGCCAAAACGTCATCGACGGCGCCCATACTGATCTTGCGACCATTTTCCAGCAGGACGGCCTTGCTGCACCAGCGTTGCAAGAGCGCCTCATTGTGTGACGAGAATATCAAAATACGGGTGCGGGCAATCAAATCTTCCAGGCGCCGGTTGGCTTTTTCCAGGAATGCGGAGTCGCCGGCGGCGATTCCCTCATCGATCAACAGGATGTCAGGTTCGATGGTCGTCGAGATGGCGAATGCCAACCGCGCTACCATGCCGGTGGAATATGTCTTGACCGGGATGTCGAGAAACGAGCCGAGCTCGGCAAATTCGGCAATCTCCTTGACCCGCTCGCGAATGTCGGCGTGACTAAATCCCAGATACATCCCCCGCAGCAGGATGTTCTCGTATCCGCTGCTTTCCGGATCCATCCCCAGCGTCATATCAAACAATGGCACAGTATGTCCTTCGACCAGGACGCGGCCTGCAACCGGCTCGTAGATGCCGTTGAGAACGCGCAGGACCGTCGACTTGCCTGCGCCATTATGGCCGACCAGCGCAACACGCTCGCCGTGGTCGACCTGCAGCGAGAAATCGCTCAGCGCTTGGATGCGCACGCGCTCCGCGACATCGGTCATAATGCGTCCGCCTGTTGTGGAAGCGATGATCGCTTTCTTCAGCGAACGCGCGCTCGCATCGTACACCGGAAAGTGTACAGAAATGTTTTCGAGCCGAATGGACGCCACGGCAGCTGTTCCTGTCAAATCCAGTAAGGAATTCGCCATCGATAACGCGCGAATACAGCGAAGGTGATCAGCCAGCCTGCCAGCGCTAGAGTCAGTCCAACGCCCCAGTTCGCTGTCGTGGGGCCGTGGCCAAGCAAGGGCGCGCGAACGAGCTCGAGCAAATGATAAAAGGGATTAAATTCGTATAGATAACTGTGCGTTCCCCGCATGGATCCCGGCAACCAGATGATCGGCGTAATAATATAGAGCAACTGCAGCGCACTTGTGACAATCAGCGGAATGTCGCGAAACCGTGCGCAAAAGACGGCCAGCAACAAGGCCATCCAAACAGCATTGAGTATAATCAGTAAAAGCCCCGGAATCGCCAGGACCGTCATGACGGTGGGCCACGTCCTGAACAACACGGCCGTGACGACAAACACCCAGATGTTGTGAGCGAAAATGATGATGGTTCGCCACGCCAGCCGAAAAATGTGCATGCTATAAGGGAGCTTGATCTGGCGGATGAGAGACTCTGAGCTGATAAAGATCGTGCAACCTTCCGTGATCAGCGTCGACAATAAGCCCCACACGATTGTGCCGGCGGCAACGAAGGGCAGGAAATTATGCAAGTCCTGACCGAAAAGGATTCCAAATACCAACCCGATCGATCCGATCGTCACGCCCATCGTAATAGTGATCCAGAACGGACCGAGGGCGGAACGGCGGTAGCGCTGACGAATATCGTGCCACCCGAGCATGCCCCAGCTTTGCCAAGAGTTTGCGCCGCTCACGAGATCATTGAGAGCTTGACGCCATGGAACGGCTGGCAGCTCCAATCGGGATGAGGGCAGCGTCATTGACGATGGCATTGCGTTACGCAGATTTGCTGGCGATGGTCGGCGCGTTACGATGGAAATCACGTTCCATTTCGCGCCTGCTTAAATACACATCGTGGTTTGGTCAATCCTGTACGCTACGGCGCTCTCGAGCTGTGCCAAATCAAGGCAGTTAACCGACTCCGAAACTTATTTTTTCGGTGCCCGCCTTACGGGCCGATTGGTCACGGAGTTCTTGTCTTTGTCCGGTTCGGGCTGCAACTCCGGCGCCAGCGCGCCGGCCGCCTCATCGATGTCATCCAGTAGGCTGCGTACGCGCGAAGCGTTGGTGCCGAAATCTTGGCTGCCAAAGCGCGCCGCTGAGCGCACATCGATGAGCGTGCCGTCGGCGACCGGGGTCAAACGGATAACAACGTCGTCGCGGAAGCCCATGATCGGCGTGCGCGCCACCGCCTCAATAGTGCCGTCGCGGCGCACGCCGCCCGGCGGATGTGCGTCGACCAGCTGCCATTTGCGCTGGAGCACGACACCCAGCGCCGCCCGATAAGCAAGCTGCGGGGCAAGGTCCTCCTGCAAGGGCACAAGGTCGGGATAGGCCGCGCGTTGGCGGGCTGCAGTCGCCGCGGGATACGCAACGCGTCCGGGCGGGCGCTCGCGCGCCAAGACGTCGAAACGCGGCGGATTGGCGGTGTCGGTGCTGATATCGGTCAGCGCCGGCAAACGCGTCGCGCGATAGCCGAGATAGGCGGGATAAGCGAGGAGCATGAGCCCGAGCAGCAGGCCGGTGAGGGCGCGCCCGAGTCCGCCGAGGCCCTGCCGCCAGATGGTCGCAAAGCTCGCCAGCGCAAGCAATACTGCTAGTCCGGCTAAACCCAGGGCGGCGCCGAAGGTCGCCAGCGCAGGTTCAAGCTCCAGAAGATTCGAGCGCACGATGACGATGGAGAGCGCGGCGACTGCCAACGCAAATACCGCGAGCCGCCGCGACCAGGCGGCCAGCCGCGACATCGGCTCCTCGAAGTGCGGGCGGCGCAGCATGCCGGCTGAGTTTTGCCTGCGCCGGACGGACTTGGCAATTGCGCGGAAGCGGCGGCGTTAAGCCACCAGCTGGGCGACAGGCTTGAGCTTCTCGAGCCGGGCGCGAATGTCTTGGGCCGACATGGGCCGGCCAAAGAAATGACCCTGGCCTTCGTGGCACCCCTGGGCGCGGGCCAGCTTCATTTGTTCTTCAGTCTCGATGCCCTCCGCGACCACCAGCTTGTCGAGCCCGGCGCCCAGGCTCGCGACCGCGGCGATGATGGGCCGTGCGTCGCCTTGCTCGCCAAGGTCGCGGATGAACGATTGGTCGATCTTGATCTTGTGGAAGGGGAACTGACGCAGATAGTTGAGCGACGAATAGCCGGTGCCGAAATCGTCGAGCGAAAGCGCGATGCCAAGATGCTTGAGCTGCTGCATGGCCGCAAGGGTACCGTCATTTTCTTCGAGCAACACGCGCTCGGTGATCTCGAGCTCCAGCCGTTCGGCTGACAATCCCGATTTGGCCAGGGCCGCCACCACGTGCAAGGGCAGCGCACGGTCCCTGAATTGGACCGGCGACAAATTGACGGCGACCTTGACGCCGTGCGGCCACGCAACCGCGTCGTTGCAAGCGTTCTGCAGCACCCATTCGCCGAGCTCGATGATCAAGCCGGTCTCCTCGGCGATCGGAATGAATACTGACGGCGGCACGTTGCCGCGGATGGGGTGCGTCCAGCGCAGCAGCGCTTCGCAGGTTGTCACCCGGCCCGTTCGCAAGTCGACCAGCGGCTGATAGTTGAGCTGGAACTGCTGCGAACCAAGCGCTTCGCGCAAATCGAGTTCGAGAGCCCGGCGCGCCTGCACCGCATCCTCCATCTCAGATGCGAAGAAACGATGGCTGCCGCCGCCATCGTTCTTGGCCACATAGAGCGCCATGTCGGCCTTCTTCATCAGCTCGTTGGCATCAAGGCCATCAACCGGTGCGACCGCGATGCCGATCGAGGCGCCGATGTCGATCCGATGCCCGTCGATTTCGAAGGGCTCGGCGATCGATTTGGCGAGGCGTTGGGCAAGCCGCTGCGCGTCGGGGCGGCGCTGCGAGCCGATTTGCAGCACGACAAATTCATCGCCGCCGAAGCGGGTGATGATGTCGTTGGGACCGATGAGGGCGCCGAGGCGGGTCGCAACTTGCTTGAGCAGCTTATCCCCGATCGGATGGCCAAGCGTGTCATTGACCGACTTGAAACGGTCGAGATCGATGAGATGGATCGCGATGTGATTTTCGCGCCAGTCGGCGGCAGCGAGCACCTCGTTGAAGCGCTCGTGGAAATAGGTGCGGTTGGCAAGTCCCGTCAACTCGTCAAACCTTGCAAGACGGGTGATCCGCTCTTGCGCGCGATTGCGCTCGGTGACGTCCTCCAGGATGATGACCGAGCCGCCTCCCGCCATCATGCGGCGCGACAGGGCAATGGTGCGATCGCCGCTTGGAGCGGTCTGTACCTGATCGAAGCTGCTCTGCCCGAGGCTACGGATCAGCTCGCGATAGACCTGCTTCACGGTGCGACCTTTGTGATTGCCGGCGCGGATGCTGTGGCGCACAAGTTCAGAGATACGCATGCCCACACGCACCGGCGCATTTTTCAAGCGCAGCAGCTCGAGAAAGCGTTCATTCCACACCTGCAGCCGGTCACGCTCGTCGAGCATGCACAGCCCGTGCGACATGTTGTTGAGCGCGATATCGAAACGTTTCGCCTGCTCCTCGAAGCGTGCGGCGAGAGCGGCTTCTTTCCGCGTCATGGTCAGCGCTTGGATGATGATGTCGCGCAGGCTGAGCGTGATATCGATCATGCCGTAGATGAACATGAGCACCACCAAGCCAAGCGCTTTGTGGACCCAATCCGGATAGACGAACAAAGCCGCTGCCAGCGGCAGTGTCGCCAAGGTAACTTGCCCGATGACCAGGAACGGTCGGCCGGCGTTGCGTCCGGAAATGGCGCCCGTGTAGCCCGCCGTCGTTGTGGTGACGGCCATCTGCAGCGTTGCGTCCGACGTTTGGGTGATGGTCAACCAGCACAGCGCGCCCATCAAGGCGGCGAAGGCCCAGGCGCCGTATTCGTAGATGTGCTCCCAAATCATGGTGGGAGCGGCCTGATGGCTTTGCTTGTCGCGTTTGTAGAAGATCGCCGAGGCGACGCGCAGCATGCCAACCGCGAAGATGGCGAGTGAAACGCCCATGATCCAAGGCGCGCCAACGCGTAACGCGACAGTCATGCCAATGATCGAACAGGCGGCAGCGCCGAGAAAGAGCGAGGCGATCGGCGCGAACAGCGATTCGACCAGCGCGGCGCGGATATCAGCCGCCAGCTGGGCTTCCGACCGTCGGGTCTGCAGCAGCTTCTTGATCAACATGGATTTTTCACGTCGCTTCGATGGCGGCGATCCTAGGGGCCAATCTTCAATAGGAGGCAAATTGGCGCTGCGCCCGCGGTATTCGATGCGGGCCTGGCAAAGATCGCGCTAATAAGCTCGGTAAAGTTTTCGGAATAACAGCCCTACCAAATAGCCGGGCCGCGCAGTTAGAGCGCAAATTAAGAGATTTAGTTAACGCACTGTTTATCCATGTTTTTCCGGGCATTTCGTGCATTTTTGCCGCGTCGATGCGGCCCACAGATATGGTTAACGAACGATTGTATGATTGTTCGAAACGCAACTGTCTGTTAGGGTAAAAGAACAGTTACCGTGGTGCTCGAAAATGTCCGGTATTGCGTTGTCGTCAACGTCTCCGCCCACTTCCCTGCCGCATTGGACCGCCCCCTCGCTGGTGTCTGTCGCGCCGGTTGTCTCTGCGGTCCCGCTCATCGAAGCCAAGAAGGCTGCGGATGCTCGCCGGCTGTTCGAACTGGAACAGCTGGAGGTAAGCTGGGACGCCCAGAACGGGGCTTTGTGGACCTTCATGCGGCCGCGCGGCCGACCGAGCTACAACCCTGACTTTCTCGAAGATTTCCATGCCTGGCAGCGCGGCATTTCGGCGATGTTCGCCGACCGGCCGCAGGACATCCAGTATCTTCTATTGGGATCGCGGACGCCTGGCGTATTCAGCCTCGGCGGCGACCTCGACCACTTCTTGGCCCGGATTCGCGATCGTGATCGCGCAGCGCTGATCGCCTATGGCGAGTCGTGCGTTCGCATATTGCACCGCAATATGGCGACGCTCGGCTTACCGATGGTCACGATCGGGTTGGCGCAGGGCGACGCGCTCGGTGGCGGCTTCGAGTCGCTCCTGTCATTCAACGTCATCATTGCCGAACGCACTGCCAAGTTCGGGTTCCCGGAAACCATGTTCGGCCTGTTCCCCGGCATGGGCGCTTATAGCTTGGTATCGAGGCGGGTCGGGGCCGCCTTCGCTGAAGAGATGATGCTCTCCGGACGCATCTACAGCGCAGACGAGATGAAGGAAGCGGGCTTGGTGCACATGGTGGTCGAGCCGGGACAGGGTCTTGAAGCCGCGCGCGAGCACATGCAACGCAACAAGCGGCGACATATCGGAGCGCGCGCGGTATTCAAGGCCGGTCACGTCGTCAATCCGGTCTCACTCGCCGAACTCGATGGCATCGTGCGAATCTGGGCTGACGCCTGCCTGCAATTGCGCGATCGCGATTTGAAGGTGATGCAGCGGCTGGTCGCTGCCCAAGACAAGCTGCAGGGCTCCGCCGCGCAGGCGGCCGAATAGCAGACCGCGAAATAGTTGCCCGCAGCGGTCGTTCGTCCTCGCGTGTCCCATGACTGACGAGACGGCCGACGTCGCATGGTGCCCGCGACCGAGAACGAGTTAGACGCTCCGCGTACCGATGCGTTGATGCCGCAGCCAGAAACCGGCAAAATCAGCTGCGTCCGTCGTCCCCGTTACGGCCGGTTGCCACCCGGCGCGGGCGCTCATCAACGCGCGCGCAGGCTGTCGGTTCGCCGCCAAGCGTCAATTAGTGAAAGGCGTAAGAATTCAACGCCAACAGGACGAAAAACAGCAAGGCGAAGGACAGGCCCAGGTTCCTGGGCAAACGCGTTTCACTCATGGCTGACGCCCCTCAGCTTCCGGCGCTTATCAATGCGTGGCGCCGTGTTGAGTTCCTACCCGCGGCGCTCTTAACGATCGGTTGCCGACGCCGCTTCGTATTTATAAGTTTCGGAGCCCGTCAGCCTTCGAGTTCGACGCCTTTGGTCTCCGGAGTCGCCAGAATGGCGTAGATCGCCAGTAGCGCATAAAGCATCACCAGCGCGCCGATGTAGAGGTAGGCCTCCTTCACGCCATAGGCCTTCAGAATGAAGCTTGCGATAATCGGAATGAGCCCGCCGCCATAGACCTGCGCCACCTGGTAGCCGGCGCTCGCGCCCGAGGCGCGATAACGGGTCGGGAAATTTTCGGTATAGAAAGCTGGGATCGCGCCATAGCCGAAACCGAAGACAAAGCCGAAGCCGATAATCTCGGCAACCGTTGCCAGAATGAAGCTGCCGCTATTGACCAGGTAAAAATAAGGAATGGCGAAGAGGAAGAATACAATCGCCGCGCTTAACAGGATCGCGCGCCGGCTGACGACGTCGGCGAGCAGCGCACCGAAGATCATGAATACCAACATGAAAGCGGCGGCAATCAACCCAATCGTTTCCGGCATCGAGCCGGTAAAACCGACCGCTTTCATGTAGCTCGTGCCGAAGACGAAGTAGAGGAAGAAGGCGCCGCCAAACATGGCGTTGACCAGCGAGGTGCGCAGGATGGTCAGCGGCATGTCGCGCCAGACTGCGATCGCGGGGCGATCGAGCACCGCGGTTTGCGCCTTGTGCCGCTCGAACACGAAGCTGTCCTCGGTACGCGTTCTGATCACGATGCCGACGACCGCGACGAGGAAGCCGAGCAGGAAAAGGATGCGCCAACCCCAGGCGGTGAAGTGTTCCGGTGTCATGAGCGCCTTGGTGACGATGACCGAACCAAAGCCGAGCAGCAGGCCGATTGGAATGGCGAAACCGACGAAGGCGCCCCAAAATGCGCGATATTTCGAATGCGCCGCCTGTTCGACCACCCAGGTCGCCGCGGTGCCGAACTCGGCCCCGAAACTGATGCCCTGCGCTAGACGAAATATGATCAGCAGCACGGGCGCAGCCACTCCGATGCTGTCATAGGCGGGCGTTAGCCCAATCAACAAAGTCGAGACGCCCATCAGTACCAGCGCATAGACCAGCGCATCCTTGCGCCCATAGCGGTCGGCGAGGTGGCCGAAGATGAAAGCACCTACCGGGCGGATGATGATGCCGAGGCCATAAACCGCGATCGCCGCCGCGACGGCGGCAAGCCCCGGGAGCTTGAAGAAAACGCCGCCCCAAACGGTGGCGGCGATCACGCCGGTGACCAGGAAGTCATATTGCTCGATGATCGAACCGATGATGCTCGCCAGCGCGACTTTCGCAATCTGCTGCTG